>JACCDQ010805579.1_pt1 | contig 232119 bp, 191 predicted proteins | sample 7446031 | NCBI WGS metagenome assembly JACCDQ01 (sample SAMN15323442, study PRJNA562643) | freshwater metagenome | isolation source: river surface water | place: USA:Blue River Watershed | collected 2017-08-17
TCTCTGCATCCTTAGCACGATTATCAGCAGTTGCTAAATCAGTGGCCAATTTAGATTCAGCATCTTTTGCTCTTTGATCGTTATCAGCGATTGCTTTGTCTGTTGCAGCTTCTTTTGTTGCTACTCTGGTTTTCTCAGAATTGAAATTATTTGTAATTACTTTCTCTGCATCTTTTGCACGATTATCAGCGGTTGCTAAATCAGTGGTCAATTTAGATTCAGCATCCTTAGCACGATTATCAGCAGTTGCCAGGTCAGTGGTCAATTTAGATTCAGCATCCTTTGCTCTTTGATCGTTATCAGCGATTGCTTTGTCTGTTGCAGCTTCTTTTGTTGCTACTCTTGATTTCTCAGCATTGAAGTTATCTGTAATTACTTTCTCAGCATCTTTTGCACGTGTGTCAGCAGTTGCTAAATCAGTAGTCAATTTAGATTCAGCATCTTTTGCTCTTTGATCGTTATCAGCGATTGCTTTGTCTGTTGCAGCTTCTTTTGTTGCTACTCTTGATTTCTCAGCATTGAAATTATCTGTAATTACTTTCTCAGCATCTTTTGCACGTGTGTCAGCAGTTGCCAGGTCAGTGGTCAATTTAGATTCAGCATCTTTTGCTCTTTGATCGTTATCAGCGATTGCTTTGTCTGTTGCAGCTTCTTTTGTGGCTACTCTTGATTTCTCAGCATTGAAATTATCTGTAATTGCTTTCTCGGCATCTTTTGCTCTATTAGATTCTTGTTCAAAATTTCCAGAAAGTTCATCTTCTCGTTTTATTGCTCTATTTTTTTCTTGAGCAACATCAGAGGCAATTCCATTTTCAATCCCAATAGCTCTTGCCTTTTCTTTTTCTACTTCATCATGATCTTTTTTGTCATTTTCTTCGATTTGACTATCAATAAATGTTTTTACAGCTTTAACTGTTGGATATTTAACATCAGAATCTTTATCAGCTAAAATATCTTTAGATTTATTTTCTAATAATTCTTTTAAATTCTCTGAATTTATTGCGCGATCAATTTCAGTTTTCAAGGAATCGCTCAAATTCTTCTCTCTTCCTTGTGCACGGGTTTTCTCCGCCTCTATCAAGGCACTGGTAGTTTCTGAAGTTGTTAATTTTGAAACTTCAGTATCTACATAGGTTTTAATGGCAGAAACTGATGGATATTTTTTATCAGCATCTGTTACATCTTTTATTACTTGTGATTTGTTAGAGACATCTTCTTTGTCCGACTTCAAGCCAGCGATTTGAGTGAATCCTGTTTTCAACGAATCACTTAAATCTTTCTCTCTACCTTGTGCTCTGGTAACTTCTGTTTCTATCGAAGTCTTATTCGTTGTTTCAGCTAAAGTAGCGCGATCAATTTCAGTCTTCAAGGAATCGCTCAAATTCTTCTCTCTTCCTTGCGCACGTAATTTCTCAGCTTCTATTAATGAAGTAGTCGTTTCTGAGGTAGTTAATTTTGAAACTTCTGCATCTACATAGGTTTTAATGGCTGCAACTGATGGATATTTTTTATCTGAATCTGTTACATCTTTTATTGCTTGTGATTTGTTAGAGACATCTTCTTTGTCCGACTTCAACCCAGCGATTTGTGCGTATCCTGTTTTCAACGAATCACTTAAATCTTTCTCTCTACCTTGTGCTCTGGTAACTTCTGATTCTATCGAAGTTTTATTCGTTGTTTCAGCTAATTTCGCGCGATCAATTTCTACCTTCAATGAATCACTCAGGTTCTTCTCTCTTCCTTGGGCACGCGTAACTTCTGTTTCTATCGAAGTCTTATTCGTTGTTTCAGCTAATTTCGCGCGATCAATTTCAGTCTTCAAGGAATCGCTCAAATTCTTCTCTCTTCCTTGCGCACGTAATTTCTCAGCTTCTATTAATAATTTAGTAGCGTCAGTAGTTGATAATTTAGTGATTTCTGTATCTACATATGATTTGATTGCTTTTACCGAAGGATACTTATCATCACTAGTTTGAGCATCAATAATAGTAGCTTTATTGGAAAGATCTTCCTTCAATGCTAATTTAGGAACTGTAGGCAATTGAGCCGTTCCAGATAAATCTCCAGCTAAACGAATCACACCCAAAGAATCAGTTGTTGCTTCAGGTAATTGCACGGAACTATTGGTACCCGTTATTGTTATGGTTTTTCCAGTAATTTTTAATACTTGTTGTTCATTTGTTAATGCATCATAGGTACTTGGAGTCCAAACACCATTGATATATTTCATAATTTCACCTGATTTAGGTTTTTCTGAACTTATCGGATTGCCTTGCAATCCGGTAACTAAGGGTGAGGAAACGGTTCCACCTAAATCCTTGTCCAATTTTACAATATCCTTCGCAACATTATCAACAAAACCTTTTACTGCTTTTACTGATGGATATTTTGTATCTGAATTTTTGTCTGCATTAATATCAGTAGATTTATTATTTTTATCTTCCTTTCCGTCAACGGTTGCTTGTAATGCAATTCCATTTGTTGCATTATCAACATATTGTTTGATTGCCTTAACAGTTGGGTATTTAACGTCTGAATTTTTGTCAGCATTTACATCATTTGATTTATTATCCTTATCCTCCTTTCCATCAACAGTAGCTTGTAGTGCAATTCCATTTGTTGCATTATCAACGTATTGTTTAATTGCTTTTACGGAAGGATATTTTGCATCTGAATTTTTATCTGCATTAATATCAGTAGACTTATTTGATTTTTCTTCTTTACCATCTACAGTTGCTTGAAGTGCAATTCCTAATGTTGCTTGATCTACATAATCTTTAACTGCTTTTACTGAAGGATATTTTTCAGTACTGTTTTTATCTGTTAAAACATTATTGGATTTATTATTTACATTTTCATAATTATTAGCGACCACTGCTAATTGTTGCGTATTGGACGCAACTTGATTATTTAATTTATCAACATTTGAAATAACCGCTTTTTGGGTGTTATCAATTACTTGAATTTGAGTAGACTGATTATTTATTTGAGTAGTATGATTTGTTATGCTAACAGATAAGTCTGTTAATTTTTTAGTATTTTCATCAATGGTTTGTTTATTATCAGCAAGATTCTGATTAATTATTAAAAACTTAGAAATATTATCTTTTTGATTTTGATCAACAGTTGTACGTAAAGGATTTAGATCATTGTCTACAATATAACCTACATCGTTATTAAAATAGGATAAAGTTGTAGGAGAATTTCGAACATTCAGATATTCTACAGCATCTGCATATAAGGCATATGCCATATAATTGAAAGGTTGAACACTTACGGTATTATAAGTATTACCTCTGTCAAAACTTAATTCTACTTTTAATTGCTTAAGATCGCTTGTCCATTGTACAGCATCAAATGTTCTATAATTTTGTTTGGTAGCATTTCCTGAAATGGCCCCAGAGGTTCCCCCACCTATAGTCAAATTTACTAAACCAAAATCATCTGTTTGTGTATCATGAATCTCCTCATAATCCACTTCATTTTTCTTAGAAAGTAAAGTAAATCGAACTTGTATTTTCCCATTTTTAAAGGGTTGACCAACAATTTCCCCACCTGGTATTTTAACAGGTTTAGGATCCATAACCACAGCTTGATAATTCAAACCTTTCGTTTGTGCCACTAATCCAAATGCGGCAAACAGCATGAGACACGTTAATAAATACTTTTTCATTGTTTGATATTTTTAGAACGTTTTTTTTACTTAGAAATAAATTTTACACCTATAGAAAACATAGTATTATTAAAATTTAGGGAGGAGGCCCCTGCCTTAACAGCATTCATCGTATTTGATTTAGAAAACGAAACGAAGCTTACCAAACCAGGATTAACCTGTTTGGACAGGGACAATTCCCACCCTAATGCGGTTTGTATTTTATTGAAATCCGGATCTAACGTAAGATCACGATAAGTACCTAATAGTTCTTGATTACCTTGTATAATTTTCATCCCTTGAATTTTCCCACTTCCTTTTATAGACCAACCTTTAAAAATTGATTGAGAGTAACCCAAACCTACATTTATACCTAAAAAATTGGTTTGATAATTAAATGCAACTCCTAAAATATCTCCAACTGCATTAAGCTGACTTGTCTCAATCCCGGTCTCAACATTTAATCGAGATAAAAAATTTGCCAAGGTTTTGTGATTTGAATAATAAAAAGCTTTAGGAGAAGTTGAAGTAAGGAGCGTAAGTGTATCTAATATTTTAAAATCTACCCCCATTCGATAGTATGTACCAGATCCTTTCTTGAAATTATCAAAACGATCCCCATCAGAACTGACGTAATCATATTGACTCATCACTGTTCCAGCAACAAGATGAACAGACTGGGCGGTTAACGTTCCAGGAAGGAATAAAATAAATCCAAGGATCACCCATCCAAGAATTTTACATTTTAAAATAGAAAACTTTTTCATCGTTTTTTTCGATTGATTTTTAGAACTACAATCGATCGGACCGAACAAATTTTGAAATGTGTCTGGCAAATCGACTCGACAAAACTATTAAAGTTGAAAGGCCCAAATCGACCTAAAAAGACACTTATTGGAACCAAAATCCTAAATCAATTCAAGAATTTGATACTTTGGACTAAAATCAAAATCCACGTATTTTTATAAAAAAAACTTTAGTTTGACTACTAAAAGCTTGATACAAAAAATATAAAAAAAAGGATGATAAAAATCAGTAATCTGTATTTAGTATGTATAAATAATAAGCTAAGTCTAAAAAATAATGTGCCGATTTTAAAAAAAGAAGTCAGAAACTTAAACTTGTTTATACTTACATACTTTTTGAGATAGGGAAAAGCTCTCATTCGAAAGGCTCAGGGACCTGGACCGCCCATTTTAAGTTTGAAAGATCCATAGATTCTTAGATTCTTAGATACTTAGATACATAGATACTTAGATTCATAGATTCTTAGATTCTTAGATACTTAGATACATAGATGCTTAGATTCATAGATTCTTAGATTCTTAGATACATAGATTCTTAGATACATAGATTCTTAGATACATAGATTCTTAGATACATAGATTCTTAGATACATAGATTCTTAGATTCTTTATAAATTCTGTTATAATAAAAAAAATAAGCTCCAAGGATTCCCTGGAGCTTATAAAAATTACAATTGTCTTAAAAACTATTTAATGATTCATTTAACCTAAAAATCCAAAGCAAAGACAAACTCTTTATCTTTTGGCATAGACCTTAAATATTCAGAGGGGGTCATTCCTACTTTTTTCCGAAAAGAATTCACAAAATTAGATCTAGATAAAAATCCACAAGAATATCCAATCGATTCTAAAGTTAGGTTTTTAGCTCTTCCACTATTCAATAGATCAAGTGCAAATTCAATTCTTGCATTATTTTTCCAATCATTAAAATTGATTCCCAAATAATTGTTAAAATAATTTGTTAACTGGTGGTAAGGTATATTCGTTTCTTTTGTAATAACAGAAAGGGTAAAACTAGGTTTTAAATAGGGTTTACTTGCAAAGTATATTTTAAGCTTTTCGGCAATCACCGTATTACTATTTACTGGTTCAAACTCAAAATTGGTATATTTCTTAGGTAGTACTACAGCCTGAGCACCAATTGGCATTCGTTCATTGGATAAATCCTTTTTACTTGGTTTTCTTTTATATAAAATACCGTAAATAACTTTAGGAAAAAAGAATACAGAACCAACTATCACTAATAAACTTATTGTTGGCATCATCATCATTTGCTTGATATTATATATTTGAAAAGGATTACTTGCATATAGTTTAGAGGCAATTCCTAACCAAAAAGTAGTCAAATTATTAAATAAACTAGCAAACAAAATGATATAATACCATTTAATTGAAGGTAACTCAATCATACGATCCGGAGACTCAAATGTCTCAGAATTTCGATGCAAAATCAAAAATGCTAATACACTATAAATTATTCCTAATAATGGTCTAAATAAAAGGTTAAAACTAAAAGGAAAAATAAGTGTATGAATACCTAATATATTGTATGGCTCCTTTAAGATCAAATTGGCTACAACTGTTCGCTCTTCATGAGAAATAAAAATATGTGGCGTAATATTTAGAAATAATAAAGCTGGAGCTATAAAATGAATATATTCTCTTTTCCAAAATCCCTCAAATGGGACTTTTACTATTGAATACTTGAAGTATAAGTACATAAATATAGGGGAACTCGCAAAGAAAAATGTACCATATGGTATCAAATAATACACAATCCAAAAATTTCCTGAATAAAAAGTAGAGTTTCTTGTTATTGATAACAAACTAATACTGAAGAAAAACAGACATAAAAGTAAATTATGTCTGTTTTCTCGATCAATGTTCACAAGAAGGAGAACCGACACTAAGATGCCAATCAGAGAATTGAAATCAATCATCATAATCTTAAATAAGTATAATTTTTAGAACTAATATAATTTAGAAAACAGAGGAAAATATTCATTTAAGATATTAACTCTGGGTCTCCCTCCAGTTTGTGTTGGGATGACAAAGTAACTACACTTTACTACCGAAACAATTATTTAAATCTGATTGTTTTGTTCCAAAATCCCAAATCAGCACAAACCTTTTGTTCTAATTTTAAATTTTAGTACATCAGAACAAGTCCAAATTTGTTAAAATCCAAAATTTTAACAAATAGAAAATTATGCCTTTAAATAATCTGAAGGGGTTTTTCCTGTAACTTTTTTGAAAGAATCAATAAAATTAGTCCTAGAACGAAATCCACATGTCAAAGAAATTGTTTCAAGAGTGTGATTTTTTGCAACTCCAGACTCCAATAACTCAATGGCATGTTGAATTCGAAGCGAATTCTTGAAATCATTAAAGTTCATCTCATGTTTAACTTTTATAAAATAAGTTAATTGATGTTGAGGAATCTTGGTCTCTTCCGAAAAATGAAACAAAGAAAAGCCTGGTTTCAAATACGGCTTTTCAATCAAATATTCTGAAACCACATTCCCAATTTGAATTAAATCATAATGTGGTACAGAAGAAGAAGTTGACTCTACTTTGGCTTTTTTGTCAAAATGAGAAGGTGCCAGGGTATGTTGAAACAATTTTTGAAATATAATTTGAGGAAAAAATAAAATTGAAAACAAAATTAATATAATAGACGCTCTTGGAATAAAAATCAATTCACTGTATTCATCTCTACTTAAAATATGATCTACAGTTCTTCCTAATTCAATTCCACTGGTAAATGAAAATAAATAATGAACAAGCGAAAAAAACAGTAGAATAACCAAAAATCTTAATTCAAACTTGCTTACAAATTTGAATTGAAAATTAGTGTAATTCTTCCACAATAACACGCTACAGATAAATACATAAATAAATGACATCAAGGGTCTAAATAACAATTGATATTTATACCCAAAGAATAAAGTTGGGAATGAACCTACATTCATGGGATTCTGATTAATACTTACCAACAATGATTCTCGAATAGGCTCTTTTAAAAAGATGAAGGGTGTAGCATTTAAAAATAAAATAAAGGGTATTATAAAATGAACGAAATCTTTCAACTGAATTTCTCGATCTGGATTTATTTTGAAAATAAAATAAAAATATAAAAAGACTCCTGAACTTGCATTAAATGCTACAAAATAGGGAAAAAAAAGTTCAAGAATCCATCTGTTTTCACTAACAAATAAAGCCTGAGTCAAAGTAGCATAAAATGCATTTGACATAAAAAATAAAGCCAACCAAATATTTTCATTGGAAGGTTTGTCTCGAAAAAAGATTAACAAAAATCCTATAAAGAAACCAAGAGTAGATAGTAGTATAAACATTTAGAAAACAGATAGTGATGCTAATATATCAAATGATGATACAATAAAAAATAATTATGTAATTAAAATGCTGTTTTTGGACCAATTTAAATTATTTATAAACATTTTATACACATATTTATCACAAATTATCTTTTCGAAAAAAGGGGAAATCTAATTTGTATATTGTAAGATTATTATCTATTTTTTGATATTAATTATAAGTTCTTTATTAGGATTTTAAAAGTATTTTTAATTGGGGAAAAGGTTCCCCTTACCCCCTGCAATTTACAAGCAATTTCGTTAAGGAAATTGATAAAATTGGTCGACAAAGTTCACTGATCAAAATTTTACCAATTCTAACTAGATCTTTTGTATATTTACATCCGCTTTGGCGCCATAGTTCAACGGATAGAATAGACGTTTCCTAAACGTTAGATGTGGGTTCGATTCCCGCTGGGGCCACTTAATTTTACTTATTAATCCTATTTTTCTTTTTCTAATTTAATTTACCATGAAAGTCCAAGCATATGGCGCTAATCACGCAAACGACTCCATCCATCCTTTAGAGGTTCATAGACGAGAACTACTTCCTAACGATATTTTAGTAGATATCCTGTATTGTGGTGTTTGTCACTCAGACATACACATGGCTCGCTCTGAATGGGGACCTTCGGTTTATCCTATTGTACCCGGACATGAAATCGTAGGCAAGGTCATTGAAGTTGGCGCTAACGTAACCAAATTCAAAGTTGGCGATACAGCAGGAGTTGGCGTTTTTGTTGATTCTTGTAGAAAATGTTCCTGCTGCGAAGAGGGACTCGAACAATATTGTGATGAGGGAATGACTGGTACCTATAATGGATATTACCGAGATGGTAGCCCTACTTATGGTGGTTATTCAGATAAATATGTAATTGATGAACATTTTGCCCTACATATTCCTTTTACAAAAGATTTAGAAAAAGTAGCACCCTTGCTTTGTGCAGGTATCACAACGTACTCTCCATTGCGTTTTGCAGGTGTGGGGAAAGGACATAAAGTAGCCGTTTTGGGTTTAGGTGGACTTGGCCATATGGCCGTGAAATTTGCAGCATCATTTGGAGCAGAGGTTACGATGCTTAGTACAAGCCCTTCTAAAGAAGCTGATGCAAAAAATTTAGGTGCTCACCATTTTGCATTATCCACAGATGATAATAAAATGAAAGAATTAGAAAATCATTTTGATTTCATCCTAAATACGGTTGCTGCTAAACACGATATGAATAAATTCTTAAATCTTCTAAAGGTAAATGGCAAAATGCTAGTTGTGGGTATTCCGCCAGAAGACAATCGCTTCAATGCCGGAACCTTAATCGGTAAAAGAAGAAGTATCGTTGGATCTATGATTGGAGGAATCAAGGAAACGCAAGAAATGCTTGACTATTGCGCAGAACACCACATCGTATCCGATGTGGAAATGATTGCCATGAAAGATATCAATCAAGCCTATGAAAGAGTAATCAAATCAGATGTTAAATATCGTTTTGTCATCGACATGAAAACACTTTAATCATTTTCCCCTTCAGATTATCCAGCAATGTACTTTCCGAAGGGGATTTTTTTCAATAGTAAAACCACCATTCCACAAACAATTAAACAACTGATTGCGGCTATAGGAATACCCAAAAAGGGTTGAAATACATGAAAATGAATCCCAACTTTAGCTAAATAAAATAATCCCAACAAGTGTGCACAATATATTCCGTAACTATTCACACTCACAAAATTTCGTAAGCCCTCAAGTCCTTTGTACTTCCATTCCCAACGATAATATTTTGCCATTAAAAATATTCCCATCGATTCCAAAAGTACCCCAGGCGAAAAATTTGAATAAAACCTCAAGTCTAATATCCCTTTAGATGCACTTAAATAAAAGGTAGGCCATAAGACTAAAGCCCCACCAAAGACAAACATAAAAAGCGAAAGCTTTTTAATTATTTGTTCATTATATACTTGATGATACAAATAATATCCTAACAACATGTATCCTAAATAACCGCTGTTATAAGGTAAATTAATCGTAAATGCACCTCCTAGTAGTCCTTCATTATTAACTAAAAAGGTTAATAGCCAAATGCCCAACATGACTTCTAATTCGAACTTTGATGCACTTTTTATCCATCGATTGAATACAGGTAAAATACAATATATTCCAATTAACGTATAGATATACCAAAAATGATAGGAAGAATAATGCTGAAATTGATTTCCAATAAATTTCACGCTGTCCCAAACCCCCATAGGCATCGCTTTGTATCGGACATACCAATTGAAAAACATGTAACAACAATGCCAAAACAAAAACGGCACAATAATTCGAACAAAAGGCTTTTTAAAATGCTCTTTGATAGGTAAATCTCTTCCAAGGACAGTTACCCCAGAAATCATAAAAAAAATTGGTACGCAGAATCTTGACAATCCCTGCCAACAATTTGCTGCCCACCAGTCTGTCGCCTCTACATGTCCAAACTGCCGATTTAAATTTGCCGCTGTATGAATAACAATAACAGCAAAAGTTGAAATTACGCGTAAACAGTCAAGCCAAATTATTTTTTCTTTGATTTTTTCCATGGCCCGGGCCCTAATTCTTTAATACGTAAATATCTAAATCGAACTTCCGAACCATGTCCTAAAAAGCCAATATGTCCTGTTTTATTAAATAAACCTGGATGCTCTTTATGATCTGCAGTACCATTCATCGTTGCCTCCGCTAGATCACCATCTACAATTATTTCTCCATTTAAAATTACTTGAATATGATTGCCTTGTGCAATTACTTCTTCCATATTCCACTCCCCTACAGGCTTCAAATATTCTCTTTTTGCGGGAATAATACCATACACCGAACCATGATATTGATAGGGTTGTAATTTATCATAAATCTTTGCCGTATTATCTAATATTTGTAACTCCATGCCAACATATGCCGCATCACCTTCTAATGGAGCTCTAATACCTAATCCATTGTTGGCACCTGGTGTTAATTTGAATTCAAACTTCATATGAAAATTATCATACTCTTTTTTTGTGTAAATATTTCCTTTTCCTCCTCTAGTAGGATAAATCACCAAATCCCCATTTGATGGCACATAATCAATTGTATTACCTGTCCATTTAAACAAACTTTGACCATCAAATAGCGACTCAAATCCTTCCTCTTGCTCCTCTTTTGATACCTTAAATATTTCTTCTGGCTCTAATTCTTTCACATAAATATCTCGATACACAATATGATTGCCATGGGCTTGTAACTCAATGGCTTCTTTTACAAAAATAGGAAGATTGCGATCCCAATAATTTTCCAAAATTACTTGATCAACTACCATTTCTCCATTCAAATACACACTCACCCGCTCACCTTTCATGATTATTTTAAATGTATTCCATTCTTCTATAGGGTTATCCACTAATTTCAATGGTTTACTCGGATTCTTTTGATTATTGTATAAACCTCCAGATCCAACATTCGCCCCAACATTTACACGTGCAATATCCCATATCTGTACTTGCGGAGATCCTCGCAAGTAAATTCCAGCATCCCCATCTTTTTCAATTTTCCAATCCACATACATTTCAAAATCCTGATAATCTTTTATCGTACATAAATTATCACCATGTCCCGTGAAATGTAACTCCCCTTCTTTCGCATACCAGCCTTTTCGCATAAGCTCATCAGCCTTGATTTGCTTCTTTGCCAAGGTATCCGGATGCATATTTTTTCGTTTTATTGGATTTTCTACCAAACCTTTCCAACCTGTTAAATCACGACCATTAAATAGTGTGTAAAATCCTGTTTTTCCCGCAGTTTTAGCAAACTCCTTGTTCAATTGCTCTTTTAATTCTTGACTAGGTACAAATGGCATCACCTCCTGCATCCATTCCTTCGTCATTTGACTCTGCAAGTCTGAATTTGACACAAACATTTGAACCATTCCATCCGCAATTGAAGATTTATTTGCCATTTCACGCAAACCATCTTTTAAAACGCGTAAACTTGAAATGGATGGACATTTAAATAATCGTTTATAAATTTCTTCCCTTATCAATGGATTATTGGTTAAGGCCAATGCATTTCGATAATTCAATATTTGCTGAGTCGTATTCAATAACTTACTATTGATTCGAACATATGCCCTAATTGCTTCTTCAGATTTAGATTTTTTGGCAATTTGATAGGCTAAGCTTAGGGATTCTGCCTCATTTAAAAAATTAATATAATTCTGAGCAAAAATTGCTTTAGATGCATATCCATGTAATTTTAAACTTAATTCGGGATTCGATTTTAACATATTTGTCAAACTTGCCTGCACGGACTTAACTTCAAGTTCTTCATCTGTTTGCCCCAACTTCCCAGCTACCAAATCAAAATCTTGTACTTTTCCAAGATCAACCAAGGCTACAAACCCTGCCTTTCGGGTTACTCCGTTCGACTGTATCGCACGCCACATATATGGTTCTATAGCTTGCCATTTTCGAGAAGCGCCATATATCATCATTGCTTTTTGCTGTTCGAATGATAATTTTTCAAATCGCTGCAATTCATTTTGTAGCATCGAAGAAACATTTATCGTTTTAAGCGATTGTCCAACGGCTAAACCATCTAGATTACCTTCTTTCAATAAATCCCAAACCTTTGAATAGGCTTTTTCCTTATCTACTCGCAACAACGCTACCGACAAGGAAGTCCGCACATGAGAATTTTTTGATTGTATTCCTTGCAAAAAAATTGAAGAACTTTTGGGTTCAAGTAAAGCAATTTCATCTAATAATTCTATTTGCTTGGTATTCGACAAGGAGTTAAATTTCCCTGTAAAAATGGACCAATCCTTTACACCAGCAACACGAACTAATTTTTCTATAATAGCATGTGAAGATGATTTATCTAAAGTTGCGAATTGCTCCCATGCAACCATTAAATGGTTCGGACTAATTTGAACCAAGGTACTTGCAATAAGTGCTTTATTGGCAGCATTCGTATTTGGTTTTTTTATCAAAGCAATCAAATCCGTAACGGATTTGGTATTTTTTAAATATAAAACATACGATTCAAAAGCTTGGGTCGGCTCAAATTGAAAATCACCTTCTTGCGCAGCTTTCCATAAGATATTCTTAGAAGATGGCTGAGCAAAATGTGCCAATCCCGCTAAAATTAATTGATTAACCCTTGATTCTTTTTGTGGGAATACCTTTTCTAAAATGGGTACAACTGCCGAATGATTTTTAGCAATTAAGGCTTGAATTAATTGAACATTTTTCGAATTATTTTCCTTTAACTCCGACAAAAAAACGGTAGCCACACCTTCCTTAGCATATGGATAAATTGCCAAAAGGGTACGAATGGCCGGATCATGCAATTGTTGATCACGTAAAAAAGGCTTAATTGCTTCTATTGACTCCTCATGAGCAACAAATTGCAATGCTTGTAAGGCTCGTTGCTTTTTATCTAAATCCTTTTCACTGTTCAGGATTTGAATTTGTTGAGCTAGCTTCTCTTTTCGAATTTGTTCTAACTCAGGTTTCGTTTTGACTTGAGCTTGGGAGAAAACAGTCCCATAACTTAAGATCGTGCAAATTAATAGTAGTTTGATTTTCATAATTACATCGAATAAGGAGCTCTCATAGGTTGATTAATGTATCGATTTGCCTCTTCATCATCGATAAACTCTTGCTTGATTGGATCAAATTTTAAATTTCGATTAACGCGCATAGCGATTAAACCAAGATTTACAATCGTACACGATCGATGTCCATTCTGTTCATTTAAGGCAAACGTTTTCCGATTTTTAACCGCATCCACAAAATCTGTTTGCTGAATTGGAGGCTCTGGAAATTCTGACAATTTTCGATCTAAATCTGGTATATCCGACTTAAATCCTTTAAACAATTTGCCCTTAGGACCTTCGATATAGGCTACATTTTCATCTTTGCCTTCTCCATCTAAAACGATTTGACAACCATCTGCATAGGTATATGTTATTCGGCGGAAAACACCCACTGCATCGGCATCCTGAACAGGTGCATCCACTTCAATGTAAACAGGGGAAGTATCATCTTTACCTAATAAATATTGAATAGGATCAAGATAATGTTGTCCCATATCGCCCAATGCTCCACCATCATAATCCCAATAACCTCTAAATGTACCATGTGTTCGATGTACATGATACGGTTTATATGGCGCAGGTCCCAACCAAGCATCATAATCCAACTCTTTGGGAACAGGTTGTGGACTTAAATCCGTTTTTCCAATCCAATAAAATTTCCAATCAAATCCCGTATGCTTACTTATGGTAAATTTTAAAGGCCAGCCCAATAAACCCGAGTCTACCAATTTTTTTATAGGTCGAACAGGGGTATTCATTCCGTAAAAATTTGACTCGAATCGAAACCAAGTATTTAATCTGAAAATTCGACCATGCTGTTGAACAGCTTCCATTAATTTCTTTCCTTCTCCTATGGTCCGAGTCATTGGTTTTTCACACCAAACATCTTTACCTGCCCTTGCAGCATCAGCAGCAATTATTCCATGCCAATGAGGAGGTGTAGCTACATGAACAATATCTACTTCAGGTAATTGAATCAACTCTCTATAATCTGAGAAGGCTTTTACACCCTTCTCCACCATATCTAATCCCATCTGTAGATTTTTTTGATCTACATCACACATAGCCACCACTCGAGTACCTGCATAAGGAATATGTCCCCTACCCATACCGCCGGTTCCAACAATTCCTTTGGTTAATTGATCACTAGGAGGAATATATCCTTTTCCTAATACATGTCGCGGCACGATGCTAAAGGCTGTAGCCGCAAGAATTGATTGGCCGATAAATTTTCTACGTGAAAGATTCATAAATATATGATGTAGTGATCCAGTGACTACAGTGAGTTAGTGAAGAAATAAAATTATAAAAAATATTCAATAAATGATATAAGTAGCTATCATGAACTAAATTACTCGATCACTCGATCACTGTATCACTAACCTCATCACTGTATCCGGCTTCGAAAACCTCGTAACCCTTACGAGCATTTCACCAGATTTTTTGAATAAGCGTTGCGGAACAGCCACTTGATCAAAAAAAACTGAATCGGCCTTATAGAGATCCAATTTTCTTCTTGAACCGTCTTTTTGTTTGATTAAAAGGATGTAATGAATTTCCTTTGGATTGCTGGCATCAGTATATTTCTTTCGGATTGAGCCGTCTATTGCCAATTCTTTTAAATCATCATAATCAGAATATATTTTCTCAGACCAGAGGTCTGGTAAATAAAATTGAGCTAAAAGAGCAATTGTTCCAAGTGCAAAAATCATCGTGGAAAAATTTTTTGTACCCCAAACAGACTCCGTATTAGAATTCTGAGAACTACTACTGCCCATATTTCCAAATAATGGCATTTTTAATTTTTTCCGAGGACGATGAACCGGTTTGTAATGCTCAGACATTTAAATAGATTTTGTGAAATTTATGTACAAATATAATTAAATAAAATTTTCATTTTTATGCAATTTGAACTTTCAAATTGGTAAATTGCGTTTTAAAATTTACAAATAAAGCCTAGTGCCAAAAGAATACAATGATTTCAATCATCAGTAAAACAGTAACCAAATTATTTGGAACCAAGTCGGAAAGAGATATAAAGGCAATTATGCCGATTGTAGAAGCTATAAAACAAGAATACGCAAAACTATCCACTATTTCAGACGATGCCCTTCGTGGCAAAACTATTGAATTTAAACAACGAATTCAACAACATTTAGCAAATATTGATGCTCAGATTGATCAATTACGATCTCAAGCCAATGCAACGGAGGATGTAGATCAAAAAGATCAATATTTTCAACAAATTGACCAATTGAATTTAGAACGAAATAAAGAATTAGAAAACGTTTTAAATGATATTTTACCTGAAGCTTTTGCCGTAGTAAAAGAAACTGCAAGAAGATATACTGAAAATAAAGAATTAGTTGTAACAGCTACTACTGAAGATAAATTTATCGCTGCAAAAAAATCCAATGTAATCATTGAAGGTGAAAAAGCTATCTGGAAAAACAAATGGATAGCAGCAGGAAATGAAATCACTTGGGAAATGGTTCATTATGACGTTCAGTTGATTGGTGGTATCGTTTTACATCAAGGGAAAATTTCAGAAATGGGTACAGGTGAGGGTAAAACTTTAGTTTCAACCTTACCTTCTTATCTAAATGCCTTAGCAGGCAGAGGAGTTCACCTTGTAACGGTCAATGATTACTTAGCTAAGCGTGACTCCGAATGGAATGCTCCATTATTTGAATTCCATGGCTTGACTGTTGATTGTATCGACAAACATGAACCGAATACCGAAGCTAGAAGAAATGCTTATTTAGCAGATATTACCTATGGAACAAATAACGAATTTGGTTTTGATTACCTTCGCGACAATATGTCTCGTAGCATTGAAGACCAAGTACAACGTCCACATCACTTTGCAATGGTGGATGAGGTTGACTCCGTTTTAATTGATGATGCACGTACACCTTTAATTATTTCTGGACCAATCCCTAAAGGTGATGAACAAGAATTTGAAAACTACAAACCGCGAGTTCAAAGTTTATTTGAAGCACAAAAACAATTGGTACAAAACTTTTTAGTAGATGCTAAAAAAGGGATTTCAAATAATGACAAGAAAGAGGGTGGCTTAGCACTATTTAGGGCTTTCCGCGGTTTACCAAAATCTAAACCTTTAATTAAGTTTTTATCTGAAAGCGGAATCAAACAAATTTTGAATGAAACCGAAGGTATCTATTTGGCCGAAAACCAAAAATTAATGCCTCAAGCAGATGAGCCATTATTGTTTACCATTGATGAAAAGAATAATCAAGTGGAGTTAACAGAAAAAGGTCTTGCCTTTATGAGTTCCAATACAGAAGACCCTAACTTCTTCGTATTACCAGATTTGTCAACTTCTTTAAATCAAATTGATAAAAACGAAACCTTATCAGATGCTGAAAAATTAGCCCAAAAAGAAGCGGTTATTTCAGACTACAACAACAAAGCAAGTCGTATTCATACCGTAAATCAATTATTAAAAGCATATACCTTATTTGAAAAAGATACGGAATATATTTTGGTTGATGGCAAAGTAAAAATTGTTGACGAACAAACGGGACGTGTGATGGAAGGTCGTCGATATTCTGATGGCTTACACCAAGCAATTGAAGCAAAAGAAGGGGTTAATGTAGAGGATGCAACCCAAACTTATGCAACCATTACCCTACAAAATTATTTTAGGATGTACCACAAATTAGGTGGTATGACAGGTACAGCAGAAACTGAAGCGGGTGAATTCTGGACAATCTACAAATTAGATGTGGTTTCTATTCCTACTAATCGTTCGATTCAACGTAAAGACCATGAAGATAAAGTATATCGTACCGTTCGCGAAAAATACAATGCGGTTGCTGCTGAAATCCAAGAATTAGTAGAGCAGGGTCGACCGGTCTTGGTAGGTACTACTTCTGTGGAAAACTCGGAATTAATTAGCCGATTATTAACCATTCGCAAAATACCGCACAATGTATTAAATGCTAAGCAGCATGCAAGAGAAGCAGAAATAGTTGCTGAGGCAGGACAATCAGGCAAAGTAACTATCGCCACAAATATGGCTGGCCGTGGTACAGATATTAAACTTAGCCCAGAAGCTCGAACTGCTGGTGGTTTAGCAATTATTGGTACAGAACGCCACGAATCTAGACGTGTCGATCGTCAGTTGAGAGGACGTTCGGGTCGCCAGGGAGATGTAGGTTCTTCACAATTCTTTGTTTCGTTAGAAGATAACTTGATGCGACTATTTGGTTCAGACCGTATTGCAAAGGTAATGGACAGATTAGGAATGGAAGAAGGTGAAGTTATTCAACATTCAATGATTACATCATCTATTGAAAGAGCACAGAAAAAAGTAGAAGAAAATAACTTTGGTATTAGAAAGCGTTTGTTGGAATACGACGACGTAATGAATTATCAAAGAAATGCAATTTATAAGCGTCGTCAGAACGCTTTATTTGGTGAGCGTTTAGCTTTGGACATCGTAAATACCTTGTTCGATGTATGTCAGGATATCGTTAACCAATACCACTCATTCGAAGAATTAGAATTAAAAGTTATTGAATTATTAGGCATTGAACCTCCTTATTCTCCAGAAGAGTTCAATCGTTTAAGCAATGATAAAAGAACTGAATTATTATTCTTGGCAGCAGAAGGTCATTACAAAGAAAAAAATGAGTTGATCTGCCAGAAGGTAATTGGAGTAGCACAGGAGGCCATTCGCCAAGGTTATACGGGCATTCAGGTTCCAATAACGAATGGACAATGGATGACAGGCATTGTTGTAGATGCAAATAAAACCATCGATTCAAAAGGAAAAGAAGTAGTAATGGAAATGGAAAAATTCATTACGCTGACTCTAATTGACCAGGAATGGAAAGAGCATTTACGTGTAATGGATGATTTGAAACAATCGGTTCAAAATGCGGTATTTGAACAAAAAGATCCTTTATTGATTTACAAATTCGAGGCTGTTTCTATTTTCCAAAAATTTGTTGCAAAAGTAAATAGCGACACCATCAGCTTCTTACTTAAAGCCGATATTCCGGAAATTCAAGAAACAAATCAACAAAGTAAAGCTCCTAAAGTTGAAGCTCCTAAATTACAAATCACCAAAGAAGATGCCTTATCGTCTCTTTTAGGTGGATTAGCGGAACATTCGGGTGACCAAGAGTACCACAATCCAAGTGAACGTACCGTAGAGCGTGTAGTGCCGCGTCAGGCGATAAAAATTGCCGATAGAAATCAACGTGTAACTGTACAATACAAAGACGGTTCGATTAAAGAAAATGTCAAATACAAAGTAGTTGAGCAAGATGTAGATAGTGGTAATGCTGTCGTAATAGCTTAAACTAATACAATATCATCTGCATGAGCAACTTCTCCTGATTGGGAAATTAAATCCAATTTTGAATTGCTCGTGCGGGCGATAGCAAGCAAGTTTTTTTCGAGGTCCAATATTTCAATCACCTCTCCTTTCGAGAAATCGCCAATAAACTCTTTTACACCTACAGAAAGTAAAGATTTGCGTTGTCGAATCGCCTTTTCAGCCCCCTTATCCAATATCACTTTTCCTGCAATAAGCGAACCCGCGGCCAACCATTTTTGTCGAGACGATAAACTGGCTTTTTGAGCTTCAAATACCGAACCAATTTTTTCATCAATTGCATCTAAAATTCCATTTCCATGATCTAAGCCAAAAATCACGACCTTAATCCCTAATTTCGTGGCCAATTTGGTAAAGGTTAGTTTTGAAATCATTCCGCCCAAGCCTGTCGTTGATTTATCGGTATTTACTACTTTTAAAACAGAGGCATCAATTTCAGAAACATATCGAATAATTTCACCTTTTTCATCTAATAATCCGCCAACTGAGGTACTAATCAATAATTTACTCGCCCCAAATCCGGTTGCAATTAATGTAGCTAATTCATCATTATCCGAAAATTTTAATTCCAAATTACTCACCACATCATTTTCATTAGCAATTGGGATAACCCCACTTTTCCACAATTCCTGATAAGTTTCTTTCAATTGTAAAAATTGTTCCCTTTGCGAAAAATGATGACGTTCGCAAAGACTTTGAGCAATTGCAATTCCATATTTTTGAAAATATTGATTGTATTTGGCGATTAAGATAGGATTACCAATCGCAGCAGCAGCTTTACGTTCTTGAATTTGGCCTTTATATTTTTTCAAAAAAGATTTACCGGCTGCTACCGCACCCGATGAAACCAAAACTATATCATATAGCTTGTGTAATTGGGCAACTTGAAAAGCAATTTTTTCTAAAATTTGCTCATTGACCTCCCCCTTAGATTTGGTAATCGTAGATGAACCAAACTTAATTACCACTATTGGTTTCGACATGTATTTATACTTCTTAAAGCTTAAAATTATGAAATTAAGCTCATTTAAGGCAATTTAAATTCACATTTTTTCAGAATAGCACCTTTCAGTAGACGTAAATACTGAGCCCTACTTATATCGATAGCCCCATAACGTTTTACATTATCATTCATAAATTGAGAATCTAATAAATCAAATTTATTTATACGCAAAATATCTATTAGATAATGAAAAGCAACTTTGGAAGCATTTGAAGTAATAGTAAACATCGATTCTCCAAAAAAAGCACCACCTATACAAACCCCATATAAGCCACCAACTAATTGATTATTTTCATAGGCTTCCACAGAATGCGCAAATCCATTCTCATGCATTTCTACATACAAATCAATCAAATAATCTGAAATCCACGTTAACTCCTCATCCTTTCTTGGCGCAGCGCAATGATGCATGACTTCTTTAAATTGTTGATTGATACGAATATCAAATTGCTTTTTATTTAGAATAGGTCGTAAACTTTTTGCGGGTCTATAGGTTTCAATTGGAATAACTGCACGAGGATGCGGATTGTACCAAAAAACTTCACCATTGGGTTCGGCCATCGGAAAATATCCTGAGCTATACGCTGCAACCATCTCCTCTACTGTAAAAATTTCATGGTTCGACATAAATAATCACGATATTATTGGCATTTTTATTACAAAATTCGGAACTTTACTCTCCAAAAATCAAAAATTTTGCTTTAATGGCAAATTTTATTTGAAGAATGTTAAAAATTTTCTCACTTAAAGGACCCAAAGCCCAAATTCGACGAAGGCGAAGATTTACTTACAGAGTATGATATCCTGTAGGTTTTAAAATCTTTTGTTTCACCAAATTATAGTCCTTTTTTTGAATGAATTCATATACTGTTCAAGTTGCTAACCAAAGTCATTTTGGATTAGCAGAATCAATTTGCAATGAAATGGCTGAATCAGCCAAAGCAAGAGGTACAGGCATTGCAAAACGTACTCCTGAGTATCTACAAGCAAAAATGTCGGAGGGCAAAGCAATTATAGCAACCGATGATGTTACTGGAGAATTTGTCGGATTTTGTTACATTGAAACCTGGGAACATGGAAAATTTGTGGCCAATTCAGGTTTAATTGTAAAACCAAGTTATCGCCAATATGGTGTAGCAAAGGCCGTGAAAGCAAAAGCATTTGAATTATCAAGATCTAGATATCCAGATGCTAAAATTATCGGCATCACTACTTCCTTAGCGGTCATGAAAATCAACTCGGATTTAGGATATCTCCCGACTACTTTTTCAGAATTACCCGTAGATGACAATTTCTGGAAAGGATGTGAATCATGCGTAAATTATGATATTTTAACGCGAACAAGTGGGAAAATATGTCTTTGTACTGGAATGATTTATGATCCTACTGCTACAGAAACAAAAAATAAGGAAGAGGAAGAAGAAGAAAAGTGGATATTCCTAAAAAACATATCCGTATTTAATAAATTAAAAAAATTCAAGGAAAAGTTGTTAATGCCTTTCCATCAGAAAGTAAAAAAGAAATAATATGAGCAAGCCTAAGGTTATTTTAGCATTTAGTGGAGGATTAGACACCTCATTCTGTGTAAAATATTTATCAGAAGAAAGAGGAATGGAAGTGCATTCGGCTCTGGTTGATACTGGTGGTTTTTCAGCAGAAGAACTTAAAGTTATTGAGGAAAAAGCCTACAGCCTAGGTGTTGCAAGTCATGTTACCTTAGATGTTGTAGATCATTACTATAATGACTGTATTCGTTATCTGGTTTATGGAAATGTATTAAAAAATAATACCTACCCACTTTCTGTTTCTGCAGAACGAGTATTTCAAGCAACTGCAGTTGCAAAATATGCTCAAGAAATAGGTGCCAAAGCAATTGCACACGGAAGTACGGGAGCTGGAAACGACCAAGTTCGTTTTGATGTTGTATTCAGAATTTTAATTCCAGAGTGCGAAATCATCACTCCTATTCGTGATTTACAATTATCGCGTGAGGCTGAAATTGAATTTTTAAAATCCAAAGGCGTTGTACAAGAGTGGCATAAAGCCGCTTATTCAATCAATAAAGGCCTTTGGGGAACATCTGTTGGAGGTAAAGAAACGTTAACATCAAATGGCTATTTACCTGAAGAAGCTTGGCCAACTCAATTGAGCAAAACTGAAGCAACACAAATTACCTTAGAATTTGAACAAGGACAATTAGTGGGTTTAAATGGCAAGAAATCTAGCTCTTCAGTGGCAGCAATAAGAGAGTTAACAGATATCGCGGGTGCTTACGCCATTGGTAGAGACATCCATGTAGGTGATACCATTATCGGAATTAAAGGTAGAGTTGGTTTTGAAGCTCCTGCACCTTTAATTATTATTAAGGCACACCATTTATTAGAGAAGCATGTTTTAACTAAACATCAACTTTATTGGAAGCAAAACATTGGTGACATGTATGGCACCTTGTTACATGAAGGACAATTCTTAGATCCGGTTATGAGAAATTTTGAAAATTTCTTAGAAAACACACAATCCAATGTAACTGGAAAAGTAATTGTACAGTTAGCTCCCTATCAATTCCATGTAATTGGAATTGAATCAAAATTTGATTTAATGTCCTCAGCATTTGGTGCTTATGGTGAAATGAATAAAGCATGGTCAGGAGATGATGTGAGAGGGTATTCTAAAATTGTGTCGAATCAAACGATGATTCATCAATTGGTAAATAAGTAAGACATATGAAAGCGAAGATTGGTATTATTGGTGGTGCAGGATATACAGGAGGGGAATTATTGAGAATTTTAATCAATCATCCTCTCGTAGAAATTGCATTTGTTCATTCTAATTCACAAGCAGGTAAACCTATTTATGCAACGCATACCGACTTGCTAGGTTCCACCAACTTACAATTTACCAGTCAATTACAAGCGGTTGATCTCTTATTCCTATGTTCAGGACATGGCGAATCAAGTAAATTTTTAGCTAATAATGTGATAGATAGTCAAACTAAAATTATTGACTTAAGTACAGATTTTAGAGATCAATCACAAGGTTTTGTATATGGTTTACCAGAATGGCAAAAAGATTTGATAAAAAAAGCAACCAAAATAGCTAATCCTGGATGCTTTGCTACTTCTATTGAATTAGCAATGCTTCCCTTAACTAATCAAAATATAATAGAAGGCGACATTCATGTTTCTGCTATTACAGGTTCAACAGGTGCTGGACAAAGTTTATCCAACACAAGTCATTTTTCATGGAGAAATAACAACATTAGTATATATAAAGCATTCAACCATCAACATTTAACTGAAATTGGTATGGTTTTGCATCAACAGAGTCATCGACCAAAAGTTCATTTTATACCATACCGAGGAAATTTCTCAAGAGGAATCATGGCAAATGTTTACACATCCTATAAAGGAACTGAACAAGATGCTAAAAAATTGTATCATGATTTCTACAACGATTCCCCATTTGTTTTTGTAAGTGATTCTGCAATCGACTTAAAGCAAGTAGTGAATACCAATAAATGTTTTTTACATGTATCAGTTTATGAAGGGCAATTATTAGTTACCTCCATCATAGACAACTTAATCAAAGGTGCCTCAGGTCAGGCGGTCCAAAATATGAATATCATGATGGGATGGCCAGAAGACAGTGGTTTACAATTAAAAGCAATCGGATTTTAAAATGAAATTATTTGACGTTTACCCATTATATCCCATCGAACTTACAAAAGCATCAGGCTCAAAAGTTTGGGATAAAAATGGCCAAGAATATATTGATTTATATGGAGGACATGCTGTTATTTCTATCGGTCACTCCCATCCCTACTATGTTAAGAAAATAACAGAACAGTTACAAAATATTGGATTTTATTCCAATTCAATCATCATTTCCGGACAAGAAGAATTAGCTGAAAAACTTGGACAAATTTCAGGTTATACAGATTATAATTTGTTTTTAACCAACTCTGGAGCAGAAAGTAATGAGAATGCATTAAAATTAGCATCCTTTCATACTGGCCGCAAAAAAGTTGTTGCCTTTAAGCAAGCTTTTCATGGAAGAACTGCAGGGGCAGTAGCCGTTACAGACAATCCAAGTATCGTTGCTCCAGTAAATGACACTTCTCACGTTACCTTCCTTCCATTTAATGAATACCAAGATTTAGAGGCCATTAATGAAGAAACATGCGCTGTTATAGTAGAAGGAATCCAGGGTGTGGGTGGTATTCAAGTAGCAAGTGAGGATTTTTTAAATGCCTTAAGAAAAAGATGTGATGAGACGGGGGCCTTACTAATTTTAGATTCCGTGCAATGTGGATATGGACGTTCTGGTAAATTCTTTTCGCATCAGTTTGCTGGCATCCATCCTGATTTAATCACAACTGCAAAAGGAATGGGTAATGGATTCCCTATGGGGGGTGTTTTAATTTCTCCTGCCATTAAGGCCAGTTACGGACTTTTAGGCACTACTTTTGGGGGAAATCATTTAGCATGTACCGCTGCAAATGCAGTTTTAGATATTATCAAAGAAGAAAATTTAATCCAAAATGCCGATCAAATGGGGGCATATTTACTAAAAGAATTAAGCGGTATGCCAGGCATCAAAGAATTAAGAGGCAGAGGCTTAATGATCGGGATTGAGTTTGAAAAACCTGTTGCAGAAATAAGAGATGCATTGTTATTTAAACATCATATATTTTGTGGATATGCGGGCAAACACACCCTTCGTTTATTGCCTGCTCTGAATTTAGACCAGGCAACTGCAGACCAATTCTTAAGTAGTTTACAAAATGTTTTACAATAAAATCAGTTTACAACTTTGTTTTATAGCTAAAATGTGATTATTTTGCGTTTCTTTTTAACAAGACAAAGGATATAAAAAACAGAATTAATAAATTTTTCAATGGCGTTAATTACAAAAATTAGAGAGAAATCGGGTATCGCGGCGGCAGCCATCGCAATCAGTTTAATTTTATTTTTAGTTGGAAGTGATATTTTCCAAGGTAAATCTTCATTGTTTGGCACAAATAGCCAAGAAGTTGGAGAAATAGCTGGCGAAAAAATCATGATAGCCGACTTTCAAAAAAAGGTAGAAGAAGCTACAGCAAACTATACCGCTCAAACTGGTAAAGGTCCAAGCGAACAAGAGCAACAAATGATTCGTGATCAAGTTTGGAACCAATTGGTTTTAGATATTGCTTATAAAAAAGAATTTGATGCATTAGGGATTAAAGTGTCTGACGAAGAATTAGTTGATATGGTACAAGGAAGTAACATTCATCCATCAGTTCGTCAACAATTTACAAATCCACAAACTGGACAATTCGACAAAACATTTGTGATTCAATTCTTGAAGAATTTAAAAACCATGCCTGTTCAACAACAACAAGCTTGGGCTAATTTCGAAAAATCTCTTTCACAAGATAGATTACGTGCAAAATACGAAAGCTTATTGCGTTTGTCTAATTTTGTAACTTCTAACGAAGCTCAAAAAGAATACCAAACCCAAACAGCAAAATTCAATGCTCGTTTTGTTCATGTACCTTTCTTTTCAATAAATGATTCAACGGTAAAAGTTGAAGAATCGCAACTAGAAGAATATTTAGCTAAGCATAAAGAACAGTATAAAGGGTATAACTCTCGTTCAATTCAATATGTAACGTTCCCTGTTATTCCAACTAAACAAGATACTGTTGAATTCTATAATCAAATTAAAAAACTTGCTAAAGACTTAGCGGTAGCTCCAAATGATTCTGCATTTGCCATGTTGAATTCAGATGTTAGAACTCCCTATTTAGTATCTTATTCAGACATTCCAGATGCTGTTAAATCTCAATTAGGAACTTTCCAAGTTGGTGGTATCTATGGTCCGTTTAAAACTGGATTAACGTATTCTATCTACAAATATGGTGGAATCAAAAAAGATACTTTATTTACTGTTCGTGCAAGTCATATTTTAATTGCACCTGCAAGCAAAACAGATTCTGCAAAAGCGCAAGCTAAGACAAGAGCAGAAGCTATTTTAGCTCAAATTAAAGGCGGCGCAAATTTTGAAACCCTTGCTCAAATGAACGGAATGGACGGTACTGCACAAACAGGTGGTGACTTAGGCTATTTCAAAAATAATGGTTCAATGGTAAAGGCTTTTGAAAAGGCTGTATTTGGATTTAATGGAACAGGTTTGCTACCACAAATTGTTGAAACAGATTTTGGATACCACATCGTTAAAGTTACAGATCCGAAAACAAATATTGCTTATCGCTTAGCTGCAATCAACAAAAACATTGCTCCTACTCAGGCAACTTTAGACCGCGTTTATGCTCAAGCAGATAATTTTGCTAGTGCAAATGGTACACTTGGAGCTTTTGAAACTGCTTTGAAAAAAGATAAAAGTTTAATCATGATGCGCGCTGATAAGATTGCAGAAAATGCAAGTTCTATTAATACTTTAGCAAACGCTCGTGAAATTGTTCGTTGGGCATTTGATGACAATACCTCTGTTGGAGATGGTTCCCACAAAGTATTCGAACAAGAAAACCAATACATCGTAGCTTATTTAACTGGTAAAACAGAAAAAGATAATGTAAAAGTTGACGACTACCGTGAAGAAATTACGGGTATCGTTAAAAATCAAATTAAAGGCGAAAAAATCAAAGCTAAATTAGCTGGCCTAAATGGTTCTTTAGAGCAAATCGCACAAAAATATGGTGCTGGTGCAATTGTAGAAAATGTAGTAGACGTAACTTTAGCCAATGGGGTATTGAACTCAGCTGGACCAGACGCTACTGCCTTGGGTAGAATCGCAGGCTTAAAAACTGGCAAAAGAAGTAAGGTATTTATTGGCGATAATGGTGTTTATATTGCTGAAAAAACAGCTGCAACTGCTGCTCCTGCATTAGCAGATTATAGCACATATAAAAATCAAATTCAAATGATGGAAACTCAAAGAACTTCGTTCTATATTAATGAGGCTATCAAAGAAAATGCCAAAATTGTTGATAGAAGAAATAAATTCTATTAATTTTTCGTTAAGAAAAATTGGAAAGCATTCTGAAAAGAATGCTTTTCTTTTTTAATTTGAACCATGCAAAAAATAAGATCAACCTATACCTTATTATTCATTGGACTCATCCTTTTGTTGATTAGCCCATTTGTACGTACAAAATTTGACCTTAGTGAGGACCAAAAATTTTCGATTAGCAAAGGTTCTATTGAAGTGATCAACTCCTTAAATAAGCCTGTAAGCATAAAAATTTTTTTAGATGATGAAAATACCCCGGGTGGATTTAAACGATTGCACAAAGCTATATTAACTACCTTAGAAGAACTAAAAGACCACAGCAAGGTTCCTTTTACAATTGAACAAATTCATATTTATAAAGATTACCCCTCTGAAGAAGATCGCCAAAAATTAGCATTCTATTTAGACTCTCTTGGAATTCCTCCAACAAATGTGGTTAATAATGAAAATGGGAAGCAAACTCAGCTAATGGTTTTTCCTGGTGTAGTGATAGAATCAGATTCAAAGGCAGTTGGTGCGCTATTACTAAAAGGTAATAAATTAAGTAATTCTCAAGAAATTCTAAACCAAAGTATCGAAGGATTAGAATACGAAATCATTCAGGCCATTCAAACTAGCCAAGCTGAAAATCGCAAAAAAATTGGTTTCTTATTGGATTATAGCAAGGTACCAGCTAGTAGGCAAATCGATTTAATCCGTGCAATGAAAAAAACGTATGATTTGTATCCGGTTGACTTAGGCCAATCCTTAACACTTGATGGATTAGACGGGATATGTTTAATTCAACCTAGTAAGTCATTTTCAACTAATGATTTATTTAAGATTGACCAATTTTTGGTAAAAGGTGGAAAAGCTATTTTTCTAATGGATGGCTGCCAAGTAGATACGCTACAAAATCAAGGAATTATTTTTACTCCCAAAGAATCAGGACTCGAAGAATTATTCTTTAGAAATGGAATTCGATTAAATGGCGATATTATAAAAGATGCTCAACTATGTGGAGCTATTCCTTTGGTGGTGGGGAATTTTGGAGATAAACCCAATATTCAATTGATGCCTTGGCCTGCATTTCCTCTTTTCGAAGGAAATAAAAACAATTTAATTTCAAAAAATCTGGATGCTATTTATAGTAAATTTGCCTCTAGCATCGACACCTTCCCAAGTAAAAATTTACAAAAAAAGGTTCTTTTAAGCAGTGGAAATTATACCCAAATTCAACATGCACCTGCTACCCTTCCGTTTGCAGCTTCTGGAAAAGAGTTTGACCCTAAAAATTTTACCGCCGGACCCAAAATAGCTGCCGTTTTAAACGAGGGAAATTTCCAATCAATTTTCAGCAATAGACCACTACCCAATGATTCTTTGAAAAACTATTTTCTACAAAAATCTTCAAAGAAAGGAGGAATGATCCTAATTAGTGATGCCGATATTGCTTTAAATGAAATTGATCCAAAAACACAGCAAACACTCCCTCTTGGTTATGACCTTTTTTCGCAACATACTTTTGCTAACAAAGATTTCATTTTAAATGCTTTTGCTTATTTATTAGACGAACATCATAGCTTGTTAGCGAGAAATAAGGAAATCAAATTACGTCCTTTAGATAAAGGTAAAATTAAAGCAGAAAGAGGCTTTTGGCAAAGTCTAAATTTCATTTTACCCTTGATCTTTGCTATTTCACTTGGACTGCTAGTAAACTTCTTTAGAAAGCAGAAATACCAAAGATAAACTTTGGAAGAAAGGTCAAAATATTTTAACTTCAAGATTAATTTAAAAATTACGCAATTTTTGCATTTAACAATAAACGCCAAAGATTAGAATGAAATTCTTAGTAGCCTCAAACATTTTATTAAAACAACTTTCTGCCATTAATGGGGTTGTTGCTAGTAATCCAATCTTACCAATTCTTGAAAATATTTTGGTAGAATTAGAGGGCAATCAATTAAAATTAACTGCCTCTGATTTACAGACTGTAATGACAACTACTTTGGATGTAGAGGGTTCTGAGAATGGCTCAATCGCCCTTCCTGCGAAATTGCTTTTAGAAACACTCAGAAGCTTACCAGAACAACCTGTTACAATCTCTGCAGATCAAGGTACTTTTGGTGCAGAAATCTCAACTAAAAATGGTCGTTTCAAATTAAGTGGGGAAAATCCAATCGACTTCCCTAAAATTCCAGAAGTAAGCAAAAATCAGTCAATTGATGTATCTGCACTCGTGCTAGGAGAAGCAATTGCGAATACTTTACTAGCAGTTTCAAATGATGATATGCGTCCTGCTATGACAGGGGTATTGATTCAAATGAATCCTGAACATACAAATTTTGTTGCTACAGATGGACATCGTTTGGTGCGTTATAGAAGAACGGATATTCAAACTAGTCAATCTAGCTCTTTAATTTTACCGAAGAAAGCTTTAGCCTTATTAAAATCTACTCTACCAGCAGATGATAGTAATGTTCAAGTTGAATTCAGTCAATCTAATGCCTTTTTTAGCTTCCAAAGCATTCAATTAATTTGTAGAATTATTGATGAGCGTTTCCCTGAATACGAAAATGCGATTCCAAAGCAAAATGACAATATTGTTACGATAAACCGTTTAGAATTTTTAAGTTCAGTTAAACGTATCTCTATTTACTCAAATAAAACGACACATCAAATTCGTTTGAAAATCACAGGCAATAAATTAACCTTATCTGCTGAAGATTTAGATTACTCAAACGAAGCAAATGAAGTTCTTGCCTGTGAATACAAGGGCAACGACATGGAAATAGGTTTTAATGCCAAATTAATTTCAGAATTATTGGGTAATCTTAGTGCTAAATTCGTTGATTTAAAATTAAGTGAACCTAATAAAGCTGGCTTAATCATTCCATCTGACCAAGATGAGAATGAAGATATCCTTTTATTAGTCATGCCAGTAATGTTAAATTCATACAATTAAAATCATGAAAAAATTATTATTCCTAGCCCTTCTTACGCTCACTATTACTGCTCAAGCACAAGATGCAAACAGCACAGGTGTAACCTTCTTTGAGGGAAGTTTTAAACAAGCTCTAGCAAAGGCTAAAAAAGAGAATAAATTAGTCATGTTTGATGCTTACACCACATGGTGTGGACCTTGTAAGGTTTTAAAAACTAAGGTGTTTCCAAACAAAGAATTAGGAGAATACATCAATAAAAAATTTGTATCAATCGGTGTAGATATGGAAGCCGGAGAAGGTATTCAATTGGCTAACATGTATCCTTTAGATGGTTACCCTACAATTTTCTTTTTAGATGGAGATGGAAAGGTGAAGAAAAAAATATTAGGCTTACCTAGAGGGGGTGCTCAAGAATTATTATCAATAGCCAAATCTATTCAATAATATATTTTTATAAAAAAATATCCGTAAAAATCTAAGTGATTCTAACGGATGTTTTTTTTATTTATAAATATTATCGCAAATCGTTAATTTCAACCCCAGGGAACAATTTCTTATCGAAATTAAAGGTTTTATCATCTGCTGTAATTTTTGAATTCAGTTTTGTTACTTTGAAATTCTGCTTCTTTCCATTTTTATTCTGAATCGTCCATTCCTTTACTTCACTACTTGCTTTGTCGAGGCGTAAGGTAATTTTCTGAACCTGAACATTTTTTGCTGTCGGAATAAGCTCCAAGATAGCCAAATTACCAGAGTCTGAAACTAAATTAGACTTATAGGCTTTTTTATCAAAGGAATAGATTTTAGCCGGACTCAAATCTCCTTCTGTTGGATCAAAGGTAGAAATATTCACCTCATTTATTTCCTTAATATAAGTTGCTACTTCCTTTCCATTATTAAAGATTTCTTGACCAGAAGTTTTTAATCGAAATTTATTTCCTTTAACGGTAATCGAACCAGACATTGAACTTCCCCCATCATTGGCATAGGTAAAGTTAGCAGTAAAGGCACCAAATGATTTAAATTTCTTTTGCATGTTATCAATATAGGTTTGCGCCTTATTTTGAGCAATACCATTCATCGAAAGGGTTAGGGATACGATTAAAGTTAAAATGGTTTTCATATTTTATAAGTTTTTTAATAATTCTTCTAATTCTGCCTCATCTCGAACAAGCACATCACGAGCTTTAGAACCACCAAATGGGCCCACAATTCCTGCTGCCTCTAATTGATCAATCAATCTGCCCGCACGATTATAACCTAATTTCAATTTACGTTGAATTAAACTGGTACTTCCTTGTTGATGCATCACAATTAACCTCGCTGCTTCATCAAAATATTGATCCCGATTGGCTGGGTCAAAATCACCTCTTTCTTGTCCTCCTGTTTCTTCTGCTTCCGACTCTGGTAATAAATAAGCTGATTGATATCCTTGTTGATTTCCAACATAATCACAAATGGCTTCTACTTCAGGTGTATCAACAAATGCACATTGTAAACGAATTACCTCCGAACCCATCGACAACAACATATCTCCCATACCTACTAATTGATCTGCTCCACCGGCATCCAAAATTGTTCTTGAATCTATTTTAGACATTACCTTAAAAGACAAACGAGCAGGGAAGTTCGCCTTGATTGTTCCCGTAATAACATTTACGGAAGGACGTTGCGTTGCCACCACTAAATGAATCCCAATGGCACGAGCCAATTGTGCTAAACGAGCAATTGGATGCTCCACCTCTTTTCCTGCTGTAAGCATTAAATCAGCTAATTCATCTATAACCAAAACGATATAAGGTAAGAAACTATGCTTATTCGGGTCGAGCCTACGATTTATAAATTTTTGGTTATATTCTTTAATATTTCTACAACCAGCATCCTTCAACTTATCATAGCGTAAATCCATTTCTTTACACAATGAATTAAGTGTATTAACTACTTTTTTGGTATCTGTAATAATTGCCTCTTCAGCATCTGGCAAACATGCCAAGAAATGTCGTTCTAATTTATTAAATAACGACAATTCAACCTTTTTAGGGTCAACCAATACAAACTTCAGCGTTGCAGGATGTTTTTTATAAACAAGGGATGCTAAAATCATGTTCAAACCTACCGACTTACCTTGTCCGGTTGCACCGGCCATTAATAAGTGAGGCATTTTGGCTAAATCGGCAACAAAAATTTCGTTTGAAATTGTTTTTCCTAGGGTAATGGGTAAATCAAAATTACATTTCTGAAATTTCTCTGAACCAATAACCGCACGAACAGGCACCATTTCGCGATTCTTATTTGCAACTTCGATTCCAATTGTACCTCTTCCTGGCATTTGTCCAATGATACGAACGCCCATCGCAGATAAAGAAAGTGCTAAATCATCCTCCAAACTTGTAATTTTACTTACTCGAACCCCAGCTTTAGGAACAATCTCATATAAAGTTACTGTTGGTCCAATGGTAGCTTCAATCTTTTGAATACCAATTCCATAATTGTTCAAGGTTTCAACAATTCTTTCTTTATTCTCAATTAACTCATCTTTTGTTACCTGTGAGGCACTTGCCTTTTGGTCATATTCTTTTAATAAGTCAATTCCCGGATAACGATATTTTGGCAAATCGGCAAAAGGGTCGTAAGGGCCCATTTGCGCAAGGATGTCGTTTGCTTTTGCCTCAATTTCATCCATTGGTTCAATAACGGCTCCCTCTGCATCATCTTTTTCCTCTGCTACTGTTACAGAGAAATCTAAATCTTCTTCGGGTACATCTTCTGCATCCAATACAGGTGGCACTACAGCTGCAATGGGCTCTAGTTCTTCTACCACTGGTAAAGCTCCTAATTCTTCTACTTCTTCCTTACTTACTTCTGGAGGCAAATGTGGTCTGAAATTCTCTTCGTCTTCCGAATCTTCACGCACCATTGGTTCATCAGAATCCTCATACTCATTTTCTAATCCTTCATCTACCATAGATTTCTCTGGCATTTTTACACGCTTTTTAGGCACCGGATTCAATTGATAGAACAGAATGATAAATACTAAACCTACAAAAACAGAGGCAAAAATAGACAAATACCCAATGGTTTGTTGCAATTTCTCATTTACAAAATAACCAAATCCACCACCAATAGAATGAGGTAGATCAAATTGATATACCAAGAATCCGGATATAACACTTAACCAAGGAATGTAGAACATTACCTGCCAGGTTAAAGTATTTAAATTTACAATTTCTCTTCTTGTAGTTAATTTTAAGGCTGAAAGAAAAAATAAGGGAACCAAAAGAAAAGAAGAAACCCCAAATGTTTTAAATAGAAAGAAATGGGCCACTCGAGCTCCAAAAATACCTGCAATGTTCTGAACAGGAATGTCAGAACCTTCAATAACTTTTACAATCGACTGATCAACCTCACTTTGATCGGCTACACCATGAAATAAACTTGAAACAAAGGCACTTGCTAGCAGCAATCCAATCAATCCTAAAAATGCCCCAAACAAATATCGTATTCTTCCTGAATTCGTATTAGAATTCGATTCTTGATTTCCTTTATTCTCCTGTTCAAAATTTAAAGCTAAGGTAGAAGGCGAACCAGTAATCTTTTTTGCCATGTATGTTCAGCGAATTATAAACCTTTAAATTACAAAAATCATTGATGATACGCAACCGCTATCAACCATTTTTCAAAATACCTTGATTGATTTCCTTGATTAAACCAGGACCTTCATAAATAAAGCCAGAATATATTTGAATTAGGCTAGCCCCTGCAGCTAATTTTTCCAAAGCGTCCTCTGCAGAATAAATTCCTCCTACTCCAATAATCGGAAATTTACCTTTTGATTGCTGATGTAAATAGGCAATAACTTTAGTAGATCGTTCAGTCAAAGGCTTGCCGCTCAATCCACCTGCTTGTTGTACCAATTCATCAGACGATCGTAATCCTTCTCGACTTAAAGTAGTATTAGTGGCAATAAGACCAGCTATTTTGGTTACCAACACAATTTCTATCACATCATCTAATTGCTCATTCGTTAAATCTGGTGCAATTTTCAACAAAATTGGTTTAGGATTTGCCTTTTGATTATTTAATTCTTGCAAACTTGATAACAAGTGCTTTAAGGGTTCTTTTTCTTGCAATGCACGCAAATTAGGCGTATTAGGAGAACTTACATTTACCACAAAATAATCCACCACGTCAAATAGAGCTTCAAATCCTTTTTTATAATCCTCATCTGCCTCTTCATTGGGCGTTATTTTATTTTTCCCAAGATTCCCTCCTACAATAACCTTTGATTTTCTTTTTTTGAGTCGCTCTCGAACCACCTCTAAACCATCATTATTAAAGCCCATTCGATTAATAATTGCCTCATCATCTACCAAACGAAACAATCTAGGCTTGGGATTACCGTCTTGGGGCTTGGGGGTGACCGTTCCAATCTCAATAAATCCAAATCCTAAATTGGCAAATTCATCGATTAACAAGGCATTTTTGTCGAAGCCAGCAGCCAAACCCACTGGGTTTGGAAATTTGATTCCAAAAACTTCTCTTTCTAATTTTCGATCTTCAATGACATAAATGGCACGAAACAATGCAGAAATACCTGGTAATTTCATCAAAAGTTTCAGAAAATCTGCTACCAAATAATGTGCTTTTTCAGGCTGAAAAAGAAATAAAAAGGGTTTTATTAAAATTTGATACATACGAATTACCCAACCAACAATTGGGCCAATAAATAATCTGCAATTAAAATAGCTATACAGGCATTGGTGACAGCCGCGGTACTTGCTTTACCCACTTCATAGGCGCCACCTTTGGTATAAAATCCTTGATAAGAGGCAATAGTTGTTACCAAAAAGGCAAATACGACGGATTTTGTTAGGGCAAAAAATACATAATTACCTTTAAACATAAATTGTAAACCATGAATGTATTCTTGGGGTGTAATAGCACCTGTCAACCAACCAGCAAAATATCCTCCCATGATCGCCAAAAAACATGCAATTGTTACCAACATCGGAAAGGTAATCATAGAGGCAATCACCTTTGGTAAAACTAAATAGGAACTTGAATTGATTCCCATCACCTCCAACGCATCAATTTGTTCGGTAATTCGCATTGTTCCTAATTGACCAGCAATGTTAGACCCTACTTTACCACTTAATACCACGCAAGTAATCGTAGGACCCATTTCCAAAATCGTTGAATCACGAACAATCAATGAAATTATATATTGCGGCACAAATGGATTATCCATATTGGCAGCAGTTTGTACACACGTTACCGCACCCAAAAAAGTTGAAACAATGGCTACTATCAGCAAAGAACTAATGCCAATATCTATACACTCAGAAAAAACCAAATTGAGATAAACCCTAAATTTTTCCCTATTCTTGAATAAGGTGCTCAGGAAGATTAAATATTTACCTAAATTTGACATTTCATAAAGGATTTTCACAAAGATAATGAACAAAACTGTAGTAATTAGTGGCGGAAGCCAAGGAATTGGTTTTTCATTGGTTAAATTTTTTCTTCTAAAGGGATTTACAGTCTTCACTTGTGCTAGAAATGAACAAGGGCTTGCAGCCCTTTCAAAATTAGAAAATGGACAAAATGTGCATACTTTCTCAGCTGATGTTAGCAAAAAAGAGCAAGTGTTGGCCTTTGCAAAATGGATTCAATCTCAAACTCAACAGATTGATGTGCTCATCAACAATGCGGGTTATTTTGAACCTGGACAAATTCAAACTGAAGACGAAGGTGTATTAGAAAGACAAATAGAAACCAATTTATATTCTGCCTACCACCTAACACGAGCCTTATTACCTAACATTCCGAAAGGTTTGGGACATATTTTTAATATGTGTTCAGTGGCATCTATTGTCCCATATATCAATGGTGGGTCCTATTGCATAAGCAAATTTGCTCTGCTCGGTTTTTCAAAAGTATTAAGAGAAGAACTAAAAGAACAAAAAATAAAAGTTACTTCCATCCTTCCAGGTGCAACCTTAACCAATTCATGGGCCGGCGTCAATTTACCCAAAGAACGATTTATCGATGCCGACGAATTGGCAAAAACCATTTTTGCAGCCTATGACCTCGGTCCTTCAACCGTTATTGAAGAAATTTTAGTACGACCTATGGAAGGGGATGTTTAAATTATGAATTGTTAATTGTTAATTGTTAATTGTTAATTGTTAATTGTTAATTAAGCAGAATTTTATTTTTTTTACCAAACTTACTGACCAATTATTTACAATTAACAATTTACAATTAACATGCTTCCACTTGCAGAAAGAATGCGGCCTAAAGAATTGGATGACTACATCGGACAGAAACATCTGATGGGTGAAAATAGTCCATTACGCAAGGCATTAGAAGTGGGACACTTACCTTCGTGTATCTTATGGGGACCTCCTGGGGTTGGAAAAACAACTTTAGCAGGTTTAATTGCCAAGAAATTAGGCAGACCATTTTTTACGCTTTCTGCGATTCAATCTGGCGTAAAAGAGGTTCGAGAAGTATTAGAAACAGCCAAAAGACAAAAGCTATTTGATTCTCCCTCTCCCATTTTATTCATTGATGAAATTCACCGTTTTTCGAAATCTCAACAAGATTCACTGCTTGGCGCAGTTGAAAAGGGTGTAGTAACGTTAATTGGTGCGACAACAGAAAATCCTTCCTTTGAAGTAATTTCGGCACTCTTGTCGCGGTGTCAGGTTTACACCTTGGAGTCTCTTGGGAAAGCTGATTTAACTGAGATGCTGGAAAAAGCTATTGCCACCGACTCCGTCTGCAAAACTAAAAAGATTACCTTAAAAGAAACAGAAGCCTTATTTCATTTTTCAGGAGGCGATGGTCGTAAATTGTTTAATTTATTTGAAATTATAATCAGTACGGATAACCATCCTGACCTAGTCATAACAAATTCTTTAGTAACTGAACGCTTACAAAAAAATTTAGCCAATTACGATAAAGATGGTGAGCAACATTACGACATCATTTCAGCTTTTATCAAATCCATTCGAGGCTCAGATGCCGATGCCGGAGTTTATTGGTTAGCCCGCATGCTACATGGAGGTGAATCATTAGAATTTATTGCCAGAAGATTAGTAATACTTGCCGCTGAAGACATTGGTTTAGCTAATCCAAATGCGCTCTTATTAGCACAAACCTGCTTTGAAGCTTGTCGAGTAATTGGAAACCCAGAATCTAGAATCATTTTAGCTGAAACCGTCATCTATCTTGCAAATTCACTTAAAAGCAATTCAGCTTATATGGCCATCAATAAGGCCATGACATTTGTTCAAGAAACAGGCAATTTGCCTGTGCCACTTCACCTTCGTAACGCTCCAACCAAATTAATGAAAGAATTAAATTATGGAGCAGGCTATAAATATCCACACGATTATCCGAATAATTGGGTAGAACAATCCTACCTTCCCGACCTTCCTCAAAAACCCTCATTTTATGAACCTGGAAATAATCAACAGGAAAATAAATCAAAAAAATAAGGGATTATTTTAGTATATTGCTTAAAATTCTCAAAACCCTTTTTCAATTGGCATGGAAGTAGTAAACCCTCAACACCTTCCTTTTGAACTTACCAAAGAGTTTATCGATGAAATCCGTTCATTTATTGAAACAGATTCAAAAGAAGAACTTATTGCCAAAATTGAAGGTCTTTTTCCTGCCGACATTACCAGCATTTTATACGAATTAAATGGGCAAGATTCCAAATATTTAGTCCAATTACTCGAAAACAAAGTAGCGGCAGAAATAATTTCTGCTTTAGATTCAGACGACAGAATTAAATTCCTAAAAAACTTTACATCTCAAGAAATTGCGGTTTATATCAATGAAATAGATTCAGATGATGCGGTAGATATCCTAAATGAACAACCTGTTCGAATTAGAGAAGAGGTAATCGCACTTTTAAAAGACCGAGTTCAAGCAAGATATATCATCGATTTAATGCATTATGATGAAGATTGTGCGGGTGGATTAATGCAGAAGGAATTAATTAAAATCAATGTAAAACAGACTGTAACCGAATGTGTTGAAGAAATTCGCAGACAAGCTGAAGAAGTTGAAAAGGTATACTCTGTTTATGTGGTAGATGATGATGGTTTATTATTAGGTACCGTTTCATTAAAAAAAATCATTCTTGCCAAAAGAGGTTCAAAAATCCAAGACGTGTATGATTCTGATGAAATCGTCTCAGTTCCAACTTATATGTCGGGAGAGGAAGTGGCAGATATCATGCAAAAATATGACCTTGAAGCTATTCCAGTCGTAAACATCCAAGGAAGATTATTAGGAAGAATTACCATCGATGACGTGGTCGATTTTATTACTGAATCTGCTCAAGAAGATATTCAAGTAATGGCAGGTATTTCTGAGGATGTTGAAGAAGATGACTCGGTTTGGCTGTTAGTCCGTTCGCGTTTACCATGGCTCATTGGCGGAATGGTAGGTAGTTTTTTAGCGGCCAAGTTAATTGAACAATTCGACAATAGCATTGCGCTTATGCCTGCAATTTCAGCTTTCATTCCCTTAATTGGTTCTACTGGTGGCAATGTTGGTATACAATCGTCCTCACTAATTGTACAATCTTTGGCCGACAAAAGTGGCTTAGACACCACCCTTTGGAAGCGTTTACAAAAAGTAATAGTTGTTGCTTTAATTAATGCCCTAATTGCAGGTTGTTTTTCATTTGCTTGTTCATTATTAGTTGACAATGGAGATACCATGTTATCCCTAACGGTTGCCATCTCTTTATTTGCAGTTGTTATGCTAGCCTCTTTGATGGGAACACTCACTCCATTGGCATTAAATCAACTAAAAATCAATCCAGCGGTTGCGAGTGGTCCATTTATCACCACAACAAACGACATTTTGGGCTATGGTGTGTATTTCTTAATCGTATATTTATTGCTATGATTGCCGTCATTCAACGGGTTTCCGAAGCAACACTTCGAATAGAACAATCCATTTATTCACACATTCAACAAGGCTTTTTAATTTTATTGGGCATACACGAATCAGACGAAATAGAGGATGTGGCCTATTTGTCTCAAAAAATTGCTGGTTTACGCATTTTTTCAGATGATGATGGAAAAATGAATTTGGACCTGAAGCAGGTCCAAGGAAATATTTTATTGGTGTCTCAATTTACCCTTTACGCCAACACCAAAAAGGGGAACCGTCCAAGTTTTATTGAAGCTGCCCGACCAGAAAAAGCTATCCCTTTATATGAGAAAATGATACAATCTTTGGAGGAAAAATTAGGCAAAAAGATTCAAACAGGACAATTTGGAGCTGATATGCAAATATCTCTTGTCAATGATGGTCCGGTTACCATCATCATCGATTCAAAAAACCCATAAATATGGAAATCAAAGAAGCACAAAAACTGGTAGATAATTGGATTCAAACAGTTGGGGTACGTTATTTTAATGAATTGACAAACATGGCCATGCTAACGGAAGAAGTGGGCGAAGTAGCTAGAATAATCGCTAGAAGATATGGGGAGCAATCAGAAAAAGATTCGGATAAAGCAAAAAATTTAGGAGATGAGATGGCAGATGTGCTATTCGTTTTAATTTGTCTTGCAAATCAAACAGGGGTTGATTTAGAAGAAGCCCTCCAAAGAAACTTGGAAAAAAAGTCGATTAGAGATGCGGATAGACACCACAATAATCCAAAATTAAAGGCATGAAAATTGGGATTTTAGATGGATTTACCCTATTCCAATCAGATTTAGATTGGAAGAAATTAGCAATTTTTGGTGAAGTAAACTATGTAGACCGAATAGTTGACCAACAAATCCCAGAAAATATTATTACTTCTGAAATTTTAATTACCAACAAATACCCCTTAAATGAGCACAATCTTCCACAGTTCCGACATGTAAAATTAATCATCGTTTCGGCAACAGGGTATAATTGTGTAAATATTGATTATTGTAAGCAGCAAAATATTCAAGTGGCAAATGTGCCCAATTACGGAACCTATTCGGTTGCTCAACATGCACTAGCCTTACTTTTGAATTACACCAATTCAGTTGAATTGCACCAGCAAGCAGTAAAACAAGGAGAATGGGAACAATGCAAAGACTTTTCATTTCAAAAACAAGCCCTTATCGAGCTTTATGGCAAAACAATGGGAATCATCGGGATGGGATCTATTGGAAAAGCATTTGCTGACATGTGCAAAAGTTTGGGCATGCGAGTAATTTATAGCCATACCAAAGATTTAGATCTTCCTGCCTTTCAATATGTTTCTTTAAAAAATTTGGCAGAACAAGCTGATTTTATCAGTTTACATTGTCCGCTGAATGAAAAAACCAACAAACTAATTAATAAAGATTTTTTGGCGCATGCCAAAAATAATCTTGTACTAATCAATACTTCTAGAGGTGGATTAATTCAATCAGAAGACTTAGCTTATGCATTGGGAAAAAACCAGATTGCTGCAGCATTATTAGATGTTCTGGAAACTGAACCCCCTCTTCCATCTGACCCCTTGTTGCGGGCAAAAAATTGCTTTATCACCCCACATAATGCTTGGATCTCATTTGAGGCGAGAAATAGAATTTTTGATATCGTACAAGATATTATCCAATCTTTTCAAAAAGAAAAATTAATAAATAAAATCGTCTAAACTTATTTTGGTGGAATTTGAGATTTTGAAATTGTTTTCCCCATTTGAATTCCTTCTTCTTTTTCAGGAACATAAGGCAATACAATAGAAATATGATCTAAAGTGGGATTCAATTGTTGTATTGAAGGATGACGAACATCAAATTCCGCCTCACCTGAAATTTTTAAATAATCAGCATCACTTATTCCCTCATGCTTATTTGATGCATTAGAAAATTGGGCAACATGTACTAATTTTTCGCTTATCAATTTACCGCCTTCCCAGCTTACTACAGTACCACCATGTAACCAGTTGAAGCCAGAAATTGTAAAGTTTTTTCCATTTATTTTTTCCACCTCTTTTAAAGGCATTCCTAAATATAAACCACTTTTAGTTACCCATTTAGAAGCATTTCCTTGAATACTAAGGTCAGAAATTTGACCCTTGTGATAAAACACATATACCGTTTGATCAGTTTTTGGGAACAAAATACTGCCACGCAAGGTATCATCCGACATGACAATGGAAGTATCCTGGATTACATTTTCTTTACCAAATTTTTTTACCAATCCTTCCACGTTTTGCAAAGAAAGTAATTCATCTAATACCTGAGTGGGTGCTGATACCGTTGGTGTAGTTTGTTTTTCAGTTGATGTTGAACAAGAAAAAATGAATGCAGACAAAACAAGGAATATAGACTTTTTCATATAATTGGAAGTAATATCTTTAAAAGTACAATTTATTGAATGGATTGTCAATTTTAAGGAAATGATAATTATCAATTTGTTGTTTAAAACATATCTCAATAAGTAGTAATTTGATCCAATAAATGGTTGGATTATTTATTATTTTGGTGCATATTTACACCAATTAAAAAATAATTAAAATGACAAGACAAAGTATAAGCCTAGCGAAGCAAAATGATGATTGGTTGAAAGAACAGATTGAAAAAGAAGAATTTAACAGTAAAAGTGAAGCAGTCAATTATCTAATCAAACAAGCAAGAGAACGACAAGCATATCACGAATTTGTTCAAATGAAGATTGATAGAGGTAACCAAAGTGGATTTACACCTATTACTAAAGAAGAACTACTAATGGAAATTCAAAAAAAACTAAATGTATAATTTTCATTTATCCAAAGAAGCAAAAATTGATATATCAAGAATTTATGAATATGGATTAAATCAATTTGGATTAAATCAAGCAAATAAATATTATGATGATTTATTTAATTGCATTTATAAAATTTGCAGAAATCCAACTTTATTTCCAGCTGCCCTTGGATATATAAATATTGAACGTTATTGTGTATGTGACAGTGAAACAATTTTTTATAATTTCAAAAACGATATCGTAGAAATCGTTACGATCATTGGTCGACAAGATTACTGAATAATCAATACCGCTAAACTTCTTGCTCCATGAGCACCAATTACCAAAGATTGTTCGATATCAGCTGTTTTAGAAGGTCCGGCAAGAAATAATCCAAATCCTGATTTTTGAGGCCCCAAATGCTCATACGCCTCATGCATCGTTCCAACAAGTTGGTCTTTTGAAATCTGAATGACTAAATGCTGACAAATAAATGGTGCAACTCGGTGCGGTAATTGTGTATCAGAAATCCAAATAGCTCCATTTTCTGCAACACCCAACTCACCTTTGATGAATAATACATCCACATCTGAAAGGGCTAAACCATTTTCCAATACGGCTAAAGAGGAATAAACAAATGTACCCGGATGAATTTCTTGAATTGTTTCGTCAATTTTATCCCCTGAAATCACCTTACTCATTGCCCCAACAAGTGCTAATGAATTTTGAAACTCTTCCAACGGATCCTGCAAAGACGTCTGAGATGATCTGAACGCACCCGGATGATTAGCCCCAGATGCAGCCAAACTCTTTATTTTCGATAAAATTACCTCTCTACTATTCATACTTCTTACTTCTTACTTCTTACTTCTTACCTCTTACTTCTTTTCCCGTACCATTCCTGAAAACTTTCTTTCGGTGCCTCGGGCATTTCTCGCTGCCAATACCAGGCATTCATCTTATTATTTACGAAAAACGGCAAATGACGCATCGTCCACCTTCCAATTCGACCGACTATTTTAAACAATTTAGGATGAGCAAACAAATAGGCCATGCCTTTCATCCCTATCTCTTTACCTTTAGAAGCTAAACCTTCTTTGGTTATTTCCTGTCTCCAAAGCCACAATTGCTGGTCAATGTTTATTTTTACAGGACAAACATTGGAACAACTTCCACATAAAGTACTTGCAAATGGCAAATCAGCATTAGCCTTCATGTCGAAATTTGGTGCTAAAATAGACCCAATAGGTCCAGCAACGGCCTGATGATAACTGTGTCCACCCGAACGACGGTACACCGGACAGGTATTAAAACACGCCGCACAACGAATGCATTTTAAGGAATTTCTAAATTCTGGACGAGCTAATTGTTGAGTACGTCCATTATCTACTAAAACAATATGCATTTCTTGTCCTGCTCGTGGACTTTTAAAATGACTTGAATAAGTTGTAATTAATTGTCCGGTTGCCGAACGAGCGAGAAGTCGTAAAAAAACACCTAAATCATTTCGATATGGAATAATCTTTTCTATCCCCATACAGGCGATGTGTACATCTGCCAAATGAGCACCCATGTCGGCATTGCCTTCATTCGTACATACCACAAACTCCCCTGTTTCTGCAATTGCAAAATTTACACCTGTGATAGCTACTTTTGATTGTAGAAACTTTTCGCGTAAGTGTTGTCGTGCAGCCTCTGTCAAAAACTGAGGATCTTTATTTCCTTTTGGAGTACCTAAATGCTCGTGAAATGTTTCCCCAACATCTTCTTTTTTTAAATGAATGGCAGGCAATACAATATGACTAGGGGCCTCTTTTCGAAACTGTACAATACGCTCTCCTAAATCGGTATCGACAACATCTATCCCCTTTTCTGCCAAATATTCATTCAAATGACATTCTTCGGTAAGCATGGATTTACTTTTGACCAAATGCTTCACACCTTTTTGGGCAATGATGGAATGTACAATTTGATTATGCTCTTTTGCATCTGCTGCCCAGTGCACCTTGATTCCATTTTGAATGGCCTTTTCTTCAAATTGTAATAGCAATTCTCCTAAATGGTCGAGCGTAAAGTTTTTGATTTGTGAAGCTTGCTCACGTAAAGCTTCCCAATCATCAATCGATTTGGAGGCTTTGTCACGCTTCGCACGAACCCACCAAAGGGTTTCATTATGCCAGTCGGTTCGCTCACCGTCTGCAATAAAATCTGTTGCTGCTTCCGAATGACTACGCATGATTAAGAATTTCTACAATGTGCTTTATTTGAACCTTGGAATTTTTTCTTTTCAATATTCCATCTAAATGCATCAAACAGGAAGAATCCGCGCCAACAATAAACTCCACTTCATTTTTCTCGTGCTCCTGCACACGATCTTGTCCCATTTTTACTGAGACAGCTTCTTCTGTTACACAAAAAGTACCACCAAAACCACAACATTCATCCACTTTGGTAGGTAATTTCCATGTTAAACCTTCTACTAAATCTAACAAGGTTCCAATTTTTGAATAATAAGGTGAATTGAGCTCCGACATAGAAGATAAACCTAAGCCTCTCTGACCATGACAACTTTGATGTAAACCAACTACATGAGGAAATTTACCCGGTAATTTTTCAACCTTCAATACATCCACTAAAAATTCACAAATTTCATAAACAGACGATCGAACTTTAGCATTGGGATGATGCTCTTTGAGGTGCAAAATACAGCTACCAGATGGCCCGACAATGTAGTCAAAACCACCAAATATTTCCTCAAAATGAGCATCAGTATTACTTGTTAGGTGAGCAAATCCAGCATTTGCCATGGGTTGGCCACAGCAAGTTTGCCCCATAGGCACGTGCACCTCACAACCTAATTTTTCCAACAATTCCAAGGAAGCCTTAGCAACTTGTGGATAAAACTGATCTATGTAACAAGGAACAAATAGGGCTACTTTCATCCTAAATACCGAATTAATTGTATTAAATCTGTTGGAATATCCTGTTTATTCCAACTTTCATGAATTGCCAAGGCCGCACCTAAACTACTTGCCTGTGCAACCTCAGCCCCATATATTTCTGAGTCAGAATAGGCAATTGCCAAACAATTCATGAAGATATCATTTTTACTAAAACCACCATCCACTAATATTTTACACGGTTCTCCCTGATAAACCCATTTCAAACTATAAAGAAATTGTATCACCAAGTCGGTCATAAAATCTTGATAGGCTAAGGTAGCATTTTCAAAATCACTAAGGACTTTCTCTGAAAAATCACTTGCCTTTAAAAAATCAGCATTTCTTTGTTTATTTTTTTTTGTAGACAATTTAAAATCAAACAGCTTTGCTGTTTGTTCATCAAATCGAACAGATTTGAAAAAATTTGAATCCAAATTAAACTGCTCAGCAATTTTTTTAACCACTATTTCATGCTCATTTCCCGCAAATAAACGAGAAGCTTTAACCGGTTTACCATCCAATTGCATATAAGCCAACACATCATTTTCTAGCTCCTCTTTTGTTAAAGGAGAATGATTGAATGGATTCATGGAGATGCACCAGGTACCTGTTGAAATGAATACAAAAGGGTCTTTGAATTGTCGCAAGTAAGGAACTAAAGCTGCAGAAGAATCATGCAAACCTAAACCCACTTGGATATCGGGATGATCAATCGCTGGAAATGTTGCCGTGCCAGCCTCAATTGCAGGTAGTTTTTCAAAAATTGATTCCTTTTTTACCCAATCGTGATATTGATGGGTATCAAAATTCCATAGCATGGTATGGCAGCCAATAGATGTCATTTCTGCAATACGTTCTCCATGAAACAAAAATCCAAGATAATTCGGGAAATGTAAAATGGTTTGTATATTTTCCCAATTCGATTGGTATCTTTCCTCGTATGCCTGATATCCTGAATTTAAATTTCCTAAAACAGGTGAGCAGGTTGACCTTGCGAGTTCAGCGGCCGGTCCATAACTTGCTACAAATGCTTCAAACAAGGATGATTGAACTGGTTTTAAATAATTTTTCAGATTTCCAACACGATTTCCGGCTGTATCAATGGAAACCAAGCTGGCACCATAAGCAGAAAAATTCAATGCTTTTACCTGCCAATTAGCATTAGACAGCAGAAATTGAAAAGATTCAAGCAGCCATTTTTCTAGGGAAACGAGGTCTTCGGTATGAAATCCATCTTGATCTTCAATTTCATCGAAAGTTTTAGATTGCTCAAAAATTACCTCATACAATTCGTTAAAGACCAATAATTTCTTATTGGTCTTTCCGATATCAAAAATAATGATACAATCTATTGAATCCATTTTATAGTCCTGTTGCCACTGTTTTTGAACCTCTTTGCTGAATTAATTGTTTTCTTATTTCTGCGTTTCTATAGAATTCTACAGGATTTAACACCCCACCTAATTCCAAACGCGCTTGTGCCACTAGTGCTCGCACATCTGTACGGAAAACTGCTTGTAAAATTTCTTGACAACGCACAACATCATTTGCCTCTCTTGCAGCTTCCAAAGCCTTACGATCAACCAATAATGCCTGGGCGTATGCAATTTGAATAGCCTCCACAGATTGTAGTAAGTCTTCTAAAGGATCTTTCACATTATGTGAGGCGTCAATCATCCAACCTAAATCGCTTGCATGATTCATTCCTTTTGCATCCATCCCATCTACTAATTCATTGAAAATTAAAAAAAGTTGATAGGGTTTAATAGATCCGGCTGTTAAATCATCATCTCCATATTTCGAATCATTGAAATGGAATCCTCCCAATTTGCCTTCCATTAACAACAGCGACACAATTTGTTCAATATTAGCATTGGGTAAATGGTGACCTAAATCAACCAAAGTAAAGGCTTTTTCTCCTAATTTATTCACCATCGAATAGGATTGTCCCCAATCGCCTACCGTAGTAGAATAGAAATTAGGTTCATAGGCTTTGTATTCTAAAAATAATTTCCAATCTGCAGGCAAAGCTGCATAAATTTCTTTTAAACTTTCAACGGTGCGCTCATACGCACGTCTGAAATTTAATTGTCCCGGAAAACAAGAACCATCCGATAGCCAAACGGTAATCGACTTAGATCCTAAATTTATACCATGTTGAATAACTTCAATATTATGATCTATAGCTTGTTTACGAACGGCGCGATCGGTATGTTGTAAAGACCCAAATTTATAACTAAGTGCTTGGTCAGCTTGATCTTGAAAGGTATTCGAGTTTACAGCATCAAAAGCTAAGCCATGATCTGCAGCTAATTTTTTAATCGCATTAGCATCTGAAGGAATATCCCAAGGAATATGTAGGGAAATAGCACCTGAAGATTTATTCAATCGATGTAACAAACCAACATCGGAAATTTTTTCTTCTAAAGTACCTGGTTCGCCTCCACCTGAAAAACGACCAAATCGAGTTCCCCCAGTTCCCAATGCCCAAGAAGGAATAGCAATTTGAAAATCTTTTAATTTTTGAATTAAATCAGACGGGATTTGAACATCATTTTTGATAAAATCCAATCGACGCTGATGCGTTGATAATCCTTGTTGGTTAAAATCTTGTATGCTATTATCTAAATTCATTTTCAAACAAATTAACGTAAAAATCCTGCTGCAACACCTCCATCAACATTAATGGCATTTCCTGTCGATTTATTCAACAAGCCTCCAACTAAGGCAAAACATGCGTTAGCAATATCTACAGGTAAGATACTTTCATTCAACAAGGTTCTTTTTGCGTAATAAGCCGGAAGTTCTTCTACCGTAATACCATAAGCCTTAGCTCTACCTTCTGCCCATCCCCCGGCCCAAATATTTGAATCGGCAATAACAGCATCTGGATTCACCATGTTGACACGAATTTTGTCAGGTCCTAACTCTGCAGAAAGCAATCGTGACATGTGAGCCTGAGCGCCTTTAGCGGAACCATAACCTACATTATTGGGTCCGGCAACCACTGCATTTTTTGAAACAATATTCACAATATCACCTCCCATTGCTTGCTTTCTCATCACTCGTACGGCAGCTTGACTCACCAAATATTGCCCTTTGACCAAAATATCATATAATTTATTCCAATCTCCTTCTGTATGTTCTAAAATTGGTTTTGAAATTGAAATTCCAGCATTGTTTACGATTAAATCAATTCCACCAAAGCAAATGGAAGCATGTTGTAAAGCGGCCTCAATGGAGGAAGCATCCGTTACATCAGCTACTGCAGAAGATACATTATCTTTCCCAAACAATTTCACAAATTCTGTTTTAGCCTCTGCTAAGCGCTCTGCATTATTATCATTTAAGACAACACAAGCACCTTCTTCGGCAATTTTTTTGGCAATTGCTTTTCCTATACCGCCACCAGAGCCAGTCACAAAGGCAACTCGACCTGATAGGGCTTTTGGCTTAGGCATTCTTTGTAATTTGGCCTCTTCCAATAACCAATATTCGATATCAAAAGCTTCTTGTTTAGGAAGTGAAATATAAGATGAAATTGCTTCAGCACCACGCATCACATTGATTGCATTGGTGTAAAATTCTGCTGCAACACGGGCTGTTTGTTTATCTTTCGCAAAAGTAAACATCCCTACTCCAGGATATAAAATAACAACTGGGTTTGGATCACGCATGGCAGGACTATTGTCGTGCTTACATGTGTTATAATAATCAGCATACATGGCGCGGTATGATTCAAACAAAGGCTGCAAACGTGCTTTTACCGCATCCGTATCTGATAAATCATCCGCTGCACCAAAATTTAATACAAGTGGAGAAATTTTAGTACGTAAAAAGTGATCTGGACAAGACGTTCCTAAGGGAGCCAGCGTTCCTAAATCTTTGGAATTTACAAACTGTAAGACACGCTCATCATCTGTAAAATGTCCGATCATTGATTGATAAGAAGAACACATTCCTCTTAATATTGGGGCTAAAGCTTGAGCTTGACTTACTCGCTGATCTGCTGGAATACTTTGGATGGCAGCACCTCCAAACACAGGACGAGTCTTTCCTTCATTTTGAGCAATAAATTCAGCACATGCTTCAATTACTTCTAAGGTATTGATATAGCAATCATAGGCATTGTCGGCCCAGGTAAACAAACCATGCGACCCCAACATGATACCTCGCAATTCAATTCCTTTGGCAGCTGCCTTTTCTAAACAACTACGAAGTTGAAGACCTAAGTCGAATCCAGGACGTTGCCAAGGAACCCAACCTATTTTTCCTCCGAATAATTCTTCAGTAATTTTTTCACCGTCTTTGGCAGCAGCAATGGCAATTGCTGCATCTGGATGCAAATGGTCGATATGTTTAAATGGCAAGAAACCATGTAAAGGCGTATCAATCGAAGGAGCCTTTGAATTCAAATCAAAAATGCAATGGTTAAACAATTCAACCATTTGATCTTCCATGTGAATTCCTTGGTAAACTTTTTCAAGATTTAACAGGCGGTCCATGTATAAAGCCGCGCAACCTGATAATTTCAAGGTACCAATATCGCCACCGGAACCCTTAATCCACATGACTTCTGTGGCCTCTCCAGTTAATGGATCTTTATCTGTAATTTTTACAGAGGTATTTCCCCCTCCGTAATTGGTAATTCGTAAATCGGCACCTAAAATATTGGAACGATAAATAAAAAGCTCTACTTCACTTAGTCCTTTTGCCTTTTGCTCATCCCATAAATAGGATACATGACGAAAATTTTTAGACATAAAATTATTTTTTTAACAAAAGTAAAGCAAAGCTTTTTTTTACCATCCTTATGGCAAATAAGGTTAGTTATTTTTTTTCAAAATAATCTACAACCAAATGACTCAAAGCTTTCACTCCCACCTGAAACTCAGATTCATCTAAATAAAAATCGGGTGTATGGTGGGCCGCTACTTCCTCTGCCGACTTCTTATCTGCTGGCCTAGCTCCTAGGAAAAAGAAGAATCCAGGAACTTTTTGTTGAAAAAAGGAAAAGTCTTCAGCCCCTGTATGTGCAGGAATTTGACGTACGCGGTCTTTTCCATTCACTCCTTGTAAAGTTGGCAACATTTTATCTACCAATGCTTCATTATTGTAAGTTACAGGATAACCCGTCCCTATCGTTACATCTGCCTTTGCACCACCAGCTTCTGCGATATTGGTAGCAATTTCCTTAATTCTGCGATGTACCAATTCACGCTGTTCAACACCGAAGGTTCTTATCGTACCAATCATTTTTACATTTTCAGGAATAATATTCTGACGAATACCTCCATGAATTGCACCAACCGTTACGATAGCTGGATTTTCTGTAATATTGACGTTTCTTGAAACAATGGTTTGCAGACCCATCACAATTTGAGATGAAACAACCACAGGGTCAATACCTAACCAAGGATTTGCCCCATGTGCTTGTTTTCCTTTTACTTGAATATCCAATTGATCTACGGCTGCCATGGTAGCACCTGGTCTATATTCGATAACCCCATTTTCAGATCCAGCAGAAATATGCAATCCGAAAATAGCATCTACTTTTGGATTTTCTAAAACTCCTTCTTTAACCATCAATTCGGCACCAGAAAGTATGGTTTCCCCTTTTGCATTATAAACACCCTCTTCAGAAGGTTGAAAAATAAATTTCACGGTCCCAGCCAAATTTGCCTTTTCAGAAGCTAAAATTTCTGCAACTGCCATTAAAATGGCCACATGGCTATCGTGTCCGCAAGCATGCATAACACCCGTTTTTTGACCATTGTATTCAGTTACCACCTTCGATTTAAACGGAATTTCGACACGCTCCGTTACGGGCAAGCCATCCATATCGGCACGCAATGCCACTACTGGACCAGGTTTCCCTCCTTTTAAAATACCCACAACACCCGTATAGGCAACTTTTTCTTGCACCTCAATTCCTAAGGATCTTAAATGTTTGGCAACAATTTCTGCTGTCCTAAATTCTTGATTCCCCAATTCCGGATGTTCATGAAAATCCCTTCTCCAGGCAATCACCTTAGATTTTAAGGCGTCGGCTTTTTGACTTAATACAGGTTTTAATTTAGATTGGGAGAAACTTGAAAAAGCTAATCCCAAAAAGGCTGCTACATATATTTTTTTCATAAAATCTTATTTCTAATAAAACACGCTCAGCTTTGCAGCGTGTGGAATAGGTTCAAATCATTTTGATTTGAAAATAATAAACAGTTGAACTAAAAGTTCAACAAACATTCCACACTCAGCAAAGCTGAGCGTGAGATTAAAATCCCCACTTTTTCATGATGGCTAAATCTTCTTTCACACTATCCATTGGAGCTTTTCCTTGATAGGCCTCTTGCTCAATAATTAAGTGCTTGGTTCCACCTTTACTTAAGCCAAGATTAACCATATCTTGAACTTTTATTATTCCTGTACCTAAAATAGTACTTTCATATTTTTCGTGTCCACCATTGGATAAAATTTCATCTTTTACGTGCATAGACACAAATCGACCTGGATATTTCTTTAAAATTTCTTCTGGCTGGCCTCCACCATTGATCATATTACCAATATCCAATTGCTGAGCAACTAAACTCGGATCGGTATTATCTAAAATTAAATCGAATACGGTTACGCCATCTAATTTTTGAGAAAACTCAAAATCGTGATTATGATAACCAAATCGCATACCTGATTTTTTACACAATTCTCCTGATTTATTGAATACTTCCATGTAACGCTTCAAATCTGAAGTTGTGGTACGAAGAGTTGCATCTAACCAAGGGCTTATGACTAATTCCTGTCCGAGTACAGCTGCATCTTCTACCGTATACTTCCACAAATCTGTGAAGTCTTTTTTACCCTCATCCCAATGCGGTTTACCCATAACGGTATGTCCTGAGGGCATTTTCAAACCTAAATCATCCAATACTTTTTTGAACTCTTGAGCCGACCACCCATAAAATTTACGATTAACATAATTAGCATGCTCCACATGCTTATAGCCCATTTCAGCGATTTTAGTTAACGATCCCAGTGGGTCTTTTTTCATATCCTCACGAATAGAATATAACTGAACTCCCACCAAATGTTTGGATTTTTTAGTAGCTAAAGCAGCCCATGTGCTATTGCTAACTGCAGTGGCGCCTAAAAACAATGCACTACTTTGCAAAAAAGCTCTTCTTGTTGATTTCATTTGATTAAATAGATTTTGTAAGAATCAAATTTATTAACTTCGTGAAACTATTCCAACGTAATTTCAGAATTTTGAAAAACTGGTCAGCATATACCCTCACAGATTTAGCCAAGATTGCAAAAGAAATTGTGTCCATTTCTTCCGAAATACCTACTATTTGGCTATTTAGAGGTCAAATGGGCGCTGGAAAAACTACTTTAATCAAAGAAATTTGTAAAAAATTAGGTGTTGAACATAGCGTACAAAGTCCAACATTTTCTTTGGTCAATGAATACCAGACCAAAAATGCGGAACGCATTTTTCATTTTGATTTATACCGACTAAAAAATACACAAGAAGCCCTATCCATTGGCATTGAAGATTATTTGGACTCCGGAAATATCTGCCTCATCGAATGGCCTGAACAAGCTGAAGAGTTATGGAACATACCGCATACTACCTTTCGCCTGAGTTTGAATAATGAACAAACACGTAATTTAGAAATGATTTGGTAATATGAACACAACAGACCCATTTCACGATTTATTATCGCAACAAGGGATTTTACCTATGGAAGCGATGGCTTGGACAAAACAAAATGCGAAAAGCATTTTGATAGGTATTCCAAAAGAAAATTCGATCAATGAAAATCGCACGCCTCTTAGTCCGAATGCAGTACAATTGTTAATCGCAAATGGCCATGAAATCATAATCGAGGCAGATGCAGGAGAAAAAGCAGGATTTAGTGATGCAGATTATTTATTAGCGGGAGCATCGGTTTCGGAAGATCATGCTCATGTATGGGCTTGCCCCTTAGTTCTCAAATTAACGCCACCTACCTTGGCAGAAATTGGTCTCATGAAAATCAATTCCTGCATTATTTCTTGTGCAGCAACCTTTCTTTTAAGTGAAGATGTGATTGATGAAATGAATCAAAAGAAAATCATGGGGATAGGTATGGAGTATGTGGAAGACAATGGAGGAGGATTTCCATTTGTTCAAATGATGGCTGAAATTGCGGGTCAAATGATTTTACCAATTGCCTCGCAGCTATTATCTTCTCAAGAAAATTCAAATATATTACTTGGCAATGTAACAGGAGTAGAACCCGTTCAAATGGTGGTTCTTGGTGCAGGGCATGTAGTGGAACAAATTGCCAAAGCGGCCTATCATGCAGGCATTCAGCTTCAAGTATTTGATAAAGATATTTATAAATTACAAAGATTAAAACAAAGTTTAGGTTTCCCACTAACTACGCAAGTTATTGATTCTGAAAATTTACCCAAGGCTCTTCAATCGGCGCAAGTCATTGTTGGGGCATTACGATCAGAAACAGGCATTACACCTTGTTTGGTAACGGAAGAAATGGTGAGCAAATTAAAACCTGGCACCTTAATTATGGATGTTTGCATCGACCAAGGGGGATGTTTTGAAACATCAGAATTAACAACTTTGAGTCATCCTGTGTTTAGAAAATACGGCGTCATTCATTATTGTGTACCCAATATACCCTCTAAAGTAGGCAAAACTGCCAGTTTAGCTATCAGTAACTTATTAACCAGTTTTATTCTAAAATCTGGAAAAACAGGAGGAGTTGAAGAAATGTTGTGGCAGGGAAAATCGTTCATGAAAGGAGTTTATGTTTACAAAGGATTTGTAACCAATCCAATTGTCGGCAAAAAATTCAACAAACCAGTAAAAGAAGTACAATTGTTATTATTAAGTAAAGGATAAGAAGATGATTGAAGATTACCAGGCACTTTCCAACGCGCCAAATTCACCCGATTTAAATGGAAAATATCTAGGCATTATTTCAGCAGATTTTGTTAATGTATCGCATATATTAAAAGATGCTGCCTATCAAATAAAGCAACGTAATTTTTCAAATTACCCCATTTTTGTCGTTTCACAAAAAGCAATTGAAATCGGTCAAAAGTTAATCGGCTTAGCTGAATTAAATGGAAACCGCTGGCAATACAATGCCTCTTTTTTGGAAGAATTTTTACAAAGAGGTTTGATTTCACCTGAAAACGAAGAAGTTTTTACGAGTAACTACAAAGACATCGAAGAATATTGCTGTTTATTTGTGGTAGATGGTCAGTTTACCAATTTTGTGTTTATTCCGTATCCGGAGGAGTAATTGAGTGTGAATTGTGAATTGTGGATTGTGGATTGTGAATTATAAGGAGTCCCTGAGGCTCTCGAAGGGTGGTCCCTGAGGCTCTCGAAGGGTGGTCCCTGAGGCTCTCGAAGGGTGGTCCCTGAGGCTCTCGAAGGGTGGTCCCTGAGGCTCTCGAAGGGAAGAGTTATTAATTGTAGGTTGATGTAATTTATTAGAATCCTTCCCTCCAAATTTTATTATAGAAATCATATCTTCTCCATCGAATAAATTTACCATTCGCATCAAAGGTTTGTTGATCTGACAAATAATATTCATTCGGCTTCCTATGACTTTTCTTTTCTTCAAATGGATCAGGATGGTGTTCTGAATAAATAAATCGCTCCCCTATTTGATGACCATCGAAAAAATTTTCATCTATTTCAACCCGTCCATTTGGAAAAAATTTCATAGAATTTCCATGTAACTTCCCATTTTTATAAAACTGAATACCCTGCACTTGTCCGTTTGCATACCAAAATTTACGGAAGCCATTTAATTTGCCCGCTTCAAAATATTCTTCCACCTCCAATTGACCATTTGCATAATACGTCCTTAAAACTCCATCCTGAGGCTTTGGCATTTCTTTGCCATAAAACCTCCGAACTTTATCCAAATTTGATTCGAGTAAATAAGTATAATACTTGTTAATCTTTTCCCCTTTCTCGTTTTTGATCTTTTCACTATACCCACAATAACCATCCACATAGTGTTTTCCATTTTTTAAAAATGATACGATTAACCACTCCTCGCCTACAACAAAATCCATAGCTAAGGATGAAAAGATACTATTATCAAAAAATTTAGTTTGCTTTTTCCCTTTAAACAATTCAAGGGTCTCTATTTCAACCAACTGAAATGACCTATCATTCAAATCACCACTTTTAGCAATATAAATTAATTTCAACTTTTTTACCTTTACCCTTGCAATAAAACTTGCACCTTCGAGATCAGAAATATTTTTAATTTCATTGCTACCTTCACAGGTACATGCTTTGCTTTGAAAAATGCTGATAAAAATTAAAATGAATAAGGTTAAATAGTGGTTTTTCATAGGTATAGTTTTAATAACTTCAACTCCCCAATTCACAATTCACAATTTCCCACTTAATGGATGAAAATCCCGTATGACTTGCCCCAGATATTCACGATCAATGTGCGTGTAAATTTCTGTGGTTAGTATGGATGAATGTCCCAGCATTTCTTGAACGGAACGCAAATCGGCTCCTCCTTCAATGAGATGGGTAGCAAATGAATGCCGAAAGGTATGTGGACTAATTACTTTTTCTATTCCTGCCTTTTCAACTAAATCCTTGATGATGTAAAACACCATCACTCTACTTAATTGTCCGCCCCTGCGATTCACAAACACGATATTTAAGGCTTCTTTTTTTACCGGAACTTTTGAACGAACCGATTCCAAATATAAATTCAAATAATAAAAGGCATCTTTTCCCGCCGGCACCAATCGCTCCTTATCCCCCTTCCCTCGTACCTTAATTAGCCCCAAATCCTCATAAATATCCGTAATTTTCACGTTCACTAATTCAGATACTCGCATTCCAGACCCGTATAACAATTCCAGCATGGCCCGGTTACGAACACCCTCTGGGGTGTTCATATCATTTTTTTCCAAAACGGAAACCACTTCATCAAACGATAAGGTATCTGGCAATTTGCGAGATTTTTGTGGACTCTTAATATGAAAGGTTGGGTCTTGCTTCAATTGTTCATCATAGACCAAAAACTGAAAAAAACTTCTAATGGCAGAAAGATAACGAGCTTGAGTACTTGATTCGATTCCTAGATCATATAAATCCTTAAAATAGGCCAAAATATGTTCTTCTCTGATCTCATCTGCTTGCACATTTTCATTTCCAATACCAGCTAAATAGGTAACAAATTTTCGAATATCCCGTAAATAGGCCTCGTAAGAATGCCCGGACATCCCTCGCTCTATTTTTAAAAAATTACCAAAAAGCTGGATTTCTTGCTCCCACATAAATAGAATTCGAAAACAAACATGTAAATTTAACCCAATTTAGGAATAGAAATTCCAATTTAACAATTTGGTGTATGGCAAAGAAACAAATTCTGATAATCAATGGTCCTAATTTAAATCTTTTAGGAACGCGTGAGCCAGAAATTTATGGCAATCAAACCTTTGTAGATTATTTAGAAATCTTGAAAAATCAATTTTCCGACACCACTGAATTATACTATTTTCAATCCAACCATGAGGGCCAATTAATTGACAAAATCCATGAAACAGGATTTTCTTTTGATGGCATTATTTTAAATGCAGGTGGACTAACCCATACCTCTGTAGCGCTTGGTGATGCCATTGGTTCCGTAAAAACACCTGTTATCGAGGTGCATATTTCAAATGTACATGCACGCGAGGCTTTTAGACATCACAGTTTTTTAAGTGCCAAATGCAAAGGTGTTATTGTTGGTTTGGGACTCAAAGGATACGAATTAGCGATTCAATCTTTTTTATAAACTATGTTATCGTTTTATCCGGGACCTTCAAAAGTACACCCGAAAAGCCTTGATTTTATTCAAGAAGCTTATCAAAAAGGGATTGTCAGCATCAATCACCGGAGTAAAACCTTTCAAAAACTTTATCAAGAAACAGAAGAAAACCTAAAATTCAAATGGTCTATTCCCAAAGACTATTCCATCTATTTTATTTCTTCTGCTACTGAAGCCTGGGAAATCGTTTCTCATTCGGTTGTTAGAAAACAAGCCGCACATTTTTACTCAGGGGCTTTTGGTCAAAAATGGGCTTCTTATTCTAATTTTTGGAATCCTAATTCAATCGAATTTTCATTTTCTCCACAAGAATCTATTGAAAATTTCCTTCAACATAATCAAATTGATTATTCTCAAGCAGATACGATATGCTTAGTACATAGCGAAACTTCAAATGGAACGATACAGGAAATAAAACGTGTAAATTTTGAACAAAACCCTGAAGCCATACTTGCTGTAGATGCCACTAGTAGCATGGCAGGAATGGCCTTACCATGGCTTGAGGCAGATATTTGGTTTGCTTCTGTTCAAAAATGCATGGGCCTCCCTGCGGGCATGGGTTTGCTCATTTGCTCCCCAAACGCCTTGGCTAGAAGCAAGGAAAATGGCCCAAAAAATCTGTACAATCACTTACTGTTTTTGGAAGAAAACCGAAAAAAATATCAAACACATTTTACTCCTAATGTTTTAGCCATTTATGTGCTCAATCAGCTTACGCAATATTTGCCACCTTTAATGGAAATTCATGAGCAAACACTTGCAAAAGCACAATTTCTAACCGATTATTTCGAAAAAAGTAAGAAAAAATCTTGCGATTTTTTAATTAATGAACCTGGCCTGAGACTTCCAACCGTTTTCGCATTAAAAGGAACAAGTATTGAAATTGAAAACCTCCTATTGGAAGCTGAAAAAAAAGGACTAATTTTAGGTAAAGGTTATGGAACTTGGGCAAATTCAAGTTTTCGAATCGCCAATTTCCCAAGTCATACCTGGGAAAATTTACACGAATTGATACACTTTTTAACTGACCATGGATTTTAAATTTAACGTAAAGGAAATTCTTTCCTCCTCTCTTATTTTATTTTCTGTTATTGATATCTTAGGTTCTATTCCAATTATCATCGATTTAAGAAAAAAGAACGGAGATATTCATGCCGAACAAGCAACGATGGTATCGGGCTTAATCATGATTGGATTTTTCTTTGCAGGAAAATTTATTTTAAAACTGTTGGGTGTTGATATCAATTCATTTGCTTTAGCTGGGGCATTGGTATTGTTCTTAATAGGCTTGGAAATGACCTTAGGCAGAAATATTTTCAAGGAAGAGCACATCAATACAAGTTCTCATTCCATTGTTCCTTTAGCTTTTCCAATTATTGCTGGTGCCGGAACCATGACGACCTTGGTTTCTTTAAAATCGCAATTTGAAGAAGAAAACATCATCGTAAGTATTTTCATTAATTTAATTTTTATTTACATCGTCCTAAAATCAAGTTCTTGGATTGAAAAGAAATTAGGAGATGCAGGTACACAGATTATTCGTAAAATATTTGGTGTTATCCTGATTGCAATTGCAATTAAGATTTTCAAAATGCGAATTTAAGCATGGCAAAAAAGCAAAAATATTATGCCATTTGGAAAGGTCATGAAACCGGAGTTTTTTCTACTTGGGAGGAAACACAACAACATATAAAGGGTTTTCCTGGTGCTCAGTACAAAGCTTTTGATTCGCAAAAAGAAGCCGAGGAAGCCTTGAAAAAAAATTATTGGGCTAGTGTTCAAGCAGCAGAAAAAAAAGATAAACCGGCCGGAAATGTAGGAAAGCCTATTGTTCCTTCCCTCTCAGTTGATGCGGCCTGTTCGGGAAATCCGGGAGTATTAGAATACCAAGGAGTAGATACAGCCACGAAACAGGTCGTATTTAAACAAGGACCATTTCCACAAGGAACCGTCAATTTAGGTGAATTTTTAGCCCTTGTACACGGAATTGCCTATTTACAAAAGAATAATTTCCCCTACCCTATTTATTCTGATTCCATCACTGCCATTGCCTGGGTCCGCGACAAAGTGGTGAAATCGAAATTAGAGCCTAATGAACTTAATGCAGAACTTTTTGAACGAGTAGATCGTGCTTTAGAATGGTTAAAAAATAACAAGGTAAGCACTAAAGTATTAAAATGGGAAACAGAATTTTGGGGTGAAAATCCAGCCGACTATGGCAGAAAGTAGATCAACTTTTCACTTTAAGGGTTTTTCACTAGAACATGGAGATCCTGGACTTAAAATAGGCACAGAAGCTTGTATTTTTGGGGCCTATTTAGCCAAATGGGCACATGGAAATATGCTTGAAATTGGAACAGGATCGGGTGTTTTAGCGGCAATGGTTGCCCAATTTCACCAAGAAAAATCACTCGATACAATTGAAATCCTGCCTGAGGTTGCCCAATTAGCGCAACACAATTTTGATCAATTACCATTTAAACATCAAATTCAACTCATTCAAGGAGATTTTAAAAGTTATCATAATCAAAAAACATACGATTTCATTTTCTCTAATCCACCATTTTTTATCAATCATCTTTCAAACTCTTCATCAAGTAAACAAACCGCCATGCACAGCGATGAGTTATCACCAGAAGCACTCATGTCAAACATCTTTCGATTTACCCATGAAAAAACAGAAATCGCATTGATCTATCCTGAGGAAGTAATTCAAAAAATACTTTTTGAGGTATTAGGGATGAGAGATGAGGAAATAGTGTTGAGAGTTGAGGGAAAAGAGAGGATGTTTTTTGTAAAGGAGCGGATAAAGATTATTCCGAAGGAAGATGGTAAGGTATTGAGAGAAATTGTTTTATTGAGTCAAGAACAAAAAAGCGGACGCTTTTTTTCTTTACTTGTTAAAAATAAACAAAACGAATATACCGAAGAATTCAAGGAACTTTTGAGGCCCTATTATTTGATATTCCCTTAAACCAAATCTTTTTGTATTTTTGTCTTTTACTTGCTGAAAACCATGCAAATTTCAATTGTAGTACCTCTTTATAATGAAGCTGAATCTTTACCAGAATTATGTTCATGGATAGATTCGGTAATGAAGAGTCATTCTTTTACTTATGAAATGATTTTTGTAAATGATGGCAGTAAAGATGATTCCTGGTCCGTTTTACAATCGTTAAAATCCACCTATCCCAACTTAAAAGCCCTTTCTTTTGCTCGAAATTACGGAAAATCAGCTGCGCTGCACGAAGGATTTCAGAAAGCAACGGGAGATGTGGTGATAACGATGGATGCGGATTTACAAGATTCTCCAGATGAAATTCCAGAATTATACCGAATGATTACAATTGAAGGGTATGATTTAGTGTCTGGATGGAAACAAAAGCGATTTGATCCGATATCGAAAACTATTCCAACAAAATTATACAATGCTGCTACTAGGGCTTTATCTGGAGTGCATTTACATGATTTCAATTGTGGCTTGAAAGCCTACAAAAAAGAGGTCGTTAAAACAATTCGACTGTATGGTGAGATGCATCGGTATATCCCAGTGCAAGCTAAATGGAATGGATTTTCGAAAATTGGTGAAAAAGTTGTTCAACATCAAGCAAGAAAATATGGTGTTACCAAATTTGGTTTAGAGCGCTTTTTATATGGATTTTTAGATTTATTGTCGATATCTTTTGTTCAAACCTTTGGTAAAAGACCGATGCATCTTTTTGGGGGTTTAGGAATTTTATCCTTTTTTAGTGGCAGCTTAATTACCTTTTGGTTAATCGTTGAAAAACTTTACAATATCGCGAATCAGTTAAAATACAGAAATGTAACAGACAATCCCTTATTTTATTTAGCTTTAGTAGCTATTATTTTAGGGGTTCAATTATTTTTAGCAGGATTTTTAGGTGAACTGTTGGTCACTAATTCTGACAAAACAACCCAATATCAAATCAAGGAAGAAATAGCCTAAGTATGCGTACAAAAGACCTGAGCTGGTTGAGCCGATCTGAATTATTGATTGGTCCACAGGGCATCGAAAAATTACAAAATGCACATGTTTTAGTAGTAGGATTAGGAGGAGTTGGCTCTTTTGCTGCTGAATTTATAGCTCGTTCAGGAGTGGGTAAAATGACCATTGTGGATGGAGATGTAGTTGACCCAACCAATCGAAATCGACAATTAGTAGCCTTACAAACCAATCATGGAGAACCCAAGGCTAAAATTATGGCAGACCGTTTATTAGCCATCAATCCGGATTTGGACCTCACTTATCATGAAACTTTTTTAAGTCCGGAGGCTGCCAAGGAAATTTTAGAAAACAATCGATTTGATTATGTGATGGACTGCATCGATTCGGTCACGCCCAAATTAACACTATTAAAAACTGCATATGATTTGAAGTTAAAAATTGTAAGTTCCATGGGTGCAGGTGGAAAATTAGATCCAACTAAAATTCGTGTTGCAGAATTATTTGATACCCATGAATGTTATTTGGCATTTATGGTTCGGAAGCGATTGCGAAAAATGCAAGTTGGGAAGGGTATAAAAGCTGTATTTTCACTTGAAAAAGTGAAAGATGAATCTTTAATTTTAACAGATGGATCCAATTTTAAAAAATCAGCTTATGGGACAATTTCTTATTTACCGGCAGCTTTTGGAGGTGTTTGCGCCTCGGTTGTGATTAGAGACCTACTTAATGAACCCATTGCCAAAGAAAAGCGTCCGAAAGCATTTGAGAAAATGGATAAAAGAAACAAACAATCATGATCAAAATAGGAGTAATTAATGTTTCAGACCGTGCAAGTGCTGGAATTTATGAGGATATCCCAGGCAAAGCAGTGGTTGATTTGTTACATGAATACATTCATTCAACTTTTGAAGTTTCTTATGCTGTTATTCCTGACGAACAAGAGCAGATTGAAGATTGCTTATGCAAAATGATTGACTTAGAAAATTGTTGCTTGGTGGTTACTACGGGAGGAACAGGTCCGGCAGCAAGGGATATTACCCCAGAAGCGACCGAGGCTGTTTGTGTTAAAATGATGCCAGGATTCGGAGAGTTGATGCGGGCGGTAAGTTTACAGTATGTGCCGACAGCAATTTTAAGTAGGCAAACGGCAGGTATTAGAGGCAAAGGTTTAATTGTTAATTTACCGGGAAAACCAAAAGCGATTCGACAATGCTTAGAAGCTGTTTTCCCGGCCATCCCTTATTGCATAGATTTAATTGGTGGTCCGTTTATTGTATGTAAAGAAGAAAACATAAAAATATTTCGACCAACTTTGTAAAACACAATAATTTCTATAAATTAGTCAATCGAATAATCTTAACCACCTTCGCATGACAAATTCAGAAATTACTGCAGCTGCAAGAAAAAAATTGGACGGTAAATGGCTACACGCCATTATAGCTTTTTTAATTACTTCCATATTATCATCTATAAATATCTTCACAAAAGACTCATTTGATATTCCTTTTGACCTCCCATTTGGAGAAACTTTTTCCTATTTACCAAGCTATTTCATTCACGACATTCATTTCAATTTAGGTTATCTTTCTAATATATTATTGGGAGGTGCTTTTGCATATGGTCAGGCCGTAATAGGACTCACCTTGATTAGAGAAGATAAACTTGAATTGGAATTAATTTTTTCAGGTTTCAAAAACCTGAATCGTTATTTTGTTTTTTTGGCCACTTCATTAATCATCACCATATTTACCATTGCCTGGATGCTTTTATTAATTATTCCTGGGATAATAGCTGCGCTTTCCTATTCGATGACATTTTATATTTTAGTTGATCAGCCCCATTTAAGTTCATTAGAAGCTATTCAGCAAAGTAAGATTTTAATGAAGGGCCATAAATGGCAATTATTCACGCTATACCTCCGATTTATAGGTTTAGGAATACTTTGTATTTTAACTCTTGGAATAGGATTTTTGTGGTTAGTCCCATATGCTAACATTTGCTTAGCTCAATTTTACGAACAATTAGTTGCTGAGCCAGATTCAACTGATATTTATTAAAATTATCAGTTTACTTACACAGAAAACATGTAAATTGCAGGGGGTAAGGGGAATGCCTTTCCCCAACAAAAAATAATTAAAATTTCCAATCAACAAATTGATAAAACACTAAAGGACAATTAAGAAAGTAAATTTTACAATTATTCCTTCTCCAACTCAACGAGCTCTGCATACAATTTCCGGGTCAAATCACCAATTTTTCCTTGATTAATCAATTGATTATCAATTTGTAAAATGGGAACAACCCGCTTCGTACTCCCAGTCGTAAACACCTCGTCTGCATTTAAAAATTCTTCCAAATGAACATCCCGAATCTCCACAGAATAAGAACGCTGACAAATTTCAATAATTTTTTTACGAGTTATCCCCTCTAAAATGCCATCTGCTGGAGTAATAATTCGACCATTTTTCACCAAAAATAAATTACTTCGTGAAGATTCTGATACTCCATGTTGTGGTGTATGGTACAAATAATCATCAAAGCCTTCGGCTTTGATTTGTTTCCAATTTCTAAGAGCAAAGGCATAGTTCAGACTTTTTATATCGGCCATTTCTCTCTGAAACAAAAAACTTTTTAATTTCATCCCTCGCTCAAAATCGGCAAAATTAAATACCGATGGAATAATATATAATTGAGGTTCTCCGATTGGGTCAAAACCATTCATACTTTCTCCTGCAGTTAATACCATTTTTACACCCAAACAGGTATCTATTGACTTTTCAGATAGTTCCAAAATTAAAGACCCTAGCCATTCTTTGGTATACGTATGAGTTAATCCCATCTTTGCAGCTGATGACAAAAATCGATCTAAATGATCAGACATGAAAATAGGCTTACCATCCATGATCCGGAAAAAATCAAAAATTCCATAGCCTCTTAAAAACCCTACATCGTTAATGCTAACTTGTACGTCTGAAACTTGTCTCCAAGCATTATTTTGATAAATTGGATAATCCATACCATTTTAATTTTTCATATAATTCAACGACTTCTCTTGCCTCATTAACATCATGAACTCGCAGTAAATCAGCCCCATTTAGCAAAGAAAACATATGCAATGCAGTTGTAGCACTTAAAGCTTCCTCCGGACGAATATTCAATAATTTACAAATCATAGTTTTTCTAGAAACACCAACTAATATGGGTGCTCCAAGGGTTTTAAACTGTTTCAATTGTGCCAATAATTCATAATTATGTTCCAATGTTTTTGAAAAACCAAATCCTGGATCTATTAACAAATTACTATGCCCAAGGCTTCTTAAAAATTTAACTTTTTCAGCCAAATTTAGCCAAACATCATGAAGAATATTTGAATAAGCTGGAACTTGGTGGACTTCTTGAAAAAGTCCAACACTATGACTTAGCACATAAGGTATATTTTGTGTGCCCACCCAATCTAACACTCCCTCGTCCATATTGCCACATCCAATATCATTAAAAATATCTGCTCCTGCGTTCAAAGCTTCCTTGGCAATATTTAAACGATAGGTATCAATAGATAATATAATTTCAGGAAATGCATTTCGCAATGTGGAAATTATTGGTAAAACCCTGGCTAATTCCTCTTCTTCAGAAACAAATGCAGCATTGGGTCGAGTCGAATGTCCGCCAATATCTAAAATAGTCGCACCATTTTTTATCATTTCCTCAGCTCTTAGCAAAACATGCTCTTGTAGATTTACTCGACTTTTTTCAAAAAAAGAATCAGGGGTTATATTTAAAATGCCCATAATTTGAGGCTTTTCAAAATTTAAAATTCTACCTCGACAATTGATTGATTGTAAATTTGGAAAAAGAGTATTCAACACAAGGAAATTTAGGATAATTACACTATTTTTGTGGTTCGAAAAAACATGAGCGTGGTAAACTAAAATTTAATTTATGAACAGGGACAACATGCCTTCCCAAACTGAAATCGAATATCGCCAAGTTATTGCACACTGCAAAGCTTTATTTGATAAAAAAAATAAGGATTACGGGACTTCCTGGAGAATATTACGTTTACCGAGTCTAACAGACCAAATTTTCATAAAAGCTCAACGAATTAGAAGTATTCAAGAGAAAGGTCATCAAAAAATTGAAGATGGTATTGAAGGTGAATTCATTGGAATCATCAATTATTGCATTATTGCATTAATCCAAAAATCACTTGAAAATGCTGAACAATCAGAAATTTCTACCAATGAACTTTTAAATTTATACGACCTACAAGTAAATAAAACCCTTGATTTATTATTAAATAAAAATCATGATTACGGCGAAGCTTGGCGAGATATGCGTGTGAGTAGCATGACAGATTTAATTTTAATGAAAATTTTCAGAACCAAACAAATCGAAGACAACCAAGGTGTAACCCTTGTTTCGGAAGGAGTTGAAGCAAATTATCAAGACATGTTAAATTATGCAGTATTTTGCTTAATTCAACTTAAACATCAACAATCAAACCAACAATAAGCATGAAAATCTACCAAAAAGTAGCCAGTTTCTTGGTTATTGCTATATTCCTATTTTCTGGATTCATTAAATTAAACGACCCAATTGGAACCGAAATTAAACTTGAAGAATACTTTGATGTTTTTTCTCAAGATTTTCAATGGATGGCAGGCTTTTGGAAAAGCTTGATCCCATTTTCTCTGATTTTTTCCATTGGTTTAAGTAGCCTAGAAGTAATTTTGGGTATTGCTTTACTTGTTAGATATCAAACAAAAAAGGTCTTATGGACCCTATTAGGACTAATTGTATTTTTCAGTTTTTTAACTTTCTATTCCGCATATTATAACAAGGTTACCGATTGCGGTTGTTTTGGTGAGGCTATAAAATTAACACCTTGGACTTCCTTTTCTAAGGATATTTTTTTATTGGTATTAATTATATCTTTATTTTTTACTAATATCCAAAATCAACCTAAAAAAACCGGAATTATTGTTTTATTAAGTGCAATTTTAAGTATTGGATTTGGAATATTTTCTTACTTTTTTCTTCCAGTATGGGACAGTTTACCTTATGCAATTGGGCAAAACATTCCTCAAAATATGAAGCAGAGAGAAGCATTAAAATTTGAATATACCTACAAAATTAAGGGCAAAGAGGTAAAACTTCTTGAAATGCCAACCAACACAAGTGCAGAGTTCATTTCCATGGAAGCTGTAAATGAAAAAGAAGCCCGACCACTCATAACCGATTATAAAATTTGGGCAGACAATGATACCATCGACTATACAACTGAAAGTTTCAAAGGAAATAGGTTAATGATTATTTTGCCAAATGTAAATCATTCAAAAGCATCCGCTTTTGAAAAAATTGCTTTAATCGCAAAAGAATTGGAACAAAAGAATATTCCAACATGGTTATTAAGTGCAGCCAGTATGGAAGAAACCAATGATTTACGTCATAAATACCAATTAAATTTTCCTGTTTTAAGCGCAGATACCAAAATATTAAAAACAATTATACGATCAAATCCTGGTTTATGGCTATTGAGCAATGGAACAGTTAAAGGAAAATGGTCAGCTTATCATTTACCTTCCTCGGAAGAAATAGTAAATAGTTTAACAAAAGTGCAAGAATGAAAAATATTTTTTTAGTGGGGATGCCCTCTTCCGGTAAAAGTACCTTAGGAAAAGAATTAGCAAAAAATTTAGGTTATTCATTTACAGATATGGATAAACTAATTGAAACCAGAGAACAAAAATCAATCAATGAAATTTTTGCCAGTAAAGGTGAAGATTATTTCAGGGAATTAGAGAAAAAAATACTGCATACGATTCAACCAAATCAATCAACAGTAATTGCAACTGGTGGAGGTGTTCCATGCTTTCATCAAAACATGGATTATATTAAAGAAAATGGAATTTCAATTTTTTTAAATGTTGATATTGATGATTTAGCAAAAAGGATCTACAAGGCTCAAACTAATAATAGACCATTATTAAATATCGCTGCTGAATCAGAAGAAACCATTATTGGAAACATTAAAAAATTATACCAAGACAGACTTCCCTTTTACAAACAAGCCGACATCCAGGTTGATGGTGAAATCTCCGTAAACCAATTACTTTGGCTGATTGAAGCTTATTCATAGATTAGTGAATCGGAAGAATAGGAAGAACGGAAGAATCTAAGAAATTAAGAATCTAAGAAATTAAGAATCTAAGAAATTAAGAATCTAAGAAATTAAGAATCTAAGAAATTAAGAATCTAAGAAATTAAGAATCTAAGAATCTAAGAAATTAAGAATCTAAGAATCTAAGAAATTAAGAATCTAAGAAATTAAGAATCTAAGAAATTAAGAATCTAAGAAATTAAGAATCTAAGAATTGGTAGAAGTAACAATGCATTTGAAAAGTCCTTCCGATTCTTCCGATTCTTCCGATTCTTAGATTCTTAGATTCTTAAAAAAATACCCCTCCAGACAAACTAATACTTATATTTTTAAGATCTAAACTAGAGGAAGCATAATTAGAAGAGTTGTCGAGTGTGTAGGGTGTATATGCGTCTTTTTGTGTGCGGTGTACTACTGCTAAATCCAAATAAAATCCTTCGGATTTATACCCCAAACCACCTGAGAATTGCGTTACGGTCCGATCTATATTATCATAAAATTTTTGATAACCTCCTCCAAACTGCGCAAAACCAGCACGTAAGCTAAATTTAGAATCCAATCGTAATTCCCCACCAATCTTAATATTAACATCGGATTGAAAATATTTTTGAGAGATGGCATTATATTTATTCATGAATTTTTGATTCTCCGAGAACGAAAGTTCGCCACTACTCACACTAATACTTGAATAATCAACCATTTCAAAATCCATCGTAATAAACCCCTTCTTATCAAAAAAGTAGGCTAAACCGCCACCAATCTTCATAGGCGTCGTCAATTGATACGTAAACTCATTCGTGGCCAATTTTACACTTCCAACTGAGGTAATATTAATTGGTTTTCCATTAGAATCATATCCAGGTATAGAAATCACACGAGGAGTCATTAAACCTGTTAATTGCTCATTTACCTGTTTATAATAGGTTGGCGTTTGAAAGTTTAATCCAGCTCTCAAATGATTATTCACTTTATACATAATTCCCAAACTAACCGAATAACCTGAACCGTTTGTTTGCAATTTTTCATCATAGGAGAAACCTCTCACATACTTTGCCCCTACAAACGTTTCATCCCATGTATTTCTCAAAGTCGATTGAATTTTAGAAAAATGAATCCCCGCACCAATAAAAAACTTTTGACGATAAGAGAGTCCATAACTCAAATCCCATGCAGATTGAAACCCTTCAGTTGAAGCATATCCATATTGTTGTGTAGGCAAATTCGGTTCAAAACGCGAAAATGGCGCACCTCCAGTTTTACTATCTGGATTGATTAAATATGCTTGATAGGCTACAGCCTCTGGGGTCAATGCAGAGTTGGAATAACTATCAAATTGATCATCCAAACTAGCTCCTGTTTCACCATTTTTAGTAGCTGTTTGAATATATTTATCTAGTAATGAACTGACATTATTCAAGCCAACCATAGAAAATGATTGATTAAAAAAAGCTTGCTTTGAATAACCAAAACCCAAATTACCTTTCCAATCTGAATTTTGCCAATCTTCGCCAGATAATACAATTCCAAATCCTGTTACTCCTACCTGATTCTCTGTCCGAGAGGTCTCATTTCCAATATATGTTGAACCTACACTAGATATCCCAAAATTACCTGTAAAATTAATTTCCGATCTTTTGTATAATCCCAATCCTGCGGCATTTCCTGAAATAGAAGTAATATCCGCACCAAGTGCGTTATAATTTCCTCCTAATCCTTGCATACGTGCCGAACCTGTAGCATAAGAACTTGAAAAAGTCTTTCCTACAAATGGATACGACACCACCTGTGATTGACCGACAAAGGACATTCCTAGCCCTAAGGTCATTAATAATATAAATAGATATTTCATAAAAATTGAGCTTAACGTGGTCCTCTACTTCCCCCTCCTTGATATGATCCTCCTCCAGAATAACTAGATCCTGAACTTGAATTCCCATAATTAGTAGTTCGGTTTTGTTGCATGAATACATCACGATTATTATTTTGATAATCGTTGTTATTTGAACGATTGTATTCTACATTCGAATTTCTACGCTGCTGAACACGTTGATACTCTTGAACAATATTGCGCTGCTCTTGAACGGTTTGCACTTGCTGTGCAGATTGATTATTGAAATTTAAATTATATTGATTGTTCGAATTTCTAGCTCCTCCGGTATTTACATAACCTTCATTATAACGATTTGAACGATCTTCATCTCTTGGTCCTCTTACTACCCTAGTACGTGGCTGTTCAATATTATTAGAAGTGCCATAACCACTCGTACTATTTAAGTATGAATAATAATTGTAGGGATTGTAATAATATGGTGAATTAAACCCAGTACCATATGGAGAATAATAACCAAAATATGGATCCACATAAGGATTGAACAAAGAAAAATTAGGATTCCAATAACTTAAAGCTCCATAGGAAAAAGAATAAGAAATATACGAATATGGGTTAATATTGGTTATAAAATTTAAACCCGGTCGGTAAAAATTATACCCAAAGTTTACATAAGGATTACTGTACCAATTATTCCAAGGAGTTGAATTAAAAACTCCATTTCTGAATCCATCAGAATAACCTTGATCATAGTTAGAATAAACACTTCGAGAATTTAAAAAATTCTGCTGCTTGGATTGACTTGAAAGTCCTTCTTGCTCTTCAATTACAATTTCTTCTGAATCATCTGCAGAATAAAACTCCTGCGGTTTTACTTTTTTTGTTTGTTTAAATGTAACTCTTTCGGTGTCATATAGGTCATCAGACACATAAGACTTCTCTTGGCTAATAGAATTAGCGTTGGGTTGCGTAGAAACACAGGCATTTAGTCCAAAAACAAGTGCAATCCCCAAGAAATAAGCATGATAATTTTTCATAGTGGATATTATTTAGATGAATTTATAGGGTTTAAATTATATCTTTGTGGCTTGTAAAGAAATAATACTTGTACAAGTATAACGAAATAAATTAGAGTTTAGTATTCAAACATAATAAATATTATGAGTAAATCTCTTCCATCAAGAGCAGAAAATTATTCTGAGTGGTATAATGAATTAGTTAAAAGAGCAGATTTGGCAGAAAATTCAGCTATTAGAGGCTGTATGGTTATCAAACCTTATGGATTTTCTATTTGGGAAAAAATGCAAAGAGCACTAGATGATATGTTCAAAGAAACTGGGCATACCAATGCTTACTTTCCATTATTCATTCCTAAATCTTACCTTTCAAAAGAAGCATCTCATGTTGAAGGATTTGCAAAAGAATGTGCCGTAGTAACTCATTATCGACTAAAAAATGATCCAAATGGAGGAGGTGTAATTGTTGATCCTGAGGCAAAATTAGAAGAAGAATTAATTGTAAGACCAACGTCTGAAACAGTTATTTGGTCTACTTATAAAAATTGGATACAGTCGTACCGCGACCTACCTTTGTTAATCAACCAATGGGCCAATGTTGTTCGATGGGAAATGAGAACAAGATTATTTTTAAGGACAGCAGAATTTCTATGGCAAGAAGGACATACTGCACACGCAAGTAAACAAGAAGCGATTGAAGAAACCGAGCAAATGCTTGACGTTTATGCAAATTTTGCAGAAAATTTCATGGCAGTTCCGGTGATTAAAGGTAGAAAAACTGCAAATGAACGTTTTGCAGGAGCAGAAGACACCTATTGCATCGAGGCAATGATGCAAGATGGTAAGGCATTACAAGCTGGCACATCTCACTTTTTGGGTCAAAACTTTGCAAAAGCATTTGATGTTAAATTCTTAAACAAAGAAAACCAACAAGAATTAGTTTGGGGCACTTCTTGGGGTGTATCCACACGTTTAATGGGTGCTTTAATTATGGCGCATTCCGATGACCAAGGCTTAGTTTTGCCTCCAAAATTAGCCCCAATTCAGGTAGTAATTGTACCCATATATAAAGGACAAGAACAGTTGGATAACATCAAGGCAAAAGTTGACCCTGTAGTTAAAGCTCTTCGTTCAAAAGGAATTTCCGTAAAATTCGATACGGCTGACAACCAAAGCCCTGGTTACAAATTTGCAGAATATGAATTGAAAGGTGTACCTATTCGTTTAGCGATTGGCAATCGTGATATTGAAAATGGCACAATTGAATTGGCAAGAAGAGATACTAAAACGAAACAAAGCATGTCATTTGATGGAATCGCAGAGGTGGTGATCAATACATTAGATGAGATTCAAGAAAATATTTTCCAAAAAGCACTAAATTTCAGAAAAGAAAATACACATGAAGTAAACTCTTGGGAAGACTTCCTAAAGCAAATTGAATTAGGCGGATTCATCTCTGCACATTGGGATGGAACCTCAGAAACAGAAGAAAAAATTAAAGAATTGACCAAAGCAACTATTCGTTGTATACCTTTGGACGCTAAAGAAGAAACAGGGACATGTGTATTCTCAGGCAAACCGTCTAACAGACGTGTTATTTTTGCGAGAGCGTATTAAAATAAAATTACTAATTGTAAATTGTAAATTGTGAATTATTCTTATATCTTACAATTCACAATTTACAATTCACAATTTTGACAACACCTCCACCACTCGATCTATTTCTTCCTTTGTATTGTTTGGAGAAAAAGAGAAACGAATGGCTGCTCCAGTTGCATTTGGATTAATTGCATGTAACACATGAGAGCCTATTGAGGTTCCACTTGAACAGGCACTACCTCCTGAGGCCGAAATTTTTTCAATATCCAACTGAAACAATAACATATCACCATCCTCAATATTCGGAAAACGAACATTTAAAACGGTATAAAGGCTATTATCAACTTCACCTGATCGACCATTAAAGGTGACTTCAGGAAAATTAGCTTTTAATTGATCAATAAAATACTGCTTTAGCTCTTTTAAATAAGACTGATGATGTTCCATCTCTTGATATGAAATTTCAAGTGCTTTAGCCAAGCCAATCATCCCATATACATTTTCTGTGCCACCTCGTTGATTTCGCTCTTGGGCTCCACCATGTAGTAAAGGATGACACACTACCCCTGACCGAACATACAAAAATCCAATACCTTTCGGGCCACCAAATTTATGTGCAGCTCCAACCACAAAATCTATTGGAAGCTCCTTTAAATTATGTTGAAAATGTCCCATAGTTTGAACGGTATCTGAATGAAATAAGGCTCCATAGGTTCTGCACATTTGTCCAACTACCTGTAAATCCAATAAATTTCCAATTTCATTATTCCCATGCATCAAACTGACCAATGCTTGAGAACCATAAGACTGTAACAATTCTTCTAAATGCTTCAAGTCAACATCCCCTTTTTCATTTACACGTACCCACTCAACTTTTACCATGCCTAATTTCTCCCATGCCTCTGCCGTATGGGTAATGGCATGATGTTCTAAGGGACTTGTAATAATAACCTTCCTACCACCATATAATATGGCCGATTGTAAAACGGTATTATCTGCCTCTGTTCCACCTGATGTAAAAAATATTTCTGCTGGAGAAGTATTTAAAAGGCTCGCGACCGTTTTTCTTGCTTTTTCTACCGCTACTTTTGCCTTTCTACCATGCGAATGGATGGAAGATGGATTGGCAGTAAAGGTTTCAAAATATGGCTTCATCTCTTCCCAAACAAGTGGATGAATTGCCGTTGTTGCCGCATTATCTAGATAAATCGGAGTTTTTTCTGTGGTTGATGTCATATTTAAAGCTTAGCAATTTTATTTATTGCTTGTATAATTTGTTGTGCAAGTGTATTTGCTTCGTCCTCCGAAGAAGCCTCCGCATATATTCGAATAATTGGTTCTGTATTTGATTTGCGCAAATGAACCCAGCCTGTTGAGAAATCTATTTTAACCCCATCAATGGTATTTACTTGTTCATGCTGGTATTGATTGGCAATGGTTTTTAATATCAAATCCACATCCAAAGCTGGTGATAATTCTATTTTGTTTTTACTCATCACATACGTCGGATAGGTTGCTTTCAACTCCGAAATTTTCATTCCCTTTTCTGCCAAATGAGTTAAAAACAAACCAATTCCTACCAAAGCATCTCTTCCATAATGGGATTCGGGAAATATTACGCCTCCATTACCTTCACCTCCAATAACTGCCTGTTGCGCTTTCATTTGGTTTACAACATTTACCTCACCTACAGCAGCTGCAAAATATGTTCCTCCATGAGCAATTGTAACATCACGAAGTGCTCGGGTAGATGACAAATTAGAAACCGTATTTCCTTTTTTCTTGGATAAAATATAATCTGCAACAGCTACTAAGGTATATTCTTCTCCAAATGGTGTACCATCTTCGCAGATAAAGCATAAGCGATCCACATCAGGGTCAACTACTATTCCAAGATCATAATTCCCTACTTTCATTTTAGAAATCATATCTGATAAATTCTCAGGCAAAGGTTCAGGATTATGCGAAAAATGTCCGTTTGGTTCTCCAAACAAGACATCCACTTGGCTGACGCCAAGTGCTTTCAGCAATTCAGGAACCACAATTCCTCCCGTAGAGTTTACAGCATCAACTAAAATTTTAAAATTCCTATCCTTTATAGCAGGCTGATTTACCCAAGACATCTCCAAAACATGTTGTATATGCTTCTGCAAATAGCTTGAATATTTTGTCAACTTACCTAATTGCAAAACCTCTACAAACTGAAAATCTTGCGAGGTAGCTATTTCTAGTAAGGCCTTTCCATCTGCATCTGAGATGAATTCCCCTTTATGGTTTAATAATTTTAGGGCATTCCATTGAATAGGATTGTGACTAGCAGTAATAATAATGCCACCGGCTGCATGCTCCCAAGGCACAGCTAATTCAACTGTTGGAGTAGTTGACAAACCGATATCTAAAATATCCCACCCTAAACCAATTAGCGTATTACAAACTAAATTAGAGACCATTTCGCCAGAAATCCTGGCATCTCTACCCACAATAATTTGATTGGATTTTGAATTATTCTGTCGTAACCACGTTCCGTATGCCGCTGCAAAACTTACAACATCCACCGGACTCAAGCCCTCTCCAGGCTTTCCTCCTATTGTACCACGTATTCCCGAAATTGATTTTATTAATGCCAAATTAGTCTATTTTTGGAAACAAATTTACAAATTAGTAATTTAAGAAAAAACCTATTGAACGAAACCTTAACTCCGGAATGGACCGTAACCTCCTAGACCGTATTTATAATACCATAAAATCAAAAAAAATCGCCGTTATCGGCGATTTTGCCATAGATTTTTACTTTAATATTGAAACAAATACGCAAGAATTTTCTGTTGAAACTTCAAAAGAAGTTTTCCATGCCTTACAACCTGTTACCTCTTTAGGTGGCGCGGGAAATGTTTGTAAAAATTTAGCCGCTCTAGGAAACAAACCTGCTGCATTTGGTATGATTGGTAATGACTTATTTGGAAGAGAAATGATTCATTTATTGCAAAATTTGAAAATTTCACATGAAAATCTTCAAATCGACCCCAACAAAGGCACGCCGGTTTATTCTAAACCAATGGAAAAAGGAATTGAATTTAATCGAATCGACTTTGGAACAAAAGATAAAATCGAAAAAGCTAGTTTAGATTCCTTTTACTTACAAACATGTTTACAGATGAGTCATTTTGATGGAATCATCCTGAATGAACAATTTTTACACCCACTACTATCAAAAGAACATTTAATACAACTACAACAGGTCATCAATGATTCATCCATTTTTGCCATTGCCGATTTGCGTTCTTTGGGAGAATATGCCAATAACGTCGTGTTAAAAATAAACTTGAAAGAATTTTCTCAATTGGTAAATATCCCAATTAATCAATTAACTGATATCACTCAAATCAAACAACTTGTAAAAACGCTTTTAAAATCCAGGTCAAAAGGAATTTTACTTACAATGGGAGAAATGGGTATTCTTTACGCAGATCATGAACAAATGGTTCACGAAAAAGCTTTACCTCTCAAAGGACCCATCGATACGGTTGGTGCTGGTGACACAGTGGTTGCCTCTTTTACAGCTGCGGTACTGTCGGGTGCAAGTGCCTCTGAAGCTTGTCAATTTGCTAATCTTTGTGCACATTTAAGTATTCATAAAATTGGCGAAACAGGGTCGGCTAATTGGGAGGAGATTATGAATTATGAAATATAAATTGTGAATTATGAATTGTGAATTGTGAATTATGGAAAAAGAGATATTACAAAAACTGCAATCAGAGATTAAAGAATACACCAAGGGGAAACTGTTACCATTTTGGATCAATCGAACGATTGACAAAGAAAAAGGGGGTTATTTAACTCATTTCAATGAATTCGGAGAAGATGCTGGCACCGATGAAAAATCATTAATTGCACAAACAAGGTCAGTTTTTACCTACTCGCAAGCCTATCGACATGGATTTGGAGGTGAAATAATGAAATCCATGGCAGAACATGGAGTCAAATACCTTTTGGAAAAGATGTGGGACAAGGAAAATGGTGGTTTTTATTGGATGATGGATCGTGAAGGTAATCCTACAAACAAACAAAAAATTGGGTATGGACATTCTTTTGTCATTTATAGTCTGAGCGAATACACCTTGGCAACTGGCGATCCCATTGGATTAGAATATGCCGAAAAAACCTTTGACTTATTACAAAAATATGCTGTAGATACGAACTATGGCGGTTATTGGGAATTTTTCACACCGAATTGGGAATTAATGGGCCCTGGTCCTGGTGGAGGTGATCGCAAAACCTTAGATGTACACATGCACTTAATGGAAGCTTTTACAACATTATATGAAGCTTCTGGAAAAGAAATACATCGTAGAAAATTAAAAGAATCGATCGATATCTTGATTCAAAAAATCATGCATGCCGATTACGGAACTGGCATCCCACAATTTTGGGCAAATTGGTCGGTTGCACCACAAATAAAATTTGATGTTGTTTGGGGATGGGATCGTTTTGCAGAAAGTGGACAAAAAGCCTCTGCTGAGGATAATACTTCTTATGGGCATAATTCAGAATTTGCCTGGCTTATAATGCATGCAATAAAAATTGGAAAATTTGATCTCAATGAATATAAAGATTCTATTTTAAAAGCATTTTATCATTCATTAAATCATGGAGTAGATTGGGACTTTGGGGGTGTATTTGTGGAAGGATCACACAGCGGAGAAGTATATGATAAAGAAAAAGAATTTTGGCAACAAGCTGAAATGCTTATCGGCATGTTAGATGCATATCTATATACAAAAGATACGAAATTTCTAGAAGCATACATTTGCATTCATCGTTTTGTCTTTGATAAAATGATTAACCACAAAACTGGAGAATGGTGGCCATTGATGACAAGAGAGGGCGAACCGATTTGGCGACATATGTCACATTCTTGGAAAATCAACTATCACAATGTACGATCAATGATTTTAAGTTATGAAAAACTAGGTCAAATAATTAATAGCTAGTATGAAATTAATTTCTAAAATACCCTTTTCTGTGTGGATTATAGTTGGTGTATGTATTTCTTTATATAATCCAGAACCTTTTTTGGCTATAGGTGATTTTAAGCTTAAATTATTAATCATTCCTCTCTTACAAATTATCATGTTTGGAATGGGTTCAACAATGGGATTGGAAGATTTTGAAGAAATTTTAAAATCTCCTAAGTCTGTTTTTTTAGGCGTGTTTTTTCATTTTTTAATTATGCCTTTGGTAGGTTTTTCTTTAACCAAAATATTTTCATTTCCCGATGAAATTGCTGCTGGTATTATATTAGTGGGATCTATGCCTTGTGGATTAGCCTCCAATGTGATGTCATATTTAGCCAAAGCGAATTTAGCTTTATCACTTACTCTAACCTCTATTTCAACTTTATTGGCTCCTATTTTAACACCCTTATTAATTAAGATTCTTGCAAATCAATTGATTGAAATTAACTTTTGGGAGATGGTTTGGGAGATCTGTAAACTTATTTTAATTCCGATCTTTTTTGGCTTGATTTATAAAAAAACAATTGGTTCCAAATGGAATGGACTTCAAAACCATTTATCTAGAATTTCCATGTGGAGTATAGCTTTAATTGTCATCATTATTACTGCAAATGGCAGAAATGCCTTGTTAACCGTAGGTCCGCTGTTAGTTTTAGCATGTATCATTCATAATTTTTGTGGATTTTTCTTTGGGTATTATGGGGCCAAATTAACCGGATTACCAGAGAGAGATGCTCGTACAATTGCCATTGAGGTTGGACTTCAGAACGCAGGTTTGGCCTCTGGACTAGCAATGGCCCTTAACAAAGTGGCTACCTTGGGCTTACCCGCTGCCATTTTTGGACCCGTAATGAATATTTCAGGAAGTACCTTAGCAAATTATTGGAAAAAACGATGAAAAAATTAATCCTCGGAATCTTGTTGATTCCAAATTTATTGGCCGCACAGTGGGAGATTGTGAATCCGGTAACAGCAGCACAAAAAAGGCACGAAAGTTCCATGGTGGAATGTGATGGAAAATTATACAGTTTAGGAGGAAGAGGGAAAAGGCCAATTGAAAGTTATGACCCCAATCAAAATACTTGGACCATCTTAGCTGATGCTCCCATGGAATTTAATCATTTTCAAGCATTGGCATTTAAACATGAAATTTATGTCATTGGTGCATTTACTGGTAACTATCCACACGAAAAGCCCATTGCTCAATTTTTAATTTTTAATCCAAAAACTAATACGTGGAGAGAGGGTGCCAAAATTCCAGAAGATCGACTGAGGGGTTCTGTTGGTGTATTTTCAAAAGGAAATAAAATCTATATCGTTTCTGGGATAAAAGATGGCCATTGGGATGGTCATGTAACCTGGTTCGATGAATATGATACCGAAACAGACACTTGGAAAATTTTGCCAGATGCACCTCAAGCACGTGATCATTTTCAAGCAGCTATCAAAGGAGATAAAGTGTACCTCGCCGGGGGCCGACGTTCTCATGCAGCTAGTGGAAAAGTATTGGAGAAAACAATTGGAGAGGTAGATGTGTTTGATTTTAAAACCAATGAATGGACAACCTTGGAAAATCATTTACCTACCAAGAGAGCCGGAACCGCATCCGTCATATTTGGTAATCAATTAATTGTCATGAATGGTGAAAGCAGTATTCAAACTCCTGCGCATAATGAAGTTGAAGCACTTAATTTAAAAACAGGTCAGTGGAAATCTTTACCAAAAATGCAACAAGGACGACATGGAACCGGAGTCGTTAAATATAAAAAATACCTTTATGTTGTCTCAGGTTCCGCAAATAGAGGTGGAGGTCCGGAATTGAGTGAGATGGAGAGAATTAAATTGTGAATTGTTAATTGTTAATTGTTAATTGTTATTTGTTATTTAATTAACTAATAAACTTCTTTTTTACTAATAATTAATAACTTACAATTTACAATTCACAATTCACAATTTACAATTTATTAAAATGCTTCACCCCTGATTCAATCGAAGCAAAAGCATCTTTAGGCATATCATGCTCAATGAAAAAATGCTTTAATCCTCCAATTTCTGCAGCTGCAAGAATTGGCTTGTAATCTAAAATTCCTGAACCTAAAGAAACAATATCTTTAAATCCGTCGGTAAAATCTTTCATATGACATAAAGGGAATCTACCTGGATGCTTTTTAAATAATTCTGGAATATTAACTCCTGCCTTGGATGCCCATCCCAAATCAATCTCAAACTTTAGTAAATCTGCTGAAATTTCTTTGGCAAATACATCAAATGGTCGAACACCTTCAACTTCTTTAAATTCTGCATCATGATTATGAAAACAAAATGTTAAACCAGCCTTTTTAGCAATTTCTGCCGACTTCGAAAGAATTTCAACTGCTTCATCCACCTCTTTCTTACTTTCAATAGGTATGTTGGCACAAACTAAATATTTTACTGAAGTACCCGCAACTGAATGAATTGCCTCTTCAGCATTATCTCTTAGGTTCAAAAATTTAGGGAATTTAGAAACATCCATTCCCGGCCTAGGTTTCAATGGGGCTCCAATCACATGATGGGAAGTCCAGGTCATTCCAACCGACTTCAAATATCCATCAAATTCTTGAGCTGACATCCCATAAAAACCTGGCAGGAAACTAAAGGCGGATTCAATCTCTTTTACTCCTAAATCTGCTACTTTTTTAAGAACACCCTTCGCATCTTTATCAATTTGACCAAACAAAGTAAACAATTGAAGACCTGGAACCCTCACTCCGGCCAATGCATTGGAATCATTAAACTTTGATATAAAGGGGGCTAAAGTCAAAAATGAAGATTTCGCTATAAAGTCTCTCCTTTTCATGTAAATAGATTTAGGGTTAAAAATATGTTTAGAGATAATAGTACAATATTAATGTATATTTTTGATACAATAAAGAAATTGTAAAAAAATATTATCTTGCACCTAAACAAGAAAAAATCAAATGAGTAAAATATCTGTTTTAGTGGTGGGCTGTGGAAACATGGGCGCATCTCATGCGACCGCTTATCACAATGACCCCAATTTTATAATAATTGGCCTTGTTTCGCCTGGAAAAAGCAAAGAAATCCTTAACGAAAAATTAGGTGCAGCTTACCCTTTATATAATGATTTTTACGCTGCGCTTCAAGAAACCAAACCGCAAGCGGTTTGTATCTCGACTTATCCTGATACCCATGAAGCCTACGCGATAGCCTCAATGGAAGCCGGAGCTCACGTATTCATTGAAAAGCCTGTTGCAGATTCAGTCATTGGAGCTGAAAACGTAGTGAAAAAGGCAAAAGAAACTGGTAAAAAATTAGTTGTTGGATATATCCTCAGACATCATCCATCTTGGATGAAATTTATTGACATTGCACATCAATTAGGTAAACCTTTAGTAATGCGCATGAACCTCAATCAGCAAAGTCATGGATTCATGTGGGATGTGCACCGTAACTTGATGAAAAGTTTAAGTCCCATTGTAGATTGTGGTGTACATTACATCGATGTGATGTGTCAAATGACACGATCAAAACCAATTAAAGTGTCTGCAATTGGTGCACGTTTAACAGAAGATATCCCTGCAGGAAATTATAATTACGGACAATTGCAAATTCATTTTGAGGATGGTTCTGTAGGTTGGTATGAAGCTGCTTGGGGACCAATGGTCTCACAAACTGCTTATTTTGTAAAAGATGTGATAGGACCAAAAGGTTGTGTTTCTATTGTGGCAAAAAATGCCTCTGCCGAAGGAAAATCAGATGATGTCGATTCTCATACCAAAACAGAATCTTTACGATGGCATCATGCAGACATTGATGCAAAGAACGAATTCACAAAAGAAGACACTTGGGTAAATATGACCGACGAACCGGGTCACCAAGAATTATGCGACCGGGAACAAGCCTTTTTCCTTCAAGCTATTCAAGAAAATTTTGATTTGACTGATCACATGGACGATGCTGTAAATAGTTTACGCATCGCCTTCGCCTGCGATGAATCCATTAGAACGGGTGGGATGATTGCCTTGTAAGTGGAAAGTGGAAAGTGGAGAGTTGAAAGTTACATATTTTATTTTTTCAACTTTCAACTCTCAACTTTCAACTCTAAACTTTCCACTTACAAATATTTCCCAATCCAGTCCATGATTTCCTTATAATGAAATCTTGAGTTTTCGGGTTTTAAAATCCAGTGATTTTCTTCTGGAAAAACAATCAATTTTGCAGGAATTTTTAATCGTTGTGTAATACTCCAACTGGTTAGTGTATTATTGATTGGCACTCTAAAATCATTTTCACCAACTGTATATAGAATTGGAGTTTTGAAATTAGCTGCAAAACGCATTGGATTCTGTTCTTTCCAAGTTTTAGTTGCTACCCATGGTGCTCCGCCATTTATTAATTCTCTTCCCCAAATCACATCCGAAGTACCCCATTGCTCTTCTGAATTCATCAAACCTGCATGAGATACCAAACATTTGAAATGCGAAGTCGTGGCTTGCATCCAATTAGCCAAGTGCCCTCCATAGCTTGCCCCACCAGCAGCTTGTCTACTTCCATCAATAAATGAATATCGTTTAATCGCATCATTTGCTGCATCTAAAATCTCCTGTCCTGGTCCTTTAAAAGGATCAAACTGAATATCCTGAGCAAATTTTTCCCCATATCCAACAGAGCCTGTATAATCAGTCATTACAATCACCATTTTATCTGAGGCTAATACATATGGGTTCCAACGATATCCAAATGAATCTTTAAAAGAACTAGCGGGACCTCCGTGCATTAATACAAACATTGGATACTTTTTAGAAGGATCAAAATGCGCTGGTTTCACCAATACGCTTCTAATTTTTTTACCACGAGAAACGGTCCAAAATTCAATTGGACGAGCTAAATCTAAACTTGCCAATTTTTCAGTATTTGCTTTAGAAATTGAAATTTCCTTCCCCGAAACTAGGGTAAATACTTCAGCAGGTGCATTTACCGATTCTTGCTGGTAGGCTATAATAGTACCCGTTTTATTTGTTGAAATAGAAGCAAAACTCCCAAAACTTCCCCCTTTCAAAGTAGAAACACTTCCATTTTCCCAGTTTACCTTAACAATTTTATCATAACCTTGATCTTCAATACTTGCCAAAATACCATCAGGAACAATATCCAGTGCATTGATTGGTCGGTCTAAACTAGAAGCCAATTCTATTCGATTAGAAAATGAAGGATAATCAAATCGATACAACCGATTTGTGTAATATAACTTATTGGTTTTAGCATTTCCCAAGGCTAAAAGGTATTTACCATCTGTTGAAAAACGAACACCATTGTAATCCAACTCATCTGAAACCAATAATTTTTCCTTTCCATGTCCAGATAATGAAATTTGATAAATTTTATACGTAGGATTTTGATAGGCTGAAGTAGTTAAATCGTTTGAAGCAGTAAAAACGACATCTTCATTATTGGGTGCAAATTCATAGGAGCCCAAACCATAGCCTTGTTCATAAACGATATCGGTATGTGACATCAAGTTTTGAACCTTTTGAGAATTCAAATCCAAGGTAAAAAGATGAGATTGCTTTTCATCCAACCATTGATCAAAATAGCGGACAGGAAATGTGGTATAAACACGAGCTTTGTATTTAATTTTTTTCCTTTCTTCGGCTATTTTTTTACTCAAAGAATCCGTAAAAGCTTTGGGGTAAACCTTCGATTGAAATAAAATCAAATCGCCCTTTGCATTAATTTTAGGACTACTAACTCCCGTTGAAATTTTAGTTAAGCGTTCAGCCTCACCTCCCATTTCCAGTGATAAACTATATAATTGAGCTGCCTCATCTCCTTCTCGTTTTGCTACAAAAAAGATTTTTTTACCTGATGGATGCCAAAAATAATCTGTTTCAGCAGTTTTTGAATTGGTAATTTTGCGAGGCGTTTCGCTACCATCTGTTTTTGCCAAGTACAAATCAGAGGTATTTTCATCAGCATTATAGGTTGTCTTACCTTGGCTATAAATGACCCATTGGCCATCAGGACTAAGCTTAGGAACACCCACGCGCCAAAAATTAATCATATCTTCATGAGATATCATTTTTAGGGTCTGCTGTTGAGCTGGAAGCTGAAAAACAGAAAATAAGATTAAATAGATGAAGTGTCTAATTTTTTTCATAGTTTTAAAATTCATTTAAACCTTTAATTTATCATCAACTAATTAGAAAATGAAAAAAGTCTATGTATTTTTTTTAGCATTCGGATTTTCAAGTTTTATTTCGAATGCCCAATCACCTGCTAAATTCATTGATAAGGCAAACATGAATTTATCCGTGAAGCCCGGAGATGATTTTGTAGAATATTCAAATGGTATTTGGACCAAAAACAATCCAATTCCTGCCAAAGAAACCAGATGGGGTAGCTTTAACCAATTAAGGGATTTTAATATTAATGCTGTTAAAACTATTCTTGAAAAAACACAAATGCACAAAGCTCACTACCCTGCAGGTTCTGTAGAGAAACGTGTAGCAGATTTCTATGCAGCAGCCATGGATTCCCTAGCGATTGAAAAACTAGGCTATTCACCTATTAAACCAGATTTAGATAAAGTTGCTGCAATTTATTCTAAAAATGAAGTTTATCAGGCAATTGCATCTTTTAGAAAAGATGGACTCGGCTCTCCTTTTTATGGTTTTTATGTTGGTCAAGATCGTAAAAACATCAATAACATGGTTCCTCAATTGAGTCAAGGGGGTACATCTTTACCAGATCGTGATTATTATTTAAAAACCGATGCAAGAAGTTTAAAAATTCAAGAGGCATTTAAAAACTATATAAAAACCTTATTTGAATTAACAGGAAGTTCGAATGAATCAGCGACAAAAAATGCCGAAACCATTTTTAACTTAGAGAAAAAATTAGCCACCGCTCAAATGTCACGAGTTGAAATGCGTGATCCGTACAAAACCTATAACAAATTTGCTTGGAACGACTTCCAGAAATCAAGTCCAAATTTTGATTGGTCTAATCAATTTGCAATCTTAGGCGTTTCAAGACCTGATTCTATTTTGGTTTCTGCACCTAAATTCTTCGAAGAAACAGCAAAAATTATTGAACAAACCGCACTAGAGGATTTAAAAGTTTATTTATGTTGGAATATATTAAAGGGTTCTGCATCTTATTTAAGTAGCCCTTTTACAAAAGCCGCATTCGCATATTCTCAAGTACTAAGTGGTCAAAAAGTACAAACACCACGCTGGCAAAGAATGTCATCTCTAACAGATGGGGTGATTGGAGAACTTTTAGGACAACTTTATGTAAAGGAATATTTTAAGCCAGAGGCGAAGGCCAGAATGGCAGTTTTAGTAGAAAACCTTAGAAAAGCATTTGAAATCCGAATTAAGAATTTAGATTGGATGAGCGATGCTACTAAACAAAAAGCTTTAGACAAACTCCATGCTTTTACTCCTAAAATTGGATATCCAGACAAATGGAAAAATTATGAAGGCTTAGAAATTTCTGATGCAGCTTTTGTTCAAAATTTAAGAAATGCTTCAATTTGGTCATTTAAAGACAATATTTCTCAAGTAGGCAAACCTGTTGACCGTAGCAAATGGGGTATGACTCCTCCAACCGTGAATGCGTATTATTCACCAGTTATGAATGAAATTGTATTCCCGGCTGGAATTTTGCAATTCCCCTTCTTTGATCCAAATGCAGATGACGCGGTTAATTATGGAGGTATTGGTGGGGTAATTGGACATGAAATGTCACATGGTTTCGATGATTCAGGCTCGCAATATGACAAAGATGGAAGTTTAAGAAATTGGTGGACAAAAGAAGACCTTGAGAAATTTAAAGCTAAAACAGCCCTATTAGGCGCACAATTTGATGCTTATATTGTATTAGACTCAATTCATGTTAATGGTAAATTAACAATGGGCGAAAACATTGGTGATTTAGGAGGATTAAATGTCGCTTACGAAGCATTTAAAATGACAGAACAAGGCAAATCAAAAAAGAAAATTGATGGATTTACCCCAGACCAACGCTTTTTCTTATCCTGGGCTCAAGTTTGGAGAGGAAGCTCCCGACCAGAAACAACAGCACAGTTGGTTCAAACCGACCCACATTCACCAAATGAATTCCGTACAATTGGGGCTCCTGTAAATATGGATGAATGGTACAAGGCATTTGATGTTAAACCGGGCGACAAATTATACAAAAAACCAGAGGAACGAATAAAAATCTGGTAAGATAGTTTTTAAAAACCCCGATTCATTCGGGGTTTTTTATTGATTTTTATTGTATTTTTACAAGATTAATCCATTTAGCCTTCCAATTAAAACATGTATCACTTTACTTCAGTTCATGATGCGGGACATTTACCAAACTTGGTAAACACAGCCTTACAATTAAAAAAAGAGCCAAATGCTTTTAGAGAATTAGGGAAGCATAAGACATTGGGCTTGCTATTTTTTAATTCAAGTCTTCGCACAAGACTTTCAACTCAAAAAGCAGCACAACAATTGGGAATGGATGTTATGGTCATGAATGTTGGGGCCGACTCATGGCAATTAGAAATGAATGAAGGCGTAATCATGAATGGCGATAAAGCAGAGCATGTTGCAGAAGCAGCAGCTGTTATCGGTCAATATTGTGATATTGTTGGGGTAAGAAGTTTTCCTGGCTTAATAGATCGAAAGGTAGATTATTCCGAACAAGTACTGAATCAATTTATCAAATATACAGGTAAACCAATTGTAAGTTTGGAGTCTGCAACTAGACATCCTTTGCAATCTTTAACTGACTTACTAACAATAACAGAATTTAAAACCGTTGAAAGACCAAAAGTAGTTTTAACTTGGGCACCACATGTAAAAGCTTTACCCCAATGTGTACCAAACTCATTTGCAGAATGGATGAATCAGGCTGAGGTAGATTTTGTGATCGCACACCCAAAAGGCTATGAATTGGCTCCAGAATTTTCTGGAAAGGCAATAATTACGCATGACCCTAAAGAAGCTTTTGAAGGGGCTGATTTTATTTATGCGAAAAATTGGTCTTCTTATGAAGAATATGGTAAAATTTTAAATTCAGATCCAGCTTGGATGGTAAGTGCGGAGAAAATGAAATTAACAAATAATGCAAAATTTATGCATTGCTTGCCTGTTCGGAGAAATGTAGTTGTAGAAGATGCGGTTATCGACTCTGCAAATTCAATTGTCATTCAACAAGCAGGAAACAGAGTTTGGGCTGCTCAGGCTGTATTAAAATCAATTTTAGAATCCCTTTAAAATGATTAAAAAAACACTAAAGGTTATTAAAATCGGAGGGAATATCATTGATAATCCAGAAAAATTGGAACAATTTTTGCATAACTTGTCCCAATTAAAGGAAGCCTTTGTGTTAATACATGGAGGAGGCAAAATTGCTACAGAAATGTCAAAATCAATGGGTATAGAAGCTCAAATGATCAATGGCAGAAGAGTAACAGATGAGGCCACACTCAAAATCGTTACTATGGTTTATGCCGGCTGGATCAATAAAAACATTGTTGCTAATTTACAAACTAAAAGTGTTAATGCTTTAGGTTTATCTGGTCCGGATGGCCAGATTGTTTTAAGTAAAAAAAGAAATCCAGAGCCTATAAACTATGGTTGGGTGGGTGATATCACACAAGTAAATGGCAGTAAATTAAAAAGCCTGATTGAACTTGGCTTCTACCCTATTTTTGCCCCAATTACGGCTGATAAAGATGGTAATTTATTAAATACCAATGCCGACACCATGGCACAGGCTATCGCAATTGGTTTAAGTTCTTTTTTTGAAGTAGAACTTTCCTATTGTTTTGAAAAACCGGGCGTATTAATGAATTCAACAGATGATCATTCAGTAATTTCAAAAATAGATTCCACATATTTCGAAGAATTGAAATCCAACGGAATTGTTAATGAAGGAATGATTCCTAAACTTGAAAATGCGTTAAAAGCAATAGCAGAAGGGGTAAAAGTGGTTAAAATCATGCATGCAGATTCCATTTTAGAATCAAATAGTGGCACATCAATTTATTAAAAATGATCAAGGAAACTTTACTTCAAGAAACCAAAGAATTACTCATTCAATTAATTGAATGTCCTTCTTTTAGTAAGGAAGAAAATGGCACTGCAAGGATCATTCAAGATTTTTTTTCAAGGAAAAAAATACCTTTCGAAAGATTAGAAAACAATATTTGGGCAAAAAATAAATATTTTAACCCAAGTAAACCGACTTATTTACTCAACTCTCATCACGATACAGTAAAGCCAAATTCGCAATGGACCTTTGATCCATTTCATGCTACAATAGTAGATGAAAAAATTATTGGACTTGGGTCTAATGATGCTGGTGCAAGTTTGGTTTGCCTGCTTTCTACTTTTGTAGAATTTTATGAATTCAAAGACCTGGCTTTTAATTTAGTCGTGGCAGCTACCGCTGAAGAAGAAATTAGTGGAAAAAATGGCATAGAATTACTTATTAATCATCCAGAATTTCCAAAAATAGATGCAGCAATAGTTGGCGAACCCACCGATTGTCAATTAGCCATCGCAGAAAAAGGATTGCTTGTATTGGATGCAAAAGTATGGGGAAAGGCCGGACACGCGGCAAGGAATGAGGGCATAAATGCCATTTATTTGGGTATGGAAGACATCCTTAAATTAAAAGACTTTACATTTGAGAAGGTTTCCGAATTATTAGGACCCGTAAAATGTACTGTTACCATTGCCCATGGAGGAACCCAGCATAATGTTATACCAGATTTATTCGAATACACGATAGATTGCAGAGTAAATGAATGTTACAGCTTAGAAGAAGTAATTAACATTTTACAAAATGAGTTAAAAGCAGAATTAACTGCTCGTTCTATTCGTTTAAATTCGAGCAAAATGGACAATAACCACCCAATAGTACAAGCAGGTAAAAAATTAGGATTGGATTGCTTTGGGTCCCCAACTTTATCAGACCAAGCTTTAATTCCAGGCCCTTCAGTAAAAATTGGTCCCGGACATTCTGGTAGATCACACACAGCAAATGAATTTATTTATTTAAATGAATTGGCTCAAGGCTTGGAAACCTATCATAACTTATTAAAAGAAACAAATTCTTACATTCAAAATACATAAATCGTGGCAAAACTTTGGCAAAAAGAAAATCAAACGACTGACGCTAAAATTGAGAAATTCACCATTGGAAACGACCCAATATATGATCTTAAATTAGCTAAGTACGATGCTTTGGGCTCCATGGCACATATCACCATGTTAGAAAAAGCAGGCATTTTGACAAAAGATGAACTTGACATACTTCTCAAAGAATTGAAAAGTATCTACCGCGAGATTGAAAATGGAAATTTTGAAATTGAAGAAGGAATCGAAGATGTTCATTCACAAATTGAATTTTTACTAACACAAAAACAAGGTGACTTAGGTAAAAAAATTCATGCTGGTCGTTCAAGAAACGACCAGGTTTTAGTTGACCTAAAACTTTTTATGCGTGCTGAAATTAAAGCAATTGTACATTTAATTGAACAATTATTTAATTTATTAATTGAAAAAAGTAACACGCACAAGGCCGATTTACTTCCTGGTTATACCCATTTACAAATTGCTATGCCCTCTTCTTTCGGACTTTGGTTTGGTGCCTATGCCGAAAGTTTAGTTGAAGACATTGAATTATTTGAAGCGGCTTACCGTTTAGCAAATAAAAACCCCTTAGGTTCTGGCGCAGGTTATGGGTCATCTTTCCCACTAGATAGATTACTTACTACCGAATTATTAGGATTTGAAGCACCACATGTAAACGTAGTCAATGCACAATTATCAAGAGGTAAAACAGAATTATTTGTGGTAACGGCTATCGCTCAATTGGCAAACACATTGGGTAGACTAGCCATGGATGTATGTTTATACAATTCGCAGAATTTTGGATTTATTGAATTGCCGTCTGAATTAACAACCGGTTCATCCATCATGCCTCATAAAAAAAACCCAGATGTGGCCGAATTATTGAGAGGAAAATCCAATAAAATGAAGGCCTTACCAAGCCAATTGGTACTTTTAAGCTCTAATTTACCATCTGGTTACCATCGTGAGTTCCAATTAACTAAAGAGGTTTTGATGCCAGCCATCGACGAAATCAAGGACTGCCTTGAGATCACGCATTATATGATTTCAAACATTAAGGTAAAATCAAATTTATTGGCTGATTCAAAATATGACCTTTTATTTTCGGTTGAAGAAGTAAACAAACTTGTTTTATCAGGCATCCCTTTTAGAGAAGCATACAAACAAGTTGGAAATAAAATCGAAAAAGGTGAGTATTCTTATACTTCACGCAATTTGGAACATAGCCATTTAGGTTCGATTGGAAATCTTGGAAATGAAGAAATCAAACAGTTGAAAGAAAAAGCTTGGGCAAGATTTAATTTTGAAGCAGCCACAACAGCAGAAGAAGCCTTAGTGCGATAATTGCATTTTAGCTAAATATTTTCCTACTATATCAAATTCTAAATTTACTCGATCACCAACCTTCAATTGGTAAAAGATAGTATGCTCATAGGTGTAAGGAATAATGGCAACTGAAAATGTTGTGGTTCCAGAATCTACAACCGTTAAACTGGTACCATTAACACAAATAGAACCTTTTTCGACGGTTATAAAACCAGGCTTTCGTGGATGTTCGAAATGAAATTTCCATGAACCATCAAAGGTTTCAATTTGCGTTACTAAGCCTGTGGTATCTACATGTCCTTGTACAATATGACCATCAAATCGTCCATTCGCTGCCAAACAACGCTCTAAGTTTACTTTTGAACCGATTTCCAAATCTCCTAAATTGGTTTTTTGAAGCGTTTCTTCTATCGCGGTCACCCGATAGGTATCGTTATTAATTTCAACAACAGTTAAGCAAACCCCGTTGTGGGCTAATGATTGATCGATTTTAAGTTCAGAGGTAAATGGAGCTTTAAACCAAAAATCCACATTGCTGCCTTTTACTTTTTTATCCAATAATTGACCCATGGCCTCCACAATTCCCGTAAACATAGATATTTTTATATTTTTGTACAAAATTAAAGGAAAGCTATGAAAAGTTTATCGTGGAAGTTGATTTTAATCCCAATTTTGGCAATTATTATCTATGTGAGTTTACCAAGTAATCCGAGCACAAGTATAAAACAATTGGGCGATTCCACGGCATGGATGCAATGGAAAAAAATGAAAGATGAATCGCTAAAAAATAATCAAGATAGTCCCATTTTGAATAAAGAGGAATTTAATGGATTAAGCTATTTCCCCTACAATCCTGAATATGTAATCGAATTCAAATTACTGAAAGCAAAAAAGTCGAGTAGAATACAATTGCAAATGACAGATGGAAGCCTAGAAGAACTTAGTTATTTTGGTGATATCGAATCTAAAATTAAGGGTCAAGCAATTCGGTTAAAACTATATCAGCACGATAACGGTGAATTATTCCTTCCATTTAAGGATAAAACCGCCCCACAGGAAACCTATGGAGGCGGTCGTTATATGGATATCCCCATATCCAATTCACATGATTCAGGTATTTTAATTGACTTTAATTATGCCTACCACCCCTATTGTGCTTACAACAAAAATTATGCGTGCCCAATTCCACCCAAAGAAAATCAAGTTAGTATTCGTATAGAAGCAGGAGAAAAAATTACTCAATCCTTTTAACTACGGCTGCTCCCGAAAGATCTTTGCTGACCAAAGGATTTCCCTTGAAAACCACTTTTGCTGCTCCTGAGGCATCTACATGAAGACTATTCTTTACAGTTACTTCCATTTTACTTGCACCACTTAAATCAACATCCGAATCTCTTGTTATTAAAGGAAAAGCTTCAATTTTTGATGCTCCAGAGGCTTCAACATTAAACTTTACCGCTTTTCCCGAAATTTGCAATTTAGAAGCACCCGATAGTTCAATAGATAATTTTTCTGCATCAATATCTTCAATAATTGCCTTTGATGCTCCAGAAAAATACAATTTAATCTCTTCCTCATTATTGAAACCCGACATCATCAATTTAGATGCTCCTGTAAATTCAGCCTCCTTTAATTCAGGTAAACCAATTTGTAAAACCACATTGCGATGACGATTATTCCAATTAAACTTCCAAGAGCGATTAGAATCTTTAAAAGTTACTTCTAAAACTCCTTTATCAATATCAAATTGTAAATTTTCTAAATCTTCATTTTCCCCTTGTGCACTTACAAAATAAGTGGGTGATTTTTTCAAATGAACTTCAAAAGCTCCTCCAATTTCCACGCCTCTAAATCCAGAAAGCTTATATTTTCTAACATCTTGCCCTTTTAAAGGAGAGTAAAAAAACAATAAACTAAGGCAAATAAACGCGATTACGTAGTATAGTGACTGTTTCATATGATAATGTTTATATTTTAGTAAGATGCATAAACCACTTAATAGGTTGCATGAACATTATTTTTTTCTTCAAATCGTTTTTCAAAATCCTCCCAATTTTCTCCTTGATTCGTGTCGCCATTTCTTTCATCGGCTTTACGATTTATCGAAATTAAACCCTGATTTTTATCAAATTTCCAAATCGCATTTTTAAATGTCACATCCTCCTCTTCAAAATAGACCGATTGCAATAAATTATCAATGTAATAGGCGAAGTCTTTTGACATCGAAAAGTTCATTCCGTAAGGAACCAGGACTTTAACATGCATCCGTTGATTTCTGAATTTTTTATTAGTTATTCCAAAATGAGAGTCAAAAATCAACGATTTTTGATCTTGTTTTACTCCGTAAAACATAGCACTAATGTTTCGCTGAGCTTCCGTACGATCTTTACCATTTGATTTAAAGAATTCAATTACTTGAATTTTATTTCCTTCGTAACCTTCCAATTGAATATCTACTCGATTAAATCCATTTCGATTATAATCATGCATATCTTCATCTTCTAACAATTCTTCTGTCAAGGAATTATCCCCCATCATTTTCTCAAAAATTGACTCTTGGGATTCTTTGTGTAAATCAAAGAATTGAACTTGCGTGCTATCCGAGGCCGCAAATTCAATAACTTTATTGCTTGCTGCCGTTCTTGAAAAATTCTTTCCAACCGTAGAAACTGCCCAAAAAACGCCAATCCAACCAATTAAACACATGATTCCACTAATAATAGAAAAGGATTTATTATAGAACTTTCGATTAGCTAATAAACCTACACCTGCCATACCAATAGAAACAATAATTGGTAAAAAAGCTAATACAAAAACAACAAATGTCCAATTTGGCAAATCATTAATCAATAGAAATAATGGGATGGTTTCTCCGAAAGAAAACCCAATTAGGCCATGATCCATACCTGAAACGCCAACGGTTGCCATTATGATCAAGGTTGCTAATAAAGCAATAGAAATAATTAAAAGAATGCCACCTGCTAAATATTGAACTATCCAACGAATTACCTGTAAAAGTCCGGTAAAAGCTGGTAGAATTGCGGCAAAAATTCGAAAAGGGAAAAGTAAAATTTTCGCAAAAAAGCTTTCTGCTTTATTATCAGAATCGATATGAGATTGGAATTTTTGCTCTATATTTTCTAAGGTAATTGGCTCACCTTCCATATTCATTTTCTCAGTCAAAGTTTTTGCTTCAGGTGTGATAGCCATTATAATTAAATAGGCTAAAATTCCTGTTCCAAATACAAAAATGGATATTACCGCTAAAACTCGCAATAAGCCTAAATCCCAGCCGGTAAATTTTGCAATACCAGCTATTACACCTCCGATTACCTTATTGTCTGGATCTCGATAAAATCGCTTATAACTCAAAGATGAATTTGCAGGATATTCCCCTGGAATAGCAATCCAACAAATGATATAGCCCCAAAACAATATATTTGAAAAATGTAATAAAGGAATCAAACCCAAGAATCCCACTACCATAACCAAACGAACCCAAATTGGGTCAACTTCCCAATAATTGGCTAAACCAGCAGCAACTCCACCTAATTTTTTACGAGATAAATCTCTACGAAACTGCTTCTTTTCTCCGCTTTGCCCACTTTGCCCATCTCCTTGGGTTGAAGATCTTGGCTGCTCACTTTGCTCACCCGTTTCATATTCTTTAAAATCTGCGACCGTTCCTAATGCTGCAATCAGTTCGTTTACATGCTCTAAGGATATAGCCTCGGTTTTTTGACTTTCACGAATAGCAAAGAATTTTTCGGCAATTCTTGCCTCAATGTCCTCTATAATTTCCTTTGAACCTTCAAAGGATTTAAAATATTGATGAATAGAATTTATATAATTCTCTAATACGGAATATGCATCTTCTTCGATGTGAAAGACGAATCCTGCGAGATTGATGGTTAATGTCTTTTTCATGATTAGATTGATTGTGTTGAAGGTTGAATAATTTGTTGAACAGAATCTTGTAGGTCACTCCAGGTAGCATGAAGTTCATCTAAAAACTCCTGCCCTTTTTCTGTTAAAAGATAATACTTACGAGGAGGCCCCGCATTGGATTCAACCCATTTGTAATCTAAAAAACCAGCGTTTTTCAAACGAGTTAACAAGGGGTATAAGGTTCCCTCAACAACCATAATTTTGGCTGCCGTTAATTCTTCCAACATATTAGAAGCATAAACCTCACCACGAGAAATTATTTGAAGTATACAATACTCCAAAATCCCTTTTCGCATTTGTACTTTGGCATTCTCTATATCCATCGTTTATTTTTTGATGACACAAATATATAAACAAGTACTATGCAATACAAAGTACTTTAGAAAAAAATTTTGCATTTATGGATAAACGGTCGGTAATTTGTGTGAATAGTAGGCTTTAAAACACAAGATGATTCGATTTGATTTTAGTTTACCCTTGGCATTTTATAATCGGGATACCTGGCTGAAGGTTTCATTTATCTTTGTTTCCATTATCATGGCAGCCTTTTCTTGGTATTTTACAGACCGATTGGTGAGTAAATTAGAAGAACGAGAAAAGCAACAAATAGAGTTATATGCAGAAACCATTCGATATGTAATGACTTCGGATGAAAATGCAGATATTAATTTCTTTTTTGAGCGAATCAAAAAAATCAACGAAAACAATACGATTCCGGTCATTTGGAAAGATGGCAGTGGACATTTGAATTCAAATAATATTGAAATTCCGAATTTAATCAGCACAGAAGCAAGGCAAGAATTTTTAAAGGGTAAGTTGAATGAAATAATACTTGAGAATAATAAACCCATAGAGATGGATATGGGTTTTCAAAAAGAATACATTTATTATGGTAATTCGAATTTATTAAAACTTTTGAGGTATTATCCCTTATCTCAATTAGTTGTTGTAATGATATTAGGATTTTTAGGTTACATTTTTTTCTCCTATTCAAGGCGAGCAGAACAGAACAGAGTATGGGTTGGATTAGCGAAAGAAACCGCCCATCAACTAGGAACCCCACTCTCATCTCTTACAGCTTGGATTGAAATTTTAAGAGAAAAGCCACAAATTAGTCCGGAAATAGTAGAAGAACTTTCGAAGGATATTCAACGTTTGGATACCATCACAACTCGCTTTTCAAATATTGGATCCACGCCAGTTTTGAAAAAAGAAAATCTTGAGGAGCTCATTCATGGGTTTATCAATTATTTGAAATTTAGAATTTCTTCGAAAGTTACCATAGATATTCAATCACATTTACCCCCTGAGCAAGAAGTGAATGTTAATAAATATCTATTTGAATGGGTCATAGAAAATATCTGCAAAAATGCAGTAGATGCCATGGCAGGTGCAGGCCTGATATCGATTGAGCTAACTGAAGGCAAAAATAATACGATTAATATTGATATTTCTGATACAGGGAAGGGGATTTTACCTAAAAACACTTCAAAGATTTTTGCTCCTGGATTTAGTACGAAAAAACGTGGATGGGGTTTGGGTTTAACCTTAGCCAAACGAATTGTTGAAAATTATCACCAAGGTAAATTGATTTTAAAAAATACTGAAGTAAATAAAGGAAGTACATTTAGGATATCTTTACCTATACCGCAAGTATAAATGAATTCACCCAATTTTGTTTTTGGTTCAGCTCTTTTAATCATTACCATGGGTTATGTATTAAAATCAGCTGGTTTTATTAAAGAGCATGAGGCGAAGTTTGTTTCTAAATTTTTAATGCATACTACTTTCCCTGCACTCGTAATTAGCACCATGACACATGTGGAAATGTCTGGAGAATTATTTTGGCTACCTACGATTGCTGTTCTATTTGGTATGACTTGTTCCTTTTTAGGGTATCAATTATTCAAAAATGACCAATCGGGTAATAGAGGAATTTTAACCATGGGATGTTCTGGATTTAATTTAGGATTATTTGCTTTTCCATTAATTGAAGGAATATGGGGCTGGAAAGGATTAGCTTATGCTGCTATGTTTGATATTGGTAATTCAATTGTCAATTTCATGGTAACCTATGGTGTTGGCACCTATATTGTTAGTGGTGGTAAATCAAATATTTCAATTTGGGGTATATTGAAAAAAATTCTTCTCCTCCCTCCTTTTCAAGCAATGCTTATTGGACTAAGTATCAATTGGCTTAAAATCCCTATCCCAGATTTAGCAATGGGAATTATTGAAACCATTGCAACAGGAAACAAACCATTGGTATTGTTGCTAATGGGTATCTATTTTAGTATTCGACTACCAAAAAAACTTTACCTCAATGTAGGTAAAGTTTTAGCACTTCGCTATATTTTGGGTTTTATTGTCGGCTTTTCTTTCTATTACTTAAGTCCATTCGACACCCATTTTAGAAATATGTTATTAATATGCATCATCCTGCCAGCGGGTATGACATTGATTACGTATTCAGAACAATTAGAGCTTAATTCAAATATTGCTGCTGCCCTGGTAAATTTCTCAATGCTTATCAGTTTTATGATAATGTGGATATTAGTTTACGTCTTTCAAATGGCACCGATGTAAATGCCCATTTTTTTTGGTATTTTTACAAAGAAATTTAATCTGCCGAAAATACAATGGTCGTACCTTACAAAAACAATGAAGAGGGTAAAAAGCAACAAGTTGCCCAAATGTTTAATTCCATTTCTCATAAATATGATTTTCTAAATCACTTACTGAGTGGAGGCATTGATATCATTTGGAGAAAAAAAGCCATTAAACAAATTCAAAACAAAGGAATTAAAACTATTTTAGACATTGCAACCGGCACAGGAGATTTTGCGATTGAGGCTTTAGCCATTCAACCTGAAAAAATAGTTGGCGTAGATATTTCAGAAGGCATGTTGGCCTTTGGTAAGGAAAAAATCAAAAAATTAGGATTAAGTCATATCATTGAATTACAAGTTGGCGATTCAGAAAAATTAGCCTTTGAAGACAATAGTTTTGATGCCATTACCGTTAGTTTTGGAGTACGTAATTATGAAAATCTTGAAAAAGGATTAACGGATATGCTTAGAGTATTAAAGCCTGGAGGTCATTGCCTAATATTGGAATTTTCAAATCCAAGAAAATTCCCAATGAAACAATTATATACATTTTATTCAAAAGCCATTTTACCTCTTTTAGGAAGAATTATTTCAAAAGATCCTGCAGCCTACACCTATTTACCAGAATCTGTAAAAGCATTTCCAGATGGACAAGATTTTGTAAATATTTTGAAAAAAATAGGCTACTCTGAGACAAAATGCATCCCAATGACTGGTGGTATTTGTTCCATATATTTAGGAATTAAATAAGATGAAAAAATTATTTTTTCTTTTACTTTTAATGGCATGTTTTCCAATTGGCATTTTTGGTCAAAGTAAAAAATACGTTCAAATTTTTCACGAATATTACGATAACAAACCTATACACTTTGGTTTCCAATTTGGTTTTTCATCTGGAAAATATCTTGTAAATACAACAAATTCTCCTGGCTACATCCTTTCTCCAAGTAGATTTGGATTTTTTGTTGGTGGAACGGTAAATTATGCCTTCAATAAATATTTTGAGGCGAAGTCTGGAATTAACGTTGCCTTATATGACCGAAGATTTCGTGTATCTACTGAGAATGATGATCGCTTCAGAGAATCTACTTGGTTGGAAATCCCTATTTTAATGAAATTTAGGTCTTTACGAAGGAAAAATCATCGTGCATTTTTGGTGGGTGGAGTAAAGTTTGGATTTGAATCCAATAAAAAAGATAATAATAGCTCACTTGGAGAACTGGAAGGTGGGAACATGACAGACATTACACTCGAATATGGCTTTGGATTTGAAAAATTCAATAAATTTTTCAAACTATCTCCAGAAATTCGATTTTCAAATGGAATCCTAAATATGTACTCAACGGACAATAATTTACCATACAATCCTGTCTTGCAGACCAATACAATTACTTTAATTTTAAACTTCGAATAATTAATAGAGCTTTTTCGAGGCTTTTGTTTGATCTATTAAAATACTTTTCGATTGAATAGCCGAGGTTCCAAACCAACCAGCTCCTTGCCAAACAGAGTTTTTATTTTTGTTAATCAGATTAGTCGGGATATTTGCAGCAGGTCGTGAAAACAATCCAGCATTATTAATTTCTTGTCGAGCTTGAAAATAAAAATCAAATTGAGCTTCAGAAATTGAGTAGAGTTCTACTTTTAAAGAATCACCATTTAGATATAACTCTGGAGAAATACTTGATCGAACAGGCAAAATAAACATCAAGCCATCGGCTTGAGAACCTTTTTGAAAATTCGAATCATACATAACTGTTAAATTATTTGGACTATTAAATACTACCCCATTTTTATACGCTTTTACTCGATAACAATCTCCTTCACCTTTCGGGTCTGTTGCATAAAAATGGGCCTCAAAACCTTCTGAAGGTTTACCTTCTCCGCTTTGACGTAAATTAGCCGTAGATTTTTTGTAACGAATTGAATCGATTGGGGGAACACGATTGAGTTTAGAAGTTGCCTCAAGGTGTTCTCCATTCCAATCAATGGATAATTGATACGTATTACCAATTTTGCCTAAGATTTTATTGGACACTTTCCATTCATATACTCCTCGATTGAATAAACTCTCTTTGAATTCATACACGTTACCCTCATTATCCTTTACGACAACTTTAGCATCATTTAAGGTTTCTGGTGCAGAATTATCGAAATAGTTTTGAGATTTATACAATCGAATTACCTGAGTGCCAGGCAGATTTGTTATAGTTGCATCTACAACAATAAATTGATTTGAAGTTGGCACCTTCAGTTCAACAATTTCCTCACATGAAAAAAGTAAGATTGAAAAACAAATTCCTAAAAACAAATAGATTTTTCTCATGTTAAAAAGTAAAATTATAGGTAATGGCAGGTACAAATGAACCAATAATAGATAATTGAACAGCCTCTGTTTGAAGAGAATTTTGTTCGTTGGGTCTGGTATAAATCGAAAAAGGATTTTTTCGATTATAGACATTATAAATTGAGAACACCCATTCAGATGCCCCCTTTTTAAATAAACCTTTCTTATTTTTACGAGTAGCTGAAACATCTAAACGATGATAATCCGGCACTCGGATATTTCCACGTGTTCCTGCAGGAGTTAAAGGATAGGAAATTCCTTCAAAATTAAATTTCTGCAAAGGCAATGAATAAGGGACACCTGTAATGTAGGCAAAATTCATTCCAAATGACCATTTAGCAGATTTTTGATACTGTAAAACTACATTAAAATTATGTGTTCGGTCAAATCGAGTGGGAAACCAATTATTATCATTCAAACCTTCAATTTGTCGTTCTGTTCTTGCCAAGGTATAACTTGTCCAGCCTGTTAATTTACCAGCATTTTTCTTTACAAAAAATTCTAAACCATAAGCTCTACCTTTTCCAAAAAGTAAATCTTTTTCAAACAAAGGGTTTAAAAATAAATTTGCTCGATCTGCGTAATCAATTTGATTTTGAAGAGATTTGTAATATGTTTCAATTGAGGTTTCATAGGCATTATCTTCCCCGAAATTCTTAAAATATCCAACAGCAAATTGATCTGCAATTTGAGGTTTGATATTATTGGTTGAGCTAGTCCACACATCTAAAGGAGTGGAAGCCGCGGTATTCGACATCAAATGAATATATTGTGCCAAACGATTGTAGGATAATTTAATTGAATTCTTATCATTTAGGCTCCAATTCAGTGCAAAGCGAGGTTCTAAATTATTATAATTTGCAAGAATCTTGTTCGGGTCAACTTGTATTGCTTTCAACAAAATACCAGAAGGATTTTCTGGACTTACCTCCGTTGCAATACGTTCATAATACTCTCCATTAGTGCTTTTGAAAATATAATTAGACCATCTTAAACCGTATTGCAAGGTAATATTTGACTTGGGTTTCCATTCATGCCCAATATAGGCTGAACTTTCCATTCCGAATTTTTCTGCCTGTCCAAATTCACGTTTTTCTCCGTTCGAGGTTGCTGTTGCCGAACCCGGTTTAAAGTGATAGGAAATGATTTGGCCACCAAATGTTAAGGTATTATCGGGTTTGATATAGTAAATAAAATCTGGCTTATAACTTAAATTGATAATATTAGATGACCATTTAAAGGCATTTTCAGGACGTTTATTCTTCAAATCCGAATCCAACAGGTAATCATAATTACTATAAAATACGGTAGAATTCAAAAATAATTTATTTGAAAACACATGGTTCCATCGACCAGTTAAGGTAGAATTACCCCAATCGAAACCAAAACCAGTGCCAAAAACATCTCTTCCAAAATAGCCAGATAAATAAAATGTATTTTTTGCGTTATAATTATAATTTACTTTAGCTGTTAAATCGTAAAAGCTAAATTTTGCGTCTGCATTATTTCCAGTTAAAAATGGTTTCGCTAATACATCAATATAGGATCTTCGAGCAGCTACAATAAAGGAAGCCTTATCTTTTACAATAGGAGCTTCAATAGATAATCGTGAAAAAATAACACCAATTCCTCCATTTACCTCTAATTGTTTGGCATTTCCCTCTTTCATTTTAACGTCTAATATTGAAGAAGCCCTTCCTCCATATTGGGAAGGAATTCCTCCTTTATACAATTTCACATCCTTCACTGCATCAGGATTAAACACGGAGAAAAAACCAAATAAATGAGAAGAGTTATATACGGGAGCTTCATCTAATAGAACTAAATTTTGATCTACACCACCTCCTCTTACATTGAAACCTGAGGCGCCCTCTCCCACAGTAGAAACTCCTGGAAGTAATTGAATGGCTCGCACTAAATCAACCTCCCCGAGTAAAGCTGGAATTTTTCGAATCGTTTTAATATCTACTTTATTAACCGACATCTCTATTCCTTTCACATTTTCATCATAGGATTTAGCGGTAACTTTCACCTCTTGTAATTCTGAAACTTGGGGAGCAAGTTCTATTGTTAACTCAGCAGATTGCGAGTTTAAGACCAAAAGCTTTTCTTGTTTCTGATAACCTGCAGAACTAAAAATAAGATGATACGTACCTTTAGGCAAGGTTAAACTATAAAATCCATAGGTATTTGCGGAAGTACCAGATTTTAATTCTTGTACATAAACACTCGCACCAATAATAGCCTCTCCATTAGAAAGATCTTTGATGTAGCCACTTACACTTTGTTTTTGCGAAAAGCCCAAAAAGCTTAAACAACTAAAAAACAATAAAAGGATATTTTTTTTCATGGTGGATTTATTCCATCAAAGATACATTTTTTACCTGATTTTAGACAAAAAATTAAGTAGCAAAGAAAAATAATCAAAAAAAATTGTAATTTTTTTTACCATTTCGGCAATATATTTCCGATGGAATTTTTTTATTAAAAAAAATGTCTCACATTTGTACCACCTAACAAAACCAAAATGGATTTACAATTATTTGGAAAAATTATCCGTGAAAAAAGAAATTCACTCAATTTAAGACAAGAAGAATTAAGTGAACAAAGTGATGTAGCTATTAAGACCATCCACTCCATTGAACTTGGAAAAGCCAACCCTTCTTTTTTAACTATTCAAAAACTTTTTTCAATATTAGAACTAGACCTTATTATCATATCATCCACCTCTAAAAAAATTTAACATGGAACAAGCCATTAGTTTTGAAAGAATTCCCACTAAAATTTTTCCAGATTCGGAAAGTGCATCAAAAATTGCGGCTGGAGAAATTGCAACCATCATTCGCCAAAAAGCAAAAGAAGGAAAAACGGCTGTCATAGGATTGGCAACTGGTTCCACGCCTAAAAAGGTGTACCAAGAATTAATTAGATTACACAAAGAGGAAGGATTAAGTTTTAAAAATGTGGTAACCTTCAACTTAGATGAATACCACCCAATGGAGCCCGATGCCATTCAAAGCTACGTCCGCTTCATGAAAGAGCAATTATTTGACCATATAGATATTCCTGCAGAAAATACACATATCCCAAATGGCCAATTACCTTTAGAAGAGATTCCTTCATTTTGCAAAGCATACGAAGAAAAAATAGAACGACTAGGTGGTCTTGATTTCCAAATTTTAGGAATTGGACGAAATGGACACATTGGATTTAATGAACCTGGATCTTTAATAAACTCGAAGACAAGATTAATGACCTTGGATATGTCAACCAAACTAGATGCATCCATTGACTTTGGAGGACTCGAAAAGGTTCCCAAAAGAGCCATTACGCTTGGAATCGACAAATTAATGAATGCCAAAAGAGTGGTACTTCTTGCCTTTGGAGAGCATAAAGCTGAAAGCATTGCCAAGGCTGTAGAAGGTCCGGTAACGGCCGACATCCCTGCTTCTTATTTGCAGCAACATCAAAATGCTATCTTCATGGTAGATGAAGCTGCCGCTGCAGGATTGACACGCATTAAAACACCTTGGGTTGTTGACGCTGTTGATTGGAACAAAAACATGATTAAAAAGGCGGTAACACATTTAGCCCTAACTCTCAACAAGCCTATTCTTAAATTAACAAGTAAGGATTACAATGAAAACGGAATGTCTGAACTACTTTCATTATATGGACAAGCCTACGATATCAATATCGAAGTTTTCAACTACCTACAACATACAATTACAGGCTGGCCAGGTGGAAAACCGAATGCAGATGATACTTATCGACCAGAAAGAGCCTTTCCTGCTCGCAAAAAGGTCTTAATTTTTAGTCCGCATCCAGATGATGACATTATCTCCATGGGAGGAACCTTTCAACGACTTCACGACCAAGGACATGAGGTCCATGTGGCTTACCAAACATCCGGCAACATAGCTGTTGCCGATGATGAGGCACTACGATTTGCTGAGTTTGTTGTTGACTTTAATGAGAAATTTGAAAGTAATAATGCGAAGGCAAACCGAATTTATAAGGAGGCTGTCAAATTTTTAAAAAATAAAAAAGATTCTGAATTAGACATTCCGGAAGTCAGAGAAATCAAAGGATTAATTCGAAAAGGGGAAGCGAAAAACACTTGTAGATTTGTGGGTATCAAAAAAGAAAATGCACATTTTCTTGAAATGCCTTTCTACGAAACTGGCACCATTCGAAAAAAACCTATTGGCGAAGAAGACATTCAAATAATTGTAGATTTGATCGAAGAAATCCAACCACATCAAATTTATGCTGCCGGAGATTTAGCAGACCCACATGGCACTCATAAAGTATGCCTTGATGCAATTTTTGAAGCGATTCAACGATTAAAGCATCGTGAATATATGGATAATTGTTGGGTATGGTTGTACAAAGGAGCTTGGGCAGAATGGGATATCGACCAAATAGAAATGGCAGTCCCGATGTCGCCAGACCAAGTGTACAAAAAACGAATAGGTATTTTCAAACACCAATCCCAAAAGGATGGTGTCGTGTTCCAGGGGGAAGACTCTCGAGAGTTCTGGCAAAGAGCCGAAGAACGCAACAGAGGCACAGCCCAATTATATAATCAATTAGGATTAGCGGAGTATGAGGCCATGGAAGCCTTTGTCCGCTGGAGATTTTAACGCTCCATCAACAAAGCATCAAATAAAACCTCGGCGGTATGTTGCGCCTTACGTTTCGTACCGTCGTGGATTTGATGCCTACAACTAGTTCCGGAAGCCACAATTACAACTTCTTCCGATTGGGAACGAACCGTTGGAAACAGCACTAGTTCACCAATTTGCATCGACAATTCATAATGCTCCTTTTCATATCCAAAAGATCCTGCCATTCCACAACAACCAGATGGAATTAATTGTACATCAAAATTCTCAGGCAAAGACAAGGCTTTTTTTGCAGGTATTAAAGACGAAATCGATTTTTGCTGACAGTGTCCATGTAATTTCAACAAACGCTTTTCCTTTGTAAAAGCGGAGCGTTGGATGCGTCCCGCATCCAATTCATTGGACAAAAACTCTTCTAATAAAAATACATTTTTAGCTAAATCCTTTGCCTTTTCAACCAAATCATCATTTACTAAATCGGGATATTCATCTCTAAAAGTCAGTAAAGCAGAAGGTTCCAAGCCAATTAATGGCAATGAAGAATTAATGATTTCTGCAAATAAACTCACATTTTTATTGGCAATCTCCTTTGCTTCATCCAACATACCCTTAGATAAATAGGCTCTACCCGAAATTGGATGATTAACAATTTGAACTTCGTAGCCAAGCGCTTCTAATAACAATACGGCTTTCTGACCTACTTCAACGTCATTGTAATTCGTGAATTCATCAACAAACAGGACCACTGATTTCGCAGATTCCACTGATTTCGCTGATTCATGATTCCTTGTCATGAGCCACTTACGAAGCGTCTGTTTACTCATTAAAGGCATGGTACGATCTGGATGGAAACCTACTATTTGATTAGAAAATCTTCTTAACCAGGGTGTCCCCATAATCAAATTATATAATCCTGGAATTTTGGAAGCAAAACCTGAAATAGTTGCAAAATTCCCGACCAACCAACTTCTTAAAGGCAATCCTTTTTCTTTTTGGTATTGGTATAAAAATTCCATTTTAAGCTTGGCAACATCCACATTGGATGGACACTCCGACTTACATCCTTTACATGCCAAACACAAATCCATCACTTCCTTAATCTCATCATGTGCGAATCGATTGGGTTGAGTGGATTTGGTTAAAAACTCACGTAAAATATTTGCTCTTGCACGTGTTGTTTCTTTTTCATTTCGAGTTGCCATGAAAGAAGGGCACATGGTTCCTCCAGAAACTGGCGTCTTTCTACAATCGGCAGAACCATTACATTGCTCTGCATGCTGCAACACATCTTGATCTTGATAACGGAATGCTGTTTTAAATTCAGGAGTATCTTGGCCGGCTTCGTAACGCAAAAAAGTATCCATTGGTGGAGTATCCACAATTTTATTAGGATTAAAAATCCCTTTTGGATCCCACCAAGCCTTCAATTGACGCATCAATTGATAATTTTTCTCTCCTACCATCCAAGGAATAAACTCGCCTCTTAATCGACCATCTCCATGCTCCCCAGATAAAGAGCCTTGATATTTTTTCACTAATTTGGCTATCTCCTCTGCAATTGTTCTAAACAATTGATGACCTTCTTTTGTTTTTAAATTAATAATTGGTCTTAAATGTAATTCTCCAGATCCTGCATGGGCATAGTGCACACAATACAAATTATTTTCAGATAAAATCTCATTAAATTCTGCAATAAAGTCTGGCAAGTCATTCACATCTACAGCTGTATCCTCAATAACTGCCACTGCCTTTTCATCACCTGGAAGGTTAGACAATAAACCAAGCCCTGCCTTTCGCAAATCCCAAACTTTCTTCACATCAGCACCTGTCACATATGGGAAATGGTATCCTAAATCAGCTGATCGAATGGCAGCTTCTAAAGCCTTAGCCTGAACTAATAAATCTTCCGAATTATCAGCGCGAAGTTCAACAACTAAAATCGCCCCAGGGTCTCCTTCAACAAAAAAACGATTTTGTCTTTGTTCGGGATTGGCTTTTGTACATTCTAGAATGTAATGATCCATTAGTTCTGAAGCCGAAGGATTAAATTGTAAAGCAATCAAATTTGCTCTCAGAGCCTCATTAATCGTATTAAAATGGGCACATACCAAACCCAGGTATGCAGGGGGTAATGGATTTACATGTAATTTAATTCTGGTAGCAAAACATAATGTTCCTTCTGAACCTGCGATAAGATTACAAAAATTAAAAGGAATGTTTCCTCTATCAAACGCATCCGAATTTGCAATAAAATCTAGTGCATAGCCTGTATTTCTACGATCTATACTTGGCTTGGGAAACTCACGATTAATCTCTTCAATGATTTCCTTTTTACCTAATTCACTTAATGTATGTGAATAAATTTGGTGCAAACGAGAACCCGCTGGCAATGTTTTCAATGTTTCATGTGGATTTTCATTCTTAAAATGAACAAATGATCCATCTGATAGATAACCTTCTATTTCCAAAACATGGTCTCTAGTAGAACCATATACAACTGAATTAGAACCGCAAGAGTTATTACCAACCATTCCTCCAATCATTGCACGGTTTGCAGTTGAAGTTTCAGGTCCAAAAAACAATCCATGTTTTTTTAATTCCACATTCAGAACATCTCTAACTACACCAGGTTCCACCCAAACATAAGATTCATCTTTATTAACTTCAATAATTTTGGTGAAATGTTTCGAAACATCTACAATGATACCCTTTCCAACTACTTGACCAGCCAAAGATGTACCAGCTGTTCTTGGAATAATAGGCAACTGATATTGATCTGCAAATCGAATTACAGTTTCTATATCTTGAATTGTTTCAGGAATAACAACAGCCAAAGGCATTTCTCGGTATGCAGAGGCATCTGTTGCATACAAAGTCTTCATCACAGCATCTGTATATACTGTGCCTTGAATTTTTTCTGATAATTGACTTAATTGATGTGTTATTATACTTTCTGAAACCATTGAACTTTCATCATTTGCGAATTGCAAAGTTAACCAAACCTACGCTTAGTAACAATTGTGCAAGGATATAAGTACCCATTACACTGAAAGAATTTTCAGAAAAAGAAGAAACAAATTTATTATAGGCTAATAAACTATCTGAGAGAACAAAAAAGATTGCCCCTAAAAATATCATCCAGTAAGAAGTATGCTGATCATAAGACTTTCTAATGAATGCGAAAAAAGCCATTGAACCTAATGCCAAGCCATATAATACTACCGGAATTTTCAGCTCTTGCCCAACACCAGGCCATAACATCTTTAAAAATAAGAACACATAGGTTAGAAAAAGTACAGCTACCCAAGAATCCGCCCTCCAATTAATTCGTTCAATTCTGATGTTTTTAACAAAATGTCGTATATATAAAAGCTGCATGACCAAGAAGCTACCTAGCCCCAATGGAAAAAAAATAGGTGCTGAAAACATTAAAAATAAATCCCCAAGCCAAGCAAAAAACAAAATGAAAAATAAGGGTAACGCATATTTTATAGGCAAATTATCATGTACATAAAAACCCAAGGCAATCATTAATAAAGGTTTAGTAATTAATCTAAACTCATGAAAGTTATTAAGCAAAGAAGAAAAAAGAATTTCGAAAATTCCAATGAAAAGATAAAAAATCAAAAAACGATTCCTTTTTCTCATGGCTTAAAAAATACGTTTTCCATCATGGTAAACTTCACCAACAATAAAATTTGGTCGACTTTTAGATTGAAAAAATATTCTCAAAATATATTCGCCAATAATACCAATGGCCATCAATTGAAGCCCACCAAAAAGAATAATCATGAATAAAATTGAAGTAAAACCTTCAATAATTTCATGATGAAAGATAAATCGCTTAATTAAATTATAGATAAAATAGACAAATGCTACAAAGGTTGCAAAGCCTCCTAAAAACGAAACTGCTTTAATAGGTACTTCACTAAAATTAAAAATTCCATTTAGAGCAAGTTGTACTAATTTAGAAAAGGAATATTTTGAATCGCCCGAAGCACGTTCTTGTCGATCATAAGCAATACCAATTTGTTTAAACCCAATCCAGGTTCTCATTCCTCGGATAAAACGACTTTCTTCTGGCATTTGATTCAAAATATCAACAACCTTTCTACTCATAAAGGAGAAATCACCAGAATCTAAAGGAATTTCAATAGTAGAAATAGCTCTTAATATTCGATAAAAAATAAAATATGCCATCTTTTTATACCAGGCTTCTTTTCTTTTTTCTCGTACTGCAAAAACGACATCATATCCTTCTTTAAACTTAGCATAAAAGTCAAAAAGCAATTCAGGTGGATCTTGCAAATCACCGTCCATAACAAAAACCCCTTCCGTGCCTCTTGCCTTACTAAGTCCAGCAGTAAGGGCCAACTGATGTCCATGATTTCGAGAAAGGATAATACCAGTAAATCTAGAATCAACCAAACAGATTTGTCGAATCATCGAACTGGTTTGATCTTTGGAACCATCATCAATCAACACAGCTTCTAGTTTAATATCAGACTGGTCCATGATGGATTGCAAACGATTTACCAGTATATTAAAATTACTTTCTTCATTGTAAAGAGGTACGACAAAAGAAACCTGAGGCAATATATGATCTATTTTAATATCGGAATTTACCATTTTTAAAATCAAAAATTAGTACTAATTGTCCATTTTTCTTTTTAAGCAAAACGGAATCTTTGTAATTTAAGTTTATTTTCTCAATGATACTATCGTTTTTGTCTAAATACAGATTTATTAATTGTGCATCTGTGACATCAGCATTAAGTTTAGCGATTTCTTTTGAATTTAATAAGTTATTATATTTTGAAGGAATAAAGACGGTATCACCCAATTGGTAAATATCTTTTATTTGTTTCGCTATCATTGGATACGGATTTTTATTTCTACCTTGGGAAAAGGTATATTTTTGAGGTTCATCCTTATAAATGGGTAAAAACAAAGAAAAAATCGTAGTTATTTGAAGAATAAACCAAAAGACTGAGATAATACGAACCCAAATCATTTGTTTCCACAAGTAGGAAGCAAAACTAGTTGAAATGATAATGCCAAAAGGGATTCCAAAAGAAGCATATCTCAAGAAAAACCCTGTTGAAGTACCTGCCTTGATGGCCGCAAACAATAAAAATAAAATGGGAATACAAATTTGAAGTAAGCCCCAAACGTAAAAATCTTTTTTTGTTTTTTCTAAGGTTTTTAACCATTTAAATAGTAAAATAAAAAATAATACTAGAGCAATTGAACCAAGTTTAAAACCAAATTTTTGGTAGAGATCGTTGGTTAAAACAAACTGATCAGAAAGTATAGAAACTACTTTTTTAAATAAAATTGAAGGACTTGAGGGCTCGATCCAACCTGCAATTGGGCCATTTACTTGCAAATAAGTTCGATATTGTTCCGCGGCATCAGCTTGATAGATGAGAAAATACTGACCTGGACCCATGGTCATCCAAAGACCGAATGGTAATAAAAAAACAAATGAAAAAAGGAAAAATTTCTTCCAAATACCTAATTCGACTCGCTTGTAAATTAAAAAAATAAATTGCCCAATTAATATCAATCCAGTCAAATACGTACTAAATAAAGCACCAAGCGCAGAAAATGCCCAAAACAAATAATTCTTATTTTTATTTTTTCCATTGTCAAATAGAATTAAGTAAAAATAAAAATTACAAAGGGTTGTAAAAAACATACTTGTTGTATAGTTTCTTGCCTGCTGACTATAAATCACGCCAAATGGTTCGATGGATGCGATAAAAAGTGTAGCAAAAACTAACAAATAGTTTTTATGTATTTTACGAGTCCAATAGAAAATGGTAATTAGTGTCAGGATATTAAAAAGAACAGACACCATACGCAAAGTGGCATCAGATTTCCCAAATAAAAATGCGGCACTTGCTAAAAAGAAGTCGTGAATCAAACTATTTCCACTGACATCACCTGCTGCATCAGCTTTTAACCATGCAGAAAGTCCTCTTGGATGCCAGAATTGTTTAGGAGTAAAGACAGAATCTGGATTCATTATATCTACCATTCCCCCTAAGTTTGTTTTGCCCACGGCAAGCATTATACTTTGCTTTTCATCACCAAAAATTCCAAAATCACCAATGTGATATACTCTAATAGTGGTTGCAAAAATTAGAATAAATAAAAAAATCCAAAAAATTAAACTTTTTTTATTCATATAAAAAACAAAAATCATCTGTAGAAATTAGATGATTTTTGTATTTGTTAGTTATTAGTTGAAATTACGAGCCACAGGCTTCACACGCTTCTGGGTTATCCAGTGAGCAGGCCATATCAGAGCGATTTTGTTCGTCTGTGAAGGAAGCTGCTGCAGTAGCTGCATATTGTCCATATTGTAATTCAGTTGGATGAACATCATTGCTTTGTTCAATTGCTGGCTCGGCCTGCTTTTCTACGGTGAACTTAATGGCATCCGCAGCCGCCTTAGTACGTAAATAATACATACCAGTTTTCAAGCCTAACTTCCAAGCATAGAAGTGCATAGATGTTAACTTACCGAAATTAACATCTTGGATATGTATGTTCAAACTCTGTGATTGACAAATATAAGCACCACGATCAGCCGCCATTTCTAAAATGGTTTTTTGCTTAATCTCCCAAACCGTTTTATATAAATCTTTGATGTTCTGTGGAATTTCAGGAATACTTTGAACTGATCCGTTTGCTGAGATCAATTTATTTTTCATATTCTCATTCCATAAATTTAATTTAATCAAATCTTTTAGTAAGTGCTTATTCACAACCACAAATTCACCTGATAATACACGACGGGAATAAATATTTGAAGTATATGGCTCAAAACACTCGTTGTTTCCTAAAATTTGACTTGTAGAAGCTGTTGGCATAGGAGCCATTAGTAATGAATTACGCACACCATGTTCTACGACATCTTTACGTAATTTTTCCCAATCCCAATTTCCTGAACTTGGTTTAACACCCCACATATCAAATTGGAATTCTCCTTTAGAAATTGGTGAGCCTTCCCAAGTTGAATAAGGTCCCTCTACTTTAGCTAATTCCATAGATGCTTCCATGGCTGCGTAATAAATTGTTTCAAAGATATCTTTGTTCAATTGTTTCGCCTCTTCAGATTCAAATGGCATGCGCAACATGATAAACACATCGGCAAGTCCTTGAACACCTAAACCAATAGGACGATGTCTTAAGTTAGAATTCTGCGCTTCTATTACTGGGTAATAATTAACGTCGATAATCTTATTCAAGTTACGAGTGGCCGTTTTGGTTACTTCGTATAAACGATGATGATCAAATATCAAATGACCATTATCTCCTTGACGAACATATTTAGGCAAAGCCAAAGAAGCTAAGTTACAAACAGCAACCTCATCTTTTGATGTGTATTCTAAAATCTCAGTACAAAGATTTGAAGATTTGATGGTACCTAAATTCTTTTGGTTTGACTTTCTATTAGCATGATCTTTGAACAACATGTATGGCGTTCCAGTCTCAGTTTGTGATTCTAAAATCTTAAACCACAACTCTTGAGCTTTTACAGTTCTTCTAGCTTTACCTTCTAATTCATACTTTTGATATAAAGCTTCAAATTCATCTCCATAAGTATCTGCTAAACCAGGACACTCATGTGGACAGAATAATGACCATTCTTCATTGCTTTCTACACGCTTCATGAATAAATCAGAAATCCATAATGCATAGAATAAATCTCTCGCACGAATTTCCTCTTTACCATGATTTTTTTTCAAATCTAAGAATTCAAAAATATCTGCATGCCATGGTTCCAAATAAATCGCAAAGCTTCCTTTACGTTTCCCACCTCCTTGATCTACATATCGTGCTGTATCATTGAATACACGCAACATTGGGATGATACCATTTGAAGTACCATTGGTTCCTTTAATATAGGAGCCCGTTGCACGAATATTGTGAATACTTAAACCAATACCTCCTGCTGATTGCGAAATCTTAGCAGTTTGTTTCAAGGTATCATAAATTCCTTCAATTGAATCATCTTGCATCGTCAACAAGAAACAAGAGGACATTTGAGGCTTAGGCGTACCTGCATTAAACAAGGTTGGGGTTGCATGAGTAAACCAACGCTCCGACAATAAATTATAGGTGTCAATAGCAGCGGCAATATCACTTCCATGAATCCCAACAGCCACACGCATTAACATATGTTGAGGGCGTTCTGCAATCTGCCCATCCAATTTTAATAAATATGATTTTTCTAAGGTTTTGAATCCGAAATAATCATAACCAAAATCTCTATCATATATAATAGCTTCATCCAATTCAACTGCATTGTTTTTGATTACTTCATACACCTCTTTCGACAACAAAGCAGCATTCAAACCCGTCTTTGGATCCACATACGTATATAGACGCTTCATTGTAGCCGAAAACGACTTCAATGTATTTTTATGCAAATTCGAAATTGCAATTCGAGCAGCCAAAACAGCGTAGTCTGGATGCTTTGTTGTAAGGGATGCAGCTGTCTCTGCTGCCAAGTTATCCAACTCGGTTGTTTTCACTCCGTCATAAAGACCTGTGATTACCTTACGAGCAACTTCCAGAGGCTGAACAAAATACGGATCCAAGCTATAACATAGCTTCTCAATCCTTGCTGTGATTTTGTCAAATTTTACCGACTCTCGGCGACCGTCTCTTTTAATTACGTACATGTGTTCCTAACGATGATATTGTTTTAAATTTAACAAATAATATATTTTTCGGATGGTTAGATTTTGAAAAATAGAACCCCGTCAAATTTTTGTATTCAAAAATTTAATTCCTGAAACCTACTTCTTTTTGTTAAAAAAATTCGGCTCTTGGGGTATCCTTTTTTTAGGCTTTGATTACACTGACAATTGAAGCACTATCAGCTTTTGGGCACATGGTAAAATTAGGAAAAATCACACCCGTTTGCAAACATTTTTTTTAAGAAAAATTGATAATATTTTTAGGATATTTGAAATACACAAGACAAGTATCGACTAGTCAATAGATTAGCGAATTGTTATCTTTGAAAAATCCTACAAAAAAAAATTACATCTTTTTTTTAGGTCATTTTTCTTGTAAATTTGGTAAAAATATATCAAGCAAAACACTTGGAATTATTAAATTAAATTAATAGTTTTGCATCCCAAATCACATCATGTGTGTTCCCCCACAAGATGCTTACCAATTAAATAGACGGCAGGGAATCGTCCGAAAAAAATAGTAAAATGAAAAAAGACATTCATCCAGAATACAAAGAAGTAGTATTTCACGATTTATCATCTGATTACAAGTTCTTAACTCGTTCTTGTGTAAACACCACAGAAACGACAGAATTCGAAGGCGCAACTTATCCAGTATACAAAGTTGAGGTTTCATCACAATCACATCCATTCTACACGGGCAAAAACGTGTTATTGGATACTACGGGTCGTGTTGACAAATTCAACAAGAGATACGCGAAAAAATAATTTTCAAGAAATTGATAAACCAAGCCTTTACAGTCATGCTGTAAAGGCTTTTTTATTTACTTTGCATCATGCAAGCTAACATTCGTTTCATTGAACATCCTCGCCTCAAACAACAATTAAGACCTCTTACAGATCACAGATCGATAGCGGACCTCCTTTTGGGCACCTCAACTATTCGCGAGAAATGGGATAAAGCTACAAAAATACTCAATGTAAAAGACCCCTCACCCATTGAAGTAAACATTAGCGCTTTACCAAGTGAACCTTTACTAAATGCATTAAACCAATTTAATTCGGAGGAAGCAATCTTTGCAGGAGACTTATTAATTGCAAAGTATGAAAACTGCAACAATCCTGTTCCAATATATTTAGAAACTTTAGATCTTCTTTTGTTTCCTGAAGATTTATTAGGTTATCAACAAAAATACTTGAGACAAGAAATTATCCCTGAGTCTTTTAATCCAACAGATTACCAGTCGTCAGGTACAATCATCATTTCTCCAGAAAACTGTTACATACATCCAACAGCAAATTTGAAAGGATGCATCCTAGATGCAAGCAATGGACCAATCTTTATCGGAGCTCATGCTAATCTACAAATAGGAACACTCATACAAGGTCCTGCAGCAATACTCGATCATGCAACTACCAACCTTGGAGCAAAAATTAGACCTTTTACAACCATTGGTAAACATTGTAAAGTAGGTGGAGAAATCAGTTTTTCCATTCTTCATGCTTACACAAACAAATCACACGAAGGGTATCTTGGAAATTCCATCATCGGTTCGTTTTGTAATTTTGGTGCTCTTAGTAATTCCTCTAATGTAAAAAACGATTTAAAACCCGTTCAGCTTTACGATTATACCAGTAATTCATTCCGACAAACCAACCAACAGTCAATTGGACTCATCACAGGCGATTTCATTACAACCGGCATAGGTAGTCAGTTTAATACAGCAACAACTATTGGCTCGCATTGCAATATTACATGTCATCAATTTCCGCCAAGATACATTCCTTCATTTAGTTGGGGGCAATTCCCGAATTTTGAAAAATTCAATCTACATAAAGCTATTTCTAACGCCAAAATTTGGGCTGAAAGTAAAAAACAAGAACTTTCAATCGAAACGATAAATCGGATTCATGAAATTTGGAAAGAGCTATAATCTTTCCGAAATTTACGTTCCTTTTAATCTTATGCAATTTAAAGAAATCCCTGGCCTGGAAACTACCAAAAACCTTTTAATTAAAGGGGTTCAGTCTAATCACATTGCACATGCTCAATTTTTTCATGGACCAACAGGTGGTGCACAATTAGCCATGGCTTTTGCCTATACAGCTTATTTATTTTGTTCGAACAGAACTGAAACGGATAGTTGTGGGGTATGTGCATCTTGTCAGAAACTAAAAAAAGGAATTCATCCAGATGTTGTTTATGTATTTCCAACATTTACAATTACCAAAAAGATTGATGAACCAGAATCTGATTTGTTTTTACCTCAATGGAGAAATTTTATCCAAGAAAGTCCTTTTAGAACCCTCTCAGACTGGCTTCACTTTGCCGGTGCAGAAGGCAATAAACAAGGACTAATTCCTGTCAGAGAAACGCGTAAATTACTTCCAAAAATAAGCATTAAACCCTATGAAGCTCCATACAGAGTTATTATTATATGGAACCCAGAAAGCTTCAACATGGAATCGGGTAACGCTTTATTAAAACCTTTGGAAGAGCCTCCAGCAAATGCCATTTTCTTATTAGTTGGTTCAGATGCTCAAAAACTTCTACTAACGATTCTTTCTCGAACGCAGAGAATTACCATACCAATGGTTGAAGAGGTCCAGTTAACTAACTATTTATCGAACAAATTTCAAATAGAACCTGAAAAATCGCATCAAATTGTTGTTGCATCTGAAGGAAATATTTCATTGGCATTTGAAAAAGCAAATGCTGAAAACACCGAAATGTCAAATTGGTTTATCGACTGGTTTAGAGCCATTTATAAAAGAAATTTTGTAGAGCTGGTTAAACTAGCAGATAAATTTGATAAACTAAGTAAAGAAGACCAGAAGGCTCTAATGGAATATTGTTTATATATTTTCCGCCAAAGTTTATACCAATGGTCTGGTAATGAGAATTTAATCATTAGTTATGATAAAGAGCGAAATTTCATTCGAAATTTCGCGCAAACAATCAATCCTGAAATGATTGAAAAGTTTTCAGAAAGGATTTCAGCCGCTTTTTATCATTTAGAACGAAATGCCCGTGCAAAAATTCTTCATTTGGATTTATCCTTGCAACTAATCAGAATCTACATCCCACTTAAAAAATGACAAATTTAATTAAAATAGGGACCAGAAATTCGGCACTTGCCCTCTGGCAAGCACACTGGGTAGGACGGCAATTAGAACAGGTGGGATTACAATATGAATTAGTTGCCATCAGTTCCAAAGGAGATCAGATTTTAGACCGATCCTTATCAAAAATTGGTTCAAAAGGTGTTTTTACTGAAGAATTAGAAGAAATGTTGCGCAATGGTGAAATTCATATCGCTCAGCATTCGGCTAAAGATCTCCCTTCCACTTTAGCAGAAGACCTTCGCTTAATTGCCTTTACGAAAAGAGAGCAATCTCATGATGTGCTCCTGAGTTTAGATCCCAATTTTAACATCGCATCTTTGGATTCAAAAATAATAGGAACCTCCTCTACTCGTCGCAGAGCCATGATGCAACATTACTACCCACAGCATCAATTAGTGGAAATGAGAGGGAATTTACAAACTAGATTAGAAAAACTAAAAAACGGTACCTGCGATGCGATGATTTTGGCCTTTGCAGGAGTACATCGAATGGAAATGGAGTCCTATATAGTGCATCATTTTCCTATTGACCAATTCACTCCAGCTGTGGGACAAGGATCCGTGGCTGTTCAAGCCACGACTCATTTGGACAAAAACCTGCTAAATCTAATTCGAAAAGCATGTAATCATGAAGAAACAGAACAATGTATTTTAGCGGAGCGTACCCTACTTTCTATTTTAGATGGAGGATGTAGTGTACCCGTTTACGGACATGCTTGGTTAGAAAATAACAAAATCGCCTTGAAGGCAGGGGTGTTAAGTTTAAACGGAGAAGAACATATTTCTAAAAAGGATTATCATACACACGGGGAAACGCTTGGAAAATCAGTTGCAGAGCAACTGATCGAGGTAGGAGCTAATCGCATGTTACAACAAATAAAAGAAGCACTTAAAGGATGAAAGTATTAATTACAGGCTCCAATGGACTATTAGGTCAAAAATTGGTTCAATTATTGGTTCAACAAGAAAACGTGCATTTGATTGCAACAGCCATTGGTGCTAACCGCTTGCCGGAAAAAGAAGGATACCTCTACGAATCCATGGATATTACCAATTCACAGAACATTGATGCCATTTTTGAAAAGCATCAGCCAACACATGTGATTCACACGGCAGCTATGACCAATGTGGACCAATGCGAAGAGGACCCTGCAGGTTGCGAAATTCTGAATGTGAATGCTGTTGCTAATTTAATTCAAGCCTGTAAAAAACATCAAACTTTTTTTTGTCATCTTTCAACTGATTTTATTTTTGATGGAGAAAATGGCCCTTATGACGAATATGCAAAGGCAAATCCAATTTCCATATATGGGGAAAGCAAGTTAAAGGCTGAGCAATTAGTAATTGAATCGGGATTGCATTGGGCAATCGCAAGAACGGTTTTAGTCTATGGAATTGTTTCAGATATGAGTAGAACGAATATTATCCTTTGGGTCAAAAAATCTTTAGAGGATGGGAAAGAAATTAAAGTTGTAACCGACCAATTTCGTACCCCAACACTTGCAGAAGATTTGGCAATGGGATGTTGGTTAATTATCAATCAAGAAGCAGAAGGGATATTTAATATATCAGGCAAGGATTTTTTAACTCCTTACGAAATGGCCATCAAAACAGCTGATTTTTTCAAATTAAATAAATCCTTAATCCAACAGGCAGACTCCAGCACGTTTACCCAAAAAGCTAAAAGACCTCCAAAAACCGGATTTAACATTCAAAAAGCAATAACGAAATTAGGTTACGATCCTCATAGTTTTGAGGAAGGAATTGCCTTGGTAGCGGAGCAGGTGGGAATTGATAGTTGAAAGGGGAAAGTGGAGAGTTAAAAACAACTATCCAACTTCACTTTCAACTTTCAACTCTCAACTCTCAACTTTATTCAGTTCCTTCCACAACACATCCTTCAATTCTTGAATACCTTCTTGCATAACAGAAGAAATGAAAACCAAGGGTAATTTTTTAGGGAAAGCCGCTCGAATTTCTGTCTGCATTTCCGGGATTGAAAGATCCATTTTTGAGATAACAATTACTTTTTGCTTATCTGCTAACTCTGGATTATATTTTTTCAATTCCTTCAATAACACTTTATAGGTTTTACCCCAATCTTCTGCATCTGCTGGTATCAAGAAACATAGAATAGAGTTTCGCTCAATGTGACGCAAAAAACGAGTTCCTAAACCTTTACCTTCAGCAGCACCCTCAATAATACCAGGGATATCAGCCATGATAAAAGACTTATAATCTCTATATTCCACAACTCCCAATTGAGGCACTAAAGTAGTAAAGGGATAGTCTGCAATTTCTGGCTTTGCAGCTGACATCACAGAAAGCAAGGTTGATTTACCAGCATTAGGGAAGCCCACTAATCCAACATCTGCTAACACTTTTAATTCCATTACAACCCATATATCTTGGCCTGGTTCGCCTGGTTGAGCATGACGAGGTGCCTGATTGGTAGAAGTTTTAAAATGTTGATTTCCTAAACCACCTCTACCCCCTGCCAGCAATAACACTTTTTCGCCATCTTCGGTCACTTCAGCAATTTGTTCATTGGTTTCAGCATTTCGAACAATTGTTCCTAGCGGAACTTCAATGTATACATCCTCACCTTGGGCACCGGTTCTTCGTCCACCCTCTCCACCTTTGCCATTATCGGCAATAATATGTTTTTGATATTTTAGGTGTAGGAGTGTCCAGTGTTGCGCATTTCCAACTAAATAGATATGACCGCCTCGACCACCATCTCCCCCATCTGGACCACCTTTGGGTACGTGTTTTTCTCGACGAAAATGGGTTGAACCACTTCCACCTTTACCAGAACGAAGGTTTATTTTTACGTAATCTATGAAGTTAGATGTCATTATGTATATTTATGCTTCTAAAATAGAAACGATTTCACTGAAAATGGATTCAATTTCACCAATTCCATTGATGCCACTAAATTTACCTTGTGCTTTGTAATAATTAGCCACTGGTGCTGTTTTTTCGGTATATTCCTGAACACGTTTACGGATCAATTCTTCATTTTGGTCATCTGGTCGGCCTGAGGTTTTACCTCTCTCCAATAAACGATTAGTAAGTACTTCTTCATTTACCTCTAAAGCAATCATATTAGTGATAGCAAAATCAAATTTTGCTAAAACAATATCTAAAGCTTCTGCTTGAGCTACCGTTCTTGGAAAACCATCAAAAATAAAACCAGGAGCTGATAAATTTTCACTTATTTTATTTTCAATCATACCGATTACTACTGCATCCGAAACCAAAATTCCTTGGTCCATCAATTTTTTTGCCTCTAAACCAAGTTCTGTACCTGCAGCTATTTGAGCACGTAATAAATCACCTGTAGATAGATGGATGAGTCCGTATTTATTAATAATATTTTCAGACTGAGTTCCTTTTCCGGCACCCGGAGGGCCAAATAACACTAAATTAATCATGATTGAATCTTATGAGGGATTGTAAGGCACAAAGGTACAAAAAGGGCGTTTAAATTAAAAATAATGACATAAATCAGTTATTTTTTGCATGATTTTAATATTTAATTACATTTTTTTAATGGTAAATTAATTTGGATTATCGGCTAAATCCCTTAAATTGTCGATGAAAGTTTAATAAATCTTTTTTTAAATTCAAATTTTAACCCATTTTCTATGAAAAAACTCATTTACTTAAGCAAAATGGTCTTTTTGATGGTAATGACCCTAACGGTATCGTTAGCGGCATTTGGTCAAGACCGAAAGGTAACAGGTTCTGTCCTGGATGCCAATGGACAAGGGATACCTGGCGCTTCAGTCATGGTAAAAGGTACAACTACTGGTACAACAACAGATGTATCCGGTATATTCTCAATCACTGTTAAAAGTAGTTCTGCAGAATTACAAATAAGTTCGGTTGGTTATACAACTAAATCAGTGGCCGTTGGAAATCAATCTTCTATAAAAATCACTTTATCAGATGATGTTAGCCAATTGAATGAAGTAGTCGTAACAGGTTACACCTCTCAACGTAAAAAGGACATTACCGGTGCGGTAACGGTTGTTGGTTCAAAAGAATTAACAGCAGTACCGTCGGCATCATTGACTCAAATGTTACAAGGGCGTGCATCAGGTGTTACTGTTGGTAATGACAACTCACCAGGTGGAGGAACCATGGTGCGTGTTCGTGGATTTGGTTCCATCAACAACAACAGCCCATTGTACATAATAGATGGTGTGCCAACACAAGGTACATTGAATCAAATCAACCCGAACGATATTGAGTCGATGCAAGTTTTAAAAGATGCATCGGCAGCCTCTATTTATGGTGCTCGTGCTGCCAATGGTGTAGTTATTATTACAACTAAAAGAGGTGGAGAGGGTGAGCCTAAAATCAATTTTGACATGTACACAGGTACCCAAGATGTAGGCAAAACCTTAGATTTGTTAAATACGCAAGAATTAGGAAGATATTATTATGAGTCGGAAATTGGTGCAGGTAAACCTGCAGGAACTTCTCCTTCAGCACAATATCGTTTTGATCCAAGTGGTAATCAAACAATTGCTGATTATATTTATCCAAACGTATTTGGAGATTTGCCTTCAAATTACACTTACACCAATGACATCGCAGATCCAGCCTTAGGAAAAACTGCCTTTAATATCACCAAAGCTAACAAGCAAGGAACAGATTGGCAACACGTAATTTTTGGACCTGCAAAGATTTCAAATTATCAATTAGGTGCTACCGGTGGAACTAAATATGGCAAATATGCAATTTCTGCAAGTTATTTTGACCAAGATGGTATTTTACTTTACACAAATTATAAAAGATATTCAGTACGTGCGAACACTGAATTCACTAGAGGTAATTTAACCTTTGGAGAAAATTTCACGGTTTCATATGATGAAAGAATTGGGGTGCCAAGTGGTAACAATAATGAATCCAATCCAATCATGTTTGCGATTCGTATTCAACCAATCATTCCGGTTTATGATATTACGGGTGGTCCAAGAGGCTTGGGTGGCACCAACACTTCAGATTTAAACGGATTTGCAGGCTCTAGAGGATCCAATTTAGGAAATGCTCCAAATCCATTTGCTAGACAATGGAGAGAAAAAGACAATGTAACCAAGGGTAGCCATATTTTTGGTAATGTGTTTTTAGAATATAAAATTTTAAAAGACTTAAAATTCAGAACTAGTTTAGGTTTTGAATACAACAACTCCAATTTATCACAATATTTCAATCGTGATATTGAAGCTGCTGAACCACGTTCAGCAAACAGTTTAACTGTTTATAATAACTATGATCGTGCAGTGACTTGGTACAATACCTTGAACTATAACAAAACGATTGGAGATCATACGGTTAATGTGTTAGCTGGTACAGAAGCTGTTTCTACCTATGGATTTGGTTTCAATGCAGCTCGTTCAAACTTTGCATTTGATGACATGACCTATCGTTATTTAAATATGGGTTCGGCAGCAGGACTTTCAAATGCGGGTTCTGGAGCAATTATTACTGCCTTATATTCTCAATTCGGGAAAGTAAACTATTCTTACAAAGATTTATTATTGGCTGACTTCACGATTCGTCGCGATGGGTCTTCACGTTTTGCACCTGCCTATCGTTATGGTGTGTTCCCAGCCTTTTCATTGGGTTTACGTATGACGGAGTTAAAGTTCATGAAAGATTTAACCTTCTTAAATGACTTAAAAGTAAGAGGTGGTTGGGGTAAAACAGGTAACCAGTTAATTCCAAATGTTTACAATGCTTATACCTTATTTACACCAGACCCAAATAATAATGCGTATGATATCTCAGGATCAGGTAATTCAATTGCACCAGGTTTTGATATTGCACAATTTGGAAATACATCTGGACGTTGGGAAACCAATACTTCCACAAATATTGGTTTCGATGCAAGTATGCTAAACAATCGTTTAGATGTTAATTTCGATTGGTATACGCGTACTACTTCTGATATGTTGACGCAAGTACCTATTCCTAAAACTGGAGGTACCGCATCAATTCCTTATGTAAATATTGGTGAAGTAAACAACAAAGGGATCGATATTAATGTTACCTGGAGAGACAAAATTGGAGATTTCCGCTATACTGTAAGTGCTCAATATAGTCAATACAAAAACAATGTTGTTAAATTGAATGACGATCCAAACGCTACCGTATTTGGCTTCTCAACTCGTCTTCCAGCCATTTCAGTAACCAAAGCAGGTTTACCAATTGCTTCTTATTATGGATACATTATTGATGGTTTATTTAATACCCAAGCTGAAGTAGATGGTTGGGCTAAATTTGGATCTTATAATAAAGTAGGTCGTTTTAAATTCAGAGATGTAAATGGTGATGGTGTAATTACAGCTGCCGATAAAACAATTATTGGAAATCCACATCCTGATTTCACTTATGGTATCAACTTAAATTTGGGTTATAAGAATTGGGATTTATCTGTTTTTGCACAAGGTGTTCAAGGAAATGAAATTTTCAATTACTTAAAGTATTGGACTGATTTCAACACATTCCAGGGAAATCGTTCAAAAGACATGTTATATAAATCTTGGAGGGCACCAGGTGATGGGGCTATCTTACCTAAATTAGACTCACAAGATGGTACTTCTCAACAAATATCTTCTTATTTTGTTGAAGATGGATCGTACATGAGAATCAAGAACATTCAATTAACCTATAACTTCCCTAAATCTATCTTATCGAAAGTTAAATTGAGCTCCATGCAAGTATATGTTCAAGGACAAAACTTGTTCACCTTTACCAAGTATAAAGGTTTAGACCCAGACATTAACTTAAGAACTTCAGGAAACGACAATCAAGATATTCACATGGGTATCGACGAAGGTGCCTTCCCAGTTGCTAAGTCGTACAATGTTGGCTTAAGAGTAGGATTTTAATCATCGAAAAATTGAAGAATAAAATGAAAAAGATAACAATATTTGCATTAATTGCAGCAGTCGGTTTGAACTTTTCTTGTTCAGATAGTTTTTTCGACATACAGCCTCAGGGTGCTGCATCGATTACATCTTTAAGTAACAAGAATGGAGTAAATGCCCTATTAGTAGGTGCATACTCTTTATTAGATGGTGTTGGAGCCGGCAATACAGGTAGACAATCCACCATTTCCAATTACGTTTTCGGAGGTATCACTTCTGGTGATGCTGTAAAGGGAACCGATATTGGTGATCAGCCAGAACAAGAATACATTGAGCAGTTCAACTGGCTATCAGATAACACGTATTTCTTAGGTAAATGGCAACACTCGTATGATGGAATTGCTCGTGCAAATGATGCTATTCAATTAGCAAAAAGTGCAGATGTAAAAGACATGACGGATGCTGAAAAAGCACAAGTAATTGCTGAAGCAAAATTCTTACGTGGTCACTACCACTTTGAGGCTAAGAAAATGTGGAACATGGTGCCTTACATAGACGATGCTATTTACAACAGAGATGATCCTAACTCAACCAAAATACCAAATGATAAAGACATTTGGCCAAACATTGAGAAAGATTTCTCTGATGCAGCAGCTGTTTTACCAGCTACTCAAGCGCAAAAAGGTAGAGCTACTAAATGGGCCGCTTTAACTTACTTGGCAAAAGCCTATATGTTCCAAGGTAAATTTGCAGCTGCAAAAACAATTCTTGAAGACGTTTATAAAAACTCAGGCAAGAAGTTAGTAGCAAATTATCATGATAATTACAGAACTGCTACCAACAATAATGCAGAATCTATTTTTGAAGTTGAATTTTCTGTAAACGATGGTTCTACTGGTAACAACGGAAACCAAGGAGATAACTTAAACTGGCCATACGCTGCTGGTGCTCCAGGTCGTGGATGTTGTGGTTTCTATCTACCTTCACAAAATTTGGTTAACTCATTCAAAACTGTAGATGGATTGCCAATGATTGGAGATAAAAAAGATGGGACAGCTGATACCTATAATCAAGTTGATTTACCAAATGATCAAGGTTTAAAATCTGACCAAGCATTTTCTTTAGACAAAACAATACCTGTAGATCCACGTTTAGATTGGACAGTTGGCCGTCGTGGGGTAAACTTCTTAGATTGGGGACAAATGCCAGGTTATTCATGGATTCGTAACCAAAACTATTCAGGCCCATACACAGGTAAAAAATGGATGTATTACCTTGCAGAAGAAGGAAGTTCTACACACTCTACCAATAGACGTTCGGTAAACAATAACTATCGATTATTGAAAATGTCACAAGTAATCCTTTGGTTAGCTGAATGCGAGGCTCAAATTGGTAGTTTAGACAAGGCGGAAGAATATGTGAATATGATTCGTAACCGTGCGAAGAATGGTTCTGTTCAAGATGCAAGTGTTAATTATGTTGTAAATCCTTATACAACTGGAACTTTCGCTTCAAAAGGAAAAGAATTTTCTTTGAATGCAATCTACATGGAAAATCGTTTGGAGTTTGCTATGGAAGGTCACCGTTATTTTGATTTAGTTCGTTGGGGTATTGCTAAGCCTTATCTAACTAAATATTTAGCAGAGGAATCTGTAAATGGTAAAGACTTAACAGGTAGAACCTACAACAAGCGTGGTTATTTAGTTGGAAAAACTTATAATGATAAAAATGCTTATTTCCCGCTTCCAAATGATGAGATTTTAAATTCTCAGAAAAATGGAGCACCAACTTTGAAACAAAATACAGGATATTGATTTTGTTGAAAACAAAAATTAAGAGCCGGAAAATTCCGGCTCTTTTTTTATCTTTATCTTCTTATTCACATCATTAACCTTTCCTATGAATTCTAAAGCATTCGAACAACTTATTCAAAACAGAAGATCAAACAGAAAATTTGACCCAACGATAGAAGTAAGCGATGAAGTCATTGAAAAAAGTCTTCAACATGCCATTTTGTCTCCTAATAGTTCGAATATGCAATTATGGGAGTTCTATTGGGTAAATGACTCTTCTAAAATGAAGGAATGGAGTGATTTATGTTTGGGACAATCTGCCGCGGCTACCGCTAAACATTTGGTGGTATTTGTTACCCGTCAGGACCTTTGGAAGGAGCGCGCTGCTTTTAATTTAGAACAAATTAAAAAACAGAGTAAAAATACTGATTCAAAAATGTATAAAAGAGGTTTGCAATATTATTCGAAATTAATGCCACTTTTATACAGACAAGATCCCTTTGGTTTTTTCACCCTTATTCGAAAAGGTTTGTGTTTCTTTATGGGAATGAAAAAACCATTTATGAAATTTGGTGGAAAAGCTGATCAACGTGTAATGGTTCATAAATCGTGTGCTTTAGCCGCACAAACCTTTATGTTATCGATTACGGCTGAAGGATTTGACACCTGTCCGATGGAAGGCTTTGATCGAGACCGAGTGCGTAAAAAGCTTAATTTACCCTCTGGTGCTGAAATTTGTATGATTATAAGTGTAGGAAAAGGGATGTCTGATGGTATTTATGGCGAACGATATCGCGTTCCTTATGATGAAGTTGTTTTTAAAGTAGATTAACAGTCTACATCTATTACCAACTGTACAGATTTGAAACTTGGCCATTGTTGGGCAAGATCTATATCTTCTCGTAAACTTTTTTTGAACTTTGCTAAAGAAATACCTTTTTCTAATTTAATTAGTATTTCTTGTGCATATAAATTTCTAATTTTCTCTATTAAAGGTTTTTCCGGACCAAGAATTCTCCCAACACCGTATTTTTCCTTTAAGGCTTTTCCTAAATCTTTGGCCGCTTGATCCACTTTATGCTCTTCGGCATGTTTCAGAATCAATTTGATTAATCGAACAAAAGGCGGATAATGATACCCTTCTCGTTCTATCATTTCTAATTCATATAAACCTTCATAATTTCCATCTTGAATGAATTGAAATAATTCATGCTTTGGCTGGTTGGTTTGAATGAATACCTCACCTTGTTGGTCTCTCCTACCGGCTCTACCTGCTACCTGGGTGATTAATTGATAGGCTCTTTCGTGGGCTTTAAAGTCTGGAAAATTGATCATTTTATCTGCATCAAAAATTCCAACAAAAGACAATCCGTCAAAATCTAAACCTTTGGCAACCATTTGGGTTCCTACAATAATATCTAAATTTCCAGCTTGTACATCCTGAATCAACTGATTAAAGGCTGTTTTAGAACGAGTAGTATCCAAATCCACTCTACCAATTCGGGCATCTGGTAAATGCAATTGGATTTCTTCTTCGATTTTTTCAGTACCATATCCCATGGTTTGTAATTGGGTAGAACCACAGGCTCCGCAACGGGTGGGCATAGGTTCTTTATAGCCACAATAATGACATTTTAATTCTCGATCTTTTGAATGATAAGTTAAACTCACATCGCATTGCGTACAATTGGCAATCCACTCACAAAGTTGACATTGAATATAAGGCGAATAGCCTCTTCGGTTTTGAAACAATAAACTCTGTTTGCCTTGCGCTAAATTCATTTGCAATTTCTCAATCATTTGAATTGAAAAACCAGCTTTCATTTGCTTTGCTTGAGCAGCTACTTTTGTGTCTATCAATTGAAGATTGGGTAATTGTGTGTTTCCAAAACGTTCATTCAACTCCACCAACTCATATTTATTTGTTTTTGCTTGATAATACGATTCAAAAGAGGGTGTAGCTGACCCCAATAGGACCTTTGCCTTGTATCGATGTGCCAATACGATTGCAACATCCCTAGCATGGTATCTAGGAGCAGGATCTGCTTGTTTAAAGGACTGTTCATGTTCTTCATCAACGATTACCAATCCCAATTCTTTAAAAGGCAAAAATACAGATGAACGCACACCTACAATGAATTGGTATTTGCCCTCTGCTACAGATTTCCAAACTTCTACTCGTTCATTATCAGAAAATTTAGAATGGTAAATCCCTAATTGTTCTCCAAATATTTTTTTTAATCGAATTACAATTTGAGTGGTTAAGGCAATTTCAGGTAATAAATACAAAACTTGATCGCCATTCGCCAAAGCCTCTTGAATTAACTTTATATAAATTTCTGTTTTTCCAGAACCTGTTACACCTTTTAATAATACTACATCCTTTTGCTCAAAACCAGTTAAAATCTCTTGAAAAGCCTTATTTTGAGCACTAGATAAATTGAATTCCCGGGGTACAAATGAGTCATTATCGGAAGAAAACCTAGATCCAATTTGTTCAAAAATTTCAAAAACTCCGTTTTTGATAAGTGATTGCAAGGAGCTTTCAGAAATACCCTCAACTTGAAATGCTTTTTTATCTAAGCCTTTCTCATTTAAAGACGAATCCTTTAAAACAGGTATAAATCTGAGGTAATGTAATACAACTGCCAATTGCTTCGGCTTATTTTCGAGCGTGTTGAGCAGGGAGGAAATGGATTCAAGGGTAAGATAAGAAGCAGTAAACCTAATTTTACGAATTACTTTTGGTGCATATCGATCTTTTAACTCATCAAATACAATAACAGCCGTTTTCCCAACTAATGATTTTATTAAGTGATAAGGACTTTTAACCTCTAAAAAAACCTTAGCTTCATCAAATGTAATGGCATCTTTTTCTTTTAAAAAGTGACAAAATGCTTCTTCTTTTTCATTTAGCTGTTCCCATTCTTCAAATACAGGGTTTAATTGAATTTTTGATTGACTCGAAATTTTCAATCCAGATGGCAATGCTGCCTGAAAAACCTCCCCTGGTGTGCACATATAATATGCAGACATCCAATCGATCAAATCCAATTGATGATCTGTAACCAATGGAAATTCATCTAAAATTTCCAAAATGTATTTTGCTTGGTATTTGGCTGGTGGTGTATGATGAACTGCCACAATTACACCTGTATATACCTTGGATGAACCAAATGGAACCACCACTCGGATACCTTTTTGGGCAAAATGCTCCAAATCTCTCGGAAACCGATAAGTGAAATAACCAGGAATAGGTACTGGTAAAATTACATCAACAAAAATTGTTTGATTCACTTCCATATAGATTTGTAAAGTTATTATTTACAAATGGATAACATATGCATTTCAAACTTTAAATTTGACAAAAAATTAAGTAATAATGCATTTCCCAACAAAAATTGAAGACATAAATGCCCGAATAAGTGCCATTGATCCAATTTTATATGCAAAAACCCGAAATTACACAGATGGAAATGTTAGTTATTTATCTCCCTACCTTTCTAGAGGTGTTATTTCTTTAAACCATATTGCCCAAGAAATTAAACAAAAAAAACTACCTTTTAATGAAATTGAATCATACATTAAAGAATTAGCTTGGCGAGAATATTACCAAAGGGTTTGGAATAATTTAAAAGATGACATCTTTCAAGATATATTTTCCGAGCAATTGCAGGTGGAGCGCATTGGAATTCCATCTCAAATATTGAAGGCAGAAATTGGGATACAATCTGTTAATAAATCGATACAAAATTTAATAGAAACGGGTTACATGCACAATCATCAACGCATGTACCTATCAAGTATTATATGCAATATTGGAAGGTATCATTGGAAAATTCCAGCTCAGTGGATGTATTACTATTTACTTGATGCAGACCTTGCCAGTAACTCACTCAGCTGGCAATGGATTGCAGGAAGTTTTAGTCAAAAAAAATATTTTGCAAACCAAGAGAACATTAACACCTTCACCAAAACAACAGAATATGACACGTATTTAGATGTCAACTATGATGAATTACCTAAACTGGATTGTCCCAATATACTCGAAGACGCTGTACCCTTTTCATTAACGAGCCCAATTCCTAACGAGACCAGAAGCATTCATATTGAACAAAATCAGCCAATTTATATTTATAATTTCTACAATTTAGATCCTAATTGGAACATTACAAATTCTAAAAATAATATCTTATTGATAGAACCATCTATATTTAAAAAATTCCCAATAAGTAACAACAGTATGAATTTTATGTTGGAATTGGCAAAAAATATTTCAAACATACAGGTTTTTGTAGGTGAATTTTCTGAACTAAAAAAATTAGCGCAAAATGAGCAAATATATTTCAAACAACATCCAATAAATTCACATTATGAAGGAATTGAAACATCAAGAAATTGGCTCTTTCCTGAAATAGATGCCTATTATTCATCTTTTTCAAAATATTGGAAAAATTTTTTACCCTTGGCAAAGGCATATTTTTCAAATGAAGCAAGAAATTAATATTGTTTGGTTAAAAAGAGACCTAAGAAGTCAAGACCACCTTCCCTTTTTTCATGCAGAAAAAGATAAAATCCCCTATTTGCCAATATTCATAATTGAGCCTAGCCTAATACACCATCCAGATTGCAGTTTGCGACATCTTCAATTCCAATATCAATCAATTCAAGCCTTAAATAAAAAAATCAAAAATGAAATATCCCTTTTTTACGGGGAAGCAATAGAAATTTTCAATTATTTACATGAACTTTTTAAAATAAATACTATTTTCAGTTATCAAGAATCTGGAATTTTATTAAGTTTCAAGCGAGATCAACTTATTTCAAAATTTGCAAAAAGCAATGGAATTAATTGGAAAGAGTTCCAAAAAGATGGAATAATTAGGGGCATCAACAAGCGGGATGAATGGTCGAAAAAATGGTATGAAGAGATGAAAAAACCGCTAATTTTCAATTCATTTCAAGAAACAAATTCAATAAAATTCAGTCATCCCTTTCAAATCCCAAGCCATTTACTTAATAAAATTCAATTATATGCCAAATCATTTCAACCAGCTGGAGAAGAATATGCTCATAAATACTTAAATAGTTTCCTTTCGAATAGAATAAGTCAATATAGTTACAATATCAGTAAACCATTTGAAAGCAGAAAAAGTTGTAGTAGACTTTCCCCATTTCTAAGCTGGGGTAATTTAAGTCTTAGACAAGTTTATCATTCGGCGAAAAATTCTCAAATTAAAAGTAAAGATAACTTTCATCTTAAAAATTTTTTAAGCCGAATTCGATGGAACAACCATTTTATTCAGAAATTTGAAATGGATTGTAAATATGAAACTGACTTTTTAAATAAGGCTTATTCAACTTTTGAGTTTATTACGGATAAAGTCCTAATCAAAAAATGGGAAAATGGCGAAACAGGAATTCCAATTATAGACGCAAATATTCGTTGTTTAAAAACAACAGGTTGGATTAATTTCAGGAGTAGGGCCATGATTGTAAGCTTTCTAACGCACCATCTTCAAATCGATTGGCGTAGAGGAGCCTATTTCTTAGCAAGAAATTTTTTAGATTATGAACCAGGTATACATTTTCCTCAATTACAAATGCAGGCAGGTACAACGGGCATAAATACTTTACGAATTTATAACCCCATCAAACAAAGCAAAGAAAAGGACCCTGAAGGAATTTTCATCAAGGAATGGATCCCTGAGTTACGAGAAATTCCAGTTGAATTTATCCATGAACCTCATAAAATAAGTCAAATGGATAAAGAAATGCTGGGTCTTGAACACATCAATTATCCTATGCCAATGGTTGATATTGAAATCACAGGAAAAATTGCTAGAGAAAAATTGTGGCAATTTAAAAAATCATTTGAGGTAAAGATTCATAAAAAAGCTATTTTAGAAAAGCACATCTAAATCCATGAAAATATTCATCCTGTTTCCTCATCAGCTATATGAAGATATAAATTTATTGCGAAAATATGATTTGGTATATTTAATTGAAGAATTGCTTTTTTTCAAACAATATACATTTCATAAACAAAAAATACGATTGCATCGATCAAGCATGAAGTATTACGAAGCCTATTTAAAAGAAAAGGGCATATCAGTTAAATATATAGAATCCATTCAAGAAGAATCTGATATTCGAATTTTTTGTAAAAAAATCATATCCTCAACGATTCAACAAATTGATTATTATGACCCTACGGATGATTGGTTAATTAAAAGAATTAAAAGTGGATTAAAGACTTTTAACGTTTCAAGTACGAGTTGGGAATCTCCTAATTTTTTAACTACTAAGGATGATCTAAGTGCGTTTTTCAAGGATCGCAAAAGAATTTTACATCATGACTTTTATGTTTTTCAACGAAAAAAATGGAAAATCTTACTTGATGAAAAATCTCAACCCATTGGAGGAAAATGGAGTTTTGATGAAGATAATAGAAAAAAATACCCTGCAAAAAAAACGCCCCCCACAAATTCTTTCCCTAAAATTAATACTTACATCAAGGAAGCTAACCAATATGTAGAAAGGCATTTCTCAGATCATTATGGAAAAATAGACGCCTATTTTATTTATCCATGTACACATGAAGAGGCAAAAGAGTGGTTAAATGATTTTATCCATAATCGGTTAAACGAGTTTGGAACCTACGAAGATGCAATAGTAAAAGAAGAAATTATTTTACACCATAGTTTACTTTCTGCACTATTAAATATTGGATTATTGAATCCAGACCAAGTTATTAAGATGATAATTTTGGCTTTTCAACAAAACAAAATTCCACTAAATTCTGCGGAAGGAATTATCCGACAAATCTTAGGCTGGAGAGAATTTGTTCGAGGTATTTACCTCCTATATGGTTCAAAAATGCGAAAGCAAAATTTTTGGAATTATACATCCAAACTTCCTAAAGATTTTTACACAGGAAAAACTGGTATCGTTCCGTTTGACCAAACGATTCAAAAGGTTTTACAGACAGCATATTGTCACCATATTGAACGATTAATGATTCTGGGCAATTTCTTTTTACTTAATAAAATCGACCCAAATCAAGCATATCAATGGTTTATGGAATTATTTATTGACGCCTATGATTGGGTAATGGTTCCGAACCTATATGGCATGAGTCAATTCAGTGACGGAGGATCCATGGTCACAAAACCATATATAAGCTCGAGTAACTATGTCCTAAAAATGAGTAATTATTCACAGGATAAGAAGTGGTGTTTGATTTGGGACGCACTATATTGGCAATTTATTGCAGACCATCGAGAATTTTTCTCGAAAAACCCTCGATTACAATTTTCAGTTTCAATGTACGATAAATTTACTATTGAGAAAAAAGCACTTTTTAAACAAACAGCCGAAAATTATTTCCAACGCAAGGTTTGAATTAATTGAATGGCGTCCTTTTTCAAGAATTGAATAATGGGTTCAAGGGAATCATTTTCTGTGGCGGTACGCACATAAACAGCTCCACGAAGATAGTGTTTCGTGGAATCTGTCAAATAAAATTGTAATGAGGTGGCAACCTCTCCTTCCAATTCAAATAGTCCTGCCTTTTTACCTGTTTTTGTGGTTAGTACATAATCTTGAATTGAACTTGCCCTGCCTTGATGTTTATAGGCTAATTTATAGGCATCATCGATCAATAAATTCAACTTATTTTTGGGGTTACTTAAATCCTTATAAGTAATTTGAATAAAAGCTTTCCAATTTGGATAATAAATATAAATCCAATGCGGTTCTGCCCAAGATACTGTATCTGGCAGCACTTTGGCATAGGTTGATATGTCGAAGGTATAAGGATAATCCCCTTTTAACGGACGATAATTTGCCTTCGGCAAATTTATTTTATTGTAACCCTTTGGTCGTGGCAAATAACCTTTTTCATCAGAACTTCCACAAGAAACGACAAAAAAGACACTGATTAACAAGTATCCAATAAGAAAATTATGCTTCATCATGATCTACAGGAAGATGATAATAATGTAAAATTGGATCTTGAATGGAATAAAACAATTGATCGCGCAGAGCTGGCAAATCGTCTATTGTTTTTCCTTTGGTATCAATAGGTTTGTGTATTTCAACATGCACCACACCTGGCCTGAGGATAAATTTATCATCATTAAGAATGTGATAATTATTCATTAAACTTATTGGAACAATTGGCACTTGTTGTTGAATGGCCATTTGTAAAGCCCCATCCTTCAATGGGTAGCCCAAAAAAGGAAACTGTTTAGAAACAATACCACCTTCTGGAAATATAGCCACAGACCGACCACCCTGTAAGGCTCTAATTGCTCTTGATAAAGACGCCACGCGACTTCCCTTATCATTTCTATCCACTAAAATATGTAGTTTTTTATACATATAACCAAAAAGTGGAATTTTAGCCATTGCATTTTTACCTAAAAACGAAAACTGATTTTTAATTAAATAAACTAAAATGGGAATATCGAAATAGGAAAAATGATTGGCGCAAAAAACGTAGACCTGTTTAGGATCGGGTTTAAAATGATATTTTACCTTTATTCGAAGAAAAATTGCTGGGAAAAAGATATAAGACCAAATTTGAACCAATTTACTTGCGTACTTTTTCCATTCAATCCGTTGACAAAAGATAAAAATGAATGGATAAAAAAGGAGAAAAACAGATAAAAACCAAAAAGCAGCCCAAATGGTGTAGAGGAAATGAAAAGGGTTCAGCACCTGTATTCCATTCTTCTTTTTCATTGAGCTGCTTAAAAAAATTATTTTACTGTACCTACTTGAACCGTATTAGTTTTAGTAGATGAATGTGCAGGGATTGCTAATGTGGTAACAAAAACATCTCCAGCATTTAGCAATTTCTCATGCTTTAACTTTTCTACCATTTTCTCTACAGTAGTAGCGGCGTTATCTGCAGAAGGATCGTAGTAAAATACGCGTGCTCCCCAAAGTAAACCCATGGCAGTCATTAATTGCTTATTTGAAGTAAATACAAATAAATCTGCTTTCGGACGATGAGCCGACAATCTAAAAGCTGTATCACCAGAAGAAGTCATACATAAGATTGCTTTTGCATTTGTATCACGAGCCAAACGACATGCACCTGCAATCAAGCGATCATTTAATGTAACCTCTCCAACAGAATTAGCTAAGGAGTGATTTTTAAAATAAATAGCTGCTTCATCACCTTTCACAATTGACACTTCATTTTGTTGAGTTTCAACAATTTCATGAATATGTGCCATGGTCTCCACTGCCTTTACGGGATAAGCTCCAGAGGCAGACTCTCCACTTAACATCGTAGCAGATGCACCTTGAAGCACGGCATTAGCCACGTCATTGGTTTCTGCACGGGTTGGAACAGGATTAGTAATCATTGACTCAAGCATTTGAGTAGCTACAATAACAGGCTTACCAGCGGCAGTACATTTTTCTACCATCACACGTTGTAAATAAGGAACAACCGCTCCATCCATTTCAACACCCAAATCGCCACGAGCTACCATAATTGCATCAGTAGCTTCAATGATTTCATCCAAATTATCAATAGCTTCAGGCTTTTCAATTTTCGCAATTACGCGTGTATTTTTCCCATAAGCTTTAATTTTTTCTTTGATATCATAAATATCTGAAGCTTTACGAACGAAAGATAAAGCCACCCAATCAACACCATTATCTAAACCAAAGTAAAGATCCTTTTCATCTTTAGGTGTTAAACATGGTAGAGATACCTTTGTACCAGGTAAATTAATTCCCTTTTTAGATTTCAAAATCCCACCATATACAACTTCTGTAATAACCTCCTTTTTATCTTTATCGATACCAGTAACCTTTACTTCTAGGTTACCATCATCCATTAATATGCGTTCTCCAACTTGAACATCCAAATACATTGAGGTATAGGTTGTACCAACTTTTTCGGAAGTACCTAATAGACTCTCATCCATTGCAAAAATCAATTGCTTACCTGGCTCTAATAACACACCGTTATTTTCTACCATTTGCGTTCTGATTTTAGGACCTTGTAAATCTTGTAGAACACTTAAATTTTTTCCTAATTCATCACTAATTTGACGAATAGTTTGCAATCTAGCCAGGTGATCTTCATGAGTTCCGTGTGAAAAATTTAAACGGAAAACATTAACACCTGCTTTTGCTAATTGTATTAAAACTTCTTTTGATTCTGAGGCGGGGCCAACAGTGGCAACAATTTTTGTCTTACGATTATACGACATACTTATTTTTTATAATTAATACTCCCACAAATCACTCTCCATTTCCAATAATTGATGTTCAATCATTTGGGACATTAATAAGCCTTCACGATCTCCATTATATATATCGGATAAAAATTGATTTTTCGGGTTTCCTTTTTTGATAATTCTTGCTTGAAATAATCTTAAATCAAAGGCATCAGCCATATTTAAGTGTCTCATTTCATTTTGTGGGTTATACCAAATGCAATTTTCATTACTTCTGAACAAATTATAAACATCTTTATATTTAAAAGACGCAATTGGTTTATCAAAACCAGCTTTTGTTTTAGAAGATGGAATCACTAAAGTCAATGCTTGAATAACAAAGCTTAATCTAGACTTTTGGCGATCAATTATGGCATCTTCCTTAATTTCTAAAACGGAAATTTCTTTAGGGAAATAATAAGAAATCGCACCGACAGTTTTTTGTTGGTCAAATCCATCATTGGCTTTTGCAGGTGTTTCAGCCTTAGGCGTTGATTTTTTTGAAGATCCGCCCCAACCATCATCGGTTGAATTATCATTGGATTTACTTGCATTTTCTGTACCAAAACCTGCTGCTTTTTCTGCATCAGATAATCCAGCATCTGCAAGATCTTCATCCATTTTCATGTTTTCTTTAAATTGAGCTGGCGTCAATTTAACAGTCAATGAGTCGTTTTTGTAAGGGGTTAATACTCCTGCTTCTACCCATTCCACTAAAAATTTAGAGAGTTCGTTATTTACAGAAAAGAACGGTTGATTAATTTTCTCGTTCATATCCATTCTACGCCATAAACGTGCTCGGTAATGGATATTTGAATCATCTACCGGACGAACAGCATTTTCTCTTGTATCGTTCAATGGCTTTTCTGCTTTACTTTGACCTAAGCTAGTAAAACTTGCAATTAAACCTAAAACAAGAAATGTCTTACTCCACATTTTCATATATGATCAAATTTAATTCAAAGGAATATTTTTAGTCATACTATATGGTATGGTTTCTACAGTTCCTTTGAAATTTTTTCTTTGTACTCCTTTAATTTCAATATAATAACGGTCGCCAGGTTGTGCCTGAGCTGCCAATTTAGCAATTGAACCGGCACCTGGTAAAGTCGCGTCATCTATTTTACGTTGGCCACGCGCAAGAGCAATATACAACTCAGACACACGGAAATTTGCATCCTCTGGGTTAGTTGACTTAAACGACTCGTCAGCAATTGCACGAGCATCAATTGTACGTAAACCTGAGGCACTTGCACCTCTCTTCTCATCTAATTCACCACCATTACCAAATACTTTCACTTCTGGTCTAGGTACGCGGCGAACACGAAATACCTCTTTACCCAAGAGCGTTCCTGAATTTGATACATTCAAGGTAATGGAAGAAGCTGTAGGTACTACTGTTACTTTCCCTCTATTTGCTCCAGCTATTGCCTCTCCACCTTCTGCAGAGAAATTTGGATTCCACAAGGCTCCTAAACCCGGACTCACCACGCTTAAACGATTCGCACAACCAAGATACAAGGCTGGCAAAGTAGCTGTTTCAATGTTATACGTTGGTTTAAGAACAAAGTACTCTTTGGTAATTGATTCTGTTTTAGGTCCAGCTGGACTCATATATGAAACCGTTGCAACATATGATTTACGAGACAAGCCATTGGCATCATAACCACCTCCAGAAGTTTTAAATTTAATTTTTCCTCTACCATCTTGAACTGGAATTGAACTTCCATTAAAACTCATACGAGGGGTAAAACCGCTCGATGTAGCAGCGATAAATACCTCTGCTTCATAATCCATCCCTGCAACAACCGTATTTGCATTTGCTGAAACTTGAGCAAAAACCTTATCAAATTTAATTTCTTTTGCACCAACCTTAGCTGCTAATTGATTCAACACTTCACTTTCGTATCTTCTAACCTCAGCCTGTTTTTGTGACAATGTTGCCAAGGCAGCTGGTACCGGAGTGGATTGGAAATTCAATTCAGCGAAATCCTTATTTGCTTGATTAGCATCTTTAGCAACCATAGGGTCTTCTTTTGCGCTTAATGCTAAACGATTAAATTTAGTACCAGGGTCTGCTAACTTTTCAAGATTAGTAACATATTGATCTAACAAACTTACTAATTTGTAAGCTTCTCCATTTTTAGAAGAGCCAACCATAATTTCATACACTTTTTCTTCTTCCTTTGCGTTTTTAACAACGCCAGTCTCTGGATCTATACCTCCACCTGCTTCAATAATCTGAGATTTTAAAGCATCTAATTGATTTACAACATCATCCGAAATTTTACGAACATTATTTGCACGTTGAATGATATCTGCATAGGCTGCAGGATTTGGTAAATCTTTAATTCGTTGCTGAATACCTTCTACTATACCCTTATTTTTAGTTTGAGAAGATTGATTGGCAATCTCTAAACTATTATTTAATAAGCTAAATTTTTGTAGTAAAGCATCAGATACCTGCAAGGCTAATAGGGCTGTAAGTACTAAGTACATCATCCCAATCATTTTCTGCCGTGGTGTTTCTTTTAAATTTGCCATTTTTTTAAAGCTAAACGTTAAACAATTAGCCTTTCATAGCTGTTAACATACTTGCATATACTTGATTTAAAGCCTGAACGTTTGCGTTCAACTTAGAAAGTTCTGCTTTAAATACTTCTGCATCTTTTTCAGAAGAAACTACCGAACCTGCAACAGAATTCAAACCTGCATAATAGGCATTCAATGCTTGTAAATGTTTACTAGCCTCTTGAATTTGAGTTTCATAAACTGCATTTAAAGAAGAAAGTTGCTCTCCTGCTTTAGCATATTGCTGAGTAAATTTGGATGCTTCTTGAGAAGAAGTCGAGATGGCTCCAATTGAATTTGCTGCTTCCGAAACTGATTTATTTAAAGCACTTAATGACTCAGATGAGGTATTTAAAGTTTGAACAAAATCTTTAGTTGCACCAGTAACCTTAGTAATCTCTTGTAAACTATTTGCAGTATCTGTTAAACCTTTGATACTTTTATTCAAATTCTCCACAGCTTCTGGACTTAATCCTTGAGCATTACCAATTGAAGAAACAGATGCTCTTGGACTAGCTGTGCCACCTAATAGTTCTGGATAAACATTTTCCCATTGGTAATTTTTATCTGGAACTTGCTTCAGATATAAAATACCAAACAAAATAAAAATGGCAGCCTCTGTAAACATACCAACCATTAACATTTCGTTAGCGCCACTCCAGTGAACGATTTTAAATAATGCTCCAACAATTACAACTGCAGCTCCAAAACTTGCTACTACATTGATTGACTTTTCAAGATTCATACTAATAGATTTTAAAAATTAATTTTTTCTTGGTCTTCCTAAATAACGCATTACGCATCTAAAACCAATATAAGATCTTTTTTGGGTTTCGTATTCATAGGCGCGGGTTCCTGTCTCAAGATAATATGCAATATCTTTCCATGATCCTCCTCTAATAACTTTTCTAGGATTTTCTGAGTCTATATTAACTGTATTTAAATCCCAAGAGACCGCAACTATATTGTCAGAATAAGCGTCAATACACCATTCAGAAACATTGCCTGCCATATCGTACAAACCAAACTCATTTGGATTATAATATTTTACCGGAGAGGTATATGCATGTCCATCTGCATCATAATTTCCTCTGTAAGGCTTGAAGTTTGCATTATGGTCTCCACAGGTTGCACAAGTATATGGTCCGCCCCAAGGATACTTAGATCCTTCTTTTCCACCTCTTGCTGCCCATTCCCATTCCGACTCAGATGGCAATTCAAAACGTGGCACCGCAAATAAACCTTCTTTTTTACGATAATCATTCAACATATTTGAACGCCATAAACAGAAATACTTTGCGGCTGTCCAGCTTACTCCAACCACTGGATACATATCATAGGCAGGACTCGCATAATAGTACTCCAACATAGGATCTCCATTGGAATAGGTAAAATCTTTTTTCCAAACGGTCGTGTCTGGATAGTACTCGGACATAATTTTTTCTTCACCTAAGACCTGAAGGGAATCTTTTAACAAAGAATTTGTGAATTGACGATATTCGTGATTGGTAATTTCTGTATCATCCATAAAGAATGCAGAAACAGTTACACGCTTGTTGAAGTTAACTGCTGAGTGAGAAACATCCTCATCTGCTTGTCCCATTAAATACGATCCTGAATTCACCAATACCATTCCGTATGGCGTTGGTTGACTCCAACCCTTTCTTTCCGTGGCAACAATTTCACCATTTTCAATCCCAGGCCCATCTTTACCATTTTTCTTAAAATTAAGTAAACCGCCAGATTTAGACTTTTTACCTTTGCTACTACTCAGGGTTTTGGTATCATCCGCACTCTTTTTCTTCCCAAATAATTGAGCATATGACTCATTGGAAGCTGAAAGAACAAACAAACACAAAACCACTTTCAGAAAACTCCCTTTAAACAAGTTCAATTTCATATATTATTTTCAAAAATCTTTATCTTAACGAAACAAGTCAATCAAAATTGCTTTAAACACCTCAAAAACTTTCTACACTTGCAAATTCCTCAAATTTAAGAGGATTTTCCTAAATTTTACGATTAATCACGATTTTTTTATCACATTAATTGATTTTAAATCGCGGGGTATTAATCGGTAGCGGTTTGTTACTTTTAAATTTCAAACCTATACTTGGCAAATTAAATCGAATAAAAAATTCATGACTTAATGGAGCTTTTATGGTTTGATTAGAAAAGGTTTGATCTATGGCATAACCAAAATCAATTTTTTTCTTCCAAACGCTAAATCCCAACATGCCAGCAAATGCATCATCTGTTCTAAAATTACCTCCTACCCAAAACATTTTAGCAAATTCAATTCGCATACCTACATCCAACAAAAGTTGTCCTTGATAAACCCTTAATTGAGTAAATGGATTCAATACAATTTGTTCAGACAAATCTAGATTTGCATTTCCATTCACCGATAATACGGAAACTAATTTTGTTTGAGCATCTGGACTTAAGAAGGCAAAAGTGGGAGCATTTAGATGATCTAAACTTGCACCCAGACTCCATTTTTCCCTAGAATACATTAAACCCAATCCTAGATCCAAGCTTGATTTAGCAATTGACTTGCCACTCAACTCATTAGCTAGAGGGTCATTGGGTTCTCTAACTCGAAAAACTTTTCCATCAAAAGAACGAGAACTGAGTCCAATTTGAGTCCCAACGGAAAGCGTACCGCTCCCTACTTCTAAATGATAGGCCAATTGGGTACGAATAAACTGCAATCCGACACCTGAGGGAGTCAAGTCATTCATATAAAGAAGTCCTGCTCCTAGAGGCGAATCTTTAAAACCTAAGGATAAGGATGCAATTTGTGTACCTAAATTACCTGACCCATCATAGGAACTTTGATATTGCGTCCATTGATTGCGATAATGAATTTGCGCATGACTTTCTCCGTTGAATCCAACAGATGCAGGATTCAAGTAAGCGGTATTTAAGGAATATAAACTGATACCAGGGTTTTGTTGAGCATTGCCAGAAAAAAACAAAAAGGTAAGAATCAGTATGAAACTGAAGCTCACAAGGCTACATTTTGTTTTTTTACAAAGCATTTATATGTATAAATTATGCATTCGCTAATTTAATATACTGCTCCAATGCACCTGTCATGGAAGGAGCATTAGGTTTTGGGGCTTCAATATCTACGATTAAATCTGCATCCCTAACTGCCTGGGCAGTGGTCGGACCAAAAACGGCAATTCTAGTATTATTTTGCTTAAAATCAGGAAAGTTTTCAAACAATGAAGTAATTCCCGAAGGACTAAAAAAAGCTAAAACATCATAAAATACATTTTCCAAATCAGATAAATCAGCAGAAACAGTTTCATACATTACCGCCTCTGTTAATTGATAATCATTGGTTCCCATATAATCAGGTAAGTCTTTTTGACGCTTATTTGAACAAGGGAATAAAAATTTCTCTGTTTTATGCTTTTTAATAACTTCTAACAAATCCAAAGAAGTACGAACACCCACAAATAATTTTCTTTTACGAATTTGAACATATTTTGCCAAATAATTTGCTGTTTGCTCCGTAATACAAAAGTACTTCATGTCAGCTGGCATTTCAATTTTTGCCTCTTTGCACATACGAAAGAAGTGATCAATTGCATGGCGACTCGTAAAAATCACAGCAGTATGCTCTAAAATTGAAATTTTTTGTTTTCTAAAATCTTTGAAAGCAATGCCTCTTACTTCAATAAATGGCCTAAAATCAACTTTCACACCATATTTTTTCTCAATTTCAAGATAAGGAGAAAGAGATTCAGCCGGAAAAGACTGGGTAACCAAAATACTGCTTACTTTTTTTAATCTTGCTTCAGCTACAGTTGCTTCGTTTGGCAATACACTCATAAATAGAAATAATTCAGGTTGTAATGGGTGCCATTCATAGAGAATGACTACAAATATAACAGATTTTTTTGGATTTTTTTATCCTATATTAAATGTAATTCGGGAAAATTAATTGACGTATACCTACAAAAACGATTTGACCTTCCATAAATAACAAATACATCAATAAGGTTAAATTATTCAAATGGAAGGATTTTTTAAATAGAAAAAAGAAATATACCATACGAATCACAAAATAACTATCTACAATAATCGAGATCATTTGGAGATTCGGATGCAAGCTTGGCCCTCCGATTAAATACATTAAAAATAAGACAAAAAACAGAAGACTAAAAAATTGAATATTAGTTTGAACTGATTTAATAAAATGGGGTGTGGCTAAAACTTCAATTTTAAACAAATTAGTAAATACAATATAAGCTAAATATCTACCGATAAATAATATAAATGCCATACTTGATTTAGATAAAATAAACAACACAGCCTCACTCCAAACAACTTCCTCCCCTCCCATTTTCAATATTTCACTTTCAGTTGGGTCAACAAATGAGTGATAAAAGGCTATATAACCTGTCAATAAACTCAAGCATAACAACATGATCATGTTGGGAAATGAAAATATAGTTTTAACAACAGCATCTTCTTTGTAGGTAAAGCTCAACCAATCGCCAAAACGAAAGAAAAAATTAAAATTTCTGGGAAAATATCGGTAAATGAGCGCAAATAAAAACACTACTAGTAATCCTCCAATAAAAAAGAAATTATTTAACACGGAAGTAGGCCGACTTAAAACGGATAAAAATCCTTCCTCGTCTTTTGGCTTAACATCTACTTTAATAGACTGGGTAATTTGGTCTGGCAATCCTTTTAATTGTTTATCATAAAAGGTACAAACAACAAAAGCATAATTTTTATGACGGCCAAGCAAACTATCGACTGCTAAAATTTGCGTTGTATTTTTATAGTAAACTCGTTGATAAACTCCATTAACAAATAAATGGAAATCGTTTTTAGGTTGAATTTGTAAATACGTACCGTATATTTTTTGACTATCAAAAATTAGAGATTTCGATTGATAGGCAAAATGTTTAGATGGAATATAAGGTAGAAACGTTTTCCAACTGGAAGAATAGACATACCATTTTTTACTTAAATCACCTTGATTGACGAAATGATTTTCAGCCCGAAGGGCTGAAATACTTGTCCAAAAAAAACTAAAAAAAAGAAATCCGCAACAGATGAATCTGAAAGTAGATTTTTTCTGTGCGGATTTCTTACAGGAAGGAATCATCCTTGATTTATTTTGCAGCAAGGGCTTTCAACATAGTTTCTCCAATATCTGCTGGAGAGTACACTACATGAATACCACATTCTTGCATGATTTTCATTTTAGCTTCTGCTGTATCATCAGCACCACCAATAATTGCGCCAGCATGACCCATCCGACGACCTTTAGGTGCAGTTTGACCTGCAATAAAACCAACTACTGGTTTTCTATTTCCATCCGCTTTAATCCAACGAGCAGCCTCAGCCTCCATGCCTCCACCAATTTCGCCTATCATCACGATACCTTCAGTTTCAGGATCATTCATTAATAATTCTACTGCTTCTTTGGTTGTTGTACCAATGATTGGGTCGCCACCAATACCAATTGCAGTAGTTTGTCCTAAACCAGCTTTTGTTAATTGATCTACCGCTTCATAGGTTAAGGTACCCGACTTTGAAACGATACCAATTTTACCTTTCGAGAAAATAAAACCTGGCATTATACCTACTTTACATTCATCGGCAGTCATTACACCTGGACAATTTGGACCAATTAAACGGCACTCTTTGTTTTTGATGTATTCTTTCGCCACAATCATATCTTTTGTAGGGATACCCTCTGTGATACAAATAATAACTTTAATACCTGCATCAGCAGCTTCCATGATCGCATCTGCAGCAAATGCAGGTGGAACGAAAATGATAGAAGTATCTGCACCTGTTGTTTGAACCGCCTCAACAACTGTGTTGAAAATAGGGCGATCTAAGTGAGAAGCTCCTCCTTTACCTGGTGTTACACCACCAACTACATTCGTACCATAGGCAATCATCTGCTCTGCATGGAATGTACCTTCCGTTCCGGTAAAACCCTGAACGATGATTTTTGAATTTTTGTTTACTAAAACGCTCATTTTCTAGATTTGAATTAACTAGGCGAAAAAATTTCCTCAAAGGTACAAATAAATGATAAATATTATCAATTACTTGAACATCAAAATCAAATAAAAAATCTTCCAAAGAAATTTGATAACTTTGAAGGCAATTCTATTTACATGTTAAAGCAGCTTTTTATACAGAACTACTCCCTCATAGAATCGTTGGATATATCCTTCGAACAGGGTTTAACTGCTATAACTGGAGAAACTGGAGCCGGGAAGTCGATTATTCTTGGTGCGGTTTCTCTATTATTGGGTCATCGCGCAGATGGGAAATCTTTATTTGACCCAGAAAAAAAATGCATTATAGAAGGCAGTTTTGATGTTTCCTCACTCAAAAATTTACCTGAAATTTTTGACAATCTTTCGTTGGACTTCGAAGATATATGCACAATTCGCCGAGAAATTAATCCGCAGGGAAAATCTAGAAGTTTCATAAATGATACTCCTGTTAATCTAGACGCATTAAAAGAAATTGGTATTGAGCTTGTGGATATTCATTCCCAACAAGATACCTGGTGGATGTCCCAACCCGAATTTCTAATCAATTTAGTTGATTCATTTGCAGATAATTCTACCCTACTTGAGCAGTACAGAAAAGATTTTCATCTTTTTCAGGAGAAAAAAAATGCCTTAGAAAATCTACAAATTACGATTGAAAAGGGAAATCAAAATGTAGATTATATTCAATTCCAACTTCAAGAATTAGAAGCAGCACAATTGCAAGCAGACGAATTAGAAGAATTGGAGCAATTGGCTAATAAACTTTCTAACGGGGAGCAAATCCATGAAAAGCTTGTCTATTTGGCAAATCATATAAGTGCATCTGAAGAAGCTGCTCTGAATCAAATCAAAGCAGCTTTGGGCCATGCACAATCCTTATCAAAATGGTCCAATGAATTTGATACATGGAAAGAACGTATTGAAAGTATATGGATTGAATTAAAAGATTTAGGTTTGGAAATTGAAAATGAGGCCGAAGGTTTTCAATCTGACCCCATTTTATTGGAAAAAACACAAAATCGAATCGATTTAATTTACCGTTTATTAAAAAAGCATCGAAAGGAAACATGTAGGGAGTTATTAATATTACAAGCAACGTTTGAGCAACAAGTTTCTCTATACCATCATTCAGATGATGAATTAAATAAATTAAAGAAGGAAGTTGAACTTGCCTTTGAAAGTTTATCAAAAAGTGCAGGCAAGCTTCGTGAAAAACGAGTAGCTTGTTTTGACACCATCTGCAAACAATTAATCCAAACCATGCAATTATTGGGTATGGAAAACGTTCAGTTTAAATGGGAATTGGAAGATAAAACCTTTTCTGAAAATGGTAAAGATCGATTACAATTATTATTTTCAGCAAATAAAGGCACAAGTCTTAAACCTTTCAAACAAATTGCCTCAGGTGGGGAACTTAGTCGACTCATGTTGGCCGTCAAAGCATTAATTGCCTCAAAAAAGAGTATGCCCACCCTTATTTTAGATGAAATAGATGCAGGTGTTTCAGGAGATGTTGCCTTTAAAATCGCAGAAATTTTAAAACGCATGGGTGCGCATCATCAAATCATCGCCATCACGCATCTTCACCAACTTGCAGCAGCTGGATCAAAACACTTCTTTGTCTTTAAAGATCACGTAGGTGCTAAAACTATTTCAAAAATCAAGGAATTAAGTGGAGATGAGCGTATTGATGAAATTGCAAAAATGATAGGCGGGAATAAAGGATATGAAAGCCTTAGGGAGAATGTGAAGAATTTATTACAAGCATAAAATGAAAAAAATATTTATTGGAATTATATTCATGGGCATATTAAGTGCATGCGAAAATGTTCAAGAAAAGACTGCTGATAAGCTAAATGAAGAGCTTATGGCATTACATGACCAAATTATGCCTAAAACAGAGAACCTAGTAAGCCTAAAAAGTAAGCTAGATTCTTTGGCAAAGGGTCCAGATTCTTTGCATGTAAAGAAATTACAAACTGCTTTATCCAAAGCAGATGAATCGATGATGGATTGGATGCATCATTACTCATTAGATAGTTTAGAAAAAATGTCGATTCAAGACAAAATTAAGTATCTAAGCTCACAAATTACTCAATTACATTCCATTGAACAATTAACTGATTCGACCATTACAGCTGCTAAAAATTATGTCAAATAATTTAAAATACTTTTTATTTATTGTTTTAGCAAGCAGTATACTTTCTTGTGAAAGCAAAAAATCATTACCGTTTTTAGGACCTAAAGAGACAAAAAACATAAATGGAAAAATTGATACCATTTACCATCAAATACCTAAATTTTCCTTTTTGAATCAAGATTCAATCTGGGTAAATGAAAAAAATTATGAAGGTAAAATTTATGTTGCTGATTTTTTCTTTACCTCGTGCCCTACCATTTGCCCGAAAATGAAAACCCAAATGCTTCGCATTTATCAGCGATATTTAAAAAATCCAGAGGTATTATTACTTTCCCATAGCATCGATCCCGATTACGACCAGCCACACATATTAAAAGATTATGCAAATCGCATGGAGATTGATGCGAAAAAATGGAATTTAGTTACTGGTAAAAAAGAAGACATTTATCGAATCGGACAAAAGTCTTACATGGTTTCTGCTCAAGAAGACAAACTTGAAGCTGGTGGATTTGTGCATAGCGGTGCTTTTATATTAATCGACAAAAATAGACATGTCCGTGGCATTTATGATGGCACAAAAGAGCAAGAAGTAAACAAACTAATCGAAGACATCGAAATATTATTAGATGAAAAATAGCCTAATTTATCTTTCAATCATCAGCCTCCTGGCCTCTTGTATTAGCAAAGAGGAGATTTTACATGAGCAATATCGAGTTGAAGGCTTAGCCTTGTACCAAAAAAATTGTGAAAATTGTCATCAAGAACAAGGAAAAGGATTTAAAAAATTATATCCAGCATTGGTGGGCACCAATCTTCTAAAACGGGTGAATGATGAACAAATGGCCCGCATCATAAAAAATGGTGTTAAAGCTGAAAAAGGACATGAGTTCATGCCAGGTAACAAGGAATTACAAGCAATCGAAATAGCAGAAATCATCACCTATTTAAAAGATTTGAATGGGATAAAGGAAGGAATAGTAGACCAAAAATTAGTGAAACAAGTGATCCAGTGATCCAGAGCTAATAAAACTAAATCACTGGATCACTAAATCACTGGATCACTAAATCACTGGATCACTAAATCACTGGATCACTTATCTGAAAACCCCTCCATTACAAACACAGAGTTTGTTACTTTTCGTAACGAATACGAAGAAAAATCTTGAGCAGCGTCCATACCAATTCCATAAAACACTTCTTGCTTCGTACGAATTTGTACGGGTTTCTCGGTATATATTTTCTTTTGATCGGGCAACCAGAAAAACTCAGAAGTTTTTAGCGTTTCTCCTTTGATGGGATTATTGATTACCACATGCCCCATTACTTTGTAATTATTTTTAACGCGGTCAAAATGTGCAGAATCTCCGCGAATAAATGTGGTCGTATTTCCCAATTTATCGTAAAAATATAAATTAACCACATGAGGATAAACTCGATCTTCATTAAACAAGGTTAATTGTTTGGCTGTGACCATTCGAACCACAGCACGAGCAGAATCGGAATAAATCATATCTATTCCGTCAAGCTCAGACTTTGGACCTTTGTATAGAACTTTGGAGGATTCTTGTCGCTCTTGACAAGCAGCAAGAAAGACCATAGAAAGCAAACCGATTACAAGATGCTTTCTCATTGAATTTAGTTGATTCGTTGTTTAATAAACCAAAGGTCGCTGAGCGTCAGACCTAAAGTGATTCGATGAAACATTTCTTCCAACCCGTTATTTGCGACAGATCCTCGTTTACCAGCTTGATAACTTAGGTTTAAGTATGAAAGATTTCTAAGTGGCAAGCCAAGTCCAAGGGTAAAGTTCGTTTCAGATGCATAATTACCATTATCCAAGATTGAATAAGGAGTGGTTGCATAATTGAAACCCGCGCGATAAGAAATTCGTTTGAAATAACTTGAAACTGCTTCAAAATCTGGGATAAATTCTCCCCCAACTGAAATCTTATAGGTAGTAGGAAGTTTATTCGAATTTCCTAAGAAATTGTCAATTTTAGACCAATTGGTACTAGCATAATCAACGCCAACTGTCCATTTGGCTGGCTTTTCTAGACTAAAACCAAATTTCGTTGAAACAGGTAAATATTGGGTAAACGGTGTAGCTTTACCAACCGTATCAGCATTAATGAAGTTCAAACCACCTAAATCATAAATCACAAATCTACTAATCTCTGTTGCTTGAGTTGAGGAGGTTAAATCCATGGTTGCTCCAAGATTTAAAAATAAATCTGTACCAACTTTAGTTTGGTAGGCGGCTCCTGCCTTAAAAGCAAAGCCAGCATAATCCATTCTTTTTTCTAATTGTACTTTATAATATTGTCCGTCTGACATATTTTGCGTTCCAACGCCGCGAATAACATTCCCAAATAATACGTTTGTTTCTAGACCCAAGAAGAAACTTTTGCCAATACGAACCCCATTCGAAATTCCTACTTTACTGATATTACCTTGACCTGAATAATTGTAAATTAAACTATCTAAACCCAAAACATTAAGTCTGCGATAGGATTTAGTTTCGTATTGAATTGTACTATAAGGACTTAATGAAAAAGACATTGTCCATCGATTATTAACTGGCAAAGACAACATAAGATACTTGTAATTACCCCCCAACAATTGCTGTTTTTGGCGAGCATCTTGCATGCCTTTAAATTCCATATTTACCCCAGCTTCAAAGGCAGTATACCTATTTCTTGCCAACAATGCAGGATTTTGAGTATTTACATAAATTCCATTTGATGTGGCAATTCCAATACCACCCATTGCTAATTGAGATGGAGCAACATTTTGTTCAACTTCACCCAAACCAATATATGAATATGGTGAATTTAGTATAGTTTGGCTATTAGCAGGAAAAGTAATCCAAACAAAAAGGAAAAGACAAATTGCTTTAAACAAGTTTTTGGTATTACGGGTAATGTTAAAATCTAAAGTCATAAAATTTAAAATCCTTTCAATGAAGGCTCTTTAAGTGTGCAAAGGTCGTAAAATTTTTCTACATTATTAACGAATTATCTATATTTGGTGTTAAATAATATTAAGAGATGTCAACTTTATCAGATTTTTCCCTTTTAGACCATTCCGCACTCGATCTTGGTTTATTCATAGGCACCATCTTATTGGGTTTTCTGTTCCGAAGATTATTTTCTAATACGTTTTCAAAATTAGTTTATCGTTTTCTTCCTGAAAAAATTATCAATATTCAGGATTGTATCGACTTATTAAGAAAACCATTTGAACTTTTATTATTCTGGATTTTCTTATTCTTGGCAGCCCAAAATTTACATATTCCAGCATCTTGGAATTTCAAACCAGTTGGCGAATTCGGTATTTTATTTATCATTCAAAAGGCTTTTGATTCGGCGGTTATTTTAACTTGCACTTGGGTGATTATCCGACTTATGAAAGTTGGCATTTTATTTGCCACTGAAAAGTGGCAAGGTGTTGAACAAAAATCTAAGCAACAATTCATCCCTTTCTTGAACGACCTAGCCATGGTATTTATTATCGCTGGTTCAACATTTGTCCTTTTAGGTCGAGTATTTCAAGTAGATGTGATGGCGCTAATCACCGGACTTGGATTGGGTGGATTGGCCTTAGCATTGGCTGCCCGAGAGACCTTAGAGAACTTATTTGCCTCTTTTACTATCTTTTTGGATTTACCATTTGTTGTTGGCGACACCATTCAAACAGGTAATATTACTGGAGATGTAGAAAAAATTGGATTTAGAAGCACCAAATTACGTGCAGCAGATGGAAATCTAATTATGATTCCTAATCGTTTGTTAACTTCTCAGTCTTTAGAAAATCTATCAGAAAGAAATTATCGAAGAGCAAAATTCAATTTAACCTGTACCTTACAAACGAGTCATGAGCAAATAATTGCAGTCATACCCGCTATTGAAAAAATGATTTTGGAAGAACCTTTATGCAAAAAGAAAGCCCCCAAAATTGTTTTTGAGGGCTTTGGCGCTTATTCTTTGGATATCTCTGTAACCATGTGGGTTCATACTTCCGACTTCTCCAAATTTCAGTCAGTTAAGCAATCTATTAATTTGAGCATCCTTCAATTACTGCAGGACCAACAAATTCAATTAGCCAGCAGTGTGGCTTAAAGCGATTGCAAGTATTTGATACTTAAGGGCACATATTCCAACTCATGTTCACTTTCGTCTTCTATGAACATGTGTTTAATGCCATTCTTTTTTGCCAATTTAATAATGGTCTTCCAATCGCCTTGACCCGTACCTACTGGCACATCATTTTCAGCAGGAGTACCCCCTGTTAAATTTCCAACTACTCCTTTTTTCAAATCCTTTACATGCATTAATTTGAAACGATTTGGGTATTTTTTCAACAATTGAACAGGTGCAGCTTGGCCTCCACCATGCATGGTCCACAACACATCCATTTCAAAACTCACATACTCTGGATTGGTATTCTTGATGATATAATCTAAATATGTACCATCTTCATATTGGTGAAATTCATAGCCATGATCATGATAGCAAAAGGTGATTCCGTTCTCTTTAAAGATTTTACCCGCACGATTAAAAGCCTTAACGGCTTTTTGAGCGTCTTCAAAAGTGAAATCAGTCCCCTTATGAGGAATCCATGCACACATTATAAATTTGGCTCCTAACGTTTTTGCATTAGCAATTACTTGTGTTAAATCTTTTTCCAAATCGTCGAAATTCACACCCGTAGAAGGAATACTAATCCCTCTTTTATCACATTGCGCTTTAAATTCCTCTAAAGTCAAACCTTTTACTCCACCAGTTTCCAATTCAGTAATTCCCATCCCTTGAATAATATCCAATGTTTTAATCGGATCTTTTGGGAAATGATTTCTAAACGTGTACCCTTGTGCACCTATTGGGTAGGAATACAATTTTTGTGCTTTTACAGCAAAGGAAAGTAGTCCTAAAACCAACATTCCAAACATCGAACATTTTTTCATAATTATAGATTTTTACGATTTAATTCATCTACAGCAAAATTTGCAGCCCTTGCTGTTAAGGCCATAAAGGTTAAGGTCGGATTTTGTGTACCCACTGAAGGCATACAGGCTCCGTCGGTCACGAATACATTTTTACAAGCATGTAATTGATTCCATTCATTTAGCAGCGAGGTGTTGGCATCTTTTCCCATTCGCACCCCTCCCATTTCATGAATATCAGCACCTGGTGGATTGTGACTATCTCTAACTGAAATATTTTTATATCCAGCGCGTTCGAACATCTCTCCCATTTGGATTTTGAAATCTTCCACCATTTTATCATCATTTTCTTTCCATTCGCAAGAGAACACAATTTGTGGAATTCCATATTTATCTTTCAAGGATTCGTGTAATCGAATGTGATTTTCCTTAACAGGAACCGTCTCACCCATCATCCATGCCGAAATATGCCAATCTCCTAATTGTCGTTTCAATAAATTAGTTCGTAATTCATCTCCAATACCATCTTTTGATGAATATGATCCTCTTCCTCCTCCTATTCCAACTGCATAACCTCGTAAAAAATCAGTCTCTTGTTCGAATAGGTTTCTAAATCGTGGCATATAGGCATAGGTCGGACTACCCCCGGCTGTTTTAAATTCTTTCAAACCATCAAAAGATGCATTTGCCCCCCCACGATAATTATGCCAAGCAATGTGAGTGCCTAACAAACCGTTATCGTTACCTAATCCATTTGCAAAACGTGATGAAGTTGAATTCATTAAAATTGCATTTGAATTAATCGTAGACGCATTCAAGAAGATTAATTTGGCAAAATAGGATACCATTTCTTTGGATTGCGTATCAACAATTCGAACCCCAATGGCTTTTTGTTTGACTTCATCGTAAATAATGGAATGTACAACTGCATGTGTTTTAACCGTTAATTTCCCCGTTTTCATGGCCCAAGGAAGCGTAGAAGAATTACTACTAAAATAACCACCATAGACACAACCTCTTACACACATTTGTTGACTCAGACACCTAGAGCGACCTTGTTTTAGATGTATTTCTTGAGGGTCAGATAAATGCGCGCAACGTGCACCAATCACATTACGATGCTTATAATTAGATTCAACCGCTTTTTTAAAATGGTTTTCCATGCAGCTAATCTCAAATCCCGGCTGAACTAAACTATCTGGCAAATTTGGCAATCCATCATTAAATCCAGAAACCCCTATAAACTTTTCTACATGATCGTACCAAGGAGCTAAATCTTTATAGCGAATCGGCCAATCAATGGCAAATCCATCACGCTTCGGACCTTCAAAATCTAAATCAGACCAACGCTGGGTTTGTCGTGCCCACATCAAAGACTTTCCACCCTCATGGTACCCTCTTATCCAACGAAATGGCTTTTCTTGCACAATCGGTTGTTCTTCATCTGGTAAGGCCCAATGAATAGTCTCCTCACGCAAAAAAGAAGATTCTGAAATTCCTTTTTTCTTTTCTAAAGGTAAGGTACCTAAATGTTGAAATTCCCATGGTGCTTTTGAGGCCGTCGGATAATCTACAATATGTTTTACTGGCCTTCCTCGTTCCAAAACCAAGGTTTTCAAACCTCTTTCTGTTAATTCCTTGGCTGCCCAGCCACCACTTGCTCCCGAACCAATAACAATGGCATCGTAAGTGTTTTTTGCTTTTACATCTATATTAAAATTCGCCATAACTATACTTTTTCACATCCTTTATAGAATCCAGGAGCCATTACATACCCATAAAAATTTGTTAAAACATATTCCGAATTGGTATAAGCTAAAATGGTTTGATTTCTCACGAAATCATAAAACCATTGATGGTTTTCATTGGTTTTTAATGCCAATAATTGTTGCTCTCTTTCTTGCTGACTTTTTAAAGCAAAGTTTTGAGTTTTTAAAAAATCAATCCCATTTTGAACTTTTTGTTGTTCTTCTTTGTTCAAACAATCTTGGATGTATCGATCCAAATATAAGACCACCCCTACTCCTTTTGCTCCTTTTTGCTTTCCTTCAGGAATAAAAGTACTACTGATTAAATCCAACATTGCTTTCGATTGCGTATCTAAATACTGCGAATCTCCAAATAGCCCCTTATTCCATGCTGTTAAAGGAAACGCCAACGCGCTTAGGCCAATACTCTTAATAAGTTCTCTTCTTTTCATCTTAATAGGTGGCTCTTCCGCCAGAAATATCAAATAAAAATCCTGTTGTAAATGTGCACTCCGGTGAAACAATCCATGCTGAAATTTTCGCTACTTCTTCAATCTCACCCAAACGGCCCATGGGTATTTTTGCAACCATGTATTCCAATTGCTTGGGATCTGTATCTGCATTCATAGCTGTTTTGATCACCGCTGGGGCCAAACCATTAATTGCGATACCAGAGGTTGCATATTCCTTTCCAATGGCTTTGATGATACTTATCACTGCACCCTTCGAGGCAGAATAGCCAATCATGCCCGGATTTCCTTCTTTCCCAGCCATGGAAGCCAATAATAAGATTCGACCATAATGATGTTTTTCCATGGCAAAAATGGCATATTTGGTCATCAGGTACGTTCCTTTTTGATTAACCTGATACAAACGATCGAAATCTTCTGTGGAATAATCCGTAATCTTGGTACTTGTTGGTCCAACGATACCGGCACAATTGACCATCACATGAATTTGTCCAAATCTTGCTTCAGCCTGCTCATACACTCTTTTTACCTCTGCTTCTTGAGAAACATCAGCCAAAATACCCAAGACGGGATAACCTTCTGATTGAAATTGTGCAACTGTCGCGTCTAAAGTCTTTTGATTGTTGTCCATTAGGACAACATTTCCTCCTTCTTCGGCAATCTGTAAGGCGATCCCTTTTCCTAAGCCATCAGCTCCTCCCGAAATAATGGCTGTTTGTTTTATAAATCTTAATGACATCGTTTTATCTTGCTACCCAACCGCCGTCTACCGACAAATTGGTTCCATACATATACGTTCCTGCATCAGAGGCCAGTAAAAGAACTGCTCCTTGTATTTCTTTTAATTCGCCCCATCGACCCAAGGCCGTTGCTCCTACTACAAATTTTAAACCTTCCTCCGTATCTGCAATTGGAATATTCATGTCGGTCAAAAACGGACCAGGACAAATTGAATTGACCCGAATATTGAAAGGAGCCATTTCAATAGACAAACTTCTTGTCATTTGAACAACTGCCCCTTTGCTAGAACAATATGGGGTTCGATTCGAGAGTCCAACCAAGCCCAAAGCACTGGCTAAATTGATGATACTTCCACCCCCAGCTTTCTTCATAAAAGGAATAACTGCCCTACTTGCCAACCAAGTACCAGTCACATTCACCTCCATCACAGAGGTGAAATCTTCATAAGAAAGCTCATCAATGGCTCCGCGAATATTAATACCAGCAGAATTTATCAACACATCTATTCGACCGAAAACCTCCATGGCATAGGCAGCCATTTCGTTCATCTGAACTTCATTTCGAACATCCGCTACAAATGATATGGCATATATGCCATATTGATTTTCAAGACTTTTAGCTGCGGCAAGTCCATCCGTTTCATTTCTATTGACCAACATAATGTTGCAACCAGCCGAGGCCAATGCCGCTGCCATGGTAAGACCGAGCCCTTTTGATCCACCCGTTACGATGGCAGCTCGACCCTTCATGTCGAATAATTTGATTCCTGGTAATGCGTTAAAATCCATTTTATAAATTCAAATTTGCTTTTGCAAAGGTTAAACAATCCAAAATATTTTGTTCTTCAAAGGCAAGTTTCGACTCACTATCCATATTTTTAACCGCAGGCAAAGTGCCTGCGTACGCATGGGACTTCACCAACTGCATCGCTTTAGTCAAATCAGATGCAGCATGATTTTCAAATGTTGCCCAATAGCCATTATCTAAACAAGGTATTTCCAAAGGATCACGCGTGATCATCTCTAAATTAAACGTAACCTTCGGATTATATTTTCTGCACAATTTTACGGCAGCCTTTAAATCAATCATACCCTTACCCAAAGGTACTTCAGAAAGTAAAAAGCCTTTGGAATATTCTGCAACCCCCATATCCTTCACGTGGGTTGAAAACACATAGGGTGCCAAGTTTTTAATCACCTCCATTGGATCTTCTAAAAGAGCTAAATTATTCCCAAAGTCTAATGTCACACCAATATATTCAGAATTGAGTTGTTTGATGATATCAACTAGCTCAAAAGATTTCCAATCTTTATGATTTTCTACAGCTAATTTGATCTTGTGTTTTCTCAAAATAGGCTCAACCATTTGCAAAGAAGACAGTGAATTAGATTTAAATGCCTTGAATTCTTCTAAAGACTTAAACGTTTCATATCGACGAGTAGGCAAACAAACCGTTCGAGCAATTTCTATTCCTGCTTCTTTTGCAGATTGAATATTTTTTTCAAATAAGTCCAAATCTGAATTTGATTTGGGTAAGGCGATACTCGCCTCTACGAACATATTCAGTTTTTCTTTTTCCGCTTTCACTTGTTTTGCAAATTCGGAATTCCACTGATTAACTACAACTTGTATTCCTCCTGAGCCAATGGCAGCACAATGACGTAACAAATCTATCGCATTCGTAAAACTTGGGAAGGATGAGCTGTTGAGTTTTGAATTCCAGCGAAAACCGTAAGAGTGAACTACAATTCCCATAGATTCTTTGCCAACTAAAGATCCTAAGCTGAACAAGGAATGGGAAGCAATTGCTAACATTCCACTTTGTTTCAAAAAGGTACGGCGATTAGTTTCAAATGAAAATTCATTTGAAAGACTTGAATTCCTTTTCATCGTTTAATCGGTTTATTTTTTACCTTGGGCTTCCTTTTCAGCAATCCGTTTGGCATTTACATAGTTATTCAATTCTTTGGGAGTCCAAGGGTTCACTCGGCCCTGCGAAAGAGCCCTGTTCATCGCAACATTCCTTCCTGTCAATACAGAACCTACATTTCCCCACTCATTACGAATATACGTTAAAATTGCGGCAATATCTCCATCATCCATAGTTGAATGAGATGGCATGACGGGCAAGATATTCGGCTTATCATATTTTTTACCATTTATTTCAATGGCTCCTTCTAATCCATGCAAAACAATTAACGAAAGACGCATTTCGTCACCAGTCACCCAATCAGACCCTGCCAATGGGGGCCCTAAGCGAGAAACTCCTTTACCGTCATTTCCATGACAGCCAGAACAAACGGCTAGGTATTTTTGGCGACCAATAGCAAATTGTTTTAACGATTTTTCATCTAAAAATGACTTTTCTTCTTTTTTAGCTGCAACAACTTTTCCATTCCATGACAAAATATCCAATAATGGATTCAGTCGATTATTGGGCAATTGGAAGGCATTGCTTGTCAATACTTCAGGCTCCTTGCTTAATTGAACAGGTTTTGACCCTTTCAGTTGCAAGGCTTGAACTCCCAAAGCATTCATAAAAGAGATACTTTTGGGATCGGACGTTTTTTGCCTATTTAAAAAATCAAATAAAGTTGCATAATCTTCTGAATTTTTCTTTTTCAGAATAGCTGCAGCCAACAATTCCATAAAAATTTCTTTATTGGCATTCAAAGGATTAAAAACTGGTTTATTCCAAGCAAATTGCAAAAAGGCAAGTTCACGATTAAATAAACTGCTCATTACAGCATCTCTTTGCAAGGTTTGATCAGAAAAATTCAATAATGTATTCATTAAAATGGAAAATCCAGTTGATCCTGGAATATTCCCAGCACTTAAGGCAAGAGCCACCGCTAATTCTTGATCTTTTATTTGAGAAAGTCTCAATAATTGGGAAAGTAATTTTTGATTGGAATAAGCGGCAGGAATTTTATCCAATAATTGCAAAATTTGTACCCGTAATTTTATATTAGGTTGTTCCAACAATGAACTTAATAAGAGAGCATTACTTTTATTCAAACCTTCTAAAGTCCACAAAGCATGAATTTTTGCAAAAGTATTTTTACTTGTAAAAGCCAACTTTTCAAGTTCAGAAACGACCGAAACATCTCGTCTTTCTACCAACATTCGCTGTGCCATATCTCGATACCAGCCACTAGGGTGGTTTAAGAAAGCCACAAGTTGTATAGAAGACTTTGTCGACAGCTTTTCCTCTCTCCACTTTCCACTTTCCACTCCTTTGGGTCTCACTCTCCAAATCCTACCCATTTCCACGGGAAGAACCAAATTGCGTTTCAAGGTTTGTTCTTTCAAATAAGGAGTCATGTAGGCAGCATGTTGTATAATTCCACGATACATATCTGTGATGTATAATGCCCCGTCGGGTCCTTGTGCTAAATTGGTTGGTCGAAAGCGCTCATCTGTTGAGGCAAGAAATTCAGTTCCAGGATGTGGATCTATTGCTTGTAGGATTCCTCCTTTTTCAGACACTACATTTCGTTTTACCAAATTTCCTGCCGGTTCGCATACAAACGCATTGCCTTGGTATTCTAATGGATATTTATCAGATCTTAAGACTAAAGGTGAACAGGCGGAAGTAAATTCTAAGATAGCTCCTTTTTTATCTAAAACGCCAGCGATATACCCACGATTTACGGCAGGTGTAGGTCTGATGGGATAAATGCGTCTATCATTGGTGACTCCATGATCAATTCCCGAAGAAATCGTATGATTTTTATTTCGATTGAGATAATTTGCTGGAACCAAATCAGCATGCAATTGCGACCAATTGTAGTTGTAAAACAATCGACCATAATTATCATGAGACATTCCCCACTGGCCTCTAAACTCTGTACTATCTCTTTTCCAAGTACCATCAATTAGTCGGTAACGTAATCGAGATTTCGTGTTATAGTACCAATTGTCTAAATTGAGCATCAATCCATTGTCTGCATGTTCGGGCAGACCATTTTTGGAATAGGTTGAATCCAAAAGAATCTTTTGGTCTGCTTTTAAATCGCCATTCAAGTCTTTTGTCAAATAAAGTGCTTTATCGGTCGCAACTAAGGCTCCTCCTTTTATCAAGCCTAAACTACGAGGCATTAATAAGCTATCTAGGTAAATGGTTGACTTATCCATTTTACCATCGCCATCAATATCTTCTAAAATGGAAATTCGACCATTTTTAATTTTTTCATTTTTACCTTCAATGTCGGTCATGTATCCACGCATTTCAACCACCCACAAACGTCCATCTTCGTCAAAGGACAAGGTGATAGGAGCCTCCACTAATGGCTCAGCAGCTACCAATTCCACCACCATGTTATTTTCCACTCGAAAGGTCTTCAATTCCTCTTGAGCAGAATTGGCGGGTGAAGGTTCACGCAGTTCATCCCAAGCATTTTCCTTGGCTGCAATGAATAAAAGCGTTGAAAAAACAAGAATTAATAATAGTCGGAACTTTAACATACTATTCAAAAACTTCTAAATTCTACTTTTTTGAAGGATAACTAATTTTAAAGATACTTCCATTTAAATCATCGCATACATACAAAGAGCCATCAGGACCTTCAGCTAATCCACATGGACGATGTTGAATGGGTCCACTCGGATTTCTCAAATCTACTCCAGCAAAATTATCTGCAAAGATTTCCCAATTACCAGCAGGTTTTCCCTTTTTAAAAGGCACAAAAGCTACAAAATAACCTTTTTTCAATTCAGGCGATTGTCCATGAAATGCAACAAAGGCACCATTTTTATATTTTGCAGGAAAAGAATTTCCTTGATAAAAATGTAATCCATTAGGGCCTAAATGAGCTGGAAATGCAACAATTGGGTCAATTGCTTTTTCTCCTGCCGTCTTTTTCCCATCTCCACCATATTCGGGAGCAAGTATTTTTTTACCCTGTTTTTGATCAAAATAAATATAGGGCCAACCAGCATCTAAGCCTGCTCTAGGAAATTCATATAACATTTCTGCAGGTAATTCCTGACTCATTTGTGGCGTATAATATTGCGGATAGAAATCATGGAATTGTCCGCGTCCGTGACCAGTGGCGAAAAAAGTGTTTGTCGCGCGATTCCAATCAATCCCTACGGCATTTTTCAAACCTGTCAAATAACGTTCCCCATCTGCAAAACCCTGAGATAATTTATTCGCACTAAATTTCCACACACCACCTGCTGAATCGAGGATGGCACAAGGCGACATGCCTTGTCCTGTTCCGGGAATACGACACGGGTCGTTCCACGACCCGATAGTCATGTAAACTGATTGACCTGAATTATCAAACACAAATGGTTTTGCATTATCTCTTCCATGATCTGGAAGTCCATCAATTAACTTCTCGGGTGCATTTTTATCAATTACTTGCTGATTCGCATCTAATTTGTAACGATATAATCCTTTATTGGAGGATGCGTATAAATAGCCATTTTGAATTTTTACTCCTGTACCCGGAAACTCTCCAAACAATTCTTTTTTATCTAAGATTCCATCTTTATCTGTATCTACTAAATGATAAATCCCTTTACCCTCTTTCAATTTGGATAATTTAGCGTAAACTTCACCTTTTTTTGTAATCGCAATTTGTCGAGTAGCACCTAAATCAGCAGCAATTTGTTGGATCTTAAATCCCTTGGGTACCTGAACATTTGCTTTCTCTTGAGCTAAACTAGGAAAAGTAATGGCTAAAATAGCCAATATTGATACATAATTTTTCATAAAAATAGATTTTACTAAAAATAATGATTTTTTTTAAAATCATTATGCTTGTCTATCTATTAAATGACTTTTACCTACCAGTTGCTTTCTCTGATGCTTCAGGATATCGGGCGCCTAAAATGGCAATTTGTTCAGAAATATTATTAAGTTCCAAAACTTCCTTATCGGTTAATTCAATGGAGTCTGCAGCGATATTTTCTTCTAAACGATGTATTTTAGTCGTACCAGGAATTGGAATATTTTGTGGGTGTCGAGCTAATACCCAGGCCAATGCCAATTGTCCCAATGAACAATTTTTAACTTGTGCTAATCCATGCATTGCATCCAAAAGTTTCCTATTAACCAATCGAGCCTCTTCCGTAAATCGAGGGATTACACCACGAATATCACCGGGTTCAAAGGTTCTTTTTTCGTCTAATTTGCCGGTCAAGTATCCCTTCCCAAGTGGACTATAAGCCACTAATCCGATACCTAATTCTTGAATAGTTGGTAAAATCTCATGTTCATGATTTCTGTACCAAAGAGAATATTCACTTTGTAAGGCAGAAACAGGAAACGTTGCATGGGCTTTTCGAATAGTTTGGGCCCCTGCTTCTGACAAGCCAAAATAAAGCACTTTCCCTTCCTTCACCAAATCACCTACCGTTCCTGCAACTTCTTCAATGGGTACCTCTGGATCTACGCGGTGTTGGTATAGCAAATCAATTTTTTCAACATTTAAGCGCTTCAACGATTGATCTACGACCTTCTTGATATGTTCTGGTCTAGAATTCAAACCCATTATTTTCCCATCTTGGATATTAAAACCGAACTTAGTGGCAATGGAAATATTATTGCGGAATGGTGCAATGGCTTGACCAAGCAATTCTTCATTGGTAAAAGGGCCATATACTTCAGCCGTATCGAACATGGTCACTCCTAATTCATATGCTTTATGAATCAAAGCAATTGATTCTTCGATTGGTGGAAATGGAGCGTAAGAGAAGCTCATTCCCATGCATCCTAATCCGATAGCTCCTACCTCTAAACCTTGGGAGCCTAGTTTTCTCTTTTTCATCGTTTTTGATTTCTAAACTTCAAGGGACTTGTCCCAATATATTTTTTAAAAAAATTATTAAAATGAGTTACTTCCTGAAAACCCAGTGAGAAAGAAATATCTGAAATAGAATAATTGTTTTGCTTGAGCATTATTCTAGCTTCTTGCATTATTCGCTCGCTTATCATCTGAGTAGTAGTTTTTGACGTCACCTCCTTGATAGATCGATTCAAATGATTGACATGTACATTAAGTTGATGCGCAAAATCAGATGCGGAACGCAGCTGAATTTTAGGAAAATTCTCATCTACCGGAAATTGCCTTTCTAACAATTCAAAAAACATACCAGCAATACGTTGAGAGGCATTCATCGGATGCCTGTCGTATTGATCAACAGGCTGCATTTTCATGGCCACATGCAATAATTCAAACACTAAATTACGCAAGACATCAAATTTATGGACATATTCAGACTTTATTTCATCGAACATTCGCAAATAACTATTTTTTACAAAATCTACTTGTGAATCCTCCAATTCAAATACATGATTTTCACCAGGTTGAAAAACTGAATATTGTAAAATATTTCCGAAACCTTCAAAGAATTTTTGATTAAAGATGCAATAATATCCACCTTCAACATTTTCTAAACGCTCACATTTATAGGGAATTTGAGGATTAGAAAACACCAATGATGGCTTCTTTACTGCTATTACTTTATCTGCATAATATACATCAATATCACCCCAAACCAACATAATTTTATAATAATCTCTTCTACGATAAGGCAAAGGTTTAAGTTTACTAGATTTATCGAACTTAACAATGGGAAATACATTAAAGTGACCTATATTTTTTGTCACCTCTTCAGGTATCCAATTGAATTTTTGCAAATAAAAGTCAGAGAGATTGTCCATAATGGTCATTAAAATACTTTCTTCCAATCTGTATTAAAGCTATATCCTAAGGAAATATTCCAATTAAAATCTTTTCCTGGGATAGTTGAATGAAAGGTTTCATTTAAAATGGAGTTGATAAAAATTGGAAATTTACGATGATAGATCGTGATATTTTCAGTCGCATACGTACCGCTTAAGGCATCCATTTGTAGGTAGTACAGTTGTGGAAAAATTCGCGCTCGCAGATCACCAACTAATTTTATATTACTAACAACCGCATTAACGGTAACAAAATTGGTGTTTTTAAGTGGTGCATTAATCCAAGCAAAAGAGGATAAATAATACATTCCCACTGTCGCATTTTTAGAAATCCGATAATAAGGAGAAATTTCGCCTACCAAGTATTGCTGAACATCTAATATTTCTTTTACATTTCCAAAAGAATCTATGCTATTATTTCTCTTGAAAACGATAGAGGGATGTGTTCCTAGGTTTAATCCAAATTTCCCAAATTGCATTTTTTTTCGAAACCAAAAAATAAAAGACCAAGGTTTCCCATCTAATGAAAAGCGCAATTGAGGCTCAAATGCGTATTTTTTCGACCCTAAGGAATATTCCATGATTAAGGCTGGCTTCCCTAAGGATAAATTAGGCAGTAAGGAGATTCCGTTCTGTGTTACGGTTATATTTCCCGAAAAATGACGATCCACAGAGGTTGAATCAGCAGCATATCCACTGATTATACTGATTAGGATGAATACATTGATAAAAATAGTAGACTTCAAAAAATTTTGAAAATTCATAACAGATAAAATACTAGTAAATAATCTTACAAATTTCGAACTAAAAATCTAGTTTATCCTATATTTTTCAAATATTTAATTACGAAAATCAAACAATTACTTAAAATAAAAATACAGAAGAGCAGCCGCGGCGATACTCATAATTAAGAAGGCTGAAATACCTAAAATATTAAGCATTTTGGAATTTACATAGGTACCCATGATCTTTTTGTTGTTACTGATATGTAAAATCATGGCAATTAATACGGGGGCAGTTATTCCATATAAAATGGCTGTATAAATTAAGGCTTGGATCGGCGATATACCTATGTAATTCAAAGACAAGCCTAGCAACAAAGAGATCCCAATAACCGTATAAAAGCCTCTTGCTTCATGGAATTTCTTATTCAACCCTTGTTCCCAGCCAAAGGTTTCAGCAAATATATAAGACAAGGAACCACTTAATACAGGAATCGCAATTAGCCCTGTACCAATTATACCGACCGCAAACAATAAATAGGTTAATTCACCCGCCAAGGGTTTTAATGCTAATGCTGCCTCCTCTACAGTATTTATTTGATGAATGCCTCCTTTAAATAAAACTGTTCCGGTGGTTAGAATGATGAAATACATGACAAAGCCTGAAACGGTCATACCAAAATCTACATCAAGGTTCATTTCCTTGATTATTTTCTTATTGACGATCAAGTGTTTTTTATGTGCATTCATTTCTTCAACCTCAACTGAAGCTTGCCAAAAAAACAAATATGGTGAAATGGTGGTCCCTAAAATACCTACCAAAATAGCCAAATACTCTTCTTTCCATTCTATTTTTGGCACAACGGTTGATTCAATAATCTCTAAAAAGTCTTGCTTAAATAAAAAAGGAACAACAAAATAGACCAACATTACGATACATAAATATTTGAGGACAGCAGCTATTTTCTGATAAGGCAAGTATATAATTAATGCCAATAATAGAAGAGTGAAAAAAACTGAAAAAAAAGAAGCATCTATTTGAGGAAAAAGCAAATTCCCAACCGCTCCCATCCCTGCAATATCCGCTCCAATATTCATCACGATGGCAGGAAATGAAAAAACTAGCATTAAGTATAAAAAAGGTCTAGGATAATGCTTTTTTAAGGTGCCAGTCAAACCTTGATTCGTAACTAATCCAATTTTTGCACACATTTTTTGTATAGCCGACATCAAAGGAAAGGCCAATATTGAGGTCCATAAGGTAGCTAAACCAAAAGCGGCCCCAGCTTGTGAATAGGTTGCTATTCCTGATGGATCATCATCACTGGCTCCGGTAACTAAACCCGGACCCATTTTCGTCAAAAATGTTTGAATAGATTTAATAAACTTCATAGACCACAGGTTTGAAAATTAGTATATACTCTACATATTTAAATCAAAATTCTTTTGACTAATTAATTGTATGGCTTCCTTTTCTACTTGCACCACTTGAACTTCATATGAGCCATCCGGTAATATGGAAAAAGGAATATAACAATCTGCTTTTCTCAAACATACCGAAAAAGGGTGCAAAATTTGTTGTTTATAATCTACCTCATGAAACTGTAGGGCATAAACAATAGGTTTGATGGATTTATTTCGCAGAATTAAGTAATATCCATCCATACCATTTTGCACATTTACCTTTAATTTATCTGCCATAAAGGCAATTCGATCTTTGGTAACTTCCCATCGAAAGTCCAGCGTATCAGTGGACTTTCTCTCCACCTTATTAATTACTATTTGCTGATGTACTCCTGCTAAATTAGTGGGTAATTGATAGACATTATTAACAAATGTTGCTTGAATAACATCATTATAATACTTACCCGAGCTAGGGAGAATGGCGGTAAAATCGACCAATGGTTTCGGAATTTGACTTAAGCTAGTAATAGTGGGTGCTGTCAAGTCCCGTTTTTGACCTTGTTGAAAATGATAGAAAAAATCACGATGATTACCAGCCTGACTCCAAATAGAAGCAATATTATTCCGATTAAACTGATAAATTTCTAAGGATCTAAAATAATAGGAACTTGCAAAAAATAAAATAGAAAAACCTGAAAGCATCAAGCCAATTTTTTGATTATTGGAAATCAAGCTTAATTGCAAAATAAAACTACATAACAAGATGGCATGATTTATTCCGTATCTGCTTTCATATACCGCTTCTAAAGGCAAATTAGCTCGACTTAAAGCATACAAGCCCACTGTTAAAACGACAAATAATTGCAAACTGATGCTAAATAAAAAGGCTATATTAGCTCTATGCTTCCCCAAAAACCCTTGATAAAATTGAATCAAAATAAGTATAGCCACAAATATGCCTAAACCTATCGATAGAGGAATTTTCAAAGCAGATGCATTCGGCAAAAAAACGGCACAAAAGGCACCTAAATAGGTAAATGCAGTAAGGATCAATTCCTTGATCATCAAAATATTTTGAAACAAACTATTTCGTTGAGCAGGTTGCTGATACCCATTTACATAAAGTAAAAAAAGAACTACGCCAGCAATCGCCCAAGCAAATTGACTTCGTTTCGAATAATTTTTTAACAAAGGAATTGCCGCTGCAAATAATAAAAATCCGTTTGCACTGGTAAATATGGCAATTGCACCCATTCCAATTGCGAGAGCAATTGGCTTTTTTTGATACAAAAAATACAAAGAAAGCAAGACAAATAATACGACTGAATTATGCTGCAATGCACACGTTGGCCAATAAAAATTATGATAATACGAGGCATTTAACAAAACAAAAACAATCGGAATAAAGAAAATTACAGAAAATTGATTTTTAGCAAAAAACCTCCCAAATACGGCAGCCATGGATAAACTACCGAAAATACCTATCAAATTGAAAAAAGTATAATTGATGTGCCCTAACAAGGCATATTGAGGAAGTGCTATTAAGGCTAAAAAACCTTCGCGGTGCTCATTACATTGGGCAAAAAACAATTGAATTTTTTGAATCCAAGTATCATTTCCGTAAAAAAAACGAATTACTAAGCCATTGATAGCACTCCAATCGTCGGCAAATGGCACGTTCGACTGAAAAGTAAAGAAATAATAGAACGTGAATACAATTGGGCTAAGTATGAAAATTAGCGGGCTTATTTTTTTCATTAATTTTCAGAAATTAAGATTAAATTTACCTATTATTTTAATTGTTTGAAAAAGAATTTAAAATTCCATTGAAAAATATCCCCGCACTTGATGGACTACGTGGACTATCCATAGCTTTAGTGTTAATTTTCCACTGGTTCCCTAGCTCTCATTGGGTAAATATTCTTCCCAACGGGCCTATTGGAGTGACCCTTTTCTTTGTTTTAAGTGGATTTTTAATCACTCAAATTTTACTAAACAAAAAAGAACAATTTAATTTCGCAGAAAATATAAAAAACTTTTTGGCCAGAAGAGCCCTGCGTATTTTCCCAATTTACTACCTCGTTTTATGCACAATTGCTCTTTTGTTTCATAAACATATTGCCCTTGGCACCGACTTTTACCAACATCCGATACCCTATTTTTTCTATTTCTACAATCACTTTTTAGAAACCACACAAAATTGGTCAGACCAACTTTCTCCTTATTGGTCGCTTGCTGTTGAAGAACAATTTTACCTATTTTGGCCATTTTTGATTTTATTAATCCCAACTAAAAAGAAGCTAATTTGGGCTATTTTGAGCACAATTATAATGGGAATTGTCGCACGGTACTATTTCATTTATGTTTCAAAAGGCATTGGAGTTTACATGGTAACCTGTATCGATTGTTTTGCATGGGGTGCACTGTTAGCTTATTTCAGAAAAGAAAATATACCATATACTCGCTTTCTAAAAATTATATTTACTCCGATACTTTTATTTTGGATATGGATTTGTTTGAAAACAACAGATCAAGACCTTACAAAGGTCTTGTTATTTAGAAGTACCACTTCCATGGTAGGGCTTGGACTCATACATTTTGCCTTAAATAGAAACTTTTTTTCCAAATTTATGGGCTATGCTCCACTTCGATTTTTGGGCAAAATAAGTTACGGAGTATACCTTTACCACATGGTAGTCCCACAATTATTTTTCATCTTTTTGGCTAAATTACACATAGGAATCCCAGAAAATTGGACACATATTACTTCTGCAATTGTTTTATTGCTTTTTTCAACACTCTCCTATTATTTCCTAGAGCAACCGATATTACAATTAAAAAAACATTTTGAATAAATAGTAATCACCTATATGATCGTAGTAAAAGCCATTTTATATATTGTTCTTAGCCTACTTTTGGTGATTATTTTTAAGAAAAAAGAGGTCATTAAACAAAAATTAGATCAAAAACCTGTTCGTTACTTTTGGCTAATTTCAAGCATTTTTAGACTTATACCCTTCATAATTATTTATATTTTTGCTGGATTTGATGCGCGGTCAGACGTAGTCATGTTTTATGATTCAGCACAGCAGGCCATGCAAGGGAAGATGGTATATAAAGAGTTTGAATCTGCTTATTCTCCTCTGTTTGCTTACCTTTCAAGTCTATGTTTGTTTATTTGGCAAAGTCCCAAAGCGATCGTATTAGAAATGATTTTTATCGAATTAGGCATTTTATGGCTTAGTTTGAAACTTTCCAAAGCCTCTATCTATTGGGGACTATTTTACCTTTGCTTACCCGCAAGTTTCATCTTATCTGTTTTAGGTGGACAAGAAGACATTTGGATGTGGGGAATGGTGGCATTGGCCTTAATGGCTTTATCAAAAACCAAAAATGAAATAGTGTTCGGAATTCTTTTAGGGTTTGGATTTTTGCTTACCAAGGCGCTTTTCATTTTACTTTTTCCATCTCTTTTTCTTTTCAGCAAACATCGATTAAAATTACTCACAGGAATGCTTTTAGTAGGCATACCATCGTTTTTAATTTTATTTTCGAGCATGGAGTGGGAGTTCTTGGAACCCATTCAACAAGCTAATGACCCTCGCCTACCAAATATGTGGAGCATCCTGCATCCCCTTACCAATGGTCTCGTACCGCTTGGTCCCAAATGGATCAATTGGCTTGGTTTAGTCAGTTTATTGAGCCTGGGCTTTTGGCTAAATTTAAAAAGGCATCAAGAAAATACCTATGAATTTACCAATCGCTTATTTATTGGTATATTTTCTTGGCTTATGATCAGCCAACAATCTTCGGTAGTGAATTATGTATATGCTATATTATTACCGATTGTATGTTTTTATCAAGATCGAATTGATAGGAAGTTTTTGATTTATCTTCTATTTCTAAATTTTGGAGTCGTGTTACAAGCGCCACTTTGGTGGAGCATGGGAATGCCCTATTTTCATTCAGTACAAGACCTTGCAAACGCGAAGGCGTTTGCCGAGTATGCCTTAGAGTTTTGTGTAATTATCCCTTTAATTTGGATAATTTGGCTAACTGTTTTCAAAAAAAATAAAGTAATTTTGTCGAATGATTAAAATCGGAATCATCGGTTATGGGTATTGGGGAATCAATTTATTGAGAAATTTCCTGCATACGGCTAATTGCACTGTAAGTGCCATTTGTGATGCACGCCCTGAGCGTTTGGAAAAAGCATTATTGGTTGAAAAAAATCTTGAGACATTTACAGATGTTGATGATTTTCTTACACATGCAAAAATAGATGCTGTTGTGATTGCAACACCTGTTTTTTTACATTATCTAATAGCTAAAAAAGCCTTGTTGGCAGGTAAGCATGTTTTAGTGGAAAAACCACTTACTTCCTCCTCCAATGAAGCCAAGGAATTAATAGAAATAAGTGAACAAAAGAAGTTAGTACTTGCGGTAGATCATACCTTCCTATACACAAATTCAGTACAAAAAATCAAGCATTTGATTGATAATGGAGAATTGGGAGCCTTACAATATTTCGATTCAACTAGAATTAATTTAGGACTGTTTCAACCAGATGTCAATGTTATTTGGGACTTGGCACCTCACGACATTTCTATCCTCAATTATTTGGTAAAAGAACGTCCAGTTAGTTTACAATGTACTGGGCAATCACATACTAACAATGGTTTAGAAAATATTGCTTATTTAAGTTTACAATACCAATCAAATTTTATTGCACATTTCAATTGTTCTTGGATCTCTCCCGTAAAAATTCGTAGAATCTTAATAGGTGGTGACCAAAAAATGTGTCTATATGATGATGTTGAACCTACTGAAAAAATAAAGGTTTATGATTCTGGTTTTACCGCAACAACTGAAACAGAAAAACATAAATTATTAATTGATTACCGTGTGGGTGACATTTACATTCCCAAAATTGCACAAAATGAAGCATTGGCAGGTTTAGCCAATGATTTTATACAAGCCATTTCTACACAAACTAAAACTAAAGTGGATGGATTTGCAGGCTTAGAAGTTGTTCAAATTTTAGAAGCAGCACAGCAATCCATTGCCTTGGGCGGAAAGGAAATCAAATTAACATGAAAGTCTTAACAATCAATGAAAACAACCAATGCCTCAACCAGGTAAGTGTTGGAGAAAATGTTAAAATTTACAGCTTTGTAAATGCATATCATTGTAAAATAGATGATGGCTCAAAAGTTGGGACATTTGTTGAAATACAAAAAGGAGTTGAAATTGGCAAAAATTGCAAAATATCAAGTCATACATTTATTTGTGAAGGCGTTAAGATTGAAGACAATGTATTTATTGGACATAATGTAACATTTGTAAATGATCGTTTCCCAAGAGCAACCAATCCAGATGGAAGTATTCAAACCGATTCGGATTGGACACTTGAAACAACCCTGATAAAAAAAGGCGCATCTATTGGCTCCAGTGTAACTATTCTGTGTGGAGTAACCATTGGAGAAGGTGCACTTGTTGGAGCAGGATCTGTGGTAACTAAGGATGTTGCACCACATACCATTGTTGTTGGCAACCCTGCAAAACCATTAAAAAAATAAGACATGAACATTCCTTGTTTGGATATTCAAAGACAGTACCAGTCCATCAAAAAAGAGGTATTAACCAAAACAGAAGAAGTTTTTGATTCTAATGCTTTTTCTGGCGGACCCTATGTCGAACAATTTGAAAAAGATTTTGCTGAGTTTCAGGAAAGCAATCATGTAGTTGCCTGCAATAATGGAACAACAGCGCTACATTTAGCGCTGCTTTTACTTGATCTAAAACAAGGTGATGAAATTATCTTACCAGCTAATACATTTATTGCCACCGCTTGGGCAATTTCGTATGTTGGTGCAGTGCCTGTATTTGTGGACAATGACCCCTTGACCTGGGAAATTGATGTAAATCAAATTGAAAGTAAAATTACAGCTAAAACCAAAGCGATTATTGGGGTACATTTATATGGTCAACCCTTTGATGTGGATGCATTGCGAGAAATCGTGGATAAGCACCAATTAGTACTTATTGAAGATGCCGCGCAAGCCCAAGGTGCAAGATATAAAGGAAAAAGAGTTGGGAATTTTGGTGAAGTAGGTTGTTTTAGTTTTTATCCAGGAAAAAATTTAGGTGCCTTTGGCGAAGCAGGTGGAATTACATTACAAGATTCAAAATTGGCAGATCATGCGAAAAGCCTTCGCAACCATGGAATGCAAAAAAGGTATTACCATGATGAAATCGGTTACAATTACCGTATGGACGGTTTGCAAGGAGCAATCCTAAGTATCAAACTTAAGTATTTAGAGAATTGGAATAAGCGAAGAAAAGAAATTGCAAAAAGATATCGTGAAGGTATTAATAACCCTGCAATTACCCTTCAATATCAACCCGATTGGGCAGATTCTGTCCATCACCTTTTTGTTGTGACCACAAATGACAGAGAAGCATTTGCAGCCTATTTACAAGAAAAAGGAATAACGGTTGGCTATCACTATCCTGTACCATGTCATCTACAGAAAGCCTATCAACATTTAGGCTATCAGAAAGGCGATTTCCCTCATGCTGAATACTTGGCAGAACATTGTGTTTCTTTGCCTATGTTTGCGGAATTAACTGATGAAGAAGTGGAATATGTGATTCAAACCATCAATAGGTATTAAGATGCAATCCTGGTCAATTGTCATATTCTGTTATAATGAGGTCAATACCATCGCACAGATGATTGAAAAATGTTATGCTACCCTACAAAAAATGGGAGTTCAACAATATGAAGTCATTGTAGTAGATGACGGCAGTACAGATGGTTCACGAGAGGCCATAAACCTACAAGGTTCTATTTTCCCAGAATTGGTTATTAAATTTCACGATAAAAACTTAGGCATTGGAAGAGCCTTGCGTACTGGATATGCAACAGCAAAAAATGAAAACATTTGTGCTGTTCCTGCAGATGGACAATTTGATTTAGAGGAATTACTACCTTTTGCAGAAGTACCAGAACAATCGATTATTTCATTTTTTCGAAAAGAAAATACCACGTATAATTTCTTCAGAAATTCTTTATCGAAGGCAAATAAGCAAATCAATTTATGGTTAAATGGATTTGAATTAAAGGATGTGAATTGGGTAAAAATATATAAGAATGTCGGTATTCAAAAAATGCAATTAGAAATTGAGAGCTCCTTGGTTGAAAGCGAAATTTGTGCAAAATTTTTACTCTTAAATTATCAAGTTATTGAAGTACAATCGAAATATTTACAACGAAATTTCGGGGTAAGCAAAGGCTCTAGTTTAAAAATTGTTGCTCAAGCCTTGCGAGACACGCTTTATTTATGGAAAGTGCTAAGAAAATTCAGAAAAAATGGTCCGCTAAAATAAGTAACAAATATGTGTATTTACACAATTAACATAATTATAATCAGAAGTGTTGGATGTTAATTTTAAATTGAAGTAAATAAACAGACAACACATGTCCCTATTTTACAAAATCAGAGTTTTTTTACTTCTATCAAGTATATCCTTATTTTTTTCAAATTGTTCCAACAGGTATGTTACCAACACAGGAGCCTATTCTGACATTTCATTGAATAGAAATTCTTCTGAATATGAAATTAAAAGACTAAAAGAAGTTGAAGCAACTGGAAATGCATTCTGGGGAATACCTTACATTAAAAATAGTCAAGCCAGAAATAAAACGGGTTTTATATTTCGATTTAATGGTGTGAATGTTTTTAAAGTAAGAAAAATATTTCCAATCTTAACTTTAATTGGAACTTCAATAACTGCAGGAACCTATTTGCAAACCTTTGCAGGATACCACACGATTAAAATTGGAAACACAAGTTATCCAGACCCTTTAAATCCGATAATACCTTGGTATTGGGGCTCAATTATATCCTTACCTATAACAGGAATTATCAATAACTTGACTTGGCGAAATGTAGCACTGTCTAATTCTATCCACGAATTGAATTACAAATTGATTAATGAAAATCCGGATATTGATGTTTTTTCAAATCCAAAATATGTGGTTGACAATAAATTAAGAATCTGGTCTCAAGAAGCTAACGTAAAGGTAAATACCTTAGGATCAAGAATCAAAACAGAAAGAATAATCATTCAAAAACCATAAAAACTGTGGTTCCTGTTAATATGGCAAAAAGGATTCATTTTCTGGTTTGTTTTCTTCTATTTTTCACTTTTTATTCAAAAGGCCAAAATATCAGCAATATCGTTGCAGGTTATGTACCAGCTATTGATCGGATTGAAGTACAATTTGACTTTGATTCGAAAGATTCTATTACACCCATCCCATATAAAGTTTACCTTCAGTCGACAGCTAACTTACGCAATATAGAAATCAAACAAGAGCTTATTCATGGAATCAACATTTTACAAATCAAGCCAGGAATTCAACAGTATTTTCAAATAGACGTTTCAAAAATCTCTATTCCTTCAGGAGATTATGCAATTAATTTTATCCCGCTTAACAAGCAAGTTTCGGAACCAGTTTCTACTCCAAGTCTAGTTGAAAAAAAAGAACAAATGCAGGTTTCGAAAGAGCAATCTAAAAATGTTAAAATTGTCAAACAGGAAGAAACTAAAATTAATATAATTACTAATTTCAAATCAAATTTTCTTTCAATTGGGATTACACCAGTAGATCTTTCAGGAAAGCAATCGTCTAAAACATTTACCATTCAATATGGTAAATTATTTGGAAATTATGGGCTCGCGATGTCGTTTAAATATGCCTTTGGCTCGAGTATTTCAACGAGTTATGAGTCTGACAATTTTCAAATTACAAATTACATTACTTCTACAAAATATTACAAATTCAATGGTAATTATGCTACCAATAGACTAGCAATCATTCCTTCTGCCTTGCTACATTTAACGGATCAATTATTAGTAAACATCGGTTTGGGTTATGGCAAAAGAGAATTATTCTGGGGAATTGATGAATATTCAATGGCTGGTACCCCTACCTCTACAAATTGGAGTAAAAACATGAATGCATCTCAGTCTGGTGTAGAATTGGAAGGAGGAATAAAATACATTGGAAATAAACTAAACCTACATATTGGTTATAATTACCTTGGCTTAATTAAATTAAAAGGTCAAGGAACATTTTCGGACGTATGGTTAGGCATTGGATATAATTTTTAGAATGAAAAACCTATTACTTGCATTTCCCATTTTACTATTTCTCATAGCTTGTGAGAAAAACCCAGAAATTCCTGTTGGATTGGGAAATCTTAGCATAAAAATCAATATTTCAGCTATAAATGCAACAACTGCAACCATAAATTTCAGCACAAGTACAGCTTCAGATTTAACGATTCAAGAGAAAGGAATTTGCTGGTCAACACAAGCCAACCCATCTATTCAATCAACTTATTTACCGCTTGCCAATGAATCATTGAGTTACCAATTAAGAGACTTAATCCCCAATACAAAATATTACATAAGAGGCTATTTTAAAGTAAATGGCAATTACTTTTATGACAATGTCATTTCAGAAATAATCACAAACCCTCAGCCTGCTAGTTTAACAAATGGCTTGGTGGCTTATTTTCCATTTAATGAGAATCCTAATGATTACAGTGGAAATAACAACCATTTGACGGGAAACGGCAATTTTGTTAGTAATAGACACAATATTGCAAAAGCTGCTGCAGGTTTCAATGGGCTTTCCCAGTACTTTTCAAAAGTATCACCATCATATTTACCATCTGGTAATTCTTCCTATACCATTTCCTACTGGTATAAGACAAATAGTACAAATGGAAATATGGCTTTGGGTGGTTTTGGACCATCCGGCGCTACAAATTCTGCTAATTATATTAAAACCAATCCAATTTCAGGTATTGTGCATTATCATTGGAATATGGATTATACGCTTGTATATAATTTTGGATTAAATACATGGAATCATTTAGTAATCACTTATGATGGAACATATGAAAATTATTATGTAAACGGAATTTCAAAAGCAACAAATTATAGAGGAAACAATAGATATACGGTCAATCCAGTAATTTTATCTGTTGGGGCTAGAATTACGACACCTCCAAATTCCAATGTTACAGAATATTTAAATGGCGCAATTGATGAATTTAGAATTTACAATAGGGCTTTAAGTAGCACAGAAGTAAATCTATTGTATAATCTGTAATTGGCAATAAATAAAAATTTGAAAGCAAATCTTTAAAAAAAGCCTGCAAATAAATTATTTGCAGGCTTTTTCTATTTAGTGGTCGCGTAGGGATTCGAACCCCAAACCTTCTCATCCGTAGTGAGATGCTCTATCCAGTTGAGCTACGCAACCATTTCCCTGTATCGGGACTGCAAAGGTAAGAAATGAAGTTGAAAGTTGAAAGTTGAAAGTTAAAAAAATTAAAAAAACTTTCAATTCTCCACTTTCAACTCTCCACTTTCACCTCCCCTTAAACTCCGCCTTCCTCTTTTGTAAAAATGCCATCACCCCTTCAGTAAAATCGTGTGTTCGACCCGCAATAGATTGATTTTCGGATTCCATTTGCAAAACTTCTTCCAAATTCATGGTATATGCCGCTTGTAAACCTTTTTTCAATAAGCCCAAAACCTTAGTTGGTTTTTGCGCCCATTCTGTTCCGATTTCATTTATTCGATGATCCCAATCTGATGCTGAAATAATTTCTGACACCCATCCAAATTCTTTTGCTTCCTTTGCAGATATTCTTCTTCCAGTACTTGCAATTTCAAATGCTTGATGATAACCCACAGATTGCATCAAAAAAGCAGTACTCCCTGCATCTAGCGTTAAACCAATTTGTACAAATAATTCTGCAAAAACAGCCTCCTCATGTGCCACTAAATAATCGCAAGCCAGCGCCAGACTACAACCAGCACCAGCCGCCATGCCGTTAATGGCTCCAATGACAGGAATTTCTAAACTGCGTAATGCCATAATCATCGGATTATACGTGGCTCGTAACACATTCCCTAAATCTGGATCACTAAGTCCCGACTTCAGATCGGCACCTGAACAAAAGGCTTTCCCCTCACCCGTAATCAACAATGCCCGAACAGACTCATTACTTCGAGTTCGCTCAGCAATTTCTTTGATTTCATAGATTAATTCCGCATTTAAGGCATTGAATACCTCCGGTCGATTCAGTTTAATAATCCAGAAAGATGGGTGTTGGATGAGGGTGAGCATTTTCAATTGTTAATTGTTAATTGTTAATTTAAAAACTTAATTCATAATTTACAATTAACAATTTACAATTAATAATCAAACCCTCCTTCTCAACCTCGCCACTGCTATCCCTAATTGTTCACGATATTTTGCTACGGTTCTTCGTTTAACAACAAATCCGCGCTCCAACAACAGCTCTTCTAATTGTTCATCTGTATAAGGTTGGTCTTCCGACTCCGATTCGATAATTTCTCGTAAAATATTTTTTACTTCTCTGGTAGAAAAATCCTCCCCCGATTCGTGGGTAATGCCTTCTGAAAAGAAATACTTCAAGGGATAAATTCCAAAATCCGTTTGAACAGATTTTGAAGAAACAACCCGAGAAACAGTGGAAACATCCATATCTATCAAATCTGCTACCATCTTCATTTTCATCGGTTTCAAATGAGCATCATCTCCAGATAAAAAAAACGAATATTGAATCTCAACAATTCGTTGCATGGTCTTCAATAAGGTTGCATGTCGTTGCTGCACAGCTTGAATAAACCAATTCGCAGCATCTAACTTATGTTTGATAAATGTTACCGCTTCCTTTACTTCTTTATTTTCCTTTCCTCCCTTGTCGTAAGTTTGTAACATTTCTTGAAACGACTTACTAATACGCAGTTCAGGCGCATTTTTGCCATTTAATTTTACTTCCAATTTACCTCCTACATTACTAACAATAAAATCTGGCTGAATAATTGGTGCGATATCACCTTCTGCACCTCCACCCGGTCGCGGATTTAATTTGGTAATAAGGTGGATGACTTGTTTGAATGATTCCTCGTCCAAATTCAACTTCTGACGAAGTTGAGTAAAATGTTTTTTAGAAAACATTTCAAAATAATCATCGACCACCTCAATTGCTTTTTGGGTCAAATTCTCACCATGATGTTTTCGGTGCAACTGAATAGAAAGGCATTCTTGCAAGTTTCTGGCTCCAATACCTGGTGGATCAAGTTGCTGAACTTTATGCAAAACAAGTTCCACTTCTTCCAAATTGGTTACAAATCCTATGGTAAACTCCAAATCATTCACAATACTCTCCAAATTCCTTCGCAAATAGCCATCGTCATCCAAAGAACCAATAAGCTGCTGGGCGATAAGCTGTTCTCGTTCATTGGAAACAACAAAGCCAACTTGCATCATTAAAAATTCCTCTGAACTAGGCACAACAGCAATGGGTCGATCGCGCGTCTCCTCATTGGGGTCATATGAATCCCCTGCCATTTTATATCCAGCATAATCATCTTGTAAATAATCATCTACCTCAAATTCTTCTCGTTCTAGATCATCCACATGACTCATCTCCTGCTCCTCAAACTCATTAGTCTCCTCAGCGCCTTCTTCTAAAGCAGGATTCTCCTCCAATTCATCTTCTATACGTGCAGCCAATTCAGCAGTAGGAATTTGCAACAATTTCACAAATTGAATTTGCTGCGGTGATAATTTTTGCTGTTGAGAAAGTTTTAGTGCCAATTTGCCCATGAACAAAGATAAGAAAAAGAGACTAGAGTGAAAAAGTGATTTAAGCACATGAAATTCTTTAATTACTTTAGTCACTTTAATCACTTATTTTTTGTATTTTTACTGTTTAATTGCCCTTTTTATAAATTTATGCAAATAAAAGAAATCCTTCAGCAGAGTCCTGCTGAACAAGACATTACGGTAAAAGCTTGGGTTCGTACCAAGCGCGTTTCTTCTTCTGTGGCCTTTATCGCTTTAAATGATGGTTCAACGATACACAATATTCAAGCAGTTGTAGAAGAAAACACGGTTTCAGAAGATACTTTAAAATTAGTCACTACTGGCTCATGTATATGCGTTCATGGGAAATTAATTGCTTCTCAAGGACAAGGTCAAGCTGTAGAAGTAAAAGTTAGTTCAATTGAAGTGTATGGCACGGCGGATCCTGAAAAATATCCACTACAACCTAAAAAACACTCTTTAGAATTTCTTCGTGAAATTGCCCATTTACGCCCAAGAACGAATACCTTTTCAGCTATTTTACGTATTCGTCACGCATTAGCGTTTGCCGTTCATAATTATTTCAATTCAAACGGTTTCTTTTATTTACACACCCCAATCATTACAGGTTCAGATGCTGAAGGTGCAGGGGAAATGTTTAGAGTAACTACTTTACCGGCTAAAAATCCTCCATTGACAGAAGAGGGCGAAATTGACTACAAAGAAGATTTCTTTGGCAAAGAAACCAATTTGACCGTTTCCGGACAACTAGAGGGTGAATTAGGTGCTTTGGCCCTTTCTAAAATTTATACCTTCGGTCCAACTTTCCGTGCTGAAAACTCAAATACCACACGACATTTAGCTGAATTTTGGATGATTGAGCCTGAAATGGCATTTTATGAGTTAAAAGACAATATGGACTTGGCAGAAGATTTTATCAAATACTTGGTAAAATATGCATTAGACAATTGCGCTGACGATATAGCTTTCCTTGAAAAACGTTTATTAGACGAGGAAAAAACAAAGAAAAAAGAAGAGCAATCGGAAATGACGCTTTCTGAAAAATTGCGCTTTGTTGTTGAAAATACCTTCGAACGATTAACCTATACCGAGGCTATCGAGGTATTATTAAATTCGAAAGCGCACAAACAAAATAAATTCACTTATCCGGTACAATGGGGTATCGACTTACAAAGTGAACATGAGCGTTATTTAGTTGAAAAACACTACAAAAAACCTGTTATTTTAACCAATTACCCAAAAGACATCAAGGCTTTTTACATGAAGCAGGATGAAGATGGTAAAACGGTTCGCGCCATGGACGTTTTGTTCCCAGGTATCGGTGAAATTATAGGAGGCTCACAAAGAGAAGACGATTTAGATAAATTAGTACAACGTACCAAAGAAGTTGGAATTCCTGAAGAATCTATTTGGTGGTACCTTGAAACCAGGAAATTTGGTTCAGCACCACATGCTGGTTTTGGATTAGGATTTGAACGATTGGTCTTATTTGTTACCGGTATGGGAAATATCAGAGACGTCATTCCTTTCCCAAGAACTCCAAAATCCGCAGAATTTTAAGCCATATGGAACACGCTTGGAATGGTATTATTACCTTACTAAAGGAAGAAAAAAATGCTAGAATTCATGCATTTAGCACGATTGCTGTTATTTTAATTGGATTTTACCTACATTTTTCATCTTTTGATTGGTTATGGATTACATTAGCCATTGCAGGTGTCTGGACGGCCGAATTAATTAATTCTGCCTTAGAACGTTTGGTTGATCTTGCCTCACCAGATCAACATCCATTGGCAAAAAAAGCCAAAGACTTTGCAGCTGGGGCCGTTTTAGTGATGTCAATTTGGGCTATCATCGTTTTTTTACTAATAGCGATACCAAACTTTTGGATTCTCCTAAGTTTTGGAAATTGAAATAGATTAAATAGAATTTATGAAAGAATACGGATCAAGTGTCCAGAAATTAGTAGATCATATTTTAACGATCGACGATCAAGAAAAAAGAACAAAATATTCATTTATTTTGGTTGAATTAATGAAACAAATCCACCCAGGAATGAAAGATAATTCGCAAGATTATTATAAAAAACTTTGGGACGATTTGTACATCATGTCAAATTTCAAATTAGACGTACAAGGACCCTACCCTCCTCCCTCTCCTGAATCAGTAGGTAGAGCTCCTAAAAAAGTAAATTACAATCAACACTTCCTAAAGTTTAAACACTACGGAAGAAATGTGGAATTGTTAATCTTGCGTGCGATGGCAGAAGAGAAAGAAGAAGAAAAAAAGCTTCTCGTTGCCTATATTGCTCGATTAATGAAAGGATTTTATGTAACTTGGAATAAAGACAGCGTGGATGATTCTGTCATTTGGCAGAACATACTTGACATGTCGGAAAACCGTTTGTCCGCGGTTGTTCAAGAGCTTTCACAAGAAAATCTCGGACATGCACGAGCTGCAAATAATGCCCGTAACGCCTACAGTTCAAATGATTTTGGTACCAATAATAATAGAAACCAGAATTATCGAAAAAACAACAATAATTTTAGAAACAATAGAAATTTCAACAACAGAAATAAAAAATAAACATATTTATGGCATCATTTAAAGTTACCGGTGGCAGAAAGTTAAAAGGAGAAATCACCCCTCAAGGTGCAAAAAACGAGGCATTACAAATCTTATGTGCCGTTGTTTTAACTAAAGACCCTGTTACCATTCATAATATTCCAAACATCCGCGACGTCAACCAGCTTATTGACCTATTGGGCGACATGGGAGTTAAAATGCGCCGATTAAGTGAATCAAGCATTGAATTTGATGCATCTCAAGTAAATATTGATTATTTAGAATCTGATACCTACAAGAAAAAAGCAGCAGCTTTGCGCGGATCTGTCATGTTGGTAGGACCTACATTGGCCAGATTCAAAAAAGGCCGTATTCCTTCTCCAGGAGGAGATAAAATTGGAAGAAGAAGACTAGATACTCACTTCTTCGGTTTTATGAAATTAGGAGCTAAATTCAATTATTCTGCTGAGGATGGAGGAATTTATGAAGTTGACGCCTCCGCATTAAAAGGATGCTATATGTTGTTAGATGAGGCTTCCGTGACAGGCACTGCAAATATTTTAATGGCAGCTGTTTTGGCAGAAGGTACAACAACCATCTACAATGCCGCTTGCGAACCCTATTTGCAACAATTATGCAAAATGTTGAATCGCATGGGTGCGAAAATTGCAGGAATTGGTTCCAATTTACTAACCATTGAAGGTGTCAAAGAATTAGGAGGAACAGAACATACGATGCTACCAGACATGATCGAAATTGGATCATTTATTGGATTGGCAGCCATGACTCAGTCTGAAATCACCATCAAAAATTGCCAAATCGCTGAACTTGGCATCATTCCAACCGTATTCCAAAAATTAGGCATTCAAATGGAATTCAGAGGTGATGACATTTATATTCCTTCTCAAGAACACTATGAACTGGAGAACTTCATCGATGGCTCCATGTTGACCATATCGGATCATCCATGGCCTGGATTTACACCCGATCTTTTATCTATTGTTTTAGTGACAGCCATTCAAGCAAAAGGTACGGTCTTAATTCATCAAAAAATGTTTGAAAGTCGCCTTTTCTTTGTTGATAGACTCATTGAAATGGGTGCGCAAATTATTTTGTGTGATCCACATCGTGCAACTGTTGTCGGATTCGATAGAAAACAACAATTGAAAGGTATTCGTATGTCTTCTCCAGATATCCGTGCAGGAGTATCTTTACTAATTGCTGCTTTGTCGGCCAACGGAACTTCTATTATCGACAATATCGAACAAATCGACCGTGGATATCAAAACATCGATACCCGATTAAATGCATTGGGTGCTGAGATTGTACGTATTTAAAATAGGGATTAGGGAAGAGGTGTAAAGTATGAGGTGTAAGGTATGAGGTGTAAAGTATGAGGTGTAAAGTATGAGGTATAAAATATTACATGGTAAAATAGTATTAATTTAAACTTTACACTTAACACTTTACACCTTACACTTTACACCTTACACTTTACACCTTACACCTCTTCCCTCTTCCCTCTTCCCTCTTCCTATGTCCAAAGTTACCTCCACCATCAAACTTGCCATTCCTATCGTCATCGGACAATTGGGTGTCATGTTAATGGGTTTGGCAGATACCGTGCAAGTGGGACAAATGAAAAACCTAGCCGCTGAAAGTTTAGGCGCTGCAGGTATGGCGGGCTCAATCTTTTTTACCATTGGGGTAATCGGACTGATTTGCTTGCAAATCATTTCTCCGATGATTTCCAAGGCAAATGCAGAGGATGATAAAAGCGAATGTGGCAACTTGCTACGAGCAGCCTTGCGAGTAGCCTTTATTTTATCCATAATTACCATCCTTATTATCGCAATTGTTGGTTGGAATTACGACTTATTTGAACAATCTGCCATCAATAAACAGTTAACCATTCCTTATTTAAGTGTTATTGCACTTTCCATCCTTCCGATGTTTATGTTCAGTGCCTTTAAAGGATTTACGGATGGATTGGAAAATACGAAAGTGGGGATGATCATTACGCTTATTGCTTTGTTAATCAATATCGGTTTAAATGTAATTTTAATAGACGGTTGGGCATTTATTCCGGCTATGGGATTATTTGGATCCGGAATTGCCACACTTATTGCTAGAATTTTCATGGCTATTGCCATCATAATCTATGTTTTTACTAAAAAAGCCTATCAACCATATTTAGCAAAAAAACATGTACATACAGCTTGGGTTTTAGAAAAAAAGATCTTACAAGTTGGCATTCCATCAGGTTTTCAAGGATTTTTTGAAATTGCCACCTTTGGCATGGCTGTTGTCATGATGGGGTGGATTTCAACCACTGCACAGGCTGCACATATCGTGGCAATCAACATGGCCTCTTTAACCTATATGGCAGCCACCGGAATCGCTTCTGCTGGTGGAATTCATGTGGGTACAGCTCTTGGCGAAAGATCACATCAAGAAATCATTCATTCTGGTAATGCAGCACTAAAAATCACCATTGTTTTTATGGCAATATGTGCAGCTATCATGTATTTTGGGAAATATTGGCTCGTGCGTGGATATACGCAAGAATTACCCGTAATAGAAATTGCCATGAATTTAGTTACCTGGGGAGCAATCTTTCAATTATTTGATGGCATTCAGGCGGTCTCATTAGGACTTTTACGCGGACTACAAGATGTAAAAGTGCCAACAGCAATTTCCATTTTTTCGTATTGGGTAGTTGGTTTACCTCTTAGCTATTATTTAGGAATTTACCTGCCTTTGGGGGCAATTGGCGTTTGGATCGGACTAACTGCGAGTTTAGTATGTTCTGCCTCTCTTCTTTCTTATCGCTTTTATTATAAAGCCCCACGTATTAATTTTGAGGAATTAGTCATAGAGGACTAATCCATTTATCGTTTTTTTGACCGAAATTACTCCCTTTTTCCACGTTCCTTTTATAAAGAATTTTTATTATCTATTTTTTAGATAATAGTTTTTTGTTTATATTTAAAGACAAAAAAACGAACTATGAAAAATAACAGAAGAAACTTTTTGCAAAAAATAGGTGCATTGGGTTTGGCAACAGGAGCCTTACCTATCACTACATTAGCCGCTCAAGAAAAGGCGGAAGAGCGTATTTTACGATATGAAAAACCAATTTCTGTAGGTGATAAAATCAGATTAGGGGTAATTGGATTCGGAGTTCAGGGTCATTTCGACTTACGTTCAGCTTTAAAAGTACCAGGAGTTGAGCTAGCCGGAATTTGTGATTTATACACGGGCCGTATTCAAAATGCGAAAGAATTGTATGGTGATCAAATCTATACAACTAGAAATTATAAAGATTTATTGGACAGACCAGATATTGATGCCGTGATTATTGCCACGCACGATGTGTGGCATGCAAAAATTACCTTAGATGCATTAGCAAAAGGCAAGCACGTGTATTGTGAAAAGCCAATGGTGTATAAGATTTCAGAAGGTCCTGCCGTAATTGCAGCTCAAAAGAAATCGGGTAAAGTATTGATGGTGGGAAGTCAACGTGTATCTTCCATTGGTTTAGCAAAAGCAAAGGAATTATTAGCAGCTGGCGAGATTGGCAAATTAAATATGGTGAATGCTGTATATGATCGCCAAAGCTCTATCGGTGCTTGGGAATACACCATTCCAAAAGATGCAGATGCGAAATCAACTGATTGGGAACGTTTTATTGAAGTTACTGGCAAAATTCCTTACGATTCGAAAAAATTCTTCTGGTGGAGAGCGTTTAAGGAAGTTGGAACAGGCGTTGCAGGCGATTTATTCATTCACTTATTAAGTGGAACACATTTAGTGACCAACTCTTTAGGTCCTGAAACAATATATAGCACCGGACAATTCTCTCATTGGAAAGATGGCAGAAATTTACCAGATGTGATGTCGGGAGTGATGCAATATGGCGAAACAAAAGCGCATCCTGCTTTCCAATTAACGCTTCAAGTAAACTTCGTTAGTGGTACAGGCGGACAAGAAGTTACTCGATTTGTAGGCTCAGAAGGCGTAATGGATGTAAAAGGCAATAACATTTCTATCAAGCACAGCATCATGCCAGAAGCACCAGGATTTGGAGGTTACGACTCCGTATTTACCTTCTCAAAAGCCATGCAAGATGAAATGACCAAAGAATATGAGGCTAAATGGACCGCAGCTCAGCGTGCTCGACCTAAAAAAGACGATATCACCTATGCACCACCAGCAGGCTACGATGAACACGTAGATCACTTTACCAATTTCTTCGATGCCATTCGTACCGGAAAACCTGTTGTTGAAGATGCAACCTTTGGTTTCCGAGCAGCAGCTCCTGCATTGGCGTGTAATGAAAGTTATTTCTCGAAAAAAATTATTCATTGGGATCCAGTGAATATGAAATTGAAACAATAAAAGAAAGGCCTCGATATTCGAGGCCTTTTATATTTAATTTTCATAATGAAATCTACACTTTAAAATAATAATTTCATCATTTTCTACACGATAAATTATTCTATGTTCCAAATCAATTCTTCTCGACCAAAATCCAATTAACTGATTTTTTAAAGGTTCTGGCTTCCCTATTCCTTCAAATGGGGTTCTTGAAATAGATTTCAATAATTCATTAATACGCTTAAATTTCTTTTTATCAGTCTCTTGCCAGAAAATATAATCTTCCCAAGATTCCTCAAAAAACACATATTTCATAGGTTAGGCAGTTCTTTATAAATTCTATCACCTTTTTTATATTTTTCCAATGCAGTTTCAATTCGTTGAATATTTTTCAAAGATGACATTTCATGCATTGTTTCCTGCCATGAATTATATTCGTCTAAAGACATGACAACAATACCCTTATTATTCCCTCGATTGATAAACAAGGTCTCCGATTGATCTATCACTTTATTCACATAATTTTTCATTTCTTTCCTAAATTCAGATAAGCTTGCAAGAATCATAAAATTACAATTTTTTTGTACAAAATATTGTACAAATTTATCACTTTACTGATAATCTTCAAATTAATTTAAATATTTCAACCGCAAACTATTACCCACCACACTTACTGAACTTAGCGCCATGGCCGCACCGGCGATCATTGGATTAATCAGAAATCCATTGATGGGATATAAAATTCCAGCTGCAATAGGTATTCCAATAATGTTGTAGATAAATGCCCAAAACAAATTCTGATGAATGGTTCGAACCGTTAATTTAGACAATTGAATCGCCTGTGGAATTTTCTGTAAATCAGAAGAAATAATGGTCATTTTAGCAACATCCATCGCAATATCACTTCCATGGCCCATGGCAATACTCACATCTGCCTGCGCCAAGGCTGTACTGTCATTAATCCCATCACCTACCATCGCCACAACTTCTCCTTTCGCTTGTAATTGTTTGATAAAATCTGATTTGTCACTTGGCAAAACTTCGGCTTTAAAATGCTCAATTCCTACTTTTTCTGCAATAGACTTGGCTGTTTGCTGATGATCGCCCGTCAACATATATACTGAAATTCCTGCCTCTTTTAATTGTTTTACGGCCTGCAAAGAACTTGGTTTGAGCAAATCTTCAATGGCAATAATAGCCAATACTTTATTTGAATCGGCAAAATATACAACCGTTTTAGCCTCTTCTTTCCATTGTTTGGCATGAATTTCTAAACTTTCATCCAACAATCGATGCTGTTCTTCCATCCATTTTTTTGTACCTACCAAATAAAGCTGCTCATCCACCCTAGCCTCCACTCCTTTTCCTGTCACACTGTTAATAGATAAATCTTCCAAGGAGCGACTATCCGCATAATAGTGTACCACAGCTGCAGCTAATGGATGTTCCGATTGACGTTCCATAGAAACCAAAATATCCTTTTTCTCTTCTTGATGAGGTAACCAAATTACTTGCGATACTTTCGGTTTTCCTTCTGTCAAGGTACCTGTTTTATCCAATACGATAGATGTAATATGTTTAGATCGCTCCAAACTTTCTGCATCTTTAATTAATATTCCTTGCTCGGCTCCTTTACCCATCCCCACCATAATGGCTGTTGGGGTGGCAAGTCCTAAAGCACAGGGACAAGCAATGACCAACACCGTCACAAACGACAAAATCCCTTGTATCGAACCATTCGGGCCACCAAAATATCCCCACAAACCCAAGGTAATGATGGCGATAGCCAAAACAATAGGCACAAAAATGGCTGCAATTTTATCTACTAATTGCTGAACAGGTGCCTTGCTGCCCTGTGCATCCTTTACTTTTTGAATAATCTGCGCAAGTAGCGTATCCGACCCCACATGACTTGCTTCAAATTGAAAACTTCCCTTTTGGTTGATAGTACCTGCAAAAACGGTCGAACCAATTTCTTTGGCTACTGGCATTGCCTCACCCGTCAACATACTTTCATTCACATACGAAGCACCCGAAATTACCACTCCATCTAAGGCAACCACTGCACCAGGTTTTACCAACACAATCTCACCTTTTTGCACTAAATTGATATTTTTATCTTCAAAATTTCCATTTTCTGTCAATATGGTGACTTTATTGGGTTGCAAACCCAATAATTTCTTCAAAGCCTCCGTTGTGTTTCCCTTCGCCTTTTCCTCTAAAACTTTTCCGATTAGGATAAAGGCAATCACCACCGCGCTCGATTCAAAATAGACATGGGCATGCAAACCACGTTCGTGCCAAAACATGGGATTTAGCGTGTTGAACACGCTAAAAATATAGGCAATTCCTGTACTCAAGGCCACCAAGGTGTCCATATTGGCACTTCCATGCTTGGTCTGTTGGTAGGCATTGATGAAAAAATCTTTCCCAAACCAAAGCACTACTGGAGTAGCCAAAGCCCACATGTAATAATTAACACCAGGCAAGTCCATGAAAAACATTCCTAGGACCATCAACGGAAGAGAAAAAATAATAGCACCCCATGTCTTTCTTAACAGGATTTGATATGCATAAGCCTGCAATTCTTCAAAAGATTGCGTTTCCATTTTGGAAGGAACAAACAAATCATATCCTGCCAATTGAACCGCTTTTTGCAAGGAATTTAAATTGGTCTTATCATTATCAAAAGTCACTTGGAGCTCAGCACTCGCAAAATTCACACTTGCTTCTATTACACCTTGACTCGCTTGAACCGCTTTTTCTACTCCTCTGGCACAGCCTGCGCAGGTCATTTTCAACACAGGCACATTTTTTTTGACTATTTCCATAAATTTATCATTTATCGATACCTTTGTAAAGATGAGAATTATTCTATTGTTTTTCCTGACTTATGTCACGTTTGGACAAAAATCCATCACCACTTGTCATATCCCTACTCCAAGTAAAAGAAAGGTACTTCTATCAAAAGTAGTTGAGAAGCCAAATGCCATTAAAAAAAATACTCAAGGAATGGTAAAAATTCCTAGTGGAACCTATTGGATGGGATCACATGATGCTCAAGGCCGAGCCGATGAATTCCCGATTCACCAAGTAACGGTTTCTGGATTTTGGATGGATGAAACGGAAGTGACCAATCAACAATTTGAAGCATTTGTTAAAGTAACAGGTTATATTACCACCGCAGAAAAATCGATTGATTGGGAAGAAATGAAAAAACAAGTTCCCAAAGGAACTCCCAAACCAGCTGATTCTTTGTTGGCAGCTAGTTCTTTGATTTTTGTACCAACCACGGGACCCGTTGACCTCAACGATTATTCACAATGGTGGCAATTTAAACGAGGAGCCGACTGGAAACATCCTGAAGGTCCGAATTCGAATATTAAAGGTCGAGAGAATCATCCTGTGGTACATATTTCTTGGGATGATGCCAATGCCTATGCCAAATGGGCAGGGAAAAGATTACCCACGGAGGCAGAATGGGAATGGGCCGCGAGGGGGAATATCAAAAATGCCATCTATCCGTGGGGTAATGAATCGGTGAATGTGACACCATATAAAACCAATAGTTTTCAAGGAGAATTTCCGTATAATGATAAAGCCTTAGATGGTTATAAAAGTACCACTGCTCCTGTAAAAACGTTTCCAGCAAACGACTTTGGACTCTATGACATGGCAGGGAATGTGTGGGAATGGTGTGCAGATTGGTACCATGCCGATTATTATTCACAAATCAAACGCATTCATTCCATCAATCCTAAAGGACCCCGAACAAGCTTTGATCCCGATGAGCCAGAAGTACCCAAACGAGTCGTTAGAGGAGGATCCTTTTTATGCAACGATGGCTATTGTTCTAGCTACCGCAACTCCGCCCGCATGAAAACCAGTCCTGACTCGGGCTTGCAACATACAGGGTTTAGATGTGTGGTTTCTAAGTGATCCAGTGATCTAGTGATCCAGTGATCGAGTGATCTAGTGATCCAGTGACTAGAGAACCTAAGAATCTATGAATTTTAGAATTGGAAGAATGGGTGATCCCTGAGCCTATCGAAGGGGGGTTGGAGGCTGAGCCTATTGAAGGGGGCCTGCCGAAGGAAGGTCGGAGCCTGAGGTCGAGCGAAGCGAGAAAACTCGAAGGCTCGCGGGGAAGAATCGGAGGAATAGGAGGAATAGGAAGAATCGGAGGAACAGGAAGAATCTCTGAATTTCTGAAACTATGAATCTAAGAATCTATGAATCTAAGAATCTATGAAACTATGAATTTAAGAAACTATGCATCTATGAATGGTGCCCAAAATTGAAAGGAAAATCCGAAGCCCTATTTTATCCTTTGGCCGTAGAATTAATTCTAAGGCTTTTTATTTATTACAATTAAAAAGCCTCGGATTTAAATCCGAGGCCAACTAAATCACTAAATCACTAAATCACTCAATCACTCGATCACTGGATCACTTAAAAAACCCCTCTAATCGTTACCCCATACGTTCTTGGGTCACCTAATACGGCAGCGTATTGACCCGCATTGCCGGCTGCAGGGAGCAATTGCTCAAAATAATCGACTCCTGTTAGGTTTCTCGACCATAAAGAGACCGATAAGCCTTTACTTGCCTTGAAACCTACACGAGCATTAAATAAATTATAACCTGCAATATTTAAATATTTCGAAGGAGACGGACTAGAAGAAAAATCACTTCTTCCATACGAATCTAAGGCCACATACCATTCGCCAATTTCTCCAAATAATTTGGCAGCAGCGGTATATTCTGCTCCAAATGAACCTACCCATTTAGATACCCCTGGCAAATCACCACCTGATATATCCTTGAAGCTGACGCCTCCGGTTTCTTCCAATGGCACAGGTGCATTTTTGAAACTAACATATTTCGCATCTGCGTAAGCTACATTTCCGTAAAAAGTAAAATGCTTGGTCAAACTCAAGGTTCCTTCTACTTCTACCCCCTGCACTTGTACTTGCTCTGCATTGGCAAGGTATCCCCTATTCACGGCCAAATCAGCCGTTTGCACATTGGTTTGATAATCATAAATCGAGGTTCGATAGATGGTTGCATTTAAAGTTGCATTTTTACCCGGACGAGTCTTAAGTCCCCATTCGATATGCTGAACCGATTCCGGCTTTACAGTAGCAAGTTCCAACATGGGCTGTCCATTTAAGTTTGGTAATCCGCCTAAATTAAGCCCGACGGGCTTAAATCCTGTTGAATAGGTGGCAAATGAATTCAAAGATTTATTGAAACGATAAGCTAAAGTAATCTGACCAGAGAAATTCGTATTATCGATGTCCGCATTAAAACTTTGGTCTGAATACACCAATTTTTTCAAGGCGATCAAAGCTGGATCGGTCGTTTGCAAACCCCCATAGGTTGTTCTGGCAAAACTAATTTGCTTACGGTCGTAATTGTATCGAATTCCCGGCATCAAACTTAATTTATTGCTTAAGGCAATATCCAATTGACCAAAAAGTGCTGCACTCTGGGTATTCATGTTCTGACGAGTTTTGATTCCATATCCATCAAATAATCCAGGTGTTTTCCAAAGGGCACTGGTAGTGCTTTGAGCAAAACGCCATTGTGCATTCCCTGCCTCTTCTGTCTGATCTGGATCAGATTTCAAATCTTGGGCAAAATAAAAGGCCCCAAAAACCGCAGAAACTTTTGAGTGTAAAGAACCCGACCAACGTAATTCTTGCGAATATTGATTATGCTTGGAAGGGGCTTGAGATAATTTTAAAGCCTGCAAACCTGTAAAATCACGGTCTGAAGAAGGATCCCAATTCCAATATCTCCAAGCAGTTGTGGAGGTTAAAGTTCCGGCTCCCAAAGCAATATCTGCATTCACTGAAACACCCCCTAAATCTTGATTCGACCTCCAAGGCGTATCTGTATCTATTAAACGATCAAACGGATTTTTTGATGGAACTGAATAATTTAAATCCTTAATGATGGCATCAAATTGTCGATAAGCTGCACGCAGTGTGGGTACGACACCAGCAAAAACTTGGGCATATCCATTCGGACGTTGACGTGTGTAATCTCCGATTAAGGTCACTTTTATCTTATCTGAAGGGACAAATAACAATTGTCCTCTAAACCCTAAATTATTCAGATCATTAACATTTTGTTGTGAATTGATATTGTATAACAATCCATCGCGTTGCGTGCCTGAAAAGGATAATCGAGCAGCTACTTTAGAGCTGATCGGACCTGTAATAGAGGCCTTTGCCTGCACAAATCCATAATTACCATATCCCAATTCAAACGTGGAGCTTGGAGTAAAACTTGGTTTTTTAGTGGTAATGTTAAAGTTTCCTGCAGTGGTATTTTTCCCATATAGGGTTCCCTGTGGACCACGTAACACTTCCACTTGTTCCACATCAATAAAATCCATGGTGGTAGCAGCTGCACGCGCATAATACACCCCATCTACGTAAAAACCCACTCCAGGGTCAATTCCATCATTCGTTAATCCAAAGGTTGTTCCCAAACCACGAATACTCAGTGAAGTATTCCTTGGATTGGATGAATACAATTGAACCGATGGAATTAACTCTTTCAATCGATTCACGTTAAAAGCACCTGTTTCTGCAACTTTTGCACCTCCAATGGCGGTGATTGGAATGGGTACATCTTGCGCAACCTCTTTTCTTCTTCGAGAAGTAACCACCACTTCATTTAATTCTTCGGTTGATTCTGTTAAATAAATTTTCACCGGGGTACCTTCTGCCACGTATTCTCGTTTCTGGTAACCAATAAAACTGATAATTAAGGTATAAGGAAACTTTTGACCCGTTTGAAAGTAAAAGTTGCCATCAATATCTGACAAAACACCATGAGTAGTGCCTTTAATTAAGACAGATGCACCAGGAATTGGCTGTAAGGTTTTGGCATCTAGGATTATCCCCGCAAGGGTCGAATTAATCACCGGCTTGTTATTTTGCGCCAATAATGAATTAGACAAAAACAAGAATGCCACGAACAATTGTAAAAATCTTTTTTGCATAAAGGTATCTATTTAATCAATTTAAGGTTTTTTCTCTTTTTACTATATAAACTCTATGTTTTTAGTAGATTATTGTGCAAAACTAAGAAAGGGTTTTTAATTATGCAAATAAAAGTTTAGGAATTGTGAAGTGTGAGGTGTGAAGTGTGAGGTGTGAAGTGTGAGGTGTGAGGTGTGAGGTGTGAAGTGTGAGGTGTGAAGTGTGAGGTGTGAAGTGTGAGGTGTGAATTGTGAATTGTGATTTTTTTTAATAATAATTAGCTATCTTACTAGTTATTTTATAGCAATTAACAATTAACAATGCGCTTTCTCCCCATCCTATTACTTTTTTCCCCATGCCTAATCTGGGCACAGAGAAGTCAGTTTATTCAGCATATACGAATAATTGATGGTACTAATAAACAAGCATTTGTGGGTTCTATCAGGATTAAAGGGCAAAAAATAGTTGAAATCGGAAAAATAAAGCCTCAAAAAGGCGATAGCCTAATAGATGGAAAAGGACTTGTTTTGGCCCCCGGATTCATCGATTCGCATAGTCATCACTTACAAGATGTGCTAGAAAACCCACAGGCCATTTCAACGGCTAATCAAGGAGTAACCACCATTGTGGTGGGTCAAGATGGAGAAAGTATTCCCATGAATGAACTGACTTCTCTTCTACAAAAACAGCCCGTAGCAGTAAATGTGGCCACCTATACCGGACAATCTTCCCTGCGTGAGCAAGTAATGGGTGAGAAAAATTTATGGAGAGCAGCCAAACAAACTGAAATCGACCAAATGAAGCGATTGTTGGAGGAAGATTTAAAACAAGGCTCATTCGGACTTTCCACCGGACTTGAGTATGAGTCGGCGTTCTATTCTACAAGAGATGAGGTATTACAATTGGCAGCCGTAACGGCTGCCAACAAAGGTCGTTATATCAGTCATATTCGAAGCGAAGACATTGGCATGCAAGATGCTTTGGACGAAATCATTCAAATAGGTAAAAAAACGAAAATTCCTGTTCAAATTTCCCATATCAAATTGGCAAAAAAATCTGATTGGGGAAAGGCTCCAGAAATTTTACAATTATTAGAACAGGCAAGAAAAGAGGGTGTAGATATTACCGCAGATATCTATCCTTACACCTATTGGCATTCCACACCCCGGATTTTGTTTCCAAAACGAGATTATCAGGTCTTGGAAAGTGCTGAATTTGCCACCCAACAATTATTTGATCCATCAGAATCGTATTTGGTAAAATATGCACCTGTTCCTTTTTATAAGGGTAAAACAATTGCAGAAATTGCTAAAATTCGTGGAGAAAGTCCGGCTCAAACCTTAATGGCCATTGTCAAATTATCGGAAGATTTTAGAGCCCAACATCCAGATTTTAAAGGAACAGTAGAGGCTATTACCGGTAAATCGATGTCGGAACAGGATCTTTCGGATTTTATCGCATGGAAACATAGTAATATTTGTTCTGATGGAAATGCAGGGGCACATCCTAGAGGATATGGCTCATTTACGAGAGTTTTAGGAAAATATGTTCGAGAGGAGCGGGTAATTTCCTTGGAAAATGCTATTTTTAAGATGACAGGACTCACGGCGCAACATCTTGGGATACAAGATCGTGGGACCATCCAAGTCGGAAAAATGGCTGATTTGGTTTTATTTGACCCAAAAACAGTGCAAGACCATGCGAGTATTGGCAATAGCCATGCCTTATCAGATGGCATTGAAATGGTTTGGGTAAATGGCAAAATCGTTTACCATCAAAAAAAATCAACTGCTGAACGAAGTGGAACTTTAATTAAAAGAACAAATGAATAATGCGCTTGTGCTAACAAATGGAATTTTAGACCATTCGGATGCAAAAACTGCCCATGGATTAATCAGAGGAACGGAACGTTTCACGATTCGGGGAATTATTGATGACGAAAAAAATGCAGGAAAAGATGCTGGAGAAGTACTAGATGGCAACTTTCGAAATATTCCAATTTTTGCTACTTTAGAGCAGGCCATACAACAAAATAACGACATCCAATACCTCATCATTGGTGTAGCAACAGTGGGTGGAATTTTACCTGATTCCATGATTAGCATCATTCAGGAAGCCATTCAATTGGGCATTTCAATCGTGAACGGCCTCCACGATTACCTAGTAGATCGACCTGAAATTGCAGATTTAGCCAAAGCTCATCAGGTTAAATTAATTGATGTTCGCAGACCCAAAGCAAGAAAAGATTTACATTTTTGGTCAGGAGAAATCTTACAAACTTCCACCCCTATTATTGCGGTAATGGGTATGGACTGTGCCATGGGAAAACGCACAACCGCACGATTGATCAGACAGGCCTGTGCAAAGCATGATTTGAAGGCAGAGATGATTTACACGGGTCAAACCGGTTGGCTACAAGGTGGAAACTATGGATTTATCTTTGATTCAACCTTAAATGATTTTGTGTCGGGTGAACTAGAACATGCAATATTAAGCTGCATCGAAGCAGAAAATCCCGACTTTATTTTATTGGAAGGACAAGCTTCTTTGCGCAATCCGAGTGGACCCTGCGGATTAGAATTTCTAATTTCTGGACAAGCCAAATCGGTTGTATTAATTTTTGCACCTAAACGAACCTATTTCGACAATGAGGAGCATTGGGGAAAAATTCCAAGTGTGGAATCTGAAATCGAAATTATCGAAAAATTAGGATCGAAAGTGATTGCCTTGGCAATCAATACCGAAAATTGTAGCAGAGAAGAAGCATTTGCTTTTCAAAAGCAATATGAGGAAAAAACGGGCATTCCGGTTGTATTGCCACTTGAAGAAGGGGTCGACAAAATCATTCCGATTTTAAAAGCTTTGAAATGAACATAAAAGCGATTCGACCTTTCTTGCGCTCTATGGCTTTAACCAAGCCTTATTCAATTGCAGGCTATACGTTTTCAGATGTTTCCTTAGGATTTGTAGAAATAGAATTAGCGAATGGAATCATTGGTTTGGGAACAGCAAGTCCAGCGGAAGAAGTAGTAGGCGAAACTGCAGAAATGAGCATACAAAATCTGCAATCAGATTTTGTACAATCACTTGTTGGACAATCCATTGAAAACTACCAATCCATTATTCGCTCGATCAGAGCGCATTTTGCACATTTACCAGGCACACAAGCCGCCTTGGACCTCGCCATACATGATGCCTACGCCAAATGGAAAAAGATTTCTGTGATTTCCATCTATGGTCAGCAAATAAAAGCTTTGCCAACTTCTGTCACCATTGGATTAATGCCAATAGTCGAAGCGATACAAGAAGCAAAAGAATTTGAGCGATTAGGGTTTAAGATATTAAAAGTAAAAACTGGGGAAGATGTGGAGGAGGATATCGAAAAAATTATCAAACTGCATGAGCAGTTTGGGAATCGAATAAGCATTCGGGTGGATCCCAATCAAGGCTATTCCGCAAGCCAATTGAACCAATTTATAGAAAAAGCTGGCAAATGGGTTGAATTAATTGAACAACCCTTACCTGTAGGCCAAGAGCAAGATTTACAGAATTTTTCGGAGGTAGCAATCATGGCAGACGAGTCGATTACCGACACTAAAGCTGCAGAAAGGTTTGCTAAATCGCCGAAGCTTTTTCAGATATACAATATTAAATTAATGAAATCTGGGGGTATTCAAGGAGCCTTAGAAATCGCACACATTGCCAAAAAATCCAATATCGACCTATTTTGGGGGTGTAATGATGAAAGCAGATTAAGCATTACAGCCGCCTTGCATACCGCTTATTGCATGCCTAATACCAAGTATCTAGACCTAGACGGCAGTTTTGATTTAGCCGAAGATTTGGTAACAGGTGGATTTACCCTTGAAAATGGGTATTTACAGATAAATGATGAAATCGGATTCGGTGTCCATATCCTATGAGCCAACTAAAACCTAAAATCAATTTACATTCAGCGACTTTTTTGGTGGTCAGTGTGATCATAGGTTCGGGGGTATTCAAAAAAATTGCACCAATGGCTGAGTCATTAGGCTCGCCGATGTGGGTAATTGCATGTTGGGTCTTTGCCGGATTAATCAGTTTAGCAGGGGCATTATCTACGGCAGAACTCGTGAGTTTGTTTCCCAATTCTGGGGGTGAGTACCATTATTTCCAGAAAATTTATGGTAAATTTTTCGCATTCTTATATGGTTGGTCGAGTTTTGCGGTCATAAAAACAGCAGCCATTTCTGCTCTGGCTTATGTTTTTGCGCAATCGCTTAATAGTTTAATTATATTGCCAGATTTGGGAGGAGATTTATCAATAAAATTAGTAGCTTCTTTACTCGTTGTTTTATTGACTTATTTGAATTACCGCGGACTTGGTTCTGCAGAAAAATTTAGTCGAATACTTACTTATGCGATGTTATTTGGCATAGGATTACTTATACTATTCGGATTGTTTTCGAAATCAGGCGATATTCAGCATTTTAAATCTACCAAAACACTTTCTGGCTGGGAATTCATCAAAGCCTTTACGATGGCTAGCCTGGGCGCTTTTTGGGGATATGAAGGCTGGAATAATATTGGATTTATTGGAGAAGAAGTAGAGCATCCAAGAAAAAATCTACCTAAATCCTTGGCATATGGAACAAGTTTGGTCATCTTATCTTATGTACTTCTCAATATCATATTTGTTTATATATTACCCATTAATTTCTTCATTCAATTAAATCAAGATCCAAATAAAATTGCAGCCGTAGAAGTAGCGAAGGTCATAGGTGGAGAAATTGGTGTGCTTTTTGTGGCCTTATTAATTCTTACGACTACCTTAAATGCAACCAATAGCACCATTTTGATGTCGGCAAGAATCATTTATGCTATGTCGCGTGATGGTTTGTTTTTCAAATTTGCAAATTCGGTACATGGAAAGCACCACACTCCTGATAAGGCCTTGTTCCTACAAGCAATTTGGGCTATTGCCTTGATTTTCTCCGGAAGCTTTGACCAATTAACAGATATGCTCGTTTTTGCTTCTTTCTTATTTTATGGAAGCTCCGCCTTGGGGGTGTTAATTTTGCGTAAAAAAGCGCCACAATTAGAAAGAGATTACCGTGTTTGGGGATACCCGGTTGTTCCCATGCTTTTTGTATTTTTTTGCATAGCTTTATTCATCCTCACAATTTTCAATCAAGCCCAAGAAGCTCTAATCGGTCTTGGATTAATTTTTAGTGGAATTCCGGTGTATTTAATTATGAAACTAAGAAACTAAGAATCTATGAAACTATGAATCGGAAGAATCGGAAGAAACTATGAATCTAAGAATTGATGAACGGAGCCTGAGGTCGAGCGAAGCGAGAAAACTCGAAGGCTCGCGGGGAAGAATCTATGAATCTAAGAATCTATGAAACTATGAATCGGAAGAATAGGAAGAATCGGAAGAAACTATGAATCTAAGAATTGATGAACGGAGCCTGAGGTCGAGCGAAGCGAGAAAACTCGAAGGCTCACGGGAAGAATCGGAAGAATCGTAAGAAACTATGAATCTAAGAATTGAAGAACGGAGCCTGAGGTCGAGCGAAGCGAGAAAACTCGAAGGCTCGCGGGAAGAATTTAAGAAATTAGGATATTTATGAAAGCTTTAATTTGCGAACGACCTGGACAATTTGAATATATCGAAACCGATTATCCAGCAGAAAAGATTGGACATTCCATTCTTCAAATCAAACGTATTGGAATTTGTGGAACAGACCTTCATGCTTTTGAAGGCACCCAACCCTATTTTTCTTACCCTAGGATATTGGGTCACGAATTAACAGCAGAAATTATTCAAACAGATGCCGCTCATTTTGCTGTTGGGGAATACGTCACCATAATACCCTATTTGCATTGTGGACATTGTGTGGCTTGTAGCCAAGGAAAAACTAATTGTTGTACGAAATTACTTGTATTAGGTGTGCATACAGATGGAGGAATGCGAGAATTCATTTCAATCCCAAATGAATATTTAATTTCAGGAAAAGGATTGAGTTTAGATCAATTAGCATTAATAGAACCTCTTGCCATTGGTGCACATGGGGTTCGAAGGGCTCAAATTCAAGAAAATGAATTTGTCTTGGTGGTTGGGGCCGGCCCTATTGGATTAGGAGTCATAGAGTTTGCAAAAATTGCCAAAGGAAAAGTCATTGTGTTAGACGTAAATGAGCATCGACTACAATTTTGTAAAGAAAAATTAAACATTCAATACTCGATAAACCCTAATAAAGAAGATGCCATACAACGATTAAAAGAGATTACACAGGACCAAATGCCAAGTGTGATCATAGATGCTACAGGAAATCTTCACGCCATTCAACAATCGTTTCAGTATTTGGCACATGGAGGAAGGTACGTGCTTGTTGGACTTCAAAAAGAAAATATCTCATTTTCTCATCCAGAATTTCACAAACGAGAAGCAAGCTTAATGAGTAGTAGAAATGCTACTATTTCAGATTTTGATTGGGTAAAGGAATGCCTTATAAATGGACTCATTCAGCCAAATCATTTCATTACACATCGTGTGGCCTTTCATATACTTAAAGAACAATTTGAGTCCTTTTTGGATCCCAAAAATGGGGTAATTAAAGCGATGGTAGAGTTTTAAAATAAGAAGAATCGGAAGAATCGGAAGAATCGGAGAAACTGAGAATAGGAAGAACGGAAGAGCATGTGAATCTATGAATCGGAGAAACTGAGAATAGGAAGAACGGAAGAGCTTGTGAATCTATGAATCTATGAATTGAAGAACGGAACCTGAGGTCGAGCGAAGCGCCCTACGACAAGCTCAAGGACCTTACAATTCACAATTAACAATTCACAATTAAAAATTATTTCCTACTTTTGCGAAATGAAAAAATACATTGCCATCTTACTCCTGCTTGTGATGCAAAGTTCTTTGCTGAATCAATGGAGTATGGTTATGTACTACCAAGTAAATCGAGATTTTATTGCGCAAAATTTTTGTGTTAACAAAGATAAACCGAAATTAAATTGTAATGGACACTGTTATTTGGCCAAACAATTAAAAAAACAGGAAGAAAAAGAAACGAAGTCAAATTCTGAAAAGTTGCAAAAACTTCCTGAAATAAATTTAGTATTTGAAGAAGTAGCCTTTTTCCATTTCGTTACTCAAGTAGAAGATCCTACGACTCATACCTTTTCCTACAATAATTTATATTCAAAATTATTTAATCAAACCATTTTACACCCTCCTTCAGTAAGCTAATTTTCTTTGAATCATTTTTTAGATTTTTAAATTAAAATTAGTTTTATGAAAACCTTATTCACAGGACTTTTGTTCTTTGTGCTTCTAAGTGCACAAGCTCAAAACTCCTACCTTCAAATCATCCATTCGGTGACTAAAGAACCGATTGCAGGTGCACAAATACGCGTTAAAGACAAAATTATAGGCATTTCAGATGCCAATGGCCGATTACAAAAAACGAATCTTCCTTTAAACGAAGAGTTACAAATTACCTCCATGGGTTTTCAAAGTAAATGGCTAGTTGCAAATGCACCTGAAAGCATCATCGAATTAGAAGAACAAAGCAAACAATTAGAACAAGTAGTAGTTACTGCTTCTAAACAAGTCACCACACGTGTAGAAACGCCCGTGGCCATACATAAAATCAATGCCCAATTAATTCAAGATACCAAGCCTGTCCTAATGGCCGAGTTGATTAATAAAATCCCAGGGGTGGTCATGCTCAATTATAATAATGAACAACATGGCATGGGGATTCGTCAACCTTTTGGTACCTCTGCCTATTTCTTGTATTTAGAAGATGGTTTGCCCCTTCGCCCTTTGGGAGTATTTAATCACAATGCATTAATTGAAACTAATATTCAAGGACTTAACTCAATTGAAGTCATCAAAGGTCCTGCCTCCTCTTTGTATGGACCAGAAGCCGTGGGTGGTGCAATCAATTTAATTACCAAAAGAGCCTCTGGTATCCCAACTTTTCAAGTGGGTTATCAAATGGACCAATGGGGATACCAACGTACCCAATTTACAGCTGGGGCAATTTTGAATCCCAAATGGTCTATCATGACAGGTGGTTACATCTCCCGACAAAGAAACAGTTGGGCCTCTAATTCAGATTTTGACAAAACCTCGATCAATGTACGACTGGATTACAAATTGGGTAAAAAAACAAATCTTTGGGGATCCTTTGCTTACAATGATTATTATTCTCAAACAGGTGGCAATATCGATTCAACTGGATTTTATTCTAGAACCTACCAAAGTCCGGCAGATTTCACCTATCGAAGCTCATTTTCTTCTCGGTCACGACTTACTTTAGAACACCAATGGAATGAAAAACAAGCTACTGATATAACCATATTTTATCGAGACAATGCTTTGGGTCAAAATCCAGCCTATTCGATTTCTTGGACGAGTCCGAATACCACAGCTAGCGGCCAAGAAAACTTAAATAGCTTTTCAAGTTTCGGACTTATGGCCCAGCACAAGATACAAGTAGATTTTTTGCACTCAAAAATTTTAACAGGTATTTTACTGGACCGGTCCCCAAATGATTATTGGGCTTATAAGGTAAATTTAACAGCTAGTTTAAGACCCGATAAAAAATCCGTCGAAAAATATACCATTAAAGAGTATTTACCCAATTCCTTTTTAAGTAATTATTCTGCAATTATTTGGAATAAGGCGGTTTATGCACAATGGGACTTGAATCCATTAGAAAAACTGCGTTTTTCTTTAGGGGGTCGTTTCGATCAAATGTCTTTTGATTACACCAATTATATGGATAATAGTAGTGGAACAAAAAGTTATGAAAAATTCTCACCCAAATTAGGCATCACCTATGAAATTGCTCAAAATATTGGGGTGTATGGTAATTATTCAAAAGGCTTTTCACCACCTGCCCTTTCGGCCGTATTCAGAGCGCGCCCTGCTTCGCAGGTCGCTACAACGGGTGAAAAATTTTACCTAAGTATCGATCCAGCGACTTTTAATAATTATGAAATTGGAGGTTGGACGAGTCTTTTCAAGCACAAATTATATATTGATTTGACGGCCTATCGTTTAGAAGGATTCAATGAATTATTAAATATTAAACAACCCGATAACACGATTGATTACGTGAGCGCTGGTCAAACACAGCATCAAGGAATTGAGTATGCCATTACTTATAAGCCATCCTCTCAATTTTCCGTCCGATTTAGTGGCACCAATGCCAAGCATACTTTTGAAAGTTTCATCCTAAGCACCAAAGCAAGTGATGTTCTTAAAAACGTAAATGGCAAAGAAATGCCACAAGCACCACATTTTGTTGGAAATATTGAAATTACCTACAAACCTACTTGGTTAGCAGGAAGCCGAATAGCCTTTGAATGGCAGCGAATTGGTTCTTGGTATGTAAATCAAGTAAATACGGTGCAATATGCCGACCAGGGATTTTTAGGTGCAAAAGGTGTTTCTGTTTTAAATATTCGCATGGGTTATCAGTATAAGGCTTTTCAATTCTTTGCTAATATCCTGAATGCAAGTAATGAATTATATGCCACTGCAGCCAGCAGAGGAAATAATGCAACAGATAAAACAACCTTTACACCAGCAGCTCCAAGAAATATCAACGCAGGTGTCATGATCGACATCTTTCAAATCAAAAACGTATGGAAAAATTAATCTATAGCATAGTCTTTTTGCTTAGCTTACAAATAAGTTTTGCTCAAACCATTGTTTCCAATGCCTCTTATGAGGCATTGGATCCATCATTTACTCAAAAAAACAACAATGAAATTGTGCTATCCTGGGTTGAAAAACGGGAAGATGGTGTTCATTTTTTTAGAAAAACCTGGTTGCTCAATCAACAAACTTGGTTACAGACCGAAGAGGTTCCTATCGACCGGAATGCCTCCACGCATGCGGAAGGGATGCCCAAATTGGCCTATAAGCAATCGGGAGAATGTATTTTACTTTATGAAATTAATAAGCCTTCTGCCAAAACACGCTTCAGTGGCGATTTGATGTATGCCATGGAACGAGCAGGTAAATGGTCTAAAGCACAAACCATTCATCAAGATACCACTGCGGGCCTCTCACATAGTTTTGGAAAACTCCTAACACTTTCCAATGGAGAAGTAGGTGCATTGTGGTTAGACGTGAAAGTGGGTCCTAAAGGAAGAACCTTGGTGTATGCGACTACAAGTCCTGGCCAAGGCTTTGGCGACATGCGCATTTTAGACAATCAAACCTGCGAATGTTGCCGCATAGATGCCATTGCGAGTGAAAATGGAGAAATGGCCATTGTTTATCGGGATTTAAATGACAAAGGAGAACGTGACATGGGATTTATTCAATCGAAAGACTTTGGAAAAAGCTTTTCAAAATCAGTACCCCTTTTTGAGGACCATTGGAAGGTAAATGCCTGCCCACATGCTGGTCCTAGTTTAGCCAAATCTAAACAAGGCTTACAGGCCGCTTGGTACACAGGAGCAGAGTCGGGCAATGGAATCAAATGGATTCAGGTAGCAAACAATAAACAAATTTTGCATTTAAAAGGAGAAAAATATCGGATGCCACAATTGGGAACAAACTCAGAAGCCAAAACCGCTTTGGTGTATGCAGAAATTACACAAGAAGGAGACCAATATTTCAAGCAAATAAAATTGGCCCAACAAAATAACAGTAAAATTACTACTACTTCATTGAGCCAAAAAGGAGAAGATTGCTCTTATCCAGTCATTATTGGCAATCAGAAAGGCTATTTAATTGCCTATCAGTCTAATTCAAAAATCATTGTTCAACTAAACCCTTAAAAACTTCCCCCCGAGCCTTTGAGTTTTCTCGCTTCTCCGGCCTTCGATTCATAGATTCTTACCCCCGAGCCTTCGAGTTTTCTCGCTTCGCTCGACCTCAGGCTCCGGCTTTCAATTCATAGGTTCATAGATTCTTAGATTCTTAGATTCATAGTTTCTTACCCCCGAGCCTTCGAGTTTTCTTGCTTTGCTCGACCTCAGGCTCCGGCCTTCAATTCATAGTTTCATAGATTCACAAACTCTTCCGTTCTTCCTATTCTCCGATTCTCAGGTTCTCAGATTCACAGTTTCTCCGATTCTTAGATTCATAGATTCTTAGATTCCTACTTCTTCGCCAACTCCTTTAAATACGGCTGATGGTACAATCTTTTACCCGTTGCTTTGTACAAGGCATTGGCCAAGGCTGCAAATACCGGAGGGAAAGGGGGCTCTCCTAATCCTGTTGGATCAATGTTATTCTGTACAAAATGCACATCAATCGATTTTGGGGCTTCTCGATGGCGAATAATGCGGTATTGATTCAAATTTTTCTGTGTAGTAGCACCTTTACTAAAGGTTAAACCTCCATACAAGGCATTTCCTACACCATCAATCACTGCACCTTCGACCATGTTTTTGGCCCCCTCTGGGTTGACAACAAAACCACAATCCATGGCAGTAACCACATTTTCAACCACTGGTTGACCCTCTTTGATGCTTACATCAATCACATGTGCCGCATACGAACGGTGACAAAAATAGGCTGCCACACCTCTTTTGGCATTTTTACTATTTTTCTGTGCCCAATTAGATTTTTCTTTCACCAATTCCAATACACCAATGTATCGATCGGCATCATATTCATTCCGTTTTCCCACTGGATTTGCCTTTGCACGTCTCAATAATTCTAAGCGATAGTCCAATGGATCTTTACCAATTGTTTCAGCCAATTCATCTAAAAAGGATTGTTCAGCACTTGCGTTGAAGTTAGAACCCGGTGCTCTGAAGGCACCGATGGTGATATTGGATGGAATCTCCCACCCTTCTGCCAAATAATTATCAAATGCGCCTGCTGGGAATCGATTTTCGTGAATGGCACCCTCAGGAATCCCTCCACCTTTCACAGCAAAAGCAGTCACTTGGTTATTTTCATCTATAGCCGCGCGGTAGGTAATCATGTACGATGGACGATAGATCCCATTAGTCATATCGTCTTCACGGGTATAAATTAATTTAACAGGCGCATTCATTTTCTTTGAAATGTGTCCTGCCTCTACGATGTAATGTCCGTAAGCTCTTCGGCCAAAACCGCCACCCATACGAGCCAGTTTCATTTCTAATTTATCAGGATTGAGGTCCAGATTGCTTACAATATTTTGTTTCATCATTTCAGGAATCTGAATCGGTGCTACAAAAAATGCTTTTTCAGCTGTTATATGAGCAAAACACGAAATAGGTTCCATTGGATTATGCGCAAGGAAAGGAGCAGTATAGGTTCTTTCCAAAACTTTTTTAGCCTTTGAAAATGCCTCCTCGGGATTGCCATCTTTACGCAACAATTTGGCTGGTTTTTGTTGCATCTCATACATTGTTTTGAGATGTTGCTCAGTACTTTCCAAACCTGCGGGAATAATTTCTTCCTTTTTTCTACCCCAAGCAGCTACTATTTCTTTTTTGGTTTGAATTGGGCTCCATTCGGCCTTCACTTTTTTACGAGCATTCATTACCTCATAGGTAGAATCACCAACAATGGCAATCAATTTATTGAAAGCACGGGTATCAAATCCAGCACGTTCATATCCTTCTTTATATACTTCAAAAGAAAAAACATTCTTGATTCCCGGCATTTTCAAAGCTTCTTTGGCATCAAAAGATTTTAATTCCAATCCAAAAGCTGGTGGATGAATTACCATGGCAATCAGCATACCTGGATATTTAAAATCCATGGTAAATAAAGACTCTCCACTTACAATTTGCTTCCCTACTTTATTTTTCTGTGGAGTACCAATCAGAGAAAACTCAGCTGGTTTTTTCAGTACCACGTTGGTCGGAGTAGGTAATTTGGCGGCCTCAGAAGCTAAAGCCCCATACGTTTCTTTCTTACCAGATGGATGTAGAATCTCTCCTTTGGAAGCTTTTAATTCAGACAATGGAACATTCCAACGATTGGCAGCTGCCTGCAGAAGCATTTGTCGAGCCGTTGCCCCGGCGGTACGCAGGGGAATCCATGCCGAAGCCATGGCATTACTGCCACCTGTCATTTGGTTTTTAAAACGAGGCGTATCGTAATTCCCTTGTTCAACGACAATCGAATTCCAATCTACTTCCAATTCCTCAGCAATGAGCATCGGAAGGGAGGTCATCACATTGGTACCAAATTCTGGATTTGGGGAAAATAAAGTAATTGTATTATCTGAGGTAATTTTAATAAAACCTGTTAAAGCAACACCTTCAGCGCTTACGGATGTTTCGGCGGCCAAAGCTTCTGTCGGCATCAAATTGGCCAACCAGCTAAATCCAATCATCAATCCACCGCCAGAAAGGGAAGTGATTTTCAGGAAAGAACGTCTATCGTATGTTTGATTATTTTTTTCCATGATCTAGCTTATTTAGAAGATTTTGCTGCTTGTTTAATGGCTGCTTTTATACGCTTGTAAGTACCGCAGCGACAAATATTTCCACTCATAAAATTATCAATATCCTCATCTGTAGGATTTGGAATGGATTTCAATAAAGAAGCGGCAGCCATGATTTGTCCGGTCTGACAATATCCGCACTGTGCCACATCTAATTCCAACCAAGCCTTTTGAACCGGATGCTCTGCCTCTTTTGAAAGTCCTTCGATGGTAGTAATTTCTTGATCCCCAACTGCTGAAACAGGTAATTGACAAGATTTTAGGGCTACTCCTGACAAATGAATGGTACAAGCGCCACAAGAACCAACACCACAGCCATATTTGGTGCCAACCAAATCTAAATGATCACGTAAAACCCAAAGCATGGGTGTAGAAGCGTCCACATCAACTTGTAGCATTTTATTATTAATTTTCAAATGGTAGACTGGCATATCTTTTATTTATTAAACAGTAAATACGATTTACAAATATTAATTAATTGTATGGAAATAAATTACACTTTTCAAACAAAAAGTTACGGAATTCAAATGATAAATTCCCAAATGGAGAATCCATTTTGTAAAAAAAAACAAAAAGCCTGTAAATTTTCATTTACAGGCTTCTACTTTAAACTTTGGCGGTCTGGACGGGACTCGAACCCGCGACCCCATGCGTGACAGGCATGTATTCTAACCAACTGAACTACCAAACCTTCGTCTAAAACGTGGCACAAAATTAGGCATTTTATCTGTTTTTACAATACCTTTATCAAAAATTTTACAAAAAAAATGAACCCGCCGGCTAAACACGAATACCCACAGACAAGCTATTTTGCTGAATATCTGAATTTTAATCCAACAGATACACTCACAGAACAATTGAAAAAAAATGAAATTTTTATTTTAAATCTTTTCGAAAACCTTAGCGACATCGAACTTTCCTTCCGTTATCAACCTACTAAATGGTCTATAAAAGAATTAATCGGACACCTTGCTGATACCGAAAAAATATTCTCCTATCGTGCCCTATGTATCGCAAGAGGCGAACAAAAGGCCTTACCCGGTTTTGATGAAAATGAATACGTTCTTCAGGCAGCATTTGATTCACTGACTGCCAACCAACTAATTCAATACTACTTCGCAAATCGCACCGCAACCCTTGCCTTCCTAGAAACAATTAGCGAATCTAAGTTGGAACAAATGGGAAACGCAAATGGCCAAATGGTAAGTGCAAAATCTCTTTTTTGGATGATTGCCGGCCACGAAAAACACCATTTATCAGTAATTAACGAAAGATATTTACCACATTTGAACAAAAAAGAGTAAATTAGTGAAAAAGCAGATCATGCACTTTTATAAATATCAAGGTACTGGAAACGACTTCATCATCATTGATGATCGCACGCAAACTTTTCATCTAAGTAAAGAAGAAATCGCGAATTTGTGTCATCGCCGTTTTGGCATTGGTGCAGATGGACTCATGCTTTTACAAATGGCTGATGGATATGATTTTGCGATGGTCTATTACAATTCTGATGGTAGTTTGGGTACAATGTGTGGCAACGGAGGCCGTTGCCTCGTTCGATTTGCTGCTGATTTGGGTATCGTAAAAACCATTGCAAATTTTATCGCAGTGGATGGCCCCCATGAGGCATTTATCGATTCAGAAAAGATTTCCCTTAAAATGCAAGATGTTAGCCACGTGGCTATTCAAGGAAAAGACTTTTACACCAATACGGGTTCACCTCATCATGTAATCATCACCTCAAATATTCAAGAAACTGACGTTTTCAACATCGGTAAAGAAATCCGCCATTCTACCCTATATGCACATCAAAATGGTAGTAATGTGAATTTTCTAGAACAAAATGGGAGTAATTCCATTTTCGTGCGCACGTATGAAAGGGGCGTTGAAGACGAAACTTACTCTTGTGGAACTGGTGTGACCGCCGCAGCTTTGGTGGCACATGAACAATTACATTTACAAAGCCCTGTGGAGATTCAAACCTTAGGCGGTTCGCTTGCTGTTAAATTCAACGGTAATTCTATCACTGGCTATAAAGACATTTTTCTTACCGGACCTGCAAAGAAAGTTTTTCAAGGAGAGTGGAGAAGTTGAAAGTGGAAAGTGGAGAGTTGAATTGTAAATTGTGAATTGTAAATTGTGAAGGAGCCTGAGGTCGAGCGAAGCGAGAAAACTCGAAGGCTCAACTGAATTGATACTATTTTGACTAAAAAGATTTTAAAATATACCATATGATACAATTATCGGATGAAACGGCACAAAAAAATGTAGAAAACTGGCTACACGGAGCCTATGATGCCGAAACAAAAGCTAAAATAAATGCATTAATTGAGGCAAATGACACCACTGCATTAACTGATTCTTTTTATAAAAATTTAGAATTTGGTACGGGTGGTATGCGCGGAGAAATGGGCGTTGGCTCTAATCGAATGAATAAATATACGGTTGGTGCTGCTACCCAAGGATTTGCCAATTATCTGAATAAAGTTTTAAAGGGACAATCGATTAAGGTGGCAATTGCCCATGATTCTAGAAATAATTCACCGGAATTTTGTCGCATTGCAGCTGATATTTTTACTGCAAATGGAATTGAAGTTTACCTTTTCCCTGCCCTACGCCCTACCCCTCAATTATCATTTACTGTTAGACATTTGGGATGCCAAGCTGGACTGGTAATTACGGCCTCTCACAATCCAAAAGAATACAATGGATACAAAGCCTATTGGGCCGATGGATCCCAGGTGGTGGCCCCGCACGACAAAAATATTGTTGCTGAAGTAAACGCTATTTCTTCAGTGGAAGAGATCAAATTCACAGGTAATGAAACTCTTTTACATATTTTAGGTCCTGAAATCGATGCAGCATATTTAGAGACTATTTCAACTAATTGTCGACAACCTGAGGTAATCAAAGCGCAAAAAGATTTAAAAATTGTCTTTTCCCCTATCCATGGAACGGGCATTACCTTAGTCCCTCAAGCCCTAGCAAAATTAGGATTTGAAGCGGTTACGGTAGTTGATGAGCAAGCTGAACCAAATGGAAATTTCCCGACGGTGGTCTATCCAAATCCAGAGGAAAAAGAAGCAATGACATTGGCTTTAAACAAAGCCAAAGAAATTGATGCCGACTTAGTAATAGCAACCGACCCAGATGCAGATCGAGTGGGTGCAGCTGTTAAACGTCCAGATGGACAATGGCAATTGCTCAATGGTAATCAAATGGCAAGTTTGATTTTATATTACTTATTACAAATTGATCAGGAAAAAGGAAAATTAACTGGAAAGGAATTTGTAGCGAAAACCATTGTGACCACAGATTTGATCGATAAGATGTGCGCAAGCAAGGGCGTACCCTGTTACAACACCTTAACGGGTTTCAAGTATATTGCCCAAGTGATCCGAGAGTTGGAAGGTAAAGAAAAATTCATAGGTGGAGGAGAAGAATCATATGGCTATTTAATTGGCGATGCGGTACGCGATAAAGATGCGGTTGCCTCTTGTGCGATGATTGCTGAGCTGACAGCCTATGCTAAAAATCAAGGGAAATCCTTGTTCGATTTTTTAGCAGACATGTATCTAGAAAATAATTTTTACTATGAAGGTTTAATTTCCTTAACAAAAAAAGGAAAAGCAGGTGCAGAAGAAATTCAACAAATGATGATTAATCTGCGCTCAAACGTACCAGCAAGTGTTGCAGGAGTGCAACCCGTAAAAGTGCTAGATTACGACGGATTGGAAGAAACAGACCTATTAACTGGCAAAAAAACCGCCATTGCAGTAGGTTTAGGAATAGAGCGTTCGAATGTGATTCAATTAGTATTAGCTGATGGGTCAAAAGTAAGTGCACGACCATCTGGCACTGAACCAAAAATCAAATTTTATGTTTCAGTAAATGAACCACTTTCATCAAAAGAAGCATTTTTTACTACTTTCGAGGCTTTACAAGCAAAAGTTAAGCGTATTCAAACCGACCTTGGTTTGGTTTAAGACAATTTAAACTCCGATGTAAAATGAAATGTTACATCGGGGTTATTTTGTTGATTCATTCGTAAAATCCAATCAGATTCGGCCAAGAAAACATAATTTCCATCTTTATCTTGGGCGATCTGTTGTCCTTTTAATCGAACAAATTCTTGCAATTTCTTCGGATCTTCTGCGGTTATCCAACATGCTTTGGTAATTGGCATACCATCAAATCGACATTTGGCACCATATTCATGCTCTAATCTATACTGAATTACTTCATATTGTAAGTCACCTACTGTTCCAACTATTTTACGATTACCTAGCTGTGGCTGAGTAAATAATTGAGCTACCCCTTCGTCTGTTAATTGCTCAATACCCTTTTCCAATTGCTTGGCTTTCATCGGATCTAAATTGATGAGTTCCTTAAAAATTTCAGGTGAAAAACTCGGAATACCTTGGTAATTCATCACTTCGCCTTCGGTCAAAGTATCTCCTATTTTAAAATTACCTGTATCATATAAACCCACTACATCACCTGGGAAGCCTTCTTCAATCACCTCTTTTTCCTGAGCCATAAAGTTATATGGATTAGAAAAGCGCACTTTCTTTTCTAAACGAACGTGGTTATAAAAGGTATTTCGCTCGAATACTCCTGAACAAATACGTAAGAATGCAATACGGTCTCTATGTTTTGGGTCTAAATTAGCGTGAATTTTAAAGACAAATCCGGTAAATTTTTTTTCAGTAGGTTGAACTTCACGCGTATCCGTGTGACGTGCCTGCGTTGCAGGTGCAATTTTAGTAAAGGTATCTAACAATTCTTGCACACCAAAATTATTAACAGCCGAACCAAAAAATACAGGAGCGATTTCGCCCTTTAAATACTGATCACGATCAAAAGGCTCATACACGCCATCTATTAATTCAACATCTTCCCTCAACTGTGCAGCATCTCTTTCCCCTACTCGTGCATCTAATTCATCAGAATTGATATCAACAGAAACGACATCTTTTTCTATTTTTGTTTTATTGGCAGAAAATAGATTTAAAGATTTATCTAATAAATGATACACCCCCTTGAAATTGGAACCTATATTTATTGGCCAGGTTAAAGGTCGAACATGAATGTCTAATTTCTGCTCCAATTCATCTAATAAATCGAAAGGATTTTGTCCTTCGCGGTCCATTTTATTGATAAATATAATAACTGGCGTATTTCGCATTCTGCAAACTTCCATTAATCGTTCCGTTTGCTCCTCCACCCCTTTCACACAATCGATTACCAATATAACGGAGTCAACGGCCGTTAGCGTACGATAGGTATCTTCTGCAAAGTCTTTGTGACCAGGCGTATCCAAAATATTAATTTTGAGACCATTGTAATTGAAAGTCATAACAGATGTTGCCACAGAAATCCCTCTCTGACGTTCAATTTCCATAAAATCGGAAGTTGCACCCTTTTTAATCTTATTTGATTTTACGGCTCCTGCTGTCTGAATTGCACCACCAAAAAGCAATAACTTTTCTGTTAAAGTGGTTTTACCGGCATCGGGGTGAGAGATAATTCCGAAGGTTCTACGTTTTGCAATTTCCTGTTCTATGGCACTCATGTAATCGTTGATTCAAATTAAGCTACAAAAGTACGGATAAAAAAAATGGCACCCGAATGGGTGCCACATTTATTTATTTAAAATCTTGAATTAATATCCTTGATTTTGTTTCATATAACCTGTTAAATTCGACGCGCCATCGATAGCGGTTTGTGGAATTGGAAAGACACGCTTGTTCACATCTGTATTAGATTTTTCTGTCCAAGCGTTTTCATATTTATCAAAACGAATTAAATCTGTTCTGCGTTGTAATTCCCAATAAAACTCAAATCCACGTTCACGAAGTAATAAATCTAAGGTTATTGTAGATAATTCGGAAGCTTTTGAGTTAGAAGTTCTCGACATGCGCACCTTATTAACATCTGCAAGGGCACCAGCTGCATCTGGAGTAGCCTTTCTCAATTTGGCCTCTGCACGCATTAAATACACATCTGCTAATCGAAGAATGATTAAATCAGCTTCTCCGTAATTTCTTCCAGACTGAGATTTTTGGCTAAATTCATATTTCTCCACACGATAACCCGTAGAATAATCACTACCTGCAATACTAAAGTCGATTTTCTCCGTATGAATTACTGGAGGATAAGGAGCTTTTCCTCTAGTATTGTAGATTTTTCCAACTTTGTATTTCCCATCAGGACATTTCACAAATGCACCAGAAGCGTACACTAAACCATACTGTTGTCCGCGTAAAATTCCACGGTCAATACGATAGGTAGCCGGATCCACGCATTCAATATCTGGATTCACGTTTTGTTTATAAAAACGAGGATCAGCAACTGCAGGATCAACCGATCCATAGGCAGAAACCCAAGATTGGTAGAAATCTGAAGTAATTGCAGGTCCATCTGTACCATTGGCAGCAGGATAAGCAGGTAATGGACGCTGATCATTTGCTAATGAGAAATAAGACATACGATTATGGCCATTCAAATCAAAACGTTGGTCAACTGCCAAAATCAATTCTTTATTCACGTGATTATTACTTGAGAAAACATCCCAATAATCAGCTGAAAGTGCATATTGACCCGAGTTTATAATCTTATCACTGTATTCGATGACCTTATCCATATCTTCTGATTTAAAGGTATGTTTAGGAGCATAAATATCACGCCAAGCCGCGGCATTTAAATACAACTTGGCTAATAAACCCCAAGCACCAGCTTTGGTTAATCGACCCGGACCTGCCGTTGTTTCTAAAATTGGCTCTACTTCTATCAATTCTTTTTTGATATACTCAATTGCTGCATCCCCTCTTAAAATTGCTGAAACCTCACCTAAATCCTCTTTAGAAAGGGCAATACCAAATAAATCGAGCATCAACATATTATAGTATGCGCGCATACCACGTGCCTCCGCTAAGTATAATTTAGATGAGGCATCTTTGTTAAGCTTCAAGGAATTAATCGCCGTCACACTTCTTGAAATACTAGAGACAATGGCATTCCACGTATTTTTCACGTTCGGATCTGTACTAGTTGTCTCATGTCGGTGCAGGGAAAGATAAATTCCATTATCGCCCCAGTCAGTACCTCCTCTATAAGGCAAAATTGCCTCATCAGTAGAGATTTCTTGTAATGCAAACAAGGTTGTATGCTGAAAGATTGTAGGCAAAAGCGCATAAACAGGAGCGATCATACCATCTGCCGCCTGCTTATCTGTCAGGCCAGCAGCGTTATATTCATCAAGAACGGTCTCATTTAAGTCAGAGCAACTTGATAAGGCAAATATTGCCAAAGTTGATATAGCTAATTTTTTAATATTTTTCATGTGTTTACTAATCTTAGAATGTTAAATTCAAACCAATAATGAATGATTTTGCTTTTGGATAACTTAGATAATCGATGCCATAAGACAAGACTCCATTGATTGAGTTATCTTTATTAACTTCTGGATCAAATCCATCATAAGCAGTCTTCACCCAAAGATTTTGTCCGGTTACAGACAATCGAGCTTTTGAAATAAACTTACTTATTCCTAGTTTTTGCGTATTAAATTGATAACCCAAGGTCAAGTTATTTAATCGAAGGAAAGAACCATCTTTCAAATATCGAGTAGAAACCGGGGCCGCATTATTGATTGATTCTTTTGAATCAGCAAAGGAAGCTGGAGTCACGTTTGAATTTTTAGCAATTTTCAACTTATAAAAAGTTGAATTGGCTGTATTGTCATAAATTTTGTTTCCAGACACACCATTGAATTGAAGCGATAAATCAAACCCTTTGTAATTCATGTTTCCAAAGAAATTGTATTGGGTAGTTGGTAAAGCAGTACCTGCGGCAATACGATCTTTATCGGTTACAATTCCATCTTTATCCGTATCCGCATAAACACTCATCCCTTTATCATCAAAGCCAACAAATTCTTTCAAGAAGAAGGTCCCAATCGGTTGACCATTAATATATCCGTTGATTGTTGCAGAAGTTAGACCCGACCCAGAGGCAGAACCTGAAGGTATCACTGTGTATGGAGAACCTGTTACTTCATTTTTAATCAAAGTTAAGTTACCACCTACATTAAATTTAATTCCTGAACGAGTTTGGAATTTATAATCTAAATCCATTTCCACCCCACTGTTTAAAATTTCCATATTTTTAACATTAGTCCAAACGGAAGTAGCTGGTTGAACAGGATCAGCCGGAATTACTTCAAGTAAAATATTACTTGATACTTTTCTAAATGCATCAATTGATCCATTCAAAGCGCCATTTAAGAAACCAAAATCTAAACCTAAATTCGACTGAACAGATACCTCCCATTGAATATCAGGATTGGCTAAACGCGTATAAGTAATTCCTGCAGGATAGGTTGAAGAAATATCTAATGGATAGGATGAAGTTCCGCTAACTGTTGCCGAATATAATGGCTGGGTAATTTTTGGAGGTATTTCTTGATTACCTGTTTTACCCCATCCACCTCTTAGTTTTAAATTACTGATTGCTGTTGAGTTTTTTAAGAAATCTTCTTCTGAGATTCTCCATCCTAAAGAGAACGATGGGAAAATACCATATTTATTATTTGCCCCAAATTTAGATGAACCATCAGCTCTCAAGGTACCTGTTACCAAATATTTTTCCTTATAATTATAATTTAAACGGCCATAAAACGACTGCAGTTCATTAATAAAAGCAGTACCTGCAGGTTTATTAGTAGCAAGGGTTAATTCCTGACCTAAACCTGGGTTATATATTGGATCAATGGGTACAATTGGAAATTTATTGATACTCCAAGTTCTCCATTGGTACTGAATCTTTTGATACGAATGACCAATTAAGGCAGTAAAAGCATGATCTCCAATTGTTTGATCGTAGGTCAAATAATTTTCAATCAACTCATTTTTATTACTCGTATTATAGGTATCCAAACGGCCATCTTGTTTAGGAACCAAACTTGCCAATGATTCTACATCTCTTACGGAAGTTGAATTATCATAACCATAGTTTAAACGATACACCAAACCTTTAGCCAATTTGATAGAAGGTGAAATATTGGCAATAAAACGATTAGTCGTATTTAAATCTTTAAACAATTGCAAGGTCAACAAAGGATTACTTGCATTTAAAAATTTAGAAGGAGTTACTCCGTCTGCTTCGTATGCAGGTAAAGTTGGATTATTTGAAAGCGCTGTACCCAGAAGACCTTCAATCGCCGGACGTTCATTAACAGAATTCGAATAACTCAAATTGGCATCAATGCTGATTCGATCATCCCAAAGCTTTTGATTCACATTCATACGACCAGTTAAACGATCTAATTGATTGTTTTTCAAAATACCTTGTTGCATTTGAGCACCAAAAGCAGCAAAATAAGTTAATTTATTTGCCCCACCGCTCAGATTCAAATTATGGTTTTTTGTTAAAGCAGTTCGAGTGATTTGGTCTTGCCAATTGGTATTTCCACCAAAATCTTCTAAGGTTCCACCATTAGCAACCACTTGTTTTTTAAACTCAGCAGCATCTAAAACAGGTAAGGGGTTAGCGATAGTTGAAAAACCATAACTGGTAGAAAAGTCCATGGTAGAAACACCCGCCTTTCCCTTTTTAGTGGTAATTAAAACCACCCCATTGGCTCCACGCGCACCATAAATTGCGGTAGCTGATGCATCTTTCAAAACATCAATTGTTTCAATATCTTGAGGATTTAAAAAGTTCATTGGATTCCCTCCGCCTGTACTAGAATTATCTAATGCTAAACCATCAATAACAAATAAAGGGGTACTACCTGTACGTAAACCACCCGGTCCACGAATGGTAATTCCTTGATTGGCACCTGGCTCACCAGTTGAAGAAGTCACATTCACACCTGCAACTTTACCTTGCAACAATTGCTCTGGAGAGTTGATGATACCTTTGTTAAAAGCTTCACTTTTTACAGATTTAACAGAACCCGTTACATCTTTTTGCTTTTGAGTACCATATCCCATCACCACAACTTGAGCCAAGTCTGTTGCATTGGATACTAATGCCGCCTCAATGATCGATTTATTCCCTACGGCTATTTCTTGAGAATTATAGCCAATAAATTTAAATACTAAGACCGAATTACCGTTTGGAACAGCAATACTGAATTTACCTTCAGCATCCGAACTAACCCCTTTAGTCGTTCCTTTGATCATAACACTTCCTCCCACCAAGGGTTCTTTTGTATTAGAATCGTACAATTTTCCACTCACCGTTTTTACTGCATTTTGTGCAAACGATTGAAAGGTCAAAATGGATATAAATAAAATAAATAGTAGCCTGCCTGGGCTAAAAACTTCAGAAATTCGCTTCAATACAAAATTCTGATTTCGTAACTTTTCTTTCATAAAAAAGGTTTTAAGATTAAACAATGGTGTTTTTAAGTTTGTTTTAAAAAAAAATTCATACTTTGGCATAATGGAATATACATAGCTTGTTCTTGCAATCAAAAGTACTGACACAAAAGTTTTCAGATAAAATCAAATTATTAAGTCCCCATTAAACAATTAATTCCTTGAATAATTATATTTACAAACTAAATAAAATGAAATTAAAAATTGAAAAAATTCTACTTTTAGGTATATTGATTTGCTCGGAGTCAATTTGGGCTCAACAAGCAAATCTTATTAGAGGGCCCTACCTGCAAAGTGTTTCAGGTACAAGTGCGGTTATTCGCTGGCGAACAGAGCAAGCTAGCAGTTCTCAAGTACATTTTGGCAAACAATACAACAAACAATCGCAAACGATAAGTCAAAATGCTGCCTCAACGGAACATGAAATAAAAATTTCCAATTTAAAACCTAACACTAAGTATTATTATTCGATTGGAACAAAAGACCAAATCCTAACATCATCTGTAGAACAGTTTGTAAAAACAGCTCCCTCGGTGGGATCAAAACAGCCCATACGCATATGGGCATTGGGTGATTTTGGCTCGGGCACTAAAAATCAAATGGAAGTTTTAAGTGCTGCAAAAAACTTCATGGGTACAAAAAAACCAGATGTTTGGATTTGGCTTGGAGACAATGCTTATGAAAATGGTAAAGATGAAGAATATCAAAAAAATGTGTTCGACATCTATCAAAAAGATTTTCTGCAACAAACAGCTCTTTATCCTTCTCCTGGCAATCATGATTATGCAGGAAAGCACGATTCAACAATTCCATCCTACTTTAAAATATTTAATCTTCCGATTAATGGAGAAGCTGGAGGAGTGCCCTCAGGAACGGAAGCCTATTATTCTTTCGATTATGGAAACGTTCACCTAATATCCTTGAACACTGAAGATCAACATCAAGACGGCACATTTGTTTATTCTGGGAAAGGAGCACAATTTGAATGGCTAGAAAAAGACTTAAAAGCAAATAAATTACCATGGATAATCGTTTACTTCCACAAGCCGCCCTACACGAAAGGTTCACATGATTCAGATAAGGAAAATGACTTAATTTTGATGCGACAAAATGTTACCAACCTTTTTCAAAAATACAAAGTAGATATTGTCATTGCCGGCCATAGCCATGTGTATGAACGAACATACCCTATAAAAAATCATACTGGGACCAATTCTACCTTCGAACCGCGTGAACATATTGATAGCAAAAGTAGTAAGCATACCAACTATAATGTAGGTAAAGAAGGTCAAGGTGTTATATATATTGTATGTGGTTCTGGCGGAAAGGTCGGTGGACAAAAGATCGATTACCCATTGAAATCTGCAGTCTATTCCAATAATACAGAAGGTGGCTCCATGATTTTTGACATTCGAGACCATATATTAGAAGCCAAGTGGATTGCCTCAAATGGACAGGTGTTGGATAAATTTTCAATCATCAAAAAATAAAAATGGCACCCGAATGGGTGCCACATTTATTTCAATCGAAATCATTTTTATTTATTCAAATTCGACTTAGGTTTACCATAAAGGAAATACACAAATAAGCCAAAAATCAACCAATAAATAGCAAATTTCTTTGCATCATCGCCTAAATTATAAATTAAAAAGGCATTCACGACAATTCCTAGAGGAGCAACAATATTGATAATTGGTGCTTTGAAAGGTCTTGCTCTTTCTGGATCTTTAAAACGTAAAATCCAAACAGCTAAACAAACCATGGTAAAGGCAAACAGCGTTCCGAAAGAAGTCATATCGCCCAATAATGATATTGGGGTCAAGCCAGCTACAATTGAAACCACTGCACCAACTAAAATAGTTGATTTCCAAGGTGTTTTAAAGGTCGGATGAATTTCAGAAAAGAACTTAGGTAATAAACCATCTTTTGCCATTCCAAGGAACACGCGAGTTTGACCTAACATCATCACAAGCATCACAGACAACAAGCCTGCCGTTGCAGCAGCAGTAATAACAAAAACCGCCCAAGGTTGACCAGCTGCGTCGAACGCATAAGCAACAGGTGCTTTTAAAGCATCTCCAACAATATCTTTATAATTAATCATTCCAGTTAAAACCAAGGAAACTGCTATATAAAGTGTTGTACAAATCAACAATGAAGCAATGATTGCAAAAGGCATGTCCTTTTTCGGATTAATTGCTTCACCTGCTTGAGTAGAAACGGCATCAAAACCAATATACGCAAAGAAAATTGCTGAAGCTCCAGAAATAATTCCACCCCATCCATAGGCTGAATGCGCTTCACCCGACTCATGCATAATCATGGTTTTTTCTGGAATAAATGGAGTCCAATTTGCAATATCTACATAAAATGCACCAACGATGATCACAAATAAAATAACAGCAACTTTCAAAACAACAATTAAGTTATTGGCACTTGCGGCTTCTTTAATTCCCTTTACCAAGATCCAAGTTACAAACCATACAACCACCAAAGCAGGTAGATTAAGTGCCCATTCTGGTGCTGGTAATCCATTGGCTAATGCATAATCCTTAGCAGAAATAGGATCGTTTCGTAGATAATAAGGAATTTCTATATGGAATAGTTTGAGGAATTTAGTGAAATATCCCGACCAACTCACCGCGACGGTCATGGCACCCATGGCATATTCTAAAATCAAACCCCAACCAATAATCCATGCAAAAATTTCACCAACTGTCCCATACGCATAGGCATAGGCAGAACCTTCTACAGGAAGCATTGCTGCAAACTCCGCATAACAAAGTGCCGCAAAAATACAACCGATACCGGCAATAATAAATGATATGGCTAATGCAGGACCCGCATGAAAGTGGGCTGCAGTACCAGTTAAAACAAAGACCCCTCCACCGATAATCGCACCGATACCGATTGCAGTAAGACTCCATTTTCCTAAAACCCTGTTCAATTCGCTTTTTTGCATATCTGCTTCAAAAGCCTCCATGGGTTTACGTCTCCAAATGCTGTTGTTCATTTTTTCAATTGTTAAATGTTAAATGTGAATTGTCAATTTATAAAAATCTAAACATTTATAATTAACAATTAACAATTCACAATTCTTACGCTATTTTTTCTTTTTACCTGTACCGCCCAAGTCAATTACAATTGGTGCAGCAACAAATATAGAAGAATACGCTCCAAAAACAACACCAATAAACATGGCGAAGGAGAATCCTCTTAATATATCACCACCCAAGAATAATAATACCGTAACTACCAAGAATACAGTTGTAGCAGTCATTACAGTTCTCGACATCGTATGGTTAATTGATTCATTGATTGTCTTAATCATTAATTGCTTATTGCTTAAATCTGCATCAATACCAATTTCCTCACGAATACGGTCGAATACAACCACAGTGTCGTTAATTGAATAACCAACTACGGTCAATACGGCTGCAATGAAAATTTGATCTACTTCTAATTCAAATCCGAATAAACGCGTAATCCCTACCATTCCTAACACGACTAATACGTCATGTATTAAGGCAATGATACCACCTAATGAATATTGCCATTTACGGAAACGGATCAAGATATAAATAAAGATTGCCACGATCGCATAGATAATAGAAACAAAAGATTGTGTCAAAATATCATCGGCAATCGTTGCACCTACTTTTGATTCAGAAAGGATTTTCGGTTGCTTAGCAGAAAACTCTTTCAAGCCATTTTCTAATGCAGCACGCACTTTTAAACTTGCCTCTGCCGATTCATCTTCTACTAAATAAGAAGTTGTCACTTTCAATTTGGTATCTCCGTTGAATGTTTTTACTTCAACACCTTTTCCTGCGAAATCATCTTTTAAGGCATCTTTCACTTGTCCAGCTTCGGTAGCACTGGCAAATTCTACTACATACGAACGACCACCTTTGAAATCAACACCCAAGTTAAATCCTCCTTGTATCACTAATACCACAATACCTGCTGCTATTAAGCCCCAAGAGAACCAATACGAGTATTTACGCTTTCCGATGAAATCGAAGTTCATGCCTTTGAAAAGATCTCTAGAAATAAAGGTTTCAAACGTCATTTCTTTTTCACGACCAGCCTTAATTGCACGATTGGCCATCCAATCAATTAAAATGTGTGAAATATACACAGCCGTAAATACAGAAGTAACCAAACCGATACATAAAGTAACACCAAATCCTTTTACTGATCCTGAACCGAAGATGATCAAAATAATTCCAATCAAAATAGTTGTAACGTTTCCATCAATAATCGCACTCAAAGCTTTTTCATATCCTAAAGAAATGGCTTCTTTTAAGCCCTTACCTTTATGCAACTCCTCACGAATACGCTCATTAATCAATACGTTCGCATCAACAGCCATACCTAAAGTCAACACGATACCTGCAATACCTGGCAAAGTCAACGCTGCTTGAATTTGAACTAACACACCCGCAATAAAGAATAAGTTAACCATTAAGGCTGCATTTGCCATCCAACCTGGAGCACCATAGTAACCAATCATAAAGATGATTACTAATAATAAACCAATGGCCATCGACATATATCCTTGGTTGATTGCCTCATTACCCAAAGATGGACCAATAAATGCATCCTCTACGATACGCGTTGGAGCAGGTAATTTACCAGCCTTTAACACATTCGCCAAATCTTTTGCTTCTTCAACAGTGAACGAACCAGAGATAGATGAACGACCACCAGGAATCTCTCCATTAATCACTGGAGCAGAATATACATAACCATCTAAAACAATTGCAATTCTACGACCTACATTTGCACCTGTTAAATTTTTCCAAATACGAGCACCTGTACCATTCATCGACATCGAAACTTCTGCCTTACCAGTTTGGTCATAATCTTGAGAAGCATCCGTAATTACATCACCCTCTAATGGAGCCGACTGTCCTTCACCTTTCTTTAAAGCCTCTAAACCTAAAATTTCATCTCCGTTCGTAGCTTCAACACCTTTAGCATTCCATGCAAAGGTTAGGTTTGCTGGGAATAATGCCTTCACGTCTGCTCTTCTAAATAACGCATTTACACGTGCAGTATCTTTACGATATACACCAATACCATTACCCATTTGAACAAACAATTGAGTCAAGGCATTGCTGGTATCAGCTTTAGCTTTTCCAGTATCTTTTTTTGTAGATTGAGTCAAGGCATTACCTAAAGAATTGGCTGCAGTATCTTTAGCAGCTGAAGCTGCTGCTGTTGCAGGGGCTACTTTAGCTTTCGCCTCTTGGGCGATAATAGCAGCCATCGCATTTAATCCAGAACCATACTCATTTAATTCATAACACTCGATGAATTCTAATTTAGCGGCACCAGATAATAATTTACGAGCTCTCTCCGGATTATCTACACCCGGTAATTCTACTTGAATACGGTTTGAACCTGGCAAACGTTGAATATTTGGATTTGCCACACCAAACTTATCAATACGGGCTTGAATGATTTTATATACACGATCTACCGCACCATCAATCTCTGCATCTACTACTTTTTTAACTTCTGAATCAGATGAATTGTAATCAATTTTACCTCTGTTTACGGAATTAGCAAATATGGAAGACAATTTTTGATTAGGAGCAATTCTTGCAAAAGCATCATAAAACAATTCATTGAACGGTTTTGTTGAAGTTGCTTGTGCCTTTGCTGCTTCCTGCAATGCTTTTTCGAAATTAGGATCATTGCTCTTACCAGATACAGCACGTAAAATTTCTACAGGAGAAACTTCCAATACCGCATGAAGTCCACCTTCTAAGTCCAAACCTTTATGCAAAGCATAATTGGTAACTTCTTGAAAGGTATAACCTAAATAAACAGGTTTTTTCCAAAGAGAATCAATAAAATGTAAACGCTTTGCCGGATCATATTTGCCGTCTTTTGAGGTCGCATACTTTATCGCCTCTTCTCTTAATTGATTGGCCTTCCATGTAAATGATAAAAAGAAAATACACAAGGCTGAAATAATAGTTGAAAGCCAAATAATGGCACTTTTGTAACGCATGGTAATTGTAATTATGAATTATGAAATTGTTAATTGTTATTTGTGAATTGTTAATTGTGAATTGTGATATACTTCTACTGAAGTAAAAAATTATAAACTCTAAAATTTATCCTACACAATTAACAATTTACAATTAAATCAGGGAGCCAACGTAGAAATATACTGGGTAAACAAAATCGTAAAGATTTTGCTTCTGGCAAATGTAAAAAGATTTAAAACTCCCTCCTTTACTACAGGAAAATCAAACGTAAAGTGGGTTTTAAAGATAAATTCAGATGGAAATTCAAAACTAGGAGTCGGAGAGCTATGAAAAGCACTTTGCTCAGAAATTACTAGTTTCTGAGGAATTTTAGCATCTTTTTTTGAATGCGACTTAACAATTTTCTCAACGGAATGCTTCGGCAAAGAGACAGGATTAACCATCATCCAAAGGATGGTTGGCAATACCAGCAATAAAGTAAATATATTTTTTGTCTTTTGCATAATGAGGAGCAAAAATAGGATATTTTTTGAATCAATACATATATTTACCTAAATAATTAAGCTAAACCTTGTAAATTTTGTAAATTTGAGTTTAAAACGTACTATGTACAACTACCTCGCGAAAGAAAATATTCAGCATTTCATTCAGGAAGCTTTGAAAGAAGATGTGGGTCCAGGCGATTATACCTCACTTGCAACAATTCCAATCAATTCTTTTGGAAAAGCTCAGTTAATCGTAAAAGACCAAGGCATCCTTGCGGGTGTTGAAATGGCAAGATATGTCTTTAAAGAAGTAGATCCGAGTTTAAAGGTAGAAGTTTTTATTCTGGATGGACAATTTGTCAAACATGGTGATATTGTCTTACATGTGTCTGGAAACAGTCAATCCATTTTAAAAGCTGAACGATTGGTTTTAAACTGCATGCAAAGAATGTCTGGAATCGCTACCTATACACGAAAATTATGTGATCTAATTTTAGGCACAAAGGCTAAGCTCTTAGATACACGTAAAACCACTCCAAACTTCAGAATAGCTGAAAAATGGGCCTGCAAGATTGGTGGCGCTGTTAACCACCGATATGGATTATTCGACATGATACTCATTAAAGATAACCATGCAGATTACAGTGGTGGAATTACACAAGCCTTAACAAATACTTATGAATTTTTAAAAACAAATCAATTACCTTTGAAGGTTGAAATAGAGGTTCGATCAGTGGATGAACTAAAAGAAGTTGTTGCCTTTGGAAGAGTTGATCGAATTTTATTAGACAATTTCTCTCCTGAGCAAATTAGAGAGGCGGTTCGTTTGGTCGATAAACAATTTGTAACAGAAGCTTCTGGAGGAATTAATGAAAGTACGCTTAGAAAATATGCGGAAACTGGGGTTGATTTTATTTCAATGGGTGCCTTAACGCACCAAGTAAAAAGTTTAGATTTAAGTCTAAAAGCCTTTTAAAGAATATGAATTTAGTAGAAGAAGCATTGCAGGTTGGTTATATCAGTAGAACTACTCCCAAAGGAGAAGAATTAATACAATCCATTCAAAAACTTAAAAAGGAAAAAAATGCAGTCATTCTTGCGCATTATTATGTAGATGGAGAACTGCAGGAACTAGCTGATTATGTGGGGGACAGTCTTGGATTATCCCAAGCAGCTGAAAAAACAGATGCAGATTTAATCGTATTTTGTGGTGTGCATTTCATGGGTGAAACTGCAAAAATTTTGAATCCGACTAAAAAAGTCGTTGTGCCAGATTTCAATGCGGGTTGTTCTTTAGCAGATTCTGTTCCTGTAGAAGAATTTAAAGCACTCAAGGCAAAACATCCCGAAGCAATTGTAGTGAGTTACATTAATTGTTCGGCAGAAATTAAAGCGCTTACAGATATTATTTGCACTTCCTCGAATGCAGTTCAAATTGTTGAATCTATCCCGAAAGAAAAGGAGATTATTTTTGCCCCTGATGCAAACTTGGGCAGATATGTTGCACATAAAACTGGCCGTGATCTTATTCTATGGGAAGGAGCTTGCATGGTTCATATAGATATTTCTTTAGAGAAGCTTCAGAAATTAAGAAATGATTATCCCGATGCTTTATTAATTGCCCACCCAGAATGCAAGGAAGTAATCTTAAAAGAAGCAGATTATGTGGGATCTACAACTGCCTTATTAAGTTATGTGGAAAAATCTCCGAATCAAACCTTTATTGTGGCTACTGAAGCAGGCATTTTACACAAAATGAAACTTGCGGTTCCAAACAAACATCTTATTCCGGCTCCGGCTAATGAACAGAACTCTTGTGCCTGCAGTGAATGTCCGTATATGAAAATGAATACCTTGGAAAAACTCTACAATGCCTTATTCTATGAGTTACCAAGTATTGAAATAAAAGAAGAAATTAGAGTACCTGCTTATCAAGCATTAAAAGCAATGTTACAGATAAGCAAATAAACCCATAATAATGAAAAAAACGATCAAAAACGTATTTTTACTCCTGTTATTAGTTGGTTCATTCCAACCAGCATCCGCTCAGTTGGGCAAAAAGAAAAGCGTAGATGACCTAACGGATGCGGAGGTAGCCGCATTTTACCAAAAAGCACAAGCAAGCGGTATGTCGGAGGTTCAAATTGAAAAAGCTGCTAAAGCTCAGGGATATTTGCCTGCAGATATCCAAAAAATGCGAGAAAGAATCAGTCGCATCAATGCAGAAACTACCGCTAAAGAGCAAGGTAAAGCTACAGGAAAAAATGGAGCTTCCTCAGAAATTAAAACAAATACAACAACCGCTGTTCGAAATAAAACGGGTAATGTGGATTTAGTGGAAGTTTCAAATCAAAATCAAATTGATGAAGAAAACTTAATTAAAACCTCTAAGTTAGAACAAAAATCGCTTGAGATTTTTGGACAGGATTTGTTCAATAATAAAACGCTTACCTTTGAACCAGACCTTCGGATTGCCACACCAAAAAATTACGTGATTGGCCCAGATGATGAATTAAACATTGATGTTTTTGGTGATGTTTTAGACAATTACAAGGTTCGAGTGAGTCCGGAAGGTACCATTAAAATCTTGAACTTAAGTCCTATTTATGTTAATGGACTAAGCATTGACGTGGCTTCAGAACGTATTATTTCAAGAATGCGTCAATTATACCAAGGCTTAAATCGTCCGGGAAGCGGAGCCTCAGCAGTTATAACCTTAGGAAATGTACGAAGCATTAAAGTTACCATTGTTGGAGAAGCTAAAATTCCGGGTACCTATACGATTTCATCATTAGCTACTGTATTTAATGCTTTATATCAAGCCGGCGGACCGAGCAACAATGGTTCCATGAGAAATATAAAAGTAATCCGAAATGGCAAGGTGATTCGGGTACTTGACATCTATGATTTTTTATTACGAGGAGATCAAAAAGACAATATTCAATTACATGATCAGGATGTTATTCGAATTTCAGATTATGAAACACGTGTAAGTGTTTTAGGTGAAATCAAAAGACCCATGATTTATGAAACAACCAAATCTGAAACCTTGAAAGATGTATTACGATTTGCAGGCGGATTTACAGAGAAAGCATATACCTACACCATCCCTGTGACAAGAAACACTTCTAGAGAATTAAAATTATTGAATGTTACTCAAGAAGAAGTGGCTAGCTTTTTGCCAAACAATGGCGATGTCTATAAAATTGGGGCCATTTTAAATCGTTATGAAAATAGAGTGGAAGTAATTGGAGCGGTGTTTCGTCCAGGAGAATATGCCATTGAAAAAGGATTAACTTCCGTTAAAGAATTAGTCAAAAAAGCAGAAGGCCTTAGAGAAAATGCCTTTTTAAATCGTGCAATTTTAGCAAGAAAAAAAGAGAATTTCGATCCCGAAATTCTTTCTATTGACTTAGGCAAAATTTTACGCGGAGAAACAGCAGATATTCCACTTCAACGTGAAGACATCCTTACTGTATATTTCCAAGAAGAATTAAAGGAAAAACAAACCGTTCATATTGATGGACAATTAAACAGCCCAGGCACCTTTGATTATTATGAAGGAATGAAATTGGGTGATATTATTCTTTTGGCTAAAGGATTTAAAGAAGGTGCAAGTTTTTCGAAAGTTGAAGTATCCAGAAGAGTTATTAATCCAAACGCTGAAAATGACAATAACGGTACAACCACAGAAATTTTTACAGTTCCCATTCAAGGTGATCTGAAAATTACCGATGCTGGGAGTCAATTTATCTTGAAACCATTTGATAAAATTTCTGTAAAAGCCTCTCCAACATTTGAAAACCAACGTAATATTTATGTGATGGGTCAAGTGAATTTTCCAGGTTCTTATACCTTAGGTAAAAACAGAACTAAGGTTTCTGATTTAATCGAAATTGCAGGTGGACTAAGAACAGACCATTACATTGGTGGTGCACGACTTTACCGAGATTCCACTATGGTTGGAATTGATGTAAATAAAGCCATAAGCAATAGCGCTTCTGAAGAAAACATTTCTTTAATTGCAGGCGATAGTTTGGTTATACCACGTATCAATGAAACCATTAAGGTTTCAGGAGCTGTTCAAAATCCAGTTTATTTAAGTTTCAATAAATCTAAATCTTTAAATGATTATTTATCGGAAGCAGGAGGTTTAAATGAAAATGCAATTAAAAAGCAGATATATGTAAAAAATGCAAATGGAAAATCAGCAAGAGTAAGGAAATTTTTATTCTTTAGAAATTACCCTAGCATAGAAGCAGGCGCTGAAATCATTGTTCCCGAATATCCTAAAGATCGCAAAAAAGGATTAACTACTGGTGAAGTCATTAGTTTGACCAGTAGTTTAACCACTGTAACCATTGCACTCCTTACCCTAATTCGTACCCTTTAATACTATGGCACAAGAAGAACAAGTAAACATGGAAAAAGAAGAGGTGAGCATTGATTTACTTCAATTTGCAAAAGAACTAATTAAGTATAAGTGGACAATTGCCATTATATCACTTTCATTTGGAATCATTGGGGCAATTTACACCTTAACCATGGTAAATGAATATTCATCTACTGTTAAGATGTTACCGGAAATTGATGCAAAACAAACTGGAGGGTTAAATGGTTTAAAATCATTAGCAGGTTTGGCGGGTGTTGACTTAAATACCACTACGAGTACGGAGGCAATTCGTCCAGATTTATATCCAAATATTTTACAGAGTTCTCCATTTGTCTTATCTGCATTAGAGCAAAAAATCTATGTATATAAGAAAAAGAAATGGATTTTAATCAAAGACTTATTCGGAAAAGAAGCTATTAAACCCACTATTAATTTGGGAAGAGAAGATGATTCTGACATCAAGAAAGATGAAGAAAATTTAGGAATAGTTCCCAAAGATGCCTTAGACAAGGAAGTAGTAAATATAGATAAAGAAGCTAATAATAAAATCAAAAGCCTTAAAGACCGCATAACAGCCGAAATCGACAAGAAAACAGGCATAATTACAATCACTGTTAAAATGCCAGACCCAATAGCAGCTGCCTCAATGGCAAGTTTTGCACAAGCATATTTAACTAATTATGTTACCAAATATCGAACACAAAAGGCTAAACTGGAACTTGACTTTTTAGCGAATCGTAAAAGAGATGCAAAAGATCAATACGATAAAGCCTTATTTAATTTATCCTCTTATAGAGATCAAAATAGAGGTATTTTCTTAAATGTAGCTAAAGATCAAGACCGAAAATTGCAATATGAAGTAGATATTGCTTATAATATGTACTCTAATTTAAGTACACAATTGGAAGATGCTAAGGTAAAAGTGCATCGTGAAATGCCTGTAATTAAAATTCTAGAACCCGCTCAAGTGCCTGTTAATAAAACAGAACCTAAAAGGGCTTTGATTACAATAGGATTTTTATTCTTTGGGTTTATTTTATCAGTGGTTTTTGTCTTTTTAAAGACACAAAATTTGAAGGAACTTTTTAATTAATTGTAAATTGTTAATTGTAAAAACTAATAATTTACAATTAACAATTTACAATTGATTATTACTTCAACGTTCTCTTCACTTCTTTCATTTCGTAACATTCGATATTGTCTCCAACTTGCAAATCATTGAAATTTTTGATTGACAAACCACATTCGTAACCGAATTTTACTTCCTGAACATCGTCTTTAAATCGTTTTAAAGCAGAAATTTCTCCTTCATGAACGACAACGAAATCGCGTACAACACGTATTTTATGTGCTCGCTTCACTGTTCCATCCAATACATAACAACCGGCAACCGTACCAACTTTTGAAATCTTAAATACATCACGAACATCAATATTAGCCGTAACAACTTCTTCAAAACTTGGTGCCAATAATCCTTCCATAGCAGCCTTGATATCATCAATTGCCTGGTAAATCACGGAGTAAGTTCTTATTTCAATTTGTTCAGATTCAGCTAAACGACGAGCATTTACTGACGGACGAACCTGGAAGGCAATGATTACTGCATCTGATGTAATAGCAAGTGAAACATCGGATTCAGATACCTGACCAACTCCTTTATGTAAAATTCTTACTTGAACTTCATCTGTAGATAATTTTAACAAGGAATCAGACAAGGCCTCCACCGAACCATCCACGTCACCTTTGATAATAACATTTAATTCATGGAAGGCACCAATAGCTTTACGTCTACCAATTTCTTCCAAAGTAATATGTTTACGTGTACGAAGTGATTGCTCACGTAAGATTTGCTCACGTTTGTTCGCAATTTCCTTTGCCTCACGTTCATTTTCTAAACAAATTAACTTATCACCTGCCTGTGGAGCACCGTTAAGTCCTAATACTTGAACGGGAGTACTTGGACCAGCCTTTGTTACTTTATTACCAAGATGATCAAACATGGCCTTCACACGACCATAATTATCACCAGCCAACATCATATCACCAACTTTTAAAGTTCCAGCTTGAACTAACAAGGTAGTAACATACCCTCTACCCTTATCCAATTCTGCTTCAATTACTGAACCTGTAGCACGTTTATTTGGATTTGCTTTCAAATCCAACATTTCTGCTTCAAGCAATACCTTTTCTAATAAATCATTTACCCCTAAACCAGATTTTGACGAAATTTCTTGAGATTGATACTTACCACCCCAATCTTCAACCAACATGTTCATGGCGGCTAATTCCTCACGAACTTTATCTGAATTTGCTCCAGGTTTATCAATTTTAGAGAAGGCAAAAATGATAGGCACATTCGCAACCATTGCATGATTGATTGCCTCTTTGGTTTGTGGCATGACAGAATCGTCTGCGGCAATTACAATAATTACAACGTCTGTTACCTTAGCTCCACGAGCACGCATAGCAGTAAAAGCCTCGTGACCAGGGGTATCCAAGAAAGTTACTTTTTTACCAGAATCCGTTTGAACAGAATATGCCCCAATATGTTGGGTAATACCTCCAGCTTCACCGGCCGCAACTTTTGATCGACGGATGTAATCCAATAAGGAAGTTTTACCATGATCAACGTGTCCCATGATGGTCACAATCGGTGCTCTAGGTAACAAATCAGCTTCATCATCATCTTCTTCTACTTCACTAGCCTCAATTTCTTCTTCAGCAGAAACAAAGCTTACTTCATAGCCAAACTCGTCTGCAATGATAGTAATTGCTTCTGCATCCAAACGTTGGTTAATAGAAACAAACATTCCCAAGCTCATACAAGTTGAGATTACTTCATTTACTGAAACATTCATCAAAGAAGCTAAATCGCTTGCTGAGATAAACTCAGTAACTTTTAAAATCTTTGATTCCTCTTCTTCTGCTAATTGACGTAATTCTTCGGCTTCAGCTCTTTCTTTTCGTTTTTCACGACGCTTGTCGGCACCAAAATTTTGCTTTGCAGAAGTATTTTGCAATCGTGCCATCGTGGCACGAATTTGTTCTTGAATATCTTTTTCAGATAGTTCCTCCTTGGGAACTACTTTTTGAGGAGTATTATTTCCTCCTTTTTTGAAATCTTTGTTTCGATTATTGTTATTATTATTCTGATTATTGCCTTGACCTTGGTTTCGGTTGTCTTGATTACCCGCAGGTTTCGGCTTTTCATCTTTAATAATACGCTTTCTTTTTTGTTTGCGGTCTCCTCCTCTATCTGAATTAACAGGCAGTTCAATTTTACCCAATACGGTTAAACCTTTCAGGGTTTCGCCTTTAGCCTCAATCAATTCAATTTCTTCCGGAGCAACCACTGCTGGTGCTTCAGGTACACTCGGTGGAATCACTTCTTCAAACTTCTCCTCTATCACCGCTTCCACTTTTTGCACGGGTTCTTCCTTAACAGATTCAACAATCGGTTCTGCTTTAGGAGCCTCAACAGCCTTTTCTTCTTTAGGTGGAGCTTGAGGTTTAGGTCGAACGGGATTACCTTTACTATCCAATTCAATTTTACCTACAATTTTCAAACCAGGAACAACAGGTGCCTCAACAACTGGCTTTTCAGGTGCAGGTTCTGGCTCAACGGCCTTTACCTCCTCAACTACAGGTTTAACCTCTTCTACCTTTGGCTCAACAACCTTAGGTGTTTCAATCACTTTTTCAACAACTACCTCAGGTTCAGGCGCCTTTTTAGATTGCTCACTGTTCTCCAAAATATGATCTGCACCATATTCTGAAGCCAAAAGGCTCAATTGCTCAAAATTTAATTTAGCATTCGGATTATTATCGACCTTATGACCTTTAGCAGAAAGAAATTGTAGAATCGTTGCCGTTCCCACATTAATTTGTTTTGCTACAAGGCTTAATCGCATTGTTTTTTCTTCTGCCATAAATAATTTAATTCAATTTTAATTTTATTCAAACTCTGATCGTAAAATAGCAAGTATTTCTTCAATCGTTTCTTCTTCTAATTCAGTTCTACGCTCTAATTCTTCTTTAGAAAGTGCTAAAACCTGCTTGGCTGTATCTAAACCAATTTTGTGTAATTCTTCTAAAATCCAAGAGTCAATATCATCAGCGAATTCTTGTAATTCTACATCCTCATCATCCATTTCATCTTTTGGTACATCTCTAAATACATCAATTTCGTATCCAACTAATTTACCAGCCAATTTAATGTTCTGACCTCCTCTTCCTATCGCCATTGAAACTTGATCTGAATTCAAATAAACCGCAATTCGCTTACGCTCTTTGTCAATTTTCATTGAATTCAATTTTGCAGGACTTAAAGTTCTACTTACCAATAATTCTAAATTATCTGTAAAATTAATTACATCGATATTTTCATTCTGCAATTCACGAACAATACCGTGAATACGAGAGCCCTTCATACCAACGCAAGCTCCAACTGGATCAATGCGGTCGTCATATGACTCAACAGCCACTTTAGCACGCTCTCCAGGTTCACGAACAATCTTACGAATGGTTATCGTACCATCATAAATTTCAGGTATCTCTTGCTCAAACAAACGCTCCAAAAATACAGGAGACGTACGCGACATAATGATACGTGGTGTGCCATTAAGCATTTCAACTTTATGAATAACGGAACGAATCGTATCTCCTTTCTTGAAACGATCCTTAGAGATCATTTCTGCTTTTGGCAGAATCAATTCATTATCATCAGCATCAATTAGAATTAATTCACGCCCTAAGGTTTGATAAACCTCAGCAGTAACTAACTCTCCAACTAAATCCTTATATTTATCAAATAAACTTTCTTTCTCTAAGTCTTTAATCTTCTGAATCAAGGTCTGGCGAGCAGTTTGTACCACACGACGTCCGAAATCTTCCAACTTAATCAACTCCGCTACCTCCTCTCCAATTTCAAAATCGGGTTCAATCTCTTTTGCCTCAGCCAATGGTATTTTATCGAAATCCCAGATGTCTTCTGAATTATCATCCACGATCTCACGTGTACGCCACATTTCTAAATCTCCACTTTCTGGGTTAATAATTACACTAAAATTCTCATCAGAACCATATTTCTTACGAATCATTGTTCTAAATACCTCCTCCAATACGGAAATCATCGTTGGTTTATCGATGTTCTTTTCCTTGGCAAAATCTGCAAAAGAGGAAATCAATTCTGCACTATTCATTGCATTTATTTTTAAAATGAAACTTGAACTTTTATTTTATCTACTTCGGCCAATGGAATCATGACTGACTCCTTAGCCTGAATTTTTCTATGCTTTACTATTTTTTCAGGCAACAACTCTACCTCTGTTTCAGAATAGCCTTTCAACTCCCCTTCAATAGTCTCCAATTTCTTTCTCCAAACCTTCACCTTTCGTCCAAGGTTTTTTTCAAATTGCCACCCAAATTTCAAGGGTGCATCTACCCCGGGAGAAGACACCTCTAAATTGTATGCTCCTTCGATCCAAACTTCCTCTTCCATCACAAATGACAATTTCCTACTCAATAAGGCACACTCCTCAATTGTTACTCCAGCAACTGTATCTACCAAAATGGTAATCTGATTTCTTTTCAAACCAGGACTCACCTGAACATCTACCAAAAACAAAGGCCCATCTCCCACATAATTCAACACCCAAGACTTTATTTTTTCTGCTAAATCCATACGCTTTTTAACCTATTGAAAACAAAAAGAGGGATCCAAAACCCCTCTTCTTTCTGTAAATCTCTGCAATTTACCATAATTTTTTCAATTTTCAAGGTTTGTACACAATTATTCCTGAGTAAAAGGAATAATTATCCATTTTCTCGAAAAAAAATTGTTACTTTGACCTTAAATTTCAAAATCACTCAAACAGCTATCCATTTATTATGGCTTATCAATTACTTAAGGGAAAAAAAGGTATTATCTCCGGCGCATTAGATGAAAACTCAATCGCTTGGAAAATTGCTCAACGTGCTCATGAAGAAGGAGCCACTTTCACTTTAACCAATGCACCTATTGCCATGCGTATGGGTGAAATCAATAAATTAGCAGAAGCTACCGGTGCTAAAATAATTGGTGCAGATGCAACATCTATCGAAGATTTAGAAAATTTATACGATGAGTCAATGGAATACTTAGGTGGCCCTGTTGATTTTGTTTTACATTCAATCGGAATGAGTACTAATATCCGAAAGGGTCGTGAGTATGGAGATTTAAATTATGAGTGGTTCATGAAATCATTGGATGTATCGGCTTTATCTTTTCATAAAATGATGCAAGTGGCTCAGAAAAAAGATGCAATTGCACAAGGTGGATCCGTTGTAGCTCTTTCTTATATAGCAGCGCAGCGTTCATTCCCTGATTATACAGATATGGCCCAAGCAAAAGCAATGCTTGAATCAATTGCTAGATCGTATGGTTACCATTATGGAAAAGCAAAAGGAGTTCGTGTAAATACCGTTTCTCAATCACCAACAAAAACTACTGCTGGAACTGGAATTAGCGGCTTTAATGCTTTCTACGAATACGCAAATTCTATGTCGCCACTTGGCAATGCTACTGCAGACGATTGTGCAGATTATGTAATTTCTTTATTTTCAGATTTAACTCGCAAGGTAACTATGCAGAATTTATTCCACGATGGAGGCTTCTCTTCAGTCGGAATCTCTGCTGATATTGTAGAATTAATGGAATCTAAAAACGCCTAATAGTTTTAGATTTTCATGAAAAGATCATTGTTGTTATTTGCCTACCTACTACTATTTTCTGTTAGCAGCTTAGCTACAAATAGCGACAATGATCGTTTTCCAACCCCACCCGATTCCCCCAATAGACTTTTTTACATCCAACGATCATCCAATGCAAATGCGGTGATTTATGATGCAAATCTACTTCCAAGTAAAAATCTAAATAGCAAAAATCCAGTTCATACGTATTGGATTCGTTATGCAGAAAAAGGACAAAAAGAAGAACTCTCTACCATGCAAAGAACGCTGGCCTATGGATTATATACAGACAAAATCAAGGGTCAAGACGAATCTTATGAGGGCTATTTTTTAGCATATCGTAAAAGAAAATTCATCGTCAAGATACATTCAGACGGTACACCTGTTGCTCTATTTCCCATCAATGGGAAAATGCAAATTCTAAAACGTGTTTTCGTAAGCGTAGATGATTCTGGTTTTATGCCATCTGTTAATTACATTGAACTTTTCGGTAAAGATGTTATCTCAGGAAAAGAAATCTACGAAAGATTTAAACCTTAATTTAGTGATCTAGATCACTAATGCCACTCCCCCAGTCAAAACAATCGGCATCCCGTTGTAACCAAATTGCTCGGTAATTTTTTGGTTTAATGCATTTTTAACCATTAAATTCAATCTAAGTTTTTTATTTACTTGAAAGTTTACAGACATATCTACCCAATGATAAGGCATCAGCTCTTTTTGGACAGTAGAAAAAGTGGCATCATCATACACTAAATCATATCGCTTACCTACATATTGATAAGAAATGACTCCAAATACTTTTTTCTTTATGGGAATTTCAGCTTGTATTTGTCCTTGAACTTTAGGACGTCTGACCAAAAAATCCTTCGTTTTCCATTGTCCATTTTCCATCATTTCTGATGAACCACTCAAGAAAGTAAAATTTCCAGAATATTTAATTTTTCCTAATAATTGATAAAAATCAAATTCTAAGCCAAGATTATTTTGGTTAGAAATATTGAAATATTGCCCAAACGGTGCCTCATTTTTAGATTGAAATCCAATTCCATCTTTAATATCTTGCAAAAAACCCACCAATCGAATAAATGATCTTGATTCTTTAAATTGAAATCCTACTTCCGTAGAAAGGCTTTTCTCTGGCATAAGTTCCAAATTCCCATATGCAGAAAAAAGTTGATATAAAGACGGAACTTTAAATCCGGTGTTTAAATTCCCAAAAAGTTTCCAAGAATTCCCCAAACGTACATATGGATTCCATGAGAAAGTAGAAAAAGTGCCAAAAGTGGATTGATGATTGATTCTTCCTCCCAGCTCTAACCCAACTTTTTCCCATTCCTTTTGTAAGGTCAAATACCCAGCGGTAATAGTTTGTTTTGCTTGATCTGGTTTAATTTCAAGAGAAGAAAATCCTACTCCAAATCCATAATAAAAATCCGATTGCGCTGCATGTTGCCAACGATGCTCCATTCCATATACTATTTGGTAATCCTTGGAAATTTCAGATTTAGCATACATTTCAAGTCCCTGACTTAAACCTGCGTAATTAGAATAAAAATAAGAATTGTAGGCATTTTGCGGCACATAGGTTGAATCGTCTTGAAATCTGCGAAGTGAAAAATCACTGAAAAATCTAAAATATACTTCTGCCCAAGTCCCGTTAAACTTCAATTGTGCATTCCACGAAAGGGCCTGGGCTTTGCTTGTATAATCGAGATCGTCTGTAAATGGACCCGCATCAAGATTACCAGCGTAAACAGATCCCTTCACTTGTGCATTCAATTCCCAATTTGCATGTAAATAGGATGTCCAAGCCAAACGAAATTGCTCTCGATGAAATCCATCCACTTCTCCATTCTGCACATCTGCTGCCGAAAAACCGCTTGCACGCGTGTGAGATGCAGAAAGAGTTAACACATTTGATTTAATTTTTTTATTGAATGAAAAAGAAGGTGCAAAGCTTCCATAGGATCCAACGGTTATGGAAGCGAATGCTTCCATATTTTTATTTGTTTTACTATTTGTAACAATATTAATTACACCAGCCATCGCATCTGATCCATATAAGGTAGATTGTCCGCCCTTCAAAATTTCAATCCGATTCACTTGGCTCAAATCTAATAAATTCCAATCAAACACTTGAGAAATATGGGAAGGGTCATTGAGTGGAAACCCATCCATTAAAATCAACACCTGACCCGTATTAGAGCCTCTAACATACAACTCTTGATTTGCCCCCCATGCGCTTCTAGCCCCAACAGTGTGAATTCCGACTTGCATTTGCAACAATTCGACAATGCCCTTGCCTTGTGCTTGAGCAATTTGAGCTGAGTCAATAATTGACACAACTTTACCCGTGCGAGACAATTTTTCTTGAAACTTAGGGGCAGAGACAATCACTTCCAACAATTCCTTTTCATTTTGAGCAAAAACTGAAACAAAGGAAAGAACAAACAAAACTGTCATCAAACAGTTTTTTGAAAAAAAATAATACATAAAATTACCTTTCGGCAAAAAGATAAAAAAGCACTCGAACGCTCGAAAAGAAATCATCCTCCGTAAGGTCTTTTCAAGAATCGCAAAAGGCAGGTCTCCTGACTCATTCCCATTCCTTTTCGTCTTCCCAGCAATTGCCAGTGACTAAATTGAAAAGTATTTTGGAAACTTACAGTTGCGGGGACAGTTTTGGTCTTTCACCAAATTCCCTATTAAGTTTTCAGTTTGGAAACTGCGAACACCTTTTGCTGATGTAAAATTATAAATTATAAATTGTAAAATATTAATTATTAACCTTAAATTGAATGTTTTTATTATTTTAACAATTAACAATTAACAATTAACAATTAACAATTAACAATTAACAATTAACAATTAACAATTAACAATTAACAATTAACAATTAACAATTAACAATTAACA
>JACCDQ012005869.1_pt1 | contig 204171 bp, 177 predicted proteins | sample 7446031 | NCBI WGS metagenome assembly JACCDQ01 (sample SAMN15323442, study PRJNA562643) | freshwater metagenome | isolation source: river surface water | place: USA:Blue River Watershed | collected 2017-08-17
CAATGCGGGGTAATTTTTTATCGATACCTACCGATTGCCCTCAACGCAACGAACGCCTGGGATGGAGTGGAGATATTTCGGTTTTTTCCCGAACTGCAGTTCATTTATCAGATGTGAAACAATTTCTGAAAAGACACATGCTGGCGATGCGTGATATTCAAAGAGAAGATGGACGTTTTCCGGATGTGGCTCCTATAGGTGTGGGATTTGGAGAAACCATGTGGGGAAGTGCCGGAATTACTGTTGCCTGGGAAAATTACCTGCAATACGGGGATGTGAGTTTATTAGAAGAGCATTATCAGGCTATGAAGAGTTACGTCAATTATCTTATAGCCGATATTGATAAGGAAACCGGTGTTTTCAAAGAAAAAGAAAGAAAGACCTGGGGTTCTTTAGGGGATTGGTTGAGTTTAGAAGATGCTAAAAATGAAAAAACGCTATTTTGGGAAGCTTATCTTATTTATGATTTAGAGATTTTATCTAAGGTTGCTGCAATATTAGATAAAAAGGAAGACCGGGAATATTTTTCTAAATATTATAAGGAGCGAAAAGACTTTTTCAATAAAACCTATATTGATAAAACAACTGGAAAAACGGCATTTAGGGGTAAAATAATCGACACACAAACATCGTATGTATTGCCTTTTGCTTTTAGTATTTTGGATAAAGAGAATGCAGATTTAGCGATTAAACCATTTATTGCTTCCATAAATAGAGAAAATAAAACAGATCAGGGTGTTGTTTGTCCGCCCTATTCATTAATGACAGGATTTATTGGTACGGCATGGGTCAATAAAGCGCTTTCGGATAATGGTTATTCGAATGTAGCTTATCAATTATTACAAAATAAATCCTATCCTTCGTGGTTGTATCCTGTGACCCAAGGCGCTACGACTATTTGGGAACGCTTGAATTCCTATACTCATAAAGATGGATTCGGAGGAAATAATCGCATGAATTCTTTTAATCATTACGCTTTTGGTGCTGTAGGGGCATGGATGTATAATTATTCGTTAGGAATAGTGAGAGATGATAATTCACCGGGATTTAAACATTTTGTTTTACAACCGGAACCGGATACTACTGGGCAAATGACTTTTGCTAATGGATATTACGATTCGATGTACGGGCGAATTGAAAGCAGTTGGGAAACAAAAAACGGTAAATATCATTTCCGTTTTGTTGTGCCTGCCAATACCAATGCAACAATTTATTTGCCAGCTTTAAAAAAGAGTGATGTGACGATAAATAGTAAAACGAACGAAATCAAATTTTTGAAAGTAGAAAATAATAAGGCAGTTTTCAAATTAGAATCTGGTGAATATTTATTTGAAACAGTTATAAATGATTAATATAAAGTAGAAGCAATGATAAAAAGTGTAAGATTGATACTATTTCTAACCAGTTTACTTTTAATTGGTTGTTTTTCAAAAAGCATTGCGCAGAAAAATGTTGCTATTGAGAGAAAACAGCGTTTTAATGCCGATTGGAAATTTTCGTTAGGGGATAATCCTGATTATAGCTTCGTTAATTTTGATGATAAGAGTTGGAGAAAATTGGATTTACCCCATGATTGGAGTATTGAAGGAAAATCAGAAAAAAATAACCCAAGTGCCGGAGATGGCGGATTTTTTCCAACTGGAATGGGATGGTATAGAAAAACATTTTCAGTGCCTGTTCAATGGAAAAAGCAAAAAGTAGCTATCTATTTTGAAGGCATTTATATGAATGCCGAAGTTTTTGTTAATGGAAAATTAGTAGGGAATCAACCTTATGGTTATACTTCTTTTGAATATGATTTGACACCTTATTTAAAATTTGGACAAGAGAACACCATTGCTGTTAAAGTAGATAATTCGAAACAAAAAAATAGCAGATGGTATAGTGGTTCAGGAATTTATCGTAATGTGTGGTTGATGGTGAAAAACCCAATTCACATTAAACAATGGGGAGTGGCTATAAGTACTCCAAAAGTGACTAATGAAAAAGCTACAGTTCAGGTTAAGTCTATTGTAAAAAATGAAACCGGTAGTTTTCAAAATGTTTTATTATCAACAAATATTGCTGATAAAAAGGGGATTAATGTAGCTAACATTGATGCTAAGATTGAATTACAGCCTAATGAAGAAAAAGAAGTAACTCAAAACATAGTGTTAGAAAATCCTGTTTTGTGGTCGCCAGAAATGCCTAATCTATATCAAGCGCAATTAGTGATAAAACAGGATGGTGAAAATATTGAAGCTACAAATAAAATTTTTGGAATTAGAACTATTGAGTTTAGCGCCGAAAATGGATTTGTATTAAATGGTAAAAAAGTACAGTTAAATGGAGGTTGTATGCATCATGACAATGGCGCATTAGGTGCTGCCGCTTATAATCGTGCCGAAGAAAGAAAAGTAGAATTGTTGAAAGCAGCGGGATTTAATGCAGTAAGGACTTCGCATAATCCTCCTTCGGAAGCTTTTTTAGAGGCTTGTGATCGTTTGGGGTTAATGGTTATTGATGAAGTTTTTGATGGATGGAAAGAAAAGAAAACAACCTATGATTACGCCAGTATTTTTGACAAATGGTGGAAACATGACCTTGAATCTATGGTGCTTCGAGATCGTAATCATCCTTCCATTATCATGTGGAGTATTGGTAATGAAATTATTGAAAGAAAAACACCTGAAGCGGTTGAAACAGCAAAGATGCTGGCTAATGCCGTGCGAAATATAGATGCAACCCGTCCGGTAACATCGGCAATGACTACTTGGGATAACTCATGGGAAATTTTTGATCCTTTAATGGCAGCACATGATGTGGCAGGGTATAATTATCAGTTGCATCATGCCGAATCCGATCATGCAAGAGTACCATCGCGAATTATTGTGCAAACGGAATCTTATCCTAAAGATGCTTTTGCCAATTGGAATCTGGTTCAAAAACATAATTATATCATAGGTGATTTTGTTTGGACAGCGATGGATTATTTAGGAGAATCAGGTATTGGTCGTTATTTCTATCCGGGAGAACCGGCTGGAGAACATTGGCAAGGAAATTTATATCCTTGGCATGGCGCTTATTGTGGTGATGTGGATGTAACAGGATGGAGAAAACCCATTTCCCATTATCGAAGTATGTTATATAATAATACGGAGAAAATTTATATGGCTGTACGCGAACCCAATCCCGAAAAAGGAGCAATTAAATTGACTTCATGGGCAGTTTGGCCTACATGGGAAAGTTGGACCTGGCCTGGTCAGGAAGGAAAAAATCTTGAAGTAGAGGTCTATTCGAAATATCCTAAAGTAAGACTCTACCTGAATGATAAAGTTATTGGCGAAAAAGAAACGGGTTTAAGTCAGGAGTTTAAAGCAACTTTCGCAATTCCTTATACCAGTGGTGAATTAAAAGCAGTAGGATTAGAAAACAATAAGGAAACAGAGTCGGTTTTGTTGCAAACAGCCCAACAAGCGACTAAAATAAAATTGACCGCAGATCGTAATGAAATTGCTGCTGATGGGCAGGATTTGTCCTATATAACAGTTGAACTTACAGATGATAACGGGGTTTTGAATCCCAATGCAGCAAACCAACTTACATTTAATATGTCAGGTGCTGGAGTTATAGTAGGAGTTGATAATGCTGATTTAAAAGATACCGATTTGTATGTTGCCAATACTCGTAAGGCATGGCATGGACGCGCACTTCTAATTGTTAAAAGTACAAAAGAAACCGGCGCTATAGCTATTGGTGTACATTCAGACGGATTGTCTGATGGTGTCGTTACCATTCAATCAATAAAATAAGAATAATACAAAACGAGTTTTTGTAAGGCAAATTAGAAAAAAAATAAATTTAGGAGATATGAAGAATTTGAAAGTTTTGTTGCTAATCATGATGTTTAGTCTGTCTTTATTTTCGCAACCAAAAGAAAATACGGATACCGTTTTCAAAATCGTAAACCCCGATTATCAGTTGAGTCCGTATACCGGAATGACGAAACAGCATTGGAAAGACGCGGCCTTGTATTTATTACAGGGAGCCTTTAGTTATATCCATAATCTGGGTGATCCGATGAAGTTTCCCAAACAACCCGGAAAAAGTTATCCTTTGGATCAAAATAAAGTACCGACGGAAAAATTAGAGGGCTTGAGCAGAACCTTATTTATTGCGTCTCCACTTCTAAAAGAAAATCCCAATTTAGTAATAAATAATATAAAGGTAGCCGAGTATTACAGGCATCAATTCGGTAAATTAATCGACCCGAGCAGCCCCTCTTATATTGTTCCCCGATCTAAAAATGGAGGGCCGAGTCAGAATCTGGTGGAATATGGCGCCATTGCAATTTCATTGCTAACGAATCCGGAAGTGTTATGGAACCCACTGCCACAGGAACGAAAAGACGCTTTAGCCCAATCCATGCTTAGTTATGGCGATGGTCCTACTGTTGCTTCCAATTGGAAGTTTTTCAACATTTTTGTATTGAGTTTTTTTAAAGAACAAGGCTATGCGGTCAATGAGAAACTGTTAGTGGAGTATTTGCAAAAGTCATTAGACGATTACAGGGGAGAGGGTTGGTACAATGATAATCCGGCTTATGATTATTACAGTATGTGGGGATTTCAATTGTATGGTGCCTTGTGGTCTGAATATTTCGGAAATAAATACTTTCCGGAATATGCTTCAAAATTCAGGAACAATTTCAAAGATCTTAATTCCAATTATCCTTTAATGTTCAGTCATAATGGGGAGATGATTATGTTTGGCCGCAGTATGAGTTATCGAATTGCTTCCATTGCCGCCTTTCCTTTTATGGGATTAGAAAACGATGCAAGGATAAATAATGGTTGGTTGCGAAGAATTTCATCAGGGGTTATAAAACAATTTTTTCAGCATCCTGATTTTATGAAGGATAATGTGCCTACGCTTGGTTTGTACGGTGCATTCGAACCGGCAGTACAAATGTATAGTTGCAGGGGAAGTGTCTATTGGATGGGAAAAGCCTTTCTGGGACTATTGTTGCCGGATAATAATCCTTTTTGGGCAGCAAAAGAAAATGAAGGGCCTTGGGAAAACCAATTCAAAAAAGATCAGGTGTATAATACCTTTCAAGAAGGTTCTAAAATTTTAATGACCGATTATCCGGCTATTGGAGCTTCAGAAATAAGGGCCTGGTGCCATGAAAAGAAAAAAGACGATTGGCAGGGATTCCGATCTACAGAAAACTACAATCGGCTGTCGTATAACAGCGCTTTTCCCTGGCAGGCAGATGGGGTGAATGGCGAAGTGGCGATGAATTATGTTTTTAAAAATGCAAAAGAGGAATGGGAGCCATTGCGATTATTTACGTTTAAAAAGTTTGAAGACGGGGTGTATTATCGGGATGCGGTTCTTGAAACCAATGAACACATTAAAATGAGTCTGGCAGATATCCCGTTAACTAATGGAATTTTGAGAATTGATAAAAATGGCAGTTCCGATGCCATTTCCGTACGATTAGGTCATTATGCGCTGCCGCAGTTTGAACAGGAGATTACAACTAAAACAAAAAAAGTAAAAGGACATCAGGTGACCATTATAGATAACGGGAGATACCAGTTGGCCCTGATTTCGCTTTTAGGATGGGATAAGACAGAAGTGGTTACTGCCAGAGGCCTGCATCCGGAAAGTGAAAATAGTACCGTGATTAATGTTACGAATGAGTTCAAACCGGATAATAATGAATCAAAGATGTATGCAACTTTGATGCTATGGAAAAAATCAGGGGAGAAATGGAGCGATAAAGAGTTAATGCCTGTCGGGAAAATTAAATATTCCCAAAAAGAAAATACAGTAAGTATTACGATAGTAAATGCTGGAAAAAAGATTGTGAGCTTTAATTGAAAAATTATATTACATTAGCAAATCTTATACTTAAGAAATAAGTCATGATTAAAATAATTATAAATATGAATTCAAATTTTACTTTCCAATGAAAAAGAGTAAAGTAAGTATTCATGATATTGCCAGAGAGTTAAAAATTAATAGTTCTACCGTTTCCAGAGCTCTGAGTGACAGCCCTAGGGTATCCCGAAAAACCAAAGAGAAAATTATTGCCAAAGCGAATGAATTAGGTTATCAGAGAAATTTGCTGGCTTCCAGTTTGCGAAATAGTAAGTCCAATACTATCGGATTGATTGTGCCAAGGATATCCCGTCACTTTTTTGCTTCTGCTATTGCCGGTATTGAGGAAGTAGCCTATAAGGAAGGGTATAATTTAATTATTTGTCAATCTTTGGAACAGCTGGAGAGAGAGCAAAAAATTATTCAGACGCTTTCCCAAAATAGGGTAGATGGGATTTTAATTTCTGTTTCCATGGAAACCAAAAACAATATAAATTCAGCGACTTATATCAAAAATAATATACCGGTTGTATTTTTTGACAGGCATCTGGGCATCCCGGAAAGCAGTAGTGTCATTATAGATGATTTTCAAGGTGGATTTGATGCCACAGAACATTTAATTTTACAGGGCTGTAAGAGAATAGCACATTTTGCGGGACCTCAAGAACTGGAAATTTATAAGAACAGATACAAAGGCTATAAAGCGGCCTTAGAAAAGCATCATATTGAAGTGGAAGAAAACTTAGTGATGAGTTCTAAATTAATGGAGTCGGATGGAGTGGAATGTGCCAAAAAACTTCTTTCGCAGTCTAAGCCCGTTGATGGTATTTTTTCGGCCAATGATGTTATGGCGATAAGTGCGATGCAGTATATAAAAGAACAAGGACTGAGAATTCCCGAAGATATTGCAATGGTAGGGTTCAGTAATGAGCCTATTTCTTCTGTGATGGTGCCCTCACTGACAACTGTAGATCAACCGGGGTTCGAGATGGGAAAAATAGCGGCCAATTTGCTAATCTCCCAAATTAATGATAAGGAAGAAGATTTTGCCCAAACAATTGTTTTAAAACCGGCTTTGATTGTGCGCAATTCATCGAAAAGATTGCCGGATTGAAATTGAAAATATTGAATTTAGGATAAAAAAGCCTGTAAAGTATTGATTTTACAGGCTTTTACATTTTAATTCGACCACGGAGGGATAATTTCTGAATCATTCTTTAGAGGAATTGAAACTCTTAACCGACTACTTTTGAAGGATTGAGTTAGTGAAAAAAAATAAAAAGTATTTTTCTTACAATGGTAGTTCTAAAGGGTTCAGGGATGCCATTTTGACAACTGGTCTTGGGTTGTATTTTTCGGTTTCTATTTATTTGTTTGAACTGTTGTGTACTCTTCATCTGTTACAGCTGCTAACCAGATAGGTGTGCCGTTTTGAGTATTTGTAATGGCTACCTGAACAAATGCGGTGTCTGTACTTGCACCATGCCAATGCGCTATATTTGGTGGACATTTTACCACATCTCCTTTGCGAAGTACTTTTATAGCTTGTCCCTTTTCCTGATAATATCCAACGCCATCTATGGCCAATAAAATTTGACCGCCCGGATGAAGATGCCATTTTGTTCTGGCTCCAGGTTCAAACGTTACATTTCCTACTGAGGTTGGATTAAGACTATCAGAAGCTATGAGCATTTGTAAATAAGCTATACCTGTAAAATTATCATTAGTAATTTTTTCTCCCTTAGGGAAAATCATTGTTTTTTGTGAATCCATTTTTGTTGAAAGTGTTGATTTATTTTGTGCTTGACAAGAAAATACTAATACTACAATAAAAAATATTCCTGCAATATTTTTAAGTTTCATCATTTTAAACTTTAAAGATTAGTTTGATAAAAAGTCACCAATTTATTTACCGCTTGTAATACATATTCAGGTTTCCAATAGGTTTGTATATGGGTTGCTCCGTTAATAAGGAATAATTCTTTAGTTTTGGCATTCGTGGCTTTATTGAACGCATCGTCCGTCATATAATAGGTATCGGCTTTACTCCCCGCTATCATTAACAAAGGTTGGTTTATCAAGTCCATAGTAGTACTGGCATCAAATGTCATTAAATCCATCAGACTACTCTTAGTATATTTAAATGTAGAATTTGGATGCGCATGTGTTTTGCCGTAATATTCAAATCCTTCACGATATAAATCAAACGGTAAGGCTGCTATTTGTTTATCGGTGAGTGGAGCGTCGCCCACATACATAATTTTACCACCTGCTGCTTCTTGGGCACGGGCATCAGAAGCTTCTTTTAATCGTTGCTGGATCGTTGAAAATTGTGAGTTCATAAAACCGTTACGTCTTACTACACCCGAATTGAACATACTTAAAGTGGCAATTGCTTTAAATCTCTTGTCTGATTGGGCTGCCTTTAGTGCATAACCACCGCCGCCACAAATGCCAAGTAATCCAAGTCTTGAAGTATCAACCCCTTTATATTGAGTAATAAAATCGGCCATGGCGTGTATGTCCTCTATTCGGTTTGCAGGCTTATCCACATTACGAGGCTCTCCGCCGCTACCGCCTTGATAGGCCGCATCTGCCGTGATCGTAATATAGCCCTGTTCAGCTAATCGCTGTGCATATAACCCTGCCACCTGTTCTTTTACACCGCCATTTGGATGTGCAATAACTAATGCTGGATATTTCTGTAATGAATCATAGTTAGCAGGGGTGTAAACATTTGCTACAATTGTAATTTCTTTAATTTTATAGCTAACAGGATGGATGTTTACTTCTCCTTTTACATTTTCTGTAATGGCCCCATCATATACTAAAGTATATGGATTTTGTTTTCGTTCCTTTTGGATAGTTTGAGCACTTGACATTTGTACGGTTATTGTTGAAATTAATAATGTGATTACTAATGCTATTTTTTTCATTTCTTTTATTTTTTAATTATTGAACCTTTTTGCTTCTCAATACTTCGCTTATAACTTCTTTTGCTGCTTTAGTTTTCTTAGTTCCTATGATTGGCTTGATAACGTCTATAAATTCTTTTAACTGTGTAGGCGATACACCTACATTGATAGCAATTGATAAATGTGCCTTTAGCATTGGTTCAGCATCCCCTATAGCACTGATAACAGAAATCGTAACCAATTCTCTTTGAGTGAAGTTTAAAACATCTCTTTCAAAAATAGCGGCAAACAAATGTTCTTTCAAAAAAGTATCTATTACCGGTGCAAAAGCAGCATATCCTGTAAGTGTATCCGATTGTGGCATTTTGGTAAGTTTTTCCAAAATGGTTTTGCCTCTTTCGTATTTAGTGCCATCTTCTTTGATAGGAGTGGCTTCGCTACCGGGTGCATCCATAATACCTTTTGCTTTTCGTTCGTTGAGGACTTCCATAAAAGTTTGTAATCCTCTGATGCTCCTTGGAAAGCCGCAATAGGCATAGGTATGAACCAATACTTCTTTTATTTCATTTACGGTAAGTCCCGCTTCAAGACCTGTATTTAGTTCCGTTTTTAGTTTGACTAAATCGCCTTTAGCAGTAAGTGATGCAATGGTAACAATACTTTTTTCTTTTGCGCTTAAATTACTTTCTGTTGCTGTCAATTGATTTGCTTTAATGCTATTAGGTAACAATGTAATGTTTACAATCATAATTATTAAACTGAAAATTTTAAAATCCCTCATGTTTATTTTATTTACTGTTTTTTCAAATATTTCAATTCTTCAGAATTCCTATTTTCGTTAACCATTTTTGTATTTCTTTTTCGGCTTCGATTTTCTTTTCACCTTCCATCACAAATAAAATTCCGTCTCTTTCTTTACCTCCTTTAATAGAAAAGCCTTCTAATATTTTGCATTTAGTGCATAGCTCTTTAATCTTGTCAAAACTGCTTCCTATGCCGTAACCAGCATTAGTGTTGAACGGAATAATAGTTTTGTCTTTTAAATTGTATTGGCTTAAAAAACTTTTCATTGGTGGCGGTAATTGCATTCCCCAAGTTGGAAAACCTATAAAGACAGTGTCATATTTTTCAATGCTGTCAATTTTGGTTTTGAGTGGCGGTAAAAAACCGGTTTCGTTTTCCTCTGCAACCTGATCAACAATTGCTTTATAATTTTCAGGGTATGGATATTGAAGCTCTAATTCAACTAATTTGCCTCCTGTTTGTTTATGAATGATTTGGGCAACTGTTTTGGTGTTCTTTGTTCGAGATAGATAGACAATAAGAATATTATTTGTATTCAAACTATCTTTTTCTAACTTAACAACACTTTGTGCTTTGGAACAACTCGAAAATAAACAAGTTGTTACTATCATCATTAAACAATATGTAGTTACTATTTTCAATTGAATTATTGTTTAGGGTTGTTTATCGGCTGTAATTAACTAATCCAACTTTTTGTTTTTTAACCATTTACTCATTAAATCAGCCACTTCTATATTATTTAAATCTGAAAACGGAAAGTGTGTATTTCCTTTGAGACCTGCCTCAGGAAGATGCACTACAGTTACATCTCCGCCGTATTTATTGACTATATCCCGCCATAAACGAGCCATTTGAAGACGTACTCTCCATCCGTCTGCCCCTGGATTGTTGGAGGGACTTTCAGGAATATTATCGCCATAATAAATAACTATGGGTATTTTGGTAAGTTGCATAAATTCTTTCATTGAAACCGAACTTGCTTCCAGGGAGCCCGCCGAACTTGTTAAAGGGGATGGTACTTCTCCTTCAGGAAATAAGAATCCACTACCGGGTTCGTAGGCCACTATTGCTTTGACGTTTTGATTTTTTACAGCAGTAAGCCAGCCCATACCACCAGAATGGGAATGTGTAACCAAAATTGCAGGGCCTATTTTGTTGAATAAAGCGGAAACCGCATCCGAATTAAGATTGCTGTCAATAGCACCAATACTTGGTGTCATAGAACGAAAGTACTGATTGAGTGTAATGGAATCTCGGGCAAATTGTACACCCTCAAAATAATTGGGCCATACGCCTATGCGGAAGACATCAAACCATTGCTGTTCATCAGGTGTTGGATTGATTGTTGCTGCCACAGTACTTCTGCCCGCATTTCCTCTTCTGGGTTGATCAATTATATAAACAGGAAAGTTTCTGCGGAGAAAAATATTTTGATACCCTTCCCTTCCGTCGGGCGTGGTTTCCCAGGTTTTAGAAAACTGACCTATGCCGTGCCACATTACTAGGGGATATTTACGAGCCTTTACAGGAATTTGATAAAATACATAGGCATGGTCTCCACGAAAAGTTTGTCCTTCGGGAGTGGGTTTATACGGATTGAATGTGCCAGGATTGGTAATAATAGTTCCTCCAACAGCAAAACTTCCTTGCTCTTCTATTAGTAATGGTTTCTGTTTTGTGGTTTTTTGTGCATAAAATGATGAATTGATCATCAATAACAAACAAAATATACTCCACACTCTTATTGCTTTCTTTTTTATCATAATTATTTTTATTTATTGTTTTCAAATGCCTTTTCTATTACATCTAATCTTGTTTTTCTGTAATCCGAAAAATTACCTACAGATCCATCATCCTTAAACTCAAAAATATTATTTTTAGTAGTATCATACAAGAACCAAATTGGCAACCCTTTCCCATTTGGATTACCTGTCTTAGCAAAATTGACCCAATAAGAATTCATCATTTTACTTACTTCTTTATCTTTCGCATCAAATTTAAAGCCATTGCGTTCTATTAGATTGTTAAATACAAAAGGAATTTCAGACGCATGGGAGGCTCCATATTTCATTCTTTCCTTCATTGATTCAGGTATGTAAGAAAAGAGATATGTATATGCAGGTATCGATTTTGAAACAAAAGCTCTAGCTGTAAACCTAGCGGGTTCTGCCCATACTTTATCTGTATTTACTAGAGCTAGCATTTTAGCAAAATCGGCAGTACCATCAGCATCATAAGCTGTAGTTGCTTCTTTATTAAAATCACCAAACAATGACAGTAATTCTTCTTTAGATTTTGCATTAACAAAACCTGCTGGAACTTCAGCACTATTTGAACCTATGAGAAGAGGAACACGAGCTTGTCTGCCTGCCTTATAGGCGCTCTCTGCTGTTTCAACAACCAGTTTGCCGTCGAGGATTGGACCAGAATAGATGGGTTGACCTCCAGGGTTATCGGTTTCCTGACCTCCATCAACAATCTCAGCAACACTAAGGGAGCGTAGCTTTGCTAATGCTGATGCGTCCGTGCCTTCGATTCCATGTTTGTGTGCAAAGTTTTTTCCAATCGTTTCTGCTGAAATAGGGTAGTTTCTGTCTGCATTCTCTTCATGAATTGGTCTTCCTGTAAGTACGCCATCACGGCCACCACCTGACTCGATGATTGCCTTTTGAAAAAGTCCTTTTGCATCAGGGATGGTCAGCAGTGAATGTACCGAAACGCCGCCTGCAGACTCACCAAAAATCGTTACATTTTTTGGATTACCTCCAAAAGCAGTAATGTTTTCCTTTACCCACTTGAGGGCTGCAATCTGATCCATATAGGCATAATTGCCTTTAGGTTCTTCAGGATGTTCATTGCTTAACGCTGGAAATGCAAAAAAACCAAGACGTCCGAGACGGTAGTTGAAGGTAACCAGGATGACACCTTGTTTGGCAAATTGAACTCCTGAAAAATCAGGTTGGGAGCCACTCCCAAATACGAATGCACCACCATGAATCCATACCATAACTGGCAGTTTTGCTCCCGGCTTAGTACCAGCAGGCAGCCACAAATTGAGATACAATCCATCTTCTGATGAGCCCTCTGAAATTGAGCCAGGGGCAGCACCCCAACCTGCTTGAGCAAAATTTGATCCAAATTTGCTTGCATCACGAACTCCATTCCATGCTTTTATAGGTTGAGGTGGGCGCCAGCGATATTCACCAACTGGCGGAGCAGCATATGGAATCCCCCTGAAGACTGAAACACCTCCTTCCGTTTCACCACGAACTAATCCTGAAACAGTTTTTACTATCTGCGATTTTTCTTGAGTAGTAGTATCTTTTTTTAGTTGTGCATATAAACCACAACTAATAATTATTGCTAAACCGGTTATTACTTTCTTCATTTAGATAATTTTAATGTTCAGGTGTCATGAGTTTAGTGAATGACAATGAACCGAGTTTCCAACCTTCATGTTCTTTAACATACACTTCTGTTACAATAAACGGATTAGTTACTTCATTCCCTCCAACTACTGCTAATAATGTAATTCTGTTTAAAAGTATAGCCGTATTGCCAATTATATTTACAGATACTTCATGAATATCCGCTTTCTTGTAATGAATTCCTCCGCTTTTAATGATGTTGATTTCTTGGGTTTTTCCCCAACTTCCTCCCATATGGACAAAGACAGATTTATCATCGAACAGAGGGCTAAGTTTATCGACATTTTTATCGGCCATCCACTGCCATTTTTGTTTTGAAAGTTGAATTACTTCTTGTTCAGTGGCATTTTGTGCAAAAGACTTGTTTGCAAATAGAAGGAGTATCAGTAGTCCGAAAATTGATTTTTTCATAGTAGTAAATTTTAGTATTAGATGTCTTTATTGTTATTTCTGAATCTGATGGGTATCTCTAACACTGCTGAATGTTAAAGCTAATAATTTCCAATTTTTGCCTTGTTTTTGATAGGCTTCTGTTACAGTAAATTCAGTCACAACTTCACTTCCACGGACAATAGCCTCTAGGGTAATTCGGTTCCAGACGATTGCCGTTTTTCCAAAAGTTTCTATTGCTACATCATGAACCTTAGCATTCTTATACCAAATGCTACCCGTTTTAATAATGTTGAGTTCCTCATCTTTTTTCCAAGTGCCACTCATATGGACAAATTTTGATTTCTCGTCAAAGAGAGGTTCAAGTTTATCTACATTTTTATCGGCCATCCATTGCCATTTTTGTTTAGAAAGTTGAATAACTTCTTGTTCAGCGGCTGTGTAAGTGGGAGCAGCAGTAGTTGTTTTGTTTTCTTGTGCAAAAGAAAATTGGAAGCTTGCTACTGCAATAAGGCTCATAATTAATGTTTTCATTTGGTATAATTTAAAGTTAAACTGTGAATTTTTAATTTTTATTATTTTTTTAATGGTGCTTCCACATCAGAAAAAGCTTGTACAAAGGGAGGTAATCTTTCGCCTTGAATTTGAATAGCATCTAATTGATTATTGAATTCCTTTATTTCATTTGCCGTAAATTTTATACGATCAGCACCTATGTTTTCTAGCATGTGGGCCATTTGTGTCGTTCCTGGTATTGGAACTATCCAAGGTTTTTGTGCCAGTAACCAAGCTAGCGAAATTTGGGCAGGAGTGGCTTGCTTTTGTCTGCTCCAGTTTTTCAATAAATCTACAACGGCCAAGTTGTGGGTTAAATTTTCAGGGGAAAAACGTGTCTCAATCCCACGAATATCACCTTGAGCAAAGCGCGTATTTGCATCAATAGCTCCAGTTAGAAAACCAACACCTAGTGGACTCCAAGGAACGAAACCAATGCCGAGTTCCTCACAAAGTGGAATAATTTCTTTTTCAGGCCCACGCCATAACATTGAATATTCATTTTGAATGGCCGCAATAGGATGAATGGCATGTGCTCGTCTTACAGTTTGAGGTCCCGGCTCAGACAATCCATAATGCAATACTTTACCCTCTTTTATCAAATCCTGAATAGTCCCAACGACATCTTCAATGGGCACTTGTGGATCTACACGATGTTGATACAGTAAATCAATTCGGTCCGTACGAAGTCTTTTCAACATTCCTTCCACTACAATTTTAATGTGTTCAGGTCGGCTATTTAACCCTGGTAAACGTGCGCCAGTTTCTTGATCAATATTCCAGCCAAACTTTGTTTCGATGACTATTTTATCTCGAAAAGGCGCTATACCTTCTCCCAGAATACGTTCTACTTCAAAAGGACCGTAAGCCTCGGCTGCATCAAATAGGGTAACGCCTTTATCAAAAGCAGTTCGAATAATATTGTGCATTTCAGGGCGGGAAGGAATTGTAGTTTGGTACGTACGACTCATGTTCTGAACACCAAGTCCAATGCTGGAAACTTCAAGAGTAGCACCAAGTTTTCGCTTACCAGAAAGAGGGGAGGGTATGGTATCTTTTTCTCCAAAAGCAGGCGTTGATGAAGTGGATTGTGCTAATGTGTCAAAAGGCAATAATACACTTCCTGCCAAAGCGAGTCCTGCTGATTTTAAAATGGATCTACGATTCATAATTGAGTTTATTAAGTTGGATAAAGATTTTAGTTGTTATTTCGGGATAGTTTACAGATCTAGTTTTCTTTCACTCAACCATTTTACCATGTTTGGATCTCTGTGATCAAAAAACAAACTTTCTTTTGTATCCAGAGTCTGAATCATCTGCATATCATCTGCAGATAATTCAAAATCGAAGATGTTGAAGTTTTCTTCCATTCTTTCTTTTCGTACAGATTTAGGAATAGCAACCACCCCTCTTTGAATTAACCAACGAAGAATGACCTGAGCCACTGATTTGTTGTATTGGGTACCAATAGCAGTTAAAACTTCATTCTGAAAAATGTTGTTTTTTCCCTCTGCAAAAGGCCCCCAAGATTGAATTTGTACGTTGTTATTCTGAAGGAATTCTTGGTTACTAATTTGTTGATGAAACGGATGTGTTTCAATTTGGTTAACAGCAGGAGTAAAGCCACTATTTACAATCAAATCCATTACTCTGTCCGGGTGAAAATTAGCAACGCCAATGGCTCTGACCTTACCTTCAGCATATAATTCTTGCATAGCTCTCCAAGAACCAAAAATGTCTCCATAGGGTTGATGAATCAGGTATAAATCCAGATAGTCCAGTTGCAACAGGTCTAATGATTTTTGAAAAGCAGCTTTTGTTTTTTCATAACCGGCATCTTGTACCCAAAGTTTGGTTGTAATAAAAAGCTCCTCTCTGGCGACACCGCTTTTTTTAATAGCGTTACCTACAGCAGTTTCATTCTTATAGGATGCTGCTGTATCTATTAAACGATAACCACTTTCGATAGCATCCAATACCGCTTTTTCACATTCAGTTGCATCTGGAATTTGGAAAACACCGAAACCTAAAATGGGCATTGCTATTCCGTTGTTTAATTTTATGTTTTGCATGATTCTGTAATTATAAGGTTACTATAAATTTCCCAAGTAATTAGGATAATTGATTACTACTTTGCAAATTTCCGACCTGATGCTGAGGTTAATGGTATATTGATTACGGATTGTTCTACCAATATTACTTATTGTCCTTATAGTGTGATAATTAATTTATTTAAATAACTAAATTTGTATCATAAAGATAGAAAATAGTATGGGAGAAATAGTTCGTTTTGAGACAATTAGTGAATACAATGATTTTAATAATGCAGAAACCTTACATCCCCTGGTTAGTGTAATTGATTTTTCTAAAGCTAAAGAAAGGTCATGGGGAGGCAAAAAGAATATTAGAATTTATTATGGTTTTTATTGTGTTTTTTTGAAAGATATAAAGTGTGGTGATTTGCGTTATGGTTGTAATTACTATGACTACCAGGAAGGGACCTTGGTATTTGTTGCCCCGGGGCAAATAATGGAAGTAGAAACTGATGGTGAAGTATATCAACCAAAAGGGCATGCCTTGGTGTTTCATCCTGATTTAATACATGGGACTTCTCTTTTTAAAAGTATAAAGGAGTATAATTTTTTCAGTTACAACGCAAATGAAGCATTGCATTTGTCCGAACGTGAAAGACAAATTGTTTTAGACTCTTTTTCAAAAATTCACTTAGAATTGCAACTTGGGGTAGACAAGCATAGTAAGAAATTGATTGCCTCAAATATTGAATTGTTTTTAAATTATTGCGAACGATTTTATGACAGACAATTTATAACAAGAGAAAATATCAATAAAGGAATACTAGAGAAATTTGAAGAAGTACTAAATACCTATTTCACTTCTGATAAACCCAATACCATTGGTTTACCATCGGTGGCTTATTGTGCTGACGAACTACATTTGTCTGCGAACTACTTTGGTGATTTAATAAAAAGGGAAACCGGTAAATCTGCTCAAGAATACATCCAAAATAAAATAATTGATGTGGCTAAAAATCAAATTTTAGGAAACAATAAAACGGTAAACGAAATCGCTTATGAGTTGGGTTTTAAATACCCTCAGCATTTTTCGAGATTGTTTAAACAACGCGTAGGATATACCCCTAATGAATATAGAAGCTTGAATTAAAAAAAAAGTTACGGTTCAATTACATGTTGGTATTCCGTTTCAAAACCATTGATAAATCAATAGATGTACTAATTTTGGGTATATTTTGATGAAACTTAAAAAGCCTGTAAAATATGATTTTACAGGCTTTTTAAATAATTTCACTCGCTGTGTCTGGCTTATCGCATTGCAGGAACACCACCTTGATTGTTTTGTTCCCCTTCTTTAAGATCGTCATTATTAATCCCTTTCTTTTTGGCTCCGCTAAAATTCATTGAACCAAAATTATAGCTGAATGTGATACCAAAGGAACGAATGGGGAATTTAAATATACTGCTTTGCGCAAATCCTTGTCCAGTCAAATTTTGTTTAAACTCTAAATTTTCTTTGAATGGAGATACGATATTCAGTCCTAAAGATGCCGCCTTGTTCCAGAATTGTTTTTTAACTCCAAAAACCATTAAATTAAAAGCTGGATTAGTTCCTTGAAGGGTTTTCTTAGCAGAGTTTTGAATTACAAAAGCTTCTGCAGAAATACTCTTATTCAATTGAAGCGTTCCGCTTACGAAAGCAGAATACTGAATGGATGTTCCATTGGTTGATTGCTCCAGATTGTAAATTCCTGTTGGATCTGGCTTATAAGTAAAAGCATTGAAATTACCACGGATACTTAATGCCTTGAATGGGTTTACCGAACCAAAAAAGCTCATTCCAAAGGATTTGTTGTTCCCAATATTCTGATAATTCGTAATCGTTCCTGTCTCTCCTGACAATGGTGTGGCAATACCTTCAATTAAATCGGATGTATGTTTATAATAAGCCGAAATATTCAAGCTACGCTTTTGTGAAAATGTTGAATAGCCAAATTCTACTGTTTGCGAAACTTCTGGATCAAGATTTGGATTTCCCTGTGTTTGAGCGTTTATGTTTGATTTATTAATAAATGGGTTCAAATACGTCAAACTTGGTCTTGAAATACGTTTGCTATAAGTCAATTTCAATGAAGAGGATTGTGACAATGCTTTTTGCAATGTAAAGCTTGGGATAAATGTTCCATAATCAATTTTAAACGGACTTAAATCTGTTTGCAACGCATTTGTAGGGTCGCCTTTGATAGCTGTATTTTCAAAACGAGCTCCCGCCATTACAGTAAAGCCTTCAGGTAAAGTTACTGTTCCAACGGTATAAAGTGATGCCACATCTTGATCGTAATTATATAAATTAGAACTAATTGGATCCAAAACAAATGCATTTTGCGCATCAGGAACATAATTTTGAAAATCACTTGCTATCCTTCGTATGATAGTTTTACCTCCAGTTTCCAATTTAAATTTTTCGGTTACCGGTAACGTATAATCTAATTGGAGGGTGTATTCATTATTTACACCGTCATTATTTGCTTTTTGATTGGTATAAAAATCAGAATAAATATTTTGGTAATTTGTTTCAACCAGACTATGGCTCCATTGGGATGAAAGTGTAAGTTCGTGCCCCGCCTTTGTAAATTTATGGGTATAGTTAGCATTCCAGTCAAAACCTCCAAAAGAATTTTTCGCACTACTTTGTCCTGTATAAATGAGGTTGTTTGCACTATTCAAATAATCTGTAAATTGATTGTTACTTGTGCCTTTTCTTTCAAAACCTCCATCGTTATATCGGAATGTGGTACTGAAACTATTAAAATTATTAAAATCATATCCTGCAGTTACAGATGCAACGATACCTTTACGTTGTACTTCATTAGTACCTTTGGCTGTTTGCAAACTGTTAGCGGTACTGTTATCAAATTTTTGGTTGGATTCAGAAGCTGATTCTTGTGGCCAACCATTGTTGAATCCTACATTTGCCGAAAGGCTAAAACGATTTTTGTTATAATTAATATTAGCGTTTAAGTTATTTTGTCTTGTGCCAATTCCTCCACTTACAGAACCACTTAGGCCGGAAACATTTTTCTGTTTGGTGATAATATTTATTATTCCGGCAGATCCTTCAGCATCATATTTAGCAGAAGGTGAAGTAACCACTTCGACGTTTTTAATCTGATCCGCAGGTATTGTTTTCAATACATCAGAAAGATTGGCAGAAGTTGCTCCTGATGGTTTTCCATTGATAAGAACGCGCACATTACCGTCTCCTCGAATAGATACATTACCATTAATATCTACATTTACCATAGGAACTTTCTGCAATACATCCGTAGCATTACCTCCGGTTGCTGTCATATCTTTTTCAACATTGTAAACAATTTTATCAATCTTATTGGTTACTTGTGGTGTATTTCCAACAACTACAACTTCTTTCAATGAGTTTGTTTCAGGTCTTAAAGTCACTTTCCCGATCTCCTTATCCAACTTTGCATCAGTTGTCGTTACGGATTTAACAGTCTTATTATTGTAACCAATAAACGAAATGACAACAGTATACGCCCCGGCTTGAATTTCATTCAATTTAAAACTTCCGGTAGCATCGGTCAAAACGCCCGTTAAGGGTTTCGTGGAGTTGATTTTATACAAACTCACTGAAGCATAATCGATAGGAGCTTTCGTTATCGAATCAATTACAACACCTGTAATTTTTCCTTTTAGTGCATTGGCTCCGGGAAAGGTTTGGGATTTTGCTGAAAAAACGGCAAATAGAAATACGGTAAGAAGGATTATTTTTTTCATTGTAAGATATTTTAAGTTTGAAATCCATCAGGAAAATAATTACAAATTCGTTTGGATTACCGTACAAAGCAACATCTTAATAGGAACATAAGCTAACACATTCGACAGAGAGGGGGAGAACGTCGACGGAATTTTAACAACTCAAAATTTTAGGCCCAGTCTTGGAAAAATTTCATGAAGTTGTCTTTGTATTGATCCGTAACAGCAATGGTCACTTTATCAATCTGGACCGAGTTTTTTGTGGCTGACTTTATTTTATCCAATGACACAATAAAAGACCTGTGAATTCGCATAAATTTATTTTCAGGAAGCTTTTCTTCCAGTGATTTCATACTGGTAAGCGAAAGTAAGGGTTTGTCTTCGCTGAGCCTGAATACTTTTACATAATCTTTCATGCTTTCTATGTAAATGATATCGTTTACAGCAATTCTAACCAGTTGATATTCAAATTTTAGATAAATATAAGATACTTCAGTTTCAGGAATGGATGGATTGATTTGTTGCACCACCTGCTCTGGGTTTCGGATGAGCTCAAAATAACCAAGAGCCTTTGCCACCGATTTACTGAAATCAACAAAACTAAAAGGTTTTAAAAGATAATCTAAGGCATCTACCTTATAACCATCAAGCGCATATTGGTCAAAAGCTGTTGTAAATATGATTCTTAAATTCCCTTTTACACGATATTGTTCTACAATCTTTGCAAGTTCAATTCCATTTATATCGGGCATTCTGATATCTAAAAATAGTAAGTCAATATCCTGTTCATGAATTGCTTTTAATGCTTCGATAGCATTCGAAAACTGCCCAACTAATGATAAGGAAGGCGTTTGCTCGATATAAGAAACTATAATTTGTAGCGCCAGCGGTTCGTCATCAACCGCAATACATTTTAATATCATGAGATTTGTAATTTTAAGATTACCGTGTATTCCATTTGAAGCGGATCTTCATTAGTAGATAACTCATATTTGCCAGGATAAATCAAATCCAGTCTTCGGCGGGTATTTATTAAACCTATTCCGTTGCTTTCTTCTTTACTTAGGGTTTGATTTTCAAAAATAGAATTGCGTACTTCAATTTGTAGCGATTTTTCAGACTGCTCAATTCCGATATAAATATAGCTGGGATAAATCCCGCTAATTCCATGTTTATAAGCATTTTCAATAAAAGGCAAAAATAACATGGGTGCTACCGCTACATCCGAAATAACGGTAGGTTTTTCAAAGATTACCTGTACTTTATCCGTTATTCTGAGTTCCATCAATTTAAGATAATCCTCCACAAAACCGATCTCTTTACTCAGCGTTGTCAGATTGTTTTTAGTATCATAAAGCACATATCGCATCATGTGCGACAAGGTATAAATCGCTTCTCGGGCAGGATGATTTTCAGTCCCGGCCAACGCATAAATACTATTCAGGATATTGAAAAAAAAGTGAGGATTAATTTGGGATTTAAGGAATGATAATTCTGAAGTGACTTTTTCCTTTTCAAGATTTTGTCGCACTTGGGTTTCTAATTGAAGTTTTTTGGCAACGCTTATAACTGTGCTTGCTCCCACCATCAATAAGGTTATTATAATTTCACTTAAATTAGAAATTAAAGCACCGTGTGAGTTATCTTTTCCCGAAATTTTAAAATGTTTTCTTAATATAGTATCAAGATCCAGGATTGTGCTGAAAGTATTACTAATGTACAAAACCGATACTACGATAAGACATATTGCAATAAAGAAAAATGCATTTTTTCCTTGAAATAAAAGGGTTGGTACCACTATTTTATAGGTCAGAAAAAACATTGCAATCCATAAAACATACATTAAGCTTTGCTTTATCCAAAATTCTATTGGAAAGCTAATGTTCATATACAGTGGCATACTCTGAACGATAAGCAATCCAAAAAAGAGTAATACTTTTGAAAAAATCGAAATATCTTTAACTGAAAATGGTTTCATTTGGTACAAATTAAAAATAAATATAAGCAATAAAATAAGTCCTAAAATGAAAATCGACAGTTTCCTATAGAACACCGATAGAACGCTCTACTTTATCTTAGAAAATAAAAAATAGTTTTCTTTGATTTATTTAGATGCACACATTCTTAGCAAATGTCCAATTTAGTTTGAAGACATAAAAAACTATAAGACTTTTGTAAAAAAGTCCAATCAATCAAAAAAGCTTATTTCGGATGAAATTGACCAATTGAATGCGAGTTATCAATAGCAAGAAACAAGTTGCTTGCAGAAATTATAGATGATGAAGACTATATTGAAATTAAAAAAGATTTGAAAGAAAGGATTGAAAAACGGGAAGAACAATTAAGTAAAGATAATTCTGAGGCTAAAACTGTAAATATAAATGTATTAATAGAAAAAGGTCTTGAAAGTATCACAAACCTGGGTAAACTGTACAAAGAGGGAGGGATTAAAAAACAAAAAGGGATATAATTGGTTTGATATTCCCTGAAAAATTGGAATTTGATGGAAAGAATATCGAACCGCTCGAATAAATGTAATAGCTGGTCGTATTTTACACGATAGACAGTGAGTTATGTTCGAAAAAAAAACAGGAAAAGCGATTGTTTTAATCCCTTCTCCTGTCAAGTGACCATGGAGGGATTTGAACCCTCACGCCCTTGCGAGCACCACCCCCTCAAGATGGCGAGTCTACCGTTTCTCCACATGGCCAAAATAAAAAAGGTCATTCGCCGTGGCGAACAACCTTTTGTGACCCGACTGGGGCTCGAACCCAGGACCCCATCATTAAAAGTGATGTGCTCTACCGACTGAGCTATCGAGTCATTGCATTAAGGAAAGTAAGTCTTCATCTGTAAAGATTTGTGACCCGACTGGGGCTCGAACCCAGGACCCCATCATTAAAAGTGATGTGCTCTACCGACTGAGCTATCGAGTCATTTTCTTTCCTTGAATGCGGGTGCAAATATAAGGACTTATTTTTGAGTTTTCAAAGCAATTTTATTATAAATTTGTCTTTTTTTAACAATAAATCTTAACGCCTTAGTTTATAAGGTTTTATTACATGGATAAAATTATATTATTAGGTTACATGGGATGCGGGAAGTCAACAATTGCCGATTCACTCTCCAAAAACATTAAAATTCCGTTTGTTGATTTAGATAAATATATTGAAGAAAAGACGCAATTGACCATAAAAGCCATTTTCGAGCAATATGGTGAAGTCTATTTTCGAAAGTTGGAACACCAGTATTTTATAGAGTTGTTAAATGCCCCCGAACCGTTGATTATTGGTTTAGGAGGCGGAACGCCATGTTATGCCAATAACCATGAATTGTTAAAAGGGGAAAACAGACAATCGATCTATCTGAAAGCCTCTGTGGATACTTTGTTTAACAGATTGTCTGCTAATAAAAGTAAGAGGCCTTTGATAGCGAATAAAAATGATGATGAATTAAAAGAATTCATTGCCATACATCTTTTTGAAAGAAGCTACTACTACAATCAGGCACAACATGTCGTTGTAGTAGATGGCAGGACTGTTGAAGAGACTGTTTCTGATGTGCTGGCTATTTTAGCTTAAATAAGCGTGGCTGTCTCCGTTTTCATCAAAAACCACCTGAACGTGTTCTAATATGGAAGTGGAAAGGGAGATGCCTTTAAAATCAGCTTTTACAGGATATTTTTTGTGATTGCGGTCAACCAAAACTGCTGTTTTGAATTTCTTTAGTGGCACGTCTAGAAAATGTCTTACGGCATAAATTAGTGTGGTACCAGAATTTAGTACATCATCCACAAGAATTAAGCCTTTGTTGGCATACTGTTCTTTGGTTAATGAAGTGTGTATGGGCAATTCCGGGTTTTGTTTGTTAATTTGAACCTCACAAAGGGATACTTTTAGAGAAGAGATGGCTTTCAGTTCCTGCGCAATTTTTTCTGCAAAAATATACCCGCTATTGGCAATTCCGGCCAGTACCACTTCTTCCTCATCTACAAAGGTTTCATAGATTTGATACGCAATCCTTTTTATTTTATGTTTAATTTCCTGATTGGTTAAAATGATATTTTTAGTCATTGTTTTGTTTTAAAGTTTAGGGGATTAGGTGTAAGAGGGATAAAAATGGTTAATCTAAATCCTCTTCATTCATAATTTCATTGCCATATTCGTCAATATCTCTTCGGTCTTTTTTGGTAGGTCTTCCGGTTCCGTTTTTGCGGTAGTGGTCTTTAGATAGCTTGAGTAATTCTAAATGGGCATAGGCTTCTGCAGGAGTGTCATTTCGACGGTAAATGTCAACAAGTTTGGCTCCCACACGACTTTCAGGAATGTCTAATACGGTAATGATTTGGGTAATTTGATCTTTTCGGAAAGTAATTTTGTCTGTAGGAAAAACCTCTTTCGATGCTTTCGCAATCTGACCATTTACAGTGATATGATTTTTTTTACAGGCCTCCGTCACCATATTTCGGGTTTTGTAATATCGGACACACCATAAATATTTATCTATTCGCATAAAAATTCTAAAATAGGAGTTAAATAGTTTACAAAAATAAATCAATATTGTATCTTGCGCACTTAAAAAATTAGCTATAATGAACAAATTTAAGTATTATTTTATTTTAATAATTACAACCCTTTCTTTATTTTCATGTTCTAAAGATGATAATTCAGTTGAGACCGTTCCACTTCACGATTATACCGAGCAATTTACTACAGATAATGCCACTATAGAAGAATATTTAAAGACTTATTATATTACGGTTACGAATAATCCCGGTCAGTCAGATGATCAGGATGTGACATTTACTAAAATTCCAGAAGGAGGAAGTCAGCCTTCTATATGGTCTTATTTAAACAGTGCTACTTTTCCAAAGCTTTTAAGTAGAGATGTGGCATTGCATGATATTACATACAAGATGTATTATTTGGTGCTACGAGAAGGAACAGGAACTTCTCCCTGTAATGTTGACGGAGTGTTGGCTTCTTATAGAGGGCAGTATTTATCGGAAACAACGGTTTCGAGTGTTAAAACCATTACCGCTACTCAATTTGAAGAATTAAAATATCCGCAACAGACATTTAGTTTGTATGCTGTGGTAAAAGGATGGAGTGAAATTTTTCCAAAATTCAAAACAGGAAATCATACCGAAAATAGTGATGGGACGGTATCGTATAATAATTTTGGTGCGGGTATTATTTTTATTCCTTCCGGTTTAGGGTATTATGCTTCCGGAACTGGTTCTATCCCGTCGTATTCGCCACTCGTTTTTAGTTTTAAATTATATGCAGTACAACGATTAGACCAGGATGGGGATGGTGTTCCATCTTATTTAGAGGATTTAAACGGAGACGGATATATGTATGATTTTAGAAATACGTCTAATTATCCTACCACGCCAAGTACCAATTTAGATGATACCGATTCAGACGGAATTCCTAACTTTTTAGATGCAGATGATGATGGAGATCATTATTTGACACATGTTGAAATTAAAAATCCGTCAACAGGATTACCTTATCCATTTGCTGATATTCCAACGTGTACTTCCGGGAAGAAAAATTTTCTGGATAGCACTTGTCATCCATAACGATGTTTTTTGTGTATCGTTATTTCAGGACGGGACAATTATCCAACAAAAAAAACCGTTCAATTTGATTGAACGGTTTTTTTATGCTTATATAAGAAACTGTAAAAAGATTCTTTTAGGAAAGGAGTATTTATTATTTTCTTGAAATAACTTTCTCCACAGCTTCCACAATCGCTTGATTGTTTAGTTTGTATTTTTCCATCAATTGTTCCGGTGTTCCAGATTCTCCAAAACTGTCTTTTACCGCTACAAATTCTTGTGGAGCAGGAGTGTTTAAAGCTAAAACTCTGGCAACGCTTTCTCCAAGACCTCCAAGGATGTTGTGCTCTTCAGCAGTCACCACACATTTGGTTTTGGCCACTGATTTTAAAATCGCTTCTTCGTCTAAAGGTTTAATGGTATGGATGTTGATTACTTCGGCAGAAATTCCTTTTGCTTCTAATGCTTCAGCGGCAATTAAAGCTTCCCAAACTAAGTGACCTGTGGCGATAATCGTTACATCAGTACCTTCGTTAAGCATAATTGCTTTTCCGATAATGAATGGTTCGTCAGCAGGAGTGAAGTTAGGCACTACCGGACGTCCAAAACGCAAGTAAGCCGGACCGTGGTGATCCGCTAATGCAATAGTAGCCGCTTTCGTTTGGTTATGGTCACAAGTGTTGATTACTGTCATTCCCGGTAACATTTTCATCAAACCGATATCTTCTAAGATTTGGTGTGTGGCACCGTCTTCCCCTAAAGTTAAACCGGCGTGAGACGCACATATTTTCACGTTTTTATCAGAATAAGCTACTGATTGACGGATTTGGTCGTAAACCCTTCCTGTAGAGAAGTTAGCGAAAGTTCCCGTAAAAGGAATTTTTCCACCAATGGTTAACCCGGCAGCAATTCCGATCATATTTGCTTCAGCAATTCCAATTTGGAAAAAACGCTCTGGGTGATTTTTCTTGAAATCATCAAATTTCAATGAACCAATTAAATCCGCACATAAGGCAACTACTTTTTCATTCTTTTGACCTAATTCAGTCATTCCCACTCCAAAACCTGAACGGGTATCTTTACTTCCTGTATTTATATATTTTTTCATTTTCTAATTTAGATTTTTGGCAGTATTCTACCGAATACTTAAATAACTTACTAGTAATCTGAATTGCCTCCAGTATTATAATTTTGTCCTAAAGCATTTTCAAGTTGGGCATCGTTAGGTGCTTTACCATGCCAAGCATGACTGTACATCATGTAATCTACTCCGTTACCCATTTCAGTATGCAACAATACACAAACTGGTTTTCCTTTTCCGGTTCTTGCTTTAGCTTCTGTCATTCCGCCAATGATAGCTTCAATGTCGTTTCCTTTAGTGATTTCAACAACTTCCCAGTCAAAAGCTTCAAATTTAGCACGGATACTTCCCATACATAAAACTTCGTCAGTAGTTCCGTCAATTTGTTTTCCGTTCAAATCCACTGTAGCGATAAGGTTGTCTACATTTTTAGCAGACGCATACATGATGGCTTCCCAGTTTTGGCCTTCCTGTAATTCCCCGTCACCGTGAAGGGTGTAAACGATATGTTTGTCGTCGTTTAATTTTTTGGCTTGAGCCGCACCAATAGCAACCGATAAACCTTGTCCAAGAGAACCAGAGGCAATACGTACACCAGGTAAGTTGTCATGGGTAGTAGGGTGTCCTTGTAATCTTGAATTTAGTAGACGGAAAGTAGCCAATTCCGAAATTGGAAAATAACCGCTTCTGGCTAAAACACTATAGAACACCGGAGAGATATGACCGTTTGAAAGGAAGAAAAGATCTTCTCCTATTCCGTCCATATCAAAACCTTCTTTGCGGTCCATCAGGTTTTGGTATAAGGCTACTAAAAATTCAGTACAACCCAAAGATCCTCCAGGATGACCTGAATTTACTGCGTGTACCATTCGAAGAATGTCTCTTCTGACTTGGATAGTTAAATCGTTTAATTGTTGTGTGTTAGGCTTCATTTTATGTGTAAAAGTTAAACTGCTGCAAATGTAATTTTTTTTTGTCGTACGACAAATCATTTTTGCAATAGATGTAACTAAAAAAAAAGCCCTTTTTAGGGCTTTTAAAAGCGTTTTAAATACATTTAATTATAAAAAAGAGAACGCATTTGAAACAACGATTTTGTGGAATTTGGTGTTGAATTGGCTAATGGATTGTATTGACCTTGTTGAATTAATTATAGTTTGCTCTGTAAACTGCTCCAGCCCCCGCCATTATGTACATTGGTAAAACCGTTGGATTTTAAGATGCTTTTTGCTGAAGCACTTCGTATTCCCGAGGCGCAGCAGGTTATGATGATCCTGTCATTATCGATTTTTGAAATGTGTTTGGAAAGTTCCGGTAAAGGGGTATTCAAGGCATTTTTGATATGGCCTTGCTTGAATTCTCCCGGGGAACGGACATCGAGAATTAGTGCTCCTTGTTTTATTAATTCAGCATAGTCTGTTTTTGGTCTGATGCCGAATATTTTTTTTAATGCATTGATCATTTGGATTGGTTATTTGGATTTATAATAATTTACATCTAACCAGGAACCACCATTGTAGCATTCCAGGCCAAGTTGTGAAAGAAAATGTTGTGCTTGGCCACTTCGGTTTCCGGATGCACAACAAAGCACTAATGGTTCTTTCAGCCTTTTAATTTCCTCTGTTCTTTCCGGGATTTCGTTCAACGGAATGTTGATGGAATCGGCAACATGACCTCCCATAAATTCCCCATAGGAACGGACATCTATTATAGTACCTTGATTTTCTTGAATGATTTTTTCTAAGCTCATTTTTATTTTTTTTTGATTGTATTGATTTTAACAAGACAAAAATACGAGGACAGAAAAGGATTTTCAGTAACTTTTGTTACACAGGCCAATTTATTTTTAGGGAAACGTTTTATATAAGTTTGCATAAAAAAAGCCTGCTATAAAACAGGCTTTCGGGTAATTAATTATAGGGAATAAATCTGTTTTATTCCCCAGAGAGTTCAGGTGTTCGTGATAGCATCTGCTTTGTAGGCATTCCGGTTTATGGAAGCCATTGCGATTCCGGTCAACAACGCATCTGTTTTTTTGTCTTCGTCCAGGTTTAATGCCAATAAGTTGGCCGCTTGATTTTCACCGAGAGTTTGGGCAAAAGCATGAAGAGTGCCATAAGTGGCAATTTCATAATGTTTTGCTTTCTGGTCGGATGCAATGATTATGGCATCACGAACTACACCCATATCGGTTTCTTTCATGAGGCCATGGGTTTCTTTTACGATTCCGTCCATGGCTTCACATTTTTTACCGACAGGTTTTATTCCGTTATGTTCAAATATTTGTTCCAGTCGGTTTACATGTTCTTTGGTTTCTTGTATCTGATTTTTTAAAGAACTGACCAGTTCTGGGGACGATGCATTTTTCACCATTTTTTTTAAAGTGGTATTCATTATTTTTTCAGCATAATAAATATCCTTTAATCCTACTTCAAATAAATCTCTCAAGCCATGAGACGCATTGGGTGCTGCATGCATTGCATTTTTGTTTTCTTCTTGTTTTCTACTTGTAGTTGCCATGATAGTTTTTGTTAATGATTATGATATAAATCAATCGGTTGTTTTTTTAATCAAAGTCAAAAAGACTTATTCAGCTATATAAAGTTAATTATTATTAGTTGTAACTCATTGTTAATTAACTCAATATAATTAAGTTGTTTCTTAGAAATGGGATTTTTTTTATTCTACCGATGTTATGCTTGTTGAAATAGAATCACACTATTTAAAAACAAATGTATTTGTGAAAGTGAAATGTTAAATATTTGGCTGTCTTATAATATTTATTATTTTTGCTTAAACGTTAAAGCATATGGCCCGTAAAACATCTTTAAAAGATATTGCAAGCAAGATAGGAGTTTCGACTTCTCTGGTGTCTTATGTTTTAAATGGAAAAGACAAAGAAAACAGAGTGTCGGAAGAAACGGCCAATAAGATTAGAACGGTAGCCCGGGAATTGAATTATGTTCCGAATCTGAATGCCAGAAGTTTAAAAACAAATAAATCCCGAACGATTGGAATCATTGTTGCCGATATATCCAATCCTTTCTTTTCCAATTTGGCGAGAACCATCGAGGATGAGGCCTATGCACATAATTATACGGTGATTTTTGGCTCTTCGGATGAAAAGGAAGATAAGTTCAAAAGAGTATTGGATTTCCTGAGTACGCGACAGGTGGATGGATTTATTATTGCGGCTCCGGAAGAATCCAGGGAAACGGTTTCGAAATTAAATGAATCCCATATTCCGCTGGTTTTAATAGACCGGTATTTTAGTGATGTTGCGGCCAATTCCGTAACCGTGGATAACTTTCAGGCTTCTTTTGAGGCGACAAATTACTTGTTGAATAAAGGACATAAAAGAATTGGTGCCATAATGTATGATTCTAAAATGCTGCATTATCAGGATAGAAGTAATGGGTATATTGAAGCCCTAAAACAGGCAGGAATTGTTGAACCTGAAAAATTTTTAAGAAAGGTAAATGATCAATCCTTGCAGCATGAAATTAAAAAAGAAGTACAAAAATTAATATTCGAGGATCAGGTAACTGCCATCTATTTTTTAACGAATACCATAGCCACAGAAGGCTTGAGGCAAATTAGAAACTTTGAAAAGACCATTCCGGATGAAATAGATGTAGTGGCTTTTGATGAAAATCTGATTTATCAATTTTTAGATGTACCGATTCCGTTTATCAGTCAGCCCATTAAACAGATGGGGCAGGAAGCGGTTCGGATATTAATGGATCGGATAGAACAAAAAGATCTTGAGATAAAAAACATACTCCTGAAAGCTTCATTAGAAACCCACATCAAAAAAAAAAATTTTCTTCCAATGAAATGAAAATGACGCCCGCCGCGGCGGGTGACAACCAAAATTTAAATACTTTTTCGGAAGAAACGAATGGAAAACAGCTGGAAGAGTAAATAGATAAAAGTAAATAAAAACATAAAAAAAAATGACAATGAAAACGAATGCACAAGTTGTAAATGGGATTATTCCTCCAATGGTAACTCCTTTATTATCGGACAATCTAACGTTGGATAGTAACGGAGTGAAAAATCTGGTGGAGCATTTGGTGGCAGGAGGAGTACACGGAGTATTTATTCTGGGAACCACAGGGGAATCAACGAGTTTGAGTTATAAAACCAGAGAAAAATTAATTGTAGAAACTTGTGATGTCGTAAAAAACAGAATCCCGGTTTTCGTTGGAATCACAGATACATCAATCGAGGAGAGTTTGCAATTGGCTGTTATTGCCAAGGATGCCGGGGCAACCGCTGTGGTTGCTGCACCACCCTACTATTATGGTTTAGGGCAGGAAGAATTGTTTAAATACTATTGGCGTTTGGCAGATGAACTGGTATTGCCGTTGTTCTTATACAATATGCCTTCACATACCAAAATAAATATCGATCCGAAAACGGTGGTTCGTTTAGCCGAGCATCCCAATATTATCGGTTTAAAAGACAGTTCTGCCAATGCGGTTTATTTTCAGTCTTTGATTCATTTGCTTAAAGCAAAAGAAAATTTCAGCCTGTTAGTGGGACCGGAAGAAATTACCGCCGAAATCGTCCTGATGGGAGGACATGGTGGTGTGAATGGCGGTGCGAATTTGTTTCCTAAATTATATGTAGCGTTATATAATGCTGCTGTAGCCAGAGATTTTGCCCGTATAGCGGAACTTCAAAATGTAGTAATGGATATCAGTACTAAAGTCTATACGTTAGGTTCTTATGGTTCCAGTTATCTAAAAGGGGTGAAAGGCGCTTTATCTTCATTAGGAATTATCGAAGCCAATATCGCTCCGCCTTTTTCTAAATTTGAGGAAAAAGAGATGACCGCCTTAATTGCAAATATGAAACAAATCGAAGCAGAGATTGCTAAAGTTGTGTAGTGTCATTGAGTATAGTATGTTAGGTAGTAAGGCTTTTATAGTAAAATAGTATGGTTGCAAATTTGAATGAAAAAAAATCGTATCCTTGGATAGTTGTTGGTTTATTGTGGTTTGTGGCCTTGTTAAATTACTTGGATCGTCAGATGCTTTCGACTATGAAGCCGGCCATGATGCTTGATATTCCGGAGTTGGCCAAAGCAGAGAACTTTGGTCGTCTGATGGCTATTTTTCTTTGGATTTATGCCTTGTTGAGTCCTGTTTCCGGAATCATTGCAGACAGGCTCAACCGCAAAAAAATTATCGTTTGCAGTCTGTTCGTCTGGTCGGCAGTTACAATGGCGATGGGGTATGCGGCTACTTTCAATCAAATATATGTATTGCGTGCTATTATGGGGGTCAGCGAAGCGTTCTATATTCCAGCCGCTTTATCCTTGATAGCCGACTATCACCAAGGGAATACCCGTTCTTTTGCTATAGCCATTCATACCACAGGAATCTACTTAGGACAAGCCTTGGGAGGTTTTGGTGCGACACTTTCGGAGCATTTTTCCTGGCATTTTACCTTTCATTCCGTAGGTTTAATAGGGGTTGTTTATAGTATAGCACTGATTTTTTTCATACAGGAAAAGAAAGGCTATGATTTTGACTCTTCCCAAAAAATAGGGATTGGAAAAGAATTTCGGCTAATGTTCAAAGGACTGGGCATCTTGTTTGGGAATATCTCTTTTTGGGTTTTACTCTTTTATTTCTCAGCACCGAGTCTACCGGGATGGGCCGCCAAAAACTGGTTACCCACCTTGTTCTCCGAAACACTGCATCTGGATATGGCACTCGCGGGCCCCATGGCTACCGTTACCATCGCCATGTCATCGTTTGTAGGGGTTTTGGTTGGTGGTTTTATTTCGGATAAATGGGTAATGCGACACCTTAAAGGACGTATCTACACCAGCGTAATCGGTTTGATACTTACAATTCCAGCACTCTTTTTGTTGGGTAATGGTACCAGTCTCGAAGCTATTGTAGCCGGAGGAATGCTCTTCGGACTCGGATTTGGAATCTTTGATACGAATAATATGCCTATTCTTTGCCAGTTCGTGCCGGCACGGTATCGCGCTACCGGATATGGTATCATGAACTTAGCGGGTATTTCTGCGGGTGCTGTCATCACTGAGTTTTTAGGAAAAGCAGCAGATCAAGGTGGTATGGGACATATTTTTGTGTTATTAATAATCGTAGTGGTGGTGGCTATTGTTTTGCAGCTGGCTACCCTGCATCCCAAAACGATAAATATGATGGAAGATCGTGTTACGGAATAGCGATTTTTATGAAAGTTTAGACATGATATAAAACAATGAGCCTGATACTATCAGGCTCATTTTATTTTGTTTTTAACCCAGTCAGAAACTGATTCACCCTTTATCAATTTAGAAAATTAGCGGATTGGGACCAGCTTATAATAGGGTTTAATCCGTATACATCAGGAGACCTGTTTTAGAATTTCTCTTTCGGAATGGCTTACACAGGTCTTGAATTTTTCATACCACTGTTTCCAGTCTGAGGTACCCATTTCTTTAGTAAGTTCTTTTTCAAAATCGGAAAGGGTGGCATAGGAGGATTCTAAAATCAGTCGGTAACTTGTTCCTGTAAAGTCGGTTAAAATCCGATTTCCGGTTCTTTGAGGCATCAATCCACCTTGTGCGGCTTCATCAAGCAGGGCTTTGGCCTCTTTATAACGGCCAAATTGCAAATAAAATATTTCACGAACGATATACATGGGTACAAAATTTAAGAGTTAAACAAAAATAAATTTACTCGTATAAAGTTAAGAAATATTACAATTGGATATGGTATTAGTTTGCTGAAAAACAATGTTTTGTGGCTTTTTGTTGTCTTGTTGAGAGCTTATTCTAAAAAAGATTTTAACTTGACGTTTTCGTGTTTTTATGATATTTTCTGTAGCAATAGTATGGACTTCGCTTTTTATTCTTTACCTAAATACCAAACCAGAATAATTAATACCATTATGCTTATATCCATCAAAATTCTGAGATTGGTTTTTGTGTCATTTTCTTTAAAACCTTTTATGATTCTGAATAGTAACAAAGGGAGCATGATAATCCATAACGCTATGTTTAGGTAATCTTTTGTCGCTCCTTTTGGTATAAAATGTGCGATTAATAGTGCCCCGGCTAGAAGCCAATTAAAATATTTTTTAATTATTTCCATGTTGTTATTTGCAATTTTTTTAACACAACCTTGTTATTCCGAAGGATGAGTAATCTTTACAAGATATTCGACAAAAGAACTAATTTATTATCATTTCAATTTAGATTCTTTCAAATATACTTGTTTTTTCTTATAAAAAAACAAAGGCCAGTTCGATAGTTCAAACTGGCCTTTTGTTAGTGTCTAAAGATTTACCGCAAATTCGCAAATTATTTATCTCTGTTTTTTTTTAATTTGCGAATTTGCGGTTTAATCGAATAGTAATTATTCATACAACGCCTTGTAAGTGCTGCACGCCCTGTAATCGGAAGATTCTGGATCCATACCAAAAGACGCCCAGACGCTTGGTCTGAAAATTTGGTCTTCGGGAACATTGTGCATGTTTACCGGGATACGGAGCATCGAAGCCAAGGTAATCAAATCGGCACCAATGTGTCCGTAGGTAAAGGCACCGTGGTTTGCTCCCCAATTGGCCATGACGCTATACACATCCTTGAATGGCCCTTTTCCGGTCAGGTTGGGCACAAACCAGGTTGTTGGCCATGTCGGATTGGTTCTTTCGTTGATGGTGTTGTGCACGTCTTCGGGAAGTTCGATGGTTTTTCCTTCGGCGATTTGCAATACGGGTCCAATACCTTTCACGATATTGATTCGGCACATGGTCACCGGCATTTGCCCTTGGGTTTTGAACGTGGAAGAAAATCCGCCGCCTCTGAAATATTCCAACATTCCCGGTCCCCAGGTGGTGTTTTCCAGACATTTTTCGGCTTCTTCTTCGGTAATATCCCACCACGGCTTCATGGCCGGTTTTCCGTCAATCGTTTGTTGCCCGGTTCCGTCTAATGCCGAAGCCCCGGAATTGATGAGGTGGATGAAACCGTTGGCGGCATCGCCAGTCAGCTCATGACCCGTCACTCGTTTCACGGCTTCCGGACTCCAATACGTTCTTACATCACTGAAAATTTGCGCGGCTCCCGTCAATAAATGGCCAAACAACATCGAAATCCCGTTCAGGCTGTCGTTTTCGGTCGCAAACATAAACGGTTGTCGGATGCCGTTCCAGTCAAACGATGAGGTCAGGATGGCTTCCATAAAATCGCCATTCGGAAAATGGTCAGTCCACTGGCGTTGTCCTTGAAAACCTCCGGATATCGCATTGCGTCCCAAAGCTTCTTCGGCATAACCGATTTCTTTCAGTTTCGGATTGCCGATCATCAGGTCACGGCCGATTAAGGCCATTTTTACCACAAATTCCCAATCCTTGTTCAGCTCGGCTCTCGATTTTTGTCGGTTCTCCGGATTGTAATCTTTACCTTCTTTGCATTTTTCTTTCGTCCAGGCCAATGCTTTTTCGTATTCGTCCTTGTCGTAAATCTCTTTTTCGATTCTGCGAATGAATTCGGACATGTCGATGTTTTCACAACGCATTCCCAAATAACTTTCAAAGAAATTAGGGTCGATGATAGAACCTGCGATTCCCATAGAAACGGCCCCCATAGATAAGTACGACTTTCCTTTCATCGTCGCTACCGCCAAACCGGCTTTTCCAAAAAGTAATAATTTTTCCTGTACATCCTCGGGGATACTGGTGTCATTACTGTCTTGCACATCTCTGCCGTAAATGCTAAAAGCAGGAATTCCTTTTTGGTTGTGTCCCGCCAAGGCTGCCGCCAAATACACCGCTCCTGGGCGTTCGGTTCCGTTAAAACCCCAAATGGCTTTTGGAATCAAGGGATCCATATCGATGGTTTCGCTGCCATAACACCAACAAGGCGTTACGGTAAGGCTTAAGCCAACGCCTTCTCTGGAGAATTTATCGGCAGAGGCCGCAGCTTCGGCCACACCGCCAATGCAAGAATCCGAAATCACACATTCTACTTTGCTGCCATCGGCATGTCTTAGGTTTTTTTCGAGGAAATCAGCGGCAATTTTTGCCATGTTCATCGTAGATGCTTCCAGAGATTCTCTTACTCCGTCTAGTCTGCCGTCAATCACAGGCCGGATTCCAATTTTAGGTAACTGCCCGATTAAATGTTTATACTTCATTATCTTATCGTTTATATTATTTTATAGGTTTAAATAATGCTAAATTTTAAATAGCTTTTAAAAATAGCACATTTTTTAGATATACAATAATGGTAAACGGAAAATAATTGTTAATATGACAAAAAAACAAGTTTTAAATTTTTGTGATATATACCATTACACAAATTGCACTAAGAAAATAAGAAGGATAGTATATTTTTAAAGTGTTTTTCTTTTGTGAACCTCTATGAAATAATAATCTCAAAGAGTAATACGAATTATTTAACTTTTACATAATCAGCATAAATTGGCTTGATGTCTAAAGTGGCGGCATTCCCTTCATGAACTAACAATGAGTATTGTAAAACAGTGGGGTTTGTTTCTGAAAGCGGCACAGGAATTGCGCCGGGGTGGGGGTAAACGGCATTTTGCATGCTGCGTGCCGAACGTAAAATCCATGGATTTGGGAATCCGGGATTGTCCGGATGACAAAGAATAGTGAGTCCGGCTAAACTTTCATTTTTGCCGATAGTTCCCGAAATATCCAGCCATCCATCGGCTTTTACGGGTAAATTATTAGGCTCAATTTTTCCTTCCGAACCGGTAAAAGTGATGTCTTTTGAAAGTCGGATTCGGGGAGAAAAGCCCCCATAGCCTTTGGCATCTTCAGAGCCGCCAATGCGCATATTGGGAGCTAAGGCTCGTAAGGATATCGAAAGGTCAATTTGTCGGTACCGGTCTTTATTAGGGTATACTTTTATGGTGGTGATTTCTTGGATGATCGCTTTTTCAATGCCTTTGGAATTCAACCATAGCGGGGATTTCCATTCGATTGTCGCTTGGATGGTTTTGGCACCTTTTTGCTTTTTCAGTTTTTTAACGGCTACCACCTCCCAATGGAGATCTTTTCTTTCCCAGCCATCCCCAATGCGTTTGTCTCCGATATACAACTGATGCCAGGCCCAAAAAATGCCCCTGTGGTGCGGATGGTCTGAAGGGGTGTTTTCGGAAAGAATGGTTCCGTCTAAACTATAAAGGGGATGAATGAAATTGGAATATATGAAAGTTCCATCGACTGATTTTTGGGCAATTTGATATGTTAATATAGAGTCTTTGCCTTCCGTGAAATAAGCGCTTTCAGAGTCGATTTTGAGCTGTACAGCTTGAGCGGTTGAAATAGCTGTGGTGCTTATTGAACCTAAAAAGAGCAACCATTTTATGGTTATTTTAAATTTGGTTTTCGCTGAAAATAATTTCATTAGGTTGCTGATTATTAGTTTTATTTGTCGTAAAATCGTTCTCCTTTTGCTAGTTTATTCAATGTTTTTGCAATGCGGTCTACTTTTGTTTGATCGGTTTTGGCGGCATAAATCCAATCGATAAAGGCTTTTTTCTCTCCATCGGTATAGCTTAAAAACGTATCATAAGCAACAGCATCTTCTTTCAGGCAAAGTGCCAATTCCTCCGGAATTATTATTGGATTGGTATCGGCATATAAGGTTATGCTGACCCAATCGCCTTCTTTTTTATTTATTTTTTTTCGAATTTCAGCCTTTACGGGAAAGAAAAGTTGTCCGTTTTCCATAGGCATCAAATGATAATTTTTTATTTCAAAATCATCAATGAAGCCTTTTACCCGTACCCAACCAAAACGGGAGTTTTTATCTTGTGCTATCTCAGGAATGGCAGCATAAGTCCAACCTCCTTTACCGGGGAATTTTTGGAGTAAATAGCTTTTATGGATTAATGCAACGCTCAAAATAGTAATTCAATTTAACGCAGTTTCTTGATTTCTACTTTTCTAAAATCGATTGGAAATCCTTCGTATTGCAAAAGGATTCGGCCTTCGGTAACAGAAGGATTAACTCCTTCATTGACTAATTTGCCATTGAGTTCCTGTTTTACAACACCATCTTTGCAAGTAACCACGAGAGTTTCCCAATCTCCTATAGGTTTGAAGGCATCTTCAAAACGTTTGGCAACCACACTTTTTCCGGCTTCGGTTTGTTGGCCTTTTATGGTTAATGTAACATTTTGAAGCAGTACAAAATCCCCTGTTGCCCCTTCTTTAATCTGGAACTGAATTCCTTTAGGCCATAATTCATCTGGGGTTTCTTTAGGAACCAGATACATAATTCCACTGTTTTTGCTGTTGTTTTTTCGGGTAAATGTGGAGTCCGTGTTCCATCGGAACTCGACCGTCAATTGAAAATTACGAAATGATTTTTTCGACATCAGGTATCCCGCTTTCTTGCCATGCAACCGGATCATATGGTCTTTCACAGAAAAAAGAGCTGCAGCATTAGTCTGTTTCCCAGTTTCCGGTTCGAAGGCATACCAGCCTTTTAAATTTTTTTGGTTAAAAAGTGGAATCGTTTTTTGGGCTTTTAAAAAATTGGGGATTAATAGTATTGTAAATAGAAGTATAAGATAGAAACGTTTCATTAAAATAGAATTTTTTGTTTTTTAAGAATGATAAAAATAAGGCAAAAAAAGTTCTATCAGCTTAAGTTGTTATTTTTATTTTTTTTCTGATTTTTTGTTTTGAAAAGGCTATTTGATTAAAACAATAACAGTTATTCGATATGTATTGAAGCAATCAGGATAACATTAGCTTACATTATAATACATGGGTTTTTACATAATTTGTGTTTGTTTTCAGAACAATCTTTTTTTTGTGTCGCTATTACAGTAATCTCAAGTAAGTATTATAGTTATATGCTACTTTATAATGCTACTTATTATTGTTGCTTATAAAAAAAATCGCCCGAAGGCGATTTCTTTAGAATTTCAATTGGTACACTTTATCCAGATCTTTTTCGGAACTGATATTAACGTTTAAATCAGTTACAAAACCTGAATTCAACCCATACACCCAACCGTGTAAGGTTAAGTCCTGTCCGTTTCTCCATGCTGCTTGTACAATAGACGTTTTAGCTAAATCAAAAACCTGTTCTTTTACGTTAAGCTCAACGAAAGCATTGAAACGTTTGTCTTCATCTATGATAGAATCTAAATACGTGTGGTGCAAGCGGTATACGTCTTTGATGTGACGAATCCAGTTATCGATAATACCGATGGAGTCATTTTTCATAGCTGCTTTTATTCCTCCGCATCCGTAATGACCACAGACAATTACGTGTTTAACTTTTAAAACATTAACCGAATAATCTAATACGCTTAACATGTTCATATCTGAATGGACCACCATGTTGGCGATATTTCTATGAACAAATACTTCTCCCGGTTTCGCACCAATGATTTCATTAGCGGGAACCCTGCTGTCTGAACAGCCAATCCATAATAGGGGTGGGGTTTGTCCTTTGGATAAATCTTCAAAAAAGTTAGGGTCTTTGCTTAAGGTTGTTTCAACCCATTTTTTATTATTGTCTAGTATTTTTTTATAAAAATCGCTCATTTTTTATTTGTTTTTAAATTGTTAATCTACATTTTATAATCGCTGAAATCCTTGATTTTAGAAGTATCAAGGAGGCTTTGTTAATCAAAAAAATCGTCAGCTAAAATTTGCTTTTTTACCATTTTTCTTTTTGCAGCATCATAATGATGTTCAAAGGTGACCTGGTTAAGAGTTTCTTCGGAGTTGTCTAACTGATAGGCTTTTTTGAATCCTTTGAGTTTTACTTTTATATGCTCCTCTTTTGCTTTTATGGTTTTAAATTCATGAATTAAATCTAAAATGTCATGGGCAATATATACGGTATCTTCGGCATTGATAATTACCCTTGAATTTTCAGGAATGTGATTTAAAGTCAGTTTAATGGCTGCTTTATTCAAAAAAGAAACTTCTTGGGCCAGATCAATATGGATTACGTCACCATCGGCATATTCTTCTTTCCTGAAATAATAGGCTCTTTTGAGATTTCCTCTTAAGATAAACAGGATGCTAATGATGATTCCAAGTGTCACACCTTTCAATAAGTCAGTAAAGACTACAGCTAATAGCGTGGCAATAAAAGGGACAAACTGGTATTTTCCTTTTTCCCAAAAATGGAAGAATGTGGAAGGTTTAGCTAGTTTGTATCCAACCAATAATAAGATGGCTGCCAAGGTTGCCAATGGGATTTTATTCAAAAGAAACGGAATGGTTAAGACACTGATCAGTAGTAAAATTCCATGTATTATGGTTGACATTTTTGACTTAGCGCCGGCATTATTGTTCGCAGAAGAACGAACTACCACTGAGGTCATCGGTAAACCACCTAACAAGGAACTGATGATGTTCCCGATTCCTTGGGCTTTTAGTTCTGTATTGGTATTGGTGTAGCGTTTTTGTGCATCCATTCTGTCTGATGCTTCAATACATAATAAGGTTTCGATAGAAGCAACTATAGCAATGGTTAAACCTACAATCCAAACTTTAGGGTTCATTATACCGGTAAAATTAGGAACCACTATAATTTGTTTGAATTCCTCTAAAGTTGTTGGAACAGGCAAGGAAACCAGATGTTCTTTTTTAATAGTCAAAGAACTTCCGGTCGAGATGAAAATTTCATTTAAAATAATTCCAATTACTACAGCGATAAGGGCACCAGGGACTAATTTCATTTTCTTTAAGAAAGGAACTTTGTCCCATGCAATCAAGATGGCTAATGAAATGAGGGTTATAACGATAGAACCTAATTGAACATAATTAAAAATACGCAATAAAGATTCAATCGTATTGCTTCCGTCTGTTTGTAAAAAGGATTGGTCCCCTTCAAAATCACTATCATAACCAAAAGCATGTGGCAATTGTTTCATGATAATTATAATTCCGATTCCCGCTAACATCCCTTCGATGACGTTCGATGGGAAATAATTAGAAATGGTTCCAGCTTTAAGGAATCCTAATGTCAACTGAATCAAACCGGCAATAAAAACGGCTGTCAGAAAAACGTCAAATGCTCCTAAATCAGTAATCGCAGTCAGGACTATTGCAGTTAAACCTGCTGCCGGCCCCGAAACGCTGATGTGGGATTTACTTAAATAACCGACTACTATACCTCCGATTATTCCTGAAATGATTCCAGAAAATAGTGGTGCGCCTGAAGCCATTGCAATACCTAAACACAATGGGAGAGCCACCAAAAAAACCACCAAACCTGAGGCAAAGTCAGATTTAAGGTTGGCAAAAAGATTTATTTTTTTTGTCATAATACCTTACTAAAAATTAAAAACAAAGATTTATTACACATCTTTTGAATGTGAAAAACAGATTTTAAAACTTAAAATCGATACATGTGTTAAGCTTGTTCAGGAGGGGGGATGAATATGGCGGAATGAATGGTATCGTGCTTCGATAAATTCTCGGATATGATAAGGCTTGAGGTTAATTTAGACACAAATAATATTTGTGGGGTGAAATTGTAAAACAAAAAAGTTTTAATTTCTTTCTTAGCCAGTTCTTCTTCAGAGAAATTATAGACCATAGAAGTGTCACTACTATCATCTATCGCACAAACAATGGTTGGCGTTAAAAGAAAAGTAATAAAAATGAACACTAATATTTTGGCAATTATTTTCATTAATGCAAAAATAGTACTATGGGAATAAAATTAAAACTTCTAAAATTAATTTTAGTTTTAAATTAACATTTGTATTCTTTCTGATAAAGGGCAGGAATTCTAAAGGGTTAGGTTGTATACTTTATTGGGAGAACTATAAAGAGGTGTTTTTTTTGAGATTATGACTTAGGTTAAATAATAAAGAATTATCAATATTTAATTTTAATATATTTTAATTCATTTTGAATATACGAGTGTTTTTAAGGGGGTATTGTAATTTTTGTTTATTAAAAAAGGCTTAAAAAGGCTTTAGTTTTGTTGTTTTTTGTTTTTAATGTTAAAATTTAAGGGGGTTGGTTTGTAACGTGTATTATTGATTTTTTTAAAAAGAAGGGGTAAAAATAAAGAATCTCTATATTTTTTAAAATGATTTCCTGTTATCGATAATTCGTCTATGAAATAGTCAAAAAAGCAATTCATAATTATTTAGGTTAATGAAAAGTTAATAAATTCGCTCCAGAGAAAAGGTAATATTCTCTCAAAATAATATAGTTGTTAGAAGTTTTTTTCTGATGATTATATAGAAAACCAAAACGAATTAATAATTAAAATTAAATTAAACATGAAAAAAGTAATTTTTATTTTAGCATTAGCGCTAACGGGGAGCATGACATTTGCACAAGACACACCATTAGAAATTTCAGGTTCTGCTGATCTTTACTATAAGTATGACTTTTCAAAAACTGCCAACATTCCAACAAGTTTTGCTACAGATCAAAATTCAGTGTCTTTGGGGATGATTGATATCGCATTAAAGAAAAAAACAGGTAAAACTTCTTTCGTGGGTGAGGTTTCTTTTGGGCCAAGAGGGCAATATCAATCCATTCCAAATGCAGATGGAACATATGCGGAAGGAACTAATTCATTCCATATTCAAAATTTATATGCCACTTATGCTGCCACGGATAAATTGAGTTTTACAGCAGGTTATATGGGGACATTTATTGGGTATGAAGTGATTTCTCCAGTGGCAAATTTCCATTATTCTACTTCTTATTTGTTTACTAATGGACCATTCCAAAATGCCGGGATTAAAGCGAATTATGCTATTTCTGACAAAGTAGGATTGATGGTAGGTGCTTTTAATGATTCTTGGAATAAATACCAAGCGGATCCAATTAAAGGATTAAATGCTTTTGGCGCACAATTGTCTTTGGCTCCTGCCGAAGGGGTAAGTGCTTACATCAACTTCTTGGACGGTTCGGTAAGCGGAACAATTGTAGACCTAACGGCTTCGTTCCAAATATCTGATAAATTTAAATTAGGTTTAAATGCCGCTGATTACTCCAATGAAGGAAAAGTAGGGTATACTGGTGTCGCTTTATACCCATCTCTTGCAATCACAGATAAATTTGGTTTAGGATTACGCGGAGAGTATTTTGATTTTAAAGAAGGTTCTGGAGATACTTCAGTGACGGCTTTTACTTTGTCAGCTAACTTAAAATCTGGAGGATTGACTTTTATCCCGGAATTTAGAATTGATAATAATTCTGATAAAGTATTCGTTGATTCTGATATGGCTTCTACAAAATCCGCAGCTCAAGTTGCTTTAGGTGTGGTGTACGGATTCTAATCAGAATGATAATGAGCAGTTGTATGTATAGAAACAGCATGCTTTAAAAATTGGAAAAGGATATTTTTTTTTTTGGACTGCCGAGATATTTCTAAGTAAGTATCTTGGCAGTTTTTATTTGGATTATATTTGTCCGTAATAAGGTTTCTGGAGTAATTGGCGTTATAGCCATTTAGTCGTTCAATTGATTTTTAATATAAAATATCGGAAGGGAATAAGGTTGATTTAAAAGGATTTCTAGATATGCGAAGCATAGTCTCTTTTTGTTGGAAAAGGATTGAATTCAAACGTTGAAACCTTAAGCATATTAATTTCGGATTATTTTTGGGTAGTTTTTTCTAAATAGGGAATTGAATGCGCATAAGCAAAAAGGGTTCGGAAGTAAAAACTTCCGAACCCTTTATTGTTTCAGTATTTAGAATCTAATTTTTTTTATAAATATTATAAATGGTATTTATCGTTTTTTCATCTAAAACAGTATTGACATCGTCTTGTATATAATGTAATTTAAAGGCCAATATTGCAGCAGGAAGGTTCTTGGTGTTGTAACCAATAATTCGCAATCCTTGTTCAATGTTAAAATCAACTGGCGCAGGTTCTAAAGTGTCATCCTGCCATAATCCGAATCCGCTTTCGGCTAAAATTTTCCAAGGAAATAAAGCGCTTGGGTCTTTTTTCCGGGTAGGAGCTATATCTGAATGTCCTATGAAATTTTGAATCGGAATATCATACTCTTTTTTTAATTTACTCAATAAGGCTATTAAACTTGTGATTTGAGCTTCAGAGAAAACTTCAGTTCCGTTGTTGTCCAGTTCAATTCCTATTGAGGAAGAGTTGATATCAGTATTTTTTCCCCAAGAACCAATACCGGCATGCCACGCTCTCAGATAGTCATTAAGCATTTGTATTACCCTACCGTCATCAGCAATCACATAGTGGGCGCTCACTTTAGTTTCAATTTTGGTGAATGTTTTTATCGTTTGTTGAACAGAATCTTGCGCTGTATGATGGATGATAACAAAGTTGGGTTTTCTTAAATTAAAATTAACAGTACCAATCCATTGGGTATGAACGCCATTTTTTAAGTTGCTTGGACCGGTTTTTGAAATACTGTCTTTTACCGTATATAACTGTCTGGTGTAAACGGAGTCAATGCTAATAGTGGTTTTGATAACCAAAGGCAATGTTTCTGTTTCTTTATTTGAAATAGCGTCCTTTAAGGTTTTTAAATTGGTATCGTATGCTTTCTCACTTTTTTTATAAGGATTCGTCCCGCACGAAATGAGCAATGTTGAAAGTAATAAGCAGTAAAAATGATTTTTCATAGGTTGAATTCTTTTTTATTCGAAAAGAATGGCTATTTATTTTCTTTGTTCTTCTTAGTTTTCTTTGATTTTTGAGGATTTTTATTGTCTTCCTGAAGTATTTTGTATTTTTCTTTTTGCCCTTCGTTTAAGAACTCTTTTATTTTTCTGTCGGTTACTTCAGATAAAGCTTGAATTTCTTTTACCTTATCTGGTTGGCTAATACTTTCTGATTTTATAATGGCAGTTTGTGATTTTATACTTTCAATTAAAAGATTATTAATGGCAATTTCCTGAAGCGCATCCAGATTAAGCTCTGGTTTCAGTTTTTCCATGACTTTTGCAGCAGTTACTTCGGCCGGGATTTCTTTTGGTTTATCCGGAGTAGTCTGATTCATCTGGCTCATACTTCTGTCTCTCCCATAACCGTAACCATTGCCATAACCGTATCCGTTCCCGTAACCATATTGGGCAGAAGTGGTATTAATTGCGAATAATGTTACTGCTAAAGCAAATAATAATTGAATTGATTTCATATTTTGTATTTTAAAATCGTATCTAAAAGTAAATAATAAAAGGATTATACCGGTTCTCCGTATAAGTCAAATTCAGTTGCCTCGATGATTTTTACCATTACAAATTCTCCTGTCTTTACATAATGTTTTGAGGCATCTATAAGTACTTCGTTGTCTACATCCGGACTATCGAATTCTGTTCTTCCTACAAAATGGGCGCCTTCTTTTCGGTCGATGATACATTTAAAAGTTTGTCCTACTTTTTCCTGGTTCAAATCCCATGAAATTTGGGATTGTAATTCCATGATTTCATTGGCACGGTCTTGTTTTACTTCATCGGGAACGTCATCTTCCAGTAAATAAGCATGGGTGTTTTCTTCATGAGAGTAGGCAAAACATCCCATTCGGTCAAATTTCATTTCTTGGACAAAATCTTTCAGTATTTCAAAATCTTCCTGAGTTTCTCCAGGATAACCCACTATCAGAGTGGTACGGATAGCCATTCCGGGAACAGTCGCACGGAAATCTTTCAATAATTGGGTTGTTTTTTCCTGTGTAGTTCCGCGTCGCATCGATTTCAAAATAGAATCGGAGATGTGTTGCAAGGGAATGTCAATATAGTTGCAAATCTTAGGTTCGCGTTTCATGATTTCCAATACATCCATTGGGAAACCTGTTGGGAAAGCATAATGCAAACGAATCCATTCAATCCCTTCTACCTTAACCAAGGCTTCCAGTAATTCAGCAAGATTACGCTTTTTGTAAATGTCTAATCCGTAATAAGTTAGGTCTTGGGCGATTAAAATCAATTCTTTTACGCCGTCACGGGCTAAACCTTCCGCTTCTTTCACTAATTTTTCAATAGGTTGCGAAACGTGTTTGCCTCGCATAATCGGAATGGCGCAAAAACTGCAAGGTCTGTCACAGCCTTCGGCTATTTTTAAATAAGCATAGTTTTTCGGAGTTGTAGTCAAACGTTCTCCTAACAGTTCATGTTTGTAATCGGCTCCTAATGCTTTTAGCAATTGCGGTAACTCGGTAGTTCCAAAAAACTGGTCTATATTTGGTATTTCTTTCTCTAAATCAGGACGGTAACGTTCCGATAAACATCCGGTTACAAAAACCTTGTCTACTAAACCTTTGTCTTTTTTATCAGCATATTCCAAAATCATATTTACCGATTCGGCCTTGGCATTATCAATAAACCCGCAGGTATTAATCACAATAATATTACCTTCAGTTTCGGCAGGAGCCTCGTGTTCCACTTCTTTTCCGTTGGCACGAAGTTGACCCATTAATACTTCACTGTCGTATATATTTTTAGAACACCCAAGAGTGATCACATTGATTTTGTTCTTTTTTAAAGACTTGGTTCTCATAGATTTGTAAATTGGAGTGCAAAATTACACTTTTTTATCCAAACAATATTAGTTTCCTTTTGTTTTAGTCCTATTTTCAGGAGCTAATCCTGCTGTCCGCTATATCTTTTTGTGTCCGCTGCGATTGCCATAAAAAGGATACCGCTTTCATCAGGGCTAAAAAAAATCCGTTTCTAAATCATGAAACGGATTTCGATTGGTGTTTCTCTGTATAATTTATAATTCAAATAATAAGGTCAATGAAACCGTATTGGTTGTTGTATTGATACGGGCTCCGTCTGTAAATCCTTGAGAAAAGAATCCTTGTTGTGAATTTCTTTTGGCGTAGGCATAGGCCAAATCTGCTTTTGTAGAACCAAAATTGTATCCCAAACCTGCGGAGTAACCATTTAAATTACCAATGGTTGTGGTGTTTTTATAGGGGCTTTGTTCGTAGTGGTATCCTCCTCTTAGGCTTAATCTTTCAATTTTATATTCACCACCTATTCGTAGTTCACTAGTGCTGTTGAGGTTGTTGCTCATGTAATTGTTCAGGCCACGGAAATAAGTATCACTTTCGGGTTTGAGTTTGGTATTGCTGTAATCTTTTATGGAATAATCAATACTTATCAATCCGGTTTTGCCAAAAATATAAGCAAAACTTCCGGTAAATTTGCTTGGTGTTTGTAGTTTATAAGGAGCGTAGATATTCGTGATTCTCGGGTCAACAATGTCTGAAGGTAAAGATCCGTTAACATTAGCGCTTACGCCAACCAGTTTTTGTGAAAATTCATCATTCAAGCGGTACCAGGTTGAAGATTGATACGCCAAACCCAAACGCGCTTCATTAGAGATTTTTGCAATAGCTCCCAATTGAAACGAAAATCCGGAACCGTAAGTGTATAAATCGTTATTGAATTGTAATTTCCTTACCTTATAATTCGAGTCTAAAGTATTGTTATTGTCTTCGTAAAAAAGAGAAGATTGAGTGTAATCAACAAAATGAGAATTCAGGTTGATTCCTAAATACAGTTTGTCTTTATAAGAGGTAGCGGCGTTAAAGGATAATTTTCCGTTATATCCTTTAGTAATAATAGTGTTTTCCTGATAGTAGTTGCCTCCCGCAGCAACATTCGAAGTGTATTGGGTGTTGTTAGCATCGCTGGTTAAAGGGTCTATGATGTAAGCGTTATAACCTAAGAAAGCTTGTTGGGTGCCATGGTCTAATTCTTCATAATTAGAATTATCCAGAGTGTTTAAGGGAACTCCATTGGCATAACTTAAAAAATAATTGGCAACCGAATTAGTTGGATTGGTTCCAAAGGAAACAATAGAATTGTCAAAGTTGTTTGTGTTTTCATAGTTTAATCCTAAAGAGAATTTTTTCCAATCACTATTTAAATCATAGTTTTTAAAAACAAATACAGCTCCGGCCTGATTTAAGTCGAAAGAATTGTTTTTCTCGGTATTAAAGGAGCCAAAATAATCAGAGTTGTTTTTGATGTCAATATTACTTAAGGTTACAGTCAATTGATTGTTTAAAAAAATAGCCGACCCTGCAGGGTTTGCATTTAAGGATGATAAATCTCCTCCTAATGCTCCGAAAGCGCCACTCATAGCTCTAAAGCGAGCTGTTCCGTTTAGATTTTCTTGCCCATAGCGAATGGCGTCTGTTATCTCTTGTGATTGTGCAACATTAAACAGTAGTCCGGTAAACAATATGATTAGTGATTTTTTCATTTTTTTTAAATTAAATTAGTTTTATAACTAAAAATTAGAACATTTATCTTCGGCCAGTACCAGAAGATCTTCCACCGCTGCTATTAGAAGAAGAGGAGCCTCCTCCGTAATTGCTGCCGCCGGAATAATTATACGATCGTGAAGGAGTGTAGCTGCTGCTATTGTTATAACTATTATTGTTGTAACTGTTAGAACTTGATTGTCTGTTATAGGTTCTGGACTGTGTTGTGTTGGAGTCGTTTTGGGATTGACTTCTTCTGGTAAAGGTAGGAGCAGTTCTTTCGTTTATTGTGCTTCTGTTGTAATTACTATTGATTGAATTTCTATTGGTATATGTTCTATTTGTAGTGTAGTTTCCTGAATTGACAGAAGTGTTTGAATAATAAGATGGAGAACCTCGTCTGCTAGGATTGTAAGAATAATTGCGATTGTTATAATAGCCGTAATTGTATCCGTAATAAGGATAGTTCCATCCGTAGTAGTAACTTGGATAACCCCATCCATAATATGGATAACCCCATCCAAAAGAAGAGTATCCGTAATAATAAGGGTAGCCCCATCCGAAATCTGAGTAACCCCATCCATAATATGGATATCCAAATCCAAAAGATAATCCCCAATTGTTTGGGTAGATATTTATGTTTGTTTTGGTATAATTACTTCCCCAGTCCCCGTAATGATAGTTTTTTTCTTGAATAGTTTCGTTAATAGTGTCACTGTAGTTGTTGTAATCGTCGATATTGGTAAAGATTTCTGTTGGTTGATTTTCGTTTTGTAGGGAGTTGAAATAATCCTTATAAGGATTGTTAGGAGCAACTTGCTTGTAATTTTCTGTTTTTCTGACATCAGTGTTTCCGTAAATTCCATCACTTTCGTAATAAGAACTGTTTTGGAATGAACCACATGAAATCATCAAAAGGCTTAAAAATCCCAGAACAGAATAAATAGAAGCTTTTTTGGATGAAAAAATATTAGTTTTCATATCTGTAAGTTTTTTTATTGTTGCACGTTACAAAAATAGTTAGTTTTGCGGAACTATTTAGTTAAAATAATAAAACAAAATTTGTGCCAAATTATTCAATATGAGTAAGAACCTTACTACACGATCAGAAGATTATTCAAAGTGGTATAATGAGCTTGTTGTAAAAGCTGATTTAGCCGAAAATTCAGGAGTTAGAGGCTGTATGGTAATTAAACCGTATGGTTATGCAATATGGGAAAAGATGCAAGCAGAATTGGATCGAATGTTTAAAGAAACAGGGCATCAAAATGCTTATTTTCCTTTGTTTGTTCCTAAAAGTATGTTTGAAGCAGAAGAGAAAAATGCTGAAGGATTTGCTAAAGAATGTGCTATTGTAACACATTACAGATTAAAAAATGATCCGGATAAACCAGGGAAATTAATGGTTGATCCTAATGCGAAACTGGAAGAAGAGTTAATTGTTCGTCCTACGAGTGAGGCTATTATCTGGTCAACTTATAAGGGATGGGTTCAGTCCTATAGGGATTTGCCATTATTGATTAATCAATGGGCGAATGTGGTTCGGTGGGAAATGCGAACGCGTTTGTTTTTAAGAACAGCGGAGTTTTTATGGCAAGAAGGACATACGGCTCATGCTACGAGAAAGGAAGCGGTGGAAGAATCAGAGAAAATGATGAATGTATATGCTGATTTTGTTCAGAATTTCATGGCAATTCCGGTCATAAAAGGATTAAAAACAGAAACAGAACGATTTGCAGGTGCAGAAGAAACCTATTGTATTGAGGCACTAATGCAAGATGGTAAAGCGCTGCAAGCCGGAACTTCCCATTTCTTGGGTCAAAATTTTGCAAAAGCCTTTGATGTGAAATTTGCTAATGCAGAAGGTAGACAGGAATATGTTTGGGGTACTTCCTGGGGAGTTTCTACGCGATTGATGGGGGCTTTGGTAATGACACATTCAGATGATAAAGGATTGGTGTTGCCTCCAAATTTGGCTCCCATACAAGTGGTGATTGTTTCAATTTATAAGACGGATGAGCAATTGGCCGAAATAACAAATGAGGTTGCTGTTTTGACGGTTGCCTTGAGAAAATTACGTATTTCAGTAAAATATGATGATAGAACCACTCAAAAACCCGGGTTTAAATTTGCCGAGTGGGAATTGAAAGGAGTTCCTGTACGGATTGCAGTAGGTCCTAAAGATATTGAAAATGGGACTTTTGAAGTGGCCAGGAGGGATACTTTGACCAAAGAAGTGGTCTCTAAAGAGGGTATTGTAAATTATATCGCTGATTTGTTAGAGCAAATTCAAGCAGATTTGTTTAATAAAGCTTTGGATTACAGAAATACTCATATTACAGAAGTGAATAGTTTTGAGGAATTTAAGTCGGTTTTAGATGGTAAAGGTGGTTTTGTGTCTGCACATTGGGATGGTACTGCAGCGACCGAAGAGAAAATAAAAGATTTGACCAAAGCGACTATCAGATGTATTCCATTAGAGGGAGTGGAGGAGGCTGGAAGCTGTGTGTTTACTGGGAATTTATCAGTCAGAAGAGTCTTGTTTGCGAAGGCATATTAAAAAAAATAATTTTTTTTACGTGTGCTATTGCGCGTTTAAAAAATAGATGTATCTTTGCAACCGCAATACAGAAGCAGGGTCCGTTCGTCTATCGGTTAGGACGCCAGGTTTTCATCCTGGTAAGGGGGGTTCGATTCCCCCACGGACTACAATTAAAATCTATGCCCATAGATTGAACAACTAGAGGATAATGGTCCGTTCGTCTAGGGGTTAGGACGCTAGGATTTCATCCTAGTAACAGGGGTTCGATTCCCTTACGGACTACAATAACAGGAATAGTAAAAGATAAAAAATAATAAAATGGCAAATCATAAGTCAGCTTTAAAGAGAATCAGAAGTAACGAAAAGAAAAGAGTATTAAACAGATACCAACACAAAACTACTCGTAATGCTATTAAAGCATTAAGAATAGCTACGGATAAAGCGGATGCTACATCTAAATTGTCTAATGTTATTTCTATGATTGATAAACTTGCTAAAAAGAATATCATTCATGATAATAAAGCTTCAAACTTAAAATCTAAGTTGACTAAGCATGTTGCAAAATTGTAGTAATTACAATCTATAATATATAAAAAGCTCCTTTTTAATAAGGAGCTTTTTTTTGTTTGTCATTTTTTTTATTTGCTTTCTTTGGATCAATTCGGATCAATTCGGATCAATTCCAAAAGTTGGGGATTGTCCAAAAAGATTGGATAATCTGAATAGAAAAAAATCAATTTTTCTGACTCCTCTAAAAAAACAGGCATAAATATTAGTTAGTCTAAAAAGGAAGAATTCTATATTTCGTGCTCCTCTGAATTGAGATCTAAACCTTTTTATTTTTATTTGATTTTTTCAATCAAATATTCAAGCATGGAAGTTGTTATAGGTTTTGGTAGAAAATCAATAACAACAGGGTATTGTTTTGCTTTATTAAGGTCTTCCGGGTCGATCGTGGAAGAAAGAATAATTACTTTAACAGCATCATTGAAATCTTTGTAGGTATTGCTGTTAAAACTATCTAGAAATTCCCATCCTCCCATTACAGGCATGTTTAAGTCTAAAAAAATTAGCTTAGGAAGTTTTTGGTCTTCATTAGGAGTGTTTTGTTTTAGGGTGTCAAAATAATGAAGTGCTTCTTCGCCATTTTTAGCAGTTATTATCTCATTTGAAAATGATGCCTTACTGATTACTTTTTTTGATAACATAAGTGTTATGGGATCGTCATCAACGCATAAAATTAGATCTAACATTGTTATTTATTTTTGAATGTTAAAGTAAATTCGGTTCCTTTATTTACCTCGCTTTTAATATTTATTGTTCCTCCCATGGCTTCAACTTGTGATTTTACAAGATATAGTCCAAGTCCTTTGCTGTCCGGGTGATTGTGGAATCGTTGGTATAGTCCGAAAACTTTGTCTTTGTTTCTTTCTAAATCAATTCCAATTCCGTTGTCTTTGAAAATTACACTAACCGTGTCTTCCTCCTGATGAGCTGTGATTGATATTTTTAATGTTCTGTCTTCTGAGCTGTATTTCAAAGCATTGGTAAAAAGGTTTAGTAGGATGCTTTCTATGTATGATTTGTTGATGTTTAAAACAGAAACTTTTTCAAAATTTATTTTCAGAATAGGTTTGTATAAATCAATTTGAAAAGTGAGATGATTGAACACGTTTTCAAATACTTCATTTAGGGAAACTTCTTCTTTTTGGATAGACGTATTGTCTTTTATAATCATTACTTTGGTTAGGTCGTCAATTGTTTCGTTCAATAAATGGGTTGACTTGCTAAATCCATGTAAAATTTCTTTTAATTCAGGATCTTCAACTTCAATTTCTTCGATTAAATTTAATAAACCGGTTAAGTTTGATAGAGGGGCTCTGAGATTATGTGATGTAATATACGAAAATTGTTTGAGGTCTTTGTTGTTTAATGTTAGTTCTCTAATAAGTTGTTCTTTTTCTTTTTCTTGTTTTTTCTCTTCGGTGACGTCTCTTTGTATAGAAATCCAATGCGAAAGTTCATTTTCTGAATTGAATACAGGTATCATGGAGTAGCGAACCCAGAACTCTTCTCTGCTTTTTTTGTAGCTAATGGTTTCAATTAAGCATTCTTCTTTATTGTTTAAAGCGGTGATTAATTTTTTGTATTCATGCTTGTCTGAATTGGGACCCATAAAGATGTTTGGGGTTTTGCCAATGATTTCATCGGATTTGTAGCCAGACATAATTGAAAAAGCCGGATTGACATAGATTATTTTTGGAATCTGTGAGTTTACGGAGTTGGCTTCGGTAATAATTATTGAATCTTTAGATTGTGTAATTACAGTCTCTAGCAGTTTAAGTCTTTGTTCTTCTTCTTTTTGTTTGGTGATATCTTGTATGGCTCCAATCATTCTTACGGCTTTTCCGTTTTCATCTTTCAGTAAGAATCCTCTGTCGAGAACATATTTATAGGAGTTGTCTGCGCATTTAAAACGATATTGATCTTGCCATTTTTCTGTTTTTTGTTCAATAAATGAATATAATTTGATAGACATTTTAATGCTGTCCTCTGGGTGAATTTTGTCAAACCACCAAGTAGAGCTGTCGCCAACTTGATCTTCAGTATAACCAAAAACATTCTCAATTCCTTTGTTCCAGGACATATTGTCTTCCTGTATTTTCCAGTCCCATATAGTGTCGCTGGTTGCTTTGGCGACAATGTCATATCTTTCATTTGACTCTTTGATGTCTTTATTGGTGTGTTGTAATTTTTCAAAAACGCCTTTGTTGCGATTGTCGTTTTTGGATAGGATATATTTGAAGAGAGATGCTGTCAATAAGATCAAAAAGAGATCTTTGGAGAAATTGAATACAAGGTAGTTTTCTGAATGTAAGTAGTTTATTGATATTTTATGAAAAAAAATAGCCACAAATAAAGCTATAAGCAGATAGATTAAGATTATTTGGTTGGTTTTGTTTTTCATTAATCAAATATAATTAATTTATTATTAATATCGAAAAGCCTTAAAAACTTATTTTATAATAGGTTTTTATGTCGTTTTTAGTGTCTAAAAGGTTAAGAATAGGTAATCTATTATAGAAATATTTTTTATATCAAAATAAAGTGTACCTTTGCACCCATTAAAAATCACAGATGGAATCTATTAGAAACATTGCAATTATTGCCCACGTCGATCACGGTAAAACCACTTTGGTTGATAAAATTATGTATCACTGTCAATTATTTCGTGACAACGAAAACACAGGTGATTTAATTCTTGATAACAACGATTTAGAGCGTGAAAGAGGTATTACTATTACTTCTAAAAACGTATCTGTTCAATATAAAGGAACAAAAATCAATATTATCGATACTCCTGGTCACGCCGATTTTGGAGGTGAAGTAGAACGTGTATTGAACATGGCCGATGGTGTGTGTTTGCTAGTGGATGCTTTTGAAGGGCCAATGCCTCAAACTCGTTTCGTTTTGCAAAAAGCGATTGACTTAGGTTTGAAGCCTTGTGTTGTTATCAATAAAGTAGACAAAGAAAACTGTACTCCAGAAGAAGTTCACGAAAAAGTTTTTGACTTAATGTTTGAGCTTGGAGCTACTGAAGAACAATTGGATTTTCCAACTGTTTATGGTTCTGCTAAAAACAACTGGATGTCTGATGATTTCAGAAATCAAACTGAAAACATCGAACCATTATTAGATATGGTCATCAAGAATGTACCAGCTCCTAAAGTTTCTGAAGGAACTCCTCAAATGTTGATTACTTCTCTTGATTTCTCTGCTTTTACAGGTCGTATTGCGATTGGTCGTTTAGAAAGAGGTATTTTAAAAGAAGGAATGCCAATCTCATTAGTGAAAAGAGATGGTACTGTAACAAAGTCAAGAATTAAAGAATTACATACTTTTGAAGGTTTAGGTCGTAAAAAAGTACAGGAAGTAATTGCTGGAGATATTTGTGCTATTGTAGGTGTTGAAGGTTTTGAAATTGGTGATACTATTGCAGATTTTGAAAATCCTGAGGCTTTAGCTTCTATTGCTATTGATGAGCCAACCATGAGTATGTTATTTACGATTAACGATTCGCCTTTCTTTGGTAAAGAAGGTAAATTTGTAACTTCTCGTCATATTAGAGAGCGTTTGACAAAAGAATTAGAGAAAAACTTAGCTATGAAGTTAGGTGAAACTGATTCTGCTGATAAATTCATGGTTTTTGGTCGTGGTGTATTGCACTTATCTGTTCTTATCGAAACAATGAGAAGAGAAGGTTACGAATTACAAATTGGTCAACCACAAGTTATCATCAAAGAAGTTGATGGTGTAAAATGTGAGCCAATTGAGGAATTAACAATTGATTTACCTGAAAATCTTTCTGGTAGAGCAGTTGAATTTGTGACTATTCGTAAAGGTGAAATGCTTTCTATGGAAGGTAAAAATGATCGTATGATTATTAAATTTAATATTCCATCTCGTGGAATTATCGGATTGCGTAATCAATTATTAACAGCAACTGCTGGAGAGGCGATTATGTCACACCGTTTCATTGGATACGAACCATACAAAGGAGTAATTCCAGGACGTAACAATGGATCTTTAATTTCTATGGAGAATGGTAAAGCAATTCCTTATTCTATTGATAAATTACAAGATCGTGGTAAATTCTTCGTTGAACCAAATGCAGAAATCTACGAAGGTCAGGTAATTGGTGAAAATTCTCGTAGCGATGATATGTGTATCAACGTAACGAAAGCTAAAAAACAATCTAACGTTCGTTCATCAGGAAATGATGAAAAAGCTAGAATTATCCCTCCGATTATTTTCTCATTAGAGGAAGCTTTAGAATACATTCAAAAAGACGAATATGTAGAGGTTACTCCAAAATCTATTCGTTTGAGAAAAATTTATTTGACTGAAACAGATAGAAAAAGATATAAAATCTAATTTTTTTCTAAAATTCAATAAAAAAAACCAAATTTCAGAAATGGAATTTGGTTTTTTTATTTTCAGGATTAAATATTGGAATTTGGATTTGAGTGCTAGCTAACTTGGCATAGCAATTTAATTTTTGGGATTTCTAAGTGATTATCTTTTTAGACTAAAATGCCCTTTTATTTCTCTTCCGTCCTCTAATTTTACGACATACCAATAATCGTCTCCCGGTAATGGGTGCCCATCCAAGGTACCATCCCAGCCTGGACTTGAAGCGGTAATTTGCGTAATCAATTTTCCGTAGCGGTCAAAGATGTTGATGGTTGAATTTTTATTAAAAACGCTGCTAATTCCGTTAACATTCCAATAATCATTATAGCCGTCTCCATTTGGAGTAAAGAATTTTGGTATGCCAATTATTGCAATGGTTTGATTGACCGTTCCACAATTATTTTCGTCATAGATATATACGGTATGAAATCCGGCAGGTATATTTTCGAAGAAATTAGACTTTTGAAAAGGGCCATTGGGTTCATCCAAGCTGTATGTGTAATCTCCTTGTCCGGTAACATTTACAGTGACAGAATTGGATTCAGCTAAGTCAACGATATCAATACTTTCTATGTGTGCTACATCTGAAGCGGTTACTTTAATGGTTCTGGTTCTACTGCATCCGGCCAGAGATTTAACTTCTACTGTATATATTCCCTCTGAGTTCACATCCAAAGTAGGTCCATTTTTGTTTATCAATACAGTACCATTTTTTGTCCAAGTATAGGTATAGTTGGTTGTTGGTGATCCATCTAATATCCCTGCATTAAGTTGTTTGAAAAAGGTAGGAAGGTTTGAACACACTAATTCATCATCCAAATGATCCTCATTGGTGTTAATATTGGGTTTTGGATTTACAATCAACTGAACATAAGGGCCTAATCCATAACAGGCATTGTCTAAAGTACTTTCTACTCTAACCCAAATTCGTTGTTGATTCGGGGATTTATCATTTTTATAATTATTGATGTTGTTGATTTCGTTTATTTCTGCTAAAGCATCAGCTTCATTGATATAATATTTTATAGCGTATAATGAGACTGGAGCAGGAAGCATAGCCAGTATGTCTGAAGTTGTGCTACTGAAATCAAAAGAGGCAATTCCGTCTGTATCGTTATTTTTGTCATCAATAAAGTAATCACAAATTGAGAATGTACGGATAAATGAAGTTGGGATTTGAGTGCTTGATACAATTAAATTGAGTTTGGCAATACTGAAGCAACCATTATTGTTTTCTACTCTCGCCCAAATGGTATTGTTTCCGCTGCGATAAACTGTAGGATTGGTTATTTTGGTTGTAGAATCTGCATTTGTCGCTCCGGCTTGTGTGGTATAATAGCTAAATATTTCATTAGTGTAATTGGCAGATATAAAACTGTTTTTTTCCGTTAAATTAAAATCAGTAATACCATCTATATTATCATCACATTGCTTTAGATTTATCGTATTAACTACCGGCAATGCATAAATAGTTAATGCCGTTTCAGAAGATATTAAACCGCAAGAGTTTCCAATTCTGTTAAGTTGAACACGATATTTGTATCCGTTCATAACACTTGTAACAGTGTTAATGGATAGTTTATCGGTTGTAACTCCGGAATAAGTGGTGTTATTGGCGATAGAATTCCAATTTATGCCATCAGTCGAAAGCTGCCATTGGAAGCTGTCACCGTTTGCTGTAATTGAAATGGAGGTGTTTTGTAATTCGCAAGTAGGTGGTACAACCGGCTGTTTGGTAATTACGATTGGTGCAGCAATAGTATAATTATTATTGGGAGTGGTATAACCAGTTCCGCTGGTAACCTGTCCATTAGCATTTATAGTAGGAGGTGTAACTGTACCCAATATGCCATCATTATTGCTGTCTGCAAAACCTGCTTCAATAACATCATTACATAAATCATTATCACTATCGAGTTCGCGGTAATTTTTTATGCCATCACGGTCAATATCACTATTTGAGGCCGTACTGCCAGATTCTACCATGTCATTTATTCCGTCGTTATCACTGTCTAAATCTAAATAATCTGGAATGTAATCACTATCAGTATCTGTTGGGGAAATCTCCGGTTCAAAAGCATCATCAAGACCATTTTTGTTGATGTCTTTATTTGATGCTGTGATAAAATTGTTTCCCTGAAGTTCAACTGTGTCAGTTATTCCGTCATTATCACTATCGCTATCTAATTGATTAGGGATTCCATCATTATCAGAATCTTTTGGGACACATATGGCAAAGAATCGCAAACTACTTTTGTTACTATTGGTTTCAGATAAATTAATATGAGTGAAACGAATCGAATTTGTTAAATAAGTTAAAAATTGGAAAGTTCCGGTTCCTGCCGCTAATGGAGTTGTGCTATTTAATCGAAATCGTATCTCAAAAGAAGAAAATTGTGTAACCCCACTTTCATAAATACCATCAAAATTGGTGTCAATCAATAATTGATTACTCGGATTAAGCACAGTAATGGTTTTGTCAATGTCTGAATTAATGATGTATTCCGCATCGCTATTCAATAAATCGGTTGTATTGCCATTAGTAATGTATTCCATTCCGATACTGATTGGTTTAGCAAAATTCATTTGATATGTTGTCCAATTGTTTTTTCCTATCGGAATTTCAGAAATAAAACTGCCATCTGTACTTCCTGTAAAAGGAATTGTGCTAGCCATCGAGGATGTAGTTAGATTTCCTGTAAATGAATTCGAATAAGTACCAATGGCTATATTTCCGTTTGTAAGATTGGAAATGTTTACGTTTTGATTCCCATAGGATTCGGTACAATTGCTAATACCATCATTATCATTATCGGTGTCAATGTCATCAAAGGTTAAGTCATTGTCTAAATCTGTAGGGCAATTACTAACGGGTATTTTGTCAGATAAAATAGAAAGACAACCGGGAATGCTTCCTTTTACCTGATAATAACCGGGCTGGGTTGCAGCATAAGAATTACTGTTAGAATTGGGTATAGCCACATCATTAAAAAACCATTCGAAGGTACTGAATGAAGAAATGGAGCTAACTTTCAGATTGATATTAGGAAGGCAAGATGAATTATTAATGTCAATTTTATCGGATCCTATTTCCGGTTTGGTATCAAATCCGGAATAATAGCCGCCATAAGTAGCAGCTCCATTGGTTCCAAAATAAGAAACATAAACTTGCCTGTCAGATTTAACGGAAATGTTTCCTGTTAAATTGTTGATGGAATATCTTACAAAGCCTTGATTTCCTGCTATAGCAACCGGAATGGCTGTAGTCGTAATGCCATTTATTGTTACTGATGCACCTGTCTCGGTAACAATATTTAAGCCTCCCTTAAATGTTACGCTTCCTACCGATTCAATAAAAGGAATATTATCAACAATACTTGGTGTTGCACAATTTAAAGGCGGTACAAAAAACAGGTTTTGATTTGCCGCAGAGGTTGATCCTCCAATACTTTGATAGGCAAATACGTTTTCAGAGCTAGTGACATAGAGGTTACCATTAGTAAACTTACTTCCGTCAATAACCACATTATCGCCGGGATTAGCCAGAGTAGTAAAGGGAACTGTATTGCCATTTATATAAATTTCCGTTTGCGCTTTGTGAGCAATCAGTAAAACACGTTCTAGTTCATTAGTGCCAACCCCTTTTACAAAGATATATGCCGTGCCTGTTTTTTCAAAAGGAACAATCTGGTCAAATCCTACATCTCTACCTGAAGAGCTAGTACTGTTACTTCCTGCGAACGAACCGGAATTCACCACTACCGGTTTGTCTGATTCGACCAAAGCTCCAATAAGTTTTGAACTGTTGGAAGCGTAGCCTTGATAATTTTCCATTGCTACAATATAGCTTTCATTTTTGTTTAAAATAGCTGTTATAGGACCCGTTACTGTTGTTCCGTCAGGAAGAATAGTTCCGTTTGCAATGTTTGAAATAGTAATTTTTGTTCCGTTTTCTGTAGCTAATACAGAAGCAAAATTGAGTAATGTGGCATCAACTAATGGATTGAGCATAGCACCCAATCGGAATGTTTTTCCTAAAGCGCTATTTCCTTTTGATACTAAACCGCCTGCATGGGCATAGGAGTTATTCTGGAGACCAGCATTAACACGAATGCTTGCATAAATTAAATCTTCAGCCTCAATGGTATATCCTTTGTTGCTGATTTTTCCAATTGTTTTTTTGGGTGTAACCAATTGTGTGGTATTTCCTGTGCCAATATCATATCTGTAAGGAGAGCTATTGTTTACCGTTCCTGTAATTGTTTTGCCACCATTTTCGATAATTTTAAAATTTACATTTGCAATACTAGGTGTGGAAATGTAGATATATTGATCACCTATTAGCCCGTCTTGGCAAGTTATAGGCGGAATATAATGCGTTTTGCTGAATTGCGCGAAAGAGTTGAAAGTTATTAATAGAAATACAAATAGTATAGTTTTCTTCATTTTATGAAATAGTAAAATTTTAATTATCTTTTTAAGCTAAAATGCCCTTTGATGATTCTTCCGTCCTCAAATGTCAATTGAAACCAGTAATCGGTGGAGGGTAACTGCTGTCCTTTATAAGTGCCATTCCAGCCCATATCTGTTGCGTTTAACTGTTTTAGTAATTTACCATAACGATCAAAAATGGATATGGTAGCTTTTGGTAATATAACAAGGTTTTTGATATGCCAGGTATCATTAAAACCGTCACCATTAGGGGTAAAATAGCGAGGGTAATCTAAGACATAAACCTGTAAAGGAGAAGTTTGTCCGCAACCATTTTTATCACGTGCAGAAACATAATATTCGCCGGCTGCTATTCCTTCAAATAGCGGACTGTCCTGAAAAAAGGAACCATCTATTGAAAATTCATAATTTCCAGAACCGGTATATTCAATTTTGATAGAATTTTTATTTCCTTCCAGATCATTGATTTTTACATCGGTTATGGTTGCAATTTGGGAAACAGTGACATTAAAAGTTTGTACGGCTTTACACCCGCTTGGATTGGTGATGGTTACTGTGTAAACTCCGGAAGTACTAACTTTGATTGAATTGGTGGTTGCTCCTGTATTCCATAAATATTGATAATTTGGGAGACCTTGATTGGTTGTAATTACTATGCTGTCTCCATCACAGATGATAAAATTTTTATCAGGCGGAGCATTATAAGTATTGATAATTAGACTGATTGGGGTAACGGTAAAGCAATCGGGGCCATTTACAATTCTGGCATAAATGGTTTGTTGATTTGGAATAGTATTGTAAAACAGATTCGGTAATGGATTGGTTTGCATAATGGCATTATTTTGATTCAGATAGTATTCCACTACAAGTCCGGGAGGTAATCCATTTAAAATTTGTGGGGTTGCTTGTAAATTGAGGTCAAAAAAGTATAAGCCGTCTTGTGCGGTATCGCTATCACAAGTTGCTATCGGATTTTGGGGCACAATAGTGGTATTGGAAATTTGAAGCAATAGCTCTGCAAAATTTACACAACCAAAAAAGTTGGAAACTCGTGCAAAAACAGTTTGATTGATTCTTTTGTTCTGATAATTTTTAAAATTGGCAATTGCGTTTAATTGTGCCTGTGCATCGGCCAGCGTTTCATAATAAACTACAGGACTTAAACTGGCATTATTGTTTTTTATTAAATTATCAGCTTTAGATAAATCAAAAATAGTAAAGCCATCAGTATTGTCATCACATTGTACCAGTGTGGTGTTGTTTAATACAATTTCTGGTGTGTATTCTATTTTAATTTCGTTTGTAGCAATGCAGGCAGTAGGATTTAAAGTGATTTCGACTTTATAAGTTCCGGCATCTGTAACTTCATAAGAAGGATTTGTTGCTCCTGGAATTATTGCGTTGTTTTTGTACCATTTATAGCTATAGCCTGAAGGTAGTTTGGTGTCGATAATATACTTTTCTCCAAAACAAATCGCATTGTTTGTCGCCAGTAATTTATCCGTTCCCAAATCTATTTTAGAGGTAAAACTTCCGGCTTGAAGAAAAACAGCGGAATCATAATATTGAAATTCATCATCGGCAATCACCAGTTTGATGTGGTATGATTTTCCTGCGATGACGTTGGTTTGTGCAGTCATTACTTTGGTTTGACCGGCATAATTAATGGGACTTGTATTTGTAAGACTAGTATTTAAACTGCCAAAATAAGACGGGTTTATGGCCGTACAATTAGTGGTGTTAAAATTTATGGCCGGGTGAATGTTCATCGATGAGACTGGAGTTGTAGTCCCTGGGATTACGGCTAAATTTTGATAACCAGAAAGACTTCCGTTTTCCTTAATTAAAAAAGCAAAACCATCCGAAAATCGACAGGGAAAGTCATCCTGATATTCATTGGAAGCAAAAATATAATTGAAACTGATAAAGTTGGTTAAAGGGGTAAAATCAAATTCTAATACGGTTGCATTAAGGGATTTAATGGTTAAAGCCTGGTTTAAATCCGCATCACCTAACCATGATAAACTTCCTCCTCCCTGATTTCTTATAAAAGGGCCGACTGAATTAGAACTGCTCCAGGTACTTAAAACGATTCCTTCAGTAAATGGGAAACTTCCCCCTTGATTATTAAAATAAGCATAGCTTTTTTGTCCGGTTGTAAAAGTGTCTCCTGCGGCATTTTGGTTAGAAACGGTTAAACAAGAACTGTTATTAGTTAATATTCCGGCAAGGTCAACAGCATTTTTTGAATCATCAACACGAATATATTGTGCTGCAATTGTGGAAATACTGCACCAGAAATACAAACAAAATAAAATGGGGTTCAAACACTTCATAACCTTGTAAAGATAATACAAATCTCTTTTTGTGAACAAATTAAGATGTATATGCCAAAAAAAATGACCTCTCATTTAAAAAAATAAAACAAGAGCTAAACTATTTTGAAGGAAGTGCATTTGGAGTACTTTTTTTTACATAGAATAAATTAGGATTGTTTAAAAATATTGGAGTAAATAAGTTGATGCGGCTATTCTGAATTTTAATGAAGGTTCTTTTTTAAAATGTTTTTAAGTGCTTTTAATTTTTCGGCATTTATTGGTTTTACAATGTAATCTTTGACCATATGATATTTTTTTGCCATTTCTTTATCGGCAGGGTCTATAGAAGAAGTAACGACAAAAATCGGAATGTCTTTTTTAAGCGGTAAAAGAATAAATTCATCCAGAAATTGCCAGCCGTCAAGCACAGGCATGTTTAAATCAAGTAATATTATATCGGGAAGATTTAAGACATCATCACTATTTTTCTTGAGTTCATTTAATGCAGTTTGAGGGTTGTAAAATGAATTTATTTTTTCGCTGAATTCATTTTTTAGGATTAACATACTCATTAATTTTATAGACAGCTTATCATCGTCGATGATGTAGATCATTTTATTTATCATTTAAATAAATTTTAAAAAGGGAACCTTTTCCTTCTTTACTTTCGACTTCAATTTTACCATTCATAGCTTCAATTTGATTTTTAATGATAAATAATCCTATTCCTCGGGCATCTTCATTGCCATGAAATGTCTTATACATACCGAATACTTTATGTTTGTTTTTATCTAAGTTTATTCCCAAGCCATTATCTTTAAAATTTATAATGGTAAAGTTGTTGTCTGTTTCATAATCGATTTCCAAAGTTGCACTACGGTTATTAGCTCTATATTTTATAGCATTCGTAAATAAATTGAGTAGAATACTGTCTAAATAGGCTGGAACAACATTTACAGTCAGTTCCTCGGGAATTGTATCGAGTATTTTTATATTACTTTCTTGAATGCTTGTGCATAGGGACTTTTTTATTTTATCTATTTCTTCTTTTAAGTGGATTTTCTCTTTTTTAATATTGGTGTTTTTCTGTATAGTAATGATTTCATTTAGGTACTCAATCGTTTCTAATAATTTATCCGTTCCTTCTTTGAACATTTCTATAAACGAAAGTTTTTCATTTAGATCTTCAGTATTTTCCATTATGTCCAGTACCATCGCCAAATTACTGGTGTGAGAGCGGATATTATGAGAAACGATATGTGCAAAATTAAAGAGTCGGTTATTTTGCTGGCTGGTGACTTCGAGTATTCGGTTCAGTTCTAATTCTTTTTCTTTTTTAGCAGTAACATCTCTACCAACGCCTACAAATTTGGTGCAATTACCTTGGTTATCGAATACGGGTGTAATGTTTAATTCAAACCAGTATTTCTCTCTTTTTTTATTGTAATTGAGGATGCTAACATTTATTCCTTCTTTATTTTTGATGGCTTCACGCATCCGGTTAGTGGTTTCTACATCTGTTTCCGGGCCTTTAGACAAATAGTCGGGCTTATTGCCAATGATTTCTTCTGTGCTAAATCCAGTGAGTTTTTTATAAGCATCGTTAGCCCAGATGGTTATGCCTTCTGCATTTGTTATTAAAATAGTATCAGTAGTTTCTGAAGCTACCAGTGAAAGCATGTTGAGGTTTTCTTCAGCATTTTTTCGTTCGCTGATATCTCTAAAAAAACATACTAAATAGACTTTGTCACCCACTTTAAATTCTTTACCAGAGGCAACTTCAACAGGAATAATTTTATTTTCTTTAGTTTTTATGTACGTTTCATTGATAAAAGAATGGTCTGGTTTTGATTTGTTTATGAGGAAATATTCCATTTCTTCATTTTTGTCGTCAGGAAATAAAATAGAGATAGGTTGTCCGATTAAATCTAAATTATTATAGCCCGTAAGTTCATAAGATCGGGGGTTACAGTCGGTAATAATTCCCGATGAAGCATCGATAATAATAATAGCATCATTTGCACTGGTGAAAATTGAGGAGAATTTTTCAACACTTAATTGAAGATTATTAATGAGGTTTTGCTCTTTTGTAATATCATGAAAAGTGCCAAATAGTAAGTATGGTTTCTGATCTTTATATTTAACATAACCGATACTTTCGATATGTTTTATATTCCCTTTTGCGGAAATTATTTTCAATTTATCATTAAACGGAATTCCTTTTACAGCTGCTCTTTCTACAAGAAATTTAATACGATTCCTGGATTCTTTTTCGATATAAAAGCTGATTGCATTTTCAATATTGGGGATAAAATCATCAGTAACTTCATGAATGTTTTTAGTAACACTATCCCAATAAACAAGTTTAGTTTCTAAATTTAATTCCCAAATGCCAATTTTAGCAGACTGCGCGGCTTTGAAATAGAGCTCTTGTTTATTTGTCATAATTTAGGATATTGATTTGGTGGGGTTAATCAAAAGTATTAAACTAATCGACAAAAGGAAAATAAAATAGATGAAATGCGTGTTTTTTTTGGAGGAAAAAGATTGTTTGTGTTTAAAAACAACGGATTAGATGCAGATTTTGTATTTTATGAATCATCAAATTTGAAGTAGTTTTTATTAGGGGTTTATATTTTATACAACATCAAGAAGACTTCGTTTATGATTATAATTTAATGTAAATTTGTATTAAATATTCCTGTGATGAGTGAGCCATTAATGCAGTTTAAAAAACCAACCTATCCTATTGTTGATCCTCTTTTTGATTATTTAGAACGATTTGATAGAATTTCTAAAGTGTCTATTTGTTATGAAGATTTATTACGGTTTACCGGTTCCATAAATGTTTATGATAAAAAGGATAAGGATACGTTATGGACCCGAGTATATTATAATGAATATGAGAGAAATGAAATTGATTTGATTTTAAAAAAAATCTATTCACTCTTGCATTCAGATGGAAATTTGGATATCATTAAATTTTTAAATGTTGACTCTATTGATTATTGCACTTTTGGAAATTCAAAACCATTCCGGATAAAAGTGAGAAATATTCTTAATGATAATTACACCCATTTTTATGTAAAAAAAGCCGATGCTTCCCGTATATATGGTCTTGAATTGGAGCATATTTTATCTCCTGATAAGATTAACTTTTTAGTTCATAATGATACTTTGATTGAAGAACACATCATCGGAATTCCAGGAGACGTGTTTATGAATGATTTTTTACAAAATTGTACCGAAACCGAGAAAGCCCAAATTGCAAAAGAATTTGTAAAGTTTAATGAGCGATGTATGATTCGGCTTTTAGGTGATATGAGGGCCTATAATTATGTAATTGTTCCAATTCATGATTTCGACCAGGTGGTGTATAAAATTCGCCCCATCGATTTTGACCAACAATGCTATGAAGGGAATTTTAAAATATACCGTCCCCAATTTTTCAAAGAAAATTTTCCAATGATAAGTTTAGTCAAAGGAAAACTTCAAGACAGTTCGATTGAGCAATATAAAAACGAAGAACGGGCAGTTTTGGCCAAAAGAATCCATTCCTCTGAAAATCGGGTGAAAAAATTACTCACTATCATGAGTAATGATAGTATCGCTCCAGTGGAACATTTGAATCAGTTGAAATTAGAATTGTATCGGTATACCAATGATAATAATTTTAAAAAGGCAAAATCAATGGGAGAAGTAATGAGCGCTGCTTTTGGATTTATTACCCGTAATTTTAAGAATATTAACTTTATTTGATTTTTTTAATACTAATCTCCAATTGTATAAAAAATTGGAGATTAGTAAAAGTAAATATAGCAATTAGCTTTTTTGTTCCTTGTTGAAATAAACTAAGTAATAATACATTTGTTTTTCTTCATCCCAACCTTTTTCTACAAATTTCTCTGCACTTTCAGGATTGATAAAATCCATTTTAATTTGGATGTTCGTATCTAAATTAATAACGTTTTTGATTGATTTACGGGCGTCAGAAACCGCCGCATTGGCAATCGGAAATGAAGTTACATCCTCAATACTGTATTTTTCCCCTTTATCGACTTTGTAGTTTTTGAACTCCGGAATTAAATCAGGATTGTCGAGTACTTCATTTAGGAAATTGGTTTCTTCAAACTGGTCGTTTTTGGCAAAATAATTCACGGAACGGTTCATGAACATCACTTCCTCTTTTTTGTCTTCGGCAGGGAAAACGACATCTTTTGCAAAGTTCTGGCAGAATTTCAAATATTTCTTGGTGATGAAATTTTCGTCTTCAAAGGCATCTACAGAAAGGAAATGCTCTAGCCAATATCGGGCATCATAACGGTTGCTGTCAACAGTTAGGATTTTGTAACCTTCTTCTTTTTTAAAGTTGAAAATTAGGCAGCCTTTGTCTAATTTGTTCAAATTGATTCCTTGTTGTAAAATCATTTCCAGATGCGTGTCTTTTTCTTCAAATTGTAAAAAGTCGGATTGTAATTCGCTTTTGAAAATTCCGATGGCATCTACCACATTATTGTCAATACTCACATTGGTCAGGTAGGCTACATAAACCTCTCCGTTTTTGATGTGAGGATGATTGGATTGTTCGAATAAATGTTTGGTTATTTTTTTGGAAACTTCATGTAAACTGCTTGGATTGGTAAAAATCTCGCTAGCAAATTTATACATGTCGTTGTAATCTAAATCTACTTCATGCGCAAACTGATAATAGTTTTCTTCTTTTTCCCTGAAAGGTTTTAAGAAAAATTCTTTTATAAGTGGCACAATTTCATCTTGAAGATTAAAAGGCTGCTCTGATAAAAAGATGGCTTCGTTACGACTTTTATTTCCTACCCGGTGAATAGAAAGCGTATCAATGTGCGTGTTGAATAAATTGATCATTTTTAATTTTATTTTTAGATGAAAAAGCCAAGAGAAAGGACATTATAGTGGTCATTAATCTTGGCTTTTGATTCTTGGTTTTTATTTTTTAATTCCAATTCTCTTCAAATCCATAGTCTTCAAAACTACTGTCCCCTTCAAACATGTCAAGGTCGTCTTCGTCTAAACCGTCTTCGAATTCGTCATAGAAATCATCGGCATTATCTGCTTCAAAATTTTTCTCGATGGCTTCGTCAGGCATTTCACCATGTGAGAATAAGGTTTCAGGATAGGTGTTACCAACAACTTGTTCTTCTATAGCTGCAAGTTCTACAAGGAAAGTCCACATATTGATAAAATCATAGACATAGATAATTTTGGTGTTTTCCTCGTCTAAAATATCCGATAATTTATAACTGGCCATTGTTTTTTGTTCTCCCGGAACATCTCCAACATCAAAAAGCGGAATCTCATCTTCTTGATTCCATGTTTCATCGCAAGTATAAAATGAGGCCACTTCCATACCATCGAATCCGAAAGCATTGAATATAGCATTGTGTAAATCTTCTAAAGTATCATCATCAAGTATAGCAATATCTCTGAAAATATCTTCTTCTGCATCAAGAATTACTCTGAATTTGTAAACCATAATCGTTGTTTTATTGAAAGTTCAAAGGTAAAATTTAATTTTAGATTTCAATTTTATGAAAGGTGATTTGTTAATAAAATTTGCTGTTTAACAAAATTAAATCGTTATTGTTTTGAAGTCAGCCTTTTTCTGAAAAGATGATATTTTTTATGGATCCTGTTGTTGTCTGGATAACTTCTTTTTTCGGTAATATTATTGAAAATTAAAGCGGTAAGAAGTAGGATTAAAACACCAATCAATACAGGGGAAAAAATATAAATATAACCCAGTGTTTTTATTTTATCGGAACCAATAATGGCAATAAGAGCCGTTGCTCCTCCTGGCGGATGTAAGGTTTTGGTGACTTGCATGCAGACTATGGATAGCGAAACGGCCAAAGGAGCGGCAATCCAAACAATATCCGGAGCTATTTTGTGAATAGTGACACCTATAAATGCGGAAATTAAGTGGCCGCCAACCAAGTTTCGAGGTTGCGAAAACGGACTCTGGATAATGCCGTAAATCAATACACTTGAGGCTCCAAAAGAACCGATTAAATATACCGCATCATTCCCGGAAAAATGAATGGATTGAATGTAGGCTAAAATTCCAATGCCTATAAATGAACTTAAGAAAGACCAAAAATGTTCTTTCCGATCCACTAAAGTTTCTTTGTAAAGAATGTATTTCGTTTTACGGAAACTACGTTTTATTTGTTTAACAGGCATAATTTATTTAGAGATATTAGGAGCAAAACTATAGACAGTATATGGGAAAATCATTTTTGCGGTATATTTTGATACAAAACATACAATAAGTATCGGAAAGAATAAAATATAATTATTCGTTAAGCCACTTACCAGAAATAATGCAGTAAACGGAGCGTCTATACTGGCACTTAATACGGCTGCCATACCCAAGACCATAAAGTTCAGGAGTATAACATTCGCATTAAAAAAGGTGTTTAATGTTAAGGCGATTAACAATCCTAAAAAGGCTCCTATGAAAAGGCTGGGGGCAAATACGCCGCCATCACCTCCTGAAGCTAATGTTATCGAAGTTACGATGGGTTTTAAAATTAGGATTGCCATGAAACTCGAAGCTAACGAAAAAGTAAGTAAAACAGAATCAGGATTGTTTAAGAGCTGTTTGATGGCGTGATACCCTTCCCCGTAGAGTTGTGGAAACAATAATAATAAAATGCTTAAAACGATAGAGCCTATTATTATTTTATGGGAATGCTTGTGAATCTTTAAAAATTGACTTTTGATTAAAAGGACACATTTGGTTAAATAAACGGAATGAAGTCCTCCTAAGATGCCTAATATAATAAAATATGGTATTGCTTTTAAGTGCCAAGTGGTAATTGGAATGTAAAATAAAGGCGGTTCATTTATCAGGCGTAATAAAGCGTATGCAATACTTACAGCAATGCTGTTAATCAGGACAAATTGGGTTGATATTTTTTTTGAAACGACTTCATAGGCAAATAACAGTCCGGCAATAGGACTGCCGAATAATGCCGTAACCCCGGCGGCAACACCAGCACAAATTAATTCTGTTTTGTATAGTCTGAAGATGTTTTTCTTTTGATGGGCGACAGATCCAATGGTTGCAGATGCTACAACAGTAGAAATTTCAATTCCGGTAGAACCTCCAAAAATCACGGTCAATATTCCATTGATGAAATGAGAAGGTATTTTGTAGTTCGGTAAATTCTTTGATTTAGATTGGATGCTTTCAAGAACTTCTTTAATTCCTTTATTCTCTTTTTTCTTGAATAAATATTGACGGAGCATGTAAATTAATGACAAGCCTATAAAAGGAAACACGAGGTAGAATACAAAATTGGAATCAGCGCGTTCCAAGAAAATTTCTTCGTAATATTCAGTTGTCCTTTTTAACAAAATGCCTAAAAAAGCAGACAGGAAACCAATTAAAACAGATACAAATGCTAATTTTCTAAATACAATGAAATGATGATTTTTTTTGATTTGAGATGTTTTATTCATCAGGGTATATAATTTTGGAAGCGACTTTTTATAAAGTGAAACAAAATTATAAAATCAAAATCAAAAATGTTACAATTTTAACATTTTGGGTTAAATTTCGTAAAATTCTACAGGAAGACCATCCGGGTCGGCAATAAAAAAATACCGTTTGTCAGTGTGACTGTCTATTCGAATGGTTTCACAAATAATTCCTTTGGAGGTTAAAGTATTGTGAGTGAGTGTGATGTTGCTTACTTCGAAAGCCAAATGACGTAAACCGCAGGCTTCCGGGCCGGAAACTCTTTTGGGAGGATTGGGAAAGGAAAAAAGTTCGATGATAAAATTCCCATTCAACGACAAATCCAGTTTATAAGATTCACGTTCCTCTCTATAAATTTCCCGTATGATGTTCAATCCTAAGATTTCAGTGTAAAAATGTTTCGATTTTTCATAGTCGGAAACAATAATGGCGATATGGTGTATTTTGTTGAGTTGAAGCATGGGTTTATTTGGTATTTAGTTTCTTTATTACTTTTGCTGGATTACCCACCGCCATAGAGTGCTCAGGAATGTCTTTTGTGACTACTGATCCGGCACCAATTACACAGCCATTTCCAATAGTGACACCGGGACAAATAATGGCATTCCCGCCAATCCAGCAATCATCGCCAATAGTTATGGGTTTTGCCAGTTCGTGTGTTCGGCGGGTTTCTATATCGAGTGGGTGAGTGGCCGTATATAATTGTACTCCGGGAGCAAATAAAACATTAGAACCTATGGTCACTTTGGTGCTGTCTAGAACCACACAGTTGACATTGAAATAGACATTGTCGCCACAAAAAATATTATAACCATAGTCACAAAAAAATGGGGGTTCAATGTATAGATTTTTACCTGCATTAGGAAGTAATTCGTCTAAAATCAGTCGTGCTTTTTTGGTTATTCGGTATTCAATAACATTCAATCGATGCAGTAAAATTTTTGCCCTGCGACGGTCTTTTTTTAAATCTTCACCTCCGGATAAATAAAGTTCACCGGCAATCATTTTTTCTTTTTCGGTTTTCATAATTTCAGGAAATGGGGAAGTTAGTATTCTTCTTCATTTTTGATTTCAAGTGCTCCATATTTCCACTCGGAATTTATTTTTTCAGAGTCAATAGGCTTTATAAATGTGATTGAGGATATCTTTTTTATTTTGTCGTTGATTGTGTTGGTGTAAATGTATTTTTGGAATTCATCATACGGTTGATTTTTGCTTTCTGGGTTTTTATTCAGGATTTCAATTTTTAGTAAGTATTCAGGCGAAGGAATGTCAGTTTTCAAAGGAGAGTTTTCGATATTGTTTTTATAAAAAGTATCGAGAATGTATTTTTTTGTAGTGATAATTATGACTCCAAAAGCGGAGCCATATTTTTTAGCAATCACTGAATCTTTATAAACGGTTACTGTTGAAATCTCATTAGGATTTATTGGTTCAAGTTGTTTGGCAACATCTTTCATATAGCCAATTTCTTTGGCGTCTAAGATGATTAATGGATTCTGATAATTTTGGGAATAGGATAGAAATGTAAAAAGAAAGGTGACAGTAAATGAATATAAAAATTTCATATTTATTTTTTTTAATATTAAATCTTAAAAATAGGTAATTTTATTTTAAACACTGGTTTAGTGTTGTTTATGTTGTGCGTATAGATTCTTTCTATTGTGTTTTTAAATAGGAAAAAAGCGTTTTCTAATACCAATAATTATAAATATGAGTACAGAGTAACCAATAAAAAAAGGAACAATAAATTCAATGGTATTTAAAGCTAATAGAATCGTGATTAATAACAATTGAAATCCCAATCCGTATAAAGAAACGAAAGTCATAAACCAGTTTGGGAACGTTTTTACCTTGTATGCATTTGGGTCTAAAGTATGAATTATTTTGTCAAATATACCATAAACAATAGTGTAAATTTGGAATAAAATAGCCACTGATTTTTGACTTTCCCCCGGAAGTGCTTTGGGTGTTTTGTACTCAAAAATTTTACTTGTTGAATCCCCTCCAACAGATTTGTTTCTTAAAATAACATAATAATAATTGTATAAAGTTCCCTGTAATTGGATGCAAAAAAAAGCCAAAAGCGTAAGCCCAAAAGATGTCCCAGATACGTAGCAAATGGCTGTGAAAAAACAGAAGTTCAAAACGATATCGAAGATGCTGTCCAGATATCTCCCGGTATAGGAAGGGGTGTTTTTTATCCGAGCCAATTCTCCATCAGCGGCATCTATGATGGATTTTAAAAGAATAAAAAATCCAGCCCAAAAATAATGGTTGTTAAGAATACAATATATTGCGATAACTCCAGAAACCCCAAAAAGAAGGGTCACATGAATAGGAGTAAATCGGGTGTTTTTTAATTGATGGGCAAGGAATCTTCCAAATGGTCTTCCATAATCAGATAAATCAATAAATTTATCCTGTGCAGCAAGTTTAGACATTTAATGTGTTGAACAAATAACTGTGACAATATAGTCATAGTAAATGTAATCAAAACAAATTATTTAGACAAACGATGTAAAGTGAATGTCATTGCTGTTAATAAAAAAAAGGCATTGATTTGGTGTGTTAAACCCAGCCAAAAGGGAACACTATACAATAAAGTAAAAACTCCTAATGCAAATTGGACAAAAACCAATAATAAAAGCATGTTAAAGCCTTTTTTTTGTGTAGAGTCCAATAGGAATTTTTTACTTTTAAAATAAAGCAACCCAATCATAGCTACTACTAAATAAGCCAAAGTGCGGTGGACGAATTGAACTCCGCTTTTACCTTCGGTAAAGCTTAAAAACAGATTCTTTTGTTCCAGAAATACACTGTCATGAATAAATTGTCCGTCGCTCATTAAAGGCCAATGATTGTGAATTAATCCGGCATTTAATCCGGCAACAAAACCACCATAGATAATTTGTAACAATAAAACGGCGAGTGCATATCGGGCGATTGTGCGAAGTGATTTTTCAATTTTTTTCTTTTCGGGATAAATCAGGTCTAAAGCAACCCAAAGAGTGTACGCAAAGGTGATAAAGGCAAAAGTCAAATGCAGTGCCAGCCTGAAATGGCTTACATCCGGATTGTCTATTAAGCCACTTCTTACCATAAACCAGCCTAAGAATCCTTGAAAAGCACCCATACCTAAAAGGATGATGCATTTTTTTAAGGTAGAAGCATCGAGTTTCTTTTTAATTAAAAAATAAATGAAAGGAACGATGAAAACCAGTCCGATGATACGGCCAATAAATCGATGAAACCATTCCCAGAAATAAATAAATTTATAGTCAGAAAGTTGAAAATCATTGTGGATATTGATTTTTTGGTATTCCGGGAATTTCTTGTATTCTTCAAATGCCGCTTCCCATTTTTCTTCAGTCAGAGGAGGGAAAGTGTCTGTTATTAAATGCCAATCCGTCATGGATAATCCGGAATTGGTTAATCGCGTGATTCCTCCTACGGTAACCATTAAAAATAAAAGGAAACATCCTGATAGTAACCAAATGATAACTGATTTGTCTTCTTTTTTCATTTTGTATTTTTATTAAATCTGCTATTTCGTAACTTTATTTAAACCCAATTTTTCTGCTCGCTTCAATACAAAATTATAGGCAGCATCATATTCATTCGGAATTTCACCCTCCAAGATAGCTTCTTTAACCGCTTCTTTGAGAATACCAATTTCCCGGGAGGGTTTTAGGTTAAAAATTTCCATGATTTGTTCGCCCGATATAGGAGGTTGGAAATTACGGATGCTATCGCGTTCTTCAACTTCAACTATTTTTTTGCGTACAATGACAAAATTATTGTGGTATTTTTTGAATTTATTCGGGTTTTTGGTTGTGATGTCGGCTTCACAAAGTGTCATCAAATCTTCGACATCTTCACCGGCATCAAAAACCAGTCTGCGAACAGCCGAGTCAGTAACGATGTCTTGTGATAAAACAATAGGTCTTGAACTCATTATGACCATTTTTTGTACAAATTTCATTTTTTGGTTCAATGGCATGTGCAAACGTTCAAATAGTTTTTTAACCATTTTTCCGCCCAGGAATTCGTGTCCGTGAAAAGTCCATCCCTGTTTTTTATTGAATCGTTTGGTTGGTGCTTTCCCGATGTCGTGTAGCAATGCAGCCCAACGCAACCAAACATCATCGGTATTGGGGCAAATGTTGTCAACTACCTCTAGGGTGTGGTAAAAATTATTTTTATGGGTATGACCTTCAATTTCTTCTACCTGGTTTAAAGCGGTCAATTCCGGTAAAATAATATCCAAAAGTCCTGTTCTATAAAGCAATAAAAATCCAATCGAAGGTTTGTCTGTTGAAAGGATTTTGTTCAGTTCATCTACGATGCGTTCTCCTGAAATGATTTTGATTCTTTCGGCATTTTTGGTGATGGATTGAAAAGATTTTTCCTCAATGTCGAAATTCAATTGGGTTGCAAAACGTATTGCTCTTAACATTCGTAACGGATCATCAGAGAAAGTGATATCCGGGTTTAGTGGTGTTTTTAATATCTTGTTTTCGATATCAGTCAGGCCTCCAAAAGGATCTAGTAAATCGCCAAAATTGCTTTCATTTAAAGATAATGCCAGTGCATTTATGGTGAAATCACGACGGTTTTGGTCGTCTTCCAATGTTCCGTTTTCTACGATAGGATTTCTGCTGTCGTGGGTGTAAGATTCTCTTCGGGCTCCTACAAATTCGATTTCAGTATCTTCAAAACGCAACATAGCAGTCCCGTAGGTTTTGAAAACCTGTACTTTTGGTTTTTTAGGAAGTAAGTCAGAAACTTTTAAAGCCAGTTCAATGCCGCTGCCCACAGCAACGATATCGATGTCTTTTTTGAAATCTCTCTTTAAAATTAAATCCCTGACGAAGCCCCCAATAACATAACTTTCAATATTTAGTTCTTGGGATGCTTTAGAAATAACTTCAAAAATTTTATTGTTTAGGGATTCTTTGTAATTCATTTATTTTCTGTATTTTGTCACTTCTTCTTTATCGAAATGGCAAACAATAACGTAATTTATTTTCTAATCACTTTTACCTGAGAATCATTAGTCAGTTTAATAATAGTTGACGGATTCTTACAGATTTTTTCGCGATGCAAATTTACAACATAGTCAACGCCTTTAATAATTTCGGGACTGATTTCTTTAAAACTTTTTGGTGTCGGTTGGCCTGAAATATTTGCCGAGGTCGACACTAAAGGTTTTTTCATACGTTCCAATAATTTATAACAAAACGGCTCTTTGATGAGTCGGATTCCTAAGGTTTTATCTGGAGCAATCAAATTAGGAGCTACATTTCTAGGGTTATCAAGGATTAAAGTAGTTGGTTTTTCGGATAAATCCATTATTTGCCAGGCTACTTCAGGGATGTCCTTGAAAACGTTGTACATCATTTTTTCACCATTCATCAAAACAATCATACTTTTGGTTTCTTCGCGCTGTTTCAATGCGTAAATTTTGGCTACTGCTTCAGGATTCGTGGCATCGCAACCAATTCCCCAAACCGTATCGGTGGGATAGAGAATGATTCCGCCTTCTTTAATTATTTCGTAAGCTTTGTGGACTTCTTCGCTGAGATTTTCCATTTTTTAGGTTTAGAATATAATTATCATAATTGGTTTGCAAAGAAACGAATAATTATTATGAAAATGCCATGTCTTTTGGGGTTAAGAATATTCTTTGAATAGAATTATATTTTGCGATTGTTGTTTTCCTAAGAATAGGAATAATTAAAAGCAATACTTACTTTTGTTCTTCTAAAATTAAAAGGAATGATTTTTAAAATTGAGTCTCGTTTTCTGAAACACACATCGAATTTATTGAGTATGCTTGAAAATTTCGGCTCAGATGGAATTCTTTTTGGTGATGGTAAACGAAATAAAATCAAGCTTTTTGATTTAGGGGGTATTACGATAAATATTAAATCTTTTAAAAAACCAATTTTAATCAACCAAATCATCTATAAGTATTTTAGGAAGTCAAAAGCCCGACGTTCTTATGAATATGCTACCACTTTGTTGGAAAAAGGAATCGGAACACCGCAACCCATCGCTTTTTTTGAAAATTATACTTGGTTGGGATTGAAAGATAGTTACTATGTGAGTGAGCATTTGGAAACAGAGCTAACTTTTAGAGAACTGATTAATATTCCGGATTATCCCGATCATTCAACTATTTTGCGCCAGTTTACACAATTTACTTTCGATTTGCATGAGAAAGGGATTGAGTTTTTAGATCATTCCCCGGGGAACACCCTGATAAAGAAAATAGGGGAAGGTAAGTATGCTTTTTTCTTGGTCGATTTGAATAGAATGAATTTTCATTCTGAAATGAGTTTTGATGTCAGAATGAAAAATTTTAGCAGGTTAACGCCTAAAAAAGAAATGATATCTATTATGAGTGATGAATATGCAAAATGCTATTCTCAATCAAGTAATTTGGTTTTTGAGAAAATGTGGCAGGAAACCTGTCGTTTTCGAGAGGGTTTTGAAAGAAAAAAACGCATAAAGAGGAAACTGAAATTTTAGTCCACTATTTTTGAGTTAGCTACCTTTTTTAATTATTAATTTTTTTACAATTTATATGAAAGCATCTGTTATAATGAGTACTTATAATGCCGAAGACTGGTTAGAGAAAGTACTTTTAGGGTTTAATATGCAGACTTTTAGAGATTTTGAAGTTATTGTCGCCGATGATGGTTCAAGAGATGCTACTAAATTATTGATAGAAAGGCTTCGTAAAGAGATAGATATTCCTATAGTTCATGTTTGGCATGAAGATAATGGTTTTCAAAAATCCCAGATTTTAAACAAAGCTATTGTTGCTTCCCATTCTGATTATTTAATTTTTACGGATGGTGATTGCATTCCGAGGAAAGATTTTGTAGAAGTGCATATGAACAGGAGAGAGCCTGGGTATTTTTTATCCGGAGGGTATTTTAAATTACCAATGAGTATTTCGCAGCTTATTGATAAGAAAGCGATTTATGCTCAAGATTGTTTTGATTTAAATTGGTTGAAGTCAAAAGGATTGAAAAAAAAATACAAGAATATTAAATTTACGGCCTCCGGTTTTGTGGCTTCCTTTTTGAATTTTATCACACCGACAAAGCCTACTTGGAATGGTCATAATGCTTCCGGTTGGAAAAAGGATTTAGTGGCTATAAATGGGTTTAATCAGGAAATGCAATATGGAGGCCAAGATAGAGAACTTGGAGAACGATTGTTTAATTATGGAATAAAATCGAAACAAATTCGCTATAGTGCCATTTGTGTGCATCTTGATCATGCCAGGGGATATGTAAATGAAGCAACCTGGAAAAAAAATTACGCTATTAGAAAAAATACGGTAAAAAACAAAGTGGTAAGAACTCCAATTGGAATTGATTCTAATGTGTAATTCTTGGAGTTTTTGTCATTGTTCGTTTACTACCTAAATGATTCTGGCGTATTAAAAAAGATTAATGTAATAAACTGTCTGCCTGTTTTTTACAGGTGTTTGAATTATTTTTGAGATTTGATTGCTTTTTCTGCTAGGTTGTATAGTTTTTTTATTTGGTTTTTTTGATGGTAATTTTTTTCGATATGATTACGGCCATTTAAACCAAATTCTCTAGCCATTTCAGGATTTTTACAAAGTTCTATCATATAATTGACCATGTCATTCACATTGGTCTCTTCTACTAAAAATCCGGTTTTACCATGAATGACAGCATCTTTTATTCCGCCATGAAGGGTACTGATGATAGGTAATCCAGATGCACTCGCTTCCATAATACTTACGGGGGTTCCTTCCATATCGCCGTTTGCTGCGGTAACAGAATGTTGGACAAATGCGAGTGAATTTTGCATCAAATCGGCAATTTCATTTTGATTTAAAATTCCGGTAAAAATCACTGAATTTTGTATTTGGAGTTCAGTTACTAATTTTTCACATTCGTCATAAAGGCCGGTTTTTTTTCCAACCATCGTGAGTGTTGTATTGGGAAATTGTTGTAAAACTTGATGGAATGCACGGATAGTATAAAGCGGTCCTTTTTTTGAAGTAAACCTTCCAACAGCTAGGAAGTTTTTTTCTTTTGTTTTATCATCGCATTCCGGCTTGAATTTCGAAGTGTCTACACCACAAGGAACGACTCGGATTTTGTTGACATCTGCTCCAATTTTAATCAATCCTTTTTTCATTTCTTCTGAAACCACAATTATGAAAGAAGCATAAGCAAAAAGATTTTGATATTTTTTTCTGTATTTCTGAAGTGTTTTTTTATTGGTTGCGTCATGCCCGTGAAAAATAACAAGTAATGGTATGTTTAATGCTTTGCAAACAGGCATCATGTGAGAAGCAGAGATCCCGTAATTGGCTAAAACAACATCAATTTTATTGTCTTTTAGATATTTTTTTACTCCGTAATTACTGAAATAATTATTTCTTCCGACCAATGTTTTTAGGATTTTATGTAAAATCCAAAATGGTTTCGGGCTTAATAAAGTTCCATCTTCTTTTCTTTCGGGAAATCGTCCGCTATGAATGGTGTAAACATCGGCAAGTTCTGAAAATTCAGAAATTTGATTACGGATGAAAGTTTCAGAATAAGCATATTTTTCTGAACGAGTGATGCATATACGCATATAACTTAGTTTAAATTTCTAAAAAAAAGACGATTTCAAATTTAGGGATAAAAAAACATTAATAAATGGTTAAAAGTCCATCATGTTTATAGATAACTGTGGTGATGTTAACTTAAAGTTTTTTAATTGAAAATTTAAAAACTTAATTTGAGCTAACATCACCACAGTGAATTGTTTTTTCTATGATAGGGCTTTTCTAAATTACACCGCTACGTCATATTCTCTTAACGCATTGTTTAGAGATGTTTTTAAATCTGTTGATGGTTTGCGGGTACCAATGATTAAAGCACAAGGCACTTGAAATTCACCGGCAGCAAATTTTTTAGTATAACTTCCTGGAATCACTACTGAACGGGCAGGTACATGACCTTTCATTTCGATAGGGGTGTCACCGGTAACATCAATGATTTTTGTGGAAGCGGTCAAACAAACATTGGCTCCAAGAACAGCTTCTTTACCAACATGCACCCCTTCAACCACGATACAACGAGAACCGATAAAAGCACCATCTTCAATGATAACCGGAGCGGCTTGTAATGGTTCTAATACACCACCAATACCAACACCACCACTCAAGTGAACGTCTTTACCAATTTGAGCGCAGCTTCCCACAGTAGCCCAAGTATCTACCATAGTTCCGGCATCAACATACGCACCAATGTTTACGTAACTTGGCATCATAATTACACCACTGGAAATGAAGGCACCGTATCGGGCAGAAGCTCCGGGAACCACACGTACTCCTTTTTCAGCATAATCTTTTTTCAGCAACATTTTGTCATGGAATTCAAAAACACCGGCTTCCCAAGTTTCCATTTTTTGGATTGGGAAATACATTACAACGGCTTTCTTTACCCATTCGTTAACTTGCCATCCGTCTCCTTTTGGTTCAGCAACACGAAGTTTTCCTGAGTCCAATAATTCGATAACTTCTCTGATAGCATTTATAGTTGTTTCTTCTTGTAACAAAGCTCTGTTTTCCCAAGCTTGTTCTATAATTGTTTGTAACTGATTCATGTTTTTTAAAATTTTTTACAAATATAAATGGATTTTTTTTTAAAACCAGTTTGTTTTGATTTTACTCACATATTTATTGTTTTTGTTTTAAAATTAGTTTCTTGGATAAGTTTTTAAGATTTATTTTTTAATGGAAGGTGTTGGTATTGTCAAAAGTGTAATACAATTATTTCCATGAATTCTTTGTGTATATTTGCAGCATAAATTTTAATTCATGCCAAGAATACTCGCCATAGATTACGGACAAAAACGTACCGGAATCGCCGTTACCGATGAGATGCAAATCATTGCCTCGGGATTAACAACCATTCCGTCGGCAACAGCCATAGCTTTTTTGAAAGATTATTTTGCCAAGGAAAAGGTAGAAGCGGTATTGATTGGAGAGCCCAAACAAATGAACGGCATGCCTTCGGAGAGTGCGTCTATTGTAAAAGGATTTGTTACCCATTTTACCAATCATTTTCCGGATATGAAAGTTATTCGGGTAGATGAGCGTTTCACTTCAAAAATGGCATTTCAAACCATGATTGATAGTGGATTGAGTAAAAAACAAAGGCAGAACAAAGGTCTTATTGATGAAATTGCTGCCACTATAATGCTTCAGGATTATCTGTCGCGAAAAATGTTTTAAGTTTTCTTCAAAAAACACTGTATAAAAGCGAACTAACCGTTTTATAAATGTAACTTTTAAGGTGTAAAATATTCTTTTTTTTTGCAATTTTATAAGATACCTTTGCAGCTTTAAATTTTTACTATGCCTGATACAACAATTCGAGTACATACCGACGTGGTTCTTATTGGAGCCGGAATAATGAGTGCCACCCTTGGATTAATTTTAAAGGAGCTTCAGCCGGACATTAAAATAGAGATTTTAGAAAGATTAGATATGGCCGCCGCCGAAAGTTCCGATGCCTGGAACAATGCCGGTACAGGACATTCGGCTTTCTGTGAATTGAATTATACACCAGAAGGAGCTGATGGCAGTATTGATCCTAAAAAAGCAATCAATATTGCTGAATCTTTTGAAGTTTCAAGACAGTTTTGGACTTATTTGGTAGAACAAAAAAATATAGCCTCTCCAGAGAGTTTTATTAAAAGTATTCCTCACATGAGTTTTGTTTGGGGAGATAAAAATGTGGAATATCTAAAGAAACGATTTGACGTTTTACAAAAGAATCCACTTTTTAAAGACATGCTTTATAGTACTGATGTTGCTCAATTGAAAGAATGGATGCCTCTTGTGATGGAAGGCAGAAAAGAAGGGGAGAAAATAGCAGCCACTTCTATGGCAATTGGTACTGATGTTAACTTTGGTGAACTGACCAGAAGTATGTTTAATTATTTAGCCCAGCTTGATGGTGTGACCATACGTTTCAATCATGAGGTTAAAAAAATGAGACAACGTAATGATAAATCATGGAGAATTAAAGTGACCAATTTGGCTTCCGGAGAGAAAATAAAAGTATATTCTAAATTTGTTTTTATTGGAGCAGGAGGAGGATCATTGCCGCTTTTAAATAAAGCCAATGTTCCTGAAGGAAATGGTTATGGCGGTTTCCCGGTGAGTGGTCAATGGTTGAAATGTACGAATCCGGAAGTTATTGCTAAGCATGAAGCAAAAGTATACGGAAAAGCCAGTGTTGGTGCGCCACCGATGTCTGTTCCTCATATAGATTCAAGAATGATTAACGGAGAAAAACAATTGCTTTTCGGTCCGTTTGCAGGTTTTTCTACCCGTTTTTTAAAGAACGGAAAATATTCTGATTTGCCTTTATCTTTGAAACCATCCAATGTTGTTCCTATGCTTTCAGCTGGAATAAAGAATATTCCGTTGACTAAATATTTGATCGAACAAGTACGTCAGTCTCCAAAAGACCGAATGAATGCGTTAAGAGAATATGTGCCTAATGCAAGATCTAAGGATTGGGTTTTGGAAAGAGCCGGACAACGTGTACAGGTTATTAAGAAAGATGAAAAAGAAGGTGGTGTTCTTGAATTTGGTACTGAGGTAATCGCTACTGCCGACGGAACATTATCAGTATTGCTAGGGGCATCTCCTGGAGCTTCTACTGCGGTTTCCATTATGATAGATTTAGTAGGCAGATGCTTTAAGGATAAAATAAACACACCGGAATGGCAGGAAAAAATCAAAATGATGATTCCTTCCCATGGTCAGAAATTAAATGAAAATCCGGAGCTTTTAGAACAGGTAAGAAAGCATACTCAGGACGTTTTAAAACTATAAAAATAAAATAAGTTATGCCATAAATCCCGATTTGTTCGGGATTTATGTTTTATTATCCATTAGTGTTTTGGTAGTTTTTACTATATTTTCTGATAAATTGGTCAGCCAGATTAATTGTTCTATAACCAATTGTGCTTCTTGCATTTTTAATTGAAAATCTTCGTCATTCAGAGTTGCATTTCGAACTTTTAACTCTTTTTCCCGAATGCTCTTTAACTCAGTGAAGCTTTTAAGTACCTCCGTATTGTCTTTTTTTATTTGAGAATTTGTGTTATCAGATTTTAAATTAGCAATTGCGAAGTCTAAATTCTCAATCACTTTATTGATGACAATATTAAAAGATTCTGATGCTTCTGTAGTTTTATGCGATTGTATGTACGTTCCCAATGAAGCTTCAGAGGATAATAATGCGTGATTCAGAACCGTTAATTTATAAACTTGGGGTAATTTAGTTTGTTTTGATTTAGGTTCCTGCACCATTCTTTGGAAAGAAGCCATTAAATTTCCAACTGCAATAAATGCTTGCTTTCGAGCCAGGCGATAAGAAGTTGAGACATCCCCTTTTTTATTATAAAAAACAGATATCTCTTTGATGTAATTCCGATTGGCTTCTATAGATTTCTCTATATGAACAGGGATGTTTAAAAACTCCCAGGACGGCCATAAAAAATAATTAGCCATAATAGACAGTAATGCACCAACTAAAGTATCTAGAACACGGTATTGTATTACATCGGCTATGTTTGGAGTCAGCATTCCGTATATGAAAACGACATATAGGGTTATAAAAGTTGCAGCAATTTTATAGTTTTTGGGACTGAAAGTAAATCCTAAAATCATAGCTATAATTGCCAATGTGCTTATTATTATAGAATTATGTACGACCAGTAAAACTCCAAAGGCAATGAAGCCTCCTAAGACAGTGCCGAAAATTCGTTCGAAAGTACGTTGCTTGGTCAGACCATATTCTGGTCGCATGATAACAACAATAGTGAGTAGAATCCAATATACATTTTGAAAAGGAAGTACCTGTCCAATGATTAAACCAATTAAAATGGTAATGGTTATGCGTAGGGAATGTCTGAATATGGTAGAGGAGAAACTGAAATTTTCGACTAATGTACTTAATGGGTAATATTGAGGAGCGATGAATTTCTCTAAATCTTTGTCTCTTTCTTTAAAATCATGTAATTCTACTGTAGTTGTATAGGCTCTTTCGAGAGTTTTAATTTTTTCTACCTGTTTTTCTGCATAGTTGAGCATATTGGTGAGCATGAGAACTCCTTCGGATGCTGCATTTTCAGTTTTGATATTTTCGTAATCTGAAATTGCTAATGCAAACTCTTGTAAGTCTGAAAGCAAATTGTGTTTAGAAACATATTTGGTTCGGTCTTGGATGCTTTTTGAAATGTTTTTTAAGGTTATAGACAGATTGTAGGCTAAATTTTGATAGGTTTTTAAAACATTGGGATGGTTGTCAAATTTTTGATGTAATTTATTATGGTCGAATGAAGTAGAAATAGCCAATTCCATGATTTCAACCAGGGTGATAAAAATAATAAGCATCTTCCGGTTTTCGTCTGAAGATCCTGATTTGGTCCGGTTGCTCATCAAAATTTCCCTTATGCTTTCTTGTATGGCATTTAAATCTACCTGAAGATGTAATTGTTTGTTGGTGATTTCTTTTCTGTCGGAATTTATTTTCCATAAGTCTCCTCTTAGTTTCATGTATTTTGAAGTCAATCGAATACATTCTGCCATTTGTAATTCAACATAACGATTCGGTCTTATATAGAAAAAAAGAAGGGAAGCCATCATGTAAAATATTCCGCCAGCAAGTAAAAGTCCGGAATGTTGTACCATTTCCCAGCCGGTTTTTAGATGTGCAAAAGACAAAGAAATAGAAAGTAATCCCGAAAAGGATACCATATTGGCTCTTTGTCCATAAACCGAAATCATGGACAAAAAGAAAATTAATGCCACTAATAATGGATAAAAAATAAAAGGATAAGGATAGTAGAGGTTGATTAATAAATTGACTCCTGAAATAATAAATACGGCAACTAATAAGCCATTAATTTTATGTTTTAAAATACTGGGAATATCACTTGGGTAGGTAAAGAAAGCACCCAGTGCAATTGTTAATCCAATGCTGAATTGGTCAAATTGAGAAAATAGAATTACAGGCAAAACAGCCGATAATGTGACTTTCAGAGCATTGGTAAAATCGGTGCTGTCAGTAAATTTTTTGATTTTAGGAATCATACATTTTTAATGTTATAAACAAAGGTAAGAATTATACGATTTATTAACTAAGATAAATCGAGGAGAATATTACCGGAGCGTTAAAAAGTGCTAATTATCAATTTGGGATTATTCAATGTCTAAATTTTTACTATTTTTGCCATCCATAATTTAACGTACTGTAGTCGTAATTTATGGTTGATAATAACTAATACAACAGCAATGATTTTACCAATTATAGGATATGGTGATCCAGTTCTAAGAAAAGTGGGGACAGCTATTTCTAAAGACCATCCCAACTTAGAAGAAACGATTTCCAATATGTACGAGACAATGTATAATGCCTGTGGAGTAGGTTTGGCCGCACCACAAGTAGGATTGGCTGTTCGTCTATTTGTAATTGACACGACTCCTTTTAGTGACGATGATGATTTAGATGCTTCTGAACAAAAACAATTAAATGGTTTTAAAAGAACGTTTATCAACGCCAAGATTTTGAAAGAAGAAGGCGAGGAATGGTGTTTTAATGAAGGTTGTTTAAGTATTCCTGATGTTCGTGAAGATGTATACCGAAAAGAAAAAATTACCGTAGAATATTGCGAGGAAGATTTCGTGATGAAAACAGAAGTTTTTGACGGATTAATCGCCAGGGTAATTCAACATGAATACGACCATATCGAAGGAATTTTGTTTACCGATAAAATCTCATCTCTTAAAAAGCGTTTGATTCAAAAGAAATTAAAAAATATTATCGAAGGGAAAACATTTCAAGATTACAGAATGAAATTTTTTGGTAAAAAAGGAAGATAAATTTATAATTTAAGGTTTCTTTACTTACGTTTGTAGCCTTCAAAAAAAGATACTCAAAAATCTATTCTTAATAAAAATTAATAAAAATGAATTTAGAAAAAATATTATCCATTTCAGGAAAGCCAGGTTTATACTCACTTAAAGTTCAAACCCGTACCGGGTTTTTAGCAGAATCCCTTTTAGATGGAAAAAAAATTACTGTAAGCTTAAAAAGTAATGTAAGTTTATTGTCTGAGATTTCAATCTATACGTATGAAGGTGAAAAACCGTTAACTGAAATCATGAATGCCATTGCAGTAAAAGAAAATTTTGGGCAAGCTATTTCCTCTAAAGAAGATAATGGAGTGTTATTAGCTTACTTGAGAGAAATTTTACCGGAGTATGATGAAGAAAGAGTGTATGCTTCTGATGTTAAGAAAATTTTAAACTGGTATAATTTGCTTCAGGCAAAAGGCTTGGTGGTTGAAGAAGCACCGGCAGTAGTTGAAAATCAGGAAGCACCGGTACAAGAAGCTGAAGTTGAAAAATAAAAAAAGTCTTGAGGAATGATTGTTCCTTAATGGATACTAATAAATCCTGCTTTCTATATTATTTAGACAGCAGGATTTCTTATTTTTACACAAAACCAATACGATGAATACCAGACAAACCCAGTTAAAGGCTTTTGAAAGATTATTAGATATTATGGATGATTTGCGCGAAAAATGTCCTTGGGATAAAAAGCAAACCATGCAAAGTTTACGTCATCTTACCATTGAAGAAACCTACGAATTAGGCGAGGCTATTCTGGATAATGATTGGAATGAAATTAAAAAAGAACTGGGGGATGTGCTGTTGCACATTGTTTTTTATGCCAAGATAGGCAGTGAAACCAATGATTTTGATATAGCTGATGTTTGCAATGAAATCTGTGAAAAATTGATTCATCGTCATCCCCATATTTACAGTGATACGGTGGTAAAAGATGAGGAAGAAGTCAAGCAGAATTGGGAAAAATTAAAACTCAAAGAAGGTAAAAAATCAGTTCTGGAGGGAGTTCCCAAAAGTTTGCCCGCCTTGGTAAAAGCAAGCAGGATACAAGATAAAGTAAAAGGAGTGGGATTTGATTGGGAAGAACCGCATCAGGTGTGGGATAAAGTGCAGGAGGAATTACAGGAATTACAGGTTGAGGTTGAATCGGGTGATCAAGATGCCATAGAATCTGAGTTTGGCGATGTTTTGTTTTCGATGATCAATTATGCCCGTTTTCTGAATGTAAACCCGGAAGATGCCTTGGAAAGAACCAATAAAAAATTCATCAAACGCTTTCAATACTTAGAAAGTAAAGCGGGTGAATTAGGCAAACCTTTAATGGAAATGACTTTGGCTGAAATGGATGTTTTTTGGAATGAAGCGAAGCGGCTTTCCTAAAAAAAGGAATTGGAAAATCTATGATTTTTCAAATCTTTCCCTTTTGGAATGAAGCGAAGCGGCTTTCCTAAAAAAAGGAATTGGAAAATCTATGATTTTTCAAATCTTTTTCATTTTGGAATGAAGCGAAGCGACTTTCCTAAAAAATGGAATTGGAAAATCTATGATTTTCAAATTTTTCCATTTTGAATGAAGCGAAGCGGCTATAAATAAGTCCTCCGATTTATTCGGCCATCTTTTTTAATTTGGAAATATCTTTCAGTGAAATCTTTTTCCCGGTTAATTCTATCAAACCGAGTTTATTGAAATCAGATAATAACCGGATACAACTCTCGGTAGCCGTTCCGATCATACTGGCCAATTCTTCTCTTGATAACTGGATTTTTAAAGTTTTATCGTCATTGATACCAAAAGTGTCATGCAAATGGAGTAGTGTTTCTGCTAATCTTTCTTTGACTGTTTTTTGAGCCATGTTGACCATGCTAACGTCAGCTTCTTTTAAATCCCCGCAAATGGTTTTCATGACATTCATAGAAAACTGATTGTTTTTATCAAAGAATCCCATGATCTCACTTTTGGGTATAAAGCACACTTGCATATCTTCGAGCGCAATAGCACTAAGATTAACCGGTTCATCGCTGATCAAAGAACGTTGTCCCAGTAATTCTCCTTTTTTAATCAGTTTGACAATTTGGTCTTTACCGTTAGGACTTAATTTGGAAAGTTTGCACACTCCATCCTTAACACAATAAATACCGTTTAGAGTGTCTCCTTCCTCAAAAATGGTTTCTCCTTTTTTGATGGTACGCGAAGTTTTACATTCGGCTAATTTTACAAGTTCCTCTTTGTTAAGGGCTTTCAGCGAACTGAATTCTCTAACAATGCATTGCTCACATTTACTCATAATAGTATACTTAAAAGGATAGTGCAAACTTACGCATTTATATGATAAATGTCATTCTTTTGTAATAAGGTTTTTTTAATCTTTGTTGCAGGTAAATGAGCAAAGTTATGGATAACACACAAAACTGTTTCCATTGTGGTTTAAATATTATAAAAGAAGAAGAGATTGTTTTTGACGAGAGAATGTTTTGTTGCAACGGCTGTAAGACCGTTTACGAAATTTTCAGTCTCAATGATTTGACTTGTTATTATGATTTTGAAAAATCACCTGGAGCAACTCCGCAGGATATTAATGGTAAATATGATTTTTTAGATAATGAAAGTATTGTCTCAAAACTATTGGAATTTCAAGAAAGTAAAACCACTATTGTTTCACTTAACATTCCTCATATTCATTGTAGTTCGTGTATTTGGATTCTGGAAAATTTACAGCGTCTTCAAAAAGGAATAAATACATCTCAGGTTAATTTTCCTAAGAAAAGCGTAAGGATTACTTATAATCCGGAATTGGTATCTCTTAAATCGATAGTACTTTTATTAAGTTCGATTGGTTATGAGCCTTATATCAGTTTAGAAAATTATGAAACCGGAAAGAACAATGTTGACCGAAGTTTAATTTATAAACTGGGTCTGGCTTTCTTTTGTTTTGGCAATATTATGTTGCTTTCTTTTCCCGAATATTTTGAAGTGAAAGAATTCTGGTTAGATAATTACAAACCATTTTTTCGATGGCTTATTTTTGCGCTATCACTGCCTTCATTTTTATATTCTGCCAGCGGTTATTATAAGTCTGCTTATAAAAGTATCAAATCGGGGATGTTAAACATTGATATTCCTATCGCTTTGGGGATTGTTGTGATGTTTGTCCGAAGTACGGTAGATATAGTTATGAATTACGGATCCGGTTTTTTTGATAGCCTGACAGGACTGATTTTCTTTATGCTGTTGGGGAAAATGTTTCAAACAAAAACATACAGTTTTTTAAGTTTCGAAAGGGATTTTAAGTCCTATTTTCCCATTGCCATTACTCGTGTCAATAGCGATTTTTCAGAAGAAAGTGTTCCTGTTTATGATGTCAAAAAAGGAGATCGATTGCTGATACGAAATCAGGAGTTAATTCCGGTAGATGGAATTTTAATAACCGAAAAAGCATCTGTTGATTACAGTTTTGTAACGGGAGAGGCTATACCGATAACGAAAACTTCCGGGGATAAAATATTTGCAGGAGGAAAGCAGATTGGGAAAGTCATTGAAATGGAAGTCTTGTATTCGGTTTCCCAAAGTTACCTCACGCAATTGTGGAGTAATGATGTTTTTCAGAAAAATGTGGAGCAAAAGTACAAAACAATAACGGATACTATTAGCCGGTACTTTACGCCAATTCTTTTACTGATTGCTTTTGTAGGATTTGGATATTGGATTTTTATCGATACAAATACCGCTTTTAATGTTTTTACTGCTGTATTAATCGTAGCCTGTCCGTGTGCTTTGGCTTTGACCGCTCCATTCACTATGGGGAATATATTGCGAATTATAGGTAAACAGAAATTTTATCTTAAAAATGCACTGGTTGTGGAACAATTAGCCAAAGTGGATACAATTGTTTTTGATAAAACCGGTACGATAACAACCAATAAAAAAGCAAACATTTCTTATGAAGGAAAGCTTCTTACTGATGAAAAGGTGCTTCAGATTAAAAATGTACTTCGGGCTTCTAATCATCCTTTAAGCCGGATGTTATATGATTTTTTGCCGGAGATGCAGAAAGTAAATGTTTTTGATTTTGAAGAGATTACCGGAAAAGGGATTCAGGCAAACGCGTATGGCGATCAAATCCTGATAGGTTCAGCCGGTTTTGTAGGAATACATGAAGAAAATTCAATCGGACAAACAGCGGTACATATTAAGATTAATGAGGTGTATTTTGGAAAATATATCTTCAATAATCAATACAGGGAAGGTTTGACAACACTTTTTAAAAATCTCAGTAAAAACTATAAAATAAAAGTTTTGTCAGGTGATAATGATGGGGAAAGAGCCACATTAGAATCGCTTTTACCAACCGGAACCGAGCTGATTTTTAATCAAAAACCAGAACAAAAATTAGAATTTATAAAAGGCTTACAAAAACAGGGGCAAAATGTCATGATGGTTGGAGACGGTCTGAATGATGCAGGGGCTTTGGCACAAAGTAATGTGGGTATTTCTATATCAGAGAATGTCAATGTGTTCTCTCCAGCTTGTGATGCCATCTTGGATGCGTCAGTTTTTCAGCAGTTAAATTATTTTCTAAAACTGTCTAAAAAGGCCATGACCACCATCAAAATGAGTTTTATAATTTCTCTTTTGTATAATGTGGTGGGCTTGTCATTTGCTGTAACTGGGAATTTATTGCCCTTGGTAGCTGCTATTATTATGCCGCTGAGTACCATTACTATAGTGAGTTTTGTTACTGTAATGAGTAATTATTACGCTTATAAATTACAATAAGATTATAAAGTTTTTCTGTGTTAAAAATTTTATTAAATTTAACATTATGTTGTAATCATGATAAAAGTCATATTTTTTACAAATTCAGCCCAGTATTTTTGTTCACATAATTTTTTAGGTAAGGTATGAGTGTCATTTATTTACTAATCTCCATTAGTATTGTAGTTGCTATAGGCTTTTTTATTGCATTTGTAAGAGCAGTAAAAACAGGTCAATATGACGACGATTATACGCCATCGGTGCGAATGTTGTTCGATGATGAGCTTAAAGATGAAAATCCAAAATCAATACAAATAACAGAAGAAAAACAAATTTAATTATGGAAATGCAACAATTTTATTATGACAACAAAATTGTAAAGAAATTCGTCTATGCCACTATCGTTTTTGGTGTAGTAGGAATGTTAGTAGGACTTCTATTAGCCACTATGTTTCTTTTTCCAAACCTTACCGACGGAGTTTCGTGGTTGAGTTTTGGTAGATTGAGACCTTTACATACCAATGCCGTTATTTTTGCTTTTGTGGGTAATGCCATGTTTGCAGGTATTTATTACTCTTTGCAACGATTATTAAAAGCAAGAATGTTTAGCGACTTTTTGAGTAATCTTAACTTTTGGGGATGGCAACTGATTATTGTTGCAGCTGCAATATCATTGCCATTAGGATATAGTACTTCAAAAGAATATGCTGAATTAGAATGGCCGATAGACATTGCTATTGCTTTAATATGGGTTGTTTTTGGTATTAATATGATTGGTACTATTTTAAAAAGGAGAGAACGTCATTTATATGTTGCGATTTGGTTTTATTTGGCAACTTTCGTGACTGTTGCTGTATTGCATATTTTTAACAGTTTGGCATTGCCGGTTTCTGCATTGAAAAGTTATTCGGTTTATGCAGGGGTTCAGGATGCCTTGGTGCAATGGTGGTACGGACATAATGCGGTAGCTTTTTTCCTTACTACGCCATTCTTAGGATTGATGTATTACTTTATTCCAAAAGCAGCTAACCGTCCGGTATATTCGTATCGATTATCTATTGTACACTTTTGGTCTTTAATATTCTTATATATCTGGGCTGGACCGCATCATTTATTATATTCTGCTTTACCTACCTGGGCACAGAATTTAGGAGTTGTTTTCTCAGTAATGTTGATTGCCCCGTCTTGGGGAGGTATGATTAACGGGCTATTGACTTTGCGTGGAGCCTGGGATAAAGTTCGTGTGGAGCCAGTGCTTAAATTCTTCGTTGTGGCGATTACCGGATACGGAATGGCTACTTTTGAAGGACCAATGTTGTCATTAAAAAATGTTAATGCGATAGCGCATTTTACCGATTGGATTATTGCCCACGTTCACGTAGGAGCTTTGGCTTGGAACGGATTTATGGCTTTTGGTTTGATTTATTGGTTGATTCCGAGAATGTCAAAAGGGCCTTTGTACTCTCTTAAATTAGCCAATTTTCATTTTTGGATAGGAACTTTAGGGATTATACTTTATACTTTACCGATGTATGTAGCCGGTTTTACACAAGCTTCAATGTGGAAACAATTTAATCCTGATGGTACTCTAACTTATGGTAATTTCCTTGAAACGGTAACGCAAATTATCCCAATGTATTGGATGCGCGCCATCGGAGGTTCGTTATATGTTATCGGGATGTTTGTATTGGTTTATAATGTAGTTAAAACCGTTCAGGCTAATGCGCCTATAGAAGATGAATTAGCCGAAGCGCCTGAATTAGTGAAAATTAGCAGTGGAAGAATCAAAGGGGAAAAATTCCATCCTTGGTTAGAAAGAAAACCAATCCAGTTAACCATTTTAGCTACAGTAGCTATTTTGATTGGAGGGATCATCCAAATTGTTCCTACTATAATGGTAAAATCGAATATTCCTACTATTGCCAGTGTAAAACCATATACACCACTAGAATTAGAAGGAAGAGATTTATATGTTCGTGAAGGTTGTGTAGGATGCCACTCTCAAATGGTACGTCCATTCCGAAGTGAAGTAGAACGCTACGGTCCACAATCAAAAGCAGGGGAATTTGTATACGATCATCCATTCCTTTGGGGGTCAAAACGTACTGGTCCTGATTTGTTGAGAGTTGGAGGGAAATACAATGACAATTGGCATTTCAATCACTTATGGAGCCCTCAAAGTACTTCATCAGGTTCTATCATGCCAGGATATAAATGGTTATTTGATAATAAAGCCTTAGATATTTCGAATATTGAAGACAAAATGAATGTAATGAAAACACTTGGTGTTCCCTATACTGATACTGAAATAGCTAATGCCAAAAATGCCATAAAAGAGCAATCCCAAAACATTGAAAACAGTTTGTATTCTGATCCCGACTTTGTGAAAAGTTATGACGACAGTAAGAAAAAAGCACTGGCAAAAGGAGAGCAATTTATCCCGATGCATCAAAGAGAAATTGTGGCATTGATAGCTTATATTCAAAGGTTAGGGACAGATATCAAAGTGAAAGATAATAAGTAAAATTGGAGTCATGTTCGAACAGATAAAACACAACATGGAGACGATCTCGGGAGTTGAGATATATCCGATAGTATCGCTATTAATTTTTTTTTCCTTCTTTGTAGGACTTGGACTTTGGGTCTTTACTTATAAAAAAGAAAAGATTAATGAAATGAGTCAAATTCCATTGAACGACAACCAATAGTATAATTTTAAAACAATTAAAATGAAAAAAATAATTCCAGCATATGTTAGAGTACCACTGATTTTCTTCATCATTTTTGGTGCGATGGAATATTTTATTGATTCTGGAGACCGTCCGGCATTTATAAAATACCCAATGGTTTCGGTATTCCTTTTTGTAATTCTGTTTCTTTTGGTGGCAATAGAAATTACGATAAGTGCCATAGATAATATTACTTATCAGTTATTGACTGAGGAACAAAAGGCTAAAATTGAAGCAGAAAATAAGCTGCCTTTAAAAGAAAGCGAATGGTATAAAAATCTTTTGCAAAAGCTTACTAAAACGGAGCCTATAGAAAATGAAGCAAACCTGTTATTAAGTCATGATTATGACGGTATAAAGGAGTTAGATAATAATTTACCGCCATGGTGGGTTTATTTGTTCTATGGTTGTATCGGTTTTGCAGCAATTTACCTGGTTCGTTTTGAAATTATGGGAGGGGATAATCAAGAAATGGAGTTGAAAAAAGAATTAGCTCAGGCCAAAATTGATGTAGCGGAATATATGAAAACGGCTCCTGACCTGATGGATGAAAAAACCGTAACCTTGCTGACGGAGTCTGCTGATTTGGCTGCGGGAAAAGAAATTTTCACAACCAATTGTGCCGCATGTCACAGAGCGGATGCCGGAGGACAAATTGGTCCAAATTTAACAGATGAGCACTGGCTTTTTGGAGGTGGAATTAAAAATGTATTTCATACCATAACGAATGGAGGTCGTGACGGGAAAGGTATGATTGCCTGGAAAGCGACTTTGAAACCTAAAGAAATTCAAAAAGTGGCCAGTTATGTATTGTCTTTAAAAGGAAGTAATCCAAAAGATCCTAAAGCGCCAGACGGTGATATTTGGGTTGATGATAGTGCTCCTAAAAAATAAACTGCGATTGTAAATACGATTGATTCGTAAGTAAAAAAAAAAAAATGTCAAAATTACCGGACGAAGCTTTTAGAGATACCATTGGGACTATTGACAAAGAAGGAAAAAGAAAATTCATATTTCCTAAAAAACCTTCTGGGAAGTTGTATGAATATAGAAAGTGGGTAAGTTACTTTTTATTAATTATCCTAATTGCAAATCCATTTATCAAAGTGAATGGAAATCAGTTCATGATGTTTAACATTCTGGAACGTCGATTTAATATTTTCGGATTTCCATTTTGGCCACAGGATTTTTATCTTTTTGTCCTGTTTATGATAGTAGGTGTGGTCTTTGTAATTTTATTTACAGTAATTTTTGGTAGAATTTTTTGTGGTTGGATTTGTCCTCAAACCATTTTTATGGAAATGGTTTTTCGAAGGATTGAGTACTGGATTGAAGGAGATCGAGGAGCTCAAATGCGACTGGCTAAACAGGAATGGGATATTGATAAAATAGGAAAGAAAGGACTCAAATGGACTATATTTTTAATTATTTCTTTTGGGATTGCTAATATTTTTTTGGCTTATCTTATTGGCAGTGACCGATTGATAGAAATGATTGAAGATGGTCCTATGGGTCATTTCAGTACTTTGATAGCTTTATCTATTTTTACAGGAATTTTCTATTTTGTTTTTGTCTGGTTTAGAGAACAAGTTTGTATCATCGCCTGTCCATATGGGAGATTACAGGGAGTGCTGCTAGATGATAAGTCAATCAATGTGGCATATGATTTTGTAAGGGGAGAAAAAGAATTAGGAAGAGCCAAGTTCAGTAAAAAGGAAGATAGAGGAGCTACAGGAAAAGGGGATTGTATTGATTGTAAGCAATGTGTCAATGTGTGTCCCACAGGAATTGATATTCGTAACGGAACACAGCTAGAATGTGTAAACTGTACCGCTTGTATTGATGAATGTGATTCCATCATGGAAAGTGTCGGATTACCTAAAGGTCTTATTCGATATGCTTCTGAAGATGAAATAGAAAAGAAAGCACCTTTCAAATTCACGGCAAGAATGAAAGGATATACGACTATCTTGTCTGTTTTAGTTGCAATTCTAATCGGGTTACTGTTTTTACGGACAGATGTAGAAGCAACAATTTTAAGGTTACCAGGACAATTATATCAACATAAAGGAGAGAATATAAGCAATGTATATACATTTAGAGTCATTAATAAAACCAATAATGATTTTAATAGTATTCATTTCAAATTGGCCAATATAAAAGGAACTCTCAAAGTGGTAGGAAAACAAAATTTCAAAGTTGTCAAACAAGGTATGGTTGAAGGGACGCTATTTGTTGAAATTAAACAATACTTATTGGAGAGCGATAAAACGAAATTAAAAATTGAAGTGTTTGACGGAAATAAAAAAATTGAAACCAGCCGTACCAATTTTTTAAGTCCAAGGAGTTTTGACTGATTTTGAAATAAAAATTTAAAATAATAAACAATGAAAATCAATTGGGGAACGGGAATTGTGATTGCGGTAGGCTTGTTTATGAGCTTCATTTTATATTTTGTGATTAAAGTACAATCTAATTCCAAATATGATAATGAATTGGTTGTAGAAGAATATTATAAACATGATGCCCATTTTGGAGAAGAAATGGAAAGGATTCAAAATGCCCAGGATTTAGCTCAAAAGCCAAGTGTTACAACCGATGCAAGCGGAATAACGATTGTCTTTCCAAATGATTTTGCACCTAAAGATATTATAGGTAAAGTGTCTCTATACCGGCCGTCTAACAAAATGTTAGATTTCGAAATTCCAATTTCGTTGTCTAATCCAACTTTGCTCATACCTAAATCAAAATTGGTAGGCGGTCGATGGGACATTAATATGGAATGGCAATATCAAGGGAAATCCTACTTGACCAAAGAAGTGATTTATATTAATTAATTTTGAAGGGTATTGGGTTTAAGTGTTTTAAAATCAATTATTTATACTTAACTTTGGACTTTTTATACTTTGGATTTTCAGACCTAAAAAAATGATTTATACCGCTTTCTTTTTCGGTTTAATAAGCAGTTTACACTGTGTTGGGATGTGTGGTCCTATAGCGATGATGTTACCTGTTGACAGAAATAATCCTTCAAAAAAAGTTTCTCAAATTTTGACGTATCATCTAGGCAGATTGACAGCCTATGGAACCATAGGATTCCTTTTCGGGATGGTTGGAAAAGGTTTTTTTATAGCTGGAATACAACAAAAATTATCAATAGTTATTGGTATAGCAATGATTGTAGCTATCCTAATTCCGGAGAAAGAATTTGCTAAATATAATTTTTCAAAACCTGTTTTTAGATTAATTGCAGTCCTTAAAACCAAGTTAGGGAGCCAATTTAAAAATAAATCATACCGATCGCTTTTTACAATAGGGTTGCTTAATGGTTTCTTACCTTGTGGCATGGTTTATGTCGCTTTATTTGGAGCAATTGCCATGCAGAGTGCCAGTTTTGGGATTTTATATATGATTTTATTCGGAATGGGGACAATTCCTTTGATGAGCAGTGTTGTATATATCCATTCTTTTTTGACTCTTTCTGTTCGCAATAAAATCCAGAGAGTTATCCCTTATGTGGGAATATTAATTGGGGTTTTATTTATTTTGAGAGGATTAGGACTGGGTATTCCCTATATTTCTCCTTCAAATATGAGTTTGTTTGTGCAGGCAAGTCCCAATTGCCATTAATTTTCGGTTGTAGTTCAAGTAAAGTTTATTATTTAATTGTAAAAACTATGGAAAGACATGATTTATTACACGAATTTCCTGAATATCAGGATAAAATTCACCAACTGAAAGTGGATGATGACCATTTCAGGGAATTGTTTGAAGAGTATCATGAATTGGAGCATCAGATTCATAGGATAAATATGGGAGTTGAAGTGGTGACCGATGAGTTTGCACATGAATTAAAAGCAAAATTATTATTTTTAAAAGATGAGATTTATTCTATTTTAGCGAAACAAGAATAGAGTAAAGTACTATAAAAATATAAAACCGTCTTTTAGACGGTTTTATATTTTTATATTTTTTAAATAGTCATTGAGAATAATGCTGTTTCGGGAGTTTTTCGTTTTAAACGCATATCAAAAGCCATACAGATATTACGAACATAGGGTTTTCCTTTTTCTGTCACGTGAATACTTTTTTCTTTTAAGCTTAACAATCCGTCTTTTTCCATTTCTTCCAGTTGCATCAAAATTTGGGGTATTTCTTCAAAATAATGAGCTGATTCCTGCCAGGAAGTTTCAAATTGACACATCAGGTTTAGGATATGTCTTCGAATAATCAGGTCTTCATCGGATAACAAATGACCTCTAAAGACAGGAAGTCTATCCCATTCTAAAATTTGATAGTAATCTTCCAGATTTTTTTCGTTTTGAGCAAAACTGTACCAACTGTCACTTATCGAGGAAACTCCCAAACCAATCATCAATTGGGTTTTAGAAGCGCTATACCCCATGAAGTTACGATGTAGTTCCCGATTTTCAAAGGCTTCAAATAAGCTGTCAGTTTTCAACGCAAAATGATCCATACCTATTTCGCAATAATCATATTCGTATAAAAGTTCTTTCCCAATCTCGTAAAGCCTTCTTTTTTCTTCATCTCTCGGGATGTCTTCATCTTTAAATCCCCGTTGTCCATTTCCTTTTATCCAAGGGACATGGGCATAACTATAAAAAGCCAAACGATCGGGTTGAAGTGATTTTGTTTTTTCTATAGTGTCAATAATATCTTTTTCTTGTTGAAATGGTAAACCAAAAATGATATCGTGTCCTATTGAGGTATAGCCAATTTCTCTGGCCCAAAAAGTTACTTTGGCTACATTATGAAAGGGTTGTTCCCGATGAATCGCTTTTTGTACTTTTTCTGAATAATCCTGAACTCCAAAACTCACTCTCCTAAAGCCTAAATCATACAATTTTTTCAAATGGGCATAGGTAGTATTGTTAGGATGCCCTTCAAAACTAAATTCATAGTTTTTGGCTTTGGTGGCATAATGAAATATTCCGTTAATTAAATCCTCCAGGTTTTTAGTCGAAAAGAAAGTAGGAGTTCCTCCACCTAAATGAATTTCTTTTATAACTGGTTTTTCCCCAAGAATTTTACAGTACAAACTCCATTCTTTTAATACCGCTTCGATATAAGGATTTTCTACATCATGATTCTTTGTGATGCGTTTATTGCAGCCACAAAAAGTACACATGCTTTCACAAAAAGGAAGGTGTATATATAAACTTATTCCTTCTTTGTTATTACTTTCTATAAATGTCTTTTTTAGTGTGTCAATCCAGTTTTGATATGAAAAATCGGTTTCATCCCAATAAGGTACCGTTGGGTAACTGGTATATCTCGGTCCCGGAACATTGTATTTTTGTATCAATGAGGTTTTCATAGCAAAGAATTTTAGCAAATCTATGGTCAAAAATAAGCTGCTTTGTAATGAATTAAAATGATATTTATCATGTGCTTTTTAAACAAAAAAAAACCTCATTCTATTATTGTTAGGATGAGGTTTTGGTTTAAGATGGTTTGGTGTGGATTTATTCTTGATTTAAATTTCTCAATTGATGTAATTTTTCTTTCCAAACATCAAGGCTTTCTTTATGGATAGCAATGTTTTTACGGACTTCTAAAACTATAGAATTCTCTTTTTTGGCATTTTTCGTATTGGTAAAGAACTGGATGTTATTTTCCAATTGGAAAATTTCATTTTGAACTTCATCAATTTTTCGTATTAAGAAAATCTTTTCGTTTTCAATTTTTCGAGTATCATTGTTTTCAGAAAGAGAATCAATGCGATTATTGAAACGCATCATATCGGTTTCTTTTTTGCTTAAACTCAACTTGTCAAAAAGAGCATCCAATATTTTATTGAATTTTCCTTCGATATGTCTTCTAGCAAAAGGAACTTTACCTAGGCTTTTCCAATTTTCGATATGCTGTTTAATAGCATCTAAATCTGTTTTATGATCTCCTGTCAATTGAAATTCCCGTAGTTTTTCCAAATAGGCTTTCTTTTTATCGAAGGCTTCAATTTCTTCTACATTTTCTTCATTTTTTTGCTCTTTTAATTTGTCAAAATAATGATTGCAGGCATCTTTAAATTCTTTCCAGACCTTATCTGAATATTTTCTGGGAACATGGCCAATTTTTTTCCAATCTTCCTGAATTTGTTTCATGATTGGAGTCGTGGCTGCAAAATCAGCATTGTCTTGTAATTCTTTTGCTTTGGCAACCAGAGCCATTTTCTTGTTTAAATTCTCATTCTGGTCTTTCTTAATCTCTTTGTAAAATGAATTTTTGAAAGAATTAAAGTTTCTAACAGCCGTTTTGAATGCGGCCCAGGTCTCTTCATTTACTTCCGAAGGTACTTTTCCTGCCGAGAAAAAAGCATTTCGTAACGCTTCGACTTTTTCTATTTGAACAAGCCATTGTGCATGAGAATTCACTTTTACAGTCGCCAATTCTTCTATTTCGGCTATGATTTTCTTTTTGGTTGCTAAGTTTTCAAGTTCAGTACCTCTCAATTTCTCAAACAACACCTCTCTCTTATCGTGCATTTTTTTGGTTAAATCACTAAACTGATTCCAAATTTCATCACGGTGTTCTTTAGAAACAGGACCTATATCCTCTTTCCAGATTTTATGTAAATCCTGTAATTCTCTAAACGCTTTATTTACATCTTCTTCATGCAATAATTCTTCAACTCGAGCGATAATTTTTTGTTTTTGCTCTAAGTTATGTTTGAAATCTAAATCTCTCGCTTCGCGATCTAAATGTAAATAATCATAGAAGTTTTCTACATGAAAATGATAATTATTCCAAACGTGGTTGTATTTGTCTTTCGGAATCGGCCCGGCATTTTTCCATCGTTCTCTTAATTCATTAAAATGCTTTAAGGTGTCTTTGATGTTTTCTTGTGGATTGATTAACTCTTTTAATTCTTCGACAATCGCTAATCTGTTTTCCAAGTTTGATTTCAGATTGGTTTCTAAGCTCTTGAAATGCTTGTTCTTGTCGTCTTTATATCGGGTATAATATTGGTCGAATTGCGATTTTAACGGAAAATGGTATTGAAAATCTTCTGTAGAATCTGGATTCTCAGCATGAAATTCCTCTTTTTTCTCCTCAATAAAATGGTAGTATTTAGCTAAAAAAGCTTTTTTAATTTCGTCTACATGCTCTTTTATAGACATCACTTTTTCTGTAGTAACTAATTTTTTTAGTTCTTCTACAAGTGATTCCATAGGGAGTGCTTCATAATCGAGCATCGGAATTTGATGGCGTTCCTTTAAGGTTTCGTCTTCACTTTCTGCCGCGTTATGGTCTTCGATAGCATTTAAAGCTCTCAGTTTTTCGCTCTCGCCCGTACTTTCAGTATTTAGAACTGTCTCTTCTTTCGAAGCGTTATCCATACTTACTGGCGTTTGTATCTGATTCACTTCGATAGCATCAGTTTCTAAATTTCCATCTGCTTCAAGCAGGTTATCATTCTTTTCTTCTAACATTGTCTAAATGTTTAAGGTTTCTATTGGTTATTTATGACGAAAGATAGTGAAGGTGCATGAAAATTCAAAATAAATCCTTTATTTATAGTCATTTTATTTTATATAAAAATCGTTTTTGTAGTTATTTACTGTTGTTTTTAGAGCGGTTTTTACTCTGTTTTTGATTTTTTTAAAATGAAGAATTTTACTTTGTTTAGCGTTTCGAAAAAGATGCTGTAAACAAAAAAACTATTCTTTTCGAATAGCTTTTTTTGTTTTAAAGGATGAGATGAGCTGTTATTTGTTCCAGATTTCCCAGGCTTTTTCGGCTTGAAATACGAGCATATCCAGTCCGTTTTTAATTTTAGCACCCTGTTCTTTGGCGTTTTTCAAGAATTGCGTTTCGGCAGGATTGTATATTAAATCATAAGCAATGTGTTGTTTTGTGAAATATTCATACGGAATAGCCGGGCAAGCTTCAATATTAGGGCTTGTGCCGATAGGCGTAGAGTTAATTATGATTTGATACTTGTTAAACGTATCGGCATTAATTTGACTGTACTCAATTGCCTTTGGTTTAGCTTCTCTGGAAACAAAAGTATATTCTATTCCAAGTTCCTCCAGGACGAAAGCAACCCCTTTGGAGGCTCCTCCTGTACCCAAAATAAGTGCTCTCTTGTGGTGCGGTTGTAATAAAGGACTTAATGATTTCATGAAACCATAATAATCGGTATTATACCCTTTCAGTTTTCCTTTTTTTGTGAATTTAATGGTGTTTACGGCGCCAATTTTGGCTGCTTTTTTTGATAATTTATCTAGATATGGAATTACGACCTCTTTGTAAGGAATGGTTACGTTCATCCCTTTGATATTGGTATTATTGGCAATGATTTGGGCAAAGGCAGTAATTTCTGGAATGTCGAAATTTTCATAGCTGCAGTTTTCCAGTTTTTCGTTTTTAAATTTATCGGTGAAATATCCTCTTGAAAAAGAATAATTAATGTTACGTCCTAATAATCCGAAGCGTTTTTGTATTGTTTCCTGCATATTAAATTATATAAAGTCTGCCCCTTGCAGTCTATGGTTTATTTTAATTTCAAACACCAATTTAGTCCACGGAATATTGTTAATTTCATATTCAATGAGCTAAATTGGTGTTGATTTTATAGTGTTTATAACTACTATTGTTTTTTATGTTTTGTAATGTAATTTTGAACGGTTTTTTTGCTCCAGACTACCGGAAATAAATCCTCAATAAGAATGTAATTGTCGAAGTTTAAACGTAGTGCATTGCTCAAATGAAATTTCGCTTTAGTGTTGTCTTGAATCATAAAATACAATCCAGCTAATCGGTATTCGATTTCGTTTTCTTCGGGGAAAAAATCGGAAGCTTGCAATAAGGTTTGTATAGCTCCTTCAAATTCACCTAAAAATTGAAGAATGTCAACCCAAAATAACCAAGTGTCCAGTTCGGTATCGCCAAATTCTACCGCTTTTCTATATCCAAATTCAGCTTCTTCAAAAAAGTTCATTTGTTTGTTGATAGTCGCGTATCTTTTCCAATACATACGGTTCTGGTTGTCTATCGCTAAGGCTTTATTGACATAAAACAGCGCTTTTTGATAGTTTTCCTGGCGTACATAAAAATCGGTAATGGCAATCCATCCTTTATCCAAAAGAGGATCTTCATGTACTGTTTCGTTGTAAAATTTGAGTGCCAAAGCGGTATTGCCTAATTTTTCATGACATTTTCCAATTCGGAGTAATGCATAGGAAGTGGCGTCGTCTAATTCGATTGTTCTTTCGTAGCTTTCTATAGCTTCTTCGTATTGGTTCAATCGTTCGTAGGCTTTGGCTCTTTCCATAAAAGCGCCCAGAAATTCATCGTCAATTGCAGTAGCATAATCAAAAGCTCTGATAGCGTTCTCATAATCTTGTAAACCATAGTACAAACGTCCCATTTGGTGCCATGCTATCTCGCTGTACGGGTTTTTGTCTATATATTTGTTTAAATAGGCAATTGCCTCTACATTTTGATCCAAAAATTCAAAACAATATACTACGTTGTATAAAGCGGATTGATCTTCAAAATCTTCTTCTAAACATTTGATAAAACTTTCTTTAGCAAGTTCCAGGTTGTCCATAAATAGATATTCCATCCCAATCAGATTATACACATCGGCATAATCATCGGTATATTGCAAAGCAATTTTCAATAATTCTACTGCCTTTTCGTGTTGGTCTCTTTTAGAATAGATGTTGGCCTTCTGGATATAAATTTCCTCATTATTAGGCTCAATAGCATATAGTTCATTGAGTAATTTTTCGGCAATATCCAGTTTATCGTCATATACGAGCATTTCAACTTGAACCAATTTCAACCCTGTTGATTTTGGATGCTGATCTAAAGCTAATTTGAGTGCTTTTTTGGCCAATGCGGCTTTTCCCATATCAAGGTAATGAAGGATGATTTCTTCAAATTCCTCTGAGTCAAAAAAGAGTACTTTGTTGGTTTTCAACATCGACTCAAATTTAGATAGAGATAAGTTATAGTCTTCTTCTTCGTTGCTTAATTGCATACTTTGTTTTTTTAGAATTTAGCCTAATTAAAATTAGACATCCTTATTGTTGTTGTGAAGAAAAAACGGAATTGTTGTGAACAATTTAATTAACAACCGAAATCATTTACTTAAAGTTACGACTTTATTTTTTATCTATTTTCAATTGATGCTAAAACTTCATCCATTACCTCCAGCATTATAGCACAGCCTTCACGTATTTCCTCTTCAGAAATGGTTAATGGTGGGGTAATTCGGATAGCGCATCCTTCAAATAGCAGCCAGAATAAAATGAGCCCTTTGTCTTGGCATTTTAGAATCACTTCATTTGTAATTGCTGCGCTATTGGTCATTGCTGCCAGCATTAATCCTTTTCCTCTAACTTCCTCTATCAAAGGATGTACCAAAAGTGACCGGAATAGTTTTTCTTTTTCTAAAGTTTCGGCCATTAAATTAGTCTCAGTAATTTCTTTCAAGGTGGCTAAGCAGGCTGCCGCTATGACAGGATGACCGCCAAATGTGGTGATATGTCCCAGTTTTGGGTTGTGGGTTAGTAAATCCATCATCGTCGAGGAAGCTGTAAATGCCCCAACAGGCATTCCTCCACCCATACCTTTTCCCATGGCAATGATATCAGGAATAACATTATAATTTTGAAAACCAAAAAGGGTTCCCGTTCTTCCGAATCCGGGTTGAATTTCGTCTAAAATCATTAAGGCACCCACTTCGGTACAGCGTTCCCGTACTTTTTTAAGGAAATCATTTTGTGGTTGAATAAATCCGGCTCCACCTTGAATGGTTTCCAGAAGAATTCCTGCCGTTTTGGTAGTTATTTTTTCTAAATCGGCTTCGTTGTTGAATGTAATAAAATCAATATCAGGGAGTAACGGACGAAAAGCCTGTTTGCGTTCTTCATATCCCATGACACTCATCGATCCCATGGTATTGCCGTGATAAGCGTTATGACAGGAAATCAACTGACTCCTTCCGGTAACGCGTTTAGCCAGTTTTAGGGAGCCTTCGATGGCTTCTGTGCCCGAATTAACCAGATAGGTTTTATCCAGCGGAGCGGGTAGCAGTGAAGCTAAAAGTTTGCAATACTCTACAGCCGGGCTTTGCGAATATTCACCATAAACCATTACGTGCGAATATTTATCCAACTGATCTTTGATGGCCTGATTCACTCTCGCCGGTTGATGGCCCAGTGTACAGGCAGAGACTCCTGCCACAAAATCCAAGTATTTCTTGTTATCGGTATCGTAAATATAAGACCCCACTGCATGGGATACTTCCATGCCTAATGGATAAGGTGAGGTTTGGGCCTGGTATTTTATGAAATCGTTATTCACGTTTGTGTTTTTTTAACCGCAAAGTTCGCGGAGTCCTTCGACAAGTTCAGGATGGTACGCAAAGTTTGCGGAGATTTTTTAGATATAGGTTAGAATTGAATACTGCGAATAAAACTGCTTACTTCTTTTTCTTCTTATCGTAATTCAATGTTTCTTTCCTGATTTTCATCGGGACATTTTTTTTGTTATTTTCAATTTTTGCCTCTTGGATCATTTTGTCATTCAATTGGTTTTCTTCTTCGGAAAAAATATCGTCTTTAGATTTTATCCGTTCATCGCCACGCCACAAAAGTCCCCTCAATTTTCGGTCATTTTCAGCCAAGTCTTTTTCAGGATAAATATCCCCATCGACCTCCTGGAAAAAAGTAATGGTTTCTACGGCATTATTTTCTATAATAAGATTGATTTTACTGCTTACATTTTTGTTGATACCAATGAGTTCGTGAGCATCGTTTCGCATGTAATAGATGACCTCTGCATTTTTTACGATATCTACATCATGTAATTTCCCGTCTTTGAATTTTCCATATAAATTCAATCCCTTGACCTGATTATAGCCCGTGCCTAAGGTGTCTTTCGAGACCAGAAAGGTGTTATTGAGTACTTTAAGGGAATCTATTTTTTTAGTGGTATTATTCCCAATGAGGTGCATGACTTCGCCTGTAATTTGGTTTTCCCCGTTCCAAAGAATGGGATGTCCAATTAATTTTGTAAGTGCAATTTTTGAACTGGAATGTATCGAATCGCATTTTCCACTCATGTCTGTTTTGTAAAAACGAACATTGTTAAATGCGCGAATAATTCGATTGCCTTCTTTTCCGGTAACCATTAGTTTTTTTCCGTGTATGTAAACAGAATCATTCTCGACGAAGTTGATTGCAACTGCTCGTTTGGTAACAAACATAGAGTCTTTTTGTTTGTAAATTTCGGCATAATGCCCTTTTACAATACCACGATTAATAGAGTCGGTGATTTTTACATTTCGGGTTGCAGAGGCAAATTCTTTGTTTCGGTCATAATATAAACTGTCTCCTTCAATCAATCGGTCATCGTATTTAATATAGGATTTTCGAAGAAAATGAGCCAGATTTTTTTTGGTGTCATAAAATCCTTTTTCGGTATAAATATAATTGGATTTACTGGTGATTGTTGATGGTCCGAAGAGGTAGGAATGACCGGAATTACTATAATAATCCAAATGATTGGTTTTGATGGTGTATTTTGGATTTGTAATTGTAACTTCGGTTAAGAATTGAAATTTTTTCTCGGCAACAAAGTATTTTCCTGATTTACTTTTTAAAATATTTTCACCATTTGTTATGGTTCCATTCGTGTTATAATATACTTCTTGTGTATTTCGGTCAAAGTAAAGGGTATCCGTTTCAATAGTCGACGTAGGGGAACTCATTACCGCATCCCCGGTTGCAAATGCCTGTTTTACATTACCATTATATTCCGCATATTTGCTGTTTAGGAATAAGGTGTCCCCTTGTACTAATTGTACATTTCCGAAAGCTTTGATGTAGTTTTCTTTTTTAAAGTAATAAGCCTTGTTACAGGTTAAAACGACTCCATCGTGATTCACTACAACATTTCCTGTAAGTAAAAAGGCGTCCGGCATCTCAGTTTCATTGACATCTGCAAAATCAGAATGTTCAATAGTGATTTTTTTTGGTGCTTGTGCCAAAAGTAAGTGGGTGCTCAGTAATAGAAAACAGCAATGAATGAAAAATAAGGACTTCTTCAATGGATTTAATTTTTGTCAAATTTATGAAAAAGGAAGTGATCCTAATCTATATTAGGATTTATTTATAAGGTTAAGGTTAATTTTGGGATTTTAAAACAGTTCCATTTAAGAAGAGCAAATCGTTACAAAAAGGACTTGTTTTTAACTTATCATTGTTGTTTTGTAAGTTAATACGAAAGGAATTGGTGTTATTTTGAAAAATTTATTAAATTTAAAAAATAGAGACAGATTTCCTTATAGGGGGAATTGTGGAAATTAGAATTTAAGAGCAAGGAGATGTTGAAAAAAATGGAACATCATTAAAGAGGATGAAGATGAATAAAGATAAAAATGAAATGAAGAATAAGAAAAAGGCAGTAGTATATCAGGTTTTTACCCGATTATTTGGAAATACAAATACTAATAATATTCCGTGGGGAACCATAGAAGAGAATGGAGTTGGGAAATTTAATGATTTTACTGAAAAGGCATTAAATGAGATTAAAGATCTAGGGGTAACTCATATTTGGTATACCGGAGTACCTCACCATGCTTTGATAAGGGATTATACTGATATTGGAATTTCTCATGACAGTCCGGAAGTCGTAAAAGGACGTGCCGGTTCTCCATATGCCGTAAAAGATTATTATAATGTTAATCCGGATTTGGCTGTTAATCCGGCTAATAGGTTACTGGAATTTGAAGCATTAATTGATCGAACTCATAAAGTAGGTCTCAAATTGCTCATTGATATTGTTCCCAATCATGTTGCCCGCAAATATGAAGGGAAAAGTAATCCCGATGGAGTGAAAGATTTTGGTGCCGATGATGATGTAAATCATGAATACAAGAAGCATAATAATTTTTATTATATTCCCAATACACCTTTCGAAATCCCAGATATTGAGAAACCTTTAAACGGCGAAAGTGTCCCTCATATAGAAGGTACATTTGAAGAATTTCCCGCTAAATGGACTGGTAACGGTTCCCGAATGGCAAAACCCGACCGTAATGACTGGTACGAAACGGTTCGTATAAATTATGGAATCCGACCAGACGGATCTAAGGATTTTCATGAACTTCCGTGGGATTTTGATACTAAATCACATGTGGAACATCATGAATTTTGGCAGGATAAGGAAGTGCCTGATTCCTGGATAAAATTCAGGGATATTGCTTTGTATTGGCTCGAAAAAGGTGTAGACGGATTTCGTTATGATATGGCAGAGATGGTACCGCATGAATTTTGGAGTTTTATGAATTCGGCTATTAAAATGAAAAATCCGGATGCTTTTTTATTGGCTGAAGTCTATAATCCGAATGAATATCGCAATTATATCCGTTTAGGTAAAATGGATTATCTGTATGATAAAGTAGAGACGTATGATAAATTAAAGGATGTTATTCAAGGAAAATCTTGGCCTGATGATTTGTCGGATATTAAATATAGAATGAGTGATATCGAGCATCACATGTTACATTTTTTAGATAATCATGATGAACATCGATTAGCCAGTCCGGAATTTGCAGGAGATCCACACAAAGGGAAACCGTTGATGGTTGTTTCGGCGACCATTAGTTCATCTCCCACGATGATTTATTTTGGGCAGGAAGTAGGGGAGGCAGCAAATGAACACGCTGGTTTTGGAACACCTTCCAGAACTTCTATTTTTGATTATATTGGCGTTCCCAATCATCAACGCTGGATGAATAAAGGTAAATTTGACGGAGGACAACTCACAGAAGAGGAAAAGAATTTACGTGATTTCTATAAACGGTTGCTTAATTTTTCGATTAATAGCTCTGCTCTAATGGGAACTTTTCAGGATATTCAATATTATAACCGTCAAGTTACACATGGATATGCTCCCGGACTTTATGCTTATACACGTTGGTCAGAAACGCAAAAATTGATTGTGGTGACTAATTTTTACTCTGAAGAAGGTTATGCTTTCGAATTAAAAGTTCCTTCGGATATTATCCAAAAATGGAATTTAAAAGATGGAGTTTATTGTATTGTTGACCAATTGTATGAGGAAAGTGTCCTTGAACTACAGGTTGAAAACGGTATAGGCAAAGTACCTGTCAATATTGCAGCTTCCGAATCGTTTATTTATCAATTGAAAGTTGATATTGATATCTAAGTTTATGTCTTAACCACAAAAAAAAGCTACTGTATAGAGTAGCTTTTTTGGGGGTTATATCAGTATTTCCGTCTTAGAGCCGCTTCATAATTCTCACCTACTTTTTTCCAATTGATTACATTAAAAAAAGCATCGATATAGTTTTTTCTACGGTATTGGTAATCAAGATAATAAGCGTGTTCCCATAAGTCTAGTGCTAGTATTGGAGTTCCGGATACCACTGCATTTCTCATCAAGGGATTGTCTTGATTTTGAGTACTGGTTATTTTTAAAATACCGGATCTGTCAACGACAAGCCAAATCCATGCCGATCCAAATTGACCGGTGGCTTCTGTTTTAAAAGCAGAAACAAAATTTTCATAAGAGCCAAAATCCCTGTCGATAGCTGTGGCAATTGAGTCTTTCGGTGCGCCTCCAGCGTTGGGAGCCATCGATTTCCAGTATAATGAATGGTTATAGTAACCTCCTGCGTTATTTCTTAATTCAGCATTATTGATATCCAATTTTGAAAGGATATTTTCGATGGATTCATTCTCTAATTCCGTTCCTTCGAGTGCTTTATTCAGATTGTTCGTATAGGTTAAATAATGTTTTGAATAATGGGTTTCCAGTGCTAATGGTGAGAGGGTTGGAGCCAATGCATCGTAACCATAAGGTAGTTTTTCTAATTGAAAAGACCCTTCGTTTGCTTTTACATCATCGGGAAAACCAATAGTAGAAGTTGCTTTGTCTTGTGCACTGGGCAGGGGAACTTCAACAACTTCAGTGTATTTTTTGTTATTACATGATAGTAATAAAAGGATGGTAAGTAGATTTGATATTAGAAAGATGTTTTTTTTCATAAGATAAATTATTGTTTCGTAAGAGAATTAATAATTTCTATATAATTTTCTTTTGCTTCGTCTGCGGTAAGATGACTAATTTGCATCCAGGCATTAGTTTTAAAAGCATCTCTTAGGTGATAGGTGGAGTTTTGCTTTGGTTCTAAAGTTCCAAAAGTGGCTTGTTTGTAAAATGCATAGAGACGTAACTGTACATCTTGTGGTAAAGATGCTTGAGTCATTTGAGAAGCTATTTCCAGAGCTTCCTGAAATCGAGTATCTAAATTTTTTTTGGTCATTATCCTTTTGTTGCAATAATAGTTTTTCCTCCAATCGCTTTTTGATTAAGAACCACGTTTATAGGGGTTCCCAAAGGTAAAAATAAGTCAACTCTGGATCCGAATTTGATAAAACCGGCATCTGTTCCTTGTACAACTTGCATTCCTTCTTCGGCATAATTCACAATTCTTTTTGCTAAAGCTCCGGCTATTTGTCGGTACAAAATAGCTCCAAATGTATTGTTTTCTACCACTATGGTTGTTCTTTCATTTTCTTCACTTGCTTTTGGATGCCAAGCTACCAAGAATTTACCGGGATGGTATTTGCTGAATTTTACGATACCGCTAATCGCATAACGAGTTACATGCACATTTATTGGCGACATAAAGATAGAAATTTGCAAACGCTTATCTTTAAAATATTCTCCTTCATAAACCTCTTCAATTACAACTACTTTCCCGTCGACTGGTGCCAGAATATGATTTTCATTGAGAACCACAGCTCTTTTCGGGTTTCTGAAAAATTGCAGGATTATAATCAATATTAAAAAAGCAACAATCTGAATACTCTTTTTGATCCAAATTGTTTCAATGAAAGTATCCGATAATAATAGTACAATAGCAGTAAAAATAATTCCTAATAGAATTGTTTTGGTTCCTTCTTTATGAAACATAATTTAAAATTTGATAAAATGTAAATACAATTGGTGCTACAAATATAACACTATCTAGTCTATCTAGTACACCTCCATGTCCTGGCATAATTTTACCGCTGTCTTTCACACCGGCAATACGTTTGAATTTCGATTCGATTAAATCACCAATTGTTCCAAAAACACCCACAATAAGAGCAATCGTAGTCCAGATAAAAATAGATTTTTCGCTAAAATTAGGATTAGGTTTTATATACAATTTTGAAATTAAAAAACCGGCAAAAACAGCAAATACGATGCCGCCTAAGAAGCCTTCGATGGTTTTTTTGGGGGAAACTTTTTCTAATAATTTATGTTTTCCAATTGATTTTCCCACCAGATAGGCAAAGGTGTCATTCGTCCAGATGAGTATGAATAAACCAATGATAATTTTTGGATTGTAGTCTTTGACGCCAAAGGAAATTTTCGTGATAAAAATAAAAGGTAATACAATATAGCCTAATAAATAAATGTATTTAGAGAACTTACTTATAGTTTGAATTGTGTCGTTAAACAAAAAAACAATGCATTTGATGGATACCAATAATGTGATTATAAGTAATAATAAATTAAGCTGATCGATATTAATAGTGAGTTTTACATCCTGTGCCATTAATGTATTGATGCTGTTTTCGGTCTCAACTTTGTAATAACTAATTAAGATTGTCGCTGTGTAAAAAAGAGCAACAAAAAGCAATGGGAGAATTTTGCGAATCTGAACCAGACTACAAAATTCAAAGGTTGCGATGAGCAGAAAGACACCAAAAAGGACTAAAAAGCTTTGGGTGGAATATAATATCGATGTTATTAATAAAATAATATATATAGCACCAGATATAGCTCTTTTTAAGGTTTCATTCATCTTAAAAATCTTCTAAAAGCAATAAATAAAGATTTTTGGCAGAACTCCCGTATTGGGTAAAGTCTTCTTCTTTTGCTTTTTCAAAATATTTTATGGTCGTAATGTTGGTAGGATAATCTCTTTCGTATTTTCTTTTAATAGCGCTGAGGCCATCACTTTTAGCTCCCAGTATTTGGCTGGTGGTAGCAAAAACGATAATGTTGGTTGGTAATTCGTTAGGCTTGTGTTGCTTTATTTGATTGGAAGAAAAGAGTACAGAGCCTTCTTCTGCAATAAGATTCTCACAAGTGGCAAACAGGAATTTAGGGTTTTTAACTTTTTGGTAATCAAGTTTGTTTTCGTCTAATAAGTAAAAAAGTTTGGTGTCATAGCATAAAACTTCGCTTTCAAACCAGTCGTTTTCTTCCAGAATATTTTCAAATTGCTCTTTTAGTTCTTCCAGATTTTCACAGTATAAAAATTTCCCTCCATTTTTCTTGAAGTTAAAAATAAACCGTTCGTCCATAGACATATTCGTATCTGCAGATGATTTGAGAAATTCGTTTTCGTTTTCTTCTTCTGAAGCCGAATTACTAGAACCAAAAAATTTTCTAAAAAGACTCATATTTTGTTAGGGTACTTTATATATTAAATGAAAACGTTCAAAGATAAAAAAATCTTAATTCAAAAGTTGATTTTGAATTAAGATTTTAAAAAATAGTTAAATTTTTGATGTTCTTTATGAAACTACTTCATCTAAATTTTTGTCAAAAGTTCTTTTTCCAAAAATAGCTTCAAGGTCATCTTTGAAGATTACTTCTTTTTCAATCAGGATATTTGCCAACTGATTTAATTTGTCTTTGTTTTCTTCTAATATTTGAATTGCTCTTTGGTACTGACTTTCAATGAGTGATGAAATTTCGGTATCAATAATTTTTGCTGTTTCGTCAGAATATGGTTTAGAAAAATTATATTCGCTTTGACCTGTTGAATCATAATAGGTAACATTTCCTATTTTGTCATTCAAACCATAGATGGTTACCATGGCACGGGCTTGTTTGGTCACTTTTTCTAAATCGCTCAACGCTCCGGTAGAAATTCTGTCAAAAGTTACTTTTTCAGCAGCTCTTCCTCCCATTGTTGCACACATTTCGTCAAGCATTTGGTCCGGTCGAACAATTAATCGTTCTTCTGGTAAGTACCAGGCTGCACCAAGGCTTTGTCCTCGGGGAACAATAGTTACTTTTATTAATGGTGCTGCATGTTCTAACATCCAACTAACCGTTGCATGACCTGCTTCGTGTATAGCAATTGCTTTTTTCTCTTCAGGAGTTACAATTTTATTCTTCTTTTCAAGTCCGCCCACGATTCGATCTACTGCGTCCAGAAAATCTTGTTTGTCAACAGCTGTTTTGTTGTTTCTGGCAGCTATTAAAGCCGCTTCATTACATACATTCGCAATATCTGCTCCTGAGAAACCTGGAGTTTGTTTGGCTAGGAAATCTAAATCAAGGCCTTCTATCTTTTTCAAAGGCGCAAGGTGTACTTTGAAAATTTCAGCACGTTCGCGAATGTCTGGTAAGTCAACAAAAATCTGTCTGTCAAAACGCCCGGCGCGCATTAAGGCTTTGTCCAGAACATCGGCTCTGTTGGTTGCTGCTAATACAATGACATTTGAGTTGGTTCCAAAACCATCCATCTCAGTCAATAACTGATTTAAAGTATTTTCTCTTTCGTCATTTCCGCCAGAAAAGTTACTTTTTCCTCTTGCTCTACCTACAGCATCAATTTCATCGATAAAAATAATAGCAGGAGATTTTTCTTTGGCCTGTTTGAATAAATCACGTACACGGGAAGCTCCAACACCGACAAACATTTCAACAAAATCAGAACCTGATAGAGAAAAGAATGGGACTTGTGCTTCTCCGGCTACGGCTTTTGCCAATAAGGTTTTTCCGGTTCCGGGAGGTCCTACTAACAAAGCTCCTTTCGGGATTTTACCTCCAAGATTAGTGTATTTTTCCGGATTTTTCAGGAATTCTACAATTTCTTGTATTTCTTCTTTCGCTCCCTCAAGACCAGCTACATCTTTGAAAGTGGTTTTAATATCTGTTTTTTCATCAAAAAGTTTGGCTTTTGATTTTCCGATATTGAAAATTTGTCCTCCTCCGCCAGCGCCGCCACCAGACATTTTGCGCATGATGAAAATCCATACACCTATGATAATGATGATAGGAAGTAAGCTGATAAGGATGTCAGACCAATTGCTTTTGGCAAGAAAATTGAAATCTTTCAGTTTTCCTTCGCTGACCGCTTTTTCCAATTTGTTTTGGAATATTTGGTCATTACCAATTTCAAAAGTATAATGTGGTCCTTTGTTTGGTCTTTCAAAAATATCTTTTGCTACCCTTTGATGTTCTTTGTCTTTTAAAGCACTTTCTTTTAAGTAGACTTCTGCTTCAGATTTGTTATACACAATTACTTTTTCAATTTGTCCTTTTTCTAAGTAGATATTGAATTTTGAAGAAGTAAGTTGTGCAGGTTCTTGCAGACTGGAATTGCCAGTTACAAAGCTAATAAATAAGAAAATCAATAATATGGCTGTGTAAACTAGCCATGGACTAACTCTAAATTTATTTGGATTCGGGTTATTATCTTTAGCCATTTTTGGAATCTTTCTTTAATATTTATTTGGAATAGTGGTAATTTTAGCATCTCCCCACAAACTCTCAATGTTATAGTATTCTCTGATTTGTTTTTGGAAAACGTGTACAACAATATGTACATAATCCATCAAAACCCATTCGGCATTGTCGGTTCCTTCCACATGCCAAGGTTTGTCTTTTAATTCTTTCGAAACTGTTTTTTGGATGGAGTTTACAATGGCATTCACTTGAGTATTTGAATTTCCATTGCAGATGATAAAATAGTCGCAAACAGCGGTGTCTATTTCTCTTAAATCAAGGATGTCGATGTCATTTCCTTTTACTTCTTCGATTCCTTTAATGATGTTTGCCAATAATACATCATTGTTTATAGTCTTTTTCGTCATGAATTATTTTTAAGATAAGTTTGTAAAGTTACCATTTTTTGTGATTATTTTTGAACCTTAACATAATATTAAATTCTGTTTCACAAAAAAACTATATGAGACTAATCAAACTCGATGCCATAGATTCTACAAATGAGTTTCTCAAGGGATTAGCGAATACTCAGGAATTAGAAAACTTTACTGTTGTTACTGCTGAAAATCAAACAAAAGGGAAGGGACAGATGGGTTCGGTTTGGACTTCTGAAGTGGGTAAGAATCTAATAATGAGTGTTTTTGTGAAGGATTGTTTGTTGGATATTAATCAAATTTACAATCTGAATATTGCGGTGGCACTTTCGGTTATCCAGGCTTTAGAAAGATTTGATATTCCTGAATTAAAAATTAAATGGCCAAACGACATTATGTCATACAATAGTAAAATTGGCGGTATTTTAATCGAAAATAATATTAAAAGCGATGGATTGATACATTCCATTGTAGGTTTGGGCTTGAATGTCAATCAGGTTAATTTTGATCTTTTGCCTAAAGCGTCATCCTTGGCGGTAATTTGTAAGCATACTTTTGATAAGGAAGAATTGCTTTTGACGATTGTGACTAAAATGGAACAGAATTGTAAATTAATAAATCAAAATCCGGATGTGTTGTGGAATGAATATGCAGGAAGGCTTTTCAAAAAAGGAATTCCTATGCCATTTCAGGATAATAAAGGCTATAAATTTATGGGGATTATTCAGGGGGTTTCCCTCTTAGGAAGATTGCAACTGCTTTTAGAGGATGATTTGGTTTCTGAATTTGAAATCAAAGAAATTCAAATGTTGTATTAAATGAAAAAACCTTTTAGCGAAAACTAAAAGGTTCTTTATTTATAAGGTCTGAATTTATTTTAAAACTTTCCCATATTGACGGCTAAGGTCTCTATGAATTTGCCAATAGGTCCTTTTACCATCATGGCCATCATCGGGTTGAAATCGCCTTCAAAATCCAATTGCACCCCGCTTGAACCGACAGAAATCGTTTCGATATTAACAACCAAAGTAAAAGGAAGTTTGTCACTTGCAGCACCTAAAACTACTTTATTTGGAGCTGTTTTTTCTTTCATCTTAAGTTGGATTTCAGGCATTCCTTTTAATCCGAAAATGAAAGAATCTTCACCAATAACTTCGAATTTGGCAATGTTTTCAGGCATTAATTTTTCGAAATTTTTGACATCAGTCAATAAGTCAAATAATTCTTGAGCTGATTTTTCAACAGTAACCTTTGGACTTTGTAAATTCATTTCGTAATGGATTATTTTTAACTTTTAACGACGTCCCAAGTAGATGGATTTACACTCCATTCACGCAAAGTGGCTTCTTCTTTCTCTGTAATATATTTTTTGGCTACAGCCAAATTCAATAAATTTTGATAGTTACTCAATGTAAACAAATCAAGATGGGCGTTTTTGAAGTTTTCATTAGCCACATCGAAACCATAAGTAAAAATGGCAGCCATTCCTTTGATGTTAGCTCCTGCAGCGCGTAAAGCTTCAACGGCAAGCAAACTGCTGTTTCCGGTACTGATTAAATCTTCTACAACGACTACATTTTGTCCTTTTTGCAAGAAACCTTCCACCTGGTTTTTTCTTCCGTGTTTTTTTGGTTCCGGGCGTACATATACAAAAGGTAATCCCATACTTTCTGCAACCAGCATACCAATACCGATGGCCCCAGTGGCGACACCGGCAATAACATCCGGTTTTCCAAATTGTTTTTCAATATTTTTGGAAAACTCATCCCGGATATAATTTCTGATCGTTGGAAATGAGAGAATTAGTCGGTTATCACAATAAATAGGTGATTTCCATCCAGAAGCCCATGTAAAAGGATTTCCTGGATTCAATTTAATTGCATTTATTTGTAAAAGCAATTCGGCTGTTTTTTCGGCAGTATCTTTATTAAAAATCATAGTACAAATGTATAAAGTTTTTGTGAACGACAAACCACTTTTTTTGACAAATAAAATATCAAAAGAAACCGATTTTCAATTGTTTTTATTGGAAAGTATTGATATTAAACAACTTATTGTTAAAATTTTTAAAAATAAAATTCAGAAAGCCTATCTCTATCATCCGGATGAAAAGGAGATGATGAAAACATTAAAAGCAAAAATTCCTGTTAATAAAGCCGGAGGAGGCTTGGTTTATAATAAAAATGGAGAGGTTTTATTCATTTTTAGAAACGGAAAATGGGATTTACCAAAAGGAGGAATCGAAAAAGGTGAAGATATTGAGAATACCGCCATGCGGGAAGTAGAAGAGGAAACCGGGGTAAATTTGCTACGAATTACCAATAAATTGCAAAAAACCTATCATGTTTTCAAACGAAATGGAAGGTATAAACTTAAAATTACGCACTGGTTCGAAATGCAATCCGATTTTGATGGAATTCCTCAAGGACAATTAGAAGAAGGTATCGAAAAAGTAGCTTGGATTCATCCTAATGAAATCCCAGAGCTATTGAAAAATTCGTATGAAAATATTAAACTATTATTTGAGGAAGAAAAACGGCTTCATTTGTAAATTTAGTTATTTGTCTTGTTTGAAATAAACGGATTTCGTCTTTCGTCTGGTTTAGTCAGACGAAGTTTTTTATATAAAGATACATGATAAACTATTGCAGTAAATTTTCCGGCCATTGATAGCTTCCGGGTTTTAGTGTAATATGTTTTTTTTGATCTGAATCATATTGCATGCGAACTACTCCAAGATCCAACTCGGCAATAGGTGTAAAAGATTTCCAGTTTAGTTTTTGTAATACATCATAAGCTGAAGCACCGCCTTCAATAAATAATTCGTTTATGTTAGCAAGTTTCAAAAGTTGCTGAATGACTAAGCTCATTCGGTTTTTCAAAATTATGGAACTGTCCTTAAATTGAATAATATTGTCAGAGATTCTTAAAACAAGTTTTTGGTTTTTAGAATAGATGGAGATTAATTGTTTCACCCATTCGCTTAGTTCTAAATCACTACAATCTTTTTTAAGTAAGTGTTCCGGCAGGACCATAACAGGACAATTTTTCTTTTGAAGTGCTGCTGCAAAGTGGATACTTTCAGGATGTGTACTTCCTGAAAGGAGTAGGTATTGATTTGAAAATTGATATTTTGTTGGTTTGACTTTTGATAATGAAGGAAATTGTCTTAGTAGTAATTGTTCGAAAAAAGGCGCACTTCCACCAATAATCATTTTTTCATGATACAAATCGACACATTTTGCAAGTTCATTTTCAGAATTACAATCAGGAATATAAAAACCGTCTGTATTTATTTTATTAATGTTGCCAAGTTGAATTTCTTCTGTTTTAAAATTTTGCGAAGTTCTATTCCGAAGCAACTCTTTAATAGAGGAAGTTTGGGCAGGAAAATCAGGGTCAACAGCAAACCCGGTGTTAGTAATAAGTTCATCATTAATGAAATAAGAACCATTACGAATGCAACGTTTACCAGCAGGATTAGCGGGCTGCAACAAGACACTTTTTTTTTCGGTTACTTCCATAAGTGCTGAGAGTTCCGTTAAAACAAAGCCACGAAGTGCCGAATCACATTTTTTGAACAAGACTTGATTTTTGTTTTTTTTGAATATAGTTTCTGCCAGTTTATGATGAATTGTATAAGCCTGTTCCTCGGTCATCGAACGGGAATCAGTTGCAATAATAGTAACTGAGGCTGTTTTTTCGGGTATAATATCTATCCCAAAAGCGACCTCAAGGGCGTAACGAAGACAGATGCCGGCTATTTCGGCGGCACCTGTTAAATCGTCGGCAATAACTATGATCATTTTTTTCGGTGTTTGGCCATGGTAATGGCATAGTCTATGGCAACCAGCATCGCATCAGCCGAAGCGATGCCCTGTCCGGCAATTTCAAATGCGGTTCCGTGATCTACTGAAGTACGGATAATAGGCAACCCAAGAGTAATATTCACTCCTTTTACACTTTTCATGTTTTGTTTTTCATTGTCCCATTTGAATCCTTCCAGCTTAAACGGTATATGGCCTTGATCGTGATACATGGCGACACAACCATCAAATTTTCCTTGAACGGCTTTTACAAACATGGTGTCCGGAGGAAAAGGTCCTTCTACGGTATATCCCAGTTTGTTGGCTTTTGCTATGGCTGGAATAATTTCGGTGATTTCTTCATCCCCAAATAATCCATTTTCACTTGCATGTGGATTGAGTCCGGCCACGGCAATACGTGGTTTTTCAATTCCTAATTTAATACAGGCATCATTTAATAAAGTGATTACTTCAAAAACTCGGTCTGTTTTGCATAAATCACAAGCTTGTCGCAAAGAAACATGTGTGCTCACATGAATAACTCTAAAGTTTTCATCTGCCAAAAGCATGGCATATTTTGAAGTATTGGTATAATGCGCATAAATTTCAGTATGACCGGAGAATTTATGTCCCGCTTTATGAATGGATTCTTTGTTGAGCGGGGCAGTAACCGTAGCATCAATTTCTTCGGCTAGAGCCAATTCGATAACCTTTTTAACGGCTTCGAATGCCGCTTTTCCTGCCATGGCAGTAACTACGCCGTGTTGTAATTCATTTAAGTCGACATTTTTTAAATCGAAAACATCAACAGTTCCATATTCAAACTTTGCTTCATCAACAGATTGAATTCCGTTGATTTTTAAAGTGGAGTTTAATGATTTGATTTCTTTTCCTAAAACGGAAGCATCTCCAATAACCAATGGGTTACAACGGTCATAGACATCTTTCAATGCTAATGTTTTTATAATAATTTCGGGTCCGATTCCTGCCGGGTCTCCCATTGAGATTCCAATTTTTGGTTTCATTTTTTTGCGTTTATTTCAATCATTTCAATTGAATTGTTTTATTTTTAATGAACGATTACAGTAGTTTGGTATAAATAGCGATGGCATCTTCTTTGGTTACTTCACGTGGATTGTTTTTCAGTAAACGGGTGACGTTCATCGCAATATCGGCTAATTCAGGCAGAATTTCTTCCGTAATTCCAATTTCGGCCAATCGTTGTGGAATATGACACGCTTTTGATAGTGATACTAGTTTTTCGATTCCAGCAGTTGCTACTTCTTCGTCGCTTCCCTCTATTGTTATTCCCAATGCACGAGCTACATCGGCGTGACGTTTTGGATCAGCCGAAAGGTTAAAACGCAATACTTCGGGCATTAAAATGGCATTTGCCAATCCATGAGGAACATGGAATTTTCCTCCCAAACCATATGATAGTGCGTGAACAGCCGAAGTGTTTACCGGCCCTAAACACAATCCGCCATACATGGATCCTAATGCCAATGCAGAACGGGCTTCAATATCTTGACCATCTTCACAGGCTTTCTGGATATTTTTGGCGATCAATTCGATACCTCTCAAGGCATAGGTATCAACCGTTGGGTGTGCAAATTTATTGGTATAAGCTTCGATACAGTGCGAAAGTGCGTCGATTCCTGTTTCGGCAGTTAGTCGAGAAGGCAGGCTAATTGTTAAAACGGGGTCAATATAACAAGTATCAGGAACTAAATAAGGACTGATGATTCCACTTTTTGCAGCCGTTGCTTCATTCAATAATATGGCATTTGGAGACATTTCGCTTCCAGTCCCTGAGGTTGTTGGCAAACAAATGAGTTTTATAGAACGACCATTCAAAAAACCAATTCCAACAATATCTTCCAGTTTTTGGGTATTGCCTATGAGTGCTGCCAATAATTTGGCGCAGTCTAAGACACTTCCTCCTCCAACTCCAATAACACAATCTGGATTGAAATCTTCACATATTTCAATTAATGATTTGAATTGTGCAAATGTTGGTTCTCCTGGAAAAACATATTCAATAAGTTGAATTTGTTTGTTTTTGGATTTTAGATTTTCAATAGTAGGAGCAAGAGCTGGTAATATAGGCGTTGCTACCAGTACTAGTATTTTATCAGAAAAGCTAAGAATAGAATCATCTGCAAGTAGTGCCAATGAATTTTCTCCAAAAACAATCTTTCCGGGTTGTAATAATGTAATTGAATTCATTTTGTTTATTCTTAATCCAGTATTTCACCGGGGTTTAATAATGTTTCTTTATATATATATTCTTTTTTATAATACCCATAAATAGTTAAGTTCTCATCTACCTTTTCATTTTTAAAGAACAAACTAGCGACGTATCCTACCACTAATACAATTAGATGGCTATATACTCCTAGCATATATTTATGATGCGGAAAGTTGTATTTGCCTAAATCGAGTATTAATTTATCTTCAATTTCGGTAGTTGTTAGTACGGCATAGGCAGTAAAGACGATGCAAGTGGCGATTCCGATATGTAATCCTTGTTTATTGGCACGAGTTGAAAATAATCCTAAAAGGAATATTCCGACTACTCCTGCCGAGAAAATGGCGTATAAATCGAATATTACTCCAAGCACACCTTCGCCATCCCATGCTACATACAGGAGTGACACTCCCGCCATTCCCAATCCAGCAAGAGTTACCAGTAATTTTCCTATATACAATCGTTGTTTGTCGGAGCAATTAGGATTAAATCGTTGATAAAAATCTTCCACTCCAATCGCAGCTAAGCTATTTGTATCGGAAGTTAAACTTGAAACTGCAGCAGCAATCAAAGCTGATAAAACTAGACCAACTACACCAACAGGGAGTTGAGTTTGAATAAAATAGGGAAAAACTTCATCGGATTTCATTCCTTCGGGTAATACAGCACTACCTGAATTATAGAATACAAATAATAATGAACCAATTAACATAAACAATGCCCATACGGGAACACAAGTTAATATGCCAATATACGCTGCTCTTTTTGCATCTTTGTCTGTTTTTGCTGTTAAATAGCGTTGAACAATCGTTTGATCTGTCCCATATTTTTGTAAAGTGTAAAAAGCACCATTTATTACCATTACCCAAAAAGTAAGCTCTTCGAAATTGAAATCATAAGGGCCTACATCAATTTTTTTCAAAGCAAAGACTTCGGTCAGCATAAATACAGGACCACCTACTGATTTGAATAAAAGTACACCAGCACAAAGCAGTCCTCCTCCAATTAGTAAAAAGCCTTGAATGACATCCATCCATATAACAGCGTCAATTCCTCCATATAAAGTAAGAACAATTATCGAAATACTTAGCAATATAACATAGGTAGTTATTGAAATTCCGGTTAAGCTAGATAATGCAAGGCAAACAAGGTAAAGAACCGTTCCCATTTTAGAAAAATGAGTAAGTATAAAGGCAATAGAACTATACATACGGGCAAAAATTCCAAAACGACGTTCGAAATATTCGTAAGCACTTAGGCGGATAATTTTACGGAATAACGGAACTATAAACCAAATAAAACCTAACAAAACTATTGGCACCATCAAGCCTTGAACTAGTAAAATCCAATTTGATTTATACGAAGCGGCAGGATAGGCCAAAAATGTTACACTGCTTATTAATGTAGCAAATATTGATATCCCAATAGCCCAAGCAGGTATATTTTTGCTTCCAGAAAAATATTGGTCTGAACTTCTTTTGCGGTTGGCAAAATAAAATCCGGAACCAATGGTAAAAATAATCGAAACGATTATAATAAAAATGTCAATCCAATGTATGTGTTGCATGATTAATAAAATTTTATAGTTTATAATTTTTGGTTGGTTTTAGTTAATAGCGGTCAAAGGAGGCATCATGGTGGTTTGACAAATGCCTTTTTCATTCATTAAAGATTTTAATACAGCCAAGGATTCTCCTAAGGTTCTGTCTTTTTGGTATAGAAGAGCAATTTCATCAGTTGCTTCTTGCCATTTTTTGCATTCTTGCCAATCGGCATTCAATCCTGCGATATATAGTTTTCCGTACATTTCTGGTACAAGATTCCCTGTGCTTGGAACTATTCCATCGGCTCCAAGCATCATGCTTCCGGCACTTTGGGCGCCCCAGCCACAGAAATAAGAAAATTTTTTATCGTTTTTATACAATTCAATAAAAGCTTTCATTCGGTCATAATCGCGCTCCGAATCTTTAAGTCCCCAAATGTTTGGATGCGAAGCTAAATCGGCAACTACTTCCATCGGAATTGACATTTGTGTCGTAGCTTTGATATTGTACATCATTACTGGTCCAGCAATTTTATCTGCCAACGTTTGATAAAAAAGAGTCATTTGAGGTGAAGTGAGCGTGTAATAGGAAGGTAAAGTTGCTACCACACAATCGGCTCCCAAGCTGATGTATTTGTTGCCTCTTTCTATCAAATCATCGACCTGATTGCCAACCAGTCCTGCATAAATAATTTGATTGGTTCCTTTTGCTTTTACGGCCGCTTCAACCAGTTTGTAACTTTCAAAAGCATTTATCGAACTTGATTCGCCTGTAGTTCCTAAGACCAAAGGATGGATTCCATATTGATCAAAAAGATTGATAATACGTTCCACTGCGGAAATATCAATTTTGAAATCTTGATTTAATGGTGTTATCATGGGAACCACTACACCGGAGAAACGTTTTTGCATGTTTTTTTATGTTAATTAGTGTATTTTGCTTTAACGATTAAGCAATAATAGTAATTTTATTTAGGAACTCAAAAAAACGACAATAATAAATGTAATTTTAACAAATAAAAAAATACCCGTTAGAACACTATTGTTTTTAAGTTGTATTCTAATGGGTATTTATTTAAAAATTCACCGTTGCGCCTCCATCTACAGGAAGTACTACGCCGGTCACATACCTGCCGGCATGCGAACTGAGATAAACAGCAGCATTACCAATATCTTCCGGTGTACCAAAATCGGGTAAGGCGATTCGATTGATGATTTTTTGTTTGCGGTCTGCGTCTTGGTTAATGGCATTTAGGAACATATCTGAAGTAATCCATCCCGGGGCGATACAATTGACTCTTACATTGTCGCGCGAATATTCGGTTACCAGGTTGTTCATTAAACCAATAAGTGCAGTTTTGGAAGTCCCGTAAGCCGAAACCCTGTCAATTCCGAATAAACCCGCCATCGAACTGATCAAAATAATGGATCCGTTCTTTCTTTCAATCATACCTTTGGCGACTTCACGGGTCAACGCAAATACACTCAATAGATTGGTTTGAATAATCATAAAGAATTCTTCATCAGTGGTATCCTGTGCCCATTTCTTTAAATGTATGCCGGCATTGTTGACTAATATGTCAATGCCTTCGAATTTAGATTCAATGTTGGTTACCAGTTCCGGAATCGTACTGAGAACGCTCAAATCACTCACGACATATTTGGCGTTTTCGCCTAATTCGGCACAGGCATTTTTCAAAAGTGCTTCCCGGCGACCTGTGAGAATCACTTTGGCATTGGCTTTAATGAATTCTTTGGCAATCCCCAAACCAATGCCAGAACCGCCACCGGTAATCAGTGCCGTTTTTCCTTCGAGAGAAAAAGCGTTTGTGCTCATAGTTTATATTTTTTTCAAATAATCGTCAATAAAATTAAATCCCCATCCCGGTTGTTGATGCGGATAGGCAAAACCGTCTTTTACCAGCATCGGATTATCGATGTAATCATCAATCCAATCGAAAGACTCGGCACCAACTCCATTCGGAATGGTACACAACAAAGGCACATCGTAGTCTTTGTAATAATGCGGCAATACCGGAATATGAAATCCGGCTGCGATAGCCGCACTTTCTTTCCAGGCTTCCACACCACCAATTCGCAGGATATCCGGTTGCCAAATATCGATGGCTTTACGTTTGATTAATTCTATGAGTGGTTGGGTATTGAATTCTCGTTCACCCATGGCCAAAGAAATCCCCGTTTGATTTTTCAGGGTTTGATAGCCGTCAAAATTTTCATGGTGTAAAGGTTCTTCAAACCAATAAATATTCAAGTCATTGGCTGCTTTTGCCAATCGGATGGTCTCGGGTAATTTCATTCCCTGGTTGGCATCAATCATAATATTAACGTTATCTCCAACGGCTTCCCGTACTTTTTTCAAACGCTCCACATCGGTTTTCCAGTCTGGTGAACCCACTTTTATTTTTACCGCTTTGAACCCACGGTCTACATAATTGGTCACTTCTTCAATCAATTCATCAATAGAGTAGGAGATCCAGCCACCGGAACCATATAGGGACACTTTCTCTTTGTGTGTACCCCATAATTTCCAAAGTGGTTGTTGCAAGGCTTTTCCCCAGGCATCCCACATGGCGATATTGATCGCGCCCTGAACCCAGCGCAATAATCCGTTTTGGCCAAAATATTCGTGTACATGATTCAGTTTGTCAAACACCAGTCCGGTTTCGTTTACTGAATGTCCAATCACCGTATCTTTACAATCTTTCAAAGCCCCTTTAATTGCTTCGGGGGAGTATTGAAAAGAGAGTAAATAGGATTCTCCAACAATACCGTTTTGGAGTTTTAAACGCAACACCACAAACGAAATCTCGCTAAGGGTGTGCGTCGCATCGGATATGGGTTTCTTTAAAACACTAACCAGTTTGAACAGTTCGATGTCCTGTATTTGTAACTCTTTATTAGTCATATAACAAGGGTATTAATTTTACTATTATTTGTTTCGCAAACCATTCAGGTAAAATTAATGGTATTGGCCAGTAAACGATTAATTTAAATTATCTAAATTATGCACTATTTTAACATGTTTAATGTTTTTTTGACCTTATTTTTGTTTGAAAAAAGTATATTTTTGTCACCTTAAATGGGTATGAACCTTTAAAATCTTTTATAATGAAAGCGGCGTATAGAGATGTAATGAATGCGAATGAACATTCCTTGCGCGTTTCGGTATTTCAAGACATTGAATTTCCGGCTTCCTGGCATTTTCATCCGCAGTATGAACTGACGTACATCATCAGTAGCAGTGGGATGCGGTATATTGGTGACAGCATTCACAATTTCAGGGAAGGTGATTTGGTCTTGGTTGGAGCCAATTTGCCGCATTCATGGAAAACGGTTGGTGTACAAACCAGCCAGGTACAAGCGGTGATTATTCAGTGGAATGAAAATTTGCTTGGTCATGACTGGTTGCAAAAACCGGAATTTTTTGCCATTAAGAAAATGCTCGAATTGTCTTCTCGGGGCATTAAATTTCCTTCTGCTATGGCGGTTCAAATGGAAGAGAGGATGATTGCACTTGCCGGTTTGCCTCCGTTTGAAAAATTGCTCCGTTTTTTGGAATTACTGAACGAATTATCCGCGAAGAAAGAATATAATCTTTTGTCTTCCTCCAGTTTTAAAAGCAATATCACTACCGAGGACAGTGACCGAATCAGTGTGATTCAGGCCTATGTAAAAAACAACATCCAGTCTAAAATACAGCTTTCGGAAGTGGCTGGTTTGGTCGGGCTTACTGAAGTGTCCTTTTGCCGCTATTTTAAAAAAGTGCATAATAAAACCTTTGTTACTTTTTTGAATGAATTCAGAATTGCGCTGGCTTGTCAACTCCTGATAGAAAAAGAACTGACGGTTTCTGAAATTGGCTATCAATGCGGATTCAACAGTATCAGTCTGTTTCACCGGTTGTTCCTCCGTTTTATCAAGCGAACCCCTTTGGAATTCCGGAATAGTTATAAATCCATCTAAATTGGGATTCACTTATTTTTGGATATTTTTTTTGAACAATTACTTCTTTTACGTTTTTTTGATAATTAGATCTTTAGCGCGTCAAGAAACGCTTTGACAGTTTAGGGGAGAGCTGTGAGTTTGGAAAAAATATTTTGGTTGCTGCGTTTATTTCCAAATTATAATGCAGCAGATAGAGTAGTTCTAATTTTAGAATCCTGTTTTTTCTTCAATTCTATCAGGAAGGATTTATAGCCAATAAATTCCAAGTCTTTAGGGTTTATTTGCAATACAAAATTTATTTTGCCTAAAAGATGTTCCAGGTAATGAATTTGATCAATTTCTTTGTATTCACGATGTTCCTCAAATCCAAATTTATTGATGTAGTACATTGTTTGTCGTAATGCATTGCGTTTATGAAAAACGACCTGCGGTTTTTCGTTGACTACAATTCCTGTTACTGTTTGGCGCATGTTAGGGGTCATGAGTTTTGTTTTATCGGCATTGATTTTTAAATCTAGTTTTTCTACCGTTTTGGTTATTTTATTGAGAAGCTTTTTTTCGTCAAAATCGCCGGAAAAACTCAAATCATCGGCATAGCGGGTATAGCGAATTTTGTGTTGTTTGCAATATTCAGAAATGCAGTCATCGGCCTCTTTAAAAATAAGATTTGAAAGATAAGGACTGGTAGGGGCACCTTGGGGTAAGCGATTTTCACGGGTAGACAATTGGGCCAGTAATTTAGACACAAAGGGGGTATAACCTAATTTATGAAAAATTTTCTCGATGCGTTCGATAGTTATTGAAGGGAAAAAATTCTCTAGATCCAGCGTAAATACTTTAGGTTGTTTTTTATGGAATCTCAAGTTTTCCATAAGATTTACATTGGGTTTATAGGCTTTGGCAAACGGACTTACTGGAAGTTTGTAAAGGATATTTTTAAGAATCCAATGTTGTATTTCCATTAAGCTTGGTAATGGTTCAGAGATGGCTCTTTTTTTTCCGTTTTTTTTGGTAATCTCAAAATTTCGATAAAAATAATCGGAATATAATGCTGCTTTTTTTAGGTATTCTTTTTTGTAACCAACCAATTCAGCAAGATGGGGTAAATTATAAATGACGGGAACATCGTTAGCAAAAAGTTTTTTTGCATAGGTTAAACAGTGTTTAATGTCCTGTTGAGAATGCCCTGTTTTTGAAGCTTCTTTGGTAAATACGTCTTTGTAGTGAGTAAAATCCATGGCCTTTGAATCGTTAATGGAGTGAGGATTTAAATTTTAATCCTCACCCCAATTAGGAATACGGGTTTAAAAGGTTCGGAGCTCTGCGTAGAACCTTTTAAACCCAGTGCTTGAAAAAGCATTCAATTGCAGAACAGTGACTCACTGCTCCGAAGTTAGCTAAGCTAACAAAATCGATTATAAAGCGATTAAAAAGTCAATTCTTCCCGTTTAGGGATATATATGGTTTTCTTGTCGAGTTTAGGAATTTTACTCTTCCAATCTTTTGAAATCCATTCTTCTTTTTTTCTTTTGAATAGTTTAGCCCTTTCCATTTTCAGATTCTTTAAAAGTTTTCTATTTTTTAAAAATCAATAAGTCATTGATATAAGGGGTATTAAATTTACAAAAAATAATTTATTTATGAAATATAAAGAGTACAAAAAAATAATGAAATTTAAAAATGAACAATAGTATTGGTTGCAATGAACTTTAGGAGCGTTTGTATGGAAAATAAGTCACCAGACTAAGGAGGAATTTAGCTGTCCAATACGATAACCAATTGACAAAATGGGAATAGATTGAATTTCTTTTTTTGATGGATTCGGTTGTAATTCTTTGGCATTGGCTCAGGATTTCGCCGAGATGAATTCTATAGTCACTTGAAAATTGTACCGATTTGATCTCGACATTCATTTCAAGACTTCCAAAAGTGCTTAGGTTGTTGAGGTTAAAAGAACCAATGGTGGTCCAGGAACCATCTACCACTGCCGCTTTTCCGTGTAATACGGTGGTATTGTATTCGTATAGTTCAATATTGTTTTTTAGAAGTTTGTTGTAAATATGATAGGTCGCTCGTTGCGAAAGCTTCACATCCGAAATCCCGGAAAGAATCAGTTTTATATTTACCTTATTTTTGGCTGCTTTTTTCAATGCTTTATATAATCGTCTGCCCGGAAGGAAATAACTTCCCACGATGATGATTTCATATTTGGCCTGACTAAAAGCATTGAGATAGGCTTTATAAATTTCGTTTTTTCTTTTTAGCCAGTCATTTTGAATGATTTTGACCAAATGCTCTTCGGGAGTATGAAAGAGGCATATCATTTTTTGATTTGAAAAATGAATGTTTTTGAAAAACAGGTTCCTGCAAACCGATTGCAACTTTTGGGCTATTGATTCTTCCTGAATCAGGACAGCATAATCCAACCAGGGCTTTTTTTGAAGATTGCCATGATATTTTTTGGCTATGTTAATTCCTCCAATCAGAACCTGTTGGGCATCAGAAACCACCACTTTATGATGCAAGCGTCTGCCAATATAAAACGAACTGATGGATAAAAACGGCGAGAAAAAACGAAAATGAATTCCAATGGCAGTGAGTTCCTGCGCCACTTTATTGGGGAAAGACAAAGAACCAAAAGCATCCAAAAGCAGGTAGATTTTTACCCCCCGCTTAGCCGCATTTTTTAGTAATTGGATTATTTTTTTTCCGGTAGTGTCATTTTCAAAAATGTAGTATTGAATATGGATTTCATTTTGAGTATTTTGGATGAGTTGTTCCAATCGGCAAAAATAATCATTTCCGCTATGTACTAAAACGACTTTTTCGTTGCAGTTGTCGTTAACGGGATTATGTATCATATACTTTTTTCGATTTAACTTCTTTGATCAAAAGAAACTCAATAAGATTTTCTGTATCCAGGGTTCCCACCAACTCATTATTTTCCAAGACCAATAATAGATTGGATTTATTTTTATATACAAGTTCAAATACACTTTCGAGTTGCGAGTCTGCATCAAGGAAAATTAAATTTCGATTCATGATGTTCTGTATTGGTGTATTTTCCCCGTTTTCCGAAAGTCCCATAATAATTTGATCCCGATTCAAGGTACCCACGGCTTCTTTGTTATCGGTTATCAAAAAGTTTTTAGACTGGCTGTCCAGCAACAAGGTTATGGCTGTTTTCAAGGGTTCATTGGCATCAATGGATTGGTATTGTTTCATGAGTATGTCTCTCACTTTGTAGCCTTTCAGAATAAATTTAGACTGGGTAAATTCGGCTTCCATTTGTGCTCCCATAATGACAAAAACGCCTATGAAAATAAGGAAGGGATTGACAAAAAAGCCCAATATTATAAATCCCAAAGCCAACAATTGTCCTATTCGGGCAGCAATTTTAGTGGCGACATGTTTTTCATATTTAAAACCCAATAACGCCCGAAGCACTCTTCCGCCGTCCATGGGAAATGCTGGAATCATATTAAACAAGGCCAAAAAAATATTTACAATATAGAAGTTCAGAAAAAAAGTATGAGCATTAATCCCTTTGGATAGCAGTAATGATAATTGCTCCGGATTATCTGGGAATTCGATAAAAAATCCAGTCAGGATAGCCAAAGCCACATTGACCAACGGCCCTGCAATGGAAACAATTAATTCTTCTTTTGGTTTTTCGGGAAGACTTTCCAATCTTGCTAATCCGCCGATGGGTAATAGAGTGATATCCTTGGTTTTAATATTAAACTTTTTTGCCGCCAGTGCATGCCCTAATTCGTGCAGCACTACTGTTGCGAAAACAGATAGAATAAATAATACAGACCAGACTATTTGTGCAGGAGAATTTCCTGTTCTATAATTGATAAAAATAATATAGGCAATTAGTATTGAGAAAGACCAATGTATAAATATGCCGATACCTGCAATTTTTCCGAGTTTAAATGATCCTTTCATTATTTTTAATTTAGATTATATCCGTTTTTTAAGCAGATTAGTTTAATAGGTAAGTCATTATTATACAGTATGTTTTTTTTTGTTGAAATAAGACTGTAGCTGTCATAATTTACATACTAATTTACAACATTTTTTTGAAGAATCAGTAGATTAGAGATAAGAATAAGAGACTCCTTATTGGGCTAATTTATATCGAATAAATCCTTTTTCTATTTCTACAGCCACAAAAACAATACCCGAAGCAAGGATGGTCAGGCACAAATCGGAAAAAGAAAGCGGGTGGGTTTTGAAGAGAATATTCAGAAATGGAACATAAATGATGAATAACTGAAGCACCACGGTGAGCAGTAAAGCACCCAGCAGAGGGATGTTCGAAAATAATCCGATTTTGAAAAGGGATTCCCGTTCAGAACGGATGGCCAAAACGTGTCCCATCTGGCTGAAGCAAAGTACGGTAAAAGCAATAGTTTGCCAATGCCTGTCAGTTTGAATGGCCCAGGCTTGTATTCCAAGGGTAGTCATTCCCATTAGAAAACCTACCCATAAAATATGCACAGCCATTTTTCCGGCAAAAATATTTTGTCTGGGATTTTTGGGAGGGCGCTTCATAATGTTTGATTCTGCGGGTTCTGCGGCTAATGCCAGTCCGGGTAAACCATCGGTTACCAGGTTAATCCACAAAATATGAATGGCCAGTAAAGGGAAAGGTAAATTGAAAAAAGGAGCCATGAAAATGGCGATGATTTCTCCAAAATTACTGGTCATGGTGTACTTGATGAATTTTAAAATATTATCAAAAATCTTCCTGCCGTGTTTAATGGCTACGGCGATTGTAGCAAAATTATCGTCCAGCAAAATCATATCTGCGGCTTCTTTGGACACCTCGGTACCACTAATTCCCATGGCAATTCCAATGTTGGCTTTTTTTAATGCCGGGGCATCATTGGCACCATCACCGGTCATAGCAACAAATTGACCTTTTACCTGAAGGGCATGGATAATTTTTAATTTTTGTTCCGGATTGACCCGGGCATATACGCGAACATTTTCTACAATAGCAGTAAATTCGTCATCATTCAGGCTTTCCAGTTTGGTACCGGTGAGGACCAAATCATTTTCGGTTGTAATGATTCCCAGTTCTTCGGCAATGGCTTTGGCAGTGAGTTTGTGGTCGCCGGTTATCAACACGGGAAAAATACCCGCTTCTTTGCATTGAGCAATGGCTTGTTGGGCTTCTTTCCTAGGTGGGTCAATCATTCCCGCAAAGCCTATCAAAGTGAGATCCGATTCTATATCTTCCATTTTCAAAGGTTCGGGCAACCTTTTTATTTCTTTTATGGCAAAACCAAGAACCCGGTATCCTTTTTTGGCCATTTCTTCTACTTTGTGTTCTAATTCAATGAGATGTGTTTTTTGTTTCTCATCTAATTTGTTTAATAATGCATCTACAGCTCCTTTGGTAATAACGAGAAAACCATTTTCGGTTTGATGTAAAGTAGTCATGCATTTTCGGGTTGCATCAAATGGAAATTCAGCGACACGGGGTAATTTTTTTTCTAATTCGGTTTTATCAATCTTTTGGTTTGAGGCATATTCCACCAAGGCAATTTCGGTGGCATCCCCCAACCATTTTTCTTCCTTTTTTTGAGAAACATCATTATTTAAAGCCATGGCGCAGAGTAATGGATGTTGCTGTACAACATGGCTTTGTATTTTGATATCCGGGACTTCCATCATTTCTTTCACAGCCATTTTATTTTGGGTGAGTGTTCCGGTTTTATCCGTACAGATATAAGTCACAGAACCCAATGTTTCCACCGCAGGAAGTTTTCGGATGAGTGTATTGCTTTTCACCAACCGCTTGGCGCCAAAGGCAAGAGCAATGGTTACCAAAGCAGGTAAGGCTTCGGGGATGGCTGCCACAGCCAGTGAAATAGAGGTCAGTAACATCGGAAGGGGATCTTCGCCTCGCAATAATCCTATCACAAAAAGAATCGTGCAAATCAGTAGTATGACTATAGACAGGCGTTTACCAAAATTAGCCAGTCTGATTTGTAACGGAGTTAAGGATTCGTGTATTTGAATCATTTCGGCGATGCGACCGAGTTCAGTTTCTTTACCTGTCGCCGTAACATAAGCAGTGCCACGCCCATTGGTGATAAAGGTGCCTTTGAATCCCATATTGGTTCGATCGCCCAATGAATAAATGCCTTCCGGAAGTTCTGTAGTTGTTTTCTCGGCATGGTGTGATTCCCCCGTGAGTGTCGATTCATCTACTTTGAGTTGGTGGGTTTCTATAAAACGCACATCGGCGGGAATTCGATTCCCGGCTTCCAGAAGAACCAAATCTCCGGGAACTAAATCAACAGTCGGGATTTCGATGGTAATTCCGCCCCGGATTACTTTAGAATTACTGGGGATAATTTTTTTTAAGGCTTCCATCGCTTTTTCAGCCCGAAATTCCTGTACAAAACCAATCAAAGCGTTGATGACGATAATCGTTATGATTATTATTGTATCGGTGAGACCGCTGATAAGTCCTGAAATTATGGCTACGGCAATTAGAACAAGAATCATGAAATTGGTCAATTGATGCAATACCATCCGTAAAATGGTATTCTTTTTTTTATGGATAATTTCATTTTTCCCGTGTTTGGCTAGTTTTTTTGAGGCATTGTGTTCCTCCATACCGGATGATGCGGTTTCTAACTGCTGGGATACTTCATCGATAGAAAGTAAGTGCCAATTCATCTGTATTTGATTTTTAGTGATACATTTTAGTTCAAAAGGCCAGGGAGCTATTTTAGGGTGATTTCATTTTTTTGTTTATATAAAGAAGTAATTCTTTCAAATGGGTGATTTTTCCATAGTCCTCTTCCGGAATTTCAATTCCTAATTTTTCATTCAAGGCAATGACAAATTGTAAAGAATCAAAAGAATCAATATTCAGAGTTTCTCTTATATTCTCATTGGGTTGCAATGTTGATGGTTCGGTGTCGGGAGCAATATTTTTCAATAATTGAAAAATGACAGTTTTGATTTCTTCCTCTTTCATAATGATTCTGGATTTTGTAATTGTTTGTTTAATGAAATCAGAAATCGGCTTCCGGTTAAACCGTCTGAAGCCCGATGATCAGCCGCCAAAGTAACATGTACCACGGAACGGATTCCTAACATACCGTTCTCGGCAAAGGGTTGTTCAGTAATACTTCCAAAGCCAATTATTGCTACCTGTGGAGGATAAATAACACCAAAAACCGAATCTGCACCGCCTTCGCCCAAATTAGTTATGGTTATGGTAGAATCACTCAAATCAGAGCTGCGTAATTTCATTGCTCGAGCTCTCGGAATAATATCATTTAATGCTTTCATGATATCATCACAACTTTTTAAATCAGCCTGATGTATGGTAGGAACGATAATGCCTCCCGTTCGCAATGAAATCACAAAACCCATATTAATGTCTTTTTTTATTTGTAAACCATTGTCCCAAAATGCATTAAGCTCCGGAAAGTCTTTGAGGGATTTTGCAGCGGCTTTAATGAATAAGACTACGGGGAGTAATCGGTTTTTAACGTCTCGATTACTATTATATTCTTGCAGCCAAGACAATGCATTTGTTAAATCGATTTTTTTATCTAGGTAATAATGCGGGATTTCTCTGTTTGATTTGCTCATCGCAGCAGCGATTGCCGTCCGAATAGTTTCAACAGGGATACTAGATTTTTTAGCTGCTGCAGGAATTTCTTCCTTTTTGGTTTTTTCCAGAATGTACTCTACATCTTCTTTCGTGATGGCTCCTTCCGGTCCGGTACCTTTGATTTGGGAAATGTCAATATGATTTTCTTCAGCAATTCTGCGTGCCAGGGGAGATGCCTTAATATGAAGTTTTTCTTCTTTTGCAACGGTTATGGGGGCTGTCACTTTTTCTTCTGTTGGTTGAAGAGCAGTTGTTTTTTCCGTAATGATTTTTTCTTCTTTTCTTGCTACAGTCGCTCCACTCGGATTAATGAGAGCTATAACTTTTCCCACAGGAACTTTGGAACCTTCCTGAATCAATAATTCTGAAATGGTTCCTTCATCAAAAACTTCAATTTCAATGAGCCCTTTTTGGGTTTCCACTTCGGCAATAATATCTCCACGGGTTACGCTATCACCTATTTTTTTTTTCCATTCGATTAAGGTTCCGTCTTCCATATCGGCACCTAAACTTGGCATTACAAATTCAATCATGATTCATTATTTTTTTTACCGCATTTACAATGTCATTCACCTGAGGTATGGCAGACTCTTCCAAATGCGCAGGATAGGGAATGGGCACTTCAATACCGCACAATCGTTGTACCGGTGCATCTAAGTCATAAAATACTTTTTCCATAATTCGGGCACTGACTTCTGAAGAAACGCTTACAGATCGCCAGGCTTCTTCTACAATAATTGCCCGATGTGTTTTAGAAACTGATGTCAAAAAAGTGGTTTCATCCATTGGGCGTAAAACCCTTAAATCGATTACTTCGGCATCGATTCCTATCAGGGCCAATTCTTCGGCCGCATCTATACTTTTATAAACTCCGGCACCATAAGTAATAATAGAAATGTCTTTTCCAGGTCGCCTTATTTTTGCTTTATTGATATCAACGTAGTGGGCTTTCGAAGGTATTTCTTTTTCCAAATTGAGCATTGCTGTGTATTCGAACAGAAGGACCGGATCCGGACTTTGTAATGCCGAATGCAGTATGTTTCTGGCATCCTCATGAGTTCCCACCGATAAAACAATCAGGCCGGGAATATGTGCATAAAACGGCTCCCAGCTGTGTGAATGTTGTGCCCCTAATTGCCTACCGATACCCGAACTCATCCGGATTACTATGGGCACGTGTAATTGTCCGCCGGACATGTGTTGCAAAGTAGCCGCATTATTGACAATTTGGTCCATGGCCAACAAACTGAAATTAACAGTCATTACTTCCACAATAGGTTTCATTCCTGCTATCGCGGCACCGATTCCAGCACCCAAAAAACCGGCTTCGGAAAGAGGAACATCCATTATGCGTTCTTCGCCAAATTCTTGCAATAATCCTTTGCTTACCGCAAAAGCGCCTCCATAGCGGCCTACATCTTCACCCATCAAAAAAACACGTTCGTCATTTTGAAGTGCTTCCCGTAGCCCTTCTTTCAAAGCTTCTCTATAGGTACTGTTTATTATAGCGTCAGTGTTTTCCATGGGGAGAATGAATTAGAGTTGTTAACTTTTCCAACGTTTTAATGTAGGCAGGAGATTAATGGCTTTTTGGATGGCGTAGTCGTGTAGCTCCAGTTTTTTCATTTGGTTTTTTACGTTGTTTTGCATGTCTTCCAAAATCATATTGGGATGTTTAAAAGTCCCGTTTTCATAACAGTATTTACAATACTCATTACTTTTAGAACCATTTTTTTCTGTTCCTTTTATCGAATCGGTGTCAATAGGCATTCCGCAACTTTGACATATAATTTTATTTTCCATAATACTATAATTTAAGTTGATTATTCGCTGTATACAAACTTGGTAAGTTGGTCTAAAGGTTCCCAAGTACCCGCTTCTGCAAAGTCGACAGCAATCTGAATTTTATATTCAATTTTGTCTTCCATAATCGCAATTTCATTTTCTGAAATCCATTGTTTTTGCAAAAGGTACTGCTCAAATTGTGGAATCGGATCTTTTTTCTTCCATTCCTCGACTTCTTTTTTGTCCCGATAGAGTTCGGCATCAAACATTGAATGTGCCCGGAAGCGATAGGTGTTGCATACCAATAAATATGGTTTCCCACTACTTCTTACTTTTTCAACTGCTGTTTGGGCCCCTTCCATTACTTCTAATACATTCATTCCATCTACAGCAGTAGCTTCGATTCCGTATGCTGCTCCTTTTTTCTCTATATCGGTTACGGCATGAGAATATCGAATAGCAGTTCCCATGGCGTATAAATTGTTTTCACAAACAAATAAAACCGGAACTTTCCAAAGTGCCGCAAGGTTCATGGCTTCATGAAATTCACCTTCGGCAACAGCACCTTCACCAAAAAAACAACACGTAATATTGTTTTTTTTCTGTTTTTTAGAAGCCAATGCCATCCCGACGGCAATAGGAAGATGGCCACATACGATGGCATTTCCCCCATAAAATTTTTTAGAAACATCAAATAAGTGCATCGAACCGCCCCGGCCTCGGCTACAGCCTTCAAGTTTGCCATACATTTCAGCCATGATAATGTCAGGATCAATACCACGGGCTAGAGCATGACCGTGCTCCCTATACGTACCTAATACATTATCATCTTCGTCTAATGCCTGTATTACTCCCACGGCTACGGCTTCTTCACCAATGTATAAATGTAGAAATCCTCGAATTTTAGTTTTAGTATACATTTCTGCTGCTTTTTCCTCAAAGCGGCGGATGAGCAATAATTGGTATAAGAGCAATAGTCCTTTTTTTGCATCCATGGGGTCTTGTATTTTGGCAGATTGTAACATAGTGTTGTATTTTTTAAATTATGTCTAAGGGATTTTTTTATAGTCCAAAAGCATAATAGTAGACAATAGAATCTCCTGCATATTTGCCTTCGAGCATGATACCTCCTTTTTGCAATTCTACCGCATTGATGAACGATTGAACTGTCGTTACCATTTTATTGTTGACAGCCGTAATTACAAATCCTTCACGGATATCAGTATTTCGTTTTAGTTTTCCGTCGTATGGTTGGGATTTTTGACCGAAAGTACATTTGATGTTTACGACTCCCGGAGTGGCTATTTTGGCGGCCAATTTAAAATCAACATTGTCAGTATAAGAAACTACTTGTTGAGGTACTGAGATGGCATTTTTTTGGATGGTTTCTATATCTTTTTCGCCATTTTTGTCCTGTGCCTGACAGCTTTGAAACAACATCAGGAAAATGAACCAATGAATCCCTTGACTTTTCCAATTTCTTTTTTTTAATGTTGTCATGATTACGTTAATTTTTATTTAATTCTTCCAATTTGATAAATGTATTATGATTGTTCCAATGTAGATAAGTCTCCTTCGGGCAATCCCAGTTCTCGTGCTTTGAGTAATCGCCTTAAAATTTTCCCGCTTCTGGTTTTAGGAATGTTTTCGACAAATTCAATTTCTTTAGGAGCGATAGCCGGACCCAATTCTTTTCGGGCAAAAGCTATAATTTCCATTTTGATTGCTTCATTGGATTGCTTTCCATTTTTTAAAACCACAAAAGCTTTTACCAATTCACCAATGATAGGTTCCGGTTTACCTATAACCGCTACTTCAGCAACTGAGGGATGCTTTAGAAGGGTACTCTCAACTTCAAAAGGCCCTACCATATGTCCTGAAGTTTTGATAATATCATCTGCACGTCCAATGAACCAGAAATAACCGTCGGAGTCTTTTTTTGCCAAATCGCCACTCATATACCAGTCACCAATAAAACATTTGTTGTAGCGTTCTTCTTCGTGCAGGTAGGAACGAAATAGGGAAGGGAATCCTTTTTTTAAAACCAGATGGCCTTGAATATTGGGTTCTGAAATGAGTTTAAGTTCATTGTTGTTAATTTCGGCTATAGCTATTGTTATTCCTGGCAATGGTTTTCCCATAGAACCGGGCTTTACTTTCATCGAAGGATAATTGGCAATCATGATACCGCCGGTTTCGGTTTGCCACCAATTGTCAAGGATAGGAATACCAAAATTATCCTGACCCCAAATCACGGCTTCGGCAGGAAGTGGTTCTCCCACACTCAAAATTAGGCGCAGATTTTCAAGATGGTATTTTTCACGCGGCTTTATATCCGTACGGATTAGCCGTCTGATGGCGGTAGGCGCGGTGTACCATATTGTAATTTTATGTTTTTCAAGGATAGTATACCATCTCACAACATCAAACTCGGCTTCATCAATAATACTGGTAATTCCATTTATTAAGGGAGCAATAATTCCGTAAGAGGTTCCGGTTACCCAACCCGGATCGGCGGTGCACCAATACCGGTCTGTACCATGAAAATCGAGTACATATTTTCCTGTAATATAATGCGTCAGCATGGCTTGATGAACATGTAATACTCCTTTCGGCATACCGGTAGTCCCACTGGTAAAATGAAGTAAAGCGGCATCTTCCGGATTAGTTTCGGGAATACTAAATTTCGATTGGGCTTGTTCCATCAGTTGAGAGAAAGACAGAATTTTGTCTGATACAGCTGTTGCAATATCGGTTAGGATAATATATCGAAGAGCAGGGAGTTTGTCTAGTAACTGTTTTATTTTTTTTTCAAATAATGTAGAAGTAGTAACTAAAACGGCTGCATTACCTTTGTTAAGTCTTTGAAAAATGGGTTCAGGACCAAAAACGGAGAACAACGGACAAAATACAGCGGTGTATTTTAAAGTACCTAAAGCGGTTATGTATAATTCGGGGATTCTCCCGGTTAAGGAGAAAATACATTCTCCTTTTTGAATGCCTAAACGATGAAGGATGTTAGCTAATTTGGAGGTTTGTATATGCAAATCCGCATAACTGAGATGGTAAATGCTATCGTCTTTTCGAATAAAAGAAAAGGCTGTTTTATTTTTTAATTGACTTTGTGCATGGCGTTCTACCGCTTCATAAGCTATGTTTAATCCTTTGTTATCAGGCAGTCCGTTTAAGTCATGCGCAATTTTTTCCCATGAAAACGAATTGACTTCTTTTTCATAATCGGTCAGCTGATGCACTATTTTGGAATTGATGGGAATCATGTTTTATTTATTTATAATTAGTCCTTGTTCAACGATTATTTTACTGACTCGTTTATTTTTTCAATTCGTACCGAAGTAATTTTATATTCCGGTGTTTGCACGTATTTATCCCTGAATGGCCCCGTGATTTTATTGATAAATACTTCCGAATTGCTGAATGTCGTAAAGCATTCTCCTTTTCGAACGCTGTCATCAATTTTTACTTTCAAAACAGTAGTCCCATACCTGCTGTAAATTTTTGCATGTTCTCCGTCTTTCAGCTTTATCAGGATAGCATCATCCGGGTGAATGTGAAGAAAATCGGAAGATCTAATCTCTTTATTAGCGGTTCTATAGGTCATAGTGCCGGAATTAAAATGATACAATTCTCTTCCCGTAACCATGATAAAAGGAAACGATTCAGAGGCTTGCTCAAGTGTAGGGACGAAATCAATTTGAGAAAGAGTTGCTTTATCACCGATAGGAAAATTTTTTCCGTGAAGAATTTTCGTACCGGGATGGTTTATGTCTGGACAAGGCCATTGGATGCCGTTTTTTTCTATTCTTTGGTAAGTAATTCCAAAAACCGCCTTCCAAGCTTCCCTGATTTCATTCCAGATTTCTTCGGTTGATACATAATTGAACAACTGTTTTTTATCCATTTTTTCAGCCATCGCACATATAATTTCCCAATCGCTTTTTACCTCTTCGGGAGGTGGAATCACTTTCCTGATTTTTTGAATTCTTCTTTCGGAGTTCATAAAAGTTCCTTCTTTTTCGAATGAGGAAGCAACGGGAAGAAACACATTCGCAAATCTTTTTGCCGTTTCTGTGAGAAACATATCCTGCACGATAAGTAAATCAAGGTTGCGGAATGCTTTTTCCGTATGATTTGAATCTGGCATCGTAAAATAAACATCGTAACCGACAATCCACATTGATTTGAGTTTACCCAATGCCGCAGCATCAATTATTTCAGGAAGGTTGAGCCCTTTTTTATCCGGTAAACTGGTCTTCCAGAGTTCTTCAAATCGGGCCCTGTCTTTTTTTACGGAAGCAAGACCGGTATAGGATCCCGGTTCGCAGCCCATTATTGCCGCGCCCTGCACATTATTCTGCCCGCGTAAAGGGTTTATTCCGCTTCCGGATTTGCCAATATTACCCGTAATCAGCGCAAGGTTCACAAGCGCCATCACGGATTCGGTTCCTTGGGTATGCTCGGTTAAACCAAGTCCATGAAAACACATGGAAGGAGATGCTGTTGCATATAAACGGGCGGCTTGACGAATAAGCTGTGCATCAATCTGACATATCTTGGCGGCCCGATCTGGAGTCCATTTGCTGATAAAATTTTTAAATTCCTCCCAGCCTTCAACACGTTTCTCTAAAAATGATTGGTCAGACAATTCTTCCTCCACAATGACATTCGCCATCGCATTGAAGAGCGGAATATTGGTGCCGGCCTTTAACTGCAAATGGTATTTGGCATATTTGGTAAGCTCTATTTTTCGCGGATCAATCACAATCAGGTTAGCGCCTTTCAGTACTGCCTGTTTGATTCTTGCCCCGACTATCGGATGATTTTCGGAGGCGTTGCTTCCGGAAATGAGAATTGTTTTGGCTTTCTCAATGTCGTCAAAAGAATTGGTTGCCGCTCCGGTTCCCAACATCATGCTCATCGCTTTGGCCGTCGGCTGATGGCACACTCTTGCGCAATTCTCAATATTATTTGTTCCGATAACGGCTCTTGCAAATTTCTGAATCAGATAATTTTCTTCGTTTGTTGCCCGGGCAGAACCGATTATGCCAATGCTGTCCGGTCCGTACTGGGCAGAAATCGCTTTTAATTTTTCAGAGCAAAAATCGAGAGCCACTTCCCAGGAAACCTTTTCCCATTCGCCATTTCTGCGAATCATGGGATGTTTTATCCGGTCTTTGGCATAATTATAATTCCATGCATAGCGCCCTTTCACGCAGAGGTGTCCTTTACTTACCGGGGATTCTATCACGGGATGAATACCAATTATTTTTTCGTTTTTGGTTCCAACGTTTATTTCGCATCCTACACCACAATAGGCACATACGGAACGGGTCGTTTTTTCTGCAGCACCGAATTGAATGACATTTTTATCTTCAATGGCGCCGGTCGGGCAGGTGTCGGCACAGGCTCCACAGCTCACGCAGGAACTTTCACCAAACAATCCATTGGAGTCGGGAACAATTTGTTCCTCGTCTCCTCTTCTCAACATGTGCCACACAAACTGTCCTTGCACCTCATCACATATCCGTATGCATCTCTCGCACATAATACATTGCGACATATCCACCTGGATATACGGATGAGAGCTGTCTTTTTGGGTTTCGATGCTACTTGGCAATTCAGCTGTTATGTTATAATGATTCAGCCAATAGTGAAATTCTTTTTGAGGAAATTCTTTTACGGCTGACTGTGAGTAATTTTTTGCCATCATTCTGATAATATCTTTTCTGTAGTTCTCAATTTCCAGTGAAGTGGTTTCAATTTCCATCCCATCTGAAAGCAAGGTTCTGCAGGATGGCTGCCAATGGGGTTCGCCATTTATTTTCACAAGACAGCTGCGACAAACGGATGAAAGAGAAAGGCGGTCGTCATAGCAAAGCGCAGGAATTTTAATAGCGTTGTTTTGCAACAATTCTAAAATATGCATCCCTTCTTCAAAAGAGAAAATCCGGTTATCTATTTTAACTGAAGACATAGATTTAGTTATCTGTTACTCGTTTTTCACTTTTTCTTAAAAAAACAAACCAATACACCAGACCCACCAATACCGCACCGCCTATTATATTGCCTATGGTAACCGTTGTAAAGAAAATAGAGCCAAAAGCAATAAAAGCAACGGCAAGTATTGCAAGCACCAGCGTTTTTGATACAGACATATTCGCCTTTGAAACACCGATCAATTCCGCCTGCAAAGCCATTTCGGAAGGCAGTAAAGAATCCATATTTTTAATATTCATTTTTTAGTGTTTTAGTATTTAAAAAAAATGCTGTAAAAAATGCTCATTCATTTTGAGGATAATACCCTTATTTATTTTTTCGATAAAGAACTTCTTCTGCTTCCAATATATTTTCAATCCCTTTTATTAAGGCATCGGGATTAAAGGAGATGCTGTTGATGCCTTCCTCCACTAAAAACTGCGCAAATTCAGGAATGTCGCTGGGTGCCTGACCACACAACCCCACTTTAATATTGTTTCGCTGGGCCGCATCTATAGTTTCTTTAATCAGGCTTTTTACGGCCGAATTCTGTTCGCTGAACAAATAACTGACCAGTTCAGAATCCCTGTCCAGGCCTAAGGTGAGTTGGGTTAAATCATTGGAACCAATCGAAAAACCATCAAACAGAGCTGCGAATTCATCTGCCAGAATCACATTACTCGGAATTTCGATCATCACATAAATCTCCAAATTATTTTCCCCTTGTTTCAGTCCGTTTTTTGCCATTTCTGCCAATACTTTTTCGCCTTCTTCAATTGTTCTGCAAAACGGAATCATCAGTTTTACGTTTTCTAATCCCATTTCGTTGCGCACTTTTTTCATGGCTTCGCATTCTAAAGCAAAACCTTTTCGATAGAAATCACTGTAATATCTCGATGCACCGCGAAAACCAATCATGGGATTTTCTTCCTGGGGTTCGTAATATTTTCCGCCAATCAGGTTGGCATATTCGTTACTTTTGAAATCACTCATCCGGACAATAACCTCTTTGGGATAAAAAGCCGCCGCTACAATCGACACGGCTTCTGCCAGTTTATCGATGAAATAATTTTGAAGCTCTGCATAGCCCTTGGTCAATTGCTGGATTTGGTCGAGTATTTTCTTGTCGGTGATTTTTTCGGGTTCACATAAAGCCAAAGGATGAATTTTTATCGTGTTTGAAATCGCAAATTCCATTCGCATTAAACCTACACCCTGATTGGGATAATTACTGAGTTCGAAAGCCCTTTCGGGATCGGCCAGGATAAACATGGGATCCGTTTTGGGCATTTGCAGTTGACTGAAATCCTGTTCGGTGATTTCCCATTTTAAAATTCCGTCATAAACATTTCCTTCTTTGCCTTCGGCACAGGAAACGGTAATCTGTTGGCCGTTTTGAATCAATTGGGTGGCGTTTCCGCATCCCACAATGGCTACAGTTCCCAGTTCGCGGGCTACAATGGCAGCATGGCTGGTTCGTCCGCCTTTATTGGTAATGATGGCAGCCGCTTTTTTCATAATCGGATCCCAATCGGGATTGGTCAAATCAGTCACGATGATTTCTCCTTCCTGTAAACGGTCTCCTTCTTGCGGATTATTCAGGATGCGGGCTTTGCCTGAGGCAATTTTGTCGCCTAATGCAATTCCTTTGGTAATGAGCGTACTTTTTTCTTTGAGGGTATAGATTTCCCGGACTTGTTTCTTCTCTTTTCCATGAATGGTTTCCGGACGTGCCTGTACAATATAGAGCTGGTTATTTACGCCGTCTTTGGCCCACTCAATATCCATGGGTTTGTTGTAATGTTTTTCGATACTATCGCACCAATGCGCCAATTGGATGACTTCTTGATCCGTTAAAGAAAACTGGTTTTGTTTCTCTTCAGAAGTTGCCTGATTTACCGTTGTTTTATCCGCTGCCGAATCTTGTGCTACTTCGGCATACACCATGGTAAATTCTTTTTTACCGCATCGTTTTTTAAGAATGGGATTGAATGTTTTTTGCTGTAGCGTAGGCTTAAACACCATCCATTCATCCGGGGTTATGGTTCCTTGAACAATGTTTTCGCCAAGTCCCCAGTTGCTGTTTACAATGATGGTATTTTGAAAACCAGTATCGGGATCAATGGTAAAGGCGACACCGGAAGCGGCTTTATCGCTGCGGACCATTTGTTGTACCCCGACAGAAATGGCAATATCCATTTTTTCGAAACCCATATCATGACGGTATTTGATGGCCCTGTCGGTAAATAGGGAGACATAACAATTCAGGATGGCCTGTTCCAATTGTTGGTATCCACTGATGTTTAAAAAGGATTCCATTCTTCCCGCAAAGCTCGCCGAAGGAAGATCTTCGGCAGTGGCACTGCTTCTCACGGCCACACCAAGATTTTCCATACCGCTCTGTTGGCAAAGGGAAGTATAGGCTTCGTGTATTTCAGTGCGAATTTTTTCCGGTAATTTAGCTTTCAGGATGATATCTCTGGCTTTTTTTCCGATTTCGGGCAGGTTGGAAAAATTTTTGGAATTAAGGGAAAGTAACAATTCGTTTAAAATGGCTTCCAGCTGGTTTTCTTTACGGAATAATCGATAAGCAGCTGCGGTAACGGCAAAACCGTTTGGGATATTAATTCCTAAAGGTTTTAGTTGATTGTACATTTCGCCTAAAGAAGCATTTTTACCACCCACTTTTTCAATGTCAGAAATACCAATAGCATCAAAAAATAAAATGTGTTTTGAGTTCGCCATTTCAATTCGTTTAATGTTAAAAAAAATATAGAGTCTTGCCTGATTGACAAGTAGAATTATCTGAAAATGGGGCAAATATCAAAGGTTCTGAAAAGAATGTATTTTGATATTTAAAAAAGTATTTGAGTAGGTTAGGCTAATAAGAAATATTACGTCATAAAAGTCTTATTGTAAATTTAATCAAATTATAGCTTTGATGGAATCTAAACTGTGTTTATTTTTGATTTTTTTAATGCTAAGTTGTTGTTTAGTAAATATTTGTGTTTGTTGTGTTCTATGTTTTATTCTAACCGAAAAAGAGGTCTGTTTTTACTGTTTTTCTATTGAAATTCGGACTTTCCCATTTTTCCAGTATGAACAAAGGACAGAAAGATTTACATTTGCCATTCTGATGTAAAGTACCTTTTTATCCTGTGGTAATCCGTTTGTCCATCCGTTTCGGGCTGTCACTTCCATAATTTTACATTGTAATTTCAACAGGAATGATTTTTCAACCCGGTAGTTTTAATTTAAAATAAAAGAATGAAACCCTATTTGAATTTATTTGATTTTTCTCAAAAAGTAAATTACAAAACAGAAATTTTGTCTGGTCTTACCGTTGCCATGACGATGATTCCGGAGTCGCTTTCGTTTGCCATTTTAGCGGGTTTTCCTCCTTTGGTGGGATTGTACGCTGCTTTTATCATGGGATTGGTAACCGCCATTTTCGGAGGAAGACCGGGATTGATTTCAGGTGGGGCGGGAGCAACGGTCATTGTACTGATTGCCTTGATGAAATACCATGGAATCGAATATGTGTTTGCAGCCGTGGCCTTGGCCGGAGTATTGCAAATTCTAGTTGGATTATTCAAGCTAGGCAAATTGATACGCCTGGTGCCCCAACCGGTCATGTATGGTTTTGTAAATGGCTTGGCCATTGTAATTTTTATGTCGCAATTGCAACAGTTTAAAACCATGGTCAACGGGCAAAGTGTATGGCTTTCTGGCAGTCCGTTGTATATTATGATGGGTTTGGTGGCATTGACGATTGGCATTGTACTTTTTTTTCCTAAAATCAGCAAAGCAATTCCGGCTTCACTGGTGGCAATTATCGTGGTTTTTGGACTGGTATTAGGATTCGGAATAGAGACCAAAACAGTAGCTGATATTGCTTCTGTAAGCGGTGGTTTTCCTCCTTTTCATGTGCCAGATATTCCTCTGAATTTAGAAACCCTGCAACTGGTATTTCCTTACGCATTAATTATGGCTTCGGTGGGATTAACCGAAGGTTTGTTGACCTTGAATCTGGTCGATGAAATTACCGGAACCAAAGGTAAAGGGAATCGCGAATGCATCGCTCAGGGAAGTGCCAATATCCTCAACGGATTTTTCTTCGGTATGGGTGGTTGCCCTATGATTGCACAAACATTGGTGAATCTTTCGGCGGGCTCCAGAGCACGTTTATCCGGAATTATTGCGGCATTGACGATTTTGATTATCATTTTATTCGGGTCGCCCGTCATCGAAAAATTACCCATGGCGGCATTGGTTGGGGTGATGATTATGGTGTCTGTCGGTACCTTTGAGTGGATCAGTTTTCGTATTATCAATAAAATGCCCAAACAGGATATTTTTGTAGGTATTCTGGTGGCGGGAATTACCATTTTATTGCATAATCTGGCTTTGGCAGTTTTGATAGGGGTTATTGTTTCGGCACTGGTTTTTGCCTGGGAAAGTGCCAAACGCATCCGAGCCAAAAAATACATTGATGAAAATGGCGTCAAACACTACGAAATATATGGCCCGCTCTTTTTTGCCTCTACCACGGCATTCCTGGAAAAGTTTGATATTGCCAATGATCCTAATGAAGTGATTGTTGATTTCAAAGAGAGTAAAATTGCCGACATGAGTGCCATTGATACCCTAAATAAATTAACGGAACGCTATGCCAGGGTCGGAAAGAAGATTCATTTGAAGCATCTCAGCGCCGATTGCCGCCAGTTGCTGCATAACGCCGATGAGATTATCGATGTCAATATAATGGAAGATCCAACCTATAAAGTAGCAATTGATTAAATAAAAATTATTTTTTTATCACGCCAATTGAGCCATTTTCAGATGGAATGAGTTCGTAAACTAAATTCGGGGCCAAACTCGGTTCGATGCGGTGCGAAACAAACAGCAGCGTCATATCGGTTTTCTGGGTTAACAGATTGATGAGCTGGGTAACGAGTTGCACATTTTCATCATCCAAGCCTTCAACGGGTTCGTCGAGAATTACCAAAGGCGGGTGTTTGAGCACGGCGCGAATAATCAAGGCCACGCGTTGTTGTCCAATAGAAAGTTGGTGAAACATTGTATTTCTCAAATGACTCATGTTGATGAGGTCGAGCCATTCCTTGACAATCTTTTTTTGTAGTGTTGTTGGTTCAATATACAATCCGATGGAATCGAAAAAACCCGATAAAATCATGTTTTCCAGGCTGTGGTTTTTTTGAAATAAGTCGGTCATGGCGGTAGAAAAATATCCTATGTTTTTTTTGATGTCCCAAATGCTTTCCCCGCTGCCTTTTTGTAAGCCAAAAAGCCATAAATCCTGTCCGTAGCCTTTTGGGTTTTCACCGGTTATCATAGACAGAAGGGTACTTTTCCCGGAACCGTTAGGTCCGATGAGTTGCCAAAATTCACTTTTTTTGATGGTCCAATTGACCGCATTTACAATCGGTCTTTCATTGTAGGTTACGGTGACGTCTTTCATTCGAACCAAAACCGTATCCTTATATTCAATGGTGTTGGCCGGCTTAGGAATGCGGCTGGATTCAATCGTTGCATTTATTTTTTGGGAAAAATCGATGGGATGTAAAGCAAACGAATTATCGCTAATCTGTGCTTTATTGCTCAGGAAAGGCAATAAATCAGCGGTACGGTTCACGAGTTGGATCACATGGATGGATTCTCTAAGTTTTTCAATGGAATCAGCTAATATTTTTCGGGATTTCTGGTCTAAATGATCCAGCGGATTATCAAAAATAATGTAATCCGGTTTTTGGGACAGGCAATAGTTCAGAAACTCTTTTTTTCGTTCTCCCGAGGAAAAGGTACGCAGTTTTCGGTTCTTTTCGGTTGCGGCTTCCACAATGTCGTATTGGTCTTCCCGTTCGATAAATTTCTCTATGGCCATATCCGAAAAAAGAAGGCCTTTTAAGGAATTGAAAACGGCCAGTTTTCCGGTTGATTTTCCGGTGAGTAAGGTGTCGATGAAGCCCTTTTTATGAACTTTGTTGGATAAAAGAATATCCCAGTTTTCTTTTGGGTGCATTGGTGTGAATCAATTATTTTGGGGGTAAATTTAATGTTTTTTATCCAAAGCAAAGGAATGAGGGACACTGGATGTAAAGTTAGACTTGGGGCTAGGCTATTCATTCATGTTACTTTCTGATTTATTTTCTAAATAAAAAGGGGGCTTATTTAGACTCTTAGCAAGCCTTGGAAGCCCCTGACGGCATAGTACGATTGTGCGCCGTTGTGATACACGAAGATTCCTCCTTCGTCGGAATGACAATATTGGTGATAGATAAGTTGTTATGGAAATAATTTGTTCTCGCTTAGCCCCGATGGGAGCCAGGATCCTTTTTCTCCCTTAACCCGTCCCAAGGAAAGAAACCAAACAGAAAAAGATATGGCGGACAGCGGGACAGTTCCTGATGTAAAATCTAAAAGTGCTGCTCCTGATTATTCTAATCGGATTTTGTATTTTTTAATGCTCAGTAGAATGAAAAACAAGGTCATGCCAAAGAGGATGAGGGTTTCTTTCCAGATTACTCCAATGGTGGCCCCTTTGAGCATAATGGCTTTGATAATGATGATAAACCATTTGGCGGGGATGATGTTGCTGATGATTTGCAAGGGAAGTGGCATGCTCGAAATAGGGAAAATAAACCCCGAAAGGATGATGACCGGCAACATGAGCCCCATTAAGGACATCATCATGGCGGTTTGTTGCGAATGGGCAACGGTAGAGATTAAGATGCCCAGGGACAGGGCGGTGATGATAAACAGGATACTTTCGAGAGCCAATAAAATGAGGTTTCCTTCGATGGGCATTTTGAAAACAAAAACGCCTAAAAGTAGAATTACTGTAGCGTTGATGACGGACAGGAAAATATAAGGAAACACTTTTCCGATGATGACCTGAAAGGGTTTCAGCGGAGAGACCAAAAGCACTTCCATGGTGCCAAGTTCTTTTTCGCGCGTGATAGAGATGGAGGTCATCATGGCCGAAACAAGCATCAGGATTATAGTCATGACTCCGGGTACAAAGGTGAAAACGCCTTTGAGTTCCGGATTGTAATAGAGTTGGGTTTGGGTCTGAATCTGGTAATTGGGTTGCTGGCTTTTGTTGATTTCGTGAGTGTAGTTTTGCAAAATGGCGTTTACATAGTTCGTGATCGTATTGGCGATATTCGGGTCGGTGGCATCGGTGATGACTTGTACGTTGGCCTGTTTTTGGGTTTGGAGTTTTTTGATGAAATCGTTCTCAAAAACAAGTACGGCTTTTGTTTTTCCTTTTTTGAAAATGGCTTCGATTTGGTTCTCCTGCTGAATTTCCTCTTCGATATGAAAATAGCCTGAAGCACTGATTTTACGGATAATTTGTTGGGTTTCGGTGTCTTTGGATTGGTCTAAAATAGCAATGTTGACATTTTTGATTTCATTGGTAATGGCAAAACCAAACAACATGATTTGAGCAATGGGCATCCCGAAAAGGATAAACATAGAGCGTTTGTCACGGAAAATGTGATAAAACTCCTTGGTGACAAAACCGATAAATCGTTTCATTTTTTTATTTTTATTTTTTGCCGTTTTTATTTAAGAAGGGCTTCGACAGGCTATCATTGACCTTTTTATTTAAGCAGGACTTCAACAGGCTCAGCCTGACATAGTAAACGTTATTTTCGATTGCTTTTTTTTTGTAAAAAAATATGCCTTGACACTCATATTTTGTTTATTCTACATTTCGCGCCAATTTTAAAAATACCTCATTCATAGAATCTACGTTATATTGTTGTTTTAAATTTTTTGGAGAATCCAAGGCTTCTATTTTTCCTTCGACCATGATAGAAACCCGGTCACAATATTCGGCTTCATCCATGTAATGCGTGGTGACAAATATTGTAGTTCCTTTATGGGCTTCCTGATAAATCATCTCCCAGAATTGTCTCCGGGTAATGGGATCCACGCCGCCGGTAGGTTCATCAAGGAAAACAATTTTGGGTTCGTGCAATAAGGCTACCGAAAAAGACAGTTTTTGTTTCCATCCCAAAGGCAGTGAACCCACGAGTTGGTCAGCGACCTCTTCAAGTTGTAATTCCTGAATGAGACTGGTGGTTTTCTCCTTGATTTGCTTTCGACTCAGGCCGTAAATTCCGCCAAAAAAAGTGATGTTTTCCTTGAGGGTTAAATCGTCATACATCGAAAAACGCTGGCTCATGTAACCTATGTTTTTCTTGACCCATTCGGCATTGTTTTTTACATCAAATCCCGCCACCATTGCTTCTCCCGATGTGGGTTTTGAAATTCCGATGAGCATTTTCATAGCCGTTGTCTTTCCCGCACCATTGGCACCGAGAAAGCCGAAAATTTCGCCTTTGGACACTTCAAACGAGATGGCATCAACAGCAGTAAAATTGCCGAATTTTTTGCTGAGGTTGCTAACGGATATGATTTTTTCGATTTCCAAAATTTATTGATTTAGTGTGGTCAAATCCATGAAAACATCTTCGATAGTTGTTTTGGAAATATGAATTTCGATATCAGAATGTTGTTTGGATTGTAAATAATTGTCTAATGCTGCCGGATTGAAATTCTCATTCGAATCGATATAATGAATGTATTCCCCAAAAGCGTACACGCTGTATTGAGTCGGATATTTTTTTAAATCGTCAATCAGCTGAGGGGTGTTTTTTGCCCTGACATTATAAATTGTTTTAGCATATTTTTTTACAATATTTTCAGGCGAGTCAATTTGTAAAATGCTGCCTTTTTGAATCAAAGCTATTCTGTCGCACAAGGTGGCTTCATCCATATAAGGAGTTGAGACTAAAATGGTGATTCCTTTTTGTTGCAGACGTTTGAGCATTTCCCAAAATTCTTTTCGGGAAACAGGATCGACTCCGGTGGTGGGTTCGTCCAGGAACAATACCGTTGGTTTATGAATCAACGCACAGCACAGCGCCAGTTTTTGTTTCATTCCGCCCGAAAGTGCCCCGGCTTTTCTGGTTTTAAAAGGTTCAATCTGGATATAAATGTCTTTGATTAACTCGTAATTTTCTTCAATGGTGGTTCCGAAAATAGTAGCAAAAAACCGCAGATTTTCCTCTACAGTCAAATCCTGATACAACGAAAATTTGCCAGGCATATAACCCACGGTATTCCGGATGGCTTTGTAGTCTTTGACCACATCATAATTGGTAACTGTTGCCGAGCCCGAATCGGCAAGGAGTACGGTAGTCAGGATTCTGAAAAGCGTGGTTTTTCCTGCTCCATCCGGCCCGATTAAGCCAAATATTTCCCCTTCGTTTACCTCCAATGAAATGTTGGAAACAGCTACGTTGTTTTTATAGGATTTGGAAATATTTGTAACGGTAATACTCATTTTTCAGGTTTAATGTTCAAAGGCAAAAATCAATTTCAATAGCAATAGCAAAAATCAATGTCAAAAATCAATGTCAAAAATCAATGTCAATGTCAATGTCAATGTCAATGTCAATGTCAAAAATCAATAACAATAAGGACAATGACGTTTTTTCAAACTTCTATTTCTCTAATTTCTGACTTCTAATTTCTATTTAATCCACATCTCTGCAGGCATTCCTATTTTTAGGCTTCCGTCATTTTTGACTTTGACTTTTACGGCATAAACCAGATTGACGCGCTCTTCTTTGGTTTGAATGATTTTTGGGGTGAATTCGGCTGAAGTGGCAATCCAGGAAATTGTTCCGGGATAGGTTTTCATGTCGGTTCCGGCATCAATTTTAACGGATACTTTTTGTCCCAGTTTGATATTGGGCAATTGGGTTTCGCTCACATAGACGCGCAATATCATTTCGGAGGTGTCGGCAATTTTATAAATGGGTTTTCCAAAAGTGGTCACCTCATTGGGTTCACTGTATTTGGCCAAAACCGTTCCTTTTATCGGATTGATGATTTTGCTTTTCTGAATCTGGTCGTTGATTTTTTCAATCTGAATATCGATGGATTGTACCTCATTGATAATCGGGGAATTTTGGGTTCCCACGCTTTTGATTTGTTCCCTCAATACATTTACCTTGCCATTGATTTCGTCCACCTGGCGTTTGGTGGCCGCATTTTCAGAGAACATATTGGCAATTCTTTTTTGCTCTATCAAAGTGGTTTTGAGTTGCTCCTGCAACACACTGTTTTGCGACAATACGTTTTTTGATTTCGAAAAAACAGTGTTTTTTGAAGCCATCAATTGTTGTTTGTTGTAATACAATTGCAGGGTATCAATTAAGCCCACCTGGGTTTCAGGCTCCAATACATCTCCTTCTTCCAGATTTAAATAGTCTATTTTTCCATTGGCTTCTGCCGAAAGTGTAATTTCAGTCGCTTCAAAATTACCGTAACCGTCGGCTTTTTCGTTGCTTTTGGAACATGAAATTTGACCAATGAGGATTAAGATTAGAATTGCTTTTTTCATATATGTGAAAGTTGTTTTATTAAATATAGGGTCTACCATCCTTTGACAACCTGATAATTGGCTTTGGACAGTTCTAATTGCAAGTGATGTGTTTTTAGGTTTGTTTTGGCTTCGTATAATCGGGTTAATTCGGTCACATATTCGGATGAGGTAATGACCCCGTTTTTCATTTGCGCCGCCGAAGCCTGTAAAACCGATTCCCGTAATGCAATAATCTCGGCATCAGTGGTAATCATGGCTTCTAGTTTTTGGATTTCATTTTCCATTTCCTGTACTTGCATTTGGGTTTGTAACAGAAAGCTTTCTTTTTCTGTTTGTACGATGTTTTTAGAAATAGAAAGGGCTTCTTTGTCGGTTTTTGCTTTGTTCCAATCAAACACATTCCAATTGGCTTTCAATCCCATCATATAAAAGGGTTGAAAGGAATTATCCAGCATGTTCAATCCGGGATTTCCGTAGCCTGCCTGCGCAAATGCATTTACTTTTGGTAGTTGGTTTTTGGAAATGACTGTTTTCGAAAGTTCAATTTGTTCGTTTTGTAAATCGAATAATTGCAGTTCCGGGCGATGGGTGGCAGCGGTAAAATCAACGGAATTATTAGGATTAGCCAGAATAACATTCTCTTCTATCGGAGAAACGGTAAGCGTTGCCAAATTTTCGAGGATTCTTTTTTTATTGAATTGAATTTCGGTGAGTTGTTGTTTTATTTTTAGATTTTCGGCTTCCAATACTTTTTCCGAAGTCGGAAGAATGGCACCAAATTGTACTCCGGTTTTTACTTCTTTTATTTTTGAAAGCAGTTCTTCCTGTTTGTTAACCAAAATGACTTTTTGTTCCTGTAACAGTAAGGCCGTAAAATACAACTGATTGATTTTGGTTTTCAATTGATACAAATTGACGGCTACTTGTTGTTGCTGGGTTTTGGTTTGTGCTTCCTTTATTTTGGCATTCGCATCAATCAATCCGCCATTGTAGACTAATTGATTAACATCCAAAGTCGCCCGGTATTGGTCTTTGTTTAGCGGCGTCACATTCGGCATGGCAACAGGGATTTGTGTCACTTCCGATTGGTAGGTTGCCTGCGCATTGAGGTCAATTTTGGGTAATTTCCCTTTTTGTAATGCTTCCGTCTCTAATACGTTTTTTTCTTGCAACAAATTCCCTTGTTGGGCCAAAGGATAATTTTTATTCGCCAAAGCATAACATTCTTCCAGTGTAATCTTTTGCTGGCTCACAGCAAACAACGGTACCATTAAAAAGAAAAGTAGTTGTCTCATTTTCGTATCGAATTAATAATTTGATTGGCAATACTGGTTTTTCGTTCTTCCATCATGATATTGAATTCTTCATTTGAAAGGTGTAATATTCCTTTTACCATCATTTGTGCAGCAAAAGGGAAAACCGTCAGGGAGAAAATATCTAATAACAATTGTTTCGGTTGGATAGGTTTGATGATTCCCTCGGCAATTTCTTTCTCAATTTGGAGAATCAAAGCCGTTGGATTGGGTCTGTTTTCATGGTTTAAAAAAGTCATTACAAACTCCGGATTGTTGTTCATTTCCTGAATTACAAACTGTGGAAGATAAGGGTTTTCTATGACAAATGAAATATAGCTCTCGGTAAATTGGGTGATTTTTTCAAAAACAGATGCCTCTGAATGGAATATTGCATTGATTTGTGGTGCCAACTGACTGAACGCTTTCGTAAACACCGCTTTAAAAAGCAGTTGTTTGTTTTTAAAACAATAATGCAACATGGCTTTGTTAATGCCGGCTTCATCTGCAATTTCTTGCATGCGTGCTCCTGCAAATCCCTTTTTTTGGAAGACAATCCGGGCGGCATTAAATATTTTTTCTTCGGTTGTCATTTGGTGTTAACTTTATGGTTTAACCATTTGGTTAACAAAGATACAAAAAAAGTGTTTTACTTTTTTGTATTGGGCACAAACATGTTAAATACTAAACCGCCCATCAAACTTCCGTATAGGGTAGCGTTTAAGGGTTTAGAGGTGATGCTGCAGGTGCCGGAAGCACAACCCACAAAATGATAATAGAGATAACCAGCAATCGCACCGATAGCTATTCCTATTCCTGTGATAAGGATCTCTTTTTTATTCATGAATTACTTTTTTCTAAAATGATTTTGATAAGGGTGTTTTTGTCGACAACTCCTGATTGTCTCCACAATTGTTTTCCTTTTTGGAATAAAATCATCGTAGGAACTCCCCGTACCTGATATTGGGAAGCCACTTGTTGGTTTTTGTCCACATCTATTTTTATGATGGAAATGCGGTCTCCCAAATTGTCTTTTACTTCTTTTAAAATGGGACTTAACATTTTACATGGGCCACACCAAGTGGCAAAAAAATCAACCAACACGGGTTTTTCTGAATTGATAATGCTGTTGAAATTACTCATCTTTAGTTTTTTTAATGGTTGAAATAGAGCAGCCATTCAGACTGCATCCGGTATTGAATATCGCTTGAAAAAGAAAAAAAGCAGCCATAAAACCCAACAGGATTTCATGAAACTGAATCGCTTGCTGTATAAAAAACAAACCGATAATCAGTCGGATCCAGCGCATGGCATGCCAATTGGTCAATAGTAATTGTTTCATTTTAAAATTTTTTAATCGTATGTTTTTTGTCATGCGAAATTATGATTTGTAATTCTTCTATCGGAATTTCTTTTTGGCTCACCAAAAGGAGTTCCATAAAATCAGTACTCATACTAACGTTGATGGCATTTGGTAATGCGTTTAATTTCTGGATTATAGTTTCAGTACTTCCTTCTAATTTATAAAGAGTCACTTTGACTTGATTATTTTTTTTAAATTCAAAGAACAATTCCGAATTGGCTCTGGGAACACTTGAATTTTGTGCCATTTCCATTTTTACAATAGCAAAAGCACCTTTAAAAAGCGCCAGATATTCTTTTTGGCTTCCGCCAAAAGGGGGACTCATCTCAAAATTTCTATTAAATAATAATCCGGTAAGTATCCCATTATCTGCTAAGTGCTGGTGCATTTTCCAAACATATTTCTGGCGTAAAGCAGGAGCTAAGGCACAGAAAAAAGTTTGCTCAATGATGATATCATACGTTCCCTGATGCTCAAAAAAGTCACCCAAAAGGATTGTTATTGCTTTGTTGTCCTTGAATTTAGTTTTTAATTTTTCTACTAAGGTTGGCGCAATATCAATAACAGTAATATTCGTAAAACCTTTATTTAGGAGGTATTCGGATTCATAAGTATTGCCGCATCCAGGAATTAGGATCCGTTTGTTTTTGTCTGTTATCGTATCAATATACTGTTTAATGGGCGGCGCAATTTCACCTAAATCCCAACCGATGGTATTCGCTTTGTATTGTGCGTCCCAATAGTTTTTGTCCACTATTTTTTCAGAGGTAGCAACACAACATTTTTCACTGTTCATAATATTCTAATTTATAATCTCCGATATGTTTTTTATTCTCGGAAATCATTTTTTTATGTTTGAAGAAATTGATGATTCCTAAGATTAAAATTAATAACGAGAGCGAAAAAAAAGAAATTTCAATAAAAAAACTATTCTCGATTGATAGCAAATTTCGGATACCTAATCCGGCTATCGAAAAATACAAAGCGGTACGCAGAAATGCCAAAAAAGCAGTTTGATTGGCTAAAACTGTTCGTTGTAATGCTAACCGTTCCCTAAGGATTAAATCTTTATTGATAGCTTCCTTATTGATAGTTTCCTTCATGTTATGCTGATTTATTCTTTCTTTTTACGTGTGTTTATACCAAATGGGGTATATAACGGACAAAAACTAACAAAGCTGGTAATTAAAAAGATAATGGCAAAAGCCAATAAAATTAAAGCCAAGGTACCACTAATGGTATTGGTGAGGTATAAAATTGCGATAAAAATGGCAATCAGCACTCGAATTAATTTATCTGTTGAACCCATGTTTTTTTTCATGACGTTATCGTTTATTCAGTTTATAATTGATGTGTTTTAGGGTAGATTGCAATCTGTTTCCGCCGTTTTAGAGTTGTTAAAAAACCTTGCTTTGGCAAACAAAATCGGTTCTGGGAATATCTGTTTTGGTAATGGCGTTAAATCCTCCTTCAATTTCAGTAAAATTTCTAAAACCTCTCGCTTGCAATATCGAGGAAGCAATCATGCTGCGGTAACCACCAGCACAGTGCACATAAAAATGTTCTTTCGGATTAATTTCTTTAATCCATTCATTGATGTAAGCCAAAGGTTTGTTATAGGCATTTTCAATGTGTTCTGCACCATACTCACTTTCTTTACGAACATCAATAATTTTGCTTTCGCCAATGTTTACTTCGTTAGCGAATTGCGCAGCAGAGATTCTATGTATAGTGTCAATTTCTTTTCCGGCTTTTTTCCAGGAGTCAAAACCATCTTCAAGATGGCCGATGATGTTGTCAAATCCCACACGGCTCAACCGGGTTACAGATTCTTCTTCCTGTCCCACTTCGGTAACCAGAATGATAGGTTGTCTTACATCGGCGACTAAGGCACCCACCCAAGGGGCAAAATCCCCTTCGATACCGATGTTTATAGATTGCGGAATAAATCCTTTATAGAAAACGCTATTTTTGCGGGTATCCAAAATCAACGCTCCGGTATCTTCTGCCACCGCTTCAAATTCGGCAGCTTTTAGAGTCCTCATTCCGTTGTGTAATACCGTTTCAAAACTTTCATAACCTTGTTTGTTCATGGCTACGTTCATTCCGAAATAGGCCGGAGGAGGCAATAATCCTGCGGTTACTTCTTTGATGAATTCGGCTTCGGTCATATTGGCTCTCAGGGCATAGTTAGTTGTTTTTTGATTGCCAATGGTCGAAACGGTTTCTTTACTCATGTTTTTACCGCAGGCACTTCCGGCGCCATGTGCCGGATAAACAATAACATAATCCGGTAAAGTCATTATTTTGTCTCTTAAGGAATGGTATAATATTCCGGCTAATTGTTCTTGGGTAAGGTGTGCTGCTTTTTGTGCCAAATCCGGTCTTCCCACATCACCGATAAACAAAGTGTCTCCTGAAAAGATAGCGTATTCCTTTCCTTTGTTATCGATCAACAAATACGTTGTGCTTTCCATGGTGTGTCCTGGCGTATGAAGTGCTTTGATCTTGATATCACCTAATTGAAATTCCTGACCGTCTTTGGCTATGGTTGCCTTAAATTCAGGGTTGGCATTGGGCCCATATACTATCGGGGCTCCGGTAGCTTTGGCCAAATCAATATGACCAGATACGAAATCAGCATGGAAATGGGTTTCGAAAATGTATTTTAATGTAACAGTATCACGTTCTAATCTGTCCAAATAGGGTTGAACTTCACGAAGGGGGTCAATAATTGCCGCCTCTCCATTGGAAGTAATATAATAGGCGCCTTGAGCTAAACATCCGGTATATATTTGTTCTATTTGCATGTTTCATTTTTTTAGTGAGACAAAGTTATAGCATGATTCAAATTAATACAGTGACAATAGTTACATAAGAAAAATGTAACTAAAGATACAACAAAAATAGGATTTATACTTCACGAAAAGTATGATAATTATCAGGGATAAAGTTGCCATTGGTACAACTGCTCTGATTTAATTTGGTTATTTTTGCCAAACCTTACAAAAACAGATACCCGCAATGGAAGAAATGCTTTTTTATGATCGGATGCGGTTTGCTGTTGGCCTTGTTTTTCGGAATGGCCTTGGGAAATGTGGTGCGAGGGGTTAATCTGGGCATGGTAGAAAACGGGGTTGCTACCCAGGAAGCACATTTTTTCTTTTTACCGTTTGTGGAACCCAATCTTCAGTCCCAAGGCAGATCAATTGGGAATTATTGATTGGTTTACGTTGTTCTTGGGGGTGGTTAGTGTTAGTACACTTATGATTCATGGTGCCAATTGGATTATTTATAAAACCAATTCGTCATTGAATGCCCAATTAAAAGAGTTGGTGTATAAACTTAATTTTGTGTTGTTGGCCTTAGTGATTACGTCATTGATTATTTGGAACCAAATTGAACCGGAGCCGTTTCATAATTTTATTGAAAACCCGATACTGTGGCTATTTCAGCTGATTTCATTTACCGGTATTTTTGGCCTGTTTAAAGTGCGAACTTTTAAAAAAGACGGTCTTGGGTTTTTGTTTTCGAGTTTATTCCTCGTTGGAGGATTTGCCGCCACTACGGCTTCTATTTTTCCTAATGTTTTACCGTCAACGAATACTGTGAATCCTTCTTTGACTATCTATAGTACTGCTGCAGGGGCTTATGGATTATCGGTGGGAACCTATTGGTTTTTTATTGCGATTGTATTGGTTGCAGTATATTTTGTTATTCAATACAAGGTTTTTAGCGGGAAAATGGATGATATTGGCTACGGTGAACATTGATTTTAAAAGAACATTTCTTTAGTGATAATATAAATTCCCATGATAAGAACAAACCAACCAAAAATGGGTTTGAGCTTGTTTCCGTCAATTTTTTTAGACAATTGCGTTCCGATAAGCATTCCGATAAAAGCGATGCCCGAAATTCCGAATAAAAAAGGATAATCGATTGGGGTGTTGATGTACAAATCTCCCACAAATCCAATGGAAGAGTTGATGAAAATAATGAGAAGCGAAGTGCCTACTGCTTGTTTCATGGGTAAGTTGGCAAAAAATAATAGGGCAGGAATAATCAGAAAACCTCCACCGGCTCCCAGAAAACCGGTTATAATACCAACTACAAACCCAATTATGCTCAGTTCCATATAATTCGTTCTTGTTGCTTTTATTTTGGGACTGTTTTTTCGAATCATCGAAAGGGCTGCAGCTATCATCAATACAGCAAACACAACCATTATCAGGAAGTTTTTGGATACTTTATAGGAAGCGATGGAGAATAAGGTTGCGGCAATTTGCGGAAAGATGACTTCCCGTATCAATAAAATGGAGAAAACAGAGGGAATGGCAAAATAGAGAGCCGATTTGATTTTCAGATTGCCCATTTTGTAGTGGGTATAACACCCCAGCAAAGCTGTTATGCCTACAATAAATAAAGAATAACTGGTGGCCAGTTCGGGATCAATTTTAAACAAATATACCAAAATAGGAATCGTCAGAATAGAACCGCCGCCACCGATTAAGCCTAAAGAAATTCCGATAATTATTGAAGCCAGATAACCTAAATATTCCATGTTTTATTTTTTACAAAGGTCATAGGTTTAAATCGCTTGTACAGTAACATTTATCACATTGGATATAATTTTAGAAATGCAGCTGAATTAAATTTCGGTACAATTTCACTAAACCCCGTTGTTCCATTTTTTTTAGTAATCGGGAAATCACTTCCCGGGAAGTATTGAGTTCGATGGCAATTTCCTGGTGCGAAAGCGTTAATTCCTTACAATTACAGGCCGCAGCATGGCGCTTGAGATAAAATTCCAAACGTTCATCCATAGCCCGGAAGGCGATGCTGTCTATGACTTCCAAAACTTCTTCAAATCTGGTACGATAGGTGAATATAACAAATTCGTACCAGCTGTGGTAATGCATCATCCATTTTTCCATCAAGGCCAAGGGAACCATAATCAATTCGACATCTTCAACCGCTTTTGCCGTTATCTGGCTGGTCTGGCTTTTAGTGGCGCAAATCATCGAAATGGCACAGGCCTGTCCCGGTTGCAGGTAGTACATAAAAAATTCGCCCCCATTTTCCCCTTCCCGATATATTTTAATTTGCCCTTTAGTAACTAATACGGTATTATTGATATATTGGCCGGTACGCATGATTACATCTCCTGCTTTATACGATTGGAAAATGGCATTTTTTTCTATTTCTTGAATCAGGTCGTTTGAAAAAGAGGGGAAAGTATTTTTTAGTGAATTTTGCATTTTAGAAGTGTGAAAATTTAACTTTTGGTTACAAAAAAGTAAAAGTACGCTAAAATTTGGAGAAATTTAAGCGCTGTATGGGCAGTTTTTGGGTGGAAAATAAAAAAAATGAAATTTTATATTTACTAATTTTACAGTCTATTTGGTAGTTTATCTTTTTAAAATTAGCAACGATTTCTTTAATTGATTGATTATTAAACAGCCGCGCAAACGTTTTCTTTGAATAATTTCTTATTTCATAAAATGCAAGTTTATTGTTTTAAAAAAACATTGTATTTTTACAAAAAACACTAACATAACATGAATTTAACACAAGAAGATTGGATTGCTCAACTAGAATCAGATGAGAATGCAGTAATATTAGACGTAAGAACCGAGGATGAGTTCAATGACGGCATTATACCTAATGCTATCAATATTGATATTCATAAAGGACAGGAGTTCATAGCTGAATTGGAAGCGTTGGATAAAAGTAAAAATTATTATGTGTATTGTCGTTCAGGAGCACGCAGCGCGAAAGCTTGCCAAATCATGAATGAGTTAGGTTTTGAAAATGCCTACAATTTAATGGGCGGCATTTTAGACTGGGAAGGGGAAGTAGTTGCTCCGGAATAGTTTAAAAAAAACACACAGGCACATTTTGCTTTTAATTTAAAACAATACACTAAAAATGAATTCAATACCAGAAGCATTTCAGATAAAAGACGTTCTTAATCAAGATACTTATTTAATAAACGGCGAATTAAAAAAATGGGCTGGGGAGACCACTCCTGTTTATTCTACGATTTCTTCTACCGAGAAATATGAACCTACTTTATTAGGCTCGATTCCTTTTATGGGAGAAAAAGAAGCTATGGATGCTGTTCATGCTGCCAATGCGGCGTTTAACAACGGACAGGGTTTATGGCCTACGATGAAAGTCGCAGACCGTATCAAATGTATGGAGAATTTTGTTTCCCAAATGAAAGCCACACGATCTGAAGTGGTGAAATATTTGATGTGGGAAATAGGAAAAAATCTTGGTGATTCTGAAAAAGAATTTGACAGAACCGTAGAATACATCTATGACACTATCGAAAGTTATAAAGAATTAAACAGTCGCAGTGCTCATTTCAATAAAGTACAAGGAATTAATGCCATGGTTCGACGAGGACCTCTTGGAGTGGTTTTATGTCTTGGACCTTATAACTATCCTTTGAATGAAACTTTTTCATTATTGATTCCGGCTTTAATTATGGGAAATCCCGTAATTTTTAAACCGGCTAAATATGGTGTTCTGGTTATCTCTCCTTTATTGGAAGCTTTTCAAAGCAGCTTTCCAGAAGGGGTAATCAACATTCTTTACGGACGTGGTCGTGAGGTGGCCTCTCCAATCATGAAGTCAGGACTGGTATCTATTTTGGCTTTGATAGGGAATAGTAAATCAGCGATTGCCTTGCAGGATTTACACCCAAATAAAAACAGATTACGTTTGGTATTGGGATTGGAAGCTAAAAATCCGGCAATCATTTTACCGGATGCCAATTTAGATTTGGCTATCCAAGAATGTGTAACAGGTTCTTTATCTTTCAACGGACAACGTTGTACCGCTTTGAAAGTACTCTATGTTCACGAATCTATTGCTGAAGAATTCAACAAGCGATTTGCAGCCAAAGTGGATGAATTGTCCTTTGGAAATCCTTGGGATAACTCGCCTTTCCTTACTCCGTTACCGGAAACAGACAAACCGGCGTATATTCAGGAATTAATAGACGACGCAACGGTTAATGGAGCAAAAGTACTCAATGCCAAAGGTGGGACTCATTTTGAAAATTATATTTATCCGGCTGTTTTGTTTCCGGTAAATAAAAACATGAGAGTCTATCACGAAGAGCAGTTCGGGCCGGTTGTTCCTGTAATTTCATTCAAAGATATCCAAGAGCCATTGCATGATATGGCAGAGTCTAATTACGGACAACAAGTGAGTTTGTTCGGGAAAGACATTAAGACGATTGCTCCGCTGATTGATGCATTAGTTAATTTGGTCTGCAGAGTAAACTTAAACAGTTCTTGCCAGAGAGGACCGGACGTTTTCCCTTTTACAGGAAGAAAAGATTCAGCCGTAGGAACCTTAAGTATTCATGATGCTTTGCGTTCGTTCTCTATTCGAACTTTTGTGGCTTCCAAAGACAATGAATACAACAACGGCATTTTACAGGAGTTGTTGAATAGTAAAGAATCGAACTTTATTAATACCGATTATATTCTGTAACTGATATTTATTCCAATATTTACAAACCGCAATAGTTTATGACTCTTGCGGTTTTTTTATGGATGTAATTTAGGTTGAAAATAGACCTGTTTTGACTGGAATTTATTTTGTAAGCAATTTCTCTTTGTTGTTATGTGTCTGATATAATTGCTTTTAAGCAGGGTTTGTCGTCTTTCTAATAAATTATATTTAAATTTATACTAGAAAGTAGAGCCAATTATCTAAATCTTTAGAGATATTAAGATGATGCATTTATTTATATAACGAACTGACCAACAGTTGAATTTAACTTACCTGATTATGAAAGAATATACATTACTTTTAAAAATTCTGATGATAATAACTCCATTCTTTTTTATGGGATGTCAAAATGATTCCGGACAAACAGCAAATCCATTGGTTGAAGCTTCGGTAGCAGAAACACTCAGTGATTTCAAGTCTGAGCCTATTCCGGGGCAATATATTATCGTTTTGAATGGAGAGTCAACAGCAAAAAAGACACAACTGAAATACAGTCAAATGAAAAGTATTTTGACGAACGAACTGGTTTCTAAGTTTTCTAATGCCCAATTAGCCAAAGAAAATATTATCCAAACGTATGGTTACGCTGTAAATGGTTTTGCCGCAAAAATTAATAAGGAACAATTAAAAATCCTGAAAGCGGACAGCAGGGTAAAACTAATCGAACAAGACCAACTGATTACTCTTGGCAAACCTGCGAATCCTGGAAATAGCGGAGGAGACAGTACCACGCAACCGGCACAAGAAAAACCTTGGGGGATAACGAGAGTCAATGGAGGTGTTAATGTAGATCCGAATCAAACAGGTACTGCATGGATAATCGATACCGGAATAGATTTGGATCATCCCGATTTGAATGTTGATGTTACAAGAAGTCAATCATTTCTAGGCGGGAAAGATGCCTTAAATCCGGATGATGGGAATGGTCATGGCACGCATGTGGCAGGAACTATTGCAGCAATTGATAATACTATTGGTGTGATAGGTGTGGCCGCCGGGGCAAAAGTGGTCGCAGTTCGTGTTTTGGACAGCAGAGGAAGCGGAACTTATTCTGGTGTAATAGCAGGGGTTGATTATGTCGGGGAAAAAGGAGCTCCGGGAGATGTGGCCAATATGAGTTTGGGAGGTTCCAAGTCTGATGCATTGAATATTGCTGTTATAAATGCTTCGTCAAAAGGAGTTATTTTCTGCGTCGCTGCCGGGAATGATGGTAAAGATGCCAATAATTATTCCCCTGCCAGTGCCAATGGGGATTATATTGTAACGGTTTCAGCTTCAGATTCAGGGGATAATTTCGCCTATTTCTCTAATTATGGAAATCCACCGATTGATTGGTGTGCGCCGGGTGTAAGCATCAAATCCACCTGGAAAGGAGGAGGCTATAATACTATTTCAGGGACCTCAATGGCCACGCCGCATGTTGCTGGTGTATTGCTGTTAGGAGCCGGGAAGTCAGGCGGAGAGGTTAATGGTGACAAAGATACAAATCCCGATACGATCATTATGCATTAAGAGAAATATTTGATATTAAAAAAGAGAATTCCGTCATGGAATTCTCTTTTTTATTTTATAAAGGACTTATACATGTTGAAATAATTGTTTAATTTAGAGTGTTTTAAAATAGTATTTTTTAATTTATTTAGGCATAATCTTAAAAAAAGAACAATTATCAAAAAGAAAATCGAAATACTGAAAGGAAACATTCACGAACGGCTGCATCGTGAACCCTATTTTTGGCATCCTAAATTGAAGTTTATTCCCAATATTGTGGTGAACCTCTTTTGTTTTATTATTTCAATTGTAGTGATTGCCAGCATACTCTATCTTATATTTGATTATCTGATAAAAACGTTTTATCATTTGAATTGAAGATAGTAGTAGATGTCAGGTGCTTTTGAATTCTATAAAAAAACAACAAACCCAAGACAAAACCCGTTTTTCACGATATCTTGTCTTGGGTCTTATTTGTAAAAAATTAAATTCAGTTTAACTGTTTGCTGCTTTTACTTTATGTCCAAAAACACCAAAGTAAAGGATAATCAAGAAACACACTAACGGAATCAAATATCCCGATTGTATATCGTCATGATTCATATCAATCAAAGTTCCCATTCCATAAGGCAAAATAGCTCCTCCCACGATAGACATTACCAGCCAGGAAGAACCTGTTTCGGTATTGCTTTTCAAGCCTACTAAACCAAGAGAGAAAATTGTTGGGAACATAATCGACATAAAAAATCCGATACCCCATAAAGCATAAATCACAGAAACACCAGTTCCGTAAATTGCCACAGCACAAAGAATAGCACTCAAAATTGCATAGATAGAAAGCAGCATATAATCTTTTATGAATTTTAAGAAGAAGGTTCCGCTAAATCGTCCCAACATAAACAATAGTCCATAAACACCATAGTAATAAGCAGCAGTTTTTTCATCTAATCCAGCTTCTTTTTGGGCTATTCGAATAAAGAAACTAGTTACACAAACCTGTGCCCCCACATAGAAAAACTGTGCTACCACAGCCCAGCTCAAATGACTGTGTTTTAAAACAGAAAAGAAACCAGGTTTTACCTCCACCTCAGTATGCTCAGGCTTCATAGATGGCAAGTGCATAAAATAAAACAAAATCGCCACTAAAACCAATATCGTTCCTAAAACAATATAAGGCATTTTTACTGCAGCTGCTTCAGTTGCTAAATAACCCAATCTTTCGGCTTCGGGCATTGCAGCCATTTGTTCTTGCGTAAAATTAATTCCAGAAAGAATAAAAACGCCTCCTACAAAAGGAGCTACGGTTACAGCCAAACCATTAAATGAGGCTGCCAGATTCAATCGTTTAGACGAAGATTCTGCTGGCCCTAAAATGGCAGCATACGGATTGGCACTCGTTTCAAGTATGGTTAATCCACACCCAATGATGAATAAGGCTACTAAAAACAATTCATACGCCTGTGTATTTGCTGCTGGAACAAACAAGAAAGCTCCCGCCGCGAAAACTAATAAACCAGTAATAATACTGTTTTTATACCCTATTTTTTTGATGATCATTCCTGCAGGAATCGCCATTATAAAATAAGCCAAATAAATTGCAGTATCAATCAAAGTTGACTGTCTATTGTTAAGCTGGCAGGCTTTTTTTAAATGCGGGATTAAAATACCATCTAAACCGTGAGCCATTCCCCAAAGGAAAAACAAACTCGTTATTAAAATAAAAGGCAATACATAATTTAATCCTTGCCCTTTTTCTGTAGGTACTTCGTGTACATCGCCCATTTGATTGGTTACTTGCATAATTTATATTTATTGGTTGGTTAATTTTTCTTTTTTACCAGTAGTAAATGGTCACAGACCATTACCACTTCCCCTTTTTGGTTAATGATTTCCACATGTTCGGTAACGGTTCCCATTTCCGGCCTTTTGGCTTCCCCTTTTTCCGAAATGGTAATTTCGGAATGAATGGTATCTCCAATATGTACCGGTTTCACAAATCGCATGCGGTCATAGCCTTTAGAAAAAGCTTCCGGATTGATTTCGGATGCCGTCAAACCAATACCTATACTGAATACCATGGTTCCATGAGCGATACGTTGGCCAAATGGCTGCGTTTTACACCATTCTTCATCCATGTGATGCGGAAAAAAGTCCCCGGTGTGTCCGGCATGAACTACAAAGTCCGTTTCGGTTATGGTGCGGCCTAAAGTTACACGTTTTTCGTTAAGTTGATAATCTTCAAAAAAAGTTGATTTGAAATACATATTTTAGGATTGTTTTGTTAACCATATGAAGCCTATACGTTTTCTCTTTTGATATTCAGCTTATATGACTTTATTAGGTCTTATATGGTTTAAATTATGTTTCTTATTATTTTATAATTCATCTAAAGATACTCCGCCACTGTTGTTGCTAATATAGCAAGCTTCTACCACTTTCATTGTATCCAATACATCTTGTACGCTGGTATGCAGAATTTTATCAGAACCTTCTTTGAAACGCATCAAGTTAGACATCGTTCCGATAAAGGCTTCAGGAAACCAGGAACCTTCCAAATCCAGTTTTTTCCATTCGTATTCAGTTGCTCCTTCTGCAATAGGCAAAGCATATTCAAATATATCCGGTAAACCGTCCGGGTAATTCATCAGCAATCCCATTTTGGCCTTAATGGCGCCTTTGGTCCCTTCCCATTTGATATAACTTTCTTCATGTTTTGGGCCAAAGTTATGGTCGTGATTGGTATTAATGGCGACATGCATCTCTTCTCCATAATCTAAAATGATGGTTGATCGGCAAGAGGACAGTTTTTTTAATGGATGTTTCGCGGTTTTTGCCCAAACTCCTTTTGGATTGCCCAGAAAGGAACGGATGCAATCAATGTAATGCACACTGTGAAAAAGAATTTCTAATCTCGGATGATCTTTTATCAGTGGGAATAATTCCCATGGTGTATTTACGGTGACTTTGAATTCAAAATCATATAATTGCCCAATGATTCCCTGGTCGATCATGTTTCTGGCTGCACTTACAAATGAGGCAAAACGCAACTGGAAATTAATAGCAGCCACTAATTTTTTTCTTTCGCAAACCGCTACAATTTCTTTCGCATTTTGCAAATCATTACCCATTGGTTTTTGAATCAGTACAGCAGCACCATCGGGTAATTGTTCTAAAATTTCAACATATTGGTCCGGAAGCACTGTGATATCATAGACTGCATCTTTGGGCGCATTCTTAACGGCTTCAGCAACATTTTCAAAAACGTGTTGTATGTTGTGTTTTTCAGCCAGTTCATGTGCCTTGGAAATAGTTCTGTTGGTGATACCTAAAACGGTAAATCCAGCCATTTCGTAAGCAGGTAAGTGGGCATCTTTTACAATACCACTAGCACCAATAATGATGATGGGTTGTTGTGTTTCGGGTAATAATGGTTTATAAGTTACATTCATGTTTTTTGAATAAGTTACATTCATGTTTTTAAAATATTTTTTGAATTGTAATTTGGGTTTCTTCCAGTAGTTGGCCTGATGGGGTTACTTCGTTAATTGCTTTAAAGACCATTTGATCAATCAATTCGGCTACTTTGGGCCAAACCGGGGTTTGGGGTAGGGTTAGTGCATTTTCATGTAACATACCCAATTTGTGATAAAAGGGTATGGTTTTGTTGATTTCAGGATCATTCCAGGTCGATTTACGGCAACCTATTCCGCCTTCCTGGGTTAATAATTTATCGCTCTCCGATGTTGTGGCAAATCGTAAAAAATCGTAAGCGAGTTGTTTGTGTGTACTTCCTGAAGCGATAGTATAAAGCCAATACACATTCAAGGAAGCGGTGGTGTGATTGTCATCAAAAGGCAATTCGGCGATATCTACTTTGCCTTTGATTTGGGATTCGTCAATCACTTCGCACATCGAGGCAAAACCAAACCAGTTGATGGCCATGGCCGCTTCTCCTTTGGCGAAAGCCATACCGGCTTCAACCGAACCGAAATCTTTCGATTTGGGATGTACAGCCTTGTTGTTATTGACAATAGTCCGGTAATACTCTAAAGCGGCTACTGCTTCCGGTTGGTTAATGTCAATTTGATTTTCGGCATTTAATAAAGAACCGCCTCGGGTCCATAATTGCAAGCAAAAATCAAATACCATGTTGTGACCGTCAGGGTAATTGGCAAAAACACAGCCGTACAAATTGTCCTCAGGACGATTGAAAAACTCCGCTATCTGGGTGAATGCCGACCATGTTTTTGGCGGTTGCAATTCATAGCCATATTGCTTTTTGAAATTCAACTGTTCTGTTGTATCTTCAAATAAATCTTTTCTGTAAATCAGGCATTCCGGACCGTCATGAAAGGGTAATCCGTAGGTGCCGTTATTGATTTGTTGCAAATTCAACAGCGATTGGTGCCAGCCGTCAGGATAATTTTCGGGAGCATTTTCGGCAATAAACGGAGTCAGATCTTCCACCGCTTGCGCATGTACGGCATCAAAAATCCAGTCGGTATTCAAGTGGGCAATATCCCAGTCGCCATTTTTTAAACCGTTATGGGCAAGTGTCTGTTCATATAGGTCATGAAGTTCCAGAGGAATCATTTCTGCCTCCACAGTGAGGTTGTTTTTCTGGCAAAATAAATCCCATAACTTTTGTAAAGTACTTTCAAAAGGACCGAATTTTCGAACTGCAATTTTTATCTTTTCCATTAGTTCTCCATAAATTCTTTTACAATTTTCTCATTATCCTGTCCTAATTTTGGGGAACCTTTACCTGAAGTGAAAAGTTTTCCGTCTATCCTGATAGGGCATCTGGTCGTTTTGTACGAATAGCCATCCAGCATTTGAACTTCCTGTACAAAATCTAAAACTTTAAAACCTTCTTCGGCAAAAAGTTGTTGGTAGTTGAGTACACTGGCGCACCAAATATCTGCAGGTTCCAGGATAGCCAACCAAAATTCGGTGTTTTGCGTCTGCAAATGAGCCGCTAAAATATTTTTGATGTCATCTCGCAAACCGAATTTATTCTCCGGAAATTGTAACAGAGCATCACATTGCAGCAGTTCTGCCAAAACCGGAATAGAGCCCATAGCCAAAGCCAAATAGCCGTTTTGTGTTTTATAAATCCCGTAAGGCGCGCCTAGATAGGCGTGGGCGTTATTGCTTTTGGTCCGAACCGGCAATTCGCCACCGTCATTAAAAAAGGTAGTAATTGTTTCAAACTGAAAATCGATAGCCGATTCGAGCATGCTCACTTGTACCAAAGCACCCGTGTCTTGCACCGTTTTTCTATACAATGCGGCTAAGATTCCCTGTGCCAAATGTGCTCCCGCCAGCATGTCAACTATAGATAATCCCATCGCTACCGGGCCGTCTTCCTGATTTCCGGTTAACCAAGTTAAGGCCGTCAAGGATTGTAATAATAAATCCTGTCCTGGTAAGTCTTTCAGTTCAGGATGATTGCCGTAGCCCGAAATTTCAGCATACACCACTTTTGGATTGATGGCTTTTACCGCTTCATAACCCAAACCGACTCTTTCCATCACTCCGGGTCTGAAATTATGCATGACCACATCGGCCTTGGCCAATAATTTTTTCAATTTTTCTAACTCATCCGGTTGTTTGAAATCGATGGCAAACGATTCTTTATTTCTGTTTATCGTATGAAAAATCGAAGATTCCCCATTCATGATTAAATCAGAAGTATATAAAGTACGGCAGATGTCTCCCGTGCCCGGTTTTTCAATTTTGATGACACGCGCACCCAAATCCGCCAATCGCAAACTGGCAGAAGGTCCGGATAGGAATTGGCTAAAATCGACTATTAAATAATCTTCTAAAGGTTTCATTTAGTTAATCGTTTAAAAATTGTTCGTGTATCGTTTTATTATCTTCTCCCACTTTTGGAGCGGCTTTGGAATGAACCAATAGTTCTCCATCCAGTTGAATCGGGCTTCTGGTGGTTACCATTGTTTCTCCCGCTACATTTTTTACCGTTTGTTTCAATTGCAAATCATTCATAAAAGATTGATTGTCCAGTTCGGAGTAATTCAATACTTTTCCGCACCAAACGCCTTTGTTTTGCAACAGCCTCAGCCAATAATCCGTTGTTTCTGTACCCAACTTTTCACTCAGCAGTACTCTTATTTCGTCTCTGGAGGCAAACCATTGGTGTTTTTCGCTGTATTTGCTTAAATCAAGACCTAGAATATCGCCTATAAAAAGCAAATCGCCCATAGCCAATGCTATATAACTGTCCTGGGTGGCATAAATTCCGTAGGGAGCACTTAAAAAAGCATGGGCGCTTCCTTTGACATCACCTCGTTCAGGTAATTGGCCGCCATCGTTTAAAAATGCGGTAATCGCTTCGAACTGCACATCCAAAACAGATTCCAGCAAACTCACTTCTACCAGAACGCCTTTTGCCGTTTTGGCCCTTTTGAGTAATGCCGCTAAAATTCCCTGTACAAAATGGTTTCCGCACATCAAATCGGCCACGGCCAGACCAAAAGGAACCGGTCCTTGACTTTTTTGCCCGCTCAACCAGCTTAAACCGGATAAAGATTGTATCAATAAATCCTGTCCCGGTTTTTTGGCCCATGGTCCTTTATCGCCATAACCGGTAATGGTTCCGTAGATTATTTTGGGATTTATTTCCAGCGCTTCCGCAAAAGTTAATCCTATTTTATCCATCACTCCCGGTCGGAAATTATGGGTCATAATATCAGCTTTGGCAATGAGTTTTTTTACTAAAACCAAATCTTCCGGGTTTTTTAGGTCGGCGGCAAAAGATTCCTTATTTCTGTTGATGGTATGAAACAGCAAACTGCTGTCGTCGACAAAAAGATCTTTGATACTCAATTGTCGGCAGGCTTCGCCTTTAACCGGTCGTTCTATTTTTATAACGCGCGCGCCTAAATCGGCCAACTTCAATCCGGCAGAAGGCCCTGCCAGAAACTGGCAAAATTCAAGTACAACTAATCCTTCTAATGGTTTCATTAGGCTTTTAGATTTAATGATGTTGTATAAAGCGCATTTAATTCTTCCAATACTGCATTTTCATCTCCACCTTTCATCAGGTAATCGCGCACTACATCTCCCGCATGATCCTGAAAATACATGTGTCCGTAATATCTTGGGCGTAAAAAAGCTCTTTCTAAGGCAGGTAAGGTATTCTTGAAATAATCGTGGGTTAATGCATTAATTCGTTCGTTTTTCCAAGCTTGTAAATGCCCCGGTTGTCCACCGTTATCGGCAAAAATAGTTTGCTGTACTTGGGAAGACCCTGTAAATTCAGCATATTTAATGGCTTCCGGAATGTGTTGGCTAAACGAGGAAACGGCCAATCCGGTTCCGCCTAGTGAACTGATCATCGGTTGGTCATTCAAACGCACCAAGTCATAAAAATGAAGCAAATTTTTACTGTATCCAGTTCTGGAATAATTCGAATAACCATAGGCAAAAGGGCAGTAGGCAATTTCGTCTGAGTTTACCATGGCTTCATATACCTGAATGGGGTTACGGTTGAAATTGGCTTTGTCCATTAACTGCGCCAATTCACGGAACATCTGTAAGGCTTTTTTTCCTGTTGCAGGGGAAATTACCTGCTCTTCCGATTGAAAAGGAGCTTCACCCAAACTGCAGCAATAGGAGTAGAAACTCATTAGCACGTCAACGGGGATTCCGGCAAAAGCTACCAATCCTTTTTGGGCCAAAACCAGTAATTCGTCATAGGTTTGAGGGACTTTTAATCCTTGTTTTTCTAAAAGATCGACGCGTGCCGATGCCACAGGCGTTGCAGCGTCTATGGGTAATGCCCACAGTTTATTGTTGAAAACATAACTTCCGTAGGATTTACCAACGGTATTTATTTCTTGATCTTTGATGTATGCAGGGGAAAGATAATCAGAAAGCGGTAGGATGACATTGGTGTTTGCACCAAAACCAGTCCAAGGATGATCAATAACCATCAGGTCAAATCGTTTGGCTAAATCTTCAATTGAAGCATCGGCAAATTCCTGTAAACTTCGTTTTTCCCAGCTAATTTCTATCTCTGGATTTAATTCAGTAAAACGTTGTGCTGTTGCCACCATTGGGAGTAATCCTCTGGTATGATTCCAAGTTATCCCTTTTAATCTTTTCATACTTATTCTTTAATCTTTTTCTTAAATTATTTTTTAATCCAAACTCCATTAGCATCAAACCAACTACATTCAATTCGTAGAATAAATTCTAACCTGAGGGGTGCTCTTGATGTAGGATATGGTCTTACTTTTGAATTGAATATAAGTGTCAGTTTGACAAATTAACTTCTAAAATATAATTTTATTTTTAAAAAAGAATACTTTATTTTATTCATAACTCTTTTTTATCTCCTTCAGGTGTAATTTTTTAAGGGGATGTCCTGCTAATAAGTGCAAGGGGTTGGTGATTCCGTTTTTTTCGAGGAGTGTTTTTAAAGCGTGTGTTTTTTATGCCTCTGCAACGCATGAAAGGAGTTAATAAATTAATATTTGTCAAACAGACACTTATATTATAGGTGGTTGTAAATTTTATTTCCATTTAAGGGTACATTTTTGTATGCTTAACAAAATGCTTAAACAAATAAAAAAATAAGAGTTTTACTATTTTAAAGGATTGTTGGTGCTAATTCAAAATTTTGTCTAAAGTTTGTTTTTAACAATTATGTTTAATTTGTGAAATTTTAAAAAAAAACATCATAAATAAATTTTATAAGAATTTATTTATGATGTTTTTTTTATTGAAAACAATGGAATTTTGGGTTATTTTTGAAATTTTGTAAAGTGTTATTTCTTTTGATAACATAAAAAAGAAGATGTCAAAAGGAATTAAATTTATAATAAAATGATGAAAATGAAAAGAAGGCCTTATTTTATTTTAATAATATCGATGATCAGTTTGATTTCATTGGGTTATGTATCTATAAAATATTACACTCCGGATAAAAAGACACTAGATTGTGATGTTTTATTGTCAACAAAGAATGGTTTTCCGTTTAAACCAACTGTGGAAAACAAAAATAACCGACCTAAAGAAGTTCCAAAAGGAATGGTTTGGATTCCGGGAGGGGAATTTTCTATGGGGAGTAATGTGGCTTCGGAAAGTTTGTGTAGTATTAAAGGAGTCACAGCTGATGCGAGGCCTATTCATCAAGTATATGTAGATGGTTTTTGGATGGATGAAACAGAGGTGACCAATAAGCAATTTCAGGATTTTGTGACGGCAACGGGCTATGTTACCGTAGCTGAAAAGGTTCCAACACCGGAAGATCTTCCTGGGGTGCCGAGTGACTATTTGGTAGCCGGTTCGGCAGTTTTTACCCCAACGGTTTCACCGGTGACATTAGATAATTATATACAATGGTGGCAATTTGTGAAAGGGGCTGATTGGAAGCATCCGGAAGGACCCAATAGCACTATAAAAAATAAAGCCAATTATCCGGTGGTTCACATTGCTTATCAAGATGCGGTGGCTTATGCCCAATGGGCCGGTAAAAGATTGCCTACCGAAGCCGAATGGGAGTTTGCCGCGCGAGGAGGGAAATCAGGCGAATTGTATCCCTGGGGAAATAGTTTACAACCGCATAATAAATTTCAAGCAAATATATATCAAGGTAATTTTCCTGTAACGAAAGGGGATACCGGAGAAGATGGTTTTATAGGCATCGCCCCGGTGGCACAATACCCACCCAATCATTACGGCTTATATGATATGTCAGGGAATGTGTGGGAATGGATACATGATTGGTATAGTTCGGAGTATTATTCAGAACTTAGTAAAGCGGGCAAAATAACCCAAAATCCTCAAGGGCCAAATAGTTCTTATGACGCCAATGGAGGAAACGAAATGAAGCGAGTGCAACGGGGAGGTTCTTTTTTATGCACCACACAATATTGTAGTCGGTATATGATTGGAACGCGGGGAAAAGGAGAAATCAAATCGGCTACCAATCATTTAGGTTTCAGGTGTGTGAAATAAATAGTTTGATAAATCAACAAAAAAACGTTCTGCGTTTTGGGTAAAGGATGCCTGGACGCCGATTATACATAATACCACTACAGTCTTTACTTTTAATAAAAACGCCTGTGTAAAAGCTTAGAAACGTGAAGTATTTGTAACATAGCTGTATTTTATAATTTGGTTAATTGATAGCTTTTGCCTTTGGTTGTTTTGAATGAAATTTGGAAACCATTTGCCGTTTTCTGGGAAACGATATCCGAATCTATGATTTTCATTGGAATTTTGGTGAGGATGATACATTCGGCACCTTTTAATGATTTTATGGAGGCATTGTTAAGTTGTTGGTTGTCCCAATCCATGTCTATTTCAAATCCGCCTCTGGCGACAAGCCCTTTTATATGACCTTCATTCCATGCTTTTGGTAAGGCTGGTAATAATTGGATATAGTTTGATTGACTTTGCAAAAGCATTTCGGCCATACCGGCAGTACCCGCAAAATTTCCGTCTATTTGAAACGGAGGATGTGCATCAAAAAAGTTGGGATAAGTACCTCCGGCGCGTGAATTACCACTGGAGGGATCAACGAAATTTAGCAGTTGTCGTATCAAGGCATACGCGTGGTCACCATTCTGCAGTCGTGCCCACCAGTTAATTTTCCATCCTTTGCTCCAGCCTGTTCCTTCGTCTCCGCGAATTTCAAGAGATTTTTTGGCAGCGTTAAAAAAAATGGTTGTCAAAGGGGATATTTCCCGTCCGGGATAGAGGCCAAACAGATGGGAAGCATGGCGGTGGTGAATATCTGTTTCTTCAAAATCCTTATACCATTCCATCAATGAACCATTCTTCCCAATCTGTAAAGGATAGAGTTTACTTTGTTTGGCAATTAAGGTATCCCGAAAAGCCTTATCGATACCTAAGGTTTCAGATGCTTCAATCAAATTATGGAATAAATCACGGATAATCGACATATCCATGGTTGTAGCCACGGATACCGATTGTTCTTTTCCTTTATTATCTTTAAATTTATTTTCAGGGGAAGTGGATGGGGCAGTTACCAAATAGCCATTTTGGTCTTCAACCAGCCAATCTAAAGTAAACAGTGCCGCATCTTTCATAACTGGATAAGCTTTTTCGGCCAGGAATTTTGTATCCCCCGTAAAGCGGTAATGTTCATAAAGATGTTGGGTAAGCCAGTTTCCGCCCATCCACCAGTTGGCCCATACAGGGTCACCGGCACCTTTATCACCTACCGGATTACTCAGGGCCCATATATCAGAATTATGATGTGCAACCCAGCCCTTTGCATTATAAAATTCGCGTGCGGTACCTTTTCCGGTTTTAGCCAGGCTTTGTATCCAATCTAAAAGCGGCTGATGCATTTCGGAAAGATTGGTCACTTCCGCCGGCCAATAATTCATCTGGGTATTGATGTTGATAGTGTAGTTGGAACTCCATGGCGCACGAAGCTCTTTGTTCCAAATTCCCTGTAAATTAGCCGGTGGTCCGCCCGGACGGGAGGAGGAAATGAGGAGGTATCTTCCGTACTGAAAATATAAAGTTTCTATCTCTGGATCATAGGCGCCATTTGAATAGGCTTTCAAGCGTTCGTTTGAGGGTAATGTTGTTTGAAGCGGATTGTTCACGGTATCTTTTACCGTAAATGAAACCCGGTCGAAATAGTGCTTGAAATCAGCAAGATGCCTGTTGTATAACTGGGAGTAGGTCTTTTTTACTGCTTTGTTGATTCGGTCTGAGGCGATCTTGTTTTCATCTTTTCCTTCTTTGTCCGGACATTTATCAAAACCGTTAAAACTGGTAGCTGCAGCGATATAAAGTATTATTTCGCTGGCATTTTTGATTTTAATTTCCGAATTAGTTGTGGTAATATTTCCATCTTTACTAATCGCTTTAATGCGATATTGGAAACGCATACCGTCGCATCCGGTGGCGTCTTCATACGTAATCGGTTCTTTTCCTTTCGGATTATAATAGGACGGATTTACATTGACAGGAGCTTTTCCGTTGATAATAAGTTCATTGTTTCCTTTGGTTGAAGGACTGTATTTTAATACGCTTTTGGTCGAAATATCCAAAGAAAGCACAGCTTTTTTGCTTGCAGAAATTCGCACCATCAGGATATTATCGGGTGCTGAAGTGAAAATTTCTCGGGTGTATTCTACATCATTAACCGTAAATCGGGTGGTTGCCACGGCATTTTGGATGTTTAAATCGCGATAGTAAGCCGTAGGATTAACGTTATTAAAGTCCTGTTTGATAAGGATATCGCCTAAAGGCAAATAAGACTGGGAATACAAGCCTTGCATCTTTCTGGTAAGTTGGTTGGCTTTGGTATAGTCTTCCTCTTTTAGCAAAACTTCCCTTATTTGTGGCAAATAGGATTTCGATTCGGGGTTGACATTCGTTTTTACCGGACCACCACTCCATAAGGTACTTTCATTCAGTTGTAACAGTTCTTCCTCGATGCCACCAAATATCATTGCACCGATTTTTCCGTTTCCGACAGGCAATGCTTCAACCCACTTTTCAGAAGGTTTGTTGTACCATAATTTTAGGTCTTGCGTATTTGAATTGGTCTTGTTTTGTGCTTCACAAAAATGGGTAAACAGGATTTGGACCGCTATAAAAGAGACAATTCTCAACTGGATTGAGGTACTTGGGTTAAAAAGGGACATAAAATAATTGGTTTTGAATTCGTTTTTCAAATGTATATTTTAATTTGGCAGATTACGTACTATACTGTTTGTTAATTATTTGTTAAATGAATTTGCTAAACGAATACCAATAAAATAGCCATCCATTTTATCCTGTTTTTAGGATTGGATTTTTTGTTACTAAAGTGGTGGGGGATTTAGAGCTAAATTTGAAGTTCTACAGTTTCAGGTATTATATAATCAGCCGTTAATTTGTAAGTAAATCAAAAAAACAGCAGCAACAGACATAATAATTAATGTTGCAAATCCTGAAATGTTGGCAATTCGTCCATTGACATATACACCCATTATTTTTTTGTTGTTGCAAATATGAAGAATAATTCCAATTAAAACAGGGGCTGTTATACCATAAAGAATTGCTGTAAAAATTAAAGCTTTAATCGGAGAAATGCCAATGTAATTTAAAGATAAACCCAATATTAATGAAATAGCAATGATAACATAAAATCCTTTTGCCTCATGAAATTTTTTGTCAAGTCCTTGTTCCCAGCCAAAGGTTTCTGTAAAAACATAGGAAAGGGAACCACTTAAGACAGGAATGGCTATCAGCCCGGTACCAATAATACCAATTGCAAAAAGAAGGTATGCAAAATCTCCAGCCAATGGTTTCAATGCCATTGCTGCTTGTTCCACTGTGTCAATTTGATGGATTCCATCTTTAAACAAAACCGTTCCGGTGGTAAGGATAATAAAATACATGACGAATCCTGAAATTGTCATTCCAAAATCTACGTCTTGCTTCATATCGTTTATGATCTTTTTGTTTACCATCAAATGATTTTTCTTATGCTTCATTTCTTCCACTTCCATAGAGGCTTGCCAAAAGAAGAGGTAAGGCGAAATAGTGGTGCCCAGTATGCCAACAAGAATGGCTATAAAATCTTTATCAAATTTGATGGTGGGGATGAATGTCGCTTTAAGTATTGCCGCTAAATCCTGTTGGTACAAAAACGGAACAATAAAATAAACTAACAGAACGATACACATATACTTTAGAATTGAAGCAATTTTGGTGTAAGGTAAATAAATGATTAATCCTAGGAGGATTACAGTAAAAAGAACACTGAAATAAGTTGCGTCGATGGAAGGGAACAGTAAATTCCCAACGGCTCCCATTCCTGCAATATCAGCACCGATATTCATTACAATGGCAGGAAAACTAAACAATAACATCAGATACAAAACCGGTCTTGGATAATGCTTTTTGAGTGTTCCTGTTAATCCCTGTGAAGTCACTAAACCAATTCTCGCGCACATCTGTTGGATGCTTGCCATTAATGGAAAGGCTATAATGGCTGTCCATAGGGTAGAAAGGCCGTAACCGGCGCCTGCCTGTGAGTAGGTTGCTATACCTGACGGGTCATCATCACTTGAGCCGGTTACTAATCCAGGTCCCAGTATGCTCCAAAAACGTATAAGTTTAGATAAGTTTTTTTTCATGAAATCTGCTTTTAATCGCTGTTGAATTGCTGGTAAACGCACAATCAAAATCAGCAGAAATATAGGGCTTATATTTATAGGTATAGTATATAATGACTAAATTTAAAAATAAATACTACATCTAACTACATTTTAATGAATTTCTAATTTTTTTCAACGAAAGGGATTTTACCAATTATTGGTTTTCTTCAAAGAATTTAGCAAACGACAGGAGAATAAAAATCAATATTGCCCTGATGCTATCGTTGAAACATTTTTTTTTTCTTAATCCATCGCATATTGAATACCACCCAGCACATGTTGTAAAAAAAGAGGTTCACTGTAGCTTTCTATTGTATGGCCTAAAGCCGTATAAAATACTTTGCCGCCTTCAAAAGTATGGTACCAGGCCATCGGATGATTGTCTTTGTTTTTTCCACCGGTATAAGATGATTCGTCAATTTTTATGAGAACATTTACTTCGGGATTCAAGTTTTTAAAATTATACCATTCATCTTTTCGTTCCCATATTTGAGGTAAATGTAGGGTAGATAGATGTTTAGCATCTGTAACCACCAGTTTAGCGATTTGTTGTTTTGGATGCGATTCAAAATTGGCGCCAATCATTTTTATGTACCAAGGCCAACTGTACTCACAATCTGTTGCCGCATGAATTCCTACAAAACCGCCTCCTTTTTTCATGAAATTTTGCAATGCCTGCTTTTGTTTTTCTCCCAATACATTACCGGTTGTGCTTAAAAAAATAACAGCCTGGTATTTTTTTAAATTTTTAGTGTTAATATCCAAAGAATCCTCTGTTGCATCCACCCCAAAATTATTTTCTAATCCCAGTTTTTTAATAGCTTGAATACCAGCTGAAATACTTTCATGTCTGAAACCGTTGGTTTTGGAATAAAGGAGTACTTTTTTGTGTTTCAAAGGATATACTTTTTCATTGTTTTTTTGGAAGGAAGCCAAAAGAAAGGAGAGTATACAGCAGCTGCATAAAATAAAAAAAAAGTTTTTTCTGGTTCTGGATGTATTCATATTTGAAAAATAATAATTGCTGATTTTTTATAAAAGTGTTTGATCCTGAAGAATCGATACAGCATTAATAATAAATAAAAGTACACTTTTTAAACAATAGTCCGTCTAGTTTGTTTCTGTTTTTTAGCCTGAATTTGGTCTTTTTTCTTCTTGCGATAAGCAGGGGGAAATCTCCGTAAATTTTGTAAATATCCGGCTAAAAAAAAGAGGTGTCAAACCGGCCCTGATATTGCACAAACAGGGATTACCCAAAGAAGTGAATACCAGATTTGATAAATTGATTACTTTTGGAAAAAAACAGTTGGATGAAACGATAAAACTGGATTATTTCGCTGTTTCATTGCCTGATTTGAGAAGATGAATTTGATATTCCGTGATAAAATCTATTCCTATTTAATGCTTAGATCGTTATGGATTAAGTGAAAGGGCTACAGCCAAAACATATTTGTTGACAGTTGCCACAATGGATGTAAGCAATCAGTCAATTTATCTGATAGTTGAAATTGTTAAAGCAATTGGTTAGAAAAAAATTAATTATTACTAATACAGTAAAAGTAAATGAGAATTATAAAGTGTAATGTAGTCCTGTTGGTTTTGGCAGGTGTCCTTGGTTTATGTCCTGCTAGTTATGGACAGCAGCATACTATCAAAAATGATGTGTTTTGGAATACCAAAGACGGGCAACCCATTAGTAGTCAAGGTGGTGGTATATTCCGATTCGCTGATTCGGTTACAGGCGTGAAAAAATATTATTGGTATGGGGTTCATTACGAGGAAGCGGATACCTACAGGAATGCTCCGTTTGTGACACTACCGAACGCTACATTCCAATCGGTAAGTTGTTACAGTTCTACTGATTTGGTCAACTGGACCTTTGAGGCAGATGTTTTGACCAAAGCCGAAACGAATAAGTCGGGGAAGACCTGGGTAGGCCGTTTAGGGGTTGCTTATATCAAAGAATGGAATAAATATGCCATGTTGGTTCAGCATGGAAATCAGGTGTTGATTACTGTTTCCGATTCGCCAACGGGTCAGTTTACCTGGTACCGAAAAATAAACATGGAGCCTATGATTGGAACTACCAATACCGGTGATCAAACCGTATTTACCGATGAAGATAGTGGGAAATCGTACCTTATTTATTCGTATGGAAAAGGACGAAACAAGATCTATGTTTCCGAAATCGGTGTTAAAGCCGGAACAATCGATTTGTTAGACTGCACGCAGGTTTTTAAAGGGGAAAGCCGTGAGGGAAATTGCATGTTCAAGTACAACAGCAGGTATTATATGGTTGCGTCCAATATATATGGCTGGGATGCTTCTTATGCTTATTATTTGGTAGCCGATGACATCCGGGGGCCTTATTTGCCCACCAATGAAATGTTGATTATAAATGGTACTTCCGAAGATTATGCACATGTTACACAAACAGGTTTTTTTGTTAATATTAAAGGAAGTCAACAGGAAACGGTGGTTTATTGTGGTGACCGCTGGGCCAATTTTGCAGGCAACGGTTTAGGATATAACCAATGGTTTCCGATTTCATTTGATGGAAAAACACCTTATTTTAATTCGCTTAGTTCGTGGAATCTGGATGCCAAAACAGGCATTTGGAAAGTAGCTGAAGATAACAATTATGTTAAAAACGGAAGTTTCGAAGCAGACCGCAGGTATATTCCAAGTCCAGTAAAACCAGTACAAACACAATTAACGGGGTGGAGTTCTGAAGTTATTGAAGGAAATAAAATTAGCCTCGACAGCACGAACGCTCCTGTCATCAATTATTTTAATACCGAAAGTGACCGAAAGTGGGTCATAGGCGAAAAAAGTCTGAATATCAGCGATAAAGTGAATTTTAAGCGGAAAATATCACAAACGATCAGCTCTTCACCTTATGTGAAATTGGATGACGGATTATATACTCTGACTGCCAAAGTAAAAAACAGTGATGGTTTTGCCAATCTGGAAATGTATGCTGTAAGTGATGATAAAAAATTAAAATACAGCATAAAAGAGGGAAACGCCTCTTGGCAAACGATTACTATCAACAATATAGTGGTCAAAGCCGGAAAGGTGGAGATTGGTTTTCTGGCAGATGGTACAGCCAATTCTTTTTGTCAAGTGGATGATGTGTCACTGGTGAAAAACCAAAACCAATAAATTCCTTCTAACTTTAAACAGTCATTTATAAAAAAAAATCTTTACGGTATTATCGGTAAGCATGTTTTTATACTGTGTTGCATTAATGGATGGAACGGCTCCAAAATAATTAGACAATTAAAGAATAAATAGTAATATTTGTAAGGATTTAATCCATTTTGATTCCCTAATTTAAGGGACATTAAAAAATAAAAAGTATAGCATGGTAAAAAAATATTTCTATAGCTGTCTGTTTTTGGCAGTATTATTCTCTTTGAGCAGTTTTAAAGAGAAGGACGATGTTATCAATTTGGAAGGCACTTGGCGTTTTGAAATGGACCGGAACGATGAGGGTGTTGCTGCCAAATGGTATAACAGAAATCTTTCGGATGTTATAAAGTTGCCAGGCTCTATGGCGGAATTCTTAAAAGGAGATGAAATAACCTTAAAAACAAAATGGACAGGTTCTATCTATGACAGTTCTTTCTATTATACCCCACGATTGGAAAAATACCGTCAACCGGGAAACATACATATTCCTTTTTGGTTGACTCCCGCAAAACATTATGTTGGCATAGCCTGGTATCAAAAAGAAGTCAACATTCCTGCGAATTGGAAAGGCAAACGAATCCTAATTCATTTAGAAAGAGCGCATATTGAAACCAGGGTTTGGGTCAACGACAAAGAAGTGGGATTGCAAAATTCGCTGGTCGCTCCGCACGTTTATGATTTAAGCAAATTTTTTGTTGCTGGGAAACAGCGTATTTCTATTCGGATTGACAATAGCATTAAAAAAATAAATGTGGGTCCTGATTCGCATAGCGTCACCGATCATACCCAGGGAAACTGGAATGGGATCATCGGGAAAATAGCTTTAACTTCTTCTTCTCCGGTTTATATAGATGATGTTCAAATTTATCCTGATGTAAAAAACAGAAAAGCCCGTGTAAAAATCACGGTCAATAATAGTACCCAAAATAAATTTAGTGGAAAGTTGTCGTTGTTGGCTAAAAGCTTTAATTCGGCTACATCTGATGAAACAAAAGAGCTTGTAAACAGTATGGTCGTGTCTAAGTTGGGACAAAATACCATTGAACTCGAACTTCCTTTTGGAAAGGGAATGCAGACTTGGGATGAATTTGACCCGGCTTTGTATAATTTGGAAGTAAAACTTGTTTCTAAAAGGATTATTGCAACGAAAAACGTTCCGTTTGGCATGCGTGAATTCAAAATTAAGGGCAATCAATTTTTGATCAATGATGTTCCGGTATTTCTTCGCGGAACGGTTCATAACTGTGAATTTCCGTTAACGGGTTATCCGGCAACTACAGTCGAGGCGTGGGAGAAAATTTTGAGAAAAATAAAATCGTACGGATTGAATCACGTCCGTTTTCATTCCTGGTGTCCTCCCGAAGCGGCATTTATTGCGGCGGACAGAGTGGGACTCTATTTGCAACCCGAAGGTCCGAGTTGGCCTAACCACGGACCCAAAATAGGATTGGGTCAGCCCATAGATCAATTTTTATATGAGGAAACCCAACGCATGGCAAAAGAATATGGCAATCATCCGTCTTTTACGATGTTGTCTGCCGGGAATGAACCGGCAGGAAATCAGGTGAAATACCTGAATGAATTCGTAAATTTTTGGAAAGCAAAAGATAATAGGAGGGTTTACACCGGAATGTCAGTGGGAGGAAGTTGGCCTGTGGTTCCGAATGCGGAATATCTGGTCCGCGGCGGCGTAAGAGGGTTGAATTGGGATAAAAGATTGGAAACGGAATCGGATTTTAGTTCTGGGATTGCACCGTTTACAGTCCCTTTTGTAGCACATGAAATCGGACAGTATTGCGTTTTTCCAAATTTTGATGAGATTGAGAAATATACAGGGGTGTACAGAGCCAAAAATTTTGAGATGTTTCGTCAGGATTTGAAGGATCATCACATGGGGGATCAGGCTAAAGATTTCCTAAATGCTTCCGGTAAATTGCAGTTGTTGTGTTACAAAAATGAGATTGAAAAAATGTTGAGAACACCCGGATATGGTGGATTTCAGTTATTAGGTTTACAGGATTTTCCGGGACAGGGAACGGCTTTAGTGGGGGTTTTGGATGCTTTTTTTCAGGAAAAAGGGTATGCGACTGCTCAAGATTATTCCCGATTTTGCAATGTTACGGTTCCTTTAGCTAAAATTCCAAAATTTGTATACAGCACTAACGAATCTTTCTTGGCTGAAATAGTTCTTTTTCATTCCGGGAAAAAGCCATTAAAAGATGCTTTAATCACTTGGACTATAAAAAATGAAAAAGAGGATTTACTTTTTTCAGGAAAATTTGATCCTAAAACCTTCGAAAACGGCAATGGCATGTTGGTTGGGAATATAAATTGCGAATTAAATGCAATTAACGAGGCTTCTAAGTTAAAACTGGAAGTGAAGGTTAATGGTACCGATTTTGCCAACGATTGGGATTTTTGGGTGTATCCGGATAAAAATCCGGTTCGTTCATCTTCGGTTTATTACACGACAGTCTTAGACGATAAGGCAAAAGAAGTATTAGAAAAAGGAGGTAAAGTATTCTTGAATGCTGCGGGAAAAGTAGTGAAAGGAAAAGAAGTAGAAATGCATTTTCTTCCTGTTTTTTGGAATACGTCCTGGTTTAAAATGCGTCCGCCACATGTTACCGGAATGCTAATTCAGGATAAAAGCCCTGCTTTTGCACATTTTCCAACCAGTTTTCACAGTGATATGCAGTGGTGGGATATTCAAAACCGCGCCCAGGTAATGAATTTGGAGGATTTTCCAGTTGATTTCCGTCCCTTAATCCAGCCGATTGATACCTGGTTTATGAATCGTAGGTTGGCTTTGGTATTTGAAGCCCAAGTAGGGAAAGGGAAAATCATAGTAAGCAGTGCCAATTTGGGACTGGATGTTCAAGATAAGCCAGCTGCGAAACAATTATTTTTATCGCTTCAGGAGTACATGAATTCGGATCAGTTTAATCCTAAAAACAGCTTGAGTTTTGAAGTAATACGGGATGTTTTTGTGAGTCCATCAAAAGAACAATTTAAAACCTATACCAAAGACAGTCCTGATGAATTGAAACCCAATTCGAATCAGAATAAAGTGAAGTAGGCCTGCTTTTGATTTATTGAAGTATATGTAGCAATCTGGGTTCGATTATTTTTTTTAATATCAATAGAAATGGACTGGACTGGACCAACAGAAATATCTTTCTTATAAAATAGTAAGAGATAAAAGTATTTGAAGTTGATGGATAATAATAATACGTTGATATGGTTGTAAAGTAACAAGAGATAAGTTTACATTACTCACAGACAAATCATGAATGCAAACAAAAAATCCCAGGTCTCCCGGGGATTTTTTGTTTCAACTAGTCATAAAGATAACTATAGAATCGCTAATTCTTTTTTTCTGAAGCAACCTCAACAGTTATTGAACCTCCCTCTAAGCCTTCGGTACTGGCTTTTATCTCTATTTTACCGGTATCTTGGGTTGCTTTAATAATCGCAATAGCTTTTCCTTGATAGGCTCTTGTTGCCTGACCTTGGTAACCTTCGTGGTTTATGATGTTTCCATTGTCAACCGCAATAATTTTACCTGAATCAGTAATGGAGAATTTTATTAAATTATCGGCATTGGCACATCTAATTCCTTTTTCGTCTACAATAGTGGCGGTAATAAAAGTAACGTCGTCCCAGTTGTTAGCTACAGTCGCATTGCTTTTGGTTAGGATGATTTTAGCTGGTTTTCCAGCAGAAGTGTGTTCTTCCTGAGTTACCACTTTTCCATTATTTTTTCCAATAGCTTTTATCGTTCCTTCTTCAAAAGTAACATTCCATTCTCTTGGCGAATCGTCAGCTGGTTTTTTTAAGGAACCTAAAGATTTGTCGTTCAGGAAAAGTTCTACTTCCTCGCAGTTACTGTACACATTTACTTTGGCATTATCATAAGTGTCAAAGTCGCTCGGTGTCCAATCGGAAACCCAAACACCAGCACCTGCATTATCCGATTTGCGTACAATATGTACGACAGGTTCAGTAGACCACCAGCTATCTCTTTGCAACGATTGTTGTTTCCAGTTTCCGGCTCTGTCAAATAAACCTTGGTTGTTCGTCGTTTCTGGCCAATCGGCTTCTCCCAGATAATCGTAACCCGTCCATAAAAATTGTCCTGCCATGTACGGTTTGTCTCTCAAAGCCAACCATTGATTAATGACATGCGTATTTTCGGTACCAATAACTTTCCATGTTGGATGTGCTTCATGAGCAGCAATCAGTTCGTTTTCACGATAATTCTGACCTACAACGTCCATTTGTTCTGCAAAACCACTAAGATATACTTTAGAATTAGCTGGTCTAAAAAGCGCCATTGTTACAGGTCGGGTGTTGTCGTATTTTTTTACTACATCTTCCTGCATTTTATAGGTTTTGTAACCTTCTGGATAACTCAAATCATCATGAATTTCGTTTCCAATACTATAAATCACAATCGATGGATGATTTCTGTCTCTTAAAATCATGTCTTTCGTATCTTGTTCCCACCATTCTTTGAAATATAAATTATAACCTTTTTCACCATTGTGTTTGGATGCAGTCCAGGTATCGAAAGTTTCATCCATAACCACAAATCCCATTTGGTCACACAAATCAAGAAATTCTGGAGCTACCGGATTATGCGAAGTACGGATTCCGTTTACGCCCACTTCTTTTAATTTTTTCAAACGTTCTTTCCAAACGCCAAGTGGCACTGCCGCTCCAACCGCTCCACCATCATGATGCAAGCAAACTCCTTTTATTTTGTAATTTTTGTTGTTCAACCAAAAGCCCGTATCGGCTCTAAATTCGGCGTTTCTGATACCAAATGAAATCGTTTGATTATCAACCAGTGTAGTCCCTGAATACAATTTGGTGTTTACCGTATACAAATTAGGTTCTTCAATATCCCATAATTTAGGATTGATGATTTCAATTTCGTCTTTCATATAACCGATTTTGTTGGTCGCTATATGTTGTATGCTTTCTTTAGTTTTGACTATTTTTCCTGTATTGTCAACAATTTCTACAATGTATTTATATGTGTCTGTTCCCGTGTTTTCTATTTCAGCTTTTACTAGAACAACTGCTTTCTGAGTAGTTACTACTGGAGTTGTAATTTGTGTTCCCCAATGTTTGAAATGCGTTTTATTTACAGCAACCAAACGCACATGACGATAAATTCCGGCACCGGTATAATAACGGGAAGCTGGTTGGATAGAATTATCTGCTCTAACGGCAATCGTATTGGTTTTGTCTTTTCCAAAGTTCAAATAAGGCGTTAGATCATAACTGAAACTGATGTAACCATAAGGACGTTTTCCTAAATGCGTTCCGTTAATCCAAACATCGCTGTTGGCCATCACGCCATCAAATTCGATAGTGAATAATTTAGTAGCATCGGCAGCGTCTACTTTAAAGGTTTTGCGATACCAGCCAATTCCTGAAGGCAAATAACCACCACCACGAGCTGTTGGATTTTCACGGTCGTAAGGACCTTCAATACTCCAATCATGCGGAACATCAAGGGTTCTCCATGTTTTATCATTAAAATTAGGTTTTTCAGCACCGGCTATTTCTCCTTTTGTAAATTGCCAGTTAGCGTCAAAGTTGATCGTTTTTCTGCCTTGTGAAAAGACAGCAGTTACAATTACAAAAAAGGATAAGAGGCAAAATTTAAAATTTTTCATTTTGGTTGGTTTAAGGTTATTATTCCCGCTTATTTTAAAATCAGGTTGATTTTGTTTAATTCTTCCGTGCTGAAAGCAGTATTTTCTAAAGCTTTAATAGAATCCAAAATTTGCTCCGGTTTACTCGAACCAATTAATACCGAGGTAATTCTCTCGTCACGTAAAATCCAGGCCAAAGCCATCTGCGCTAATTTTTGACCTCTTTCTTTTGCAATGTTATTTAGTGCCGTGATTTTTTCCAGTCTTTCAGCGGTAATATGATCTGCTTTTAAGAATTGTCCGCTGGTGGCTACTCTGGAATCGGCTGGAATTCCGTTTAAATATTTATCAGTTAATAATCCTTGCGCCAAAGGAGAAAACGGAATGCAACCTACTTGTTCTTTTCCTAATAAATCCAAAAGTCCGTCTTCTACCCAACGTTCAAACATCGAATATTTCGGTTGGTGAATCAGGCAAGGCGTTCCCATTTCTTTTAAAAGTTTAATGGCTTTTTCAGCTTCGGCTGGGCGATAGTTTGAAATCCCCACATACAAAGCTTTTCCTTGTTGAACGATTAAATTCAAGGCCGCCATGGTTTCTTCTAAAGGAGTTTCTGGATCGGGTCTGTGGTGGTAAAAAATGTCTACATATTCCAAATCCATTCTTTTTAAACTTTGATCTAAACTGGAAATCAGATATTTTTTTGAACCCCAATCGCCATAAGGACCGTCCCACATGGTATAGCCCGCCTTCGACGAAATAATCATTTCGTCTCTGTAGTTTTTGAAATCTGTTTTTAAAATTTTTCCCAAACATTCTTCTGCCGAACCTGGAGGTGGGCCGTAATTGTTGGCCAAATCAAAATGGGTAATTCCATTGTCGAAAGCCGTTTTTATCAGGTTTTTGCTGTTTTCAAAATCGCTGTTTTCTCCGAAGTTGTGCCAAAGACCTAATGAAAATGCAGGTAACTTCAATCCTGAGTTGCCACATCTACGATATTCCATCTTTTCATATCGGTTTGCTGCTGGTTGGTATGTCATTTTTGTCTGTTTTACGTAATCGTTTACGATGAGTATTAAATTTTTTTTAGTTCCTTTTGGATGATTCTCTTGTTATTAATGTCGGAGTCAATATTCGTTTTTGATAGTTTGTTTTTTCTCCTTTTTTCGAAATAAGTTCATAGATAAGGTTGAATGCTTCTTCGCCCATTTGAACCGTTTTTTGATCCACAGTAGACAGGGAAGGAGTGATGTGTTCTCCGAATAAATCATTGCAAAAACCAATGACTCCAAAATCATTTGGGACTTGAATTCCTCTTTCTTTTAATTCTTTTAAGGCGCCCAGAGCGGTAAAGTCTTCCACGGCAAAAACGGCGTCTGGTTTGTTTTCTAAATTCAAAAAACAGGCTGTACCTTTTCTTCCTGCTTCAATGCTAATGTCTCCGTTGTAAATGAAGTTATTGTCGAAAGGAATGTTGTATTGTTCTAAAGCCGCTTTGTAACCTCGAATTCTTTCCGAAAAGGCTTTTATATGTTGAGGTCCGGAAATGTGAGCAATTCTTTTATAGCCTGATTTTATCAGGGATTCGGTTGCCATAAATGCACCCGAATAATCATCGATACAAACGGATGAGATTTCTAAATCGTCATTGGTTCGGTCAAAAAAAGCAATCGGAATGTTTTTCTCTTTAACGGATTTGAAATGAGAAAAGTCAGTGGTGTTTTTAGAAATGGAAACTAAAATACCATCGACTCTGGCGCCAATAAAAGTATCAATTCCTTTTTTTTCGAATTCTTCCGATTCGTTCGATTGATAAATCAAAACATCATAACCATGGTGACTCGCTAAATTTGAAATACCGTGAATAACTGATCCAAAAAATAAATGTTCGGCTGTAGGGATTAAAACCCCAATGAGTTTTGTTTTTCCGGAACGTAGCGAAGAAGCCATTTTGTTCGGGCTGTAATCCAGGCGTTCGGCAACTGCTTTGACTTTTTTCTTCGTACTGGCGCTTATTTCAGGATGGTTGCTCAGGGCACGGGAAACCGTGGCAGGAGCAATTCCTAATTCTTTGGCAATATCGCTTATGGTTATTTTATTTTTCATTTTTTCGTAATCGTTTACGAAGATATGTTTTTTTTTTGATTGTAAGGAGTATATAGATCAGAATAACTTTTCAACTTACACAGTTAGTGAAACATTACCTACATGAATTTTTTTTTGTAAAATTTATATGCATATTAAATCATTGATTGTCAGTGTGTTGTTTGTTGTTTTTTGAATGTTAAATGTATTTTTTATATAAGTTATTGATATGTAGCAGGATAGGGCAGGATGCTATTAGGTGGACAAACAAATAGTTTTGGTTCTGACTAACCAAAAACTAATTATTTTATGAAAAAAGAACTACTTTTTGAGTTCACTCCGTTCCTATTTCGGAAGCTTAATTCTAAGATTTTACTATTATTTTTTTTTCTGTTTTTTAGCATTCATAATTCCTTTGCGCAATATACATGGGTAGGAGGAACAAGTACTGATTTTCTAGATACTGCTAACTGGACCCCAGCTCCTGGATTTACTGCTACAGCAACTTTTACTATTGGAGCTGGAAATACTAATAACCCAATACTTGGTAGTGCAGGCTATCCTAGAACTTCTGGTGCGCCAACTATTGGGGGTATTTATATAAGTAATTTGGGTAATCTAACGCTTTCGGGTAGTGCAACCGTAAATGGTTCGTCTTCGTATTGGGATGGTATTTTTACAGTAAATGGGGGTGCAACAAATGTTAGGGGTACTCTATATATGGGTTCTAATACTACTGCTGGATCTGTAATAGCAACTGGGAATATTGAAACTGGTGGTAGTTTTAATGTGAAAAATTCACTTATTGTTGGTAATAAGCAGGTTGGGGTTTTAAATGTAAACGGGGGAGATGTCACTACGGATAGTACGGGATTTATTAGAATTGGTGACTATACCGCTTATGCAGCAGGTTATGGTTATTTAAATCTGAATTCTGGTAGTGTTACCGCCAGGGCAAATACATTAACAATTGGAACCAAAGGGACAGTAAATGTTTCCGGTGGATCATTTAATATTAATGCTGGAAATACCAATATTGCCAATATATTAAACATAAATGGAGGAAATGTCAATTTATTAGTCGGAACAAATACGATTAACAGTAGTGGGACAAATACCTCAGGTGTCATAAATATAGGTGGTGGGACATTGGATATTGCAGGCCCACTAACAATTGGTGCAGGTACAATTAATATCAATAGCGGATTAATGAATTTTTCAGCGGTTGGAGCATTGACAATTAATGGTAGTAGTATAATTAATATAGATGGTGGTAGCATTGTGTTAATGGGTGATCAAACAACTGCTATTTCGACCTACATTACTAATAACGTAATCAAACTATCAGCAGCAGCAGTAACAGCAGGAAAGATTTTAACAAATACGTACGATGCTGGTACAGGAAAAACTACTGTAAAAGCAATTGCTCCTAACACTGCCCCAGTAGCCGTAGCCGATGCTATTACTGTAGCTGAAGGCGGAACAGCGACTACTATAACAGGAGGAGCTACAAACGTTCTTACTAATGATACCGATTCAGAAAACAATACGCTTACTGCAACCGTGGTTGCTAATCCAACTAATGGGACATTGACATTAAATTCAGATGGAACTTTTAGTTATGTTCATGATGGTTCAGAAACTACTTCGGACAGTTTTACTTATAAAGCCAATGATGGAAGTTTAGACAGTAGTGTAGTTACTGTGACTATTACTGTTACGGCAGTTAATGATGCACCAGTAGCTGTTGCAGAGGTTATTAGCGTTGCTGAAGGCGGAACAGCGACTACTTTAGTAGGGGGAGCTACAAACGTTCTTACTAATGATACCGATGCAGAAAATAATAGCCTTACTGCAACTGTGGTTGCTAATCCAACCAATGGTACATTGACATTAAACTCAGATGGAACTTTTAGTTATGTTCATGATGGTTCAGAAACTACTTCGGATAGTTTTACCTATAAAGCTAATGATGGGACATTGAACAGTAATAGTGTTACTGTAAGTATAACAGTATTATCAGTTAATGATAATCCAGTAGCTGTGACTGAGGTTGCTAGTGTTGCAGCCGCAGGGACAACGACTTCATTAATTGGTGGTGCAACTTCGGTTTTAGCGAATGATACCGATGTAGAGAACAATATACTTACAGCAGTTTTGGTAAGTGGTCCAATAAACGGAAGTTTAATATTAAATTCTAACGGTACTTTTAGTTATGTTCATGATGGTTCAGCAACTACTACAGACAGTTTTACTTATAAAGCTAATGATGGGACAGCCGATGGTAATACTATTACTGTAAGTATTACAATATCAAGTGCTCCAGCCCCAACTAATTTGAGTTATACTACTCCAAATATGTTTACTATAGGAACTGCCGTTACAGCCTTGACTCCAACAGTAAGTGGAGGAGCAGTGGTTAGTTATGGAGTAAGTCCTGCTTTTCCATCAGGATTAAGTTTGAATACTTCAACAGGTATAATCAGTGGAATACCAACGGTAGTAGCTGCAGCAGCTAATTATATAGTGACTGCTACTAATACAGGGGGAAACACAACTGCTATAGTATCAATTACAGTAAACGATATTGCCCCAGCTTCATTAAGTTATACTACCCCAAATGTCTTTACCAAAGGAACGGCTATTACAGCTTTGAATCCTACAGTAAGTGGAGGGGCTGTGGTGAGCTATAGTGTAAGTCCTGCTCTGCCATCAGGATTGATCTTGAATACAACAACAGGTGTTATTAGCGGAACTCCTACTGTGATTGCTGCTACTGCAAATTATGTGGTAACTGCCACTAATACAGGAGGAAGTACTATTGCTACAGTTTCTATCAAGGTAAACGATATTGCGCCAGCTTCATTAAGTTATACTACGCCAAATGTATTTACCAAAGGAACGGCAATCACAGCCTTAAACCCAACGGTAGGAGGAGGGGTTGTGGTGAGCTATAGCGTGAGTCCGGCTTTGCCATCAGGATTAAGTTTGAATACCACAACAGGTGTTATTAGTGGAGCTCCTACTGTGATTGCTCCTACTGCAAATTATGTGGTAACTGCAAATAATACAGGAGGAAGTGCTACTGCTACAGTTTCTATTAGAGTAAACGATATTGCGCCAGCATCATTAAGTTATACTACTCCAAATGTATTTACCAAAGGAACAGCAATCACAGCCTTAAACCCAACGGTAGGAGGAGGGGCTGTGGTGAGCTATAGCGTGAGTCCAAGTTTACCATCAGGATTGAGTTTGAATACTACAACAGGAGTAATTAGTGGGACACCAACTGCTATTACAGCTATTGCAAATTATACAGTAACAGCTACTAATACGGGAGGCAGCACAACGGCTACAGTATTGATTAGAGTTAATGATATCGCTCCAAGTGGATTAAGTTATACGACACCAAATGTATTTACCAAAGGAACAGCGATAACAGCATTGAACCCAACCGTAGGAGGTGGAGCAGTGGTGAGTTATAGTGTAAGTCCGGCTTTACCGTCAGGATTAAGCTTAGATACTACTACAGGAGTAATCAGTGGTACACCAACAGCTATTACAGCTGTAGCTAATTATACGGTAACTGCCACCAATACGGGAGGCAGTACAACTGCAACGGTATCGATTACGGTAAATGATGTTGTTCCAAGCGGATTAAGTTATACGACACCAAATGTGTTTACGAAAGGAATAGCCATAACAGCATTGAACCCAACCGTAGGTGCCGGAACAATACTTAATTACAGTGTGAGTCCAAGTTTGCCATCAGGATTGAGTTTGAATACCACAACAGGAGTAATTAGTGGTACGCCAACAGCTATTACAGCCATAGCAGATTATACCCTAACAGCAACTAATGCTGTAGGTAGTACTACGGCCACAGTCTCCATCAAAGTTAACGATGAGGCTCCAGTAGGATTGGCTTATAGCGCTTCAAATGTTTTCAAAAAAGACAGAATTGTTAGTCCGTTAAGTCCAAGTGTTAGTGGAGGAGCAGTTGTAAGCTATAGCATAAGTCCAAGTTTACTTGCAGGATTGAGTTTTGATACCACAACTGGTGTTATCAGTGGAACTCCAACGGTTGTTTCCCATGAAAGAGATTATGTAGTAACAGCTACTAATACAGGAGGCAGTACAAGTTTTACATTGTCAATTCAAGTACTTGATATTTCATTGAAAGTGGGAGAAGCTTTCACACCTAACGGAGATGGAGTTAATGATTACTGGATTGTACCTAATGTAGTGGAATATCCAAATTCTATCGTTAGAGTATTTAATGCAAACGGAGTACAAGTTTTTCATTCTAATAATTATCAAAATAATTGGGATGGTCGTAATGAAAACAATAACCAAGAGTTGCCTGTGGGATCTTACTTGTATCAAATTGATTTAAGTGGAGACGGGACAATTGATACCCAAGGATGGTTATACATGACAAAATAAATTCCATTAAAAAATAAAATAAAAATGAAGAAAATCAATATAATATTAACAAGCGCACTACTTTTGATAAGTAGTGCGTTGTTTGCCCAGAAAGAAAATGTGTCTGCTTTTTACAGGTCTAATATGAATGTAGTTAACCCGGCTTATGCCGGGTTGGACGATTTGACTTTGATTACTACAACCTTGAGAAAGCAATGGACGGGTATAGCAGAAGCTCCAGAAACACAAGCAGTATCTGTTTCTGCTCCATTAGGGGGTAATTTAGGAATAGGTTTGTCGGTTATCAATGATAAAACTTTCATTGAAAAACAGACTTATTTAGGACTCGACTTGTCTTATAAATTAAAGATGGGTGAGACAGCAGCTCTTTATTTAGGAATCAAAGCAGGTGGGAATTTTTATAACGTGAATACCTCCGGTTTACAAACCTATGGTGTGGAATCAGATCCGGCATTGTCTTCTATTAGTTCCTTAAATCCAAATATTGGTGTCGGAGCTGTTTATAAAGCTGGACCAATGTATGTGTCTTTATCTGTACCGACGATGCTTAAAACTAAAAGCGCTAAAAATGATATGGGATATGCAATGGTAGTTTCTCAGGATCCTCGTTTTTATTTGAGTGGAGGTTATGACATTCGACTCAATAGTTCTTTAACTGATTTAGTATTGAAGCCTTCTGTTATGTTGCGTTATGTAAATGGAACTCCATTATCAGCAGATTTCACAACAATGTTCGAAATCGACCAGAAGTTTAATATCGGATTACTGTATAGAACGGATAAAGTTTATGGTTCATTGGCTTCTATTTCATTAGGCAAACATTTCTTATTTGGTTATGCTTATGAGATGAGTACTATGTCTGAATTAGCTAGTGCTAGAAATACAAATGAAATTTTATTACAGTATAGGTTTTAGTAGAGAGTAATTGAAATTAACAATTGAGATTGTGGTGATTCGTTTTCTTTAATAAGATTACTGTTGCTAAAAGGTAAAATAAATTCATTGGCTGTAATTGTTTCTTAAAGATATTTTTGTTTCTTTTTATTGTTCAAAAATACTCGAATGGATGTTTTTTAATAATTACAGTCAATGGTTTTTCAATATGTAAAATCTAATTTTGTGTAATACGAAAGAAAAGGATTAGCTTATTATTTAAACATTATTAAATAATTAAGATTGAAAAATGACAACCGAATTGTCATTAACTTTTGAGTAACAAAAATTATGTTAGCTTTATTTATTTGAAAGACAAAAAATAGATGATGATATTAAGGTTAATTGTGAGGCTAAAGATGTCAATAAAGCAAAAAATAGAGAAGTCGGAAACAAAATGAATGCATTTTAACACCAGAGCACTAGCAAGACAATAATACTTTGGTTTCATTAACAAACCAAACCCAAACTTCAGTGGCTGATTTTGCAGTTAAGTTGAATTCAACTTATCAAATAAAAATCAATACTATTGATAAACAAGGTTCGTATTCTAGTTCCACAATTAATTATACCTATAAGTTTATAAGTTATAAAATCTAAGAACGATGTAATGGAATGATTTAAACTGCCATTAAATTATAACCGCGAATATCCGAATTATTAAAACGTCCCAATACCTCGAAAGAGTTGTTGGGATTTTTTTGTCTAAATCATGAGTTAAGCTTTTATTATGCTGGTTTTTTTGCATAAAAAAATCCGAAAATTAACGATTTTCGGATTTTGTGGAATCGGGGAGAATCGAACTCCCGTCCAAACAAGCAACTAATGCACTTTCTACACGCTTATTTCCTGATTGAATTTTCGACGCGGTGCCAGGCCAGAAACAGCCACACTTTGCTTAGCTATTTTAATTTCGAAATCCACCCATAGCCTGTGAAAATCTAGGTTTTAATTTACGATTCTCCTGGTCCGAACGCTAAAAACCAGAGCTTTCGAGGAGAATCCTGCTTTCCTACCTTGTAGGACGAGGCTAATCTTACTATAATTCAGATTATGCAGCAAGAGCGTAGTTTCCTTCGCCGTGTAAAAGTTTTGAGACCTTTTATTTACGAGAATTATCCCAGTTCTCGACGTGCTTATGTATCAATTCGACTTGCTGTCAAAACCAGTCGACCCCATTTTATGACAAGATTCTGAAAGAATTTTGTGTTTGCAAATGTACAATTTAAAACTGGAATTGCTATTGCCAAACGTTAAACTCTACTACAAAAATCATTCCTTTTTTTATTCGTCTTTGAGTTTGAACGGATAATCACCAAATAAAACAGCTAATTTCCTAACATTATAGGTGCTTCGGGTAAATTTGTTAGACAAAGCGATTATAGTAACTTTCTCTTTTGGCAATGTGACATACGCCGATGTATTGCCATGCCACCAACCATTATGGAAATAGAAATTTTGTCCGGTTTCCCAATTAATCATTCGAATACCAAGACCGTAGTTTTTTTCCCCTTTGCGTTCGTTGCTGTATCCTTTAAAAACCTGGCTCAATAATTTTGGTTCCAAAAAATCGCCTCCATTTCTGGATCTGTCAAATTTTAATAAATCCTCAGGGGTAGAGTAGATGTTTTTGTCTCCATAAACGGCATCCAAATAGTCTTTACCAATTTCAACCCCATTTCCTTTATAGGAAGGTACAATTCTGTCTTTGTCTTTTTCATAATCAAATACAAAGGTGTTTTTCATTCCGAGTGGCTCGAAAATGATTTGTTTCATGGCATCTTTATAAGGTAGCTTGGTTATTTTTTCAATAATCAGTGCCAACATGGCGTAATTTGTATTGCAATACGCAAATCGGGTATCGGTTTTAGCTTCCAAACCAATATTTTTGGTGGCCATGATAGTCAATATATCCTGATTGGTAAGCCTGTTGTGTCTGTCCCAAATTGATTTATCCCTATCGGTGAAATAGGCATAATTACGCATTCCGCTTCTATGGTTTAAAAGTGTTCTTATGGTTACCTCAGGGAAAGGAAATTCTTTTAAAATTGTATTTACTTTTTGGTCTAAATCAATTCGTCTGGCATTTACTAATTTTAAAATAGCAGTTGCAGTAAGCACTTTACTTACCGATGCTATATGAAGTGGGGTCGTGCTGGTAATTGGCGTCTTTTTCCTCAAATTAGCATAGCCTTCATATTTTTCATAGATAATCTGACCGTTTTGTGCGACTAGAAAACTTCCGTTAGCACTATTGTGAGGCCAGTTTTTTTTGTAAAAAGAATCGATGGCTTTTCTTTTAGACTCAATATAGTCGGCAGTTAGTTTAGGGCCTTCATTTGTTAAAGGTTTCATTTTAGGCAATGTACCTTTGGGAAGTTCGGCATCACTTAATTCTCTTTTCTTTTTCTCTTTGGCACAAGAGGTCAAAACGAATAACAAGATCAGTATTTGTAGTATCTTTGCGTTTTTTATAAATTTCATTTTCATAGTACTAAAAGGACAAATATATAGAATCAATCGGTTTTGATTTACCTTTTTTTTGAAAGCTTTAACACTATTTTTGTACCGTTTCAAAATGGTTTTTTTGTATCATTTTGGACATCAGTAGGTAATGTTTTGTTACTTGTGAAATTGTTTATAAAAAAAGACTAATTTATTGGAGTTTGTTGCTTTTTGTAACAAATAAACAGGAATAAGTTATATTAAATCGACATAAAGCTATACAAAATGAAATTCGGAATTTTAAAAGAAAGAAAAAGCCCAGTAGACAGAAGAGTCGTTTTCTCCCCGGAGGAGTTGTTACGATTGAAACAACTTTATCCTGAGGCTTCAGTTAAAGTTGAAAGTTCGGATGTCCGCATTTTTACCGATGCCCAATATGAAAATTTAGGAATAGAAGTGTCAAATGACATCAGCGATTGTGATGTTTTAATTGGTGTCAAAGAAGTTCCGATTACCGATTTAATTCCCAATAAATCCTATTTTTTCTTTTCACATACCATCAAAAAACAGCCACATAATCGAAAAGTACTGCAAGCCCTTCTAGAAAAAGAGATTAATTTCTATGATCATGAAACGATTGTCGATTCTCATAATCAACGCTTAATCGGTTTTGGGAAATATGCTGGTTATGTAGGTACTTATAATGCCATTCGGGCGTTTGGCATTAAATTCGAATTGTTCAAATTGCCCAAGGTCGAGACTTTAAAAGGGAAAGAGGAATTGATTTCTTATTTGAAACGATTGGTATTGCCTCCGTTAAAATTTGTGGTTACAGGAACAGGAAAAGTAGGCAAGGGGGTGAAAGAAATTTTGACAGCCATAAAAGTAAAAGAGGTTACCCTGGATAATTATTTGACCAAAAACTATACTCAGCCTGTTTATACCCAAATAGATGTTTTGGAATACAACAAGCGGAAAGATGGACAGGTTTTGGGGTTTACAGATTTTGTTCAACATCCACAAGAATACGTTTCCGATTTTGAGCGTTTTTCTAACGTTTCAGATATTTATATCTCCGGGCATTTTCATGCCAATGAAGCTCCGGTAATTCTTAGCCGTGAAATGTTACAATCCAAAGACTGTAAAATAAAAGTCGTAGCCGATATTTCCTGTGATCTTAATGGAGCTATTGCTTCTACATTGCGTTCTTCGACTATTGATGAACCTTTGTATGGTTATTTACCATCAGAAAATAAGGAAGTGGATGTTTTTCATCCCGCTGCTATTGTAGTCATGGCAGTTGATAATTTACCCTGTGAATTGCCTAAAGATGCCAGCGAAGGTTTTGGCGAAATGTTTATGGAACACGTGATGCCTGCTTTTTTTAATGGGGATAAAGACGGTATTTTGCAAAGAGCCAAAATTACCGAAAACGGAAAATTAACTCCTAGATTCAGTTATTTGCAAGATTATGTTGATGGTGAGTAAGTTATGAGTTGTGAGTTATGCGTTAGCTAAACTTGAAGAATAACTTATAACTGAGACAATATAAACGGTAGAAACCTTTAAATTTTTTCTGCCGTTTTTTCATTTAGTGATGATTCAAATTCCTGAACTCATAACCCATAACTTTTCTTCTAAACCATGTCTTCTGGTTTTACCCAATTATCAAAATCTTCAGCACTTACATAACCCAAACGCACCGCTTCCTCTTTGAGTGTGGTTCCGTTTTTATGGGCTGTTTGGGCAATTTCAGCAGCTTTATAATACCCTATTCTAGTGTTTAATGCGGTAACCAGCATCAAGGAATTGTCTACCAATTCTTTGATTCGTTTGTAGTTGGGTTCAATGCCTTGGGCACAATGTTCGTCAAAAGAGCGACAGGCATCTCCTAATAAATGTGCCGATTGCAGAAAATTAGCTGCCATCAAGGGTTTGAATACATTCAATTCATAGTGACCTTGCATGCCTCCAACCGTGATGGCTACATCATTTCCTATTACCTGGGCACATACCATGGTTAAGGCTTCGCATTGCGTTGGATTCACTTTTCCGGGCATGATAGAGGAGCCGGGTTCATTTTCCGGGATATGGATTTCTCCAATGCCGGAACGCGGCCCCGAAGCGAGCATCCGGATATCATGGGCAATTTTATTTAGGGAAACTGCCAGTTGTTTTAAAGCACCATGAGATTCAACGATGGCATCATGAGCAGCCAAGGCTTCAAATTTATTTTCGGCAGTTACAAAGGGATGTCCTGTAAATTCGGCGATATATTCGGCGACTTTTATCGAGTAACCTTCCGGAGTGTTCAATCCTGTTCCTACCGCAGTTCCCCCTAAGGCAATTTCAGATAAATGAGGTAAGGTGTTGTTGATGGCTTTGAGGCCGTGATTGAGTTGGGCAACATAACCCGAAAGTTCCTGTCCCAAGGTCAAAGGTGTGGCATCCATAAGATGGGTGCGGCCTATTTTTACCACATTTTTAAATTCATTTGCTTTAGCGTTTAATGTGTTCCTGAGTTTTTCTACGTTGGGAATGGTATTTTCCACCACCAACTTATAAGCGGCAATGTGCATGGCTGTGGGAAAAGTATCATTAGAGGATTGTGATTTATTGACATCATCATTGGCTTTGATAAAAGGTTCTCCTTCGCCAATGGCGAATCCTCTCAGTACTTGAGCCCGATTAGCAATGACTTCATTCACATTCATATTACTTTGTGTACCGGATCCGGTTTGCCAAATCACTAATGGAAATTGCCCGTCTAATTGGCCTGCTAAAATTTCATCGCATACTGCGGCAATGGCATCCCTTTTTCCGATAGTTAAAACACCCAAATCACAATTGGCAAAAGCGGCCGCTTTTTTCAAATAGGCAAAACCATAAATAATGTCTTTAGGCATCGAAGCCGCGACACCTATTTTGAAATTGTTTCTGGAACGTTCCGTTTGTGCCCCCCAATATTTATCGGCGGGAACAGAAACTTCTCCCATGGTATCTTTTTCGATTCGGAATTTCATTTTGAGTTTGTTTTTTCAATGGGAACAATTTATTATAAAAGCTTCGAATACTTGTTTTCGTTGGTCAATTGTTGTGCATTTACCAAAAGCAGTATGTGTTTGTTTTAAATCAAGCTTAAATTTACGCAATAATTACTTTTTAATGAAAATTGATTTGGTTTTTTATTGCTAAGAAAAAATAATAAACATACATTTGTGCTTACATTCAAAAATTCCGGAAAACATGTTTGAATTTTCACAGTATTTAGGCTTTTTACTTTTTTTAACCATCCTAACTATAGGATTTTGGTTAATGTTCTTCTTAGTAGGTTTCGTTCAATATTGGATTGGTGGAGCGCTATTGGAAAGATACAAAGCAAAAAAAGCGAAAAAAGAAGAATCACTTTAAGACTTAATTTGATTTTCAAATAAAAAAAGGACCCATTTTCATGAGTCCTTTTTTTTATGGGTTTTATGATGTAAAAAAAAGACCCGCTTATGCGAGTCTTAATTTTTTTATCCAGGAAAATCATTTCCTTCACCGCCATCATTGTTATTGTTTTTTGGCCCGTTTTTATCTCTTTCGTTTTTCTTGGTATTGTTAAGTCGGTAGGTGAATGACAAGTTAAATTGTCTTTTTCTAAACTGAAATTCACTATATGAATTTACACTCGACAAATGAGTTTCGGATTTCATTTTTTGAGTATTGAAAAGATCGCTAACATTGAAAGCGATAGTAGCTCTGTCTTTTAAAATGTCTTTACTAAAAGCGGTATTAATTACATATTGACCTAAACTTTTTCCTTGAGCAGTATTTCTTGGCCCAAAATACATTCCTGAAGCTTGCCAGTCCACCTTGTAAGGAAGAGTCAAACGGGAATTGATTCTGGTAAACCATGAAAAAGTTTCGTTGTTTAAATTTTGAGTAATAATTTCGTTATTGGTATTGGTATATGAGTTTTCTCCGGTTGTTTTAACGTCAGATAGATTAAAACTACTGTTTATTTTCCAAGCTTTTAGTGGCGTATAGTTTAAGGTAAATTCGAAACCAACTTTTTGTTCTTTTCCTAAATTGATAGGAGTGCTTAAAATAACAGGTGTTCCGTCTACAAAATCACCGGTTTCAAAGCGTACAAAAGAAAATACATTTTTAGTGTTTTCAAAATAGAAGGAGGTATTGAAAGTTACTTTTTCCCAACGTTTAAGATATCCTATATCAAATTTATCTGTTAATGAAGGATTTAAGTCAGGATTTCCTCTAAATAGGTTAATGTTACTCGAATAGTTGGTAGATGGGTTTAAGAAACGACCTCTTGGTCTCGATAAACGTTTGCTATAACTTAAGGAAATACTGCTTTCATCTGAAATTTCATAATTTACAAAAGCACTTGGAAAGAAATTGTTGTATTTCTTAGTGTTGAAATCGTTAGTTTCTAACAAGTTTACATCAATATTAGTGTCTTCCCAACGCATACCAAGTAAGTATGAAAATTTATTTACCTTGAAACCATATTGAGTATACAAAGCATTGATTCTTTCTTTGTATTGTAAAGTGTTTGATAAATAACTGTCAATAGTACTGTTGTTTTGACCAGAACTGATACTGTATTCACTGTTTAAATTATTAAAGTTTCCTTTGTATCCCGCCTCAAACTGACTTCCTTCTCCTATAGGTAATACATAGTCAGCTTGTAATTGAAATTGATTTTGTTTTTCTTTATTAAAAGTGGTGTCATAAGTTTTACTGTTACTATTTCCAATCGTTTGATCGGTAATTATAGAGTTATCTCCATCTCTATTGGTGGCAATCGAAGCATCTACGGTTAATTTATGTCCTTTGTCATTAAAGTTCTTCAAAAAGTTAGAAGAATATTCAAAGTCTTTACCCATATCATTTCCATCGTTTAAACGGTAACGTGTGGAAGTAAAGTTTTTGTTGGCATCAAATGAATTATAAGAAACCAAATCATTGTTGCTACCGCTGTTATCGCGAAAACTTACAGCATTTGTCCAAAAAGTGTTAGGGGCAACTGTCCATTCTACTCCTGTTTTTGTAGATAATCCTTTTCTAATACGCTCAGTATCTTTAGTTTCGTTGATGTATTTACTGATAGCTCCATTTGAATCTAAATATTGAGAATTGGTTTTACCGGCACCTTGGTTTGTTCTGTAATTGTATCCTGTAGAAGTGAAAAAATTTAATTTTTTGGTTTTGAAGTTTAAGCTAGCGCTCAAACCATAAGTTTCAGGAATTCCGGTAGAAGCAATGAAACTTCCATTAAAGCCTTGATTTCTACCTTTTTTCAAAATAATGTTTAAGATTCCGGCGCCACCTTCGGCATCGTAACGTGCAGACGGATTGGTAATTACTTCCACTTTATCAATAGCATCAGCCGGAATTTGGCGTAATGCTTCGGCCATATTCAAGGCATTCGAAGGACGACCGTCAATAAAAATACGTACATTTTCATTTCCACGCAAGCTAACATTTCCTTCTATATCAACAGTAACCGAAGGTACGTTTTGCAACACATCGCTTACTGTTCCTCCTTTTACGATCATGTCTTGACCAACATTATAAACTTTTTTATCGAGTTTTATTTCTACAGTCGATTTTTCGGCACGAACCACCACTTCATTCAATTGCGCTACATCTTCAGCCAGTGCAATTGTTCCTAAGTTGGTATTTTTTTCAAATAAACGTTGTTTGATTTCTGTCGCTTTAAAAGAGATGAATTCTATTTTAATGTTGTATGTTCCCGGGACCAAATCAATTTTAAATTCTCCTTTCGCATTAGTGATTCCACCTGTAATCGCTTTAGGATTATTAGAATCTACTAAAGTAATGGTTGCGTATTCTAGAGGCTGTTTAGTGGTTTTTTCAATTACAGTACCGGTAATTTTTATTTTTTCTTTCAGTATTACGGACGGCTTGAGTATTGGGGTTGACTCTTGACCATAATTAATAGAAAAACAAAAAAGAAGTAGTGCTGCCAAATATGATTTCAATCGATAGTTCATTAAATTTGAGTTTTAAAATTATCGTTATAAGAATAAGAAATGATAATTTAGTTTAAATTCAAAATCATAATAAATTGTTAAATAACAATTTGGGTATTAAATAAAATCCTTCCATTCCTGTTGTCCTCTTGCAATAAAGGCCTTATCCTCTTTAATTACAATTGGTCTTTCTATAAGAATCGGGTTGGCAACCATTGCATTAATGATTGCATCATCTGATAATGTTTTGTTTTTAAATTGGTCTATCCAAATTTTTTCTTTCTGACGAACCAGTTCTAATGGCTTCATATTCAGTTTTTTTAAGAGTACAACCAATTCCTCATACGATGGGGGTGTTTCCAGATATTTTATAATTTCAAAAGATTTACCCGTTACTTCTAGTTCTGCTAAGCAATTTCTTGATTTTCCACAACGCGGATTATGGTATATTTGTATCATTGTTTTTTAAATTTAAAGTGTATTTTTAGAAAAGCAAAAATAGACTTTGAAAGACTAACATTGGGAATAATTAAATAAAAATATAGATGTTTATAGAACAAGGGATAAAAAGGGAAAATAAGTTTTGGAAATATTTAATGGGCTCCATCTTAATTATTATTGCGTCTTTTATGGGGCAAATTCCAATGTTGATAGGCTTTTTATTTGGAACCACGGTACAAGGAAAAAAATATCCAACGACCAATGAGGAGATGATGCATTTTTTTGAACCCAATATGACTTTGTTTCTGATATTGATTTCGTTTGTTTTTACTTTGATAAGTATTTTTTATGTGGTGCGCTACATACACCATCAAACGATGCTCTCTATTACCACTTCAAGGGGAAAAGTAGACTTGGGAAGGGTGTTTTTTTCTTTTTCTATTTGGGCTGTTTTTACCATCATTTCCACATTAATTTTTTACTTTAATAATCCTGTTGATTTTAAATGGAATTTTCAACCGATTCCTTTTGTTATTTTAGTAATTATTGGGACACTATTCATTCCGATTCAGACCAGTGTCGAAGAATTGGTTTTCAGAGGGTATTTGATGCAGGGATTTGCTAATCTCGCCCAAAACAAATGGTTTCCATTGTTGATGACTTCCATTATTTTCGGAACCATGCACCTTTTTAACCCGGAGGTGGCCAAAATGGGGAATATTATTTTTGTGTATTACATCGGGACAGGTTTGTTTCTTGGGGTTTTGACTTTGATGGATGAAGGAATGGAATTGGCCTTAGGGTTTCATGCGGCGAATAATTTAGTCAGTGCTTTATTGATTACTTCCGATTGGTCAGCTTTTCAAACCAATTCAATCTTTATTGATGCCTCTGAACCTAATGCCGGAGCAGATGTTATTTTTCCGGTGCTTATTATTTACCCAGTACTTTTATATATCTTTAGTAGAAAATACAATTGGTCCGGATGGAAAGAAAAACTGACCGGCAAAATAGTATCAATTTAAAAACTGTATATTAAAATTTAAACCCAGAATAGAATAATGAAAAAAGTGACCTACAAAAACGTCCATAATTATTTTAAACTAAATGGACATCATTTTGATAAGAAAGAATTATGTACCGTAGCGTATTATTTAATCAAAGAAGGAGAAGAATTTGAAAAATCAATAGGAGACTTCTTGCTGGATTGGTTTGATGAAAAACCCTATATCGATTTACAAACTTCGGGAACAACCGGAGTTCCAAAAATCATCAGGACCAACAAGCAAACAATGGTTAATTCGGCTTTGGCGACGGGTGATTTTTTCGGATTGAAACCTGGAGATAAAGCCTTATATTGTTTACCAACCCAATATATTGCGGGAAAGATGATGCTGGTTCGAAGTTTTATTCTGGGATTGGATATTGATTTTGTGGCACCAACTTCTAATCCTTTAGCCAGAAATGAAAAAGTATATGATTTTGTTGCAATGGTTCCGTTACAGGCTCAAAATTCATTGGAAGGACTAAAAAATGTAAAAAAGATGATTGTTGGAGGTGCCAAGATGAGTCCTTCACTTGAGAAAAGTCTTTCTAAAGTTGCCACAGAAGTATACGAAACCTATGGAATGACCGAAACCTTAACCCACGTTGCGGCCAAAAAAATAGGAGAAAAGGTATTTATTGTTTTGCCTGAGGTAGATATTGAGAAAAACGAAAAAAATTGTCTGGTAATTCACGCTCCCAAAATTGCTGATGAACCTATCGTGACCAACGATTTGGTCGAAATCCTGAATCCCCGTCAATTTATCTTTTTAGGTCGTGCCGATACTATTGTCAACAGTGGTGGTATTAAATTGATTCCGGAACAAATTGAAGAAAAGTTGTCTAGCAAGATTCCGTCACGATTTTTTGTAGGAGGGATTCCGGATGCCACTTTGGGAGAAAAGTTGGTCCTTGTTATCGAAGGGGAGAAAGAGAAGGTTGCGGCAGTTGATGATACTGTATTTGAAAAATTAGATAAATACGAAAAGCCGAAACAGATTTTTTATGTTCCTAAATTCAGTGAAACGGATAATGGAAAAATTAGAAGAAAAGAGATTCTGGAAAGCATCCAGTAATTCATAGACCTAAAAAAGCATTATAAATGGTTATAATGCTTTTTTTATGCTTTTATAGTGGGGGGGTTATTTGTTCATCTTAAAATAGTAGTCGGCAGAATGTTTTCCGCTTCCATAAAATAAGAAAAAGACACAAACCGCAAAAACCATAATGGCTAACAGTAAATTTTGAGAATGCATTTCGCCCATAAAATTGACCATAATAGCTCCCAGCAAAACGGGTAACTGCGCTATAATGGCCCATCGGGTAAGTAAACCAAATACAATCATTATTCCCCCAATCATGTGTGCCGGAGCAATGTAATGAATCAAAAACATCCCACCACCAATTCGATCAATTGGCGAAATTAAGTCAACCAGATACTGGATATTGGTAATAAAGTTGACTCCTTTAAAGAATAAAAATACACCCAATGCAATTCGCAGGAAATCTAAAGGCAGATACGTATGTGCATTAGCCCATTTGTTCAAATTTTTTACAGTGTCCATAGTGCTTTACAATTTAGAGATACTTCTACTAAGTTAGTGATTTTAAACGATATAATGCTGTTTTGGTGTGTGATTTTTTGGCTGTGGTAATTGGGAGTTTTTTTGATAAAAATTGTCTGACAAACAATAAAAACGCTATTAAAAACAATGCGGGTATTTTTTCTCTTGCATCTGTCCCGTCCTGAAATAACGATACACAAAAAACATCGTTATGGAAGAAACCACCGATTATGTAAAGCGAACTCAAAAAGATTATTCGATGTCTTTTAAATTACAAATTGTTCAGGAAATAGAACAAG